>Ga0207655_1000026_pt1 | contig 445528 bp, 393 predicted proteins | sample KBSM44metaG_FD_184398 | JGI IMG/M metagenome (GOLD analysis project Ga0207655, IMG submission 184398) | Miscanthus rhizosphere microbial communities from Kellogg Biological Station, Michigan, USA - KBS M4-4 metaG (SPAdes) (version 2) | ecosystem: Host-associated > Plants > Roots > Rhizosphere... | reverse complement strand
GTTACCGGGGCATAATCTCTCCCGCGGGCTCAGGGGCACCAGGGCCAGGTGGTGCTCACCGGTAACCTCCCGATGATCAGTCGGGGATCTTCTCCGCAGGAGCGGAGAAGGTCAAGACATAAGGGCCGGGGTGAGGGCATCAGACCGCACCCAACACGTTTTACTCGTCCAGAATCACAACCTTTCCAACATACGGCAGATGGCGATAGCGCTGCGCGTAGTCAATGCCGTAACCGACGACGAATTCGTCCGGAATAGAGAAGCCAACAAACTCAACCGGCACCTGCACTTCACGGCGCTCAGGTTTATCCAGCAGCGTACAAATCGCCAGCGATTTAGGCTGACGCAGGCTCAGGATCTCGCGCACCTTAGAGAGCGTGTTGCCGGAGTCGATGATGTCTTCCACGATCAACACATCTTTGCCACGAATATCTTCATCCAGATCTTTCAGGATTTTCACATCACGGGTTGTGGACATGCCGCTGCCGTAGCTGGAGGCGGTCATAAAATCGACCTCATGGGACACCTGCACTTCACGGCACAGGTCTGCCATGAACATGAAAGAGCCACGTAAAAGACCCACCAGCACCATTTCGCTGCCGCTGTCCTTGTAATGTTCGGTGATTTGATGACCCAGTTCGGCGATACGCGCTTTGATCTCGGCTTCCGGGATCATCACTTCAACAGTATGTTTCATATTACTAACCATATGATTTTAATGAAAATCTCTCAATGCAGGGGAATGTATTTCCGGCATCGATACGCAAGCCAGCCATTATATCAGTAAATGGATAACCCTGGCGTATGAGTTATAAAAAGCAAATATTGTGATTCCGATCACACTTGTTAATACCTATAATTAGTTGCTAGCAAATTATTAACAAAAACTGACGAGTACACTTTCTATGGCTGAAACAAACTCTAAACAGCCGCGTCTACTGGTGACATTAACAGCCGCATTCGCAGCCTTCTGCGCGCTGTATCTGTTAATCGGTGGCGTCTGGCTGGTCGCTTTAGGCGGCTCCTGGTACTACCCGATTGCGGGTCTGGTTATGGTTGCCGTAACCGTCCTGCTGTTGCGTAGGAAACAATCTGCACTGTGGCTGTATGCCGCATTACTCCTCGCCACCATGATCTGGGGCGTCTGGGAAGTCGGGTTCGACTTCTGGGCACTGACGCCGCGCAGTGACATCCTGGTCTTCTTTGGTATCTGGCTGATCCTGCCGTTCGTCTGGCGTCGCCTGATTGTGCCGTCCAGCGGTGCTGTAGCCGGTCTGGTCGTTGCGCTGCTGATTACCGGCGGCATCCTGACCTGGGCCGGTTTTAACGACCCGCAGGAGATCAACGGTACGCTGAACGCGGAATCCACGCCTGCTGCCGCGATCTCGCAGGTCGCGGACGGCGACTGGCCTGCGTATGGTCGTAACCAGGAAGGTCAACGCTACTCTCCGCTGAAGCAGATCAACGCGGACAACGTGAAGAACCTGAAGGAAGCCTGGGTATTCCGTACCGGCGACCTGAAGATGCCGAACGATCCGGGCGAGCTGACCAACGAAGTGACGCCGATTAAAGTGGGCGACATGCTTTACCTGTGTACGGCGCACCAGCGTCTGTTTGCGCTCGACGCGGCTACCGGTAAAGAGAAATGGCACTTCGATCCGCAGCTGAACTCTAACCCGTCCTTCCAGCACGTGACCTGCCGCGGCGTGTCTTACCATGAAGCGCGTGCCGATAATGCGAGCCCGGAAGTCATCGCCGACTGCCCTCGCCGCATTATGCTGCCGGTGAACGATGGCCGTCTGTTCGCGATCAACGCCGAAACGGGCAAGCTGTGCGAAACCTTTGCCAACAAAGGTGTCCTGAACCTGCAGACCAACATGCCTGACACCACGCCGGGTCTGTACGAGCCAACCTCACCGCCAATCATCACCGATAAAACCATCGTGATTGCCGGTTCGGTAACGGACAACTTCTCCACGCGTGAAACCTCCGGCGTCATCCGTGGTTTCGACGTGAACACCGGTAAACTGCTGTGGGCCTTCGATCCGGGCGCCAAAGATCCAAACGCGATCCCATCAGACGAGCACACCTTTACCTTTAACTCGCCAAACTCCTGGGCGCCAGCAGCGTATGACGCGAAGCTGGACCTGGTCTACCTGCCGATGGGCGTCACCACCCCGGATATCTGGGGCGGTAACCGCACGCCGGAGCAGGAGCGTTACGCGAGCGCTATCGTGGCGCTGAACGCGACCACCGGTAAGCTGGCGTGGAGCTACCAGACCGTACACCACGATCTGTGGGATATGGATATGCCGTCCCAGCCGACGCTGGCCGACATTACCGTTGACGGCAAAACCGTTCCGGTGATTTACGCCCCGGCGAAAACCGGGAACATCTTCGTGCTGGACCGCAGCAACGGCAAGCTGGTTGTGCCTGCGCCGGAAAAACCGGTTCCACAGGGCGCGGCCAAAGGCGACTACGTGAGCAAAACGCAGCCGTTCTCTGACCTGAGCTTCCGTCCGAAGAAAGACCTCAGCGGTGCAGACATGTGGGGTGCCACTATGTTTGACCAGCTGGTGTGCCGCGTGATGTTCCACCAGCTGCGCTATGAAGGCATCTTCACGCCGCCGTCAGAGCAGGGCACGCTGGTCTTCCCGGGTAACCTGGGGATGTTCGAGTGGGGCGGGATCTCCGTCGACCCGAACCGTCAGGTGGCGATTGCCAACCCGATGGCGCTGCCGTTTGTTTCCCGCCTGATCCCTCGCGGTCCGGGTAACCCAATGGAGCAGCCGAAAGACGCGAAAGGCAGCGGTACCGAAGCCGGTATCCAGCCGCAGTACGGCGTTCCGTATGGCGTAACCCTGAACCCGTTCCTGTCTCCGTTTGGTCTGCCGTGTAAACAGCCTGCCTGGGGTTACATCTCCGGTCTGGATCTGAAAACCAACCAGATCGTATGGAAAAAACGTATTGGTACACCGCAGGACAGCATGCCGTTCCCGATGCCGGTTCCAGTGCCGTTCAATATGGGTATGCCGATGCTGGGTGGCCCAATCTCTACCGCCGGTAACGTGCTGTTCATCGCGGCAACCGCAGATAACTACCTGCGCGCGTACAACATGACCAACGGTGAGAAACTGTGGCAGGGCCGTCTGCCGGCCGGTGGCCAGGCAACGCCGATGACCTATGAAGTGAATGGCAAGCAGTACGTTGTCATCTCTGCGGGCGGTCACGGTTCGTTTGGCACGAAGATGGGCGACTACATCGTCGCGTATGCACTGCCGGATGACAGTAAGTAACTGAAAAGCCGGGTGGCGGCTACGCCTTACCCGGCCTACGGAAATATGCAAAACGGCAACTTCGGTTGCCGTTTTTGTGTTTATTCCCTCTCCCTGTGGGAGAGGGTCAGGGTGAGGGCATCAGGCCGCACGACTCTAAACGGTAAAGCCGAGCATCATCCCCGTATCCTCATGCTCCAGCAGATGGCAGTGCGCCATATAGGCAAACTCCTTCGGCGCGTCGTGGTCAAACTTCACCAGCACTTCACTCACGCTACCTTCCACCCTCACCGTATCCTTCCACCCCGAGCGGTGCGCGTCAGGCGCTTTACCGTTCTCGGAGAGAATGCGGAACTGCGTGCCGTGAATATGGAACGGATGCAGCATCATGTCGCCCTCGCCTGAGATCGTCCAGCGTTCGAACTGCCCCTTCGCGGCGGCAAACATCGGCGTGTTCATGTCGAACGCTTTACCGTTGATGCGGTTGGCATTATGGAAGTCAAAGCCATGACCACCATGATTCATGCCGCCCATTTTGCCGTGGTCCATATTCATATGGCCCATCATCTGCCCGTGGTGCATCCCGGCCATCGCCTGGTTACCGTATTTCTCCATCAGTGCCTGCATGCCCATCATGTCGAGCATCGGGTCCATGGAGAGCTGCAGCTTACGCTGGGTTAGCCCATCAAGCGCTGGCAGCGCAGGCAGCGTGGTTAGCGTGTCCGGCAGCATACCGGAGGCGGCAATCTGCAGCGGCTGGATACGCAGCACCGGGTGCGCTTTATCGAATGGCGCAACGGCCATCCCCATCTGGCTGACCGGCAGGGTGACCAGGTCAAAGGCTTTTCCATCGCTGATGTCCACCAGCACCTCGAAGCGTTCGCCCATCAGCATCGGCAGTTCGTTCACCTTCACCGGCTCCGGCAGCAGGCCGCCGTCGCTCGCGACCACAAACAGCGGACGGTTGTCGCTGGCGGCAAAATTCAGCGAGCGCGCGTTACAGCCGTTAAGCAGTCGTAAACGCAGCCAGCCCTTTGGGGCCGCGTGCTGAGGGAAAAGCGCACCGTTGGTCAGCAGCGTATCGCCAAACCAGCCGACCGCTGCGCTCATCACATCAAGCTGATAGTCAATCTGCCCGTCGGAGGTGAACTTTTTATCCTGCACAATCACCGGAATATCGTCGATGCCCCACTGTTTCGGCAGGCGCAGCAGGCGGCTTTCGTCATCTTCAATCAGCACCAGCCCCGCCAGCCCCATCGCCACCTGGTGGCCCGTTTTGCCATGCTGATGCGGATGGAACCAGCAGGTGGCCGCGCGCTGGTCAGGCGTAAAGGTGACGCTGCGCTTGCCGCCGGGTTTAATCACGCCGTGCGGACCGCCGTCCACCTCGCCCGGCACTTCCAGACCGTGCCAGTGCAGCGTGGTTTCTTCGGCAAGCGTGTTGTGAATATCCACCGTCACCGCTTTCCCCTTGCGCAGCTGAAGCGCCGGACCGAGCAGGTTGCCGTTATAGCCCCAGGTGGTGGCGGTATTGGCGCCAAAAGTTGTTTTACCGGACTGCACGACGAGCTGGATGCGGCTGCGGGCATCTGCGGTGAGCAGGTCAGGGACAGGTAAGGCGGGTCTGTCGGCCGCAAAAGCCACGCGGCTCCACAGCGGTAGTGCGCTGGCAACACCCAGCGCAACGGAATATTTTAAAAATTCACGACGTTGCATGTTCATTTCCTTATTTCCAGGCGGCGATCTTTTGAGCATAAACCCTCCCCTTACCGGAAGGTCAAGCATGGCGGCAATAATAAAGATCGTCGGCCTGGCATCAAGTATGCTAACGTTAATTTTCCGTGATGCAGTGGTAGAAGCAATGAAGACGTTTTTCAGAACAATTTTGTTCAGTAGCCTGATGGCGATGTGTGCGAACAGTTACGCGCTGAGTGAAAACGAAGCAGAAGATATGGCCGATTTGACGGCAGTATTTGTGTTTCTGAAAAACGATTGTGGATACCAGAATTTACCCAACGGGCAAATTCGTCGCGCACTGGTCTTTTTTGCCCAGCAGAACCAATGGGATCTCAGCAACTACGATAGCTTCGACATGAAGGCGCTCGGTGAAGACAGCTACCGGGATTTAAGCGGTATTGGCATCCCCACTGCAAAAAAATGCAAAGCGCTGGCTCGCGATTCACTCAGCCTGCTCGCCTACGTGAAGTAACCTTCCCGACGCCCCTTGTTGACATTCTGACCGCTTCGGCGGTGATGTGTTGCGCCCCTTCTGCTGGATGTAATGGATGCTACTGAAGGAGATGACAGCCCATGACCGACAAAACGGTATGGCACGAAACGCTGCATGACCAGTTTGGTCAGTACTTTGCCATTGATAACGTGCTTTATCATGAGAAAACCGATCATCAGGATCTGATAATCTTCGAGAACGCCGCCTTTGGCCGCGTGATGGCGCTGGACGGCGTGGTGCAAACTACCGAGCGCGATGAGTTTATCTATCACGAAATGATGACCCACGTCCCGCTGCTGGCTCACGGCCACGCGAAACATGTGCTGATCATCGGCGGTGGCGACGGCGCGATGCTGCGTGAAGTCTCTCGCCATAAGTCGATTGAATCTATTACCATGGTGGAAATCGATGCTGGCGTAGTCTCGTTCTGCCGCCAGTACCTGCCGAACCACAACGCCGGCAGCTATGACGATCCGCGTTTCAATCTGGTCATCGACGACGGCGTCAATTTCGTTAATCAAACCACCCAGACCTTTGATGTCATCATCTCTGACTGCACCGACCCTATCGGCCCGGGCGCATCGCTGTTTACCTCGTCCTTTTATGAAGGCTGTAAACGCTGCCTGAATCCCGGCGGGATTTTTGTGGCGCAGAACGGCGTTTGCTTCCTGCAGCAGGACGAAGTGCTCGACAGCCACCGTAAGCTGAGCACCTACTTTAGCGACGTCAGCTTCTATCAGGCCGCAATCCCAACCTATTACGGCGGGATCATGACCTTTGCGTGGGCGAGCGACAACGAGGTGCTGCGCCACCTTTCAACCGAAATTATCCAGGCGCGCTTCCACCAGGCCGGTCTTAGCTGTCGCTACTACAATCCGGCCGTCCATACCGCAGCTTTTGCCTTGCCGCAGTACCTGCAAGATGCGCTGTCCTCAAAGGGGGTGAGCTAATTGAAAAAGCTTAAACTGCATGGCTTTAACAACCTGACTAAAAGCCTGAGTTTTTGTATTTACGATATCTGCTACGTCAAAACGGCAGAAGAGCGCGATGGTTATATCGCTTATATCGATGAACTCTACAACGCCAACCGGCTGACGGAAATCCTGTCAGAAACCTGCTCGATCATCGGCGCCAATATCCTGAACATCGCGCGTCAGGATTACGAACCACAGGGTGCAAGCGTCACCATTCTGGTGAGTGAAGAGCCGGTAGACCCGAAGCTTATCGACAAAACCGAGCATCCGGGCCCGCTGCCGGAAGTGGTCGTCGCGCACCTCGATAAGAGCCATATCTGCGTGCACACCTACCCGGAAAGCCACCCTGAAGGCGGGCTATGCACCTTCCGCGCGGACATCGAAGTATCGACCTGCGGCGTGATCTCCCCGCTGAACGCGTTGAACTACTTAATCCACCAGCTTGAATCCGATATCGTGACCATTGATTACCGCGTGCGTGGCTTCACCCGCGACGTGAACGGCATGAAGCACTTCATCGATCACGAGATCAACTCCATCCAGAACTTTATGTCTGAGGACATGAAGTCGCTGTACGACATGGTAGACGTGAATGTCTATCAGGAGAACATCTTCCACACCAAGATGATGCTTAAGGAGTTCGACCTTAAGCACTATATGTTCCATACCAAACCGGAAGATCTGAGTGAAGAAGAGCGTAAGGCCATCACGGACCTGCTCTGGAAAGAGATGCGCGAGATCTACTACGGCCGCAACATACCGACCGTGTAGAAGGCACCGGGAGCAGGGACGCTCCGGTGTGTTATTTCTGTTTCATAAACTCGCGGTAGGCATTCACCACCTGAAGGAAGTCTTCTACGCCGCACAGCGACAGACTCTCTTCGTCGTAGTAGCTCATCCCCTCTTCCATTTCATCACCGGTAAACTCCAGCTGGTTGGCGCGCACCATCACCTCTTCGCCATCCATCCACAGCGTGTATTCATGCCCGGCACGCTGCCAGGAGCGTTCACTGCCTTTCACCGTATTTGCCGCCTGTTCAACTTCATCAAGAAGCGCGAGATTCTCTTTCACCTCTTCGTTAAACCAGTGTCCTACGGCTTCGTGGCCCATCGACATACGCACTTTCACCACTCCGGTGATGTCGCGCAGAAATTCGTAATCCATAGTGTTTTCCTCTGCAAAGCCATTAGGGTAATTATCGCAGCAGAGAGAAAGAAAAAAAGCGGGAGAGGTGGGAGGAATGAAAATAAAAAAAGCCCCTCACCCTAACCCTCTCCCCAAAGGGGAGAGGGAACTGGACTCCCCTCGCCCCTTTGGGGAGAGGGGCTGGGGGTGAGGGGTTAGTTTTTATACCGCGGTCTGGAAGATCACCCCGTCAGCCTTCTCGGTGTATTGAGAGAGCTGGTCGAAGTTCAGATAGCGATAGGTGTCTACCGCCGTCTTATCCACCTGAGCCACAAAGGTCTGGTACTCTTCCGGCGTTGGCAGTTTGCCAATCAGCGCCGCAACCGCCGCCAGCTCCGCAGAGGCCAGGAAGACGTTTGCACCGGTACCTAAACGGTTCGGGAAGTTACGGGTAGAGGTAGAAACCACCGTCGCACCGTCCGCCACGCGCGCCTGGTTGCCCATACACAGGGAGCAGCCAGGGATTTCAATACGCGCACCGCTCTTACCGAACACGCTGTAGTAACCCTCTTCGGTCAGCTGCGCCGCGTCCATACGGGTTGGCGGGGCCACCCACAGGCGGGTTGGCAGCTGGCCCTTATGGGTATCCAGCAGCTTACCGGCCGCGCGGAAGTGGCCGATGTTGGTCATGCAGGAGCCGATGAACACTTCGTCGATCTTCTCACCCTGCACCGCAGAGAGCGGACGGGCGTCGTCCGGATCGTTAGGCGCGCACAGGATTGGCTCTTTAATATCCGCCAGATCGATGTCGATCACCGCCGCGTACTCTGCGTCAGCGTCGGCTTCCAGCAGCTGCGGATCCGCCAGCCATTTTTCCATACCCTGAATACGACGCTCCAGCGTACGACGGTCGCCGTAGCCTTCTGCAATCATCCACTTCAGCAGCACGATGTTGGAGGTCAGGTACTCTTCAATTGGCGCCTGGTTCAGCTTGATGGTACAGCCCGCAGCAGAACGTTCTGCAGAGGCATCGGTCAGCTCGAACGCCTGCTCCACCTTCAGATCCGGCAGACCTTCAATCTCCAGAATGCGGCCAGAGAAGATGTTTTTCTTACCCTTCTTCTCAACGGTCAGCAGACCCTGTTTGATGGCGTACAGCGGGATCGCGTGAACCAGGTCGCGCAGGGTGATACCCGGCTGCATTTTACCTTTGAAGCGCACCAGCACTGATTCAGGCATATCCAGCGGCATTACGCCGGTTGCCGCAGCAAATGCGACCAGACCAGAGCCCGCCGGGAAGGAGATACCGATAGGGAAACGGGTATGGGAGTCACCGCCGGTACCGACGGTATCCGGCAGCAGCATGCGGTTCAGCCAGGAGTGGATAACGCCGTCGCCCGGACGCAGGGAGACGCCGCCGCGGTTCATGATGAAGTCTGGCAGCGTGTGGTGCGTAGTTACGTCAACCGGCTTCGGATACGCCGCGGTGTGGCAGAAGGACTGCATCACCAGGTCAGACGAGAAGCCCAGGCACGCCAGGTCTTTCAGTTCGTCACGGGTCATTGGTCCGGTGGTGTCCTGAGAACCTACGGAGGTCATCTTAGGCTCGCAGTACGCGCCCGGACGAACACCCGCAACGCCGCACGCGCGGCCCACCATTTTCTGCGCCAGCGAGTAGCCGCGGTCGCTTTCCGCCACGTCTTTCGCCTGACGGAACACGTCTGAGTGCGGCAGGCCCAGCGCTTCGCGCGCTTTGGTGGTCAGGCCACGGCCGATGATCAGCGGAATACGGCCACCGGCACGCACTTCGTCGATCAGCACGTCAGTTTTCAGCTCGAAGCTTGCCAGCAGCTCGTTGGTTTCGTGGTTACGGACTTCGCCTTTGAACGGGTAAACATCAATTACGTCGCCCATGTTCAGGTTGTTCACGTCCACTTCAATCGGCAGCGCGCCAGCATCTTCCATGGTGTTGAAGAAGATGGGGGCAATTTTGCCGCCCAGGCACAGGCCGCCGCCGCGCTTGTTCGGCACGTGAGGAATGTCATCGCCCATGAACCACAGCACGGAGTTGGTTGCGGATTTACGGGAAGAACCGGTACCTACAACGTCGCCCACGTAGGCCAGCGGGTAACCTTTTTTCTGCAGGGCTTCGATCTGCTTGATCGGGCCAACGGCGCCCGGCTGATCCGGCTCGATCCCTTCACGGGCGTTTTTAAGCATTGCCAGGGCGTGCAGAGGGATATCCGGGCGAGACCATGCGTCCGGGGCCGGAGAGAGGTCATCGGTGTTGGTTTCACCGGTCACTTTGAACACGGTAACGGTGATTTTTTCAGCCAGCGCGGGACGGTTCAGGAACCATTCGGCATCTGCCCACGCCTGCATAACCTGCTTCGCGTAAGCGTTGCCCGCTTTGGCTTTTTCTTCGACATCGTAGAAGTTATCGAACATCAGCAGCGTTGTAGAGAGCGCTTTGGCGGCAATCGGCGCCAGCGTTTCGTTGTCCAGCGCGTCAATCAGCGGATGAATGTTATAACCACCCTGCATGGTGCCGAGCAGTTCAATCGCTTTTTCTGGAGTGACCAGCGGGGAGGTGGCATCGCCTTTGGCGATAGCAGCAAGGAATCCGGCTTTAACGTAGGCAGCTTCATCTACGCCAGGCGGTACACGGTTGATCAACAGATCTAACAGGAATTCTTCTTCGCCCTTAGGCGGGTTCTTCAGCAGCTCGACGAGCGCGGCCATTTGGGTTGCATCTAAAGGTTTGGGTACAATTCCCTCGGCGGCACGTTCTGCTACGTGCTTACGGTATTCTTCTAGCACGACGGTTCTCCTCGCTCTCATTGTCATATGCGGCCGGCGTTCTCTTCACGCTCCTGTGAGACAGCAGTTTGTAGGGTAAATGCCCGATACCGCGTCGGGCAGCATAGCAGGATTTCTGCACAGTGTTAATCCGTTTACAAAAAAGCAACATTAAATAATTTGCTGAATCGTTAAGGATGGTATAGCGCGAGGAGGAGGCGAATTTTGGGCACAAAAAAACCGCCAGATAGCGGTTAATTTGTTGCCTTGCGGTGGTAGCACACCGGGCTGGCAGATTTGCGGCAACATCAACGTGAAATATTGTGCATCACCGCCAGTGAGCTTGCAAGCCGCTATCACGATTTTGCGTAGCGCCTTCCCATTTCGTATGAAAGCCCATGTAATTGCATTTTTTGCCTTCTTCAGAACCATTGAATTGACTATTCTTCTCCGCGGCCTGCTCCGCTGGTGTAGCAACCAGTCACCGGGCCCGGGAGCAGTTCCGTCATCTACGCGGCAACGTCAACTTGCCTGGTTCTGCCTTTCCCGGTGGAGAATGAACCCGCGTAGCCTTAACAGGAACGCACGCAATGGAGATGCGAATCACTACGCTGATCGTTGTGACCGGTTTACTGCTAACCGCACTGCACGGTGGCTGGAACATATCCGACATCACGGTGCTGTTTGTCGTCAACTTCGGCAACTAGCTGCTGGCCGCTCGCAAGAGCGGCCTTCTGAATATCCCAGCGGCTTTTCAGCCATCACATATAATTGTGTAATAAATGCACACACTCTTTATCCGGACGCACCGGGTGGTTTCCCAAGAAAAGTCAAAACTGTAAGGCACGGGTGAATAATACTCGCGGCAACAAGAACGCCTCACGGCACAGCGCTTGTCTCCCTGGAGTCACTTTATGAAGTTGCCCTTTAAGCCCCATCTGCTTGTCCTTTTGTGCAGTGCCGGTCTGTTTGCCGCCTCTGGCGTCATGTTCGTTAAAAGTCGTGCAACCGAACCCGTTGCACCCACCCCCGTCGCACAACAGGTAGCAGTAGCCCAACCCGCCCCTGTCGTCGCGCCTGCGTACTCTGCCGCACAAATCGATCAGTGGGTCGCCCCTGTCGCGCTCTACCCGGATGCGCTGTTGTCGCAAATTTTGATGGCATCGACCTACCCGGCCAACGTCATTCAGGCGGCACAGTGGTCAAAAGACAACCCTAAAATGCAGGGCGATGCCGCTATACAGGCCGTTGCTGGCCAGCCGTGGGATCCGAGCGTAAAGTCGCTGGTCGCCTTCCCTCAGCTGATGTCGCTGATGGGTGAAAACCCGCCGTGGGTGCAAAGCCTCGGAGATGCGTTCCTCGCCCAGCCGAAAGATGTGATGGACTCGGTGCAACGCCTGCGCCTGCTGGCGCAGCAAACCGGGGCCTTACAGTCGACGCCGCAGCAGACGGTCACGACCGTGACAAAGCCCGCGCCGGCGAAAACGGCCAGCAGCGAGTCGACAGCCAGTACCGCATCCACGACAAGCCCAACGGTCATCAAGATTGAATCTGCCGATCCGCAGGTGGTGTACGTCCCCACGTATAACCCGAATACGGTTTACGGCACCTGGCCCAACACGGCCTACCCGCCAACCTATTTGCCGCCCTCTCCTGGAGAACAATTTACCGACAGCCTGGTCAAAGGGCTCGGCTTCAGCCTGGGCGTAGCAACCACCTACGCTATCTTCAGCAACATTGACTGGGATGACGACGACGACTGGGATCACCACCATCACGACGACTGGGATAATCACGGTGGCTATAACCGCAACGGCGATAACAACATCAATATAAACGTCGATAACTTCAACAAAATCAGCGGCGAGCGCCTGACGGATGCTAACCGCACCTGGCAGCATAACCCTGCCTATCGTGAAGGCGTGCCTTATCCCACTAACCAGCTTAATAGCCGCTTCCACGCCACGAATACGCCTACGGGGCTCAGCGCGACGCAGCAAAAACCGATCAATCGCGATAACCAACGCCAGGCCGCGATGGCTCAGATGGAGAAATCCACCGGAAAAACCTTCCCGCAAACGGCGCGTTCGGGGACGAAAGATGCCCAGCGCCAGGCGTCAAATCAACAATTGAAGCAGATTTCGCAGCGCAATAATTACCGGGGCTACGACACCAAACCGCAAACGGCGAAGCGGAGCAGCGCGCAACCGCGCGAGGAACGTCAGGCCTCGACGCACAGGCAGGAGAAGCGGGTGGCGCAGACGGCACAACAGCGCACCACTCAGCAGCGCACCACTCAGCAGCGGAACCTTCAGCAGCGGGCAAGCCAGCCGCGCGCCAATGCGCTAAGCGGCAACGACAGCCGCTCGGCCAGCTGGCAGGCGCAGCAGCAGCGAGGCGCGCAGAGCCGCCAGGTATCTGCTGCTCGTCATCAGCAGCCACGACAGATGTCGGGTGGCCGGGCTGAACACCGTGAACTCCGTCATCGTTAAGGGAATCGACATGAAAACAAAATTACTCAGTGGAATGGTGCTGCTCATGATGTCGGCCACCGCGATGGCGCAACAGTCTTTCAGCACGCCCGCTCAGGCCACCGATGCGCTGGTCACCGCCATCAGCGAGCAAAACGAGGGGACGATGAGCAACCTGCTAGGGGAAAACTGGCGCGACTACCTGCCAACTGAAGGCGTCGATCCTGATGCGGTGGACCGCTTCCTGCGCGACTGGAAAGTGCGTCATAACACCGTCGTGAACGGCGATACGGCACATCTTGTTGTCGGTGACAGCGACTGGCAGCTCCCTATTCCGGTGATCAAAACCGCCGCTGGCTGGCAATTTGATATGCAGGAAGCCGCAGAAGAGATCCTCACCCGGGAAATTGGACGCAACGAGCTCGCGGCCATTGAAGCCCTTCATGCGTACGTGGATGCGCAGCAAAGTTATTTCGCAATGAACCACAAATACGCTCAGAAAGTGGCAAGTTCAGAGGGGAAAAAAGATGGGCTCTACTGGCCGGTATCACCTGGCGAAGCGCCAAGCCCACTCGGCCCGGCATTCAGTCCGAAAGAGCCGGGTACAGGCTATCACGGGTATCGATTCCGCATCCTTCCCGATCCCACCGGCTTTGCGATGGTCGCCTGGCCAGTCACTTACGGTCAGACCGGTGTGATGAGTTTTGTGATTAATCAGGATGACAGGGTGTACCAGAGCAATCTTGGCAGCGATTCAGAATATAAAGCAAACGCTCTCACCGCATACCCTCCGGATAAAACCTGGCACCCCGTCGCCCCGTAAATCAGCAAGGCCGGGACAGGCGAAACCGCCACCCGGCTGTGCTTCTTACAGGATATTCGCCACTGATTTCGCCAGCTGCGCTTCAAGAACCGGTTTCGCCTCTTCGAATTTCAGGTTCACCTTGTTGGCGTTAGACACCACGCGGGTCTGATACTTCGCGCGATCGCCCTGCTCGCTGCTGGTCTGCAGCTTCACGCCGGAGGTTCCCTGACGCAGTGCTGCGATGTTATCCGTCGTCACTTTCGCTTTGCTGCGCTCGGAGATCTGCAGGTCGGTTACCATGGTGTAGTTCACGTCTTCCACCATGGCGTCTGCCGCCATACCGATCAGACCCGCCGCGAGGCCCACGCCCAGCGCTGCGCCGGAAGAGTTGCTGTTATAAGCGGTAATACCGGCGCCCAGTGCAGCCCCGACGGCTGCACCTTCATACCCGGTTTTCAGGTAGCCCTGCGCTTCTCGCAGGTCCATCTTATCGGCTTTCAGCACGTTAGCCTGCACCCAGTAGTAGGCGCCGTCTGGCGAGCTCGTCACTTTGTAGCCTTTGGCGGTCAGGTCGTTCGCCAGCAGGGTCTGCAGGTTGCTCATGTCTTTATCGGAGGTGTTTTTAACCTGAATGTAGACCGTTTTTTCACTGGAAGGCTCAAGCCAGACGGTTTCGCTCATCTGGGTTTTCACCTCCAGATTACGTTTCTTCACTGCCGTCGTTACCGCACCGCATCCTGTCAGGGTCAGCGCTGCCGCCACTAAGCCAATCACCGCGACTTTCTTTAAAGACATGTGTTTTCCTTTTTTCGTGTAATAAAAGAGTCCAGAACCCCTAAACCGCGCGGCCAGTAGCCACACAATGGTGCAAAAAGTATCGGCAGATAAACGTAAATTTTTAGGGGAAATATCAATAAGATGACTACCAAAACGGGTAGTTTCAGGCAAAAAAAACGCCTCCGAAGAGGCGTTTATCAATCATAAAGAAACTTATTTCTTCTTCGCTTTCGCGTTTGGCAGGTCGGTGATGCTACCTTCGAACACTTCAGCCGCCAGGCCCACGGACTCGTGCAGAGTTGGGTGAGCGTGGATGGTCAGCGCGATGTCTTCAGCGTCACAGCCCATTTCGATAGCCAGACCGATTTCACCCAGCAGCTCGCCGCCGTTGGTGCCGACAATCGCACCACCGATGACGCGGTGAGTCTCTTTGTCGAAGATCAGTTTGGTCACGCCATCTGCGCAATCGGAAGCGATAGCACGGCCAGAAGCAGCCCACGGGAAGGTGGCGGTTTCGTAGCTGATGCCTTTCTCTTTCGCTTCTTTCTCGGTCAGACCAACCCAGGCAACTTCTGGCTCGGTATAGGCGATTGATGGGATCACTTTCGGATCGAAGTAGTGTTTCATGCCGGCGATAACTTCAGCGGCAACGTGACCTTCGTGAACACCTTTGTGCGCCAGCATTGGCTGACCGACGATATCGCCGATGGCAAAGATGTGCGGCACGTTGGTGCGCAGCTGCTTGTCAACGCGGATGAAGCCACGGTCGTCCACTTCCACGCCAGCTGCGCCAGCGTTGAGGTTTTTACCGTTCGGCACGCGGCCGATTGCGACCAGCACGGCGTCGTAACGCTGCGCTTCAGCAGGGGCTTTTTTGCCTTCCATGGAAACGTAAATACCGTCTTCTTTCGCTTCAACGGCAGTCACTTTGGTTTCCAGCATCAGGTTGAACTTCTTGCTGATGCGTTTGGTGAAGACTTTAACGATGTCTTTGTCTGCAGCCGGGATAACCTGGTCGAACATTTCAACCACGTCAATCTCTGAACCCAGCGCATGGTACACGGTACCCATTTCCAGACCGATGATACCGCCACCCATAACCAGCAGGCGCTTCGGCACTTCTTTCAGTTCCAGCGCATCGGTGGAATCCCACACGCGTGGATCTTCATGTGGAATGAATGGCAGTTCGATTGGGCGAGAGCCTGCAGCGATGATCGCGTTGTCGAAGTTGATCACGGTTTTGCCGTTTTCGCCTTCAACTTCCAGGGTGTTCGCACCGGTGAATTTACCCAGACCGTTTACCACTTTCACTTTACGGCCTTTGGCCATACCCGCCAGACCGCCGGTCAGCTGAGTGATAACTTTCTCTTTCCAGGTACGAATTTTGTCGATATCGGTTTTCGGCTCGCCGAAGACGATACCGTGGTCAGCCAGCGCTTTGGCTTCTTCGATAACTTTCGCTACGTGCAGCAGCGCTTTAGAAGGGATACAGCCGACGTTCAGACAAACACCGCCGAGGGTGCTGTAACGTTCTACGATGACGGTTTCCAGACCTAAATCCGCTGCGCGGAACGCTGCGGAGTAACCTGCCGGGCCTGCCCCAAGTACTACGACCTGAGTTTTGATTTCTGTGCTCATCATGACCTCTTAATTTATACCCGTCGTCCACCGGGTCGTTCTATCCGCTCGTATTTTACAAAATTGTTAACAATTTTGAAACAACAAACGGCTCACGAATTGTCGCTTTCGCCAATAACCTCACAAACACCCTGAGATTATCAGAAAAAAGCCGGCCGACTGGCCGGCTTTTCGATTACATCACCAGGCGGCGAATGTCGCTCAGCGTGTTGTTGATTATGGTGATGAAACGCGCACCATCAGCACCGTCGATCACGCGGTGGTCGAAGGACAGAGAGATTGGCATCATCAGACGCGGCATGAACTCTTTGCCGTTCCACACCGGCTCCATCGCGGACTTGGACACACCGAGGATAGCCACTTCAGGCGCGTTCACAATCGGCGCGAAGTGGGTAGTACCCAGGCCGCCGATGCTGGAGATAGTGAAGCAACCGCCCTGCATTTCGCCGGCAGTCAGCTTACCATCACGCGCTTTCTTGGAGATCACGGTCAGTTCACGGGACAGCTCGGTAATGCTCTTCTTGTTCACGTCTTTGAAGACCGGAACAACCAGACCATTTGGCGTATCAACCGCAACACCGATGTTGATGTATTTCTTCAGCGTCAGCTTCTGGCCGTCTTCGGACAGGGAGCTGTTGAAGCGTGGCATCTGTTCCAGAGCCGCAGCAACCGCTTTCATGATGAAGACCACTGGGGTGAATTTCACGTCCAGTTTGCGCTTCTCAGCTTCGGCGTTCTGCTGTTTACGGAACGCTTCCAGATCGGTGATATCGGTTTTGTCGAAGTGCGTAACGTGCGGGATCATCACCCAGTTACGGCTCAGGTTAGCACCAGAGATTTTCTGAATGCGGCCCAGCTCCACTTCTTCGATTTCGCCGAACTTGCTGAAGTCCACTTTTGGCCATGGCAGCATGCCCGGGATACCGCCGCCGGCTGCAGCTGGTGCAGCTTCAGCGCGTTTCACCGCGTCTTTCACGTAGGTCTGAACGTCTTCGCGCAGGATACGACCCTTACGGCCCGTTCCTTTCACTTTCGCCAGGTTCACACCGAACTCGCGCGCCAGGCGACGAATCAGCGGGGTCGCGTGGACGTAAGCGTCGTTTTCAGCGAACTCAGATTTTTCTGCTTTAGCAGCAGGAGCCGCAGCGGATTTAGCCGCCTGAGCCGGTGCAGCAGCAGGGGCTGGAGCAGCCGCGGCAGCCGGAGCTGCGGCAGGCGCAGCGCCTTCCACTTCGAAGACCATGATCAGAGAGCCGGTAGACACTTTGTCGCCGGTGCTGATTTTGATCTCTTTAACGGTACCCGCGAACGGCGCAGGGACTTCCATAGAAGCCTTGTCGCCTTCAACGGTGATCAGTGACTGTTCAGCGGCAACTTTGTCGCCCACTTTCACCATCACTTCGGTCACTTCAACTTCGTCACCGCCGATGTCAGGTACGTTAACGTCTTTCGCGCCGCCAGCAGCTGCAGGTGCAGCAGCCTGAGCCGGAGCAGCGGCCTGTGCAGGCGCAGCGGCGCCTTCAGCACCCGCCACTTCGAAGACCATGATCAGGGAGCCGGTAGACACTTTGTCGCCGGTGTTGATCTTGATCTCTTTAACGGTACCCGCGAACGGAGCCGGCACTTCCATAGAGGCTTTGTCGCCTTCTACGGTGATCAGTGACTGTTCGGCCGCAACGGTGTCGCCCACTTTCACCAGAATTTCAGTAACTTCAACTTCGTCACCGCCGATGTCAGGCACGTTGACTTCTTTCGCTGCCGCGGCAGCTGCTGGAGCAGCGGCGGCCGGAGCGGCTTCTTTCTTCTCTTCCTGCGCAGGTGCAGCTGCTGCTGCACCGTCGGCGGAATCGAAAATCATGATCAGTTTGCCGGTCTCGGTTTTATCGCCAACAGAGACTTTGATCTCCTTAACGATGCCAGCCTGAGGAGACGGCACTTCCATAGAGGCTTTGTCGCCTTCTACGGTGATCAGCGACTGTTCAGCTTCAACCTTGTCGCCCACTTTGACCAGGATCTCGGTGATTTCAACTTCATCAGCCCCGATGTCCGGTACATTGATTTCGATAGCCATTATTCTTTTACCTCTTACGCCAGACGCGGGTTAACTTTATCTGCATCGATGTTGAATTTGGTAATTGCTTCCGCAACCACTTTCTTATCGATTTCGCCACGTTTAGCCAGTTCGCCCAGTGCTGCTACAACCACGTAAGAAGCATCAACTTCGAAGTGGTGACGCAGGTTTTCGCGGCTGTCAGAACGACCGAAGCCGTCGGTACCCAGAACGCGATAATCATCAGCTGGAACGTAAGTACGAACCTGCTCAGCGAACAGTTTCATATAGTCAGTAGACGCCACCGCCGGTGCATCGTTCATCACCTGAGCGATGTACGGAACGCGCGGGGTTTCCATTGGGTGCAGCATGTTCCAGCGCTCACAATCCTGGCCATCACGCGCCAGCTCAGTGAAGGAGGTCACAGAGTACACGTCGGAACCCACACCGTAGTCGTTCGCCAGGATCTGCGCTGCTTCACGAACGTGACGCAGGATAGAACCGGAGCCCAGCAGCTGAACTTTACCTTTGCTACCTGCAACGGTTTCGAGTTTGTAGATACCTTTACGGATACCTTCCTCGGCACCTGCAGGCATTGCCGGCATGTGGTAGTTTTCGTTCAGCGTGGTGATGTAGTAGTAAATGTTCTCTTGCGCTTCACCGTACATGCGGGTCAGACCGTCGTGCATGATAACAGCCACTTCATACGCGTAAGACGGGTCGTAAGAGATACAGTTAGGGATAGTCAGAGACTGAATGTGGCTGTGGCCATCTTCGTGCTGCAGACCTTCACCGTTCAGGGTCGTACGACCGGAGGTACCGCCTACCAGGAAGCCGCGAGCCTGCTGGTCGCCTGCCTGCCAGCACAGGTCACCGATACGCTGGAACCCGAACATGGAGTAGTAAATGTAGAACGGGATCATCGGCAGGTTGTTGGTGCTGTAAGAGGTCGCAGCAGCCAGCCAGGATGCGCCTGCGCCCAGCTCGTTAATACCTTCCTGCAGGATCTGGCCTTTCTCGTCTTCTTTGTAGTATGCAACCTGCTCACGGTCCTGCGGGGTGTACTGCTGGCCGTTCGGGCTGTAGATACCGATCTGACGGAACAGACCTTCCATACCGAAAGTACGCGCTTCGTCGGCGATGATTGGAACCAGACGATCTTTGATCGACTTGTTCTTCAGCATCACGTTCAGGGCACGCACGAAGGCGATGGTGGTAGAGATCTCTTTGTTCTGCTCTTCCAGCAGCTGAGAGAAGTCTTCGAGCGCCGGCAGTTCCAGCTTCTCGGTGAAGTTTGGCTGACGAGCTGGCAGGTAGCCTTTCAGCGCCTGACGACGTTCGTGCAGGTACTTGTGCTCTTCAGAACCTTCAGGGAAGGTGATGTAAGACAGGTTTTCTACCTGCTCATCGGTCACTGGAACGTTGAAACGGTCGCGGATATAACGCACGCCGTCCATGTTCATTTTCTTAACCTGGTGAGCGATGTTTTTACCTTCTGCGGTATCACCCATGCCGTAACCTTTGATGGTGTGGGCCAGGATTACAGTCGCTTTACCTTTGGTTTCCTGCGCTTTTTTCAGTGCAGCGTAGACTTTCTTCGGATCGTGACCACCGCGGTTCAGGGCCCAGATCTGCTCATCAGTCCAGTCTGCAACCAGTGCTGCGGTTTCAGGATATTTGCCGAAGAAGTGCTCACGAACGTAGGCACCGTCTTTGGATTTGAAGGTCTGGTAGTCGCCGTCAACGGTTTCGTTCATCAGCTGGATCAGCTTACCGCTGGTGTCTTTACGCAGCAGCTCATCCCAACGACCGCCCCACATGACTTTAATCACGTTCCAGCCAGCACCTGCGAAGATGCCTTCCAGTTCGTTGATGATCTTGCCGTTGCCGGTTACCGGACCATCCAGACGCTGCAGGTTACAGTTGATGATGAAGCACAGGTTGTCCAGCTTCTCACGGGTAGCGATGGTGATCGCACCTTTAGATTCTGGCTCATCCATTTCACCGTCGCCCAGGAAGGCGTATACGGTCTGCTCGGAGGTGTCTTTCAGACCACGGTGTTCCAGGTATTTCAGGAATTTAGCCTGATAAATCGCACCGATTGGACCCAGACCCATAGATACGGTCGGGAACTGCCAGAATTCAGGCATCAGTTTCGGGTGCGGGTAAGAAGACAGACCTTTACCGTGAACTTCCTGACGGAAGTTGTTCATCTGCTCTTCAGTCAGACGACCTTCCAGGAATGCACGTGCATAGATGCCCGGAGAGATGTGGCCCTGGAAGTACACCAGATCGCCGCCGTCTTTCTCGTTCGCTGCACGGAAGAAGTGGTTGAAGCACACTTCGTAAACGGTTGCAGAAGACTGGAAGGACGCCATGTGGCCACCCAGTTCCAGGTCTTTTTTGGATGCGCGCAGAACGGTCATGATGGCGTTCCAGCGGATTGCAGAACGGATACGACGTTCCAGATCCAGATTGCCCGGGTATTCCGGTTCGTCTTCGACGGCAATCGTGTTTACGTAGTTGTTAGCCCCTGCACCTGCAGCAACCTTCACGCCGCCTTTGCGCGCTTCTGAAAGGAGCTGATCAATCAGATACTGAGCGCGCTCAACACCTTCTTCACGGATGACCGATTCGATCGCCTGTAGCCAGTCGCGAGTTTCGATCGGATCCACGTCATTTTGGAGACGTTCTGACATGGGGGTATTCCTTATCTATCTAATACGTTGATTTGTCTGGAACCTGTCCCATTGTATTTTCGCCAGAAAACACAATAAGACAGGTTCTGCGTTTAGTTGCCGCGCTCTAAAAGTACCTGGCGCTTAATCCTTTCGTTGCTGTATGCGGCGTAATGAACGTTCGCGACGCGATTGTTCACGGCTGCGGTCCAGCAAGATTTCCTCAATGAAAGCCAGATGGCGGTGCGACGCTTCGCGCGCCTGCTCCGGTTCCCCGGCCATTATCGCCTCGAATACTCGGGTGCGATGGTTGCTTACCAGTGGGAGCATGTCCCGACGGGCATACAACAATTCAAAATTCTGACGAACGTTCTGGGCCAGCATGGGCTCCATGCAGCGTAGCAGATGGAGGAGCACCACGTTGTGCGCCGCTTCGGTGACGGCAATTTGATACTGGACAACGGCACTGGACTCGGCGTCTAAATCGCCGGACTGCTGTGCCCGTTCAATGGCCTGATGCAGCTCGCGGATACGCACGCGATCTTCATCATTGCTGCGAAGGGCGGCGTAATAGGCCGCAATACCTTCAAGCGCGTGACGGGTCTCAAGCAGATCAAACTGGGATTCTGGGTGGTCAGAGAGAAGTTCTACCAGCGGGTCGCTGAAGCTCTGCCACAGGCTGTTTTGAACAAAGGTTCCGCCGCCCTGGCGACGAAGCAGCAAGCCCTTTGCTTCGAGACGTTGAATCGCCTCACGCAGAGAGGGACGTGAAACGTCGAACTGTTTTGCCAGCTCGCGTTCTGGCGGAAGTTTTTCACCCGGGCGCAGTGTCCCTTCGAGGATCAAAAACTCCAGCTGCTGCTCAATCACATCGGAAAGTTTTGGTTGGCGAATTTTGCTGTAGGCCATATTCCCTGTCTTACGCCTTTTTGCCCGGAGTCAATTGGTCTTACCAATTTAAAGTTCGTATCGCTAAAGTAACAAAGTATTCACCTTCTGTCCATATTGGTTTTGATTGAAATCAGTAAACCCTGCACATTTTAACAACCTTACAGAAATAACGTTTCAGAAATGTAACTTTGCACAAATGAGTTCGTTACTACCAAAGAGGCAGTTTTAACCTTAATGAAACGAGGGTTTTTGCAATCTGAAGCGATTCAACAACGCAAATAATGAAAATTCGCCCACTTATGGAGCATTTCTATTCTATAGCTTGGGGTACGAAGGGTTAACGGGCCGATTTACAAATGCTTTCTTTTTATTCAAGTCGTCATCGTCCCTTCATAAAGCAGGTGCATTCACTGGCGCTTACCACTATTCTGGCGCTTACGGAAGTCATCTCCGCTTTTTTCGGTATCATTAACCGTAAAGAAATAAATACAGAATATGGACTTTCATAATTACACACGCTCAGCGTGAACATAACAACCACACACGAGGTTTCAAATGGAAGCTCAACAGCACGGCGATCAGCTAAAGCGCGGGCTTAAGAACCGCCACATACAGCTCATCGCACTGGGTGGTGCCATCGGTACTGGCCTGTTTCTGGGAAGCGCATCCGTTATCCAGTCAGCCGGTCCTGGCATTATTTTGGGTTACGCTATCGCCGGTTTTATTGCCTTTCTGATTATGCGCCAGTTGGGCGAGATGGTCGTTGAAGAGCCGGTTGCAGGTTCGTTCAGCCACTTTGCCTATAAGTATTGGGGCAGCTTTGCCGGTTTCGCCTCGGGCTGGAACTACTGGGTGCTGTACGTCCTGGTTGCCATGGCTGAACTGACCGCCGTCGGGAAGTACATTCAGTTCTGGTACCCCGAGATCCCAACCTGGGCTTCTGCTGCGGCCTTTTTCGTCCTGATTAACGCCATTAACCTGACCAACGTAAAAGTGTTCGGAGAGATGGAGTTCTGGTTCGCCATTATTAAAGTGGTTGCCGTGGTGGCGATGATCATCTTCGGCGGCTGGCTGCTGTTCAGCGGCAACGGCGGCCCGCAGGCAACGGTACGCAACCTGTGGGAGCAAGGCGGGTTCTTGCCTCACGGCATGACCGGCCTGGTGATGATGATGGCGATCATTATGTTCTCCTTTGGCGGGCTGGAGCTGGTGGGGATCACCGCCGCGGAAGCAGACAACCCGGAGCAGAGCATCCCGAAAGCCACCAACCAGGTTATCTACCGCATTCTGATCTTCTATGTGGGCTCGCTGGCCGTGCTGCTCTCCCTGCTGCCGTGGACGCGCGTGACCGCCGATACCAGCCCGTTCGTGCTGATCTTCCACGAGCTTGGCGACACCTTCGTGGCGAATGCGCTTAACGTCGTGGTGCTGACCGCTGCGCTCTCCGTGTACAACAGCTGCGTCTATTGCAACAGCCGTATGCTGTTCGGCCTCGCTCAGCAGGGTAACGCCCCGAAAGCGCTGCTCAATGTTGATAAACGCGGCGTGCCGGTGAATACCATTATTGTGTCTGCCGTGGTGACGGCGCTCTGCGTGCTGATCAACTACCTGGCACCGGAATCGGCCTTTGGCCTGCTAATGGCGCTGGTGGTCTCTGCGCTGGTGATCAACTGGGCGATGATCAGCCTGGCGCACATCAAGTTCCGCCGCGCGAAGCAGCAGCAGGGTGTCACCACCCGCTTCCCTGCCCTGCTTTACCCGCTGGGTAACTGGGTGTGCCTGGTGTTCATGGCGGCCGTGCTGGTCATCATGCTCATTACCCCAGGCATGGCGATTTCCGTTTACCTGATCCCGGTCTGGATTGCGATCCTCGGCGTGGGCTACATGGTTAAGCAGAAAAACCAGAAAGCGGTAAAAGCGCACTGATAATCTCCACTCTGTGCCCATTTTTGCGGGTACAGAGTGGTGTTACCTTCCTCACAAATTCTCGCCTACAGCAATTTTATCCATATCACCGCCTTTATCCTGCAACGCATATATTCGTGAGCCAGCGAATAATTCTCTCCATACCGTAACCCGGAGAGCTGTCGATGGATAACAATAAACTGTCAGTAAAAGAAAAGATCGGCTATGGCATGGGCGACGCAGGATGCAACATCATCTTCGGCGCCATCATGTTGTTTGTTAACTATTTTTATACCGATATTTTTGGCCTCGCGCCTGCGCTGGTTGGCGTGCTGCTGCTGTCTGTCCGCGTGATTGACGCCGTAACGGACCCGATCATGGGCGCAATCGCCGACCGCACCCGCAGCAAATATGGGCGGTTTCGTCCATGGCTGCTGTGGATTGCCTTCCCCTACGCGCTGTTCAGCATCCTGATGTTCACCACGCCAGACTGGAGCTATAACAGCAAAGTTATCTATGCCTTCGTCACCTACTTCCTGCTGTCGCTGACCTATACGGCCATCAATATTCCCTACTGCTCGCTGGGCGGCGTGATCACCAACGACCCCAAAGAGCGCGTTGCCTGTCAGTCCTATCGCTTCGTGATGGTGGGTATCGCCACGCTGCTGCTGTCGCTTACGCTGCTGCCGATGGCCGACTGGTTTGGTGGTGATAACAAGGCCAAAGGCTACCAGATGGCGATGACCGTGCTGGCGCTGATTGGTACCTGCATGTTCCTGTTCAGCTTCTCTACCGTGCGCGAGCGCGTACGCCCTGCCGTACAGACCCACGACGAGCTGAAAAACGACCTCAAAGACGTATGGAAGAACGACCAGTGGGTACGCATTCTGCTCCTGACCCTGTGCAACGTCTGTCCGGGCTTTATCCGCATGGCCGCCACCATGTATTACGTCACCTGGGTGATGGGCCAGAGCACCCACTTCGCCACGCTGTTTATTAGCCTTGGCGTCGTGGGCATGATGCTCGGCAGCGTGCTGGCAAAAGTGCTGACCGACCGCTGGTGTAAGCTGAAGGTGTTTTTCTGGACCAATATCGCGCTGGCGATTTTCTCAGCCGCCTTCTACTTCTTCGACCCGAAAGCCACCGTCACCATCGTGGTGCTCTACGTCCTGCTAAACATCCTGCACCAGATCCCGTCTCCGCTGCACTGGTCGCTGATGGCCGACGTGGACGACTACGGCGAGTGGAAAACCGGGAAACGCATCACGGGGATCAGCTTCTCCGGCAACATCTTCTTCCTGAAGCTGGGGCTGGCGATTGCCGGGGCGATGGTGGGCTTCCTGCTCTCCTGGTACGGTTACGATGCGGGTGCGAAAGCACAAAGCGCGGACGCTATCAACGGCATCGTGCTGCTCTTTACCGTCATTCCGGGCATTGGATACTTAATTACCGCTGGGGTGGTACGTCTGCTGAAGGTAGACCGTGAAACCATGAAGCAGATCCAGTCCGATCTGGAAAAGCGACGCGCCAACTACCGCGAACTGAATGATTACCAGGAACTTAAAGCCGCTGAGACTAAATAAGGAAAGCCGAATGCAGACCTGGCCAAACCCGTTTATTGAACAACGTGCCGATCCGTATATTTTGCATCACGAGGGGCAGTACTATTTTATTGCCTCCGTGCCGCAGTACGACAGGCTGGCGATCCGCCGCGCAGAGTCGCTTGAAGGGCTGCGCGGTGCCGACGAGGTGGTCGTCTGGCGCAAGCCCGAGACCGGCCCGATGAGCCAGCTGATCTGGGCGCCGGAGCTTCACCACATCGACGGTAAGTGGTACATCTATTTTGCCGCGACGCACACCCAGGCGCTCGACGAGCTCGGAATGTTCCAGCACCGTATGTTCGCCATTGAATGCGCGGACAGCGATCCGCTCACCGGCACGTGGGTAGAAAAAGGGCAAATCAAAACGCCGTTTGACACCTTCGCGCTCGACGCCACCACCTTCGTTCATCGGGGCAAGCGCTGGTATCTGTGGGCGCAAAAAGCCCCGAATATCTCCGGCAACTCCAACCTTTATCTGTGTGAAATGGAAAACCCGTGGACGCTGAAAGGCGAGCCGGTGATGCTCAGCAAGCCGGAGTATGACTGGGAGTGTCGCGGGTTTTGGGTCAACGAAGGCCCGGCGGTGTTGGTTCACGGCGATAAGCTGTTTATCAGCTACTCCGCCAGCGCCACCGACGAGAACTACTGCATGGGGCTACTGTGGATAGATCTGAATGCCGATCCGCAGAACCCGGCAAACTGGCATAAATCGTCACGGCCGGTATTCGTTACCAGCTATGAGAATCGTCAGTACGGGCCAGGCCACAACAGCTTTACAACGACGCAGGATGGGGAAGACGTGCTGGTGTATCACGCGCGTAATTACACCGAAATTGAGGGCGACCCGCTGTACGATCCGAACCGCCATACCCGCCTGAAGCAGGTCCGCTGGGACGAAAACGGGATGCCTGATTTTGGCATCCCGCCTGCGGATACGCTTTAACCGCTGCGGCGCGCTGGCCTACACCAGCGTGCCGTAGATGGTCAGCAGTGCCACGACCACCACCACCACAAACGACGTTTTCTTCGCCATGGAGACGGCCGCTTTTGGCGTTTCCACTTTGTCCGCGTGCGGCTCACGCGCCAGCGAGAACTGGGCCAGACGCGTTAATACGTGATATTGCGAGGTATGGCGATCGCCCAAAGAGGCAAACCACGCGGGCAGCGCTTTCTCGCCATGGCCAATCAGCGCATAAACCACGCCGACTAAACGCACCGGCAGCCAGTCAAGCACGTGCAGAATGGCATCAATCCCGGCAAGCAGACGCTCGTGTGGCGTCAGGTAGCGCGCCAGCCAGGTCTGCCAGGCGCGCAAAAATGCATAGCCCATCAGCAGAACCGGCCCCCAGGGGCCCCCGACCACAAACCAGAACAGCGGTGCCAGATAGTAGCGGAAGTTAATCCACAGCAGAGCGTTTTGCAGCTCGCGCAGGAATTCACGTTCGTTGCAGTCCGGCGGTACGCCGTGGATCAGGGTCAGCTCGCTCGCCATTGCGCTTCGCGCATGGGCGTCATCGCGAGATGCCGCTTTCAGATAAGCGTGATAATGCAGGCGCACCTTACCTGCACCAATACAGAGTACGCCGAGCAGGATCCACACCACCAGCAGCGGCACGTTGAAAAAGAGCCCGTAAAGCGCGCGCAGCAGCAGGAAGGTAATAACCATCACGCCAGCCGTCATCAGCAGCGTCCGCAGCATGGAAAAATGTTTGATCCGGCGGAAGATAACCTCCAGCCGATGATCCAGGTGCCAGTGTTCGCCCAGCTTAAACAGGCGTTCAGCAATCATTACCAGCAGCATGGTAAACAACGTCATGTCATCTCCTTATCTGACGAGGCGGTAAGCATGGCGCGAAACCGGGACCAGTCGAATGCCGGGCCGGGATCGGTTTTTCTTACCGGAGCAATATCGCTGTGCCCGGTAATATTCTCCGCGATCGAAGGGTATACCCCGATCAGCGTCTGGGTAACAGCAGCCAGCTGTTGGTACTGCGCATCGGTGTAGGGGAGGCTATCCGTCCCTTCCAGTTCAATACCAATAGAAAAATCGTTGCAGCGCTCGCGCCCATGATACATCGACACGCCCGCATGCCATGCGCGTTTATCAAAAGGAACATACTGAACCACCTCGCCATCACGACGAATCAGGCAGTGGGCCGATACGCGCAGAGAGGCAATTTCAGCGAAGAAAGGATGGGCATCGGGATCTATGGTTCCTGTGAATAACGCATCGATCCACGGGCCACCAAATTCGCCCGGCGGGAGACTGATATTATGAACCACCAGCAGTGTGGGCTTTTCATCCTCCGGGCGGCAATCGTGGTGCGGCGAGGGCACATGCCGCGCGTCCACCAGCCATCCGTTTTCTAACAACATGCTGGAACTCCTTATGTATGGTGCAGTTACTCGGTTCAGAGTAGCATGTTTCAATATTATGATTCGTTACCAATTTGGAGTTTTATCATGCCGCCTCGCCGCTACAACCCCGACCACCGACGTGACGCCCTTCTGGAACGTATTAACATGGATATCCCGGCAAGCGTTGCTCATGCTCTGAAAGAAGACCTGGGCGGAGACGTCAGTGCCGACAACGATATTACTGCCCAATTGTTGCCAAAAGAGACGCGCTCCCATGCGGTGATTATTACCCGTGAAGCGGGCGTTTTTTGCGGAAAACGCTGGGTTGAAGAGGTCTTTACCCAGCTGGCGGGTGACGATGTTCAGGTAACCTGGCACGTTGAAGATGGTGATGCTCTCACCGAAAACCAGCCGCTGTTTGAGCTGGCTGGCCCATCCCGCGTGCTGCTCACCGGCGAGCGTACCGCACTTAACTTTGTGCAGACGCTTTCTGGCGTTGCCAGTGAGGTCCGCCGCTACGTTGACCTGCTGGCCGGCACCCGCACGCAGCTGCTGGACACCCGCAAAACGCTGCCGGGCCTGCGCACCGCGCTGAAGTACGCGGTACTCTGCGGCGGCGGCGCAAACCACCGTCTGGGGCTGTCGGATGCCTTCCTGATAAAAGAAAACCACATTATTGCCTCCGGCTCCGTGCGTCAGGCAGTGGAAAAAGCCTTCTGGCTGCACCCGGACGTTCCGGTTGAAGTCGAAGTCGAAAGCCTTGAAGAGCTGGATGAAGCCATTAAGGCGGGCGCCGATATCATCATGCTCGATAACTTCGAAACGGAGCAGATGCGCGAGGCGGTAAAACGCACCAACGGTCAGGCGCAGCTTGAAGTCTCCGGCAATGTGACGTTCGATACCATCCGTGAATTCGCGGAAACGGGCGTCGATTACATTTCCGTCGGCGCGCTAACCAAACACGTTCGCGCTCTCGATCTCTCGATGCGTTTTAAGTAGCGTTGCCTACCCCCTCCGCCCGGAGGGGGAAAATTCAGCCCGGCTCGCAAATTCAAAGCCATTCACTGCAACCCCGCGCGAATTCCCTGAAAGCCCCTTCACGTTCCTTTTTTTGCCCCTCGTCTCCCTCTCCTCTCGCTGCCAGAGTAGCGCCATCAAACCGGAGGAGCAGATATGGACAAACAACACGGATTCACCCTTATTGAGCTGATGGTGGTAATTGGCATTATTGCCATTCTGAGCGCCATTGGCGTACCCGCCTACCAAAACTACCTGCGAAAAGCGGCTCTTACCGACATGCTGCAAACCTTTGTTCCCTACCGCACCGCCATTGAGCTTTGCGCCCTGGATCGCGGCGGCGTGGAGAGTTGCGATGCGGGCACAAACGGCATTCCTTCCCCTGCGACTACGCGCTATGTGTCAGCGATGAGCGTGGCTAAAGGCGTCGTGTCGTTAACGGGCCAGGAGAGCCTGAACGGTCTTGAGGTGCTCATGACGCCAGTCTGGAGCGATGCCAATGGCATGACGGGCTGGACGCGCGACTGCAGGATCGACGCGGGCAGCGCGCTCAAGCAGGCCTGTGAAGATGTCTTCCGCTTCGACAGTTACTGACCGGAAGGCGATGCAATGAATTCAGAACAGCTTATGGCGCTGTGCCAGCGTCACCACGCCCTGCTGCTCGCGAGCGACGCAGACACGATCAGCATTGCCGTGGTGGGAAACCCCGGGGCTGAACTCATGGAAGCACTCCGCTTCGCGACGCAAAAGCGCATCGATATCGAATGCTGGACCGCCGAACGGATGGAGAAACAACGACAGCTTGCCTCGCCGGCCAGCCTGCCGGGCGTATCTTCAGCAGGCCCAGCGGCGGATATCCTCAACCACACCTTGCTTCAGGCCCTGCATCAGCGAGCGTCCGATATACATATCGAACCGACGGAAAACGGCTGTCAGATCCGTTTGCGTATTGACGGTGTGCTTTACCTTCAACCTCCGCTTACCGTCGCGTCAGGCACCACTCTTATCGCGCGGCTCAAAGTGTTGGGCAACCTGGATATCGCCGAGCGCCGCCTGCCGCAGGACGGTCAATTTACGGTTGAGCTGGCAAACGAGAGCGTCTCTTTTCGAATGGCCACGCTTCCCTGCAGCGGAGGAGAGAAAATCGTGCTGCGCTTGCTTCATCAGGTCCAGCAGGCGCTGGAGATTGGGCAGCTGGGTATGAATGAAGACCAGCAGAGGCGCTTTTCCGGCGTACTGAATCAACCGCAGGGGTTAATCCTGGTCACAGGCCCCACCGGCAGCGGTAAAACCGTGACGCTGTACACGGCGCTCCAGGCCCGCAACACCCCTGACGTGAATATTTGCAGCGTAGAAGATCCGATAGAAATTCCGCTTGCTGGGTTAAACCAGACGCAAATTAACCCTCGCGCGGGGTTAACCTTCCAGAGCGTGCTGCGCGCCCTGCTGCGCCAGGATCCTGACATTATTATGGTGGGGGAAATTCGTGACGGCGAGACGGCAGAAATCGCCATCAAGGCCGCGCAGACCGGGCATCTGGTGCTGTCCACGCTTCATACCAACTCCACTACGGAAACGCTTATCCGCCTGCAGCAGATGGGCGTCGCACGCTGGATGATCTCATCAGCGCTGTCGCTCGTCATTGCCCAGCGCCTGGTTCGACGGCTGTGCCCACACTGCCGGAAGGACGCCAGCCGCCACGCGGAATTACCTCGTACCGTATGGCCTCGCCCACTGCCACGCTGGCAGCCCGGCGGTTGCGATCGCTGCTATCACGGTTACTACGGCCGCGTTGCCCTTTTTGAAGTGCCGGAAATCGACAATACGCTGCGTCAGGCCATTGCCAGCGGGGAGAATAGTGAGGTGATAGAAGCCAGCGCACGCCAGGGAGGAATGACCTCCATATTTGAGCATGGCTGCATGGCCATTGAGCAAGGACTGACCACGCTTGAGGAGGTGATCCGCGTCCTGGGAATGCCCAATGGCCAGTAACCAGCTCTGGCGCTGGCGGGCGCTGACAGCGGAGGGCGAACTGCATACGGGAACACTTTGGGCCATAGATCGCGACGCTGCAGTTTTGGCGCTAGTTCAACGTGAACTGCACCCGCTGGCGCTCACGCGCTGCATGCAGCGCCAGCGGTGGCAGGTTCATCACTGCTACGCCGTTTTTCGCCAGCTCGCCACGCTCCTTCACGCAGGCCTGACGCTGTCCCAAAGCCTGCAAATGCTGGCGGAACAGCATCCTTTAACGCAGTGGCAGGCGCTGCTGCACAGCCTTGCGGACGATCTCAGTCAAGGCTGTGCTTTTTCAGCAGCCATGGCGAAATGGCCTACGGTATTCAGCCCGCTCTATATTTCGATGATAAAAACGGGGGAGCTGACGGGAAAGCTGGAGGAGTGCTGCCGCGAGCTTGCGCAGCAGCAGAAGTCTCAGCAATTGCTCAGTGCGAAAGTTAAAAAGGCGCTGCGCTACCCGCTGATCGTCCTGACGCTTGCCGCGCTTGTGGTACTGGCGATGGTCACGCTGGTGCTGCCTGAATTCGCCGCTATCTACAACACCTTCAATACCCCCCTTCCCCTGCTTACCCGGGGAGTGATGGGGCTGGCAGCGCTCATCCAGAAGCACATCGTCATGATGGCCGTTCTGCTCGTGCTGGGAATCGGCGTTGTATATAAATTGAGGATGCACCCGCGCTCCCAGCGCATGTTGCTACGGCTGCCTGTTCTGGGAACGCTGATGCGCGGGCAAAAGCTGGGGCAGATTTTCACCGTGCTGTCATTAACCCAGCAGGCCGGCATCGCCTTTTTACAGGGGCTGGAAAGTGTCGAAGAGACCGTTGAGAACCCGTACTGGCAAGGAATACTTCGGGAGATCCGCGAACGTGTCGAAGGGGGAATGCCTGTCTGGGCATCGTTTCACAAAGCGGCCGTTTTTACGCCACTCTGCATCCAGCTGATTCGAACCGGTGAAGCCTCTGGCGCACTCGATTTGATGCTGGTAAACCTTGCTCGTCACCATACGGAGCAGACGTTTCAGCAGGCAGATAGCCTGGCTGCGCTTCTGGAACCGTTACTCTTGATTGTCACGGGGTTGATTATCGGCACGCTGGTAGTGGCTATGTATCTGCCTATTTTCCACCTGGGAGATGCCATGAGTGCGGGATAGTACTAAACGGTACTGGCGCATGGAGATGCGCCAGTACGAGCCATTACAGGCTATTGAATACGCGGTTTTCCTGCTCCTGAACGCGGATAAACGTCGTACGTTTAGTCAGCTCTTTCAGACGGGAGGCGCCCACGTAGGTGCATGCTGAGCGCAGGCCGCCCAGAATATCACGCGCGGTGATTTCCACCGGGCCGCGCAGAGGAAGCTTCACGGTTTTGCCTTCGGCTGCACGGTATTTTGCCACGCCACCGACGTGACGGGTCATGGCAGATTCAGAGCTCATACCGTAGAACAGCATAAATTTCTCGCCGTTCTCTTCAACAACGGTACCACCGCTCTCTTCGTGACCGGCCAGCATACCGCCGAGCATCACGAAGTCCGCGCCGCCGCCAAAGGCTTTCGCGACGTCGCCTGGCATAGTGCAGCCGCCGTCGCTGATGATCTGGCCGCCCAGACCATGCGCAGCATCGGCACACTCAATCACGGCGGACAGCTGCGGATACCCGACGCCGGTTTTGACACGCGTGGTACACACGGAACCCGGGCCTATACCCACTTTCACGATGTCTGCGCCGGACAGAATCAGCTCTTCGCACATTTCACCCGTCACCACGTTGCCCGCAATGATGGTTTTTGTCGGCCAGGCATCGCGCGCTTTGCTAACGAACTGGACGAAGTGTTCGGAGTAACCATTCGCCACATCAATACATACAAAGTTCAGCGCCGGGTTAGCATTCAGGATCTGTTTGGTTTTTTCGAAATCAGCATCCGACGTACCGGTAGAGACCATCACATGCTTCACAACGTCGGCAGACGCAGAAGCAACAAAGGCGCTCCACTCTTCGGTGCTGTAGTGCTTGTGAACTGCGGTGAGGACATCGAACTGTGCCAACGCGGTTGCCATCTCGAAGGTACCGACCGTATCCATATTAGCCGCGATGATCGGCACGCCAGACCAGGTCTGACCGGAATGCTTAAAGGTGAATTGACGTTCGAGTTCAACGTCTGAGCGACTTTTCAGTGTAGAGCGTTTAGGGCGGATAAGAACGTCTTTGAAACCTAACTTCAGATCTTCTTCGATACGCATGTGCGGATTCCTGGGGTTAGAGGCAAATTTGTTAAAAGCACAACTCCAGTGACGTTATCATACGCACTAATACCTGCTCCGCAAGACTGCGAAATTCTCTTTTTTTACGCTACAATCCTATAAATTTACCTGGTAAAAAGCAGGTAAACGGAGCCAAACATTTGCTGCAACACGTTTGTTTTTTAAGCAACTGATTTTAATAATGAATAATTCCCAGGATTTGATTTAATGGGGTATATCGTCGCGTTAACCGGCGGCATCGGTAGTGGCAAAAGCACCGTTGCGGACGCCTTTTCTCGTCTCGGCACCACGATTGTTGATGCCGATATCATTGCCCGTCAGGTGGTAGAGCCAAATACACCCGCGTTAAACGCCATTGAGGCCCGCTTCGGTAGCACCATCATCAATGCTGATGGCACGCTTAATCGTCGCCAGCTACGTGATTACATATTTTCTGAATCTTCAGAAAAAAACTGGCTTAATGCCCTGCTCCACCCCATTATCCACCTGGAAACTCAGCGCCAGATCGCCGCAGCCCGTTCACCTTACGTTCTGTGGGTCGTTCCGCTGCTGGTGGAGAACCAGCTCCAGACGAAAGCCGATCGTGTTCTGGTCATCGACGTTGATCCCGAAACGCAAATTCAGCGAACCATGGCACGCGATCGCGTTTCGCGCGAGCATGCTGAACAAATTCTTGCCGCTCAGGCCACGCGCGCCCAGCGCCTTGCCGTTGCGGATGATGTTATTGATAATAACGGCGCACCAGATGCCATTGCATCGGATGTTGCCCGTCTGCACGCGCAGTATCTGACGTTTGCCGCGCAGGCCGTTGCACAGGAAAAACCATAATGTCGACTCACATTCTTTTTGAGCACCCACTGAATGAAAAAATGCGTACCTGGCTACGCATTGAATTTCTCATTCAACAACTCTCGCAGCATCTGTCCGTTAGCGATCACGCCACGGCCCTGCATTTCTTCCGCAACGTCGGCGATCTGCTGGACGTCATTGAACGCGGCGATGTCCGCACAGAGTTGCTGAAAGAGCTTGAGCGCCAACAGCGTAAATTGCAGGCGTGGACGGAAGTGCCGGGCGTCGATCAGAGCCGTATTGATTCTCTTCGCCAGCAGCTGAAAAACAGCAGCAGCGTGCTGATGACCGCGCCGCGCGTTGGCCAATTTTTACGCGAAGACCGCTTAATCGGCCTGGTCCGTCAACGTTTGAGTATTCCTGGCGGATGCTGCAGCTTTGATCTGCCAACGCTTCATATGTGGCTGCATATGCCTCAAGCGCAGCGTGATGTCCAGGTGAATAGCTGGATGGCAAGCCTGGAACCGATGAATCAAACGCTGTCGCTGGTACTCGATCTGATCCGTAACTCGGCGCCTTTCCGTAAGCAAACCAGCCTGAACGGTTTCTACCAGGACAACGGTGATGATGCCGACCTCCTGCGCCTGAACATGTCCCTGAGCGAACAGATCTATCCGCAAATTTCCGGGCATAAGAGCCGCTTTGCGATTCGCTTCATGCCGCTGGACAGCGAAAACGGCACCGTGCCGGAACGCCTCGATTTTGAACTGGCCTGTTGTTAAGGAGTGCCGATGTCTGACGTAACCACCGTAAGCTGCCCGACCTGTGGAAAAACCGTCGTCTGGGGCGAAGTGAGCCCATTTCGCCCATTCTGCTGCAAACGCTGTCAGTTAATTGACCTGGGCGAATGGGCGGCAGAAGAGAAGCGCATTCCGAGCGAGGGCGACCTCTCTGACAGCGATGACTGGAGCGAAGAGCAGCGATAGCCCTGAAAGCCTGCTGACGCTTCGCTTAGCAGGCCTACGGTTTTGCCACTAATCTTAGGATCACGGGCTCATTAGCCGGCGGGAATTTATCTGCGTCGCTTGCGTTAAGCTCAACCCAGTGACCCGGCTGTCCCTCTTTACCCCAGGGCTCTCCTTCCCAGTTCTCGACAAGCCAGAACCACAGCGTGATGTGCCGGTCCGGAAACTGGTACTCCAGTTTATCAAACAGCGTTGAACCCAGCGGCGTTATCCCCACCTCTTCCTGAAGCTCTCGCACCAGCGCCTGTTCCGGCGTTTCACCTGATTCGATTTTCCCGCCGGGAAACTCCCACTTGTTCGCCATGTGGGCATCAGCCGCACGCTGGGTTACGAAGAACTGGCTTTGCGGATTGCGAATGATCCCGACGGCGATTTGCAGTGTTTTCATATTGTCACTCCCATAAAAAAGGCGCAGATATCTGCGCCTTTTCAATTTGTTAACGTCTTAGTTCAGACGGCCGTGGCACGACTTGTACTTTTTGCCGGAACCACACGGGCACGGATCGTTACGGCCCACCTTACGATCGCCCGTCTGCGCAGCGATCGCCGCAGCCGCTTCGCCTTCGTCGGTCTGGTGGCTCAGCTGTTGCATCTGCGCCAGACGTTCAGCTTCTTCGCGACGCTGTTGCTCCATTGCTTCCACTTCTTCCGGCATACGCACCTGAACCTTGCTCAGGGTGCTGATCACTTCATACTTCAGCGACTCCAGCATAGACGCAAACATGGCGAAGGACTCGCGCTTGTACTCCTGTTTCGGATCTTTCTGCGCATAGCCACGCAGGTGGATACCCTGACGCAGGTAGTCCATTGCGGCCAGGTGCTCTTTCCACAGGGAATCCAGCGTCTGGAGCATCACGCCTTTTTCGAAGTGACGCATCATCTCAGCGCCAACCACTTCTTCCTTACGCTTGTAAACGTCCAGCGCGGTTTCGAAGATACGCTCACGCAGGGTCTCTTCGTGCAGCTCAGGCTCTTTGTCGAGCCACTCTTTGATTGGCAGCTCAAGGTCGAAGTCATTTTTCAGACGTTCCTGCAGACCTTCGATATCCCACATCTCTTCCAGAGACTGCGGTGGAATGTGGCCATCGATCGTGGCTTTAAACACGTCCTCGCGGATGCTGTTGATGGTTTCGCTTACGTCAGACACGTCCAGCAGTTCGTTACGCTGGGTGTAGATGGCGCGACGCTGGTCGTTGGCAACATCATCATATTCCAGCAGCTGCTTACGAATATCAAAGTTGCGGCTTTCCACTTTACGCTGCGCATTGGCAATCGCTTTGGTCACCCACGGGTGCTCAATCGCTTCGCCAGGCTTCATACCCAGTTTACGCATCATGCCGGAAACGCGGTCAGAGGCGAAAATACGCATCAGCGCATCTTCCATAGACAGGTAGAAGCGTGAGGAACCGGCATCACCCTGACGACCCGCACGGCCGCGCAGCTGGTTATCGATACGACGAGATTCGTGACGCTCGGTACCAATGATGTGCAGACCACCGGATGCCAGAACGGCGTCGTGACGGACCTGCCAGTCGGCTTTAATCTGCGCAATCTGTTCTGGGGTTGGGTTTTCCAGCTCCGCCACTTCAGCCTGCCAGCTACCGCCGAGCATAATATCCGTACCACGACCCGCCATGTTGGTGGCGATGGTCACGGCTCCCGGATAACCCGCCTGCGCAACGATATCCGCTTCTTTAGCGTGGAACTTGGCGTTCAGTACGTTGTGTTTGATGCCCGCTTTGGTCAGCTCATTGGAAACCACTTCGGATTTCTCGATGGAGATGGTCCCCACCAGCACCGGCTGGCCCGCCGCGGTACGATCGCGAATATCTTCGATGATCGCCTGAATTTTTTCCGCTTCGGTCATGTAGACCAGATCCGGCATATCCTTACGGATCATCGGACGGTTTGTTGGAACAACCACGGTATCCAGCTTGTAGATGGAGCTGAATTCAAACGCTTCGGTATCTGCAGTACCGGTCATGCCTGCCAGCTTCTCGTACAGACGGAAGTAGTTCTGGAAGGTAATGGACGCCAGCGTCTGGTTTTCGTTTTGGATATCAACGCCTTCTTTGGCTTCAACGGCCTGGTGCAGGCCATCGGACCAGCGACGACCCTGCATGGTACGGCCGGTGTGTTCATCAACGATGATCACTTCACCGTCTTTCACGATGTAGTCAACGTCGCGGGTAAACAGCGCGTGGGCACGCAGTGCAGCGGTTACATGGTGCATCAGCATGATGTTAGTTGGAGAGTACAGTGACTCACCCTCTTCCATGATGCCCTGCGCAACCAGCAGCTCTTCAATCTGAACCAGGCCGCGTTCGGTCAGGTTCACCTGACGCGCTTTTTCATCAACGGAGAAGTGACCTTCACCCTGGAAGGTGTCGGAGTCTTCTTTCTCCTGGCGCAGCAGGTGTGGAATGATTTTGTCGACTTTACGGTACATCTCGGAGCTGTCTTCAGCCGGGCCGGAGATGATCAGCGGGGTACGCGCTTCATCGATCAGGATGGAGTCCACCTCATCCACCAGCGCATAGTGCAGCTTACGCTGAACGCGCTCTTCAGGGCTGAACGCCATGTTGTCGCGCAGGTAATCGAAGCCGTATTCGTTGTTGGTACCGTAGGTGATGTCCGCGTTATAGGCTTCACGCTTGGCGGGTGCCGGCAGGCCGGACATGTTGATACCCACGGTCAGGCCCAGGAATTCGAACAGCGGACGGTTGTTTTCGGCATCACGCTGTGCCAGATAGTCGTTGACGGTAACGACGTGAACGCCTTTACCGGTCAGCGCATTCAGATAAGCAGGCAGCGTTGCGGTCAGGGTTTTACCTTCACCGGTACGCATTTCTGCGATGCAGCGTTCGTTAAGTACCATACCGCCCAGCAGCTGCACGTCGAAGTGACGCATACCGAATACACGCTTACTTGCTTCACGCACGACGGCGAAGGCTTCCGGGATCAGGTTTTCTAAAACTTCCCCTTTTTCCAGACGCGCGCGAAACTCTGCGGTTTTGGCTTTCAGCTCGTCGTCAGACAGCTTCTCCATCGCCGGCTCCATGCCGTTGATGACGGTGACGGCTTTGCGCATGCGGCGCAGGGTACGATCGTTACGGCTACCAAAAACTTTGGTTAATAATTTGATTAACATAATAAATTCTCAAACGCCCCAGATGGGCAGATAAATTAAGGTATTGAAAAAGCGTTAATTTAGCTGAGGCGCTGTGGCCCGGCGCGGATGCCATGAACCTGGCTTATCCATGTCGAAACCGAGAAGGCTGCGGGAGGAATGAAAGCGGTTAACGCCGTCTGACGAACCGTAACAGGCGGCTGGCTATCCTGCGTCAGCAGCGCGTTAAGCGTGTCCAGCAGAGCAAGATGCTGAGCCTGTACCGGCAGCGTCTCTTCCGCAGCAGGCATGGTCTGCGGTGCCATCGCAAATGACAGATGGCGAATAACGGTGCGTATAGCGTGCTGGTGCCAGTAATCGACGGTAAAATTCGGGCGGCGGTTGGCTTCGAGCCATGCGAGGTTAGTAAAGTTAACCCGCGTGGATAAATCGTGTTTGGTGGTAGTTGTCTTTGTGGGTGCTGCGGCTTCAGCACTGTTGCTGAGCGCAGGCAAGCCGAGACTCGCCGCGACCATCCCTAATAAGAGATGCGGCCAGAAGTAACGTCTGCCAAGTTGTCGCCAGCGCGTCAGTATTCCGCTCACTTGCTCCACCACATAAGCCAGCCTTGTGCAGGCTGAGGTCAATTATTCTTTTTAGCGCCCAGATATTACCACTAAAGCCATGGCACGGCAGCAGGAATGACGTCATGCGGCAGGTAAAAACGGTCAAGAATTCAGCTAACGCACAGATTCTCTGCGACTGACGGATGGCCACGGAAGGCTGGGGCAAAACAGAGAAGGGTAAAAATAAAAACGACCGGTCTTCCTGGCCGGAGAGAGTACCAGGTTAACCAGTCGATTTTTTACGAAACGGCTTTAACCGTTACGCCAGGACCATAGTCGGGGCTTTGAACGCCAACGGCAGCTCTGCTTCGTCTTCGAAGGTCACATATTCCCAGGCTTCCTGTTTTGCCAGGACGGCCTGCAACAGTTTGTTGTTCAGCGCATGACCGGATTTAAACGCGGTAAATGCACCAATGATGTTGTGACCACACATGAAGAGGTCGCCGATAGCATCCAGCATTTTGTGACGAACGAATTCATCTTCAAAACGCAGGCCGTCTTCGTTCAGTACGCGATAATCGTCAACAACGATGGCACAATCGAAGCTGCCGCCCAGGCACAGGCCACGGGACTGCAGATATTCGATATCACGCATGAAACCGAAAGTACGTGCACGGCTAATCTGACGCATAAACGCATCAGCAGAGAAGTTCATCGCATAGCGCTGGTTGCTGCCGTCAATCGCCGGATGGTTAAAGTCGATGGTAAAGTCCAACGAGAAACCATTAAACGGTTTGAATTCAGCCCACTTGTCGCCATCTTGCACGCGAACAGTCTCTTTAATGCGTACAAATTTCTTCGCGCAGTTCAGTTCATCAATGCCCGCATCAAGCAGCAGATAAACGAACGGAGCAGCACTGCCATCCATGATTGGGATTTCTGGCGCATCGACTTCAATAACGATGTTGTCGATACCCAGACCCGCCAGGGCGGCGTTCAGGTGCTCTACGGTAGAAATCCGCACGTCATGCTCGTTCACCAGGCAAGTACAGAGCATAGTATCACGCACAGATTTGGCATCGGCCGGAAAATCTACCGGTGGATTCAAGTCGGTGCGACGATAGATGACCCCGGTATTGGCCGGCGCAGGGCGCAGCGTCAGTGTGACTTTTTTGCCGGTATGTAAACCGACGCCAGTCGCCTGAACGATACGTTTAAGTGTCCTTTGTTTGATCATCGTATAATCTCGCCAAATTAACTATCCAACCGAGAGTGTATATCACTAACGGTGGGCCAGTTTAGCACAAAGAGCGCAAATCCCCAAATTCCAGCCAATTCTTAGTCAGCTTGCTTACGCAGGAACGCTGGGATATCCAGATAATCTGGCTCTTTCGCCGTTTGTGGAGTGGTATCGTTAACCACTTTCGCGGCCGGTTTTTGCTCCTGAGTCAGCGGAGCCATACCGTGCTGCTGGTAACGATCCATGACCGGCTGCTGAGTCTGCTTGTTGGTCACCAGGGTGATCTCAGGACGCTTGTCCATACCGATACCGGTGGCAACAACCGTTACACGCAGTTCGTCGTTCATTTCCGGGTCAAGAGAAGTACCGATTACCACGGTCGCGTTGTCGGAAGCGAACGCACGGATGGTGTTACCCACGGTTTCGAACTCATCCAGACGCAGGTCGAAGCCAGCGGTAATGTTGACCAGCACGCCGCGCGCACCGGACAGGTCGATATCTTCCAGCAGTGGAGAAGAGATGGCCATTTCAGCCGCTTCTTCTGCACGATCCTCACCGCTTGCCACGCCAGAGCCCATCATCGCGTAGCCCATTTCGGACATCACGGTGCGAACGTCTGCAAAGTCAACGTTCATCAGGCCAGGACGGGTAATCAGCTCAGCGATACCCTGAACCGCGCCTTTCAGCACGTCGTTTGCTGCGCCAAAGGCGTCCAGCAGGGAGATACCGCGGCCCAGAACTTTCAGCAGTTTGTCGTTCGGGATGGTAATCAGAGAGTCCACATGTTTGGACAGCTCGGTGATACCCTGCTCCGCGAATGCCATACGCTTCTTGCCTTCAAAGTTGAAAGGCTTGGTCACGACAGCAACGGTCAGGATACCTAAATCTTTTGCCACTTCAGCGACAACTGGCGCTGCACCGGTGCCGGTACCGCCACCCATGCCCGCTGCGATGAAGACCATGTCTGCACCATCCAGTGCAGCGCGCAGGGCTTCACGATCTTCTTCTGCCGCATTACGGCCGACTTCCGGGTTAGCGCCAGCGCCCAGACCTTTGGTAATACCACCGCCGATCTGGATGGTCTGGCCAACGGCCGTCTTACGCAGTGCCTGTGCATCGGTGTTGACCGCAAAGAATTCAACGCCTTCGATGCGTTCACGCACCATATGCTCTACGGCGTTACCGCCGCCGCCACCGACGCCGATGACTTTAATCACCGCGTCGTTGGTTAATTCCATAGGTTCAAACATAATCTCTCTCTCCGTTGTGCCTGTCGCCCGAGACCGCTAATTCTCTCCGGTCTCTTAAAAAAATTAAAACTCTTTTCGCAACCAGGTGTTAAGTCGTTTGACCCAAGACCCCACCGAGACGCGTTTTTCCACTTCTGCTTCACCACTCAAATGGGATTCTTTCCCGTAGTGCAGCAGGCCCACGGCCGTTGAGTAATACGGCTCCTGAGCGTAATCCGTTAAACCGGTAATATTCAGCGGCGCACCAATACGCACCTGCGTATGGAACACGCGCTGAGCGCAGGCCGCAAGACCTTCAATTTGCGCTGCCCCGCCGGTTAATACAATCCCCGCCGCAAGATGATGTTTAACGCCCTGCTGGCGAAGCTGTTCCTGTAATTGCAAAATCTCTTCGTTGACCAGGTTGAGCAGCTCGGTATAGCGCGGCTCAATCACCTCTGCCAACGTCTGGCGCTGCAGGCTGCGCGGTGGACGACCACCGACGCTCGGCACTTCAACGCTCTCATCTTTACCCACGATAGAACCCAGCGCGCACCCGTGGCGGACTTTAATGGCCTCTGCATCGCTCGGTGGCGTACCAAAGGCGTAGGCAATATCGCTGGTCACAACGTTCCCGGCATAAGGGATCACTTTGGTGTGGCGCAGCGCGCCGCCGGTATAGACAGCCATGTCCATTGTACCACCACCAATATCGACCACACAGACGCCCAGTTCACGTTCATCTTCGGTCAGCACGGAATAACTCGCGGCCAGACCGGCGAAAATAAGTTGGTCAACTTTCAGGCCACAACGTTCAACGGCTTTGACGATGTTCTTCGCCATATCGTTGTGACATGTGATCAGGTGCACTTTTGCCTGCATACGCACGCCGGAAAGACCGACCGGGTTCTTGATCCCTTCCTGGTAGTCAATCGCATATTCCTGCGGGATCACGTGCAGCACGCGGTGCTCATCGCGAACGCGCACGGACTTCGCCGTATGCACAACGTTCTCAACGTCTTCCTGCGTCACTTCTTCTTCGGAAATCGGCACCATACCGATTTCGTTCTGGCAGCTGATGTGCTTACCAGAGAGGGCCAGATAGACAGAGGAGATCTGGCAATCCGCCATTAATTCGGCCTGATCGATGGCGCGCTGTACGCATTTCACCACCGACTCAAGGTCATTTACCCCGCCTTTATCCATACCACGGGACGGGCAGCTGCCCACGCCAATGATATTGACCATACCGTCGGGCAGAACTTCCCCTACTAAAGCGGCAACCTTCGCGGTGCCAATCTCCAGTCCAACTACCAGTTTTCTGTCCGTCGCCTTGATCATTGTTGTTCTGCCTGTACCTGTGCCTGATTCTGTTGCTGATTAGGTTCCTCGACCGGAGCCGGCTCCCAACCGACTGCTGCGCCTGAGTCATAGCGCAAATCAACGTAGCTTATCCGTTTGCCGTCCGTCTGCGCCTGCTGCTGTAAAACCGGGTAAAGTTCTACAAAACGCGCCAGACGTTTCATTGTGTCGCCGCGGCCAAGGTTGAGCTTAATGCCATTCGTTAACGTCAGTTGCCAGGAGCGGCGCGCCGTCATCGCGGCATCTTTTAACGTAAAGCGGTTCTTGGCCAGCACCTGTCCCATATCGCGAAAACCCTGTAACACTTCATTTTCGCTGCCTTCCGGGCCATACAACATCGGTAAATTTTGCTTGTTGACGCGATCGCTCGGGACGCTGAAGGAATTTCCGTCCACGTCTACCATGTGCTGATCATTCCAACGCGCAATGGGCACATATTCAACCAGATGAATCTTCAATTCATCAGGCCATTGCTTTCTTACGCTCGCCTGTTTTATCCACGGCAGACGTTCAATCTGGCTCTGGATAATATTGACGTCCTGCGTCATAAAGGTGCCAGGCGAACCCAGCGCCAGAATAGACTGGCGAATATCATCGTTACGCGTGTAGTGACGCTCGCCGGTCACCACAAGCTTAGAGAGCGGTAAACGCTGCGCATCTTCCATCCAGCCCAGCACCATCCAGCCGCTGATAAACACGGTGCACAGCACCCCGAGCAGGAAAATAATTCCTGCAAGACGCGTTCCATTACTCCGGCGTGAAGAGGAATATTCTTCCTCTTCTTCGCGGTTGCGCGTGTTCAATGCAGCCTGAGACATATCAGCCCGCCTGGTCCAGAATACGTACGACTAGCTGCGAGAAGCTCATTCCCGCCTGACGCGCCGCCATCGGCACAAGGCTGTGGCTGGTCATGCCTGGAGAAGTGTTGGCTTCCAGCAGATAAAATTGCCCATCACTGTCGAGCATCACATCAATGCGTCCCCAGCCGCGGCACCCCAGCACATTCCAGGCTTTGAGCACCAGAGACTGTAAATCTGCTTCACGTTCTGCTTCAAGACCACTTGGGCAGAAATATTGCGTCTCATCAGAGAGATACTTCGCCTCATAATCATAGAAGACTCCGGCGGGTTGGATGCGAATTGACGGTAAAATTTCTTCGCCAAGCATCGCGACGGTAAATTCCGGCCCGCTGAGCCATTTTTCAATCAGAACTTCTTCATCATGTTGAAATGCCAGCGCTAAGGCAGAGGATAAATCCCCCGCTTTATCGACTTTGGACATTCCCACGCTTGAGCCTTCGCGGCTCGGCTTAACAATAACCGGTAAGCCCAGTGCAGCAATGCGTGTATTAACGCTGTCTGACAGGCCCAATTCAAATTCACGACGCGTTAGCGCAACCCAAGGCGCAACGGGCAGCCCCGCCCCTTGCCACAGCAGTTTGCTGCGCAGTTTATCCATGGAAATGGCAGACGCCATTACGCCACTGCCGGTGTACGGCATGCCGATTAAATCCAGCAATCCCTGCAGCGTGCCGTCTTCACCGCCGCGACCGTGCAGGGCGATAAAGACTTTATCAAAGCCCATCGCTTTCAGCTGGGTCACATCGGTCTCTTTCGGATCGACCGGGTGCGCATCCACGCCGCCTTCACGCAGGCCCGCCAGCACGGCGGCCCCTGAGTTCAGGGAAACCTCGCGCTCGGCGGAGGTGCCGCCAAACAGGACAGCAATCTTATCAGCCATGACGCTCGTCCTCCTGAGTTTGCGGCTTCAGTTTGATTTCGGCTAAGGTACGGGCGATTTTGCCGATATTTCCCGCACCCTGAATCAGAATCAGATCGTTACCCGTCAGCACCGGCGCGAGAATTTCCGCCGCCTGAGCCGGGTCGGAAACCAGAATAGGGTCCACTTTACCGCGTCCACGGATGGTACGACACAGAGAACGGCTGTCCGCGCCCGGAATCGGCGTTTCGCCCGCGGAATAAACGTCCAGCATCAGCAGCGTATCGACCTGCGACAGCACGTTGGCGAAATCGTCATACAGATCGCGGGTACGGGTATAGCGGTGCGGCTGGAAGATCATCACCAGGTTTTTATCCGGCCAGCCCGCGCGTGCCGCTTTGATGGTTGCATCCACTTCCGTTGGGTGGTGACCATAGTCGTCCACCAGCATGGCGGTGCCCGCCTTGCCGTTAACGGTGTCGAGCGGGAATTCACCGAGGAAGTCGAAGCGGCGGCCTGTGCCCTGGAAGCTTTCCAGCGCGCGCAGGATCGCCTCGTCTTCAATGCCTTCTTCCGTTGCTACGGCAACCGCCGCCGCCGCATTCAGGGCGTTATGACGGCCCGGCGCGTTCAGCGTAACCTGCAGCAGCTCTTTGTCCTGACGCGCCAGGGTGAAATGCCCCTGCGCCCCAACCTGCTTGTAATCTTCCACGCGCACGTCAGCGTCTTCGCTGAAACCGTAGGTGGTAATCTGACGCCCGACGCGCGGCAGCAGCTCGCGGATCACCGGATCGTCGACGCACATCACCGCACGACCATAAAACGGCAGATTGTGCAGGAAATTAATAAAGGTCTGCTTTAAATTTTCGAAGTCACCCTGGTAGGTATCCATATGGTCAGCTTCGATGTTGGTGACAATCGCCACCATTGGCTGCAGGTGCAGGAACGACGCATCGCTCTCATCCGCTTCCGCAATCAGATAGCGGCTGTGCCCCAGACGCGCGTGCACGCCTGCCGCTTTCACCAGGCCACCGTTGACGAACGTCGGGTCCAGGCCCGCTTCCGCATAAATGCTGGAAACCATTGCCGTGGTCGTGGTTTTACCGTGCGTGCCCGCAACCGCGATGCCGTGACGGAAACGCATCAGCTCCGCCAGCATTTCAGCACGGCGGATCACCGGGATACGCGCTTCATGCGCGGCAACGATTTCCGGGTTGTCAGAGGAGATGGCGCTGGACACCACCACCACGCTTGCATCGCGCACGTTTTCCGGGCGATGGTTGAAATAGATAGTCGCCCCAAGCGACGCTAGCTGCTGCGTAACAGGGTTTGGCGCCAGATCGGAACCGCTGATCTGATAACCTTCGTTAGCTAACACTTCGGCAATACCGCCCATGCCAGCACCGCCGATGCCGACAAAGTGAATGTGCCGGACGCGACGCATCTCGGGCACGATAGAACGCAGTTTCGCCAGTTGTTGTGTATTCATTCTCTAAACGCCATCGACTACTTAAAAAATTCGTGCAGCGCAAAACGCGCTGCGAGGGTTAAGCCTGGGCTGCCAGGCTCACTTCTTTTGCCACTCGTTCTGTCGCATCCGGGATAGCCGTCGCGCGCGCGCGCTGCGCCATCTCCAGCAATGCGTCTCTGTTCCAGCCCGCCAGAGTGGTGGCGACCGCATCGGCGGTAAATTGTGGCTGCTCAAAAATCTTCGCGGCGCCGGCTTTTTCAAGCGGCAGCGCATTCCAGTACTGCTGTCGGTCTTTGTGCTGGAAAGGCACAAACAGCGCAGGCAGGCCCGCGGCGGCAATTTCACTTACCGTTAATGCACCCGAACGACAGACCACAACGTCGGCCCAGGCGTAGGCTGCGGCCATATCGTCGATAAATTCCGTTACTTTATGCTGCGGCTGCCCCGCTTCGGCGTAAGCCTGCTCAACGGTCTGCTGAGCGCCTTTACCGCTCTGATGCCAGATAGTTATGGCATCGCCCAGCTTTGCGGCAACCTGCGGCATCGTCTGGTTCAGGATGCGTGCCCCCTGAGAACCGCCGACGACCAGCACGCGGACCGGGCCTTCACGGCCGTTCAGGCGTGCGTCAGGCAGCGGCAGCGCCAGCACATCGACGCGCACCGGGTTGCCGACGACGTCTGCTTTCGGAAATGCGCCAGGGAAAGCCTGCATCACTTTAGTGGCGATTTTCGCCAGCCATTTATTCGTCAGACCGGCGATACCGTTCTGCTCGTGCAGCACCACGGGAATGCCCAGCGACCACGCCGCCAGCCCGCCGGGGCCAGACACATACCCGCCCATGCCCAGCACCACATCAGGCTTAAACTGCTTCATGATGGTGCGCGCCTGACGCCAGGCGTTAAAAATACGCACCGGGGCCAGCAGCATTGCCTTGAGGCCTTTGCCCCGCAGGCCGGAAATACGAATAAAGTCGATCTCAATACCGTGCTTCGGTACCAGGTCGGCTTCCATGCGGTCTGCGGTTCCCAGCCAGCGTACCTGCCAGCCCTGATCCATTAAATGGTGCGCAACCGCGAGCCCCGGGAACACGTGTCCGCCGGTACCGCCTGCCATCACCATTAACCGCTTCGGTTGATTCATCGTGAACCTCGTGTAAACGCCTGGGCTTTCTCCAGACGCGTCTCATAATCTATACGTAACAAAAACATGATGGCCGTCGACATAATCAGCAGACTCGAACCACCATAGCTTATCAGCGGCAACGTCAGGCCCTTGGTCGGCAGCATGCCCGCTGCGGCCCCAACGTTAACCAATGCCTGGAAGCTAAACCAGATACCAATTGAGCAGGCCAGAAAACCTGAGAAGCGGTGATCGATCTCCAGCGCTTTACGGCCAATCGACATGGCGCGGAAAGCGACGAAGAATACCATTAATAGTGCCAATACCACACCGATATAACCCAGTTCTTCCCCAATAATGGAGAAGATGAAGTCCGTGTGCGCCTCGGGTAAATACTCCAGTTTTTGCACCGAGTTACCTAAGCCTTGCCCCCAGACTTCACCGCGGCCAAACGCCATCAGCGACTGCGTCAGCTGATAACCGCTGCCGAACGGGTCTTCCCAGGGGTTCCAGAACGAGGTCACGCGGCGGATACGATACGGCTCGGCGAGGATCAGCAGCACAACCGCAGATATCCCCATCCCGATGATAGCGATGAACTGCCACAGCTTGGCCCCGGCCAGGAACAGCATCGCCAGCGTGGTCACAAACAGTACGACTACGGTACCGAGGTCAGGCTGCGCCAGCAAGAGCACGGCAAGAACCAGGATTACTCCCATAGGTTTCAAAAAGCCGCGAAGGTTGTTACGCACTTCATCAACTTTACGCACCAGGTAGTTAGCCAGATAGCAGAACAGAGAGAGCTTGGTAAACTCCGCCGGCTGAATACGCAGCGGACCGAAGGCAATCCAGCGCGATGCCCCGTTAACGGAGCTACCCACGACCAGTACAATCAGCAGCATGACGATCGACGCGATCAGCATGGCCGTACTGTGGCGCTGCCAGAACGCCATTGGCAGCCGTAAGGTCACCATCGCGAGACAAAACGCCAGGATGATGTACAGCCCGTCACGCTTGGCAAACAGGAAGGGATCGTTTGCCAGACGCTGCCCGACCGGCATCGAGGCCGAGGTCACCATGATAAAACCGATCGCCGCCAGCCCCAGCGTAAGCCAGAACAGCATGCGGTCGTACATGATCAGGCTATCGGAATCTTTATCCCGCGAAGCCATCACCCAGCCTTTCAGGGCCGCAAACAGCCACACCAGAATTCCAAATCCTGGCAGACGCGGCATTTTCAGGCGAGGGAGAGATAAACGCATCAGCCTAACTCCTTCGCCAGGCGGGTAAAGACATCACCACGCTGTTCGAAATTCTTGAACTGATCGAGGCTGGCGCATGCGGGTGAAAGCAGCACCATATCGCCAGGCTTCACGCGCGGGGCAATCAGGCGCATCGCCTGTTCCATCGTCTCGGTTTGTTCGGCAACCTCAGGGCGCAGTGCAGCCAGTTGGCCACCGTCACGACCAAAGCAGTACAGCCGGACGTTATCCCCGGCGAGATACTGTTTGAGGGAGGAGAAATCAGCAGATTTTCCGTCGCCGCCAAGCAGCAGATGCAGCGTGCCCTCCACGTGCAGGCCGTTCAGGGCCGCCTCGGTGCTTCCCACGTTGGTGGCTTTGGAGTCGTTGATCCAGCGCGCGCCGTTGTGCTCAAGCGCCAGCTGGAAACGGTGCGCCAGGCCGGTATAGGTGGTCAGCGCTTTTAAACTTGAAGAGCGCGGCAGGCCAACGGCATCCGCCAGCGCCAGCGCCGCCAGGGCGTTGGTGTAGTTATGCTGACCGGAAAGCTTCATCTCTTTCACGTTCAGCACTTTCTCACCCTTCACGCGCAGCCAGGTTTCGCCCAGCTGGCGGTTCAGATGGTAGTCACCCATGGTGATACCAAAGCTGATGCAGCGTTCGTCGGCGCCGCGTACCGGCATGGTCAGCGCGTCGTCGGCATTGACCACGCAGACTTTGGCATTTTCGTAAACACGCAGTTTGGCCGCGCGGTACTGCTGCAGGCCAAACGGGTAGCGGTCCATATGATCTTCGGTCACGTTCAGGATCGTCGCGGCGGCGGCGTGGAGGCTGGAAGTCGTTTCCAGCTGGAAGCTGGAGAGTTCCAGCACATACAGCTCACAGCCCTTATCCAGCAGCATCAGCGCAGGCAGGCCGATATTGCCGCCTACGCCCACGTTCATGCCCGCGGCTTTTGCCATCTCGCCGACCAGGGTGGTAACGGTGCTTTTACCGTTTGAACCCGTAATGGCGATGACCGGCGCCTGCGCTTCGCGGCAGAACAGCTCGATATCGCCAACAATCTCTACGCCCGCATCAGACGCCGCGCTGAGTGAAGGATGCGCCAGCGCCATGCCAGGACTTGCAACAATCAGATCGGCTGCCAGCAGCCAGTCATCATTCAGACCACCAAGGTGGCGTTCAACCTGCTCCGGCAGCGTGTCCAGACCCGGCGGAGAGACACGCGTATCCATCACGCGCGGCGTCACGCCGCGCGCAAGGAAAAAGTCCACGCAGGAAAGGCCGGTCAGGCCCAACCCGATGATAACGACTTTTTTGCCCTGGTAATCTGCCATGATTAACGTACCTTCAGCGTTGCCAGGCCAATCAGCACCAGCATCAGCGAAATAATCCAGAAGCGCACAATGACGCGCGGCTCCGGCCAGCCTTTCAGTTCATAGTGGTGGTGAATCGGTGCCATACGGAAGATGCGCTGACCGCGCAGCTTGAAGGAGCCCACCTGCAGAATGACCGACAGGGTTTCAACCACAAACACGCCGCCCATGATCACCAGCAGGAACTCCTGACGCAGCAGCACGGCAATAATGCCCAGCGCGCCGCCCAGGGCCAGCGAACCGACGTCACCCATAAAGACCTGAGCCGGATAGGTGTTGAACCACAGGAAGCCCAGCCCCGCCCCGACAATCGCCGTACAGACGATCACCAGTTCACCCGCATGACGCAGGTACGGGATGTGCAGGTAATTCGCAAAATTCATGTTACCGGTGGCCCAAGCCACCAGCGCAAACCCGCCCGCGACGAAGACGGTCGGCATAATCGCCAGGCCGTCCAGACCATCGGTCAGGTTTACGGCGTTACCGGTACCGACAATAACGAAGTAGGCCAGCAGGATGTAGAACAGCCCCAGCTGCGGCATCACGTCCTTGAAGAACGGCACCACCAGCTCGGTAGCCGGCGTATCTTTTCCTGCCAGGTACAGCGCAAAGGCCACGCCCAGCGCAATCACCGACATCCAGAAGTACTTCCAGCGGGCGATCAGACCTTTGGTGTCTTTGCGCACCACTTTGCGGTAGTCATCAACAAAACCGATGATCCCGTAGCCAATCAGTACGGTCAGCACGCACCAGACGTACGGGTTAGACGGATAGGCCCACAGAAGTACAGAAACAACAATCGCGGTCAGGATCATGATCCCGCCCATGGTTGGCGTTCCGCGCTTGCTGAAGTGTGATTCCGGACCATCGTTACGCACGACCTGGCCGAAAGAGAGTTTTTGCAGACGGGCAATCATGCGCGGGCCCATCCACAGCGAGATGAACAGCGCAGTCAGCAGGCTGACGATGGCGCGAAACGTCAGATAGGAAAAGACGTTAAAGCCTGAATAATATTTGACCAAATGTTCGGCCAGCCAAACTAACATGTTCCGTTCTCCTGTAATGCGTGCACAACCTCTTCCATGGCGGCACTACGTGAACCTTTCACTAAAACAGTCACAATTTGTTTTTCTGTAATCAACGACTTAAGACGTTCAATCAATGCGTCTTTATCGGCAAAATGCTCGCCAACGCCGCTGGCCTGGCTTATCGCCTGGCTCAGTTTTCCTGCGCTCAGCACGCAGTCCAGCCCCGCGGCTTTCGCGGCGTCACCCACCTGTGTATGACAGGCTTCGCTTTCATCGCCCAACTCCGCCATGTCGCCAACCACCATCACGCGGTAGCCGGGCATTTCAGACAGCACCTGCACCGCCGCCGTCATCGAGCCAACGTTCGCGTTATAGGAGTCATCCAGCAGCAGCTTGTTTTCTGAAAGCTGAATTGGGAACAGACGGCCGGGAACGGCTTTTAACTTTGCCAGACCCGTTTTAATCGCTTCATGCGAGGCGCCCACCGCCATCGACAGCGCCGCAGCAGCAAGGGCATTGGCGATGTTATGACGACCCGGCAGCGGCAGCAGCACGTCAATGCCCCCCGTTGGGGTATTCAACGTGAACTCAGTGCCATGTGACGTCACATGGATATTGGTCGCGGTAAAATCACTGTTGGCCGCATTCGGCGAGAAGCGCCAGGTCTTACGCGACCCAATGATGCTCTGCCAGTTCAGCCAGTCGTTGTTATCGGCATTCATGATGGCGATACCGTCAGCCGGCAGGCCGGTGTAGATCTCACCTTTGGCTTTCGCCACGCCCTCCAGCGACCCGAAACCTTCAAGGTGCGCGGCGGCAAGGTTGTTCACCAGCGCCGCTTCCGGACGGGTGAGGCTCACGGTCCAGGCGATTTCACCCTGATGGTTTGCCCCTAGCTCGATCACCGCAAATTCATGCTCTTTGGTCAGACGGAGTAATGTCATCGGCACGCCGATGTCATTATTTAGGTTGCCCGCGGTATAAAGTGTGTTGCCACACTGGCCGAGGATCGCCGCCGTCATCTCTTTTACGGACGTTTTGCCCGATGAGCCCGTCAGCGCCACAACGCGAGTCGGAACCTGCTGGCGTACCCATGCCGCCAGTTCACCGAATGCCAGACGCGTATCGTTCACCACAATCTGCGGCAGATCGATGTCGAGCCGACGGCTGACCAGCAGCGCACCCGCGCCGTTATCTTTGGCCTGCCCCGCAAAATCATGCGCGTCGAAGCGTTCACCTTTCAACGCCACAAACAGACAACCCGCTGTCACCTTGCGGGTATCCGTCGTTACGTCGGCAATCGTTAGATCCTGACCGTGCAGTGCGCCCTGCAGGATTGCAGCGGCCTGGCCAAGCGTAAAGCTAATCATGCCACCACTCCCAGCAGACGCGCTGCCGTCACGCGGTCTGAATAGTCCAGACGGCGATTGCCAACAATCTGATAATCTTCATGTCCTTTGCCGGCCAGCAGAACCACATCGTTCTCCCGGGCCTGCATGATGGCGTTGGTCACCGCTTCCGCACGGCCTTCGACTACGCGCGCGCGGCCCGCGTCCAGCATACCCGCCAGGATGTCGTTAATGATGGCGCGCGGCTCTTCGGTGCGTGGGTTGTCATCGGTCACCACCGGAATATCCGCGAACTGTTCGGCAATGGCGCCCATCAGCGGGCGTTTGCCCTTGTCGCGATCGCCACCGCAGCCAAACACGCACCAGAGCTTACCGGCGCAGTGCAGGCGAGCCGCTTCCAGCGCTTTTTCCAGCGCGTCCGGCGTGTGGGCATAATCGACGACAACGGTCGGTTTACCCGGCGCGCTGAACACTTCCATCCGGCCGCAAACCGGCTGCAGACGCTCGGCGGTGCTCAACAGCTCGGCCATCGGGTACCCGAGTGCCAGCAGCGTCGCCAGCGCCAGCAGCAGGTTGCTAACGTTGAATGCGCCCATCAGGCGGCTTTCAATCTCACCCTCACCCCATGACGAGGCAAAGCGGATCGTCGCGCCGCTGTCGTGATAAGTCACCTCAACCGCCTTCAGCCAGCGGCCGTGGCAGTTCGGGTTAATATTGTCTTCCATTGAAACCGCCACCGCATCCGGCAGCTTCGCCAGCCAGCGTCGACCGACTTCATCGTCGGCATTGACGATCGCCTGGCCGCTGTGATGGGTTGAATAGAGCAGCCATTTCGCGGCTTCGTAGTGCTCCATATCACCGTGATAATCGAGATGATCGCGGCTGAGGTTAGTGAACACGGAGGCCGCAAACTTCAGCGCTGCCACGCGGTGCTGTACCAGCCCGTGGGAAGAGACTTCCATCGCGGCGAAGGTTGCCCCCTGCCCTGCCAGACCGGCCAGCACGTGCTGTACGTCAACGGCAGAACCGGTGGTATTTTCCGTCGGGCTCACTTTGCCCAACAGGCCGTTACCGACGGTGCCCATGACGGCGCCGGTTTCACCCAGCAGCTGCGCCCATTGCGCCATCAGCTGCGTGGTGGTGGTTTTCCCGTTCGTCCCCGTCACGCCAACCAGACGCAGCTGGTCAGAGGGTTCATGATAGAAACGTCCTGCCAGTGCGGAGAGACGCTCATTCAGCTGGCTGAGATAAATAACCGGCACACCGTGCATTTCACGGATTTCACCGTCGGTTGCCTCATCTTTGGCCTCCGCAATAATGGCAGCAACACCTTGCGCAATCGCCTGCGGGATATAACGACGCCCGTCCGCCTGATGACCCATCACTGCCACAAAGAGATCGCCAGAAGCAGCCACACGGCTGTCCAGTATCATCTCCCGCAGTGCTCGCTCCGGTGCATTTGGCACCCACGGAGCGAGAAGGTCGCGCAAATTACGATCTGCCACCTGTACCCTCGCCTTGATTAGTTACAAATTCACTTTTGTCGCCCGTCGCCAGCGCATCCGGTTCAATGTTCATGGTACGCAACACGCCGCCCATGATGGCCCCGAATACCGGCGCAGAAACGGCGCCGCCGTAGTATTTACCCGCCTGCGGATCGTTGATAACGACCACCAGCGCAAAACGCGGATTGCTTGCAGGCGCAACGCCTGCGGTATAGGCAATGTATTTATTGATGTAGCGGCCATCCGGCCCCACCTTCTTCGCCGTACCGGTTTTAATGGCAATGCGGTAGCCTTTAATCGCCGCCTTCACGCCGCCGCCGCCGGGCAGCGCCACGCTTTCCATCATGTGAACAACGGTACGAACGATAGATTCCGGGAAGATACGCTCGCCCGGAACCGGTGGATCAACTTTGGTAATCGACAGCGGGCGATAGACGCCATAGCTGCCAATCGTTGCGTAGACTCGCGCTAACTGTAACGGGGTTACCATTAGCCCGTAGCCGAAAGAGAAGGTGGCCCTCTCTATGTCAGACCACCGTTGTTTTTGAGGATATAAGCCACTGCGTTCTCCGACCAACCCCAAATTGGTCGCTTTTCCCAGTCCAAAACGTGAGTAAGTCTCTACTAACGCTGAGGACGGCATCGCTAACGCCAGCTTGGAAACACCGACGTTACTCGACTTCTGTAAGACCCCGGTCAGGGTCAGCTCGCTGTAACGGGCCACGTCTTTGATTTCATGGCCATTAATGCGGTAAGGAATGGTATTCAGAACGGTACTTTCATTGACGATGCCGCGCTGAAGCGCCGTCATCACCACCATCGGTTTCACCGTAGAGCCCGGTTCAAACACGTCGGTGATTGACCGGTTACGCATCGCGTCTTTTGCGGTGCCAGCAAAATTATTGGGGTTGTAGGACGGGCTGCTGGCCATCGCCAGCACTTCACCCGTGCTGACGTCCACCAGCACGGCGCTGCCAGATTCCGCTTTGTTAAACGCCACGGCGTTATTCAGCTCACGGTAGACCAGCGCCTGAAGGCGCTCATCAATGCTCAATGCCAGGTTGTGGGCTGCCTGGCTGTCCGTAGAGGAGATATCTTCGATAACGCGACCGTAGCGGTCTTTTCGGACAATACGTTCACCAGGCTGGCCGGTGAGCCATTTATCAAAGCTTTTTTCAACGCCTTCAATCCCCTGGCTATCGACGTTAGTGAAGCCAATGAGGTGAGCAGTTACTTCGCCGGAAGGATAGTAGCGGCGTGATTCTTCACGAAGGTGGATACCCGGAAGTTTCAGTTTGCGGATGTAGTCGGCCATGTCAGGGTTAACCTGACGTGCCAGATAGATAAAGCGCCCCTTCGGGTTCGCATTGACGCGTGACGCCAGCTGATCCAGCGGCATCTTCAGAGCATCCGACAGCGCTTTCCAGCGGTTATCGAGCGTAATGCCGCCTGCGTCGTGCAGCTCTTTCGGGTCGGCCCAGATAGCTTTCACCGGGACGCTCACCGCCAGCGGACGACCGGAGCGGTCGGTTATCATCCCACGAGACGTGGAAACTTCCTGAACGCGCAGGGAGCGCATGTCCCCCTGGCGGACCAGCATGTCAGGCGCGATAATTTGTAACCACGCCACGCGGCCCAGCAGGAAACCCAGAGCCAGTAAAATACAGCCGCAAAGCAACGCAAAACGCCAACTGATAAAGTTGGCCTGTTCTTCCTGACGTTTTGGTTTTAGCGTTTTTGCCGCTGCTTTCATGCGTCGCGTTTTCCCTTATTTTTGTACTACGATATTTTCTTGCGAAGGATCAACATGCTGCAGCTGCAGCTTTTCCGTTGCGATCCGTTCAACCCGGCTGTGATCGCCGAGCGCGTTTTCTTCAAGGATCAGGTTTCGCCATTCAATATCCAGCGCATCGCGTTCCAGTACCATCTGCTCGCGTTGCGCAGTTAATAAACGGGTATGGTGGGCCGTCGTAACGACCGTAATAGCCGTGACAATGATGCAAATGAACAAGCAGAGTGGCAGCTTCCCAAACCGCAAAAGATCGTCGCCGATCACGCCAGGCAAGGCATGGCGCTCGTTGCTTCCTAACGAATCCTTAACTTTGCTTAGGGTCTCTGTCACTCTGCCGATCATGCGTTCGTCCTTTCTGCTACACGCAGCACTGAACTACGGGCTCGTGGATTCTCTGCCACCTCTTCTTCGCCCGGCATCAACTTGCCTAATGCTCGCAGCTGACGGCCACCCAGTTTACTGAGCTGTTCTTCCGTCATCGGCAGCCCCGCAGGAACCTGCGGACCGCGGCTCTGTTCACGCATAAAGCGTTTCACAATGCGGTCTTCCAGCGAATGGAAGCTGATGATGGACAACCGCCCTCCCGGGGCCAGCACGCCGAGCGAGCTTTTTAGCGCCAGCTCTATTTCCTCCAGTTCACTGTTGACCCAGATGCGAACCGCCTGGAAGGTACGGGTCGCGGGGTGTTTGTGCTTATCCTTCACCGGTGTTGCGGCCGCAATCACTTCGGCCAGCTGTTTGGTGCGGGTCATCGGATCGATACGGTTACGCTCAACGATGGCGCGCGCAATACGTTTACCGAAACGCTCTTCGCCAAAGGTTTTGATCACCCAGGCAATATCAGCTTCATCAGCGGTTTGTAGCCATTCTGCGGCAGACTGACCGCGCGTGGGATCCATACGCATGTCCAGCGGGCCGTCGCGCATAAAGGAGAAGCCGCGTTCAGCATCATCCAGCTGGGGTGAAGAGACGCCAAGATCGAGAAGAATCCCGTCGATCTTGCCCGTCAGTCCGCGCTCGGCGACATAATCCGCCAGCGCAGAGAAAGGTCCATGCACAATGGAAAAGCGTGGATCATCGATGGTTTGCGCAACGGCGATTGCCTGCGGATCGCGATCGATTGCCAGCAGACGTCCTTCCGCTCCAAGCTGAGAAAGGATCAAACGCGAGTGACCACCGCGACCAAACGTGCCATCAATGTAGATGCCGTCCGGACGAATATTCAGGCCGTTGACGGCCTCGTCCAGCAGCACCGTTGTATGTTTATAATTTTCCATCATATTTATAGAGACAAGTCCTGCAGCCGTTCCGATAATGTTGCGGAATCGGACTGCTCAGCGTCGATATCTTCCTTGACCTGTTGATACCAGGTCGTTTCATCCCACAGTTCAAACTTGTTGAACTGCCCGACCAGCATCACTTCTTTGGTCAGACCGGCATGTTGCCGCAACACAGGCGCAATCAGTAATCGCCCTGCGCTGTCCATCTGACACTCACTGGCATGTCCCAATAACAACCGCTGCACGCGGCGTTCCTGCGGGTTCATGCTCGACAGTCGCGACAGCTTTTGCTCAATAATTTCCCATTCGGGCAAAGGGTAAAGCAGCAGGCAGGGGGAGTTGATGTCAATGGTGCAAACCATTTGACCTGAAGCGTTCTCGATCAGCTGGTCGCGGTATCGGGTTGGTACCGATAAACGCCCTTTACTGTCGAGATTGACTAACGTTGCTCCACGGAACATGCCAGCCTCACCCCTCCTCGCCACTTTAACCCACAAATTCCCACCTAAAGGAGTTTACGGAGCGAGGGAAAAGCTTGTCAAGCCAGGACTATCTCTATACAGGCCCGAAAGCCCTCTATTTACAGAGATAAACAGACCTGGTTAATAACTGCACAACTGGCGAGGCAAAATTAACGTTATGAATATTTGTAAGAAAAAAACCGAATATGCACACTAGCGTTAAAGCTCACTCAATATCATCGCAGATAAATATAAAGTGTCAGTTTGCGACGCGGGCGGCATTTTAAGACATATCGGCAGGGGATAACAGCGCCAGATTCATCATGCCGCCACGCGGAGTGCCCGGCAGGTGAACGGATGAGGGTTACGCGAGAAAAAACGTCTGAATATTCATCGACAGAACGGCCTTTGTAACAAAATAATACAAAAAGCTTTAATGAAAACGGTATAAATGTTCTTTAAAAGGCAATTTAAAAGCCAAACTGAATTAAGAAAAATAGCAGGCTATGATTCCTAAGGAATTATCTTATTTTTTATCGGGGAATTATCTGCGCCCATTTTTCTTAAATCCGGGGCAGTTTTCACCACCCCGACGCATTCATTAATGGCGGCTCAAAATTCCGCGGCGGTAGAGATTTCGTTTAATACGCGTCAGCCCTGGCTTAGGCTTACGTGGCTCATCCAGGCTTGCCAGAACGATCTCCAGCACGCGTTCAGCCACGTCGCGGTGGCGTTGAGCCACTGCCAGCACCGGACACTGCAGGAAGTCGAGCAGTTCGTTATCGCCAAAGGTTGCGATGGCCAGATCGGAAGGCAGCTGTCCGTTGCGACGCAGCGTAACATCCATCACCCCCTGCAGCAGCGCAAATGACGTTGTGAACAACGCCTGCGGCATCGGGTGCGTTTCCAGCCATTTCTCAAACAGCTGGGCGGCCGCTTCGCGCTCATAGCTATTGGCATACAGATAATGAACGTCACGCGGATCGTCTTTCCAGGCCGTGCGGAACCCTTGCTCGCGCAGGAAGCTCACGGAAAGTTCTGGTAATGCACCGAGGTATAGCACCGTTTCAGCCGGGAAGGTTCTCAGCTCAGCGGCCAGCATTTCTGCATCGTCCTGATCGGCACCCACGACGCTGGTGAAGTGTTCACGATCCAACGCGCGGTCCAGCGCCACAATCGGGAAGGGATCGTTCGCCCAGCGCTGATAAAACGGATGCTCCGGTGGCAGGGAGGTGGAGACGATGATGGCATCAACCTGACGCTGCAGCAGATGCTCAATGCAGCGCATTTCGTTATCTGGCTGGTCTTCGGAGCAGGCGATTAACAGCTGATAGCCCCGCTGGCGAGCCTGACGTTCAAGATAATTGGCGATGCGGGTATAGCTGGTGTTTTCCAGATCGGGGATCACCAGACCAATAGAGCGGGTGCGCCCGGCACGTAAGCCAGCTGCGACAGCATTCGGATGGTAGTTATGCTCACGAACCACCGCCATAACTTTTTCAACGGTCTTATCGCTGACACGGTACTGCTTAGCTTTACCGTTAATCACATAGCTGGCCGTTGTTCGTGACACGCCGGCTAGCCGGGCGATTTCATCCAGTTTCACAATTGCCCCTTAAAAAAAGAAAAGAGTCCATGGCCTTGTCAAGGTTATGGTTAAATCTTTTAACATCTAAACGCAGAATAGTCACCGCGGCAATCGCTTTTATCTGCATTCGCGGCGGTTTGAGCAAAAAAAAGCCCGGCTTTGGCAACCGGGCAGAAAGAGGCGAACCTTTTTGACAACTAACGCATGATTTTATCGCCGCGCGACAGGCCAACGATGCCAGAGCGCGCGACTTCAACAATTTTTGCCACATCCCGCACAGAGGCCAGGAAGGCATCCAGCTTGTCACTGGTTCCGGCAAGCTGAACGGTATAAATAGAAGGCGTCACATCAATGATCTGCCCACGGAAGATATCCGTGTTGCGTTTCACCTCTTCGCGACCGTAGCCGCTGGCCTGAATTTTCACCAGCATCACTTCACGCTCAACGTAAGCACCTTGCCCCAGTTCGCTCACGCGCAGAACATCAACCAGCTTATGCAGCTGTTTCTCAATCTGCTCCAGCACTTTGGCATCACCTACCGTCTGGATAGTCATGCGTGAGAGTGTAGGATCGTCCGTTGGGGCCACCGTCAGGCTTTCTATGTTGTAGCCTCGCTGGGCAAAAAGCCCGATAACGCGCGACAGTGCACCAGACTCGTTTTCCAGTAATACAGATAATATCCGGCGCATATCAGGTTCTCTCCGTTTTGCTTAGCCACATTTCGTCCATACCGCCACCGCGAATATGCATCGGATAAACGTGCTCGGTGCCATCGACAATAACGTCCACGAAAACCAGACGGTTGTTTTTAACATGCGCGAGCGCTTCGCTGAGTTTTGCTTCCAGCTCCGCGGGATCGCTTACGCGGATACCAATATGGCCATAGGCCTCCGCCAGACGAACGAAGTCCGGCAGTGACGTCATATACGACTGAGAGTGGCGGCCCGAGTAAATCATATCCTGCCACTGCTTCACCATGCCGAGGTAGCCGTTGTTCAGGTTCAGCACCAGCACCGGTAGCTCATACTGCAATGCGGTAGAGAGCTCCTGAATATTCATTTGAATACTGCCGTCACCCGTCACGCAGACCACCGTTTCATTAGGCAGCGCCAGCTTCACCCCCAGCGCGGCAGGCAGACCGAAGCCCATCGTGCCCAGCCCGCCTGAGTTGATCCAGTGGCGGGGTTTATCAAACGGATAATAAAGTGCGGCAAACATCTGGTGCTGGCCCACGTCAGACGTCACATACGCATCGCCTTTGGTGAGACGCCAGATCGTTTCGATCACGGCCTGCGGTTTAATGCTTTCGCTTTGCGTGTCATACCTCAGACACTGCCGTCCACGCCACAGCTCAATTTGCTGCCACCAGTCGCGGATCTCATCCAGTGGCTGCGCCACCGTCTCCTGCGTCAGCAGATCGAGCATTTGTTCCAGAACCTGACGCGCATCCCCAACGATCGGCACATCAGCGGGCACCGTTTTGGAGATAGAGGTCGGGTCAATATCGATATGCAGCACGGTCGCGTTAGGGCAGTACTTCGCCAGGTTATTGGTGGTACGGTCGTCAAAGCGCACGCCGACAGCGAAGATCACATCGGCGTTATGCATTGTCATGTTGGCTTCATAGGTGCCGTGCATACCCAGCATGCCCAGCGCCTGACGGTGCGTTGCCGGGAACGCGCCCAGCCCCATTAATGACGATGCAACAGGAAGGTTCAGTTTTTCAATCAGCTCGCGTAGCTGCGCTTCACAGGCAGAGTTCACCGCTCCGCCACCGACATAGACAACCGGCTTTTTGGCCGCCAGCAGGGTTTGCAGCGCACGCTTGATCTGGCCTTTATGCCCCTGCGTCGTTGGGTTGTAGGAGCGCATGCTCACCGAGTCAGGCCAGACGTAAGGCAGCTTATTCGCCGGGTTGAGGATATCTTTTGGCAAATCGACAACCACCGGTCCCGGACGCCCGCTCGCCGCCAGCCAGAAGGCTTTTTTCAGCACGCCAGGAATGTCTTCCGTCTGCTTCACCAGGAAACTGTGCTTAACGACGGGACGTGAAATCCCCACCATGTCACATTCCTGGAATGCGTCGTAGCCAATCAGCGAGGTTGCTACCTGCCCGGAGAGGATAACCAATGGGATAGAGTCCATGTAGGCAGTGGCAATCCCGGTGATGGCGTTGGTGGCCCCGGGTCCAGACGTGACCAATACCACACCGACTTCACCCGTAGCGCGCGCCAGCCCGTCAGCCATGTGCACGGCAGCCTGTTCGTGGCGCACCAGAACATGGTCAATACCGCCCACGGTATGAAGCGCGTCATAAATATCGAGAACCGCGCCTCCGGGATAGCCGAACACCTGCTTTACGCCCTGATCGATAAGCGATCGAACGACCATTTCCGCGCCAGACAACATCTCCATGCTTCGCCTCCAGGCTTTTTGTTATAGACGGCCAGCGGAATTCATTTCCGCGCCGTCTTCTGACGGGGGTAAACCCATCTTATATTTTGCAGAGTGATCGCTACCTTAACCGCTCGTTATGAGGCAGGCAATTAGCAAACCGGAAGGGGTAAACGGCGATTAAAGCAGAAAAAGCAGGCAATTCCAGGGTAACTGGTCAATTCGTCTGGAATACGAGGAAGCGATAATAATTCATCGCTTAAAATGAGGATGATTCAGGAAATCATCTATTTTTGATCACGGCACAGCGAAGAAAAATAATTCATACAGCATAAAAAACCATTGCGTTGAAAAGCTGCAGGATAAACCACATACGTTTGTGCGATTTATCCCGAATGGCTTATCGACGACAAACGTTCACGAGCAGCTCTTCCATCCATTGATGTCCTTTATCTCTACCAGCGGCTTCATGCCAGGAAAGATAACAGGTACGGCTATTTAGCTTGAGCGGTAATGGCAAAATTTGCAGGTTAAGCTGCTCTGAAAACTCTTCAGCCAGCCAGCGCGGTGCGATGGCGACCAGCTGGGTTTGTGAGACCACGTTTAATACGCTTACCATTGCCATACCCTGATACGCCACGCTTGCTTGTTTATCCACTGTGTCATACCACGGCTGGCTAAATGAAGCATATCTGTCGAGAGCAACAACGGCGTGCTGTTCATTATAAACATCACTTTCGCGCAGGGGGGAATTCATCCGCGGGTGTTTTTTACTGGCAACTAACACCATTTCATCTTTAAACAGCGGGACGCAGGAAAATTCCGGCCGACGAAATTCTTCATACCCCAGGACAAACTCTGTTTCCTGATAACGAAGCTGATGCTCAGTGTTCTGGTTAAGAGACGATTTAAATACCAAGTGAATATTTGGCGCGATAGCTTCAACTTTATTGTATATAACAGACGTCAAATAGTTATCTAACGGACTGCATACGCAGAGATGAAATACTCGCTCGCTGCTTAAGGGTTCAAAGCCCGAACCCGGTAGCTCATTTTGTACAAGCTGCAGCGCCTGGCGAATGGAACCGAACAGCTGAAATGCACGCGCGGTAGGCTGTATACCTCTCCCGTAACGAACAAATAATTCGTCATTAAACATAACCTTAAGCCTGGCCACGGCATTACTCACCGCAGGCTGAGACATGCCAAGGGATTGCGCTGCTCGCGTTATATTCTGTTCCTGCATCACCGCGTCAAACACGGTTAACAGATTAAGGTCCACGGTGCGTAACTGCGGTTTAACCCCATCACAGGCATGAGTTTGATTAATATTATTTTCTGGCATCTTTGACTCCACTGTCACGCTAAACTCCCTTTGCCAAGGTACAGTAATAAGTTCGAAAAATATGATTTACCATGCATATACGACCAGCGAAAGCGAATTGTTTAAAATTCGGAAAATATAAAGGATGCCGCATCAAAAAAGGCCCTTTACCCTCTGATTAACGAAGAGATAAAAACAGCCTGATTGATATCAATAACATTAGGGTTGGCATGAAACCATAATCCAAACAAATAAACAATCACCCCTCTGGTTAATCATGACTTAAGTATTATTTAACTATTAACACGCTTCTATACCTGTTAGTTAACAACCGGATTGAATAACGCACCACTTATACTTCCCAAAACCATTCACCAGAGTTATAAAATAATGAATTATAAACAATTTCACATCACTATGACGGCGGTTATCCGGTTATGTACAATTGATACTAATTATATTTAAATCATACCAGCGATGAATTTCCAGTCCAAAAATAGACTATTTGATCGGTCATGAATGAAAAATCCAGCACAATTAGCTAAAGTAAATTCTCTTCGCTCCCCCGCTCATCAGCGTGATTTACCGTGCAGGGGTTGACATGAGTCAGCGTATCCAGTACCACTAAAAGCATATTGAATTTAACGGAGCACGATTCATGACACGCACTCTTCGTTTCACCAGCCTACTACTACTAAACGCATCCACTGTGCGCGGTAGACTGGCGGGCGAAATTCAGCGTTGAATCGTCACCAGTAACACTAAGAACCCGCGCCATTGCGCGGGTTTTTTTATGCTCGTAGCAAGGCGCCCTAAGACTGACAAGGACCTAACCCATGAGCCAGCAAGTCATTATTTTCGATACCACGTTGCGTGACGGTGAACAGGCATTACAGGCGAGCCTGAGTGTGAAAGAGAAACTGCAGATTGCGCTGGCTCTCGAACGCATGGGTGTCGACGTAATGGAGGTAGGTTTCCCTGTCTCTTCCCCGGGTGATTTCGAATCCGTACAGACCATTGCACGTACGATTAAAAACAGCCGCGTCTGTGGACTGGCGCGCTGTGTTGAGAAAGATATCGACGTTGCAGCCGAGTCACTGAAGGTTGCCGAAGCCTTCCGTATCCATACCTTCATTGCGACCTCGCCGATGCACATCGCAACCAAACTGCGCAGCACGCTGGACGAGGTTATTGAACGCGCGGTGTACATGGTTAAACGCGCGCGCAACTACACCGATGACGTTGAATTCTCCTGCGAAGACGCAGGCCGTACGCCGATTGAAGATTTGGCGCGCGTAGTGGAAGCGGCCATCAATGCGGGTGCCAGAACGATCAACATCCCGGACACCGTCGGCTACACCATGCCGTTTGAGTTCTCCAACATCATTACCGGCCTGTATGACCGCGTACCGAATATCGATAAAGCGATTATCTCCGTGCACACCCACGACGATTTGGGTCTGGCGGTGGGTAATGCCATCGCCGCCGTCCACGCCGGCGCGCGCCAGGTAGAAGGTGCAATGAACGGTATCGGTGAACGTGCGGGCAACTGTTCACTGGAAGAAGTGATCATGGCGATTAAAGTGCGTAAAGACATCATGAACGTGAATACGCGCATTAATCACAACGAAATCTGGCGCACCAGCCAGACCGTCAGCCAAATCTGCAATATGCCAATTCCCGCTAACAAAGCGATTGTCGGCACCGGTGCCTTCGCGCACTCCTCGGGTATTCACCAGGACGGCGTCATTAAGAATCGTGAAAACTACGAAATTATGACCCCGGAATCCATCGGTCTGAATCAGGTTCAGCTGAATCTGACCTCTCGCTCCGGCCGTGCGGCCGTGAAACACCGCATGGAGGAGATGGGCTACAAGGACAGCGATTACAACATGGACCAGCTGTACGACGCCTTCCTGAAGCTGGCCGACAAAAAAGGTCAGGTGTTTGACTATGACCTGGAAGCGCTGGCCTTTATTAACAAGCAGCAGGAAGAGCCAGAGCACTTCCGTCTGGATTACTTCAGCGTACAGTCCGGCTCCAGCGACATCGCGACCGCCTCCGTCAAACTGGCCTGCGGCGATGAGATTAAAGCCGAAGCGGCAAACGGAAACGGCCCTGTGGATGCCATCTATCAGGCGATTAACCGCGTCACCGAGTACAACGTTGAGCTGGTGAAGTATGACCTGACGGCCAAAGGCCACGGCAAAGATGCGCTGGGTCAGGTCGACATCGTCGTCAACTGCAACGGTCGCCGCTTCCACGGCGTAGGCCTGGCGACGGACATCGTCGAATCTTCCGCAAAAGCGATGGTGCATGTCCTGAACAACATCTGGCGCGCCGCCGAGGTCGAAAAAGAGTTGCAACGCAAAGCTCAGAATAAAGAGAACAACAAGGAAACCGTGTAATGTCGAAGAATTACCATATTGCTGTGTTGCCGGGTGACGGTATTGGCCCGGAAGTGATGGCACAGGCGCTGAAAGTACTGGAAGCCGTTCGTTCGCGTTTTGCGATGAAAATTTCAACCAGCCACTACGACGTGGGCGGTGTTGCTATCGATAACCACGGTACGCCGCTGCCAAAAGCGACCCTTGAAGGCTGCGAAAACGCCGACGCCGTGCTGTTTGGCTCCGTGGGTGGCCCAAAGTGGGAACACCTGCCGCCGGCAGAGCAGCCTGAGCGCGGCGCGCTGCTGCCGCTGCGTAAACACTTTAAGCTGTTCAGCAACCTGCGTCCGGCGAAGCTGTATCAGGGCCTGGAAGAGTTCTGCCCGCTGCGCGCCGATATTGCGGCCAACGGTTTCGACATCCTGTGCGTGCGTGAGCTGACCGGCGGAATTTACTTTGGTCAGCCAAAAGGCCGCGAAGGCAGCGGCCAGCATGAAAAAGCGTTTGATACCGAGGTGTATCACCGTTTCGAAATCGAACGTATTGCCCACATCGCGTTTGAGTCTGCGCGCAAGCGCCGCCATAAGGTGACGTCCATCGATAAAGCAAACGTGCTGCAGTCATCCATTTTGTGGCGCGAAATCATCGGCGAAATTGCTAAACAGTACCCGGACGTTGAGCTGTCGCATATGTATATCGACAACGCGACGATGCAGCTGATCAAAGATCCTTCCCAGTTTGACGTGCTGCTGTGCTCCAACCTGTTCGGCGATATTTTGTCAGACGAATGCGCGATGATCACCGGCTCCATGGGCATGCTGCCGTCCGCAAGCCTGAACGAAGAAGGCTTTGGTCTGTACGAGCCGGCTGGCGGCTCCGCGCCGGATATCGCGGGCAAGAACATTGCGAACCCGATCGCGCAGATCCTCTCTCTGGCCCTGCTGCTGCGCTACAGCCTGGATGCAGGCGATGCGGCTACCGCAATTGAAAACGCGATTAACCGCGCGTTAGAAGAAGGCATCCGTACCGGCGATTTAGCGCGCGGCACGGCGGCAGTCAGTACCGATGAAATGGGCGACATCATTGCCCGCTATGTCGCTGAAGGGGTGTAATCATGGCGAAGACGTTATACGAAAAGTTGTTTGATGCGCACGTTGTCTACGAGGCACCAAACGAAACCCCGCTGCTGTACATCGACCGCCATCTGGTGCACGAAGTGACCTCTCCGCAGGCATTTGACGGCCTGCGCGCGCACAATCGCCCGGTGCGTCAGCCGGGTAAAACCTTCGCGACGATGGATCACAACGTCTCGACTCAGACCAAAGACATCAATGCGTCCGGTGAGATGGCGCGCATTCAGATGCAGGAGCTGATCAAGAACTGCAGCGAGTTTGGCGTTGAGCTGTACGACCTGAACCACCCGTATCAGGGCATCGTCCACGTAATGGGGCCAGAACAGGGCATTACCCTGCCGGGCATGACCATCGTCTGCGGCGACTCCCATACCGCCACCCACGGCGCGTTTGGCGCGCTGGCGTTCGGTATCGGCACGTCTGAAGTCGAACACGTGCTGGCGACGCAGACCCTGAAGCAGGGTCGCGCCAGGACCATGAAGATTGAGGTAAAGGGTAAAGCCGCGCCGGGCATCACTGCGAAAGACATCGTGCTGGCGATTATCGGCAAAACCGGCAGCGCGGGCGGTACCGGCCACGTTGTTGAGTTCTGCGGTGAAGCCATTCAGGCGCTGAGCATGGAAGGCCGTATGACCCTGTGCAACATGGCCATTGAGATGGGCGCAAAAGCCGGTCTGGTCGCGCCGGACGAAACCACCTTCAACTACGTGAAGGGCCGCCTGCACGCGCCGAAAGGTCAGAATTTTGACGACGCGGTAGCTTACTGGAAAACCCTGAAGACCGACGACGGTGCGACGTTTGATACCGTTGTCACCCTGCAGGCGGAAGAGATTGCGCCGCAGGTGACCTGGGGAACTAACCCAGGCCAGGTGATTTCCGTCAACGACAGCATTCCCGATCCGGCCTCCTTCGCCGATCCGGTCGAGCGTGCCAGTGCGGAAAAAGCGCTGGCCTATATGGGCCTGAAGCCAGGCGTGCCGCTGACCGATGTGGCCATTGATAAAGTGTTCATCGGATCCTGCACCAACTCCCGCATCGAAGATTTACGCGCCGCGGCAGAGATCGCCAAAGGCCGTAAAGTCGCGCCGGGCGTTCAGGCGCTGGTTGTTCCGGGCTCCGGCCCCGTTAAAGCGCAGGCGGAAGCGGAAGGACTGGACAAGATCTTCATCGACGCGGGCTTCGAATGGCGTCTGCCTGGCTGCTCCATGTGTCTGGCCATGAACAATGACCGCCTGAATCCGGGAGAGCGCTGCGCCTCCACCAGCAACCGTAACTTCGAAGGCCGTCAGGGCCGCGGTGGACGCACCCATCTGGTCAGCCCGGCAATGGCCGCCGCGGCGGCAGTCACCGGCCATTTCGCCGACATTCGCAGCCTGAAATAAGGAGACAATCATGGCAGAGAAATTTACCCAAAAAACAGGCCGGGTTGTCCCGCTGGACGCCGCTAACGTCGATACCGACGCGATCATTCCTAAGCAGTTTTTGCAGAAAGTCACCCGTACCGGCTTTGGCGCGCACCTGTTTAACGACTGGCGTTTCCTGGATGACAAAGGCGAAGTGCCTAACCCAGAATTTGTACTCAACTTCCCGGAATACAAAGGCGCGTCGATTTTACTGGCGCGAGAAAACTTTGGCTGCGGCTCGTCGCGTGAACACGCTCCCTGGGCGCTGACCGACTACGGTTTTAACGTGGTGATTGCCCCGAGCTTCGCGGATATCTTCTACGGCAACAGCTTCAACAACCAGCTGCTGCCGGTGACGCTGAGCGATGAAGAGGTCGATGAGCTGTTTGCGCTGGTGCAGGCAAATCCGGGAATGTCGTTTGAGGTTGATCTGGAAGCGGAAGTGGTCAAAGCGGGTGACAAAACCTACAGCTTCAGCATTGACGCCTTCCGTCGCCACTGCATGCTGAACGGGCTGGACAGCATTGGCCTGACGCTCCAGCACGAAGATGCTATCTCCGCATACGAGAAAAAACAGCCCGCGTTTATGGGGTAAGGCAATGGCCCGCAGCGCGCGGGCCATTGATAAGGGTGCGTTGAGGCTCAACCACTCTGGAGAGGCGGGGAACTTTCCCCCGCCAATACCGCTAACGTTTTGCTTCGCAAGCCAACACTGCCGCCAGCTCTGTTTTCTCCTGTCTGAAGTGCAGCTCACACAGCGAGTCGCGCACCATCCAGGTGAAGATCAACAGCGTCGTACAGATCAAAAACAAACTTAACAGCAGAGTACGTTTTGGCATTCCAGCCTCCTTATTGCTTTTCGGCAATGAAGAGACTAACCTCGCAATGATGGTTGTGAAGTTGGTCTCCCCATCAATTTGTTGATGTGGGACTCTCCACTGTTTGCCTCTTGCGAAAGCCTGAGGCAAACAGCCTCAAGCACCCGCCACGCACTCTATGCCCCTTCTTCGTGTCTGTCAGAAAGTCATTTCAATTCGTGAAGCCGCCTTCCAGAATCAGACATCCTTAACCCGGCAGGTCAGCGCCAGCGTGACGACCGAAATCGCCGCAATCATCCAGTACACCGAGGCGTGGCCATAGCTTTGCGACAGCGCGCCCTGAATCACACCGGCAAGGATAACGCCCGTTGAAATGCTGTTGGTGAAAAGCGTGGTCGCTGAGCCTGCTCGACCAGGCATTAAATCCTGGAACCAGAGCATCCCTATCCCGGCAACGATCCCGATAAATACCGCGTTAAACAGCTGCAATGCCAGCAGCGCCTCCCGCGAATGGAAAAGGATCAGCCCCGCGTAGAACAGCACCCCAGCCGCCACGGCAACGATCATCATCCGGCGTTTTCCAAAGCGCTTCACGTAGTAACCCGCCAGAATCATTGCCGGAATTTCCAGCCCGGCGGCGGTCCCCATCAGGATCCCCGCGAGCTTGTCCGGTAACCCCAGATCGCTGCTGATCCACAACGGCATATCGATGATGTACATGGTGTTGCAGGTCCACATCAGCGTCGAGGCGATAAACAGCATGCGGACGTTCTTATCCTGCCAGCCGCTCACCTGGGTGATGGGCCTGTCAGCCGGCTGTTCAACCCGCGCCACCGACGGCAGCACAAAGGCAATCAGCGCCAGGCTGATGACAAATATCCCCGCCGCGATGGAAAACATCATCGTGAAGCCGTAATTCAGCGCCAGCATAAAGGCCAGCGGCGGGCCGATGACCCATGCCAGCGAGAGCTGCGCGCGCATCACGGAGCTGAACATCACCACCTCTCGCGCCGAGCTATCGGCATACTCGCGGGCCAACGCAAACAGCTGCGGCATGGCGGTATTCGCCAGCGAAGCCAGCAGTACGCCACAGGTGATCAGCGTAAGGTAATGACGGTTAAAGGCAAACAGCAGCGCGTTGCCCACGGCCATCGCGCAGCAAAAGAGGATCAGCCTGCGGCGATCGCCCTGGCTGTCAGAGCGTTTCGCCAGCCACAGGCTGACCAGGATCCCGGCAATCGCGTTGACGGTATAAAACAGCCCCACCCAAAACGGCTGTGCGCCCACCTCGCGGCTGAGGAACAGGCTGAGCGTCGGTGCCTGTAGCGCCCCCGCCACGCCCATCATAAAGGCCACCAGCATAAAAGCGGCATACACGCCGTTCAGGCGTCGCCCCATCGTCATCAACCAGAGCATGCGCAAATCCTTGTGAAAGCGAATCGAAATTGGGTGAAATAGTAAACGAAAAAAGCCAGCAAAAACATTTTGCTGGCGGGTGATTAGCACCAATACTCAGTCACACATGATCGAGGCGAGTTAGCGAGAAGAGATCGGCTTTGTAACGTCCCACTGCATCAGTTCCTCTAACGTTTTCAGCCGTTGCTCTGCACACCGGCGGGCCAGCCAGGACACTCCTTTTGTCGCTGAAAAGTACTGCTGATAAAACTGACGTGCGGTAGACCTCTTCATAATTTACCTCCTCGCTTCATCGGGAAGAATTATTGGCCTAATATAGGGATTAATAAATTGCTGGTTTTTTGTCAGGAGTTCCCCTTTTATGCCGTCTGGTCGTCTGCAACAACAATTTATCCGCCTCTGGCAGTGCTGCGAGGGGCAATCGCAGGAGACTACGCTGAACGAGCTGGCGGAACTCCTTAACTGTTCGCGTCGCCATATGCGCACGCTTCTGAACACGATGCAGCAGCAGGGCTGGCTCAACTGGGAGGCGGAGGCAGGCCGCGGCAAGCGCTCGCGCCTGACCTTTCTCTATACCGGCCTGGCGCTACAGCAGCAGCGGGCGGAAGATCTGCTGGAGCAGGATCGTATCGATCAGCTGGTGCAGCTGGTAGGCGATAAAGCGGCCGTGCGCCAGATGCTGGTTTCCCATCTCGGACGCAGCTTTCGTCAGGGCCGCCACATCCTGCGGGTGCTCTATTACCGTCCGATGAAAAATCTGTTGCCCGGCACGGCGTTGCGTCGCTCAGAAACGCATATGGCCCGGCAAATCTTTAGCGGCCTGACGCGCATAAATGAGGAAAACGGGGAACTGGAAGCGGACGTTGCGCACCACTGGCAGCAGCTTTCCCCGCTGCACTGGCGCTTTTTTTTACGGCCCGGCATCCATTTTCACCACGGACGCGAGCTGGAGATGGCCGACGTTATCGCCTCGTTAGCGCGTGCCCGCAGGCTGCCGCTCTATTCGCATATTTCGCGCATCCATTCCCCAACCGCCTGGACGCTGGATATAGAGCTCTCGCAGCCGGACAAATGGCTACCGTGGCTGCTGGGCTATGTCCCTTCGATGATTTTGCCCGCCGAGTGGGAATCCTTGAACAATTTTGCCAGCCAGCCGATTGGCACCGGCCCCTACTCTGTCTCGCGTAATAACAATAACCAGCTGAAGATCCGCGCGTTTGATGACTATTTTGGCTACCGGGCGCTTATCGACGAAGTGAACGTCTGGGTGTTGCCGGACCTCAATGAAGAGCTGAGCGCCGGGCTGACGCTGGAAGGGCCGACGACGGGTGAAAAGGCCGTCGAAAGCCGACTGGAAGAAGGGTGCTACTATCTGCTGTTTGACAGCCGTACCCACCGCGGTGCAAATCACGAGGTGTGCCAGTGGATAAGCCACATCCTGGCTCCCGCAAACCTGATTTACCATGCCGATATTCAGTACCAGGCCTGGTGGTTCCCGGCGTACGGCCTGCTTCCCCGCTGGCATCACGCGCGTCCTGCGCACAGTGAAAAGCCCGCAGGGCTGGAGTCCATCACCCTCACCTTCTACCGTGAGCACGTAGAGCACCGCTTTATTGCCAGAATCATGAGCAAACTGCTGGCTGCCGCAGGCGTAACGCTGGAGATAAAGGAAGTTGACTACGATGAATGGCATCGAGGGGATATCACCAGTGATATCTGGCTGAACAGCGCTAACTTCACCCTGCCGCTCGATTTCTCGCTCTTCTCGCACCTGTATGAAGTCCCGCTGATCCAGCACTGCATCGGGCGGGACTGGCAGCAGGACGCCGCCGAGTGGCGCGCGGGGGAGATGAACCTGGCCACGTGGTGCCAACAGCTGCTTTCCGAACAGGCGATCGTGCCTCTGATCCACCACTGGCTGATGATCCAGGGCCAGCGCAGCATGCGCGGCCTGCGGATGAATACCCTGGGCTGGTTTGATTTTAAATCCGCCTGGTTTGCGCCGCCGGAGCCATAACGCTTTCGTAATATTCACCAAATCATTACAATGCTGTCGTTCTCAACGGGGTGCTGCATCACTGATGTGCGCTGAGATAATACCCGTCGAACCTGATCCGGATAACGCCGGCGAAGGGATTTGAGGCTGTCGCTCAAAATCCTTTGCCACTCAACCTTGAGGTGCAAAGTGTTAAAAAACGTTCTTCCCCTGCTGGCGCTGTTTGCGCTGCCTGCTTTTGCCAAGCCCGTCCTGACGGTCTACACCTATGACTCCTTCTCTGCCGACTGGGGCCCTGGCCCGGTAGTCAAAAAAGCGTTTGAAGCCGACTGCGGCTGCGAGCTGAAGTTTGTGGCGCTGGAGGACGGCGTTTCGCTGCTCAACCGTCTGCGTATGGAAGGGAAAAACAGCAAGGCCGACGTGGTGCTTGGTCTGGATAACAACCTGCTGGAGGCCGCCTCGCAAACCAGGCTGTTTGCCAAAAGCGGCGTCGCGACGGATGCCGTTAACGTGCCGGGCGGCTGGAAGAACGACACCTTTGTGCCGTTCGATTACGGCTACTTTGCGTTCGTGTATGACAAAAACAAGCTGAAAAACCCGCCGAAGAGCCTGAAAGAGCTGGTTGAAAGCGACCAGAAGTGGCGCGTAATTTATGAAGATCCGCGTACCAGTACGCCGGGCCTTGGCCTGCTGCTGTGGATGCAGAAAGTCTACGGCGACAAAGCCCCCGCAGCGTGGCAGAAGCTGGCGGCCAAAACCGTTACCGTGACCAAAGGCTGGAGCGAAGCCTATGGCCTGTTCCTGAAAGGCGAAAGCGACCTGGTGCTGAGCTACACCACCTCTCCGGCCTACCACATCATCGCCGAGAAGAAAGACAACTACGCTGCGGCGAATTTTGCTGAAGGTCACTACCTGCAGGTGGAAGTGGCTGCGCGTACCGCCGCCAGCAAACAGCCGGAGCTGGCCGAGAAGTTCCTGAAGTTTATGGTTTCACCGGCGTTCCAGAACGCCATTCCCGCGGGCAACTGGATGTATCCGGTGACCAACGTTGCGCTGCCTCCAGGTTTTGAGAAGTTGACCAAACCAACAACCTCGCTGGAGTTTACGCCGCAGCAGGTGGCCGCGCAGCGTGCCGCATGGGTAAGTGAATGGCAACGCGCCGTCAGCCGCTGATTCCCGGCTGGTTAATCCCCGGGCTGCTTGCCGCTGTTCTGATGGTGGCGGTCAGCCTGGGCGCTTTTCTTGCGCTGTGGCTTAACGCGCCGGAGAACGATTTGCGGGCACTCTGGTCCGACAGCTATCTCTGGCACGTTATCCGGTTCTCATTCTGGCAGGCGTTTCTTTCTGCCCTGCTGTCGGCGATCCCGGCCATTTTTCTGGCGCGAGCGCTTTACCGCAGGCGGTTTCCCGGCAGGCAGGCGCTGCTGCGCCTGTGCGCCATGACGCTGATCCTGCCGGTGCTGGTAGCCGTGTTTGGCATCCTGAGCGTGTATGGCCGTCAGGGCTGGCTGGCCTCTCTCTTTGCGTTTTTAGGACTGGAGTGGAGCTTCTCCCCCTACGGGCTGAAGGGTATTCTGCTGGCGCACGTCTTTTTCAATATGCCGATGGCAACGCGCCTCTTTTTACAGGCGCTGGAAAATATCCCCGGTGAGCAGCGGCAGATTGCCGCCCAGCTTGGCATGCGCGGCTGGTCCTTCTTCCGCTTCGTCGAGTGGCCGTGGCTGCGCCGCCAGATCCCGCCCGTGGCAGCATTAATATTCATGCTCTGCTTTGCCAGCTTTGCTACCGTGCTTTCACTCGGCGGCGGACCGCAGGCCACCACCATCGAGCTGGCAATCTATCAGGCGCTGAGTTACGACTACGATCCGGGCCGCGCCGCGTTATTAGCGATAGTACAGATGGTCTGCTGTCTTGCGCTGGTGCTCCTGAGCCAGCGCCTGAGCAAAGCCATTTCCCCCGGCAGTAATCAGATAGCGGGCTGGCGCGATCCGCAGGACAGCCTGCACAGCCGCATCACCGATTTTATCCTTATCGCGCTGGCGCTGGTGCTTCTGCTGCCGCCGCTGATGGCCGTGATCGTCGATGGCCTGAACCACAATCTCCTGTCAGTGCTGCAGCAGCCGATCCTCTGGCAGGCAACGTGGACCTCGGTACGCATCGCGCTGGCTGCCGGACTGCTCTGCGTTATCCTGACCATGATGCTGCTCTGGAGCAGCCGTGAGCTCTATACCCGGCAGGCGCGCAAGGCCGGGCAAGCGCTGGAGCTCACGGGAATGCTGATCCTGGCGATGCCGGGCATCGTGCTGGCAACGGGTTTCTTTTTACTGTTCAACAGCACCATCGGCCTGCCGGAAAGCGCCGACGGCATTGTGATTTTCACCAACGCCCTGATGGCCATTCCTTACGCGCTGAAGGTGCTTGAGAACCCGATGCGCGACGTGAACAGCCGCTACGGTTTGCTGTGTCAGTCGCTGGGGATGCAGGGCTGGCAGCGGCTGAAAGTGGTGGAACTCCGCGCCCTGAAACGCCCGCTGGCGCAGGCGCTGGCCTTCGCCTGCGTGCTGTCGATTGGCGATTTTGGCGTGGTGGCGCTCTTCGGTAATGAAGACTTCCGCACCCTGCCGTTCTGGCTGTACCAGCAAATCGGCTCTTACCGCAGCCAGGAAGGCGCGGTCACGGCGCTGTTACTGCTGCTGCTGTGCTTTACGTTATTTACTGTTATCGAAAAACTTCCGGGGCGCGATGTTAGAACTGACTGATGTAACCTGGCTTTATCAGCACCTGCCGATGCGCTTCAAGCTTTCCGTGCGTCAGGGGGAGATGATTGCCGTGCTCGGCCCAAGCGGCGCGGGAAAGAGTACGCTGCTTAATTTGATTGCCGGTTTTCTGCAACCGGCAAGCGGATCGATAGTGATTGAAAACCGGGACCATACCCGAACGCCACCGGCAAAGCGTCCGGTCTCGATGCTGTTTCAGGAAAACAACCTGTTTACCCATCTGACGGTGCGGCAAAACATCGCGCTGGGGATGCATCCGGGGCTAAAGCTGAACGACGCCCAGCGCCAAAAGCTGGAGAGTATTGCCGCGCAAATGGGGATCACCGAGTTCATCGACAGGCTGCCGGGTGAGCTTTCCGGCGGCCAGCGTCAGCGCGTGGCGCTGGCACGCTGTCTGGTGCGCGCGCAGCCGGTGCTGCTGCTGGATGAGCCGTTCTCAGCACTCGATCCTGCTCTGCGTCAGGAGATGCTCGCCCTGGTCCAGGACGTCTGCCAGCGCCAGCAGCTGACGATGCTGATGGTGTCGCACAGTATTGAGGATGCCGCGCGGATTGCGCCGCGATCGGTGGTCATCGCAGAGGGACGCATTTTGTGGGATGGGGAAACAGAAGAGCTGTTGAGTGGTAAAGCGGGGGCGTCTTCACTGTTGGGCATCCGTGCGCTTTGATGCCCTCACCCTGGCCCTCTCCCACAGGGAGAGGGTACAAACATCAAAAACGGCAACCCGTTGCCGTTTTGCTTCTACCTTGTGCGGTCTGATGCCCCTCCCACAGGGAGAGGGAAAACACCTTAACGGCTGACGACTTTTAATAAAATCTCACCGTACACCGGCATCAGCGGGTGGCGGATCAGCGCCACCAGCGCCACGACCGCAACGCCCAGCGTCAGCGGAGCCAGCCAGAGCAGACGCGTGCGGGGAAGATAGCGCGTCAGGCGATCGACGCTCGCTTTCGCGCTGCGCCATAGCCGCCAGCAGAGCCATACCGCCAGCCAGAGCAATACCGCCGTGCCCAGCAATAGCCATTTAAACTCGCCGCTCTGCATCCCTTCAGGAATATCAACGGTTGCACCGGCGAGGATCCCCGGCAGGAAGTAGAACGGCGGCCAGAAAACGCAGCCGATGATGTTCGGCACCACGAATTTCGCGACGGGCAGATCCAGCATCCCTGCCACCATCGGCACCAGCGGACGCGTAGGCCCAACGAAGCGCCCCACGAGGATGGTGAACATGCTGTGCTGATGCAGCGCGTGCTCGGTCTTATCCAGCAGCGCCTTGTTCTTTTTCATGAAAGACCAGCGGTGCAGCGGCTTTTTAAAGCGCCAGCCCAGCCAGAAGGAGATCCAGTCGCCCAGTAAACAGCCGACGATACCGGCCATCCACGCCTGCCAGAAGTTAACTTCACCGCTGCCGATAAGCGCGCCTAGCCCCGCCATCATCACGGTGCCGGGCAGGATTAGCCCCACGAGCGCCAGCGATTCCAGAAATGCCACCAGCGCCACGGCGATGAGCGAATACATAACGGACTGGGTGATAAAATGTTCCAGCAATGCCTGCATAACTATTCCGGTCAGAAAACGAATCAGGGATTCTGCTTAGCGCCCTGTACCGCGTCAAGACATCAATTGTCTGAATAGTTTACAGGGTGCTTTCTGAGTTCACCTGTTTGTTTATCTTTATTTACCGATCATTCACATCCGGCGCGGAATTCGCTCGGGCTGGCACCGGTGCATTTTTTAAATACGCGAGAGAAATAGAGTTGATCTTCGAAGCCCACGTTACGCCCTACTGTGGCAATAGGCATTCGGGTGGTGCTGAGCAGCAGCTTCGCCTGGCTGATGCGCTGATCCTCGCGCCAGCTGAGCACGCTCACGCCAAGCTGCTGGCGGAACAGGTGTGACAGGCGAGACGGCGAAAGACAGACGTGCTGGGCGACGCTGGCGATATCAAACTGGCTGTCGGCCAGGTGATCGCTGATGTACTGACAGGCGTCGCGCACGCGGTTATCCAGCGGCGGGTTGAGCGACTCGTTGATCGCCTCCATCCGGCGCAGTAACACCTGTTCAAGCAGGTTAATCGCCAGCAGCTCTGCATAGCGCCCGCCGGCCTGGCCCGCCTCAATGATCTGCGCAAACAGCTCGCGAAACTGCGCAAGATGCGCCTCATCCGGGCGGTAAAAACCGGTGTGGGCAAAAATCGACGGCCACGAAAGCCACTCCTGCCAGTAGGCGCGGGGGCGGAAGTAGACCCACTGGTGATACCACTCTTTGGCATCCGGGTGACGGCCGTAGTGGTGGATCTCCCCCGGCGGAAACAGCAGCATATCGCCAGGGCGGCAAACAAACTGCTGGTCGCCATTTTTTATGACCCCCTCACCGCGCACGGTGAGGTTCAAAATATACCCTTTCATCCCGAGCGGGCGGTCGACGTAGAAATCGAGATAGCCTTCTGCTTCGATAGGCGTCAGCCCCGCGACCAGATGGGCGTTAAACGAATAACCCGGCAGGAGCGGATCGTTTTGCGGTTCAGCCATAAATTCAATACTCCCAACGGTCCTGAAGGAAACCAATTGTCCATATCGTTAAAAGCAGTATAAAAACGGCCCGTGAAAAGCGCCAAACGGCATTACGCTTCTTTTACGACCGCCATGATTCAGCCTTCCCCCCTGATTTTTCCGCCATGACGGGCAGATAAGCAGTAACAAAAGTGTCTATAAGTACGGCAGAAATGTCCACATTGAATATTTGCACGGCGTCACACTTTCAATCGTAACAGCAATTTAGTCCATAAGATTAGCGGATCCTGCCTGACGATTTTCGCCCCCAGTCTCTAATGTTCTTCCATACCCGTTTTTTGATGGAGCAACACAATGGCAATTGCGATTGGCCTCGATTTTGGCAGCGACTCGGTTCGCGCGCTGGCAGTGGACTGTACAACCGGCCAGGAGATAGCAACCAGCGTTGAGTGGTACCCGCGCTGGCAAGAGGGGCGCTACTGCGATGCGCCAAACAACCAGTTCCGTCACCATCCGCGTGACTATATCGAGTCGATGGAAGCGGCGATGAAAGCCGTGCTGGCTGACCTCAGCGAGGAGCAGCGTGCGGAGGTTGTCGGCATCGGCGTCGACAGCACCGGCTCGACGCCTGCGCCTGTTGATGCCGAAGGCCGCGTGCTGGCCCTGCGCCCGGAGTTTGCCGACAACCCGAACGCCATGTTCGTGCTGTGGAAAGACCATACCGCCGTCGAAGAAGCCGAAGCCATCACCCGCCTGTGCCATCAGCCGGGAAAAAGCGACTACTCGCGCTACATCGGCGGCATTTACTCCAGCGAATGGTTCTGGGCCAAAATTCTGCACGTCACCCGCGCTGACGCGTCGGTCGCGCAGGCTGCCGCATCGTGGATTGAGCTGTGCGACTGGGTCCCAGCCCTGCTCTCCGGCACCACGCGTCCGCAGGATATCCGCCGCGGCCGCTGCAGCGCCGGGCATAAATCGTTATGGCATGAAAGCTGGGGCGGCCTGCCTCCGGCTGCGTTTTTCGATGAGCTCGACCCAATCATCAACAAGAGCCTGAAATACCCGCTGTTTACCGACACCTTCACCGCCGATATTCCAGTCGGCACGCTCTGCGAATCGTGGGCAAAACGCCTGGGCCTTCCGCAAAACGTGGCCATCTCCGGCGGCGCGTTTGACTGCCATATGGGCGCAGTGGGTGCGGGTGCGCAGCCCAATACCCTGGTGAAAGTCATCGGGACGTCTACCTGCGACATTCTGACGGCGGATAAAGCCACTGTCGGCGACCGCGCGGTAAAAGGCATCTGCGGCCAGGTGGACGGCAGCGTGGTGCCGGACTTTATCGGCCTTGAAGCCGGTCAGTCCGCGTTTGGCGATATCTACGCCTGGTTTGGCCGCGTGCTCGGCTGGCCGCTGGACCAGCTGGCGGCGGCGCATCCTGAACTGAAAACGCAGATAGCCGAGAGCAAAAAGCAGCTTCTGCCGCAGCTCACCGAAGCCTGGGCGAAAAATCCGTCTCTCGATCACCTCCCCGTGGTGCTGGACTGGTTTAACGGCCGCCGCACGCCGTTCGCCAATCAGCGCCTGAAAGGGGTCATTACCGATCTCAACCTGGCGACCGACGCGCCTGCGCTGTTTGGCGGCCTGATTGCGGCCACCGCTTTCGGCGCGCGCGCCATTATGGAGTGCTTCACCGAACAGGGCATCGACGTGAACAACGTGATGGCGCTCGGCGGCATCGCCCGTAAAAACCCGGTGATCATGCAGGCCTGCTGCGACGTGCTGAACCGTCCGCTGCAGATTGTGGCCTCCGATCAGTGCTGTGCCCTGGGCGCGGCAATTTTTGCCGCCGTCGCCGCAGGCGTGCACGCCGATATTCCGGCCGCGCAGCAGCACATGGCGAGCGCCGTCGAAAACACCCTTCAGCCGCGTGCCCAGCAGGCGCAACGCTTTGAACAGCTTTATCAGCGCTACCAGCAATGGGCAAAAAGCGCCGAGCTTCACTATCTCCCTGTCGCCGCCCCGGCCAAAAGCACCGAGGACACTACGGCAACCCTGACACATTAAGGACACGATGATGACCATTTTTAATAACTATGAAGTGTGGTTTGTGATTGGCAGCCAGCATCTGTACGGGCCGGAAGCGCTGCAGCAGGTGACGAAACACGCGGAGCACGTGGTTAACGCGCTGAACGCCGAAGCCAAACTGCCGTGCAGGCTGGTGCTAAAACCACTGGGCACCACGCCGGATGAGATCACGAATATCTGTCGCGACGCGAACTACGACGACAAATGCGCCGGGATGGTGGTGTGGCTGCATACCTTCTCGCCGGCCAAAATGTGGATCAACGGCCTGGCAATCCTCAACAAGCCGCTGCTGCAGTTCCATACCCAGTTCAACGCTTCCCTGCCGTGGGACAGCATCGACATGGACTTTATGAACCTGAACCAGACCGCGCACGGCGGCCGCGAGTTCGGCTTCATCGGCGCGCGCATGCGTCAGCAGCACGGCGTGGTAACCGGCCACTGGCAGGATCGACACGCTCAGCAGCGTATCGGCTCCTGGATGCGCCAGGCAGTATCCAAACAGGATACTCGCCACCTGAAAGTGGTGCGTTTTGGCGACAACATGCGTGAAGTGGCGGTCACGGACGGCGATAAAGTGGCCGCGCAGATCAAGTTCGGCTTCTCTGTGAACACCTGGGCCGTGGGTGACCTGGTGCAGGTGGTGAATGAAATCAGCGATGGCGACGTGAGCGCGCTGGTGGATGAATACGAAAGCAGCTACCGCCTGACGCCTGCGGCACAAATCAACGGCGACAAGCGCCAGAACGTGCTGGACGCGGCGCGCATCGAGCTGGGCATGAAGCGCTTCCTGGAACAGGGCGGCTTCCACGCCTTTACCACTACCTTTGAAGACCTCCACGGCCTGAAACAGCTACCGGGCCTGGCGGTACAGCGCCTGATGCAGCAGGGCTATGGCTTTGCGGGCGAAGGCGACTGGAAAACTGCCGCTCTGCTTCGCATCATGAAGGTGATGTCGACCGGTCTGCAGGGCGGCACCTCCTTTATGGAGGATTACACCTACCACTTCGAGAACGGCAACGACCTGGTGCTCGGCTCCCACATGCTGGAAGTGTGTCCGACAATCGCCGTCGAAGAGAAACCGATCCTCGACGTGCAGCACCTCGGCATTGGCGGTAAAGCGGATCCGGCACGCCTGATCTTCAACACCCGCACCGGCCCGGCGATCAACGCCAGCCTGATCGACCTGGGCGATCGTTTCCGTCTGCTGGTGAACTGCGTCGATGCGGTAGAAACCCCGCACTCGCTGCCGAAACTGCCGGTCGCCAACGCCCTGTGGAAAGCGCAGCCAGACCTGCCAACCGCCTCCGAAGCCTGGATTGTGGCCGGTGGCGCGCACCACACCGTCTTCAGCCACGCGCTGGATCTCAACGACATGCGTCAGTTCGCCGAGCTGCACGACATCGAGCTGACCGTAATTGATAACGACACCCGCCTGCCTGCCTTTAAAGACGCGCTGCGCTGGAACGAAGTTTATTACGGTTCAAAACGCTAAGCCCTGAATGCCCGGTGGCACTGCGTTTACCGGGCCTACGGTTCTGTAGGCCGGATAAGCAAAGCGCCATCCGGCAGGAGATAACCATGTTAGACGATCTCAAACGCCAGGTGCTCGAAGCCAACCTGGCGCTGCCAAAACATAACCTTGTGACCCTGACCTGGGGTAACGTCAGCGCCGTTGACCGTGAAAAGGGCGTGTTCGTGATCAAGCCTTCCGGCGTGGATTACGCGGTGATGACCGCAGAAGACATGGTGGTGGTCAGCATTGCCACCGGTGAAGTGGTAGAAGGGAAGAAAAAGCCCTCCTCCGATACGCCAACCCACCGCCTGCTGTATCAATCCTTCCCGACCATCGGCGGCATTGTGCATACCCATTCGCGTCATGCCACCATCTGGGCGCAGGCGGGGCAGCCCATCCCGGCCACCGGCACCACCCATGCGGACTACTTTTACGGCACCGTTCCCTGCACGCGCCTGATGACCGATGCGGAAATCAACGGGGAGTATGAGTGGGAAACCGGCAACGTGATTGTCGAAACCTTCGAAAAGCAGGGCATCGACGCCGCGCAGATGCCGGGCGTGCTGGTGCACTCGCACGGCCCGTTTGCCTGGGGCAAAGATGCCGAAGATGCGGTGCATAACGCCATCGTGCTCGAAGAGGTCGCCTATATGGGGATCTTCTGCCGACAGCTTGCTCCGCAGCTGCCGGATATGCAGCAAACTCTGCTGGATAAACATTACCTGCGCAAGCACGGCGCGAAGGCCTATTACGGGCAGTAAATTTTTAAGGGCATCTGGCGGTAAGGTGCCCTTTCCATATAAAATATAAATAAAATAAGCAATTTGATAATTATATTACATTTGTTCACCTCGCCTCTATTTGCTATATGTTACACATACATGGAGGAGTTTATGAGCGGTCGTGGTGATATTAGAGAGGGTATATTTTCAACAAAAACACCAATGAGAAAATACATACTTTTCTTAATCACAATACTATTACTTCCCCCGCTAGCTATGTACACCACTCTTGCTCTGACATCTGGTCGTCATTACTACACCAAAAATAATATTTTATCTTTTTGGTTATACACGCCTGTAAACCTGAGAGAAATGCCCTTTGTCTCGAATGATCCTGCATATGTTTACGACTACAATCCAGACAGCCAACAGACGAGAGTCACCATCACATGGTCGCAGATTGACGATATTGCTGAAAAGAAAAAGATATTGATTAATTTCCTGCAATCGTTTAATGGGGTTAATAAATACGACTGCATGTGGATATATAACGACAACAATAACTATACAAGTAATTACCAGCGATATTGCATTTTCCAGAAAGAAAAAACGTTGGAATTAGAATTTTTTGAAACATAACTGAAAACACTGTATAAAAAATCAGTAAAAACAATAAGACCAGGCTATAATCAAGCCTGGTTTTGTTTTTTGGGGTAACGCCGTGACGCAGGCGCAAGAAGGCTTTTTACTGACCCGACACTGGCGGGATACGCCTCAGGGCACTGAGGTTGAGTTCTGGCTGGCGACGGACAACGGCCCGCTTCACGTTACGCTGCCTCCGCAAGAATCCGTGGCCTTTATTCCTGAAGCCCACGTCGAGAAGGTGAAGCAGCTGCTGCGCGGCGAAAACGGCTGGCGCATAACCCCGCTTGAACTTAAGGATTTCCACCGTCAGCCGGTTTACGGCCTCTACTGCCGCGCCCATCGGCAATTAATGCGCTATGAAAAACTGCTCCGCGAGGCGGGCGTGACGCTCTATGAGGCCGACATCCGCCCGCCTGAACGCTTTCTGATGGAGCGGTTCATCACCGCCCCCGTCTGGGTCGATGGCACCGCGCAAAACGGCAGGCTCGTTAACGCGCGCCTGAAGCCCAATCCGCACTATCGCCCCCCGCTGAAGTGGGTGTCGCTGGATATCGAAACTACCCGCCACGGCGAGCTTTACTGCATCGGCCTTGAAGGCTGCGGGCAGCGGGTTGTCTATATGCTTGGGCCACCGAATGGCGATGCGTCTACGCTCGATTTTCATCTTGAATACGTCAACAGCCGCCCGCAGCTTCTGGAGAAGCTTAACCAGTGGTTTGCCGAGCACGATCCTGACGTGCTGATCGGCTGGAACGTGGTGCAGTTCGACCTGCGCGTCCTGCAAAAACACGCCGAGCGTTACCGCATCCCGCTGATGCTGGGGCGCGGAGGCAGCGAGCTGGAGTGGCGTGAGCACGGTTTCAAGAACGGCGTCTACTTCGCGCAGGCCAACGGCCGCCTGATCGTTGACGGCATCGAGGCGCTGAAATCTGCCTTCTGGAGCTTCTCCTCTTTCTCGCTTGAAGCGGTCTCGCAGGAGCTGCTCGGCGAGGGTAAATCCATTGACAATCCGTGGGACAGAATGGATGAGATCGACCGGCGCTTTAACGAAGACAAGCCGGCGCTGGCGACCTATAACCTGAAAGACTGCGAGCTGGTCACGAAGATTTTCCATAAAACCGAGATCATGCCCTTTCTGCTGGAACGCGCGACGGTGAACGGCCTGGCTGTCGACAGGCACGGCGGATCGGTGGCCGCGTTCGGCCATCTTTATATCCCCCGCATGCACCGCGTGGGCTACGTCGCCCCCAACCTCGGCGACGTGCCGCCGCAGGCCAGTCCGGGCGGATACGTGATGGATTCACGCCCAGGGCTTTACGACTCCGTTCTGGTGCTGGACTACAAAAGCCTGTACCCGTCGATTATCCGCACCTTCCTGATCGACCCGGTAGGGCTGGTTGAGGGCATGGCGCAGCCGGACGACGCGCACAGCACGGAAGGTTTTCTCGGCGCACGTTTTTCGCGTGAAAAACACTGCCTGCCCGACATCGTCGGCAGCATCTGGCACGGCCGTGATGAGGCTAAACGCCAGGGAAACAAACCGCTTTCGCAGGCGCTGAAGATCATTATGAACGCCTTCTACGGCGTATTAGGCACCAGCGCCTGCCGCTTCTTCGATCCGCGTCTGGCCTCCTCCATCACCATGCGCGGGCACGAGATTATGCGCCAGACCAAAGCGCTGATTGAATCCCGGGGCTATGACGTTATCTACGGCGACACGGACTCCACCTTCGTGTGGCTGAAAGGCGCACACGCGGAAAACGACGCTGCCCGCATCGGTAAAGAGCTGGTGGCTTTTGTGAACGACTGGTGGAATACCCATTTGCAAAAAGAGCGGTTAACCAGCACGCTCGAACTCGAGTTTGAGACCCATTTCGCCCGCTTTTTAATGCCCACTATTCGCGGGACCGATCAGGGCAGCAAGAAGCGCTACGCCGGGCTGATTCAGGAAGGCGACAAGCAGCGGATGGTCTTTAAGGGACTTGAAACGGTGCGCACGGACTGGACCCCGCTGGCGCAGCAGTTCCAGCAAACCCTCTACCTGCGGATCTTCCGCAACGAGCCCTATCAGGACTACATCCGCGAAACCATCGCCAGCCTGATGGCCGGCGAGCTGGATAACCAGCTGGTTTACCGCAAACGCCTGCGCCGCCCGCTGGCGGAATATCAGCGCAACGTCCCGCCGCACGTGCGCGCCGCGCGTCTGGCGGACGAAGAGAACGTACGGCGGGGGCGCGCCCAGCAGTATCAAAACCGGGGCAGTATAAAGTACGTCTGGACCACCAGCGGCCCGGAGCCGGTTGATTATCAGCAATCGCCCCTCGACTACGATCACTACCTGACGCGTCAGCTTCAGCCGGTCGCGGAGGGAATTTTGCCCTTCATCGACGATGATTTTGCTACACTAGTGACAGGGCAACTTGGCCTATTTTGACACGTGACGAAATGGCTGCCATCCAGTACCATAGCGCCCTTTCCATCCCCGGACCCATTTTTCGACGACCGTCTTTTTTGACGGGGTCGAACTATTGCCTGCAATTAAAGATTAGAGCCGAACAACTATGCCTTTTACACTTGGTCAACGCTGGATCAGCGATACAGAAAGCGAACTTGGATTGGGAACCGTCGTAGCAATCGATACGCGTATGGTTACCCTCCTCTTCCCTGCCACCGGTGAAAACCGTCTGTACGCTCGCAATGACTCCCCTGTTACCCGCGTGATGTTCAATCCGGGCGACACCGTGACCAGCCATGACGGCTGGCAGCTCAAGATTGAAGACGTAAAAGAAGAGAATGGACTGCTCGCCTATATTGGGACTCGTCTGGATACGGATGAAGCCAATGTTATCCTGCGCGAAGTGCTGCTCGACAGCAAACTGGTCTTCAGCAAGCCGCAGGATCGCCTGTTTGCCGGGCAAATCGACCGCATGGACCGCTTCTCCCTGCGCTATCGCGCGCGAAAGTTTCAGAGTGAACAGTACCGCATGCCGTGGAGCGGCCTGCGCGGCCAGCGTACCAGCCTGATCCCGCACCAGCTGAACATCGCCCATGACGTGGGGCGCCGCCACGCGCCTCGCGTGCTGCTGGCTGACGAAGTGGGACTGGGGAAAACCATCGAAGCGGGCATGATCCTGCACCAGCAGCTGCTCTCCGGCGCGGCCGAGCGCGTGCTGATCGTGGTTCCGGAAACCCTGCAGCACCAGTGGCTGGTCGAAATGCTGCGCCGCTTTAACCTGCGCTTCTCGCTGTTTGACGACGAGCGCTATGCCGAAGCCCAGCACGACGCTGATAACCCGTTTGAAACCGAACAGCTGGTGATCTGCTCTCTGGACTTCGTGCGCCGCAGCAAGCAGCGCCTGGAGCACCTGTGCGACGCCGAATGGGACATCATGGTGGTTGACGAAGCGCACCACCTGGTCTGGAGCGAAGATGCGCCGAGCCGCGAATACATGGCAATCGAACAGCTGGCCGAGCGCGTGCCCGGCGTCCTGCTGCTGACCGCAACGCCGGAGCAGCTGGGCCTGGAAAGCCATTTCGCCCGCTTGCGCCTGCTCGATCCAAACCGCTTCCACGACTTTGAGCAGTTCGTCGAGGAGCAGCAAAACTACCGTCCGGTTGCGGATGCCGTTGCGCTGCTGCTGGCGGGCAACCGTCTCTCTAATGACGAGCTGAATACCTTGAGCGATCTGATTGGCGAGCAGGATATCGAGCCGTTGCTGCAGGCCGCTAACAGCGACAGCGACGATGCAGAATCAGCGCGCAAAGAGCTGATCGACATGCTGATGGACCGCCACGGCACCAGCCGCGTGCTGTTCCGCAACACCCGTAACGGCGTGAAAGGCTTCCCGAAACGCGAGCTGCACACCATCAAGCTGCCGCTGCCAACCCAGTACCAGACGGCGATTAAAGTCTCCGGCATTATGGGCGCGCGTAAGAGCGCGGAAGAACGCGCGCGCGACATGCTTTACCCGGAACAGATTTACCAGGAATTTGAAGGCGACACCGGCACCTGGTGGAACTTCGACCCGCGAGTAGAGTGGCTGATGGGCTACCTGACCGCGCACCGCGCCCATAAAGTGCTGGTGATCTGCGCCAAAGCCGCCACCGCGCTGCAGCTGGAGCAGGTTCTGCGCGAACGTGAAGGTATTCGCGCTGCCGTGTTCCACGAAGGGATGTCCATTGTCGAGCGCGACCGAGCGGCGGCCTGGTTCGGTGAAGAGGACAGCGGCGCACAGGTTCTGCTGTGTTCTGAAATCGGTTCTGAAGGCCGTAACTTCCAGTTCGCCAGCAACCTGGTGATGTTCGATCTGCCGTTTAACCCGGATCTGCTGGAGCAGCGTATTGGCCGTCTGGACCGTATCGGTCAGGCGCATGATATTCAGATCCACGTCCCGTACCTGGAAAAAACCGCCCAGTCCGTGCTGGTGCGCTGGTTCCATGAAGGTCTGGACGCGTTTGAGCACACCTGCCCGACCGGCCGCACCATTTACGATCAGGTTCATAACGACCTGATTGGTTACCTGGCGGCACCGGAAACGACCAACGGTTTTGACGACCTGATCGCCTCCTGCCGCGAGAAACACGACGCGCTGAAGGCCCAGCTGGAACAGGGCCGCGACCGCCTGCTGGAGATCCACTCCAACGGCGGTGAAAAAGCGCAGGCGCTGGCCGAAAGTATCGAAGAGCAGGACGACGACACCAGCCTGATCAGCTTCTCCATGAACCTGTTCGATATCGTCGGCATTAACCAGGACGATCGCGGGGAGAATATGATTGTGTTAACCCCGTCCGATCACATGCTGGTCCCGGACTTCCCGGGCCTGCCGGAAGACGGCTGCACCATCACCTTCGAACGTGATGTGGCCCTGTCCCGCGAAGATGCCCAGTTCATTACCTGGGAGCACCCGCTGATCCGTAACGGGCTGGACCTGATCCTCTCGGGCGATACCGGCAGCAGCACCATTTCACTGCTGAAGAACAAGGCGCTGCCGGTCGGTACGCTGCTGGTGGAGCTGATCTACGTTGTAGAAGCGCAGGCGCCGAAACAGCTGCAGCTCACCCGCTTCCTGCCGCCAACGCCTGTGCGTCTCCTGCTGGATAAAAACGGCACTAACCTGGCGGGTCAGGTCGAGTTCGAGAGCTTTAACCGTCAGCTAAGCGCGGTAAACCGCCACACCGGCAGCAAACTGGTCAATGCGGTCCAACAGGACGTGCACGCGATTCTGCAGCTGGGTGAAACGCAGGTCGAAAAAGCGGCGCGCGCGCTGATTGACGCGGCGCGTAACGAAGCCGACGACAAACTGTCTGCCGAGCTTTCGCGTCTGGAAGCGTTAAAAGCGGTGAACCCAAACATCCGTGACGACGAGCTGGCTGCGATTGAGAACAATCGTCAGCAGGTGCTGGAGAGCCTTGATCAGGCAAGCTGGCGTCTGGACGCGCTGCGTCTTATCGTTGTGACGCATCAGTAAGCGGAGCGCAAAATGGTAATGGAGCCCTACAATCCACCGATGGATCCCTGGCTGGTCATTCTGTATCAGGATGACCACATTATGGTGGTCAACAAGCCGAGCGGCCTGTTGTCCGTGCCGGGCCGTCTGGATGAGCACAAAGACAGCGTGATGACGCGTATTCAGCGTGATTATCCGCAGGCTGAGTCTGTCCATCGTCTCGACATGGCCACCAGCGGCGTGATTGTGGTGGCTCTGAACAAAGAGGCGGAACGCGAGCTGAAACGGCAGTTCCGCGAGCGCGAGCCGAAAAAACAGTATGTCGCGCGCGTCTGGGGCCATCCGGCGACGGCGGAAGGTCTGGTGGATCTACCGCTGATTTGCGACTGGCCGAACCGTCCGAAGCAGAAGGTCTGCTACGAAACCGGCAAAGCGGCGCAAACCGAGTATGAGGTGCTGGAGTACGCGCCGGATAATACCGCGCGCGTACTGCTTAAACCGATTACCGGACGCTCGCACCAGCTACGCGTGCATATGCTTGCCCTGGGCCACCCGATTCTGGGCGACCGGTTCTACGCCCCGCCTGAAGCATTGGCGCAAGCGCCGCGCCTGCTGCTGCATGCTCAGATGCTCACCATTACCCATCCGATTTTCGGTAATGCGATGACCTTTAAAGCCCCGGTAGACTTCTAAAAAAAAGGCCCGATATCGTCGGGCCCTTTTTTATTTGAAACCTTTCTGCTCTTTTATGAGCTCGTAGGCTTTCTGAATTTCCTGCGCTTTCTGCTTCGCCATCTCCATCATTTCTGGCGGTAAACCTTTCGCCACCAGCTTATCCGGGTGATGCTCGCTCATCAGCTTACGGTAGGCGCGCTTGATGGTTGTCGCATCGTCCGTCGGCTTCACGCCCAGCACGTTACAGGCATCTTCAAGCGTAGGACCACGCTGCGCCTGCTGCCAGCCGCCGCCGGAGGACTGCTGTTGCTGATAGCCGCCGCCAAACTGCGCCCCGCCCTGCATCATGCGCAGGAACTGGTCGAACTGCATGCGGGAAATGCCCAGCTCTTCAGCAATAACGTACAACACGTCGCGCTCGTTGGGATGCAAAGAACCGTCGGCGAACGCCGCCTGGATTTGAATCTCCAGAAACATCCGAATTAAATCAAAACGTCCGAAGCAGATGCTGCGGAATTGACGCATTTTTTCACGCAGCGGATAGTTATCCGCTTTACCGATTCGAAACGCATTTTGCGCCGCCACGCGGGAATCACCGTGGAGACTCATGCGATCCATAAAGACGCTGGCAATCTGGATATCGGCTTCCGTTACACGCCCTTTTGATTTGGTTAAGTGCCCCATTACCTCAAAGGTCGTCGAGAAAAAGAGTGACTGACGCTCGCGCTGGTTGGCAAACCAGGCCATTTTGCGGCTGCGCGCCTTATCGAACATATGGCCAATAATAAGCCCGAGTACGATCCCCCAGAACCCGCCACCCATGATGATGGCGAACGCAACGCCGATTATTTTACCCCAATACTGCATATACTCCCCGGATAGTCATGTTCCTGGTTCGACGCAACGCCATAATCACTGTGTTCAAGCCACGGTCAATTGAAGGACATCGCCTATAATTTGCTTTATCATACTCGTCATTCGATAGCGAGCCTAACACTCTGGCACGCAAACGGGCAGGATTAACGCTGGCACTGCGATGATGAGTAAGATAGTCTCTGAGCGTTTGTAAGCCGTAGCCACTGATGACGGAACAATAAAATATAACGTATGAAAAAACGTATCCCCACCCTCCTGGCCACCATGATTGGTGCCGCCCTGTACAGCCAACAGGGGCTGGCCGCCGATCTCGCCTCGCAATGTATGCTTGGCGTTCCAAGTTTCGATCGTCCGCTGGTGAAGGGCGATACGAATGACTTGCCGGTAACCATCACTGCCGACAGCGCGAAAGGTAATTATCCTGACAATGCGACCTTTACGGGCAATGTCGATATTAACCAGGGCAACAGCCGTCTGCGGGCAGATGAAGTGCAATTGCATCAGAAGCAACCGGAAGGCGCGGCAGCACCCGTCCGTACGGTAGATGCGCTGGGTAATGTGCACTATGACGACAACCAGGTCATCCTGAAAGGTCCGAAAGCCTGGTCAAATCTGAATACCAAAGATACCAACGTCTGGGAAGGTGATTACCAGATGGTGGGTCGTCAGGGCCGCGGTGACGCAGACCTGATGAAACAGCGCGGTGAAAATCGCTATACGATTCTGGAAAACGGAACCTTTACCTCCTGCCTGCCAGGCTCCAACACCTGGAGCGTGGTGGGTAGCGAAGTTATTCATGACCGTGAAGAGCAGGTTGCTGAAATCTGGAACGCCCGCTTTAAGCTGGGCCCGGTCCCCGTTTTCTATAGCCCTTATCTGCAGCTTCCCGTGGGCGACAAACGTCGTTCAGGCTTCCTGATCCCGAATGCCAAATACAGCACCTCGAACTACTTTGAGTTCTACCTGCCGTATTACTGGAACATTGCGCCAAACATGGATGCGACGATTACGCCGCACTATATCCATAAGCGCGGCAACGTCATGTGGGAGAACGAATTCCGTTACCTGACCCAGGCGGGTACAGGTCTAATGGAGCTGGACTATTTGCCGTCGGATAAGGTATTCCAGGACGAACATCCAACCGAAGGTGATAAACACCGCTGGATGTATTACTGGCAACATGCCGGGGTGATGGATCAGGTATGGCGTTTTAACGTCAACTATACCAAGGTCAGCGATCCCTACTATTTCAACGACTTTGATTCAAAATACGGCTCCAGTACCGATGGTTATGCCACGCAGAAATTCAGCGTCGGCTACGCTATACAGAACTTTAACGCCACGGTATCGACTAAACAGTTCCAGGTCTTTAGCAGCCAGACGAGAAGCACGTACGGTGCGGAACCGCAGCTGGACGTGAACTGGTACCAAAACGATGTGGGTCCGTTCGACACCCGCGTTTACGCCCAGGCGGTGCATTTCGTCAACACCAACTCTGACATGCCAGAGGCAACGCGTGTGCACCTGGAGCCGACGATCAATCTTCCCGTATCCAATGATTGGGCAAGTCTGAATACCGAAGCCAAGGTTATGGCCACGCATTATCAGCAGAAAAACGTGGACTGGTACAACAACCGCTACAATACCGATCTTGAAGAGTCAGTAAACCGCGTCCTCCCTCAGTTCAAGATGGACGGCAAGCTGATCTTCGAGCGCGATATGGGCCTCCTGGCTGATGGTTACACCCAGACGCTCGAACCTCGTATGCAGTACCTGTACGTGCCTTATCGCGACCAGAGCAAAATTCAGAACTACGACTCCTCTTTCCTGCAGTCTGACTATAGCGGCCTCTTCCGCGACCGTACTTACGGTGGTCTTGACCGTATCGCGTCAGCGAACCAGTTAACGACCGGTGTGACATCCCGTGTTTATGATGATGCTGCAGTTGAACGTTTTAACGTTTCTGTTGGTCAAATCTACTATTTCACCGAGTCTCGTACCGGCGATGACGACATTAACTGGGAGAAAGACAATAAAACGGGTTCACTGGTATGGGCGGGTGATACCTACTGGCGCATGACCGACCGTTGGGGTTTGCGTGGCGGCCTGCAGTACGACACGCGTTTAAACAACATCGCGACGAGCAGTTCAGCCATCGAATATCGTCGTGATGAAGATCGTATGGTGCAGTTGACGTATCGTTATGCCAGCCCGGAATATATCCAGGCGACGCTGCCAAACTATGCGAAAGCAGAACAATACAAGGACGGGATTTCGCAGGTGGGTGGAGCAGCGAGCTGGCCAATCGCCGATCGCTGGTCAATCGTAGGTGCGTACTACTTTGACACCAACACCAGTAAACCTGCTGACCAGATGTTAGGTCTGCAATACAACTCCTGCTGTTACGCGCTGCGCGTCGGTTACGAACGCAAGCTTAACGGCTGGGATACACAAAACAGTCAAAGCAAATACGACAACGTGATCGGTTTCAACGTCGAGTTGCGCGGTCTGAGTTCTAACTACGGCCTGGGCACGCAGCAGATGCTGCGCTCGAACATTCTGCCGTACCGTAGTTCCTTGTAATGTGCTTGATTTACAACGTAATCCGCTTTGCGGTTAATTGAAATGGAAAAAGTATGAAGAACTGGAAAACGCTGCTGCTCGGTGTCGCCATGGTTGCAAATACCAGCTTCGCGGCCCCCCAGGTTGTCGATAAAGTCGCAGCCGTGGTGAACAACGGCGTCGTGCTTGAAAGTGACGTTGACGGTTTGATGAAGTCTGTAAAGCTCAACTCGGGCGAAGCAGGCCAGCAGCTTCCGGATGACGCAACGTTGCGCCATCAGATCCTGGAACGCCTGATCATGGATCAGATCGTTCTGCAGATGGGTCAGAAAATGGGTGTGAAGGTCACTGACGAGCAGCTCGATCAGGCGATTGCGAACATCGCGAAGCAGAACAACATCTCCATGGATCAGATGCGCAGCCGCCTGGCTTACGACGGTATCAGCTACGCGACCTACCGTAATCAGATCCGCAAAGAGATGCTGATTTCAGAAGTGCGTAACAACGAAGTACGTCGTCGCGTCACCATCCTGCCTCAGGAAGTGGACGCGCTGGCAAAACAGGTCGGGAACCAGAACGATGCAAGCACTGAGCTGAACCTGAGCCACATCCTTATCCCACTGCCAGAAAACCCAACGTCCGACCAGGCTGCGGAAGCGGAAAGCCAGGCGCGCTCTATTGTTGATCAGGCGCGTAACGGCGGTGACTTCGGCAAACTGGCCATCAGCTACTCTGCTGACCAGCAGGCGCTGAAAGGCGGCCAGATGGGCTGGGGACGTATTCAGGAGCTGCCGTCCCTCTTCGCTCAGGCGCTGAGCACCGCGAAGAAAGGCGATATCGTTGGTCCAATCCGTTCAGGTGTGGGCTTCCACATTCTGAAGGTGAACGACCTGCGCGGTCAGAGCCAGAACATTTCCGTTACGGAAGTGCACGCTCGCCACATCCTGCTGAAACCTTCACCGATCATGTCTGACGATCAGGCCCGCGTGAAGCTTGAGCAAATTGCCGCAGACATCAAGAGCGGTAAAACCTCGTTTGCGAACGCGGCAAAAGAGTTCTCTCAGGATCCGGGTTCTGCTAACCAGGGCGGCGATCTGGGCTGGGCTGCAGCCGATATCTACGATCCGGCTTTCCGCGATGCGTTAATGAAGATGAATAAAGGCCAGCTGAGCGCGCCCGTACACTCTTCCTTCGGCTGGCATCTGATTGAACTGATGGACACCCGCAACGTCGATAAAACCGATGCAGCGCAGAAAGACAGAGCCTACCGTATGCTGTTCAACCGTAAGTTCTCTGAAGAAGCGGCTACCTGGATGCAGGAACAACGCGCCAGCGCTTACGTGAAAGTCCTGAGCAACTAATGAAACAGCACCGTGTTGTTATCACGCCCGGCGAACCCGCCGGGATTGGTCCCGACCTTGTCGTCCAGCTCGCCCAACGGAGCTGGCCGGTAGAACTGGTCGTCTGCGCAGATGCAACACTGTTACAAGACCGGGCAAAACTGCTCGGTCTGCCTTTAAAGCTACTCCCCTACGTTGAAGGCCAGCAGCCCGCACCGCAGCAGGCTGGTACCCTCACCCTGCTTTCCATTCCTCTTCGCGCGCCGGTTGTCCCCGGTCAGCTGAGTACCGAAAATGGTCACTACGTTGTCGAGACGCTGGCGCGGGCCTGTGACGGTTGCCTTAACGGTGAATTCGCGGCGCTGATCACCGGCCCTGTGCACAAAGGGGTGATTAACGAAGCCGGTATTCCGTTTACCGGACACACCGAGTTCTTCGAAGAGCGCTCGCACAGCCCGAAGGTCGTGATGATGCTGGCAACGGAAGAGATGCGCGTTGCGCTGGTGACCACCCATCTGCCGATCAAAGCCATTCCTGATGCCATCACTCCGGCACTCCTGCGTGAGATTATCGGAATTTTGCATCATGACCTGCAAACCAAATTCGGCATCCCTCAGCCGCACGTGCTGGTCTGCGGCCTGAACCCTCATGCGGGTGAAGGTGGGCACATGGGTACCGAAGAGATCGACACCATTATTCCCGTGCTCGACGAAATGCGGGCAAAAGGGATGAACCTCAGCGGGCCACTGCCTGCGGACACCCTTTTCCAGCCCAAATACCTGGATAATGCCGATGCCGTGCTCGCGATGTACCACGATCAGGGCCTGCCCGTGCTAAAATACCAGGGCTTTGGCCGTGGCGTGAATATCACCCTCGGTTTACCCTTTATTCGAACGTCCGTTGACCACGGTACTGCGCTGGATCTGGCAGGCCAGGGGAAAGCGGATGTCGGCAGTTTTATTACGGCGCTTAATCTCGCCATCAAAATGATTGTTAATACTCAATGACTAATCGAGTCCATCAGGGCCACTTAGCCCGTAAACGTTTCGGGCAAAACTTCCTCAACGATCAGTTCGTGATCGAAAGCATTGTCTCGGCTATCAATCCACAGAAAGGCCAGGCGATGGTCGAAATCGGCCCGGGCCTTGCCGCGCTGACGGAGCCAGTGGGCGAACGCCTGGACGAGCTAACCGTTATCGAGCTTGACCGCGACCTGGCCGCACGCCTGCAAACGCACCCGTTCCTCGGGCCGAAGCTGACCATTTATCAGCAGGATGCGATGACCATGAACTTTGGCGAACTGTCAGAGAAAATGGGCCAGCCGCTGCGCGTGTTCGGCAACCTGCCGTATAACATTTCCACCCCGCTGATGTTCCACCTGTTTAGCTATACTGATGCCATTGCCGACATGCACTTTATGTTGCAGAAAGAGGTTGTAAACCGTCTGGTTGCAGGGCCGAACAGTAAAGCGTATGGTCGTTTAAGCGTGATGGCACAATATTTCTGCAACGTGATCCCGGTGCTTGAAGTGCCGCCATCCGCATTTACGCCGCCACCGAAAGTGGACTCTGCGGTAGTGCGCCTGGTGCCGCACAAAACGAAGCCTTACCCGGTTAAAGAGCTTCGCGTGCTGAGCCGTATCACGACAGAAGCTTTCAACCAGCGCCGTAAAACGATCCGTAACAGCCTGAGCAATTCGTTTACCGTTGAGGTGTTAGCCGAGCTGGGGATCGACCCGGCAATGCGTGCGGAGAATATTTCCGTAGAGCAGTATTGCAGGCTGGCTAATTACATCAGCGAAAATGCCCCGCCGAAGGAGAGTTAAGCCATGATTGATTCGCCCCGCGTATGTGTCCATGTACAAAGCATCTATGTTGAATCACAGTCCTCACCGGACGAAGAACGTTTTGTCTTTGCTTACACCGTGACCATCCGTAACCTGGGGCGGACGCCTGTGCAGCTGCGCGGGCGCTATTGGCTTATCACCAACGGCAATGGCCGTGAAATCGAAGTCCAGGGCGAAGGTGTGGTCGGTGAACAACCGCACATCGACCCTGGCGAAGAGTATCAGTACACCAGCGGCGCGGTGATTGAAACGCCAATGGGTACCATGCAGGGCCATTATGAAATGGTCGACGTTGATGGTAATGGATTCCGCGTTGCCATTCCTGTGTTCCGTCTCGCCGTAACAACATTCATTCACTAATCCAATGTCTACATATCTGATTGGCGACGTTCACGGTTGCTACGATGAACTGATCGCGTTGTTAAAGCAGGTCGACTTTACCCCCGGTGACGATACGCTCTGGCTCACGGGCGATTTAGTCGCACGTGGCCCAGGCTCGCTGGACGTGCTGCGCTTTGTCAAATCACTTGGCGACAGCGTACGCCTGGTGCTGGGCAACCACGACCTTCATCTTCTGGCGGTCTATGCCGGGATCAGCCGTAACAAGCCAAAAGACCGCATTACGCCGCTGCTTGAAGCGCCGGATGCCGATGAGCTGCTCAACTGGCTGCGTCGTCAGCCGCTGCTGCAGGTTGATGAAGAGAAAAAGCTGGTGATGGCCCACGCCGGGATCACCCCTCAGTGGGATCTCGAAACGGCAAAAGCCTGCGCCCGTGACGCTGAAGCGGTACTGGCGAGCGACTCCTATCCGTTCTTCCTGGATGCGATGTACGGCGATATGCCGAACAACTGGAGCGACGATCTCAGCGGCCTCGCGCGCCTGCGTTTTATCACTAACGCCTTCACGCGTATGCGTTTCTGCTTCCCGAACGGGCAGCTGGATATGTACTGCAAAGAGACGCCTGAAACTGCACCTGCGCCGCTTAAGCCATGGTTCGCTATTCCGGGGCCGGTAACAAACGAGTACAGCGTGGCGTTTGGACACTGGGCATCACTTGAAGGAAAAGGCACGCCGGAAGGCATTTATGGCCTGGATACCGGATGCTGCTGGGGCGGGGATTTGACCTGCCTGCGCTGGGAAGATAAGACGTACTTTGTGCAGCCATCCAACCGTCAGCTGGACTTAGGAGAAGGTGAGGCCGTCGCCTCCTGAGAAATACCCTCTCCCACGGGGAGAGGGTAACAAGTCTTAACGACGTTCCAGAATTTCAAAGCAGTAGCTGTGTGAGTTTTGCGCGTCAGCATCATGGAATTCACTGAAAACGGATTCCCACTCGTCCGGATCGTAATCCGGGAAATGCGTATCCCCTTCCACTTCCGCATCAATGTGGGTCAGATACAGCTTCTGCGCTTTTGGCAGGAACTGCTCATATACACGACCGCCGCCAATCACCATGATCTCTTCGGCGTCACCGCAGGCTGCAATCGCTTCATCAACGGACTTCACCCACTGAACGCGATCGTCAGTGCCCGGCTGGCTACTGATAACGATATTCTTACGGCCCGGCAATGGACGACCAATCGACTCCCAGGTCAGGCGGCCCATCACTACTGGCTTGTTTAACGTCGTACGTTTAAACCATGCGAGATCGGCAGGCAAGTTCCACGGCATGGCGTTTTCCATACCGATAACGCGGTCTACCGCCAGCGCTGCAATCAGACTGATCATTGAAAATTTCCCGGATGCAAAAAATTGCCGCCACTATACGGAAAGCTTAATCTTTCGTCGACTGGCGGCACGGTAAAGAAACAGAAATTTTTTAATATTGCTGGCAACTCCTCTTCACGCGGAGGGTTTACTCTCCGGTTCGTCCTCAGGATTGCCCGTATGTTTACCCTCTTCCGTTCCCTGCCAGCCGTGACGCTGAGTCAGCGACAGGTGATTACGATCCTCGTTAATGATTTCCGTCAGCATCGCGCTGGTACGTTTGAATACCGCCGCGCGCTCAGAGGCCGTGCTGCCCGCCATCGCCACCATCTCTTCCACCATATCGGTATTAAAACGGCGGAACAGATCGGCACGCTCGCGCGCTTCATAGGCGCCCAGCCCCAGACTTTCCAGCGCCATTCGGCCAGATTTAAGCGCGCCTTCGAAGGTTTCACGCTCGGGCGCCGCCACGCCCGCCTGGCGCAGCTGGATGTAATGATCCACATCGCGCGCGCGGGAAATAATCGTCAGGTTAGGGAAGTGCTCCTTCGCCAGCGCCACCATCTCCATGCTGGCCTGCGGATCGTCGATGGCGTTAATCAACACCTCGGCTTTCGCCGCTCCCGCCGACTCCAGCAGATCGACACGGGTTGCATCACCGTAGAAGACCTTCATGTCGAATTTGCGCAGGGTATCCACATGGTCAGGATCGTGATCGAGAATGACCATTTTGACACCGCTGGACAGCAGTAAACGACCGGTGATCTGCCCGAAACGTCCGAACCCGGCGATAATCACCCGCGGCTGCTCTTCGTCGATCTCATCCGCCTCGCGCGCCTGCCCGCTGTCCGATTTTTCCAGACGGGTCAGCAGCACCAGCAAAACAGGCGTTGCGGCCATCGACAGCGCCACGGCAAGCGTCAGCGCCTTCGCCCACTCGGGATCCAGTACGTTTGCCATCTGGGCGGCACCAAAGACCACGAAGGCGAACTCACTCCCCTGCCCCAGCAGCACGGCAAACCAGCGGCGCTGCTTGTTCGGCACGTTTAGCGGGCGGGCAATCAGCCACAGCATGGCCATTTTAATGAACAGGAAGCCGACCAGCAGAATGAGGATCCGCAGCGGGTGGGTCACCAGCGTGCCGAAGTCGATAGACATCCCCACGCCGATGAAAAATAGCCCCAGCAGCAGCCCCTTAAACGGCTCGATATCGCTTTCCAGCGCGTGGCGGTATTCGGAGCTTGCCAGCAGAACGCCTGCCAGGAAAGCGCCCATCGCCATCGACAGCCCGGCCTCTTCCAGCAGCAGACCAAAGCCAAACACCAGGAACAGAGCGACGGCGCTGAACACTTCGCGCAGGCCCGAGCGGGCAACGAACCGCAGCAGCGGGCGCGTCACGTATCGACCAAGCAGGATCACCAGCGCCAGCGCGCCGGCCACCTTCAGTGCCGACAGGGCAAACGCACCCAGCGTGGTGGATGCACCGCTCGCCGCCAGCAGCGGGATCATCGCCACCAGCGGAATGGCGGCAATATCCTGGAACAGCAGCACTGAGAAGGCGCTGCGCCCCATCTGAGAGACCGTCAGGTTACGCTCGTTCATCGCCTGCATGGCAATGGCCGTTGAGGAGAGCGCCAGCGTCATGCCGATAAGCTCGGCGACCTTCCACTCCATCCCCAGCAGGATACAGAACCCGCCCAGCAGCAGGCCGCAGGCCAGCATCTGCAGCGCACCACCGCCGAATACGGAGGCGCGCAACGTCCAGAGACGCCGCGGATCCAGCTCCAGACCAATCACAAACAGCATCAGCACCACGCCGATTTCCGCAAAATGCAGGATCGACTCGGCGTCCGTCACCAGGCGGAAGCCCCACGGGCCAATGACGCAGCCAGCAATCAGATAGCCAAGCACCGAGCCGAGCCCAAGGCGAACCGCCACGGGGACAATCAGCGCCGCCGCGCCGAGATAAATCAGCGCCTGTATCAGCGTATGGCTATCCATTGTGCGTCTCCTGCCACTCGAGTAAGCGTTGTTTGTAGTGGCGAGCCTGCGCCTGCAGCGTTTCGTCATCGCAGACAAAGGTACAGTGCATCGCAAAGGGAGGCAGCCAGTTCAGACCACAGTAAAGGGCAGTAGCCTGCAGCGGCTGTGCCAGCACCTCAAAGCCTGGGAAGGAACCGATGGCGAAATGACTCTCACCGCCGCCGGTGGTCACGGCCCACATCAGGCTTTTACCCTGCAGCGCTCTGCCGTTATGCCCGTAGGCCCAGCCGTGGGAGAAGACTTTATCAATCCAGAGCTTCAGTAAGGGAGGCGTGCTGTACCACTGCATGGGGTGTTGCCAGACGATCAGATCGGCACGGGAGAGCGCCTCCTGCTCGGCGGCGACGTCGATATTGAAATCGGGATAGAGTTGATAGAGGGAACGTATCTCTACGTTATCAAGCGTCCTTACCTGCTCAAGCATCCGCTTATTCGCATGCGAGTGCTGCGGATAAGGGTGCGCATAAATAATTAGAATCATTGATTAGCCTGTTGTTTTACTGCTTTCTTTTACCAAAAGAGTGTAGTCAGTAATTCAACAGGCTAATAGTGAATATTATTGACGGGCTAACGCCAGAAATCTGAACTAGTTATCCAGTTCGCCCATCGATTTCACCTGGTCACGGTTAATCTGCTCGGTTTGACCGGTTTCGGCGTTTTTGTACGACACCAGGCCGGTATCGTCATCCACCTGCGGTTTGCCGTCGGTCACAATGGTGCGGCCATCGGTGGTTTTCACCGCCTGGTTAGATGAACAACCGGCAACGGTAAACATGGCAGTGGCAGCCAGAACGGAAGCGATCAGTAGTTTATTTTGCATGGTGTTTTCCCCTGCTCTCAGTTGAATTTTGTTATCGACCTAACCATTTTAGGCTAACTGACTGAAAGCGGATGGAAAACCAGAAGGTTCTGAAGATGGGAAGAATGCCCGGCAACGGTGTGTCGCCGGGCATTTGAACTTACTTATTAATCTGCGCGTGCATTTCCTGCACCGAAATCACCTTCTCGGTGGCATCCGCGTTCAGCGCCATGGCCGTTGCGAAACCGCCGTTCAGGGTGGTGTCGTAGTGCACTTTGTACTGCAGCGCGCTGCGGCGAATCAGCTTGGAGTCTTCAATCGCCTGGCGGCCTTCGGTGGTGTTGATGATGTAGGTGTATTCGCCATTCTTGATACGGTCCTGAATGTGCGGACGGCCTTCATGCACCTTGTTCACCAGACGCGGGTTGATGCCCGCTTCGCCCAGCACAATCGCCGTGCCGTGGGTTGCATCCAGCTCAAAGCCCTGTTTCAGCAGCTTGGCGGCCAGGTCAACCACGCGCTCTTTGTCGCCTTCGCGAACGGAGAGCAGCGCACGGCCTGATTTTCTCATGGTGGAGCTACTGCCCAGCTGCGCCTTCGCGAACGCTTCTGCGAAGGTGCGTCCCACGCCCATCACTTCCCCGGTAGAGCGCATTTCTGGCCCTAACAGCGGGTCAACGCCCGGGAATTTGTTGAACGGCAGCACCACTTCTTTCACCGAGTAGTACGGTGGGATGATCTCTTTGGTCACGCCCTGCTGTGCCAGCGTCTGGCCCGCCATCACGCGCGCCGCCACTTTCGCCAGCGGAACGCCGGTGGCTTTGGAGACGAACGGTACGGTACGTGCCGCACGCGGGTTCACTTCGATCAGGTAGACTTCGTTGTCTTTCACCGCGAACTGAACGTTCATCAGGCCGCGAACCTGCAGCTCGATGGCCAGCTTCTGCACCTGCTGGCGCATGACGTCCTGGATTTCCTGGCTCAGCGTGTAGGCTGGCAGAGAACAGGCTGAGTCGCCGGAGTGGACGCCCGCCTGCTCGATGTGCTCCATGATGCCGCCAATCAGCACCATTTCGCCGTCGCAAATGGCGTCAACGTCCACTTCCACCGCGTCGTCGAGGAAGCGGTCGAGCAGCACTGGCGCATCGTTCGACACGCTCACCGCGGTCTGGAAGTAGCGGCGCAGGTCGGCTTCGTCGTAGACGATTTCCATCGCGCGGCCACCCAGCACGTAGGAAGGACGCACCACCAGCGGATAGCCAATCTCTTTCGCCTTCTCAACGGCCATTTCAATGGCGGTCACGGTGGCGTTCGCAGGCTGCTTCAGCTTCAGACGGTCAACCGCCTGCTGGAAACGCTCGCGGTCTTCCGCACGGTCAATCGCGTCCGGGCTGGTGCCGATAACCGGCACGCCTGCCGCTTCCAGCGCGCGCGCCAGCTTCAGCGGGGTCTGGCCGCCGTACTGCACGATAACGCCTTTAGGCTTCTCGATGCGCACGATTTCCAGCACGTCTTCCAGGGTAACCGGCTCGAAGTAGAGGCGGTCAGAGGTGTCGTAGTCGGTCGATACGGTTTCCGGGTTACAGTTGACCATGATGGTCTCGTAACCGTCTTCGCGCAGCGCCAGGGAGGCGTGCACGCAGCAGTAGTCGAACTCGATGCCCTGGCCGATACGGTTTGGACCGCCGCCCAGCACCATAATCTTGTCGCGGTCGACGGACGGGTTCGCTTCGCACTCGTCTTCATAGGTGGAGTACATGTAGGCGGTGTCGGTCGAGAATTCAGCCGCACAGGTGTCCACGCGCTTGTAGACTGGGTGCAGGTCATACTGGTCGCGCAGCTTGCGGATTTCCGCTTCACGCACGCCCGCCAGCTTGGCCAGACGCGCATCGGCGAAGCCTTTACGCTTCAGCACGCGCAGGAAGTCAGCGTCCAGGCCGGTGATGCCCAGATCCGCTACCTGCTCTTCCAGACGCACCAGCTCTTCAATCTGTACCAGGAACCAGCGGTCGATGTTGGTCAGGTTGAACACGCCGTCGACGGACAGGCCAGCGCGGAAGGCATCGGCGATGTACCAGATACGCTCTGCGCCCGCGTCCTTCAGCTCGCGGCGGATTTTGGTCAGCGCTTCCGGGTCGTCCAGGCTCACTTTCGGATCAAAGCCGGTCGCGCCCACTTCCAGGCCGCGCAGCGCTTTCTGCAGGGATTCCTGCTGCGTGCGGCCAATTGCCATCACTTCACCGACAGATTTCATCTGGGTGGTCAGACGGTCGTTCGCGCCTGCGAATTTCTCGAAGTTGAAGCGTGGGATTTTGGTCACAACATAGTCAATGGACGGCTCGAAGGACGCAGGGGTGCGGCCGCCGGTGATGTCGTTCATCAGCTCGTCGAGGGTATAGCCCACCGCCAGTTTTGCCGCCACTTTCGCAATCGGGAAGCCGGTCGCTTTTGATGCCAGCGCGGAGGAACGGGACACGCGCGGGTTCATTTCGATAACAATCAGGCGGCCGGTTTTCGGGTTCACGGAGAACTGCACGTTAGAACCGCCGGTTTCCACGCCGATTTCACGCAGTACCGCCATCGAGGCGTTACGCATGATTTGATACTCTTTGTCGGTCAGCGTCTGGGCTGGCGCAACGGTGATGGAGTCGCCGGTGTGGATACCCATCGCATCGAAGTTTTCGATGGAGCAGACGATGATGCAGTTGTCGTTTTTATCACGCACTACCTCCATCTCGTACTCTTTCCAGCCAATCAGCGATTCATCAATCAGCAGCTCTTTGGTTGGGGAGAGATCCAGGCCGCGCTCGCAAATCTCTTCGAACTCTTCGCGGTTGTAGGCGATACCGCCGCCGGTGCCGCCCATGGTGAACGATGGACGGATGATGCACGGATAACCCACGTCAGCCGCGACGGCCAGCGCTTCTTCCATATTGTGTGCGATACCGGAACGCGCGGTGTCGAGGCCGATTTTCTTCATCGCCACGTCGAAGCGGCGACGATCTTCTGCTTTATCAATCGCGTCGGCGGTCGCGCCAATCATGGTCACGCCGAACTCGGCCAGCACGCCCTGACGCTCCAGCTCCAGCGCGCAGTTCAGCGCCGTCTGGCCGCCCATGGTCGGCAGCACCGCATCCGGACGCTCTTTCTCGATGATTTTACGCACCACTTCCCAGTGAATCGGCTCGATGTAGGTTGCATCAGCCATTTCCGGGTCGGTCATGATGGTCGCCGGGTTGGAGTTGACCAGGATAACGCGGTAACCCTCTTCGCGCAGGGCTTTACACGCCTGCGCACCGGAGTAGTCGAATTCGCAGGCCTGGCCGATGACAATCGGGCCAGCGCCGAGGATCAGGATGCTTTTTATGTCTGTACGTTTTGGCATTGTCTTCTCAGCTCCTGATTATTTAGCGGTCTTACGGTATTGCTCGATAAGTTCGATGAAGTGATCGAACAGCGGTGCGGCATCGTGCGGGCCCGGGCTCGCTTCAGGGTGGCCCTGGAAGCTGAACGCTGGCTTATCGGTGCGATGAATCCCCTGCAGGGTGCCGTCGAACAGGGACTTGTGCGTGACGCGCAGGTTAGCCGGCATGGACGCTTCGTCCACGGCAAAACCGTGGTTCTGCGCGGTAATCATCACCGTGTCGTTATCGATGTCTTTCACCGGGTGGTTACCACCGTGGTGGCCGAACTTCATCTTAACGGTGTTCGCACCGCTCGCCAGCGCCAGCAGCTGATGGCCGAGGCAGATGCCGAATACCGGGATGTCTGTTTCCAGGAAGGACTTGATGGCGGCGATGGCGTAATCGCACGGCGCCGGGTCACCAGGACCGTTGGACAGGAAAATTCCGTCCGGATTCATCTTCAATACGTCTTCGGCAGACGTTTGTGCAGGAACGACCGTCAGGCGGCAGCCGCGGTCAACCAGCATGCGCAGGATGTTGCGCTTGGCGCCAAAATCGTAGGCTACGACGTGGAACGGCAGCTCGCTCTCGGCTTTCGCTTCCGGCAGGTCACCTTCCAGCGTCCAGCTCCCCTGCGTCCAGCCGTAGGCTTCGGCCGTCGTCACTTCTTTCGCCAGGTCCATGCCGTTCAGGCCCGGGAAGGCTTTCGCTTTTTCCAGCGCCAGCGCCGCATCCAGATTATCACCCGCGATGATGCAGCCGTTCTGTGCACCCTTCTCGCGCAGCAGGCGCGTCAGCTTACGGGTATCGATATCGGCAATCGCCACGATGTTATGGCGCTTCAGGTAAGAAGAGAGGTCTTCGGTATTGCGGAAGTTGCTGGCAATCAGCGGCAGGTCGCGAATGACCAGGCCTTGCGCATGTACCTGAGAGGATTCTTCGTCAGCCGCATTGGTGCCGACATTGCCGATATGAGGATAGGTAAGAGTAACGATTTGGCGAGAATAGGAAGGATCAGTGAGGATTTCTTGATAACCGGTCATTGAAGTATTGAAAACGACTTCCCCAACCGCCGAACCTGTTGCCCCTATGGCCCGACCGATAAACTGGGTTCCGTCTTCCAGAACCAATAGCGCTGACTTAATCAAAACACCCTCCAGAGAATATTCACTCACTTTATTTGCATATTAATTCACAACAACGTTATGAGCAACGCAAATTTGTTGCCGGCGGATTTTCGGCAAACGGCGGCATTCTGGGGATTTGGTGGGTGAAAGTCAACTGAAAATGGATATTTTGCTTATTCTTTTACGAGCCTGGGGGCTAGAGTCCGGATTAAGCGGCAAAAAGATCAGACAAATCACTGGGGAAACCGCTTGCGCAGCCCAAAAAATGGAAATTAGCATTCTCATGACGGTAAAAGTAGACCAGATGGTCAAAATTTACATTTTAGCAACGAAAAAATTCGAGAAGACTATTACTTTAATGAATTACGCAATGAAATTGATTCGAAACATAAAAAACAAAAGGGCAATAAAATATTGCCCTATGCAATCAATGTATTACGACTGCAATAACCACATCACGATGGGTAATAACACTTACAAATTATTTAGATCGAGCACGTCTCTCATATCAAAAAGGCCGTTTTCTTTTGTTTTTAGCCACAGCGCGGAGCGAACGGCGCCGTTAGCAAACGTCATACGGCTGGAAGCCTTATGCGTGATCTCGACGCGCTCGCCTATATCGGCGAACATCGCCGTATGTTCGCCGACAATGTCCCCCGCACGAACCGTTGCGAAACCGATCGTCCCCGGCACGCGTTCACCGGTATGACCTTCGCGGGAATAGACCGCGATGTCTTTCAAATCTTTATCCATTGCATAAGCAATCGCTTCGCCCATCGCCAGCGCGGTACCCGACGGCGCATCGACCTTGTAGCGGTGGTGCGCTTCAACAATCTCAATGTCCGTATAGTCGCCCATCACCTTCGCCGCCTTCTCCAGCAGCTTCAGCATAACGTTAACCCCCACGCTAAAGTTAGCCGCGAAGACAATTGCAATTTCAGCGGATGCGTCCTGAATGGCTTGTTTACCGGCATCGTCAAAACCGGTGGTACCAATCACCATCCCTTTACCGTGCTGACGGCAAAACGCCAGATGAGCCAGGGTGCCTTCCGGGCGCGTAAAATCGATGAACACGTCAAAGTCATCTTTCACGGCATCAAGGCTGCTTTGTACGGTAACGCCCGTCTGACCCGCACCTGCCAGTTCGCCCGCATCGGTGCCCAGCAGTGATGAACCTTCACGCTCCAGCGCCGCGCCAAGCGCCACGCCATCCATCTGTAGTGCCGCCTGAATCAGCTGCCGGCCCATACGTCCACCCGCGCCTGCAATAGCGACGCGGATCTGTGCATCATGCATAGTTATTCTCTTACGTTAAAATGATGTAAATCGTTTTCAGAGTAACCAGCCTTCGCGGAGGCTGCCAACTGAAAACACCGATAATTAGAATTTAACGTGAAACCGCCTTAAATATCAGTAAAAGACATGATTTTGTGGTCACGATAAAGTAACGGCCAAAAAAAAGGCCAGCACACGAGGTGCTGGCCTTTCATCAGAAAGGGGATTATTCCACTTCGCGGGCGTCGATACGCAGCTCTTTAGGCACTTCGAAGACAATGTTCTCTTCGCGGCCTTCCAGCGGCACCGCTTCGCCACCGCCCAGCTCCTGCAGACGGGCAATCACGTTCTGCACCAGAATATCCGGTGCGGAAGCGCCCGCGGTAACGCCGACGCAGGCGGCATTTTTGACCCACGCTTCCTGTATATCCGTCGAATCGTCAATCAGGAACGCCGCTTTCCCCATACGCTGTGCCAGCTCGGCCAGACGGTTGGAGTTAGAGGAGTTCTTCGAGCCGACCACCAGCACCACATCCGCCTGTTCAGCCAGCGCACGCACGGCCTCCTGACGGTTGGTGGTGGCGTAGCAGATGTCATCCTTACGCGGCCCCACAATTTTCGGGAAGCGCTGGCGCAGGGCGTCAATCACGTCTGACGTGTCATCTACGGAGAGCGTAGTCTGGGTCATAAACGACAGACGCCCTTCGTTTTTCACATTCAGCGTAAGCACATCGTCCGGCGATTCAACCAGGTACATACCCCCTTCCGGGTTGCTGTACTGGCCCATTGTGCCTTCGACTTCCGGGTGACCGGCATGGCCAATCAGAATTGACTCTTCACCACGACGGCTGGCGCGCGCCACTTCCATATGCACCTTGGTCACCAGCGGACAGGTAGCATCGAATACCGTTAAATCACGGCTTTTGGCTTCGTTGCGCACCGCCTGGGACACGCCGTGCGCGGAGAAGATCAGGATCGCACCGTCCGGCACTTCGCTGATCTGCTCGATAAAGATCGCACCGCGCTCGCGCAGGCTGTCGACCACGTAGCGGTTGTGCACCACTTCGTGGCGCACGTAAATCGGCGCGCCGTAAATTTCCAGCGCGTTTTCAACAATGCTGATAGCGCGGTCTACACCGGCGCAAAAGCCGCGCGGGTTAGCCAACAGGATCTGCATTTCAGGCCTCCAGTGCCGGTTCTATTTCCAGCACTTCTACATCAAAATGAACGGTACGCCCGGCAAGCGGATGGTTGAAGTCAACGGTAATAGAGTCACCGTTGATTTCGCGGATCACGCCAGGCATTTCGCTGCCGTCCATAGCGGTAAAGAGCATAATCGCCCCAACCTCCGGTTCGCCCGCATCCATAAACTCACGGCGCGAGAAGTATTGCACCAGGTCCGGGCTTGGCACGCCAAACGCCGCATCGGGCTCCAGCGAAAAGGCTTTTTTCTCACCCTCTTTCAGACCGAGAAGCTGCTGCTCAAGACCTTCAGACAGGGAGGTATCGCCAAGACGAAACAGGGCCGGTTTGCCGTTGTTGCGGGTGGATTCGGCCGTGGAGCCATCATCCAGCTTCAGCGTGAAGTGCACGAGAACCGCGCTGTTGCTCTGTACGGATTTAGACATACACATTGCTCTTTAATGTTGTGCCGGGTGGCGCTGCGCTTACCCGGCCTACAAGTGTCGGCATATTCGGTAGGCCGGGATCGCTACGCGTCACCCGGCTGGTTTTGTTACGCCTGCTCTTTCGCGGCGGGTTTAGGCAAGAAACCTTCCAGCACGATTAACGCCGCACCGATACAAATTGCCGTATCGGCCAGGTTAAAGGTGGCGAAGTGCCAGTCGCCGACGTAGAAGTCGATCATATCGACCACAAAGCCGTGCCACAGGCGGTCAAACAGGTTGCCCAACGCGCCGCCAATGATCAGCGCGTAGGCGATGTTATTCAGCTTTTGCGTTGCCTTCGAGCGGTACATCAGCACCGCGAGCACTACGCAGATACCGAGAGCGATACCCGCGAAGAACCAGCGCTGCCAGCCACCGCTGTCAGCAAGGAAACTAAACGCTGCGCCGTAGTTGCGCGCATAGTGCAGGTTAAGCGACGGGAACAGCGGAACCGTATCCCCCAGAGCAAAGTTCTGGAGGATCAGGAACTTGCTGCCCAGATCGATAATCAGCACCACCACAACCAGCCACAGCCAGCGCAGTCCTGTTGAACAGAGAGTTTTACTCATCAGGCAAACTTACGTTTTTCGCCGTCACCGGCGACGTTGCTTACACAGCGTCCGCAGATGTCTGCGTGTTCCGCCACCTGGCCAACATCGGTGGTGTAATGCCAGCAGCGCGGGCATTTCTCACCGTCGGCCTTGCTCAGCGCGACCTTCAGTCCTTTGAGCAGTTCGCTCTGCTGAGCATCAGCAGAAGCTTCGGCATAATCCGCAACTTTCGCACCGGAGGTCAACAGGACAAATCGTAATTCGTCGCCCAGCGCCGTCAGCTTCGCCGCCAGCTCAGGTTCCGCGTACAGGGTAACTGCCGCTTCCAGAGAGCCGCCGACTTTCTTGTCAGCGCGCGCCTGCTCGATAACCTTGTTCACTTCGCCACGCACTTTCAGCAGCTCGTCCCAGAAGGCGTCGTTCATTGCTTCAGTGCTGGAGAGATCGAACAGGCCTTCGTACCACTCGCCGGTGAAGACATACTTCTCACGGTCGCCCGGCAGGTAGCCCCAGATTTCATCCGCGGTGAAGGACATGATCGGCGCCATCCAGCGCACCAGCGCTTCCGCGATGTGGAACAGCGCGGTCTGGCAGCTACGACGCGCCACGCTGTCCGCTTTCGCGGTGTACTGGCGGTCTTTAATGATATCGAGGTAGAACGAGCCCATCTCGATGGAGCAGAAGCGCATCAGGCGCTGCACCACTTCGTGGAAATCGTAAGACTCATAGGCTTTCAGGATATCGTCCTGCGCCGCTTTCGCGCAGCTTACTGCCCAGCGGTCCAGCACCACCATCTCTTCCGGCTTCACCATGTCTTTAACCGGATCGAACCCGTTCAGGTTCGCCAGCAGGAAGCGCGCGGTGTTGCGGATACGACGATAGCTGTCGGCGGCACGTTTCAGGATCTCGTCAGACACCGCCATTTCGCCGGTGTAGTCGGTGGATGCCACCCACAGACGCAGAATATCTGCGCCCAGTTTGTTCATCACATCCTGCGGAGAAACGGTGTTACCGATGGACTTGGACATCTTACGGCCCTGGCCATCCACGGTGAAGCCGTGGGTCAGTACCTGGCGGTAAGGTGCTTTGCCCTTCATGGCGGTGGAGATCATCAGGGATGACATGAACCAGCCGCGGTGTTGGTCAGATCCTTCCAGATACATGTCGGCAGCGTGACCGGCAAACTCAGGACGCACGTCAACCACGGAGGAGTGGGTAGAGCCGGAGTCGAACCACACGTCCAGGGTATCCGGCACTTTCTCGTAGCTGTCTGCGTCAGCGCCCAGGATGTCGCGGGCGTCAAGATCCCACCACGCCTGAATGCCGTCAACTTCGACGCGCTTCGCCACTTCTTCCATCAGTTCCAGGGTGTTCGGGTGCAGCTCCTGCGTCTCTTTATGCACGAACAGAGACATCGGCACGCCCCAGGTACGCTGACGGGAGATACACCAGTCAGGACGGTTAGCCACCATGGATTCGATACGCGCCTGGCCCCAGTCAGGGATCCACTGCACGCCTTTGATCTCTTTCAGAGACTGCTCGCGCAGGCCTTTCTGATCCATGCTGACGAACCACTGCGGGGTCGCACGGAAGATGATCGGCGACTTGTGGCGCCAGCAGCACGGATAGCTGTGCTGCATTTTTTCAACGTGCAGCAGCGCGCCGCTGGTGCGCAGCATGTCAACGATGATGTCGTTCGCTTTGAAGACGTTGATACCGTCCAGCGCCGGGTAGGTGCCAGGCAGGTACGAGCCGTCCGGGCCAACCGGGTTAGCGATTTCCAGACCGTATTTCAGGCTGATGTTGTAGTCGTCAGGACCGTGGCCGCCGGCGGTATGCACCGCACCGGTACCCGCTTCCAGCGTCACGTGGTCGCCCAGGATCGCCGGAACGTCGAAGTCCAGGAACGGGTGTTTGAAGCGCATCAGCTCAAGCGCGTCGCCTTTCACGGTGCCGAGCACGGTGTAGTCGGCGATGTGCGCGCGTTTCAGCACGCTTTCAACCAGATCTTTCGCAAGGATAACCGCCTGGCCTTCAACCTGCACCAGCGCGTATTCGAACTCACCGGACAGCGAGATCGCGCGGTTGGCTGGCAGGGTCCACGGAGTGGTGGTCCAGATAACCAGAGAGATCGGGCCGTTCACCGAGGAGACGCCAAATTTCGCTTTCACTGCATCCTGATCTACCGCGTGGAAGGCCACGTCGATAGACGGAGAGGTTTTGTCGTAATACTCAACTTCCGCTTCTGCCAGCGCAGAACGGCAGTCCACGCACCAGTGCACCGGCTTCGCGCCTTTATGCAGGTGGCCATTTCCGATGATTTTACCCAGCGCACGGATGATATTGGCTTCGGTTTTGAAGTCCATGGTCAGGTACGGGTGCGACCAGTCGCCCAGCACGCCCAGACGGATGAAGTCAGCGCGCTGACCGTCAACCTGAGTGGCGGCGTATTCGCGGCATTTCGCGCGGAACTCGGCGGCGGTGAACTTCTCACCCGGCTTGCCGAACTCTTGCTCCACTTTCAGCTCAATTGGCAGACCGTGGCAGTCCCAGCCCGGAACGTAAGGCGAGTCATACCCCGTGAGGCCTTTGGACTTCACGATAATGTCTTTCAGAATCTTGTTAACAGAGTGACCAATATGAATGCTGCCATTCGCATATGGAGGGCCATCATGCAGAATGAAGGATTTTTTGCCTTTTTTGGCTGCACGAATGATGCCGTACAGGTCATCATCGGTCCAACGCGCCAGCATTCCCGGTTCACGCTTGGCGAGATCGCCGCGCATCGGGAACCCTGTTTCCGGCAAATTCAGGGTTGATTTATAGTCACTCATCAGATTCTCGGTTCCGTATTTATCACGTAGGCATTTAAGCCGGGTTTTATCGCCCAAAAAACTCGCGGGCCGTCAATTCATCTCGCGCGATTTGCGCTTTTAATTCATCCAGCGAGCCAAATCGCTGCTCGTTGCGTATCTTTTTACGCAGTATTACATCTATATGGCGACCGTAAAGGTCCATTACAACGTCTAGGAGGTGCACTTCTAGCTGTTGACGCACGCCGGCGACGGTAGGACGCGTGCCAATGTTGGCGACACCGTAAAAGCGTTTATCGCCGAGTCCTGCTACTTCTACCGCATAGACCCCTTTCACCGGGGAGACCTGACGACGCAGCGGGATATTCGCCGTCGGGAAGCCTATCGTGCGGCCCAGCGCATCACCGTGAACCACACGCCCTGAGATGGTGAACGGATGCCCCAGCAGATTTTCTGCCGTATCCAGTTCATCATTCGCCAGCGCCTGACGGACCGCCGTGCTGCTGACGCGAACGCCGCCTTCACAGAAGGTCATCGCGCTGGTGACGTCAAATCCGTACTCCAGGCCAGCCTTCTGTAATAGCAAGAAATCGCCCTGACGACCAGCGCCAAAGCGGAAATCATCACCTACGGCAAGAAACTGCACGCCAAGCCGCTTAACCAGCAGGTCGCTGACAAAATTTTGTGCTGTCAGCGCGGCGAAGCGGCGATCGAAGCGCACGCATAATACGTAGTCCACGCCGGACTCTGCCAGATAGCGCAGCTTCTCGCGCAGGCGAGTAAGACGGGCAGGCGATTTTTCGCCCGCAAACAGCTCAAGCGGCTGCGGCTCGAAAATCATCACTACAACGGGCAGGCCACGCGCCTCCCCTTCTTTACGCAATCCCTGCAACAGCGCCTGATGACCACGATGCACGCCGTCGAAATTACCAATGGTCAGCACGCACCCGTTCGGGGCTTTACTGAGATTATGTATGCCGCGTATCAGCTTCATGTCTGGCTCAAAACAGTGAAAATCGCCAAAGTATACCTTGTACAGCGGTTAAGGTTAACCGGCGATTGTTCACACAAAACAGAAAGCCGTAATGATTTCATCATGCTGACCTTTCACAGCGAAAAAATCTGCTCGCGAACTGCGTTTTTTATGCCGAAAGGCTGTATTCACGGAAGACAAGCTGGTAGAATCCTGCGCCATCACTACGTAACGAAGCGTCGCTAATTAACGGCGCTTATTTGCACAAATCCATTGACAAAAGAAGGCAGAGAGGGCATATTCCTCGGCCTTTGAATTGTCCACATAGATCATATTTGGGAGTTGGACTTGGCTAATATCAAATCAGCTAAGAAACGTGCCGTACAGTCTGAGAAGGCTCGTAAGCACAACGCAAGCCGTCGCTCTATGATGCGTACCTTCATCAAGAAAGTATACGCAGCAATCGAAGCTGGCGACAAAGCTGCAGCGCAGAACGCATTTAACGAAATGCAACCAATCGTGGACCGTCAGGCTGCTAAAGGTCTGATCCACAAAAACAAAGCAGCGCGTCATAAAGCAAACCTGACCGCGCAGATCAGCAAACTGGCTTAATCGCTACTTGTTGTTGCTTGTTTAAAGAACCCGCTTAACGCGGGTTTTTTTATATCCTCAGATTGCCGGTGGCGTAAACAGCGCCGAGTAGTCGCGGTTACAGATTCGCTGCACCGCCGGATGCTGAATCATTCGTTCCGCAAATATCGCGTGATACTCCTCCATCACGTTATCTACCCTGCCTATCTCCGTAATCTTGTCGTCCGAATAAAGATCGTGCGCGTACAGCGTTGGCGCAACGAAGATGGCGTTATGCGCTTCGCCAAAGGCTTTCATCAGCGCCGCATCGTCGAATTCACCGAGAATTTCGACCTTCAGCCCCTGTGAGTTAAACCAGTTCAGCAGCTTGCGGCCAAGCATGGAGCGCCTTCCCGGCACCAGCAGGCGGCGCTCTTCAAGACACGCGGGGAACGGTTTTTCCGGCGGCGGGTTTATGCACCAGAAGCTCACGCCACATTCGCCAATTTTCACCGAGAACAGGCCTTCCTGCTGCGTGGAGTCGATTGGGCAATCCGAGATAATCATGTCCAGCTTATGCTGGCTTAGCTGCTCGAGCAGCATCTCGTGAGTGGATTCAAAGCAGCGCAGATGAATTTGTTCATCCTCAACCACGGCAGCATCCAGCACGCCGCTGACCAGCCGTTTTGACAGCGCATCCGCCACGCCCACGTCAAAGAGCAGGTTCGACTCTTTGCGATAGTTGACGATATCCAGCATCTCCTGGCTCAGGGTGAACATCTTGTCCGCGTAGCGGAACACCAGCTCGCCCAGCTCGCTTGGCTCAATGCCGCGCCCTTTGCGCTTGAACAGCTTGCCCTGCAGGCGCTCTTCCAGCGCCTTGATTTGCCCGGTGATGGTTTGCGGCGTCAGGTAGAGCGCCTCTGCCGCACCGACAACCGAGCCCTGCTTGTAGACGTGCCAGAAGTAGTAAAGATGGTTGTAATTCAAATGAGACATCGCGTCTTCTCTCCCTGATTGTGTATCGGGAGAAGGCTCCCCTTCTCCCGGTTTCCCGTTATGCCTGGACGGCCTGTCCTGACAATTTCACCTTCAACAAGGTGTAACCCACCACCGCAGCCAGTAATGACCCGATAAGAATGCCGAGTTTAGCCCAGACGATAAGCTCAGGGGCATGCGCGCCAAACGCCAGCGTCGAGATAAAGATCGACATCGTAAAGCCAATTCCGCACAACACGCCTACGGCCATAATCTGCTTAAACGTGGTGCCATGCGGCAACGATGCCAGCTTCAGCTTCAGCGCCAGCCAGCAAAACAGGCTAATGCCAAGCGGCTTACCGATGAACAGCCCGGCAACGATGCCCAGCGGCAGCACGGACGTCAGTCCATCGAGCGTCACGCCGCCGAGGGAAACACCCGCGTTGGCGAAGGCAAACAGCGGCAGGATCATAAAGGCGACCCACGGATGCAGCACATGTTCCAGCTGTTTAGCCGGGGATTTCCCCTCCTGCTGCTTAAGCGGCACGAAGAAGCCGACAATCACGCCAGCAAGCGTAGCGTGCACGCCCGACTTCAGCACCGCCGTCCATAGGATCATGCCCACCAGGACGTATATTCCGATACGTCGTACGTTGAAAATATTCAGTAACGCCAGCACTGCAATCGCGCCAGCCGCCACGCTCAGCGACAGTATCGACAGCTCGCTGGTGTAGAACAGCGCGATAATCACGATAGCGCCGAGGTCATCAATGATCGCCAGCGCCATCAGGAAAATTTTCAGCGCCACCGGCACGCGGCTGCCCAGTAGTGCCAGCACCCCAAGCGCAAAGGCAATATCCGTTGCGGCCGGGATCGCCCAGCCGTGGCGCGCCACCGGATCCTGCCAGGTAAAGGCCAGGAAGAGCAGCGCCGGGACGACCATTCCCCCCAGCGCGGCGATCACCGGGAACGCCGCACGCTGACGGCTGGCAAGCGAGCCCAGCACCAGCTCGCGCTTCACCTCAAGCCCTACCAGCAGGAAGAACACCGCCATCAGCGCATCGTTGATCCACAGCAGCATGTTCTTATTAATTTCCAGCGCGCCCACTTTCAGCTCAACGGGCGTTTCCAGAAAAGCGTGGTAGAGATCGCGGGTGATGCCCAGGTTTGCCAGCACCATCGCGGCCGCAGCGGCGATAATCAAAATCACGCCGCCGGACGCTTCACTGCTAAAGAAACGGTGTAGTAGTTTCACTTAAGTTCTCTCTTTTACAACAATACCTCGATAAAACCATAATACCAAGCCTAACAACTCGGCAAAAACAGATTAATGTTGAGTATAAATTCATTTTTACCGAGCAATACCCGTAAATAGAAAAAGCCCGGAATCGCTTCCGGGCTTTTTGAGGATGAAAAGCGCTAACGGATTAGCGAGTCAAATCATCGAAGAATTTTTTGACGCCATCGAAGAAGCTTTTGGAGCGTGGGCTGTTTTTCTCACCCGTCGGGCCACCAAAGCTTTCCTGAAGCTCTTTCAGCAGCTGCTTCTGCTTGTCGTTCAGGCCAACCGGCGTTTCGACCACCACGCGGCACAACAGGTCGCCCTGTGCACCACCGCGAACGGATTTAACGCCTTTTCCGCGCATGCGGAACAGCTTGCCGGTCTGGGTTTCGCCTGGCACTTTCAGGTTCACGCGACCATCCAGCGTTGGCACTTCGATTTCACCGCCCAGCGCCGCCATCGCGAAGTTAATCGGCACTTCGCAGTACAGGTTGTTGCCTTCACGCTCAAAAATCGCGTGCTGCTTCACCTGAACCTGAACGTACAGATCGCCTGCTGGCGCACCGTGCTCGCCCGCTTCACCTTCACCTGACAGACGGATGCGGTCGCCCGTATCGACGCCTGCCGGGATTTTAACGGACAGGGTTTTGGTTTTCTCAACGCGACCATGGCCGTGGCATTTGTTGCACGGATCTTTAATCAGCGTACCGCGACCGTGACAGTGCGGACACGCCTGCTGAACCGCAAAGAAGCCCTGACGCATCTGCACCTGGCCGGAACCGTGACAGGTTGGACAGGTCTGCGGCTGGGTTCCCGCTTTCGCACCGCTGCCGTGGCAAATGTCACACTCTTCGAGCGTCGGGATACGGATCTCTTTGGTAACGCCGCGAACGGCCTCTTCCAGCGTCAGGTCCATGTTGTAGCGCAGGTCTGCGCCACGGGATGCGCGTTGGCGACCGCGGCCACCGCCGAAGATATCGCCAAATACGTCGCCAAAAATGTCGCTGAAATCTGCGCCGCCGCCACCGAAACCACCGCCGCCGCCCATTCCGCCCTGTTCGAACGCGGCATGACCGTACTGATCGTATGCCGCACGTTTCTGGGCATCGGTCAGGATTTCGTAGGCTTCTTTGATCTCTTTAAATTTGGCTTCGGCCTCTTTATCACCCTGGTTGCGATCCGGGTGATATTTCATGGCCAGGCGCTTATACACCTTTTTGATTTCACGCTCTTCCGCTGTTTTGGAAACGCCTAAAATCTCGTAATAGTCTTGCTTCGCCATTTTATTTTATCTGCCCCTAACATGCGTGCACGGGCGGAGAGGAAACCTCTTCGCCCGTGCCAGTAATTACCCGTTCAAAGGGCGATTATTTTTTGTCTTTCACTTCTTCGAATTCAGCGTCAACAACGTCGTCGTCTTTCGCGTTATTCTGGGAAGCATCAGCGCCCGCCTGCTGTTGAGCATGCTGCTGCTGAGCGATTTCCATCAGCTTCTCGGAAGCCTGTGCCAGCGCCTGCATCTTCGCTTCGATATCCGCTTTATCTTCACCTTTCAGTGAGGATTCCAGCGCAGTCAGCGCAGCTTCGATAGCAGTCTTGTCTTCCGCTGGCAGTTTATCGCCCGCTTCTTCAACCTGCTTACGGGTGCTGTGCAGCAGATGGTCACCCTGGTTGCGGGTCTGAACCAGCTCTTCGAACTTACGGTCGGATTCCGCGTTAGCTTCGGCATCGCGAACCATTTTTTCGATTTCCGCTTCGTTCAGGCCAGAAGACGCCTTGATGGTGATCTTCTGCTCTTTACCGCTGTTTTTGTCTTTCGCAGACACGTGCAGGATACCGTCAGCATCGATGTCGAAGGTAACTTCGATCTGTGGCATGCCGCGCGGTGCCGGGCTGATACCGTCCAGGTTGAACTGACCCAGAGATTTGTTATCAGACGCACGCTTACGCTCCCCCTGAATCACATGGATGGTTACCGCAGACTGGTTGTCTTCAGCGGTAGAGAACACCTGGCTGTGCTTCGTTGGGATGGTGGTGTTTTTGTTGATGAGCGCAGTCATCACACCGCCCATGGTTTCGATACCCAGAGACAGCGGGGTAACGTCCAGCAGCAGTACGTCTTTCACTTCACCGGTCAGTACGCCACCCTGAACTGCAGCACCGATAGCTACCGCTTCGTCCGGGTTAACGTCTTTACGTGGCTCTTTACCAAAGAACTCAGCCACTTTCTTCTGAACCATTGGCATACGCGTCTGACCACCCACCAGGATAACGTCCTGGATGTCGGAAACGGACAGGCCAGCGTCCTGCAGTGCAACTTTCAGTGGCTCGATGGAACGGTTCACCAGGTCTTCTACCAAGCTTTCCAGTTTCGCACGGGTCACTTTGATGTTCATGTGTTTAGGACCAGACGCGTCTGCGGTGATGTACGGCAGGTTTACGTCGGTCTGCTGAGCGGAAGAGAGTTCAATCTTCGCTTTCTCAGCGGCTTCTTTCAGGCGCTGCATAGCCAGCGGATCGTTACGCAGGTCAATGCCCTGATCTTTCTTAAACTCGTCAACGAGGTAGTTGATCATACGGCTGTCGAAGTCTTCACCCCCCAGGTGGGTATCACCGTTGGTTGCCAGAACTTCGAAGGTTTTTTCGCCGTCAACTTCGTCGATTTCGATAATAGAGATATCGAAAGTACCACCACCCAGGTCGTAAACCGCGATAGTGCGGTTGCCAACTTCTTTATCCAGACCGTAAGCCAGTGCAGCCGCGGTAGGTTCGTTGATGATACGTTTGACTTCCAGACCTGCGATACGGCCAGCATCTTTGGTTGCCTGACGCTGAGCATCGTTGAAGTAGGCAGGTACGGTGATAACCGCTTCAGTTACCGGTTCGCCCAGGTAATCTTCAGCCGTTTTCTTCATTTTCTTCAGCACTTCAGCAGAAATCTGCGGGGGTGCCATTTTCTGACCTTTTACGTCAATCCATGCATCACCGTTGTCAGCACCGATGATTTTGTACGGCATGATGGCTTCATCACGCTGCACTTCTTCGTCCTGGAAGCGGCGACCAATCAGGCGTTTAATCGCAAACAGGGTGTTTTGCGGGTTTGTCACTGCCTGACGTTTAGCCGGCTGACCAACCAGAGTTTCACCATCCTGGGTATAGGCAATGATAGAAGGCGTGGTGCGATCGCCCTCGGCGTTCTCCAGCACACGTGCAGTAGTGCCATCCATAATCGCTACACAAGAGTTGGTAGTACCCAGGTCGATACCAATAATTTTACCCATCTAAACGTCTCCACTAAAAATTCAGTCAACATGTGGTTGTGTACCTGTAATAAGGGCAGAACGTGCTTTTTCAACTGCCCAGATTTGATTTTTTCAGGTCCACACACTGCGGTTGCTTACAAGATGGGGTCGCAACGGCATCCATCAAGGGGGGAGGGATAAAAAAATTTTTAATTTCACCCTGATGAGATCATAGACGGCATGGATTGCGCCCATTATTATGCCGCGCCCCGTCAGGGAGAATTGACGCGGGTTTAACCATTTCACCATATTAATGATGATTTTTTTGAGGACTTATGGGCAACACTAAGTTGGCTAATCCGGCTCCGCTGGGCCTGATGGGTTTTGGCATGACCACTATCCTGCTGAACCTGCACAACATCGGGATGTTCCCGATGGATGGCATTATCCTGGCGATGGGCATTTTTTACGGCGGCATCGCGCAAATCTTCGCGGGCCTGCTGGAATATAAGAAAGGCAATACCTTCGGCTTAACTGCCTTTACCTCTTACGGCTCTTTCTGGCTGACCCTGGTTGCCATTCTGCTGATGCCTAAAATGGGCCTGGCAGACGCGGCAAACGCGCACTTCCTGGGCGTCTACCTGGGCCTGTGGGGTGTCTTCACCCTGTTCATGTTCTTCGGCACCCTGAAGGCTAACCGCGCGCTGCAGTTTGTCTTCCTGAGCCTGACCGTGCTGTTCGCCCTGCTGGCGATTGGCCACCTGGCGGATAACGAAGGCATCGTCCACGTTGCAGGCTGGATTGGCCTGGTGTGCGGCGCAAGCGCTATCTACCTGGCAATGGGTGAAGTGCTGAACGAGCAGTTCGGTCGCACCGTTCTGCCAATTGGTGAAAAACACTGATAGCCCTCTCGACGTGCCTGCCCGTGCAGGCACGTCTCTCCCTTCAGATTCGGTTACTTTTCCGCCAGAACTCAAACAATCTGTCAATGAGGTCGCCACCGCCTCACTATTGTATTGATAAGCATTATCACTTCAAATATCGTTGCCCGGTAGCTCCCGGATATTGGATATCATGCAGCGCGCACCACAGGAATGGTGGGAGGTACCACGATTCTGTTGTGTTGCATAAGGTTATCTGATGAACTCCAGCCTTGCCGCCGGCGAACAGTCTGGCGAATCCACCGTCACGTTACGCTACCGTAAAATCCTCGTCAGGCGTTTCGCGCTCGCCAGTGTCCTTTTCGCTCTGATTATCTGCTCACTGCTCCTCGACTTTACTCTCGGGCCATCCGGTATCTCCGTCTCTACGCTCTGGCATACGCTCGTCAATTCGGCCGCCGCCGACGCAGGCACGCGCGTTATCGTCTGGGATATTCGCCTGCCGTTCGCCCTGATGGCTGTCGCCGTCGGCATGGCGCTGGGGCTGGCGGGAGCAGAAATGCAGACTATCCTGAACAACCCGCTCGCCAGCCCGTTTACGCTGGGCGTCTCCTCTGCCGCCTCCTTTGGCGCCGCGCTGGCGATTGTGCTGGGGCTGGGCATTCCCGGCATCGACGATAAGTGGTTTATTCCCGCGAATGCCTTTGTCTTTGCGCTGCTGGCCTGCTTTATCCTCGACGGCATCAGCCGCTGGACCCGCGTGGCAACCTCCGGCGTCGTCCTCTTCGGCATCGCGCTGGTCTTTACCTTCAACGCCCTGATTTCCATTCTGCAGTTTGTCGCCAGCGAAGATACCCTGCAGGGGCTGGTCTTCTGGACGATGGGCAGCCTGGCACGCGCCTCGTGGGATAAGCTGGCGATCCTGGCCGTCGCCCTGCTGATTATCGTGCCGCTGTCGCTAAAAAATGCCTGGAAGCTTACCGCGCTTCGGCTGGGTGAAGATCGTGCCGTCAGCTTCGGCATCAACGTGAAGAAGCTACGCATGACCACGCTGCTGCGCATCAGCATTATCTCGGCCCTGACGGTGGCCTTCGTCGGTCCTGTTGGCTTTATCGGCCTGGTTGCGCCGCATATCTCACGCATGATGTTCGGGGAAGACCACCGGTTTTACCTGCCCGGCAGCATGCTGATCGGCGCGCTGGTGCTCTCTCTGGCTTCCGTATTTTCCAAGAACATTGTTCCCGGCGTCATCATTCCCGTGGGCATTGTGACCTCGCTGGTTGGCGTACCGTTCTTCCTCAGCATCATTATCCGCAACCGGGGGAACGTATGACCGACGGCCTGCTCGTACGCGATCTCCACACCGGCTATCGCAAGAAGAAGATCATCAATGGCTTAACGACGCCGCTGCTGCCGCGCGGGAAAATTACCGCGCTGCTGGGGCCAAACGGTTCGGGGAAATCAACTCTGCTGCGCGCGCTTGCAGACCTTAATCGCGCTGAAGGGGCGCTGCTGCTCAATGGCGACGATTTGATGACGCTGCCGCCAGCGAAGCGCGCGCAAAAGGTGGTGTATCTGCCGCAGTCCCTGCCGCAGGGCGTCCATCTTCATGCCCTTGAGTCGGTCATTGTCGCCCGCAGGGCAAGCGGCAACACGCGCACGCATAACGTTGAACAGGAAGCGTATGCCATTCTCGAAAAGCTGGGCGTTGCCCATCTGGCAATGAGCTTCCTCGACCAGCTCTCCGGCGGTCAGAAGCAGCTGATTGGGCTTGCGCAGTCGCTCATCCGCCAGCCGGACCTGCTGCTGCTGGACGAGCCCCTAAGCGCCCTCGATCTCAACTATCAGTTCCACGTGATGGATATCGTTGCTCGCGAGACGCAGCTGCGCAACATCGTCACCGTAGTGGTGATCCACGATATCAACATCGCCCTGCGCCATGCGAACTACGCCATGATGCTCAAAGACGGGGAGCTGATTGCCAGCGGGCTGCCGGGAGAAGTGGTGAATTCCGCCAATCTGGCGACGGTGTACGGCGTGGACGGCCGGGTTGAATACTGTTCCCGGGGGCTACCGCACGTGGTGGTCGACGGGTTAACGCCATAAAAAAGAAGACGGGGAAAACATGACGCTAAAAAAACGAATCGCTGCCGGCCTGGCCCTGGTATTTATGCCTCTGCTGGCGCTGGCGCAGAACTGGCCGGTCACGGTAAAGGATCTGGATAACCGCACGGTAACCGTTGAACACGCGCCGCAGCGTATCATTCTGCAGGACGGGCGCGATATCTTCACCCTGGCCCTGCTGGAGCGTGAGAACCCGTTCGCCCACGTGGTGGCCTGGAACAACCTGCCGAAAAAACAGGATAGCGAAACCTGGAACGTGCTGAAGCGCAAATGGCCGAAAGCGGAAAAGATCCTCGACATGAAGTTTTCCGACCAGGGAAACGTCGATCTCGAAACGGTGATCTCCCGCCAGCCTGACCTGATGATCGCCCAGCTTCGTGCCAAACCGTCGCTGGTGCAGACCGGCGTGCTGGCGAAGCTCGAGGCGCTGCATATCCCGGTTGTGTTCGTGGATTACGAACTGCATCCGGTCCAGAACACGCTGCCAAGCATTGCCCTGCTGGGTAAGGTCATGGGCCAGGCCGATCGCGCGCAGGCCTATATCGATTTCTATCAGCAGCGTCTGGATACGATCCACCAGCGTCTGGCGAACGTCAGCAAGAAGCCGCTGGTCTTTATCGAACCGATAGCCGGCGTAGGTGGCCTGGATAACGGCTGCTGCTTTACCCACGCGCGCAACGGCTGGGGCGGGCTGGTCGAGGCCGCAGGTGGGAACAATATAGGTTCACAGCTGCTGCCGGGCGCAGCCGGGAATATCTCGGTGGAAAAAATTATCTCAATGAACCCGGATTACTACCTGATGACCGGGTCTAAACGTCCGGGTAAAGGTACGGCAGTGATCCCGTTCGGCTATAACGTCCCGGCGGGCGACGTGACGGCAGCGTTTAATGACCTGCTGGCGCGTCAGGGCGTTGCCAGCATTCCGGCAGTCGCAAAAGGCCATACCGGGGCGCTGTATCATCACTTCTATAACAACCCGTATAACATCATCGCCATTGAGGCGCTGAGCAAAATCTTCTATCCAACGCAGTTTGAGGACGTTGACCCGCAGGCGGATTATCACGCCATTATCACCCGCTTCACCGCGATTCCGGATGACAACATTATCCTGAGCTATACCCCGTCACGCTAACTCACAGGCCGGGCGGCGGCTTCGCCTGACCCGGCCCGTTCGGTTATCCTGCCATCGCCGCAGCTTCGACCGGTTTCTGGCGCAGCCAGATGCCCAGCGCCAGCCCCATCAGCGACAGCGCCAGCACGTACCAGGCCGGCGCCATCGGCGACACGCCCATCAGCACGGTAACGGCAATCGGGGTGAGTCCGCCGAAGATGGCATAAGAGACGTTGTACGAAAACGAGATGCCGGTGAAGCGCACCTCCGGCGGAAACGCGCGCACCATGACGTACGGTACCGCGCCGACCACCCCAACGCACAGCCCCACCACCCCGTACAGCAGGAACAGCTGCTCCGGGTGGCTGCCCGCCAGATGGTAGAACGCCCAGCTCGACGCGGCCAGCAGCAGGCTGCCGACGATAAAGGTCAGGCTTGCGCCGATTCGATCAACGGCCAGCCCGGCGATCAGGCAGCCGAAGCAGAGCATAATCGTCGCGATGCTGTTGGCCTGCAGCGTGACCGCAGGGGCGAAACCGTACTGCTTTTGCAGCCAGACCGGCGACATCAGGATCACCACGACAATACCTGCCGAGAGCAGCCAGGTGAGCAGCATTGAGATCGCCACGGCGCTTCTGTGGCGCACCACCACCGCCTTAACCGGCAGCTCCTGCGCCAGCGCCTTGCGCTGCTGCATTTCAAGGAAAATCGGGGTCTCCTGCAGCCAGCGGCGCAGGTACATTGCCACCAGGCCAAACGCCCCGCCCAGCAGGAACGGCAGGCGCCAGCCCCACTCGTGCACGGCCTGCTGCGTCATGCTGGTATTCACAAGCGTTGCGACCACAGAACCCAGCAGAATGCCGATGGTCAGCCCTGCGGTTAGGGTGCCGCAGGCGATACCAATGCGGCGCGCCGGGACATGCTCGGCCACGAAAACCCATGCGCCGGGCACTTCGCCGCCAATCGCCGCGCCCTGCATAAGGCGCATCAACAGCAGCAGTAACGGCGCAACGATACCCACAGAGGCATAGGTAGGCAGGAGGCCAATCGCCAGCGTCGGCACGGCCATTAGCAGAATACTGAGGGTAAACATCTTCTTACGCCCGACCAGATCGCCGAAGTGGGCCATCACGATGCCGCCCAGCGGACGCGCCAGATACCCGGCGGCAAAAATGCCGAAGGTTTGCACCTGACGCAGCCATTCCGGAATGTCCGCCGGGAAGAAGAGTTCCCCCACCACGGCGGCGAAAAAGACGAAGATAATGAAGTCGTAAAACTCCAGCGCGCCGCCCAGAGCAGCCAGCGTGAGGGTTTTGTAGTCCTGCCGATTCAGAGGTCGAGCGTTATGTGACATAGCGAACCATTATGCGTTTATTGTGGATTTATTTTTACAGTAATCGTAAAGAAAAAATTACTATACCGTAAAACCCTTACCACGCCATCGCCGCTTCAGCTAATGTCACATAATCGTTATTTTCAGGAGATTGTTTCGCGGCGTGCGCTCTTTGGACGAAATGCTGCTACGATCTTGTCATCCGTTTCCACGTAGGGCCCGTCAAGCAACTGTATACAATACGGTACACTTGCAAAGATCCCGTGCACAATCACGCTACCGTCTTCCGCTTTAAGCCCTTCCAGGGTCTCCTTGATCGACTTCGGCTGGCCCGGCAGGTTCAGGATCAACGCCTGTTTGCGGATCACGCCCACCTGGCGAGAAAGAATAGCGGTTGGAACAAAGTGTAGGCTGATCTGACGCATCTGCTCGCCAAAGCCCGGCATTTCACGGTCGGCCACGGCCAGCGTCGCATCCGGGGTTACGTCGCGGCGCGCGGGCCCGGTTCCACCCGTCGTTAAGACCAGGTGGCAGCTCATCTCATCCACCAGCTCGCAGAGCGTCTGCTCGATAATGGGCTGCTCGTCGGGAATTAAACGGGTCTGGATTTCAAAAGGGGTGGTCAGCGCGCTGCCCAGCCACGCTTCCAGAGCGGGGATGCCTTTATCCTGATAAACACCGCTGGAGGCGCGGTCAGAAATCGACACTAAGCCGATACGTAAGGTATTCATAGCCATTCCATTCAAAAAGTACTGATTAAAGGGAATGATACACGGAGAGGGGAATTTCAGACAGCGTACGAAAGAAGTAGCGTGACCGGGAGCCCGGTCACGCAGAATGATTACAGCAGGTCGCCGATCATTTTTTCCAGTTTACCCTGGTCAACAGCAAACTTGCGGATACCGTCCGCCAGTTTGTCTACGGCCATTGGATCCTGGTTGTGCTGCCACAGGAACTCGGATTCAGTGATGCGCTCTGGACGCGCTTTCACTTCACCGGTATAGGACAGTTTACGATCAAGCGCGCCTTCGCTTTCTGCCAGCTCTTTCAGCAGCGCAGGGGCGATGGTCAGACGGTCGCAGCCAGCCAGCTCGATGATTTCACCGACGTTACGGAAGCTTGCGCCCATAACCACGGTCTCATAGCCGTGCTGTTTGTAGTATTCGTAGATTTCAGTAACGGAAACCACGCCTGGATCTTCAGCAGGAGCATACTCTTTCTTGTCGGTGTTGGCTTTGTACCAGTCCAGAATACGGCCGACGAACGGAGAAATCAGGTATACGCCAGCTTCTGCACATGCGCGCGCCTGCGCGAAGGAGAACAGCAGGGTCAGGTTACAGTTGATACCGTCTTTTTCCAGCTGCTCTGCAGCGCGGATGCCCTGCCAGGTGGAAGCCAGTTTGATCAGGATGCGGTCGTTGCTGATGCCAGCATCGTTGTACATTTTGATCAGACGTTTTGCTTTCGCGATAGACGCGTCGGTGTCGTAGGACAGACGTGCATCAACTTCGGTAGAGATACGGCCAGGAACCAGCTTCAGGATTTCCAGACCGATGTTCACTGCCAGTTTGTCAGTTGCATCCACAACCTGCTGCGCGCGGTCGTTGCTCTGCGCTTTCGCCCAGGTCACTGCGTCGTCAATCAGTTTGCGATACTCAGGGATCTGCGCGGCGTTAAGGATCAGAGAAGGGTTGGTTGTGGCATCCTGCGGCTGGTACAGCTTCATTGCCGCGATATCTCCGGTGTCAGCTACGACAGTGGTGAACTGACGAAGGGAGGTCAATTTATCCGTCATGATAGTGTTTCTCTTTTAACGTGCCCTGGATAATTCACGCTACCGACAGCATGCCTGCAGCGGAAAAATGACAGGTTTACTTGTTAGGGGGATGTAACCGGTCTGCCCTGATGATAACACGACGGGATAGCAGCGCAACCGCAGACAGTGCGCTTAGGCAGAGTATGATAAACTGGCATTATTAACAGGCTGCTAAGCAACAGCATGCCCAATCAGTGGTAGCGCTTACATATTCACTTCGGCATCAACAAGAGGGACGTTAATGCCTGATTTCCTTTTCTTTATTAACGAAATCCTCTGGGGTTCGATAATGATATACCTGCTTCTGGGAGCAGGTATTTGGTTCACGTTGCGCAGCGGTTTTATCCAGTTTCGCTATATTCGCAAGTTTGGCAGAAGTCTTAAAAACAGCATCGCCCCACAGCCGGGGGGGCTGACCTCCTTCCAGGCGCTTTGTACCAGCCTCGCCGCCCGGGTCGGCAGCGGAAACCTTGCAGGCGTTGCGCTGGCAATCAGCGCGGGTGGCCCTGGCGCCGTGTTCTGGATGTGGGCCACGGCGATTATCGGCATGGCGACCTCGTTTGCCGAATGTTCCCTCGCGCAGCTCTACAAAGAGAAAGACAAAAAGGGCCAGTTTCGCGGCGGTCCGGCCTGGTATATGGCCCGTGGACTGGGGATGCGCTGGATGGGCGTTCTGTTCTCGCTCTTATTACTTGTCGCCTACGGCCTGATTTTCAATACCGTGCAGGCTAACTCCGTGGCACATGCCCTGCGCTATGCGTTCGCCTGCCCGGAATGGATAAGCGGCGCCGTATTAGCGCTTCTCACCCTGCTCGCCATTTCTACCGGCCTCAAAAGTATTGCCCGCCTGATGCAGTGGCTGGTGCCGATTATGGCCCTCATGTGGATCGCCGCCAGCCTGTTCGTGACCGCGCTGCATATCGAGCAGGTGCCGGAGGTGATTTCCACTATCTTTAAAAGCGCGTTCGGCTGGCGCGAAGCGGCCTCGGGCGCGCTGGGTTACACCGTCAGTCAGGCTCTCACCGCTGGATTCCAGCGCGGGATGTTCTCGAACGAAGCGGGAATGGGCTCAACGCCCAATGCCGCCGCAACGGCAGCGTCCTGGCCTCCTCACCCTGCGGCACAGGGTATTGTGCAAATGATTGGCGTGTTTACGGACACCATTGTCATCTGTTCTGCCAGCGCGATGATCGTCCTGCTGGCGGGGCCGCTTCCCCATCCATCAGGTGCCGTTGGGATCCAACTCGTTCAGCAGGCGCTGGTCAATCTGGCCGGCGGCTGGGGCGCGGGATTTGTCTCGCTTATCGTGATGTTGTTCGCCTTCAGCTCGATCGTTGTTAACTACGTCTATGCCGAAAACAACCTCATCTTCCTGAAGTTCGACTCGCGAAATACCCTCAGGCTCCTGCGTCTGGGGGTGATACTGATGATAATGGCAGGTTCATTGCTCAGCATGCCGCTGGTCTGGCAGCTGGCGGATGTGATTATGGCGCTGATGGCCATCACGAACCTGACGGCGATTTTGCTGCTCTCGCCGGTTGTCACCCTTATTGCCAGGGACTATCTGCGCCAGCGGAAGCTCGGCGTTCAGCCGGTGTTCGATCCTTCCCGCTATCCCGAAATAGAAAACCAGATTGCTCCCGGCTCCTGGGATGATTTGCCGCGGCGATAACAGCTATCGATCAATTCAGGGCGATTTTTTGCTAAAGTCGCTCTAAATTTCCTGCAAGGACTGGATATGCTGATTCTGATTTCACCTGCAAAAACGCTCGACTACCAGAGCCCGCTCGCCACCGAGCGCTATACCCAGCCCGAACTGCTGGACTATTCCCAACAGCTGATCCACGAAGCGCGTAAGCTCTCCGCGCCGCAAATTGCCTCGCTGATGAGCATCAGCGACAAGCTCGCGGATCTCAACGCGACCCGCTTCCACGACTGGCACCCGGACTTCACGCCGTCCAACGCCCGTCAGGCGCTTCTGGCGTTTAAGGGCGATGTCTATACCGGCCTGCAGGCTGAGACGTTTAGCGAAGCCGATTTCGATTTCGCCCAGCAGCATCTGCGCATGTTGTCCGGGCTGTACGGCGTGCTGCGCCCGTTAGATTTGATGCAGCCCTATCGCCTGGAGATGGGTATCCGGCTCGAAAATGCCAAAGGTAAAGACCTGTACCATTTCTGGGGCGACATCATCACCGACAAGCTGAACGCCGCGCTGCGCGCCCAGGGCGATAACGTGGTGATTAACCTGGCGTCCGACGAATATTACAGGTCCGTTAAGCCGAAAAAGCTGGAGGCGGACATCATCAAGCCGGTCTTCCTCGATGAGAAAAACGGTAAGTTCAAGGTCATCAGCTTCTACGCCAAAAAAGCGCGCGGCCTGATGAGCCGCTTCATCATTCAAAACCGCCTGACGAAGCCGGAGCAGTTGACTGGGTTTAACAGCGAGGGCTATTTCTTTGACGAGGAAGCGTCAGGGAAAGGCGAGCTGGTCTTTAAGCGTCACGAACAGTAAAAACAAACCCCGCCAGCTGGCGGGGTTTTGCATTAATGGTGTTTCCAGTCCGGCCCGCGATCGTCGCGGTGGTTATCGCGGTGATGGTCATCATGGCGATTGTCATGTTTGCGATGTTCATCATGCGGACGCCAGTGGTTATCGCGCCAGTCATAGTGCGCCTTCCACCAGTCATGGTCGCGCCAGCGGCCACCGTCCCAGTAATGCCCGTTGCGATCCTGGTCGCCAATCTGCAGTTTTACCGCAGGCACGAGGGTGATTTCGGATGCCTGTGCCGCCATGGGAGCGACCAGCATCAGTGAAAGCGCGATGAGTGCAGGTTTCAGTGTAGACATAGGTGACTCCTTATTCTTCTTGCCCAACGTGGGCCGATGTAAGGAGATTACGCGAGGGAAACGAGGGTTGTTATTCTCTGCAATCCTAATCTCTAAGTGACCGCATTTAGTGGGAATTCCTGCATTTTTCCTGCTTTATTTCTCCTTAATTTCTTCACAAAAAAAGCCGGGTGGCGGCTTCGCCTTACCCGGCCTACAAATTGGTACCGTTATTGCCGGGTGACGCTGCGCTTACCCGGCCTACAATTGGTACCGTTATTGCCGGGTGCCGCTGTGCTTACCCGGCCTACAATTGGTGCCGTTATTGCCGGGTGGCGCTGCGCTTACCCGGCCTACAATTGGTACCGTTATTGCCGGGTGGCGCTGGGCTTACCCGGCCTACAATTGGGGTCGTCGTAGGTCGGGTAAGGCGTAGCCGCCACCCGACAAAAATCACGCGCGGGTCATCATCAACTTACGCAGCGCGGCAAAATCCGCCGGAAGCTCATGCGACAGCAGCGGCAGGTCCGCACGGTCCGCCAGCTCTTTCGGCAGCGGAAGCGTTTCGCCCAGAATCTCTTCCACGCTCTCTTTGAACTTGGCCGGATGCGCCGTGCCGAGGAACAGGCCGTACTCACCCGGATTAAGCTGGTCGCGCAGCGCGCGGTAGGCAATCGCCGCGTGCGGCTCGGAGGTGTACCCCACCGCCTTCAGCTCGCGCATGGTCGCTTCGGTGGTTTCATCCGTGATTGCCGCATAGCCCAGATCGCCCAGGCGCCAGATCTTACGGCGGAACAGCTCTTCCACGCGCGGCCAGTTGTTCGGCTGGCTCACGTCCATCGCATTAGAGAGCGTCGCCTGCGTCGCGTTTGGCGCCCATTTTCCGTCTTTCAGGAAGCGCGGTACGGTGTCGTTAGCGTTGGTCGCGGCGATAAAGCGCTTCACCGGCAGCCCCAGGGATTTCGCCAGCAGGCCCGCCGTCAGGTCACCGAAGTTTCCGCTTGGCACGGACACCACCAGCTGATTGCGCGCTTCCTGCGGCAGCTGGGCTACCGCTTCGAAGTAGTAGCAGATCTGCGCCAGCAGGCGGCTGATGTTAATAGAGTTCGCCGAGTTCAGGCCCAGCGCGACCTTCAACTCTTCGTCGTCGAAGGCCTGCTTCACCAGCGCCTGGCAGGCATCGAAATCGCCGTCGATCGCTACGGTTTCAATGTTGCCGCCGAGGGTGCAGAACAGCTTTTCCTGCAGCGGGCTGATTTTGCCTTTCGGGTAGAGGATCACCACGCGGACGTTTTTCAGGCCGTAGAACGCGTGTGCCACCGCCGCACCGGTATCCCCGGAGGTCGCGGTCAGAATGGTCACCGGTTTGTCTCCGCTGATGTGCGTCAGCATCTGCGCCATAAAACGGCCGCCGAAGTCTTTGAACGCCAGCGTCGGGCCGTGGAACAGCTCCAGACAGCCAACGTCAGGCTCAACCTGCTTAACCGGCGCCGGGAAGGCGAACGCCGCGCGCACGCGCTCTTCCAGCAGCTCCTGCGGGATCTCATCGCCAATAAACGCGGACAAAATTTTGGTGCTGCGGGTGACAAAGTCCTGCTTCAGCAGTTCGTCGATGTCGGTCAGCTGAAATTCCGGCAGATCGTGCGGGAAGAACAGCCCCTGATGTTTGCCCAGCCCCTGTGTTACCGCCTGCGCGAAGCTGACCTGCTCGTTATGATCTTTAAGATTGTAGAGTTTCATTAATTATCCCAGTACTCGTGCGCCAGCCGTGTCCAGACGGCAAATATGAACAAAGCCTTCCTGATTTTGCAGGTAGTGTTTAGAGAGCCAGTCCGCCACGCGCTGCGCGGTGTCTGGCTTGTCGCACAGGGCGAACAGCGTCGGGCCGGAGCCGGAGATGCCGCACGCCTGCGCGCCGATATCCATCGAAGCCTGTCGCGCCTCGTTAAAGCCTGGCAGCAGCTTCGTGCGGTACGGCTCGGCAATGACGTCTTTCATCAGCTTCGCCGCCAGCTGCGGCTGACGGGTGTAGCAGGCGTGAATAAAGCCCGCCAGGTGACGTCCGTGGGCGATACAGTCCTGACGACGGTACTGCGCGGGCAGGATCGCACGCGCTTCGGCGGTCGACACTTTAATACCCGGATAGGCCAGCACCCACAGCCACTCATCAAACCCTGGCACCTGCTGGCTGATGATGCCATTTTCTTCGATCATCAGCTGCATGCCGCCAAGGAAGCACGGCGCCACGTTATCATAATGAATACTGCCCGAAATGCGCCCTTCCAGCTCGCCCATCAGGCCCAGCAGGCGGTTATTGTTCAGCGGCTTGCCGCAGTGCTCGTTCATCGCCACCAGCGCGGCGACGACGGAGCAGGCGCTGGAGCCCAGACCCGAGCCGATCGGCATGCTTTTTTCCAGCGTCATGGCGACCGGCACGTTTTTGCCAATCTCCTGACAGAAGCGTTCCCAGCACTGATAAACGATATTTTCGCGCGGCTCGGACGGCAGCTTGCTTGCGAAGCGGCCCACGTTATTCAGGCTGAAGCTCTCTGCCGCTTCCACCGTTACCGTATCGCCCAGCAGCGAACCATCCATCGGCGTGACCGCCGCGCCCAGCACGTCAAACCCGACGCTCATATTGGCGCTGGAAGCCGGTGCATAAACTTTGACCATGTTAAACTCCTAACTTCCATGACAGGGTACGCAGCAGATCGGCAAACACACCCGCCGCCGTAACATCGTTCCCTGCGCCATAGCCGCGAAGCACCAGCGGCAATGGCTGATAATAATGGCTGTAAAACGCGAGGGCGTTTTCGCCGTTTTTCACTTTATACAGCGGATCGTTGCCATCCACTTCGGCAATCTTCACGCGACAGACGCCATCTTCTTCAATATTGCCAACATAGCGCAATACCTTACCTTCATCACGGGCTTTCGCCACGCGTGCGGCAAAAGCATCGTCAAGCTGAGGTAAATTCGCCATAAAGGCGCCGACGTCACCGCTGTCATCAAATTCTGCTGGCAGCACCGGCTCAATCACAATATCCGACAGCTCCAGCTCGCGGCCCGTCTCACGTACCAGAATCAGCAGCTTGCGCGCCACGTCCATGCCGGAGAGATCGTCGCGCGGGTCCGGCTCGGTATAGCCCAGCTCGCGCGCGGCGCGGGTGGCTTCCGAGAGGCTCATCCCCTCATCCAGCTTACCGAAGATAAAGGACAGCGAGCCGGAAAGAATGCCGGAGAAACGCTGCAGTTCATCACCCGCGTTGAGCAGGTTTTGCAGGTTCTCGATAACCGGCAGCCCCGCGCCCACGTTGGTGTCGTACAGGAACTTGCGGCGCGACTTGCTCGCCGCCAGACGCAGCTGGTGATAGTAATCCATCGACGAGGTGTTGGCCTTTTTGTTCGGCGTCACCACGTGGAAGCCTTCGCGCAGGAAGTCGGCGTACTGATCGGCCACCGCCTGGTTCGAGGTACAGTCAACAATCACCGGGTTAAGCAGGTGATACTCTTTCACCAGACGGATCAGGCGGCCCAGGTTGAACGGCTCTTTCGCCTCGTTCATCTCGGCCTGCCAGTTTTCCAGGTTCAGGCCGTGAACGTTGGTCAGCAGCGCTTTTGAATTCGCGATCCCGCAGACGCGCAGGTCGATATGTTTCTTCTTGAGCCACTCCTGCTGGCGCTTCACCTGCTCCAGCAGCGCGCCGCCAACGCCGCCGACGCCAATCAGGAACAGCTCGATCACCTGGTCGGTGTTGAACAGCATCTGGTGAACGACGCGCACGCCGGTGGTGGCATCGTCGTTATCCACCACCACGGAGATGGAACGCTCAGACGAGCCCTGCGCAATCGCCACGATGTTGATGTTGGCGCGCGCCAGCGCGGCAAAGAATTTAGCGGAGATGCCGCGCAGCGTGCGCATGCCGTCACCGACGACTGAGATGACCGCCAGACGCTCCTGAATGTACAGCGGCTCCAGCAGTTCCTCTTTCAGCTCCAGATAGAACTCTTCCTCCAGCGCGCGACGGGCGCGCAGGCAATCCGCCTGAGGCACGCAGAAGCTGATGCTGTATTCGGACGAGGACTGGGTGATCAGCACAACCGAGATACCGTTGCGGGACATCGCTGCAAAGACGCGCGCCGCCATGCCGACCATGCCTTTCATTCCCGGTCCGGAGACGCTGAACATCGCCATGTTGTTCAGGTTGGAGATGCCTTTCACCGGCAGACCGTCCTCATCGGTACTCGCGCCAATCAGCGTACCCGGCGCCTGCGGGTTACCGGTATTTTTAATCAGGCACGGGATCTGGAACTGGGCAATCGGGGAGATGGTGCGCGGGTGAAGGACTTTAGCGCCGAAGTAGGAAAGCTCCATCGCTTCCTGATACGACATCGACTTCAGCAGTCTGGCGTCCGGCACCTGGCGCGGGTCGCAGGTATACACGCCGTCGACGTCAGTCCAGATCTCACAGCAGTCTGCGCGTAAACAGGCGGCCAGCACGGCGGCGGAGTAGTCAGAGCCGTTGCGGCCCAGCACTACCAATTCGCCCTTTTCGTTTCCGGCGGTGAAGCCCGCCATCAGGATCATGTGGTCAGACGGAATTTTGCTCGCGGCAATGCGGCGGGTTGATTCGGCAATATCAACGGTGGATTCGAGGTAGTGGCCCACCGCCAGCAGTTTTTCAACCGGGTCGATGACGGTCACACTATGCCCGCGCGCTTCCAGCACGCCGGCCATGATGGCGATGGAGAGTTTTTCGCCGCGGCAGATCAGCGCTGCGTTGATGCTGTCCGGGCACTGGCCCAGCAGGCTGATGCCGTGAAGAACGTGTTTAATCTGGGCAAATTCTTGCTCAACGAAGGCTTTCAGCTGAGCGTGCGGGAAACCGGGCAGCGCCTCCGCCAGCCCCTGCAGCAGGTCTGCGAAGATACGCTCGGCGTCGCTGATGTTCGGGAGTGCATCCTGACCACCGATGGTTTTTTCAATCATCGCCACCAGATGGTTCGTGATTTTTGCCGGGGCAGAGAGCACGGTCGCAACCTGCCCCTGCCTGGCGTTACTTTCCAGGATATCGGCAACACGCAGAAAACGTTCTGCATTTGCCACTGATGTACCGCCGAACTTCAACACTCGCATGGTTCTACCTCATTTCCTTTAGCCGAAAAAAAAGCCCGCACTGTCTGGGTGCGGGCTTTTTTTGTTTTTCCTGTACGCGTCAGCCCGCATCGTTACCTGTGGTAATGATGGTGGTTGTGGTAATGGTGGTGATGCTGATGCGTTTCATGGATGTTGTGTACTCTGTCATTATTATCTGTCTGTGCTGTATTCTTTTAGGGTTAAAGGATTGGGCACCTTAAGTCAATGAATTTTTAATTTGATCATACTTCGGGACGCTCTTACGTCCCGCTGCGTGCAGATTTATTTTCATCCGAATCCCCCAGAAGCAACCCCGGATATCAGACGGTTCAGCCATACTAAAAACGTATTACAGAATTTTACTCGGCCAATTTTTTTTCAATATCGTGGAGCAAACGGTGCAACATTGCCGTGTCGCGTTGCTCGAGCCGGCCCAGACGCTGCTGTAACCAGTCCACCATTTTTTGATCGTCCGCTACGCCTAGCTGCGATAACAGGTTTTCCACGCGCGCGCGCAGCGCCGCCAGCTGATTGCCGTCCGCGTCTGAAACCTGTGGCTGTGGAATTTGCATTAAGGATGCTAATTGATAGCAATAAACCATCACCGCCTGGCCTAAGTTAAGAGACGGATAGTCAGCCGCCATTGGCGCTCCCGTCAGCACATCCGCAAGCTCCAGCTCCTCGTTGGTCAGCCCGGAATCTTCCCGGCCAAACACCAGCGCCGCCTTTTCCAGCCACTGGCTTTTTTCTTCCAGCATCGGCACCAGTTCCGCAGGCGTAGCGTAGTAGTGGAACTTCGCCCGGCTGCGCGCGGTGGTCGCAACGGTGAACGAAATGTCGTGCAGCGCGTCTGCGAGCGTATCGTAAGTGGTTATATTATCGAGAATATCTCCCGAACCGTGCGCCACCCAGCGCGCCGCGGGCTCCAGGTGCGCCGTGCTGTCCACAATACGTAAATCAGTAAAACCCATGGTCTTCATGGCACGGGCCGCAGCGCCTATATTTTCAGCTCTTGCTGGCGCAACCAGCACAATCGACAGATGCATTTATGTTCTCTTTTTAAGCAGTTAGCGGATAAAAATGTGATGCACTTCAACATATTACGCAGCACGAATTTACAAAATTGCAACACAAATCACCGAAATAGCGTTTCATAACAAATTAAAGACGCTAAACTATTTTGTGGCTGAACAATCAGTTAGAATGTTAACAGAACCTCATTATCCTTATGTTTTATAATGATAATGACCGTATGAATACCCTGTTATGATTGGATTCGTAATGTTTATCAATCAATGTCCGCAACTGGTTGGTTTATTGAAAAATTGTGACAAAGGCTAGCATTCGGCTACGATGATTTCATCAAACTGTTAACGTGCTACAATTGAACTTGATATATGTCAACGAAGCGTAGTTTTATTGGGTGTCCGGTGTCACTTAGCCTGTTATGTTGCTGTTAAAATGGTTAGGATGACAGCCGTTTTTGACACTGTCGGGTCCTGAGGGAAAGTGCCCACGACCAAGCTAATGATGTTGTTGACGTTGATGGAAAGTGCATCAAGAACGCAATTACGTACTTTAGTCACGTTAGGCCGATCATGTTAATTTGCGACATGTATCAGGCAGGTCAGGGACTTTTGTACTTCCTGTTTCGATTTAGTTGGCAATTTAGGTAGCAAACATGCAGACCCCGCACATTCTTATCGTTGAAGACGAGTTGGTAACACGCAACACGTTAAAGAGCATTTTCGAAGCAGAAGGCTACGATGTCTTTGAAGCGACCGATGGCGCAGAGATGCATCAGATCCTTTCTGAAAATGATATCAACCTGGTCATTATGGATATCAACCTGCCGGGCAAAAACGGCCTTCTCCTGGCGCGCGAACTGCGTGAACAGGCGAACGTCGCGTTAATGTTCCTGACAGGCCGTGACAACGAAGTTGATAAGATCCTTGGCCTGGAAATCGGTGCAGATGATTACATCACCAAACCGTTTAATCCTCGCGAGTTAACCATTCGTGCACGCAACCTGCTGTCCCGCACCATGAACCTGGGTACGATCAGCGAAGAGCGCCGTAGCGTCGACAGCTACAAGTTCAACGGCTGGGAACTTGATATCAATAGCCGTTCGCTGATTAGCCCGAACGGTGAGCAGTATAAACTGCCGCGCAGTGAATTCCGCGCGATGCTGCACTTCTGCGAAAACCCGGGCAAAATTCAGTCCCGTGCAGAACTGCTGAAGAAAATGACCGGTCGCGAGCTGAAGCCGCACGACCGTACCGTAGACGTGACTATCCGTCGTATTCGTAAGCACTTCGAATCTACGCCAGATACGCCGGAAATCATCGCCACGATCCACGGCGAAGGGTACCGTTTCTGCGGTGACCTGCAGGAATAATCCCGCACGTTACGCATTAAAAAACGGCGCATTTGCGCCGTTTTTTTTATTTCCAGATCCGCATCGTATCGTCATCCGCTTCTGCGGGAGGCAACGGACGTTTCGACTGGGAAAGCGAATACCAGTCAAAGTGGCGCGTCAGGTACATCACCGAGAAAAGGGCCACTGCCAGCACCGCAGACCCCAGCAGCAGCGCGCTGTCTTCTGAGCGCAGCAGGAACCACATCACCACGTCCAGCCCCAGCAGCGCCAGTACAAACATCCCGCTGCGCTTCCAGCTTTTCAGCACCGCCTGTAGATACATTCCGTTCATAGCCGCGCCAACGAGGCTTGCGACAATCCAGGCAGGCGTAAACCCAACGTGCTCAGACAACGCCAGCAGTACCAGATAGAACAGCACCAGTGAAAGCCCCACCAGCAGATACTGCATCGGGTGCAGACGCAGCCCGGTTAGGGTCTCGAAGACAAAAAACGCCATGAACGTCAGCGCTATCAGGAGGATGGCGTACTTCACCGCACGGTCGGTCAACTGGTATTGGTCTGCTGGCGTAGCGACCGTAACGCTAAAGGCTGGGATATCACTCCATTCAGGGGACGCCTGGCCACTAAACCATCCCTCCATATTGTTCGCAAACCAGCTGCTCTGCCAGTTCGCCTGAAAACCAGAATCACCAATCTTGTGCTTCACCGGCAGATAGTTGCCCATAAAGCCCGGGTGCGGCCAGTTGCTGTTGAGGGTCATTTCACTGTTACGCCCGACCGGCACCACGGAAAAACTGCCTGTCCCTGCCAGATTCAGCGAAACATCGAGGGCGAAGCTTTTTGCCGCCAGCGCGTGGTCCGTCAGTGGGATATGAATACCGGAAAGCGCCCCATACACGCCGGAACCCGGCTCGACGCTCGGCGTTTCACCGTTAATGTCTGCCACCTTCACCGTGCCAATTCCCCGGGCATCGCCCACGCCAACGACGATAAACGGCTGTCCCAGCGTCATGGTTTCCCCCTTCAGCTGCGCCATTTTCTCGGTGCTAAATTGCGCTTTTATCTTCAGATCGGTGTTCCAGATTTGTCCGTCATAGATGCCAATACTTCGGGACTCAACGCGCTGATTTCCCTCAACAAGCAGAGATTCCGGCAGAATGAAGTGCATATAGGTTTTCTTGTATTCGACCTTCTTCTCATCCTCCAGCTTGTAAAAAATCTCCGTCACCGGAATGGCAATGAGCGGGCCGACCAGCTTTTGCGGTCCGCTGGTGCTTTGGCGAAGCGTGTTTTCAACGTCGTTACGGTAGCTCTCGCGTTCCGAAATCAGGTTACTGACCATAAACAACGGAACTAACAGCAGCAGAATGCACCCCAGCAGGGTGCTCACTTTCCAGAACAGGGGGGATTTCATCATTACGTCTCCTTTGTGATGAGGAGAGCGTAACGAGGCTATGTGGGGTCAGTTTGAAGCTATGTGAAGTGACGGTGAAGTGCCAGCGTGGCGGTTGCGCCCCCTTGATCCCGATTCTGCAACGTAATGCTCCCCTGGTGCAAACGGGCAACTTCCTGAACAAAAGCCAGCCCGAGTCCGCTGCTCTTCAGTCCGTTGCTGCGCGGGAGGGAATAGAAGCGTTCAAAAATACGCGTCAGGGCATAATCCGGGATACCGCTTCCGCTATCGGTCACCGTCAGCAGGACCTGCGTTTGCGCTTCACACGCGGCCAGCGCAATAGCTCCGCCGGGCGGCGTGAAGTCGATGGCGTTATCCAGCAAATTACCCAGGGCCTGTTCGAGCAGCTCAGGATCGCCCGCAACGCACAGAGAGGCGCGTTGGCTCGTCAGCGTGATATTTTTCGCCGTCAGAACCGCCGAACGCGCGTCGGCCAGCCGGGTAAATAGCGTGTCAACGTCGACGCTGACCGGCACGATCTCCACCCGATTTTCAAGCCGCGCCTGGGTAAGCAGCTTTTCGACCAGCGACTGCATGCGCGCGTTTTGCACCAGAATATTATCAATAAACCGCGCGGCCACCGGCGGAGGCGGCTGCTCGGTGAGGATTTCCGCCGCGCCGCGAATGGCCGCGATGGGGCTTTTCAGCTCGTGAGTGAGGGCATGGACATAGTGTTCAATGTAGTTTTTCCCCTCCAGCCGAATGCGCATATTTTCCAGCGCCTGCGCCAGCTTGCGCAGTTCGCTACTGCCTGGGTTAGGCAGCGGGAGAGGCGTATCGGTGGTCACCGCGTCGGCGTAACGCGATAAGGTGCCGATGGAGCGATTGATCCACCACGCCACGACAAGGCCAATCAGCAAGGCAATGCCGAGCAGCGCCCCGCCCGCCCACAGGATCCGCCGCTCGCTGCGGTGGATAACCGGCGCCATCGTGCTGTTCGGTTTCCCCACCGACAGCACGCCGACGATCTTACCCCGATCCACCACCGGCGCGGCAACATACATCACCGTGCTCTGTGGATCGTCAGGGTTGATCTGGGTACTGCGCGCACCGTATTCGCCGCGCAGCGTCAGCCAGACGTCGTTCCAGCGGGAATAATCTTTCCCCACGGCCTGTCCGGCGGAGTCAAACACCACCCTCCCCCCGGCATCGGTCATGTAGACGTGATACTCGTTACGCACTTTATGAATGCCGCCGATATTGGCGCGGAAGGGGCGCTGATGGAGCTGTGAAAAGGCCTGCGCCAGCTTGCCCTGCTGCGCGTCACCCGACAGCAGATCGTCACGCCCCACCTCCGCCAGTAAGGTAGCGGTATCGATCAGCGTGCCCTCCGTTGCCCTGCGCACGCCGGGCTTCACTTCCTGCACGAAGATCGACAGCACAAACCACGCGGCAATTGCCACAATCAGGAAGTACCCCAGCAGCAGCCGCATGCCGATGCGCATTAATAAAGCCCCAGGCTGTAGCCCATACCGCGGTGGGTGCTGATGGGCGAAAGCGTCTCGTTCACCGCCCGCAGCTTGGCGCGCAAGGTTTTGATGTGGGTGTCGACGGTGCGATCGAAACTGTCGCCGTCGTCTCCCCACACCCTATCCATCAGCTGCTGGCGCGAAAACACGCGCCCCGGTGCCTGCAAGAGCGTTTTGAGTAATAAAAATTCGTAGCGGGTGAGCGGAAGAGGTTCCCCGCACCAGCTAATCCGCGCGGCTGACTCATTCAGCTCAAACTGCCCGATTCGGACGATGTCAGAAGGCGCAGCCGATTTTTGCATCCGCCGTAAAATCGTCCTTACCCGGGCGCACACTTCCCGTGGAGAGAAAGGCTTGGCAACGTAGTCGTCAGCGCCCATTTCCAGGCCGAGGAGTTTATCCACTTCATCGCTGCGCGCCGTCAGAAACAGCACCGGCAGTGACGGATGCTGCGCCAGCAGCTGACGACACAGCTCAAAGCCGCTGATGTCCGGGAGCCCGACGTCCAGAATGGCGAGCGCGGGAGTCTGCCGCCGCGCTTCCTCCAGCACCGGCAAGCCGCGCTCAAACGCCTTTACGGTAAACCCTTCCTGCTGGAGCATGTAGATAAGCGTATCGGCGATACTGGTTTCATCTTCAACCAGCCAGACCACAGGTTGTTGCATGGTTCATCCCTGAATTAATGCCACGGCATAATCGGCACGGCGCTGATGGCGTTTTTCGGCGAGCCTTCCACCACTTTGTCGGAGTAAGCAAGATAGGCCAGGGTGTTGCGCTTCGCATCATAGAAACGCACCACCTGCAGCTTTTTGAATACCAGCGAGGTCCGTTTCTGGAAGACCACGTCGCCCTGCGCTTTGCCGTTTTTGATTTTATCGCTCAGCTCGACCGGGCCAACCTGCTGGCACGAAATGGCCGCGTCTGACGTATCTTCCGCCAGCCCAAGGCCGCCTTTAATCCCGCCGGTTTTCGCCCGGCTGACGTAGCAGGTGACGTTTTTCACATCCGGATCGTCGAAGGCTTCCACCACGATTTTGTGGTCAGGACCGAACATTTTAAACACGGTATCGACGGAGCCAATCTGTTCCGCCTGGGCGGCGCGCCCCACCAGCAGCATCAACGCGGTAAAGAGTAAAGTCTTGTATTTCATATTGTTACCATTCTTTAAAATTGCACTGAGCGATTATTCAACACTTTAGACAAAAATGTAGCAAGATCACAGGATTAGAATATATTTGCCCATAATGCGCTGCAAAAAGCATTAATGCGCAAAAAAAACACCGAATGCTAAAACATCAAAAAATGCTATTATCCGCTAACCTGTTATCAGGCACCTGCTGTTTTAAGGATGAGGATAGTATATGGATCAGGCTGGAATTATTCGCGACCTGCTTACCTGGCTGGAAGGTCATCTCGACCAGCCTTTGTCACTGGATAATGTGGCGGCAAAAGCAGGCTATTCCAAGTGGCATCTGCAAAGGATGTTCAAGGATGTCACCGGTCATGCCATCGGTGCCTATATTCGCGCGCGTCGTTTATCAAAATCCGCTGTCGCACTGCGCCTGACCGCGCGCCCGATCCTGGATATTGCCCTGCAGTATCGTTTCGATTCGCAGCAGACCTTCACCCGCGCCTTTAAAAAACAGTTCTCGCTGACGCCAGCGCTCTATCGCCGCTCGCCTGACTGGAGTTCGTTTGGTATGCGTCCGCCGCTGCGCCTGGGCGAATTCGCCATGCCAAAATACGAAATGGTTACCCTGCCGGAAACCCATCTGATTGGTACGACGCAGAGCTACTCCTGCTCTCTGGAGCAAATTTCCGAGTTCCGTCACCAAATGCGCGTCCAGTTCTGGCGTGATTTCCTCAGCCATGCGCCGGCTATCCCGCCGATGTTATACGGCCTGAACGAAACGCACCCAAGCCACGAAAAAGACGACGAGCAGGAGGTGTTCTACACCACCGCGCTCACGCCTGAACTGGCGAATGGCTACATTCAGGGCTCTAAACCGGTCGTGCTGGAAGGTGGCGATTACGTCATGTTCGCGTATGAAGGGCTGGGAACGGGCGTTCAGGAATTTATCCTGACCGTTTACGGGACCTGCATGCCAATGCTGAATCTGAATCGCCGTAAAGGTCAGGATATCGAGCGTTACTATCCGGCAAGCGATGCAAAACCGGAAGAAGGCCCCATCAACCTGCGTATGGAATACCTCATTCCGGTACGTCGTTAACGCTGAAGTTCGTCCAGCGCAGGGGCATCAAGATGCGAAATGTCCCCTGCCATCTCCACCACCCATCCCGACGCCAGCCACTGGCTTTCCTGATAATCGATACGGGAAATGGAGCAGTTGCGCAGGCGCAGACGGCGTTCGGCGTAAGCCGGTAGGCCCAGAATGGTGCTCACCAGGCAGCCCAGCGCGATACCGTGACTCACCAGCAGCGGACGGCTGCCCGCCGGAAGCTTCAGGCACTCTGCCAGCGCGGCATGCATACGCACGCTCAGCTCCTGCATGGATTCACCTTCCGGAATTCGGCCATCTTCGGTGCCGTTCACCAGCGTACGACGCCAGCCCTCTTCCATTTCCGTCAGCGTATCGATGTGGCGTTTTTCCAGCACCCCCATATCCAGCTCGCGAATGCGCGGCTCAAGGATAACGTCGCAGCCGCAGGCATCCGCGATGATACGCGCAGTCTGCTGGGTACGACCTAAATCGCTGGAGATAACGTGCGTGATGCCCAGCGTTCTGGCGCGCTCTGCCACCTGCCACGCTTGCTGCACGCCCTTTTCCGTGAGAGGGCTGTCTGACTGGCCTTGAATACGTCGCTCGGCGTTCCACTGCGTTTCACCGTGGCGAACAAGGTATACCTGTAACATGCTTTTTTTCCGTTATACTGCGATGAGTTTTTTTGAATCGAGCTTAATTATGCACCATGTTGTCTCTGCTACCACTAATCCTGCCAAAATTCAGGCAATTCTAAGGGCATTTGAAGAGATCTTCGGCGAAGGATCCTGCCACATTGACGCCGTCGGCGTCGAGAGTGGCGTACCTGAACAGCCGTTTGGAAGCGAGGAAACGCGCGCTGGCGCACGGAATCGCGTGGTGAATGCCAAAGAAGCCGCACCAGACGCTGACTTCTGGGTTGCCATTGAGGCTGGCATCGACGAAGGCGCAACCTTTAGCTGGGTGGTGATTGAAAGCCGCCAGCAGCGCGGAGAAGCCCGCTCGGCGACCCTGCCGCTGCCGGAGATCATTCTGGAAAAAGTACGCGAAGGTGAAGCCCTTGGGCCGGTGATGTCACAGTACACCGGCATTGATGAGATTGGCCGCAAAGAAGGGGCGATTGGCGTCTTTACCGCGGGCAAGCTGACGCGCTCAAGCGTCTACCACCAGGCGGTGATCCTGGCGTTAAGTCCGTTCCATAACGCGATTTATCGGTGAGCCATCGTCATTCGGCGTTTTTCAACAATACCGCTTCAAGCCACTGGCGCAGCTCTACCGGCGCCGACTTCAGGCTGTTCGATCCGCGGGTAATGGTCGCGATGCCCGCGCCAAGCTCGTTCTTCAGCTCGCGCTGGCTCATCTCGCCGCGCAGCAGCTCTTCAATAATCCGCACGCGCGTGCCCAGCGCTTCGCGCTCGTCGGGCGTCAGCATCAGCTGCAGCAGCGGTAAATGCAGATCCTTGTCATAAGACTGGCGGAGCAACTCCACAAAACGAAGCCACTCCTGATTGCGTTGTTCGGCCATCGCCGAGGAATACGGGGAATGCTGGGTCATGTTATGCTGCCTCTTGTACTCATTAGCGAGTACAGCATAACACAACCCGCGCCGATCAGTAACGTCTCTGCCACTCGGCATCGCTCATCAGGGTGTCCTTCTGCCCCATGAAGTAGCGATAGTAGGCATCATACGCCAGCACGTTTTTCACGTATCCGCGCGTTTCCGAGAACGGAATGCTCTCGACAAACGCCACGGCATCGATGCGCCCGGCGCTGTTTCCCAGCCAGGTTCGCACGCGTCCCGGCCCTGCGTTATACGCCGCCGAAGCGAAGATGCGGTTATTGCCGAACTGCTGATACACATACTGGAGATAGCTGGTACCAATGTTAATGTTGGTATCCGGATCCAGCAGCTGTGACGGGCTGCTGTAGCCTGGAATATTAAACATCTTCACCGTGTGCGTCGCCGTGCCCGGCATGATCTGCATCAGGCCGCTGGCTCCCACCGGGGAGCGCACTTTCGGGTTCCAGGCGCTCTCCTGGCGGGCTATTGCCATCGCGTAGCTTTTTGGAACGTCTTTGTCGCTGGTGTAGCGATCGAAGAGATCTTTATACGCCAGCGGGAAACGCTCCTCGAGATGATCCCACAGCTTGCCGGCGATCGTCGCCTGCACGCTCAGATCCCACCAGCGGTTGTCAAAGGCGTAGCGGGCAAGCTGTGCCTTCTCGTTCGTCGTGCGGCTGGTGACCAGGTTGGCCCACTCGCTGCGCGCGGTGTTGTCGAGATTCCAGTACATCAGCTCGCGCACGCGCGCCATCTCTGGGCCCTGCGTTAGCGACGGGCTGGCGTTGGCGGGCGCTTTGTCGATCTTCAGGGTGTACTCTTCCCCAAGACGCTGGGCTGCCACCATCGGGTAGAACCCGCGCTGCTGCATTAATGCGTGGAGGATCTCTTTGGCTTCGTCATCACGACCGCGCTCCAGCAGCAGATCGGCCTGCCAGTAGCGCCATTCGTCTTTCTCTTTAGCATCCATCGGCAGACGTGCCAGCCAGGTGTTAAGCCCATGACGATCGCCCGTGCCCAGCGCCATGCGCACGCGGCGCTCTACCAGAGAGGTGGAGTTTGAGCGCATGATGGCATCGTCACGCCAGCGGGCCTGCTCATCGGTCACATCGTTACCCATCAGCCGCCATGCAACGATGTCACGCAGCTCCTGGGTTTGCTCTTCTGTGAGCTGCTGCGCCTGCACCAGCTGCGGGATCATCAGCCGCGCGTTTTCCACATCGTCACGCGCCACGCTGGTAAAGGCAACGGCCGCCATCTGGCGGGTAAAATCGGTAGCTCCCGTTGAACGGGCAAAAGTCAGTACAGAATTAGGATCGTTTGCCAGCCCGATAACCGCAGTCGAAATGGTCTGGTAATCTGGCGGCATCTGCCCCGCCAGCGCGGTGACCAGGCGGGTATTTCCGGCCTTCATTGCCAGGCGGATACGCTCGAGATACGCCAGCGGATCCTGCTTGCCGGACGCGCGCCATGCGCCAAAGAGGGAATCACAGGCGTTGGGCTGGCTTTTGCCCGTCAGCCACAGATCTTTCGCCCCTGTCCAGGCCTCTTCCTGCTGTCCGGTCGCCCATTTTGCATAGTAGTAATTACACTGCGCTTCCGTGGTACCCGGTTTTTCCGGGCTAAACGCCAGCAGGCCGCGCCAGTCTTCGCGACGCGCCAGTTCGTTCACAAAACGCGACTGCAGGTTGCGGGCGGGCGGGAGCGTTGGATTCGCCTGGATAAAGTTGTTCACGGTGACGGTAGGTTGGTTCATCAGATCGTCAGTGATCTGGCGATACTCGAGATACGGGTACAGCGGATAGTCCTTCAGCGTCGGCATCAGCGCCTGCACGGTATCCATCTGCTTATTGTCCCACGCCTGCTTGATTTGGGCATAGCGGTTACGTTGTTCATCCAGTGAATCGGCATGCACCGCCTGGCTTACCGCCATTACGCATACGCTGGCAGCCAGCAGACGCCAGACCACCTGTTTGGCTCTTTCCACAAGCTCTTCCTCTTTGTTTTTTCAATATTTGCAGCGTCTTGCCACGTCAAAGTCTACTTAACTTATGCTAACCAGGCATCCTGCAACGCGCCACGTCATGGACACTTTTTTACCTTTCCTGCGCGTTTTAACACTCCCGACGTTCCTGGCTGGGATTAGGGCGTGAAAAAGGCTACACTTCGAGGCTGAATTCCATACTCATCATGATAAAAGAGGCGAAGTCCAACGTGGCTCAATTCGTTTATACCATGCATCGTGTCGGCAAAGTGGTTCCGCCGAAACGTCATATTCTTAAAAATATCTCGCTGAGCTTCTTCCCGGGCGCAAAAATCGGTGTTCTGGGCCTCAACGGTGCCGGTAAGTCCACCCTGCTGCGCATCATGGCCGGCATCGATACAGACATCGAAGGTGAAGCCCGTCCGCAGCCCGGCATCAAGATTGGTTACCTGCCGCAGGAACCTCAGCTGAACCCGGAACACACCGTGCGCGAATCCGTTGAAGAGGCGGTTTCCGAAGTGGTTAACGCGCTGAAAGGTCTGGATGAAGTGTATGCCAAATACGCCGAACCGGATGCGGACTTCGACAAGCTGGCCGCTCAGCAGGGCAAGTTTGAAGAGATCATCCAGGCGCACGACGGTCACAACCTGAACGTGCAGCTGGAGCGCGCGGCTGACGCCCTGCGTCTGCCGGACTGGGATGCCAAAGTTGAGAAGCTCTCCGGGGGTGAACGTCGCCGCGTCGCGCTGTGCCGCCTGCTGCTGGAAAAACCAGACATGCTGCTGCTCGACGAACCAACCAACCACCTGGACGCCGAATCCGTAGCCTGGCTGGAGCGCTTCCTGCACGACTTCGAAGGCACCGTTGTGGCGATTACCCACGACCGTTACTTCCTCGACAACGTCGCAGGCTGGATCCTGGAGCTGGACCGCGGCGAAGGTATTCCGTGGGAAGGCAACTACTCCTCCTGGCTGGAGCAGAAAGATCAGCGTCTGGCGCAGGAAGCTTCTCAGGAAGCGGCGCGCCGCAAGTCTATTGAGAAAGAGCTGGAGTGGGTGCGTCAGGGCGCGAAGGGCCGTCAGTCTAAGGGCAAAGCCCGTCTGGCACGCTTTGAAGAGCTGAACAACACCGAATACCAGAAACGTAACGAAACCAACGAACTGTTTATTCCGCCTGGAGCACGTCTGGGGGATAAAGTGGTTGAAGTCAGCAACCTGCGTAAATCCTACGGCGACCGCCTGCTGATCGACGACCTGAGCTTCTCCGTACCGAAAGGGGCTATCGTCGGGATCATCGGTCCGAACGGCGCGGGTAAATCCACCCTGTTCCGCATGATGTCCGGTCAGGAACAGCCTGACAGCGGCTCTATCACCCTGGGTGAAACCGTGAAGCTGGCCTCCGTTGATCAGTTCCGTGACGCGATGGATAACAGCAAAACCGTGTGGGAAGAAGTCTCCGGCGGTCTGGATATCATGCGTATCGGCAACACCGAGATGCCAAGCCGCGCCTACGTTGGCCGCTTTAACTTCAAAGGCACCGACCAGGGCAAACGCGTGGGCGAGCTGTCCGGCGGTGAGCGCGGTCGTCTGCACCTGGCGAAGCTGCTGCAGGTGGGCGGTAACGTTCTGCTGCTCGATGAACCAACAAACGACCTGGATATCGAAACCCTGCGCGCGCTGGAAAACGCCCTGCTGGAGTTCCCGGGCTGCGCGATGGTTATCTCGCACGACCGTTGGTTCCTTGACCGTATCGCAACCCACATTCTGGACTACCAGGACGAAGGTAAAGTGGAGTTCTTCGAAGGTAACTTCACCGAATACGAAGAGTACAAGAAACGCACGCTGGGCGCCGACGCGCTGGAGCCGAAGCGTATTAAGTACAAACGTATTTCGAAATAAGTGCCTGAGTGCCGGGTGGCGGCTGCGCCTTACCCGGCCTACGGTACTGCGCAGTTTGTAGGCCGGGTAAGCGTGAGCGCCACCCGGCTTTTTTATTTGCCCACGTAATATCGCTTCACCTCATCAAACTGCATCGCAAACTCGATATAGCTCATCAACGCAGGTGAATTCAGCTTGCGGCTCGGGTAGGCCAGCCACAGATCGTTACCTTCAACGTTCCACTCCGACAGCACCTTCACCAGCGCGCCCTTTTCGATCTTATCTTCCAGTAGAAAAGCGGGTAACAGCGTGATCCCCGCCCCGGCGATCGCACACTCGCGGGCGTAGACCAGGTTATCGGTCATGTGGGCGTTATCCGGCAGATAGCGGTAGTCCTCGTTCTCGCTGCGTAACAGCCACTCAGACCAGGCTCTGTGCGTAATGCTGCGGTGCTCAACCAGCTGGCGGGGATGGATTAACGGCTCCCGACGCGCCAGATAGTCCGGCGAAGCCAGCATGTAGCGCGGACAGTGCCCGATCATGCGGCCAATCAGGGAGGAGTCCTGCGGCTTGCCGGTGCGCAGCGCCACGTCGAAGCCGGACTCGACCAGATCCACCACATCGTCAGAAATCGACACATCCAGCGACACGTCAGGGTAGCGAAGCTGAAACTCGGCGTTCAGATGCGCCAGCAGCGTTGCGCCAATCCCCGCCGGACAGGTGATCCGCAGCCGCCCGCTCGGGTTTTCGCGCAGCCGCTGAATGGCGTACTCCGCCCGCTCGCTGGCCGCCAGCATCTCACGACAGTGCACCAGATAGTGCTCGCCCGCAAACGTGAGGCTGATCCTGCGCGTGGTGCGGTTGAGCAGGCGGATCCCCACCTGCTGCTCCAGCTGGCTGATGCGCTGGCTTACGCTGGATTTCGGCAGTTCCGCCTTCTGCGCCGCCGCGGTAAAGCTGCCCATCTCCGCCACCAGCGCGAACAGCGCCATATCCTGAAGCTGCTTAAACATGATTGTTCATCCTGTACGAACACTGCGTTCTTGATTGTCCATCTTATCACGCAACTGTCCACTTAATAGACTAGCCTCAACAAAACGCATTCCATTGAGGAGCACACCATGTCTGTTAAAGCCATTGCCGTTAACCCAGCGAACCCATCAGCTTTTATTGAAATCACCCAACCGATGCCGCAGCCCGGCGAGCACGATCTGCTGGTCGAGGTCAAAGCCGTTTCCATAAATCCTGTCGATACCAAAGTCCATGCAGGTATCGCTAAAAATGGCCTGAAAGATCCGCGCGTGCTCGGCTGGGATGCCAGCGGGATCGTCAAAGCCGTTGGGGCAGGCGTGACCGGGTTCAAACCCGGCGACGAAGTCTGGTACGCAGGCGACATCACCCGTTCGGGCAGTAACGCCACCCACCAGCTGATAGATGCGCGCATCGTCGGGCATAAACCGGCAAGCCTTGGCTGGGCAGCCGCCGCCGCGCTGCCGCTGACCGCCCTCACCGCCTGGGAAGGGTTGTTCGAACGGCTGAATATTCAGGATGCCGGATCGGACAAAACGCTGCTGATCGTCGGCGGCGCTGGCGGCGTGGGATCGCTGGCGATCCCGTTTGCGAAGCACAACAGTAAGCTCACCGTCATCGCAACGGCCTCGCGGGAAGATTCCGCCCAGTGGTGTCGCGATCGCGGTGCGGATCGGGTGGTGAACTATCGCGATCTGAAAGGCGAGCTGGCAAAACAGGGCATTACCTTTGTGGATTACATCTTCATCCTCAACGATACCGACGGGCACTGGGATGCGGTCAGCGAACTGATTGCACCGCAGGGGCATATTTGCTCCATCGTTGAGAATGAACATCCGCTGGATCAGGATAAGCTGAAATCCAAATCGGCTGCGCTGCACTGGGAATTTATGTACACCCGCAGCATGTACCAGACGGCGGATATGGCGCGTCAGGGAGAGATCTTAAACGAGGTTGCGAAGCTGGTGGATAACGGCGTGGTCGAAAGCTCGCTCAGCGAAACGCTACACGGCCTGAGCGTGGAAAGCATTACCGAGGCGCACCGAAAGGTGCTGGAGGGACATATGCGCGGGAAAGTGGTGGTTGAGTATTGAGTGATTTGATTCCCTCACCCCGGCCCTCTCCCAAAGGGAGAGGGAGGTTAAAGTCCCCTCTCCCTGTGGGGAGAGGGTTAGGGTGAGGGGCCAGTGATTTACCCCTGCTCCCCCATCATCTCCTTCACCAGCTCGACGCAGCGCAGGAAACGGGAGTCGTAGTCAGACTCCTCCACGTGGACGAACTCAACGTTATTCTCGTTCAGCATCTCCACCAGCATGGACTGGAACTCTTTTCGGTTGACGGAGCTGCCGAGGCTGCGCATGCCGTCGGCCACCCACGGGGTGTTGTTTTCCAGCAGGATCACCAGGTCGAAGCGGTACTCGTCAATCAGCGCCTGCACGAACGGGTGCTCTCGCCCTTCATACTTCTTGCAGAACGCCTGCGTGGTGACGAAATCGGTGTCGATGAACGCCACCTTGTTGGCATATTTCACCGCAAAATCAATATACTGCGCATGGCCGAGCGCGATTTTATCGTAATCGGAATACTGCAGCGCCATCTCATCGCCGCCCAGGTGAGATAAGACGTAATCGCGTCCGTATTCCCACGCGCTGGTGGTGTTGAAGATGTTCGCCAGCTTGTTGACCAGCGTGGATTTGCCGCTCGATTCCCCGCCCAGAATGGCCACCGTACGCACAAAGAACGGCTTCACTTCGGTCGGAATGTAATCCCAGTAGCGGGACGGATTTTCGCGGATCTGCGCCCCGCTGATATTCATGAAAGTTCGCTTCGGATCGATCAGCACCGTCTCGATGCCCAGATGCTCGCGGAACTGCGGCGCGTCGGACTCTTCAGAGGTATAGATCCAGTTCGGGGCGATACCCTTCTCTTCCATAAACGCTTTGACGCCGTTGCTCCACACGTCCCAGCCGTGCGGATACGGCTCCATGCCCTCTTCGTTAAAGGCATGAATACGGATGTTTTTCTGGTACTTAAACGTCTGAAGCAGCCAGCGCAGGCGGTCAGATACCGTCGGCTGCTGCGACATAGCGCTGTCTTCAAACAGCTGGCGGTCGCGCGTTTCGTCGTAGCCCATGATGATATGCAGCTCGTCCACCTGGCTACAGGCGCGCTGGATCAGATAGATATGCCCGGTATGCAGCGGGTAGAACTTGCCGAACACCACGCCAATGCTCTTCGAAATACGCGGGAATTCCAGTCCCAGAAAGCGGTGCAGCGCTTCCAGCTTCTGCGCGCTGGGGCTTTTGATTTTGGCGTTCAGCAGCTGGCTCAGGTAGCCTTTCGTCATGCCGCTGGCGTCCGCCACCTGCTGCAGCGTGCAGCCCTTCTGACGAATTGCGGTCTTAAGATAGTCAAATGATGACATAAATTACGGTGCCTCCTGCAAAATCGAATACGTAATTATAAGTCGTCAAAGACATTTAACGCATCTGCGAGTTTTTTCACGCCGAAGACCTTCATCCCTTCCGGGATCTTTTTCGGCACGTTAGCGGCTGGGACAATGGCACGACGAAAGCCGTGTTTCGCCGCTTCGGAAATACGCTCCTGGCCGCTCGGCACCGGACGGATCTCCCCGGCCAGCCCCACTTCGCCAAAGACCACCAGATCCTGCGGCAGCGGCCTGTCGCGCAGGCTGGAGACCATCGCCAGCAGCAGCGCCAGGTCAGCACTGGTTTCCGAGACCTTCACGCCGCCCACCACGTTGACGAATACGTCCTGATCCGCCATCTGCAGGCCGCCGTGACGGTGCAGCACCGCCAGCAGGATCGCCAGGCGGTTCTGCTCCAGACCTACCGCTACGCGCCGCGGGTTGCCCATCATCGAGACGTCCACCAGCGCCTGTATCTCGACCAGCAGCGGACGCGTTCCTTCCCACAGCACCATCACCGAGCTGCCGGAGGTGACTTCATCACCACGGCTCAGGAAGATGGCCGACGGGTTGCTGACTTCGCGCAGCCCCTGCTCGGTCATGGCGAAGACGCCTAACTCGTTTACGGCACCAAAGCGGTTCTTATGGCTGCGCAAGGTGCGGAAGCGGGAATCCGCATCGCCGTCGAGCATCACGGAGCAGTCAATGCAGTGTTCGAGCACTTTCGGCCCGGCCAGCGAGCCGTCTTTGGTTACGTGGCCGACCATCACTATCGCCACGCCGCGCGTTTTGGCAAAGCGCGTCAGGTAGGCCGCGGTTTCACGCACCTGCGCGACGCTGCCCGGCGAGGACTGTATGTCCGCCATGTGCATGACCTGGATGGAGTCGATCACCATCAGCTTCGGCTGCTCTTCTTCAGCAATCATGCAGATCTGCTCGATGCTGGTTTCCGAGAGCATGTTCAGGTTGCCGGTCGGCAGGCCAAGGCGATGGGCACGCATCGCCACCTGCTGCAGTGACTCTTCCCCCGTGACGTACAGAGTTTTCATCTGTTCGGCGAGCTTGCACAGCGTTTGCAGCAGCAGGGTCGATTTACCCGCGCCCGGGTTACCGCCGATCAGAATGGCGCTGCCCGGCACCACGCCGCCGCCGAGCACGCGGTCGAACTCTTTGAAGCCGGTGGAGAAGCGCGGCAGCTCTTCCAGGCTGATGTCCGAGAGCTTTTGCACTTTCGACACGCCGGCGTTGCCCGCGTAGCCGCTCAGGCGCTCGTTGCGGGCCACGCTCGGCGAAGCCGCCACACCGCGCACTTCGGTGATGGTGTTCCAGGCATGGCAGGCGCTGCATTGCCCCTGCCAGCGCGGATAATCCGCACCACATTCATTACAGACAAATGCGCGTTTTGGAGCTTTCGCCACGGTTTACCTCGTTATTTCTGTGCGCCCTGCGTGCCGGGTGGCGCTTGCGCTTACCCGGCCTACACTAGAAGGCCGCTATTTCTGATTAATGCTGCCTGAGAGAATGCAGAACACCCCCATCAGGTCAGCATGACGGATGGTGACTTCCGTCTTTTCGTTCACTTTTGGCTTGGCGTGGTAGGCAATGCCAAGACCCGCGACTTTGATCATCGGCAGATCGTTGGCGCCGTCGCCGATGGCCACGGTCTGCGCGACCGGAATGTCATATTTTTCCGCCAGGCGGGTCAGCGTGTTGGCTTTGTACTGCGCATCCACAATGTCGCCAATAACGTGACCGGTAAGTTTGCCGTCCATGATCTCCAGCTCGTTCGCCACCACGGTGGTCAAACGCAGCTTGTCACGGAGGTAATCGGCAAAGAAGGTGAACCCGCCGGAGGCAATCGCCACTTTCCAGCCGAGCGTCTCCAGCTTCAGCACCAGCTGCGTCAGCCCCGGCATCAGCGGCAACTCGTCGCGCACCTGACGCAAAATGGTGGCGTCGGCCCCTTTCAGGGTGGCCACGCGCTGTCTCAGGCTGGCGGTAAAGTCCAGCTCGCCGCGCATTGCACGCTCGGTCACTTCCGCCACCAGCTCGCCGCTGCCCGCCAGCTTCGCAAGCTCGTCAATACACTCGATCTGGATCGCCGTAGAGTCCATGTCCATCACCAGCAGGCCCGGCGTTTTCAGGTGCGGGATTTTGCCGAGCGGAGCAACGTCCAGCCCGGCGTCGTGCGCCAGACGCGTCGCGCGCTGCGTCAGGGAACCCGCCAGGCGAATGACCTGGTAATCTTCAACGCACCAGGCCGCCACAATCACCATCGCCGCACCCAGCTTGGTTTGATATTGGGTAAGGCGTTGCTTATCCAGGCCGCGTCCGTACAGCAGCCAGCCGCTACGGCCAGCGTGGTAATCCAGAGGCATCACCTCATCGCCACTTAGAGAGAGCGGCAATCCTGGCCATAAAGAGACATCCGTTGGCAGGTCGCACCAGGTAATGTTCGGCATTGAAGCTCCTGTAAATTCGTTCGCGCCGGAAGGTTCCAGAGGGAAAATAACGCATGAGGCTACCCTGTAACCATCACTTCTGGCAACATTAAGCCGTAAATTTTCAGCAGGTGGAATATGGCTCGCGCAAAACTGAAATTCCGGCTTCATCGCGCCGTGATTGTCCTGATCTGTCTCGCACTATTGGTCGCGCTGATGCAAGGGGCATCCTGGTTTAGCCAGAATCATCAACGACAACGTAACCCACAGTTTGAAGAGCTGGCCCGTACGCTGGCGCGTCAGGTGACGCTCAACGTCGCCCCGTCCATGCGTAACGAAACGCCGGACGACAAGCGGATAGCTCAGGTGTTACGCCTGTTAACGGAGAACAGCCGTATTCTGGATGCCGGGGTCTATGACGAACAAGGCGACCTGATAGCGCGCGCGGGAGAGCACGTCGACGTGCGCGACAGGCTGGCGCTGGACGGCAAAAAAGCCGGCGGCTACTTCAACCAGCAGATCGTCGAACCTATTCAGGGCAAGAATGGTCCGCTGGGGTATTTGCGCCTGACGCTCGACACGCATACCCTGCCAACCGAAGCCAAGCAGGTCGATAACACCACCAATATTCTGCGCCTGATGCTGCTGCTTTCCCTCGCCATTGGTGTCGTCCTGGCGCGTACCCTGCTGCAGGGCAAACGCACCCGCTGGCAGCAGTCACCGTTCCTGCTGACCGCCAGCAGGTCGGTTCCCGAAGACGAAGAGAGCGAGAAGAAAGAATAGTGATAAAGTAGGCGAACGATTCGGAAAAGGAACTCTGCCATGACGACGTTACGCCTGCTTATCTCTGACTCTTACGATCCCTGGTTTAATCTCGCGGTGGAAGAGTGCATCTTCCGCCAGATGCCCGCCACGCAGCGCGTACTGTTTCTCTGGCGCAACGCTGATACGGTGGTGATTGGCCGCGCGCAAAACCCATGGAAAGAGTGCAATACCCGGCGCATGGAAGAGGACAACGTCCGCCTCGCGCGCCGCAGCAGCGGCGGCGGCGCGGTGTTTCACGATCTCGGCAATACCTGCTTCACCTTTATGGCGGGTAAACCGGAGTACGACAAAACCATCTCCACCTCAATTGTGCTCAACGCGCTGAATTCGCTCGGCGTCACGGCGGAAGCCTCAGGCCGTAATGACCTGGTGGTGAAAACGCCTGACGGTGACCGGAAAGTGTCGGGCTCAGCCTATCGCGAAACGATGGATCGCGGATTTCACCACGGCACGTTGCTGCTGAATGCCGACCTGAGCCGTCTGGCGAACTACCTCAACCCGGACAAGAAAAAGCTGCAGGCCAAGGGGATCACCTCCGTGCGCGGCCGCGTGGCGAATCTGGTGGAGCTGCTGCCGGGCATTACGCACGAGCAGATTTGCGATGCGATCCGTGACGCGTTCTTTGAACATTACGGCGAGCGCGTGGACGCGGAAGTGATCTCCCCGGATAAAATCCCGGATCTGCCCAACTTCGCGGAAACCTTCGCCCGCCAGAGCAGCTGGGAGTGGAACTTCGGCCAGGCGCCTGCCTTCTCGCACCTGCTGGACGAACGCTTCACCTGGGGCGGCGTGGAGCTGCACTTTGACGTGGAGAAAGGCCACATCACCCGCACGCAGGTGTTTACCGACAGCCTGAACCCGGCACCGCTAGAGGCGCTGGCGGCTCGTTTGCAGGGCTGCTTGTATAGAGCAGATATGCTGCAGCAGGAATGCGACGCGTTAATCGGCGATTTCCCGCACCAGGAAAAAGAGTTAAGAGAATTATCTCATTGGATAATTAACGTTATCCAGTAAATAAACACACCACGCTAAAGCGCGAAAACAAAATAGCTTTAGCGTGTGAAATATCTTCCCCATTTAAATTTACATTTAATAATAATTATAGCGTTAACGTTATATTCCTCATATATATTTAGCCTTTCTAAAAACAGCCTGCAAATAAACTAACTCGACTACCCCCTCTCCCCCCCTCAGAATCAGAGGCTCGGAAGATAATATTCATTATCCCGTCTGCTATTACTCCAAATGTTCGTTAAGGATTAACGATGAAAAAGTTATTGATTGCAACAACCGTTGCTATGACGCTTTCCGCGGCTGCGCACGCGGCAGATTCGACCGCACAGTTAAAAGTTCAGGGTGTGCTGACTAACGATGCCTGTACTCCAACGTTGACCGGCGGCGGCACCGTGGACTTTGGCACGTTCCCGGTTGATACGCTGTCTTCAACAGCAACCAACCAGTTGGGGAAAAAAGATATCTCGCTGTCCATCTCATGCACCTCACCTGTAAAAGTCGCATGGGGCATTGAGGATAACGTGGGCGAACCAGCCCAAATCGACATTACCAATACAGGCTACAACAACGCCACTGTCTACGCGAGCGGTTCAAATGGCCTGTTCGGCGTGGGTAAAACCGCCGGCGGTGTCACTATCGGAGCTTATGCGGTCGCACTCAACAGGAATGGCGCAACGGCTGACGGCGTCGTGTCGAAAATTATTTATGGCGCAATAGGCGGCGCTACAGGCTGGACTACGTTCTATCCTACCGGCAGTAAAGATCATGTTGATAACAAAAACAGATATCAGTACTCGCTTTTAGATGCCGAAGGTGATCACCCCATCGCCTTTACCAACGCCGTCTTCCCAATGCGTGTCACCCTCGACGTAGATAAAACCAGCACGCTGGCCATCACTGACGAGACCCCAATTTTGGGCCAGTCAACCATCACTCTGTATTACCTGTAATGTCTTCCCGCGTCACTGATATTGACGCGATGAATTAACCGTTAAGGAACAACGATGAAAAAGATTGTAATTGCCACCGCCGTTGCGATGGCGCTGACCACCGCTGGCGCTAACGCAGCGTCTACTGCGGTACTGAAAGTGACCGGCCTGCTCTCTGTCGAAGCCTGTACCCCAACCCTGAGCGGCGGCGGCGTCGTGGATTATGGACGTATTCACCTGTCTGAACTGTCCTCTACCACCGATAACCAGCTGGGCACCAAAGATATCTCCCTGACCATCAAATGCCCGGATGCAGGTGCAAAAGCGGGCTGGACCATTACCGATGACAGCGCCGCGTCTCGTGCTACCGGCGTGACCATCACAAATGCGGATGCCGCAAACGGCTCAGTTAGCAGCGCAGACCAGTCTTACGGCGTGGGTCTGGCTGGCACCGTTAAAATCGGGGCTTACTCTGTCTTCACCGATATCGCTAACGTCACCGCTGACGGCGTGAAGGTCGATCCTATCTCCGGTGCAGCAACCACCCCGACCTGGGCGAAATCGACCACCGGTATCATTAAAAACGGCAATGCCGAAATGATGACCGTCGCGAGCACCGGCACCACTGCGCCGCTGGCTTACACCACTGCGGTATTCCCGCTGAAGGTTTCTCTGGCGATCGAAGACACCACCACGCTGGCTATTACGGATGATACCAACCTGGCAGGCCAGGCAACTATCACTGTGAAATATATCTAACAATCTCCGCGATATGTAAACCCCGGCCTCCCTTTATTGAGGAGGCCTTTTAACCAGGTTAAGGGAATAATCTCGATGTCTGTCACTACGTCACTCTGTAAACTGGCGCTTGCTGCCCCATTTCTCTTTTCTGCCCTTATGACCCAGGCGAATGCCGCGGGCATGGTGCCGGAAACCACGCTGCTGGTGATTGAAGAATCCACCCACAGCGGCGTGATGAACGTCAAAAACACCGATAACGGCCCGGCCCTGCTTTATACCACCATCATCGATCTGCCGGACGATAGTGGCGTGAAGCTGGACGTGACGCAGCCTGTGGTGCGCGTTGAACCCGGCCAACAGCAGCAGCTGCGCTTTATTATGCAAAGCGAGCAGCCTTTAACGGTTGAACACCTGAAACGCGTCACCTTCGAAGGCATCCCGCCTAAAAACACCGATAAAAGCATGAAGATCGGCTTCAACATGCGCCAGGACCTTCCGGTGTTAATTCGCCCGAAAAACCTGCCCGTCGTTACCGACGCATGGAAATTGCTGACCTGGTCCGGCAGCGGCCAGAACGTTAAAGTGAAAAACCCCTCCGCCTACGTGGTTCGTCTGGCGCAAAACGTCAACTTCCTGCCTTCAAATACCGCGGGCAAGCTAAAAAAAACCTACATCCTGCCGGGCGAAACCCTGGATGTCAGCGTGGCAAAAGGCATAGCCAGCGATAAATCCGTGCGTTTTTATCCAGCCAGCCGCTACGGCATTAACGTGCCTGACTTCACCGCGCCGTTGGGCAAATAATAATAATTATAATGAGAGTTAATGAGTGAACAGCCTTAACCTTGCTTCTTTAATTCGAGCCGCCCTCTACTGCTCGCTAACCCTTTATGTTCTCCCGGGTACAGCGTTGCTGGCCAGGGAAGTGACTTTTGACACCGATATTCTTACCTCGCGTGGGATCAGCAAAAACCTGGCGGACTACTTTGCCGAATCGCCGCGCTTTCTTCCCGGCAGACATTCCGTCGCCGTTAAAATCAACGGCGTGGACAAAGGCTCGATGGCGGTACTTTTCGGGGATAACGGCCAGGTTTGCGCTGATGAAGATTTTCTTAGCGCCACGGGCTTAATGCCGCTGCGCATCGCTAAGAATGAATCCTGCCATGATTTACTCACTGATTATCCCTCTGCGGTGATTAACCCGATGCCGGGCAGCGAATCACTGGAATTTTATTTACCGGCAGAAGCGCTGGACAACGGTTTCCTGACCCCGCAAAACTTTATGAAAGGCGGAACCGCCGGGCTATTCAACTACAACCTGTTCAGCAGTCGGAGTGAATATAACGGTTCTGAAAGTCAGAATTATTCGCAGGCCAATCTCGAAGCAGGTTTGAACATCGCAGAGTGGACGGTGCGTAGCCGGTATATGGTGACAGATGACAACGGGAAATACCGTTCAGACAGCCTGTATACCTACGGTGAGCACGTGTTCCAGTCACAAAAGGTGCGCGCGCAGGTCGGGCAAATTAACGTTAACTCCCCGATTTTCGGCGGTGCGGCGATTAACGGGGTGCAGTTTATACCCGAACAAGGTCTGGCGCAGGATACCCCCGGGGTCAGCGTCAAAGGGCTTGCCCGGGGCAACCAGGCACGCGTTGAAGTGCGCCAGTCGGGACAGCTGATTTACTCCACGCTGGTCAACGCCGGGCCGTTCAACCTGGAAAACGTGCCCGTCGTGCGCAGCAATGCCAATCTTGACGTCAGCGTGGTGGAAACCGATGGCTCCCAAACCCGCTTTACCGTGCCGTACTCATCGTTCAATTTCCAGGTATCACGCCCGGTAGGCCTGGCAATGTCACTGGGCCGCGTTCGCGACGTAGACAGTGATTACGACATGCCCTGGGTTTATAACGTCTCCGATGGCTGGCGTCTGGACAGAGACTGGATAACCACCGCCTCGGGCGTGCTGGCAGAGGACTACCAGGCCGCAGGCGGCATGCTGCAGTGGCTTCCGGCCGAACGAATGACCCTCTCCGGCTCGCTGCAGGGCAGCAAGGCGAACTACGGTGAAACACAGCAGGGGGCAAAGGGCGAACTGAGTGCCGGCATGTCGATCCAGGGTCACCTCAACGTCAGCTTAAGCGCAGCGAAATACAGCTCTGGCTACCGTGAACTCACTGAAGCCCTTATGGATGACTTTGACGGTTATCAGAGCAGCTACAGCGCAAACCTGAGCTGGAGCACCAATACGCTCGGCACCTTCTCTCTGGGGTATTACGGCTATCAGGCAACGAACGACGGTGATGATTCCCGTAGCGTGATCGTCTCCTGGGGACAATCGTTCAAATACATGAACATTACCGCCAACTGGCAGCACGCCATGAACCAGCAGTCGGACGACGATGATGACACGATGAACGATGATGACATGTTTTATGTCAACATCAGCTTCCCGCTGGGATCCCAGCGTGTCGGCGCCTATATGCGCAGCCAGGGCGAAAGAACCAACTATGGTCTACAGAATAGCGGCTCGCTGGGTGAAAACACCAACTACTCCATCTCTGCCGATCGCGATGACGAACGTCGTGAAAACAGCTTCAACGGAAACATTAACACCAACCTGCACTACACCCAGCTTGGGATCGGTGCAGGAACCAGCGGGAGCGATCAGCGCAACTACAGCGCGACGCTCTCCGGCGGTATCGCGGCGCATGCGCATGGCCTAACCTTCTCGCCATACGAGGTGAAAGATACCTTTGCGATTGCCCGCCTGAGTGAACCCGAGAGCGGCATTGAGATCTCAACGCCTCAGGGGCGAGTCTGGACCGATCGCTGGGGTCAGGCCGTTGTGCCAGAAATGACGGAGTGGCGTAAATCACGTATCGAAGTGAACGCCAACACCTTACCGAAAAGCATGGATCTGGCTAACGGGATAAAGAACGTTTCTGCAGCCCACGCGGCCTTCAAAGAGCTGGATTTTGAAGTGCTCAACACTCGCCGCGTCATGCTTGAAGTGAAACAGGCGGACGGCAGCTGGCTGCCGAAAGGAACCAGCATTGTTGATCGGAAGAACAATTATCTGGTGAGTACGGTCGATAGCGGACGCGTGTTTGTCTCTGATATGTCAGACACCCCGGAACTGTTTGCCGTGGATGACAATATGCATCGACTTTGTCGCATCACCTATACGTTGAGCGACCATCAGGATAAAGAAGCATTTTACGAAATGGTGAAAGGAGTCTGCCAATGACATCTCACGGAAAATACCTGCTGATTGCACTGGCAGCGTTAGCATCGCTGACGTCCCGCGCGGCGCTGGCGGATGACGATTGCCAACTCACCTTCACCACTAACGGCATTAGCTTTGGTCTGCTAAAACAGAACGACATCGTGGATGCCCAAAAAGGCTGGAATCAGATGACATCGAGGGAGATCAACGTCAACGTCAATTGTCAGGAAAAACAACCCGTTGCTCTGTTCGTTCAGGGGCGTGCGGGGGAAAAAGGTCGATTCTACTTTGGGGATAGCGGCGGTCTGGCGGTGCGCGTCAGCCGTATGGTCGTAGACGGTAAAAGCTACCCCTTCGCAAAAACGGTCGATCGCAGCCACTTTACGCCTGACGGCGAGAGTCAGGAAAGCCTGTTGCTGCATAACAACGATGGGATTATTGCCGTCGACAATCAGATGCCGGTAAGCGGTAACAACATGAGCTTTAGCCTGAAAATGACGCCCGTTCTGAACGATCGGCAGTTTTCATACTCAACGGATATCACAACGCTTGAAAGTGATTTGATGTGGGAAGTGTTAACCCAGCAGTAAGAACATGCCGGGCAGCCTGGCTGCCCGGCAAAAACAACATTACTCTTTATCGCCCAGCAGAACGGATTCCAGCGCGATTTTGATCATGTCGTTGAAGGTGGTCTGACGCTCGGCAGCGGTGGTCTGCTCGTGGGTACGGATGTGGTCAGACACGGTGCAGATGGTCAGCGCTTTCGCACCGAACTCAGCCGCCACGCCGTAGATACCGGCCGCTTCCATTTCCACGCCCAGGATGCCGTATTTTTCCATCACGTCGAACATTTCGCCGCCGTCCGGTGCATAGAACAGGTCAGCAGAGAAGATGTTGCCCACGCGCGCTTCAACGCCCAGCGCTTTTGCCGCGTCAACCGCGTCACGCACCATGCCGAAGTCAGCAATCGCCGCGAAGTCATGATCTTTGAAACGCATGCGGTTCACTTTGGAATCGGTGCAGGCACCCATCCCGATCACGATATCGCGCAGCTTAACGTCCATACGCACGGCACCACAGGAGCCCACGCGGATGATTTTCTTCACGCCGAAATCGGTGATCAGCTCTTTGGTGTAAATAGAGCAGGATGGGATACCCATGCCGTGGCCCATCACGGAGATTTTGCGGCCTTTATAGGTACCGGTGAAGCCGAGCATGCCGCGAACGTTGTTCACTTCACGCACGTCTTCCAGGAAGGTTTCAGCAATGTGCTTCGCGCGCAGCGGGTCGCCCGGCATCAATACGACGTCAGCGAAATCACCCATTTCTGCATTAATGTGAGGAGTTGCCATCTTCAGTTCCTTTTCATTTTAAATTCTCCCTCTCCCTGTGGGAGAGGGTTGGGGTGAGGGCATCAGACCGCACCCGTATTTCTCGTGGGAGAGGGCCGGGGTGAGGGCATCAGGCCGCACCCAACACGATTCAGAACATAGCCTTGCCATATTCCATGTCAGACGTTCCAAAGTATTTCGCAATGGTCTGGCCGATGTCCGCGAAGGTTTCACGGTGACCGAGCGAGCCCGGCTTCACTTTCGGGCCGTACACCAGCACCGGAATGTGCTCACGGGTGTGGTCGGTACCGGTCCAGCTTGGGTCGCAGCCGTGGTCCGCGGTCAGGATCAGAATGTCATCTTCACCCACCAGCTCCATCAGCTCCGGCAAACGGCGGTCGAACAGCTCCAGGCCGGCAGCATAGCCCGCGATATCGCGGCGGTGGCCCCATGAGGAGTCGAAGTCCACAAAGTTGGTGAAGACGATGGTTTTGTCGCCCGCCTCTTTCATCTCTTTGATGGTGGCGTCAAACAGCGCGTCCAGACCGGTGGCTTTCACTTTTTTGGTGATACCGCAGTTGGCGTAGATATCCGCAATTTTGCCCACGGACACCACGTGGCCGTCTTTCTCTTCGACCAGCTTCTGCAGCACGGTAGGTGCCGGTGGCTCAACGGCGAGGTCATGACGGTTGCCGGTGCGCTGGAAGTTACCGGCTTTGTCGCCGATAAACGGACGCGCGATAACGCGGCCGATGTTGTAGCCGCCTTCGGTCAGCTCTTCACGGGCGATTTCGCACAGCTCGTAGAGTTTATCCAGGCCGTAGGTCTCTTCGTGGCAGGCAATCTGGAACACGGAGTCGGCAGAGGTGTAGAAAATCGGCTTGCCGGTTTTCATGTGCTCTTCGCCCAGCTCGTCCAGAATCACGGTACCGGATGAGTGGCAGTTACCCAAGTAGCCCGGCAGGTTGGCACGCTTCACCAGCTTATCCAGCAGCTCCTGCGGGAAGCTGTTCTGGTGATCGGAGAAGTAGCCCCAGTCAAACAGAACCGGCACACCGGCGATTTCCCAGTGACCAGACGGCGTATCTTTACCGGAAGAGAGCTCGTGCGCCCAGGCGTATGCGCCCACCACTTCCGCGTTGCCGTCCATACCGGCTGCGATCTTACCGGTAGAACCTTCATGCGCTTTTACCAGACCGAGGCGGGTCAGGTTTGGCAGGGTCAGAGGACCTTTACGACCGTTGTCCGCTTCGCCTTTGGCACAGGCTTCCGCGATGTGACCCATGGTATCGGAACCCACGTCACCAAAACGATCTGCATCTTCAGTTGCGCCGATGCCGAATGAGTCCAGCACCATAATAAATGCACGTTTCATAATTGTTCTCCGTACGTAGTGCTTCAAAAAATAGCGATCAGATCAGTATACCGTTATTCAGTGATACGGCGATAGACAGTCGGTGTGGTTTCCGGTGCTTTATCGTCAAGCTGGATTGCCGCTTTTACCGCTTTCGCCGCGTCCTGCCAGCTGGCTTCGTCTTTCGCGTGGATCACCGCCAGCGGACGTTGGCCGTCAATGCTGTCGCCCAGGCGGGCCATATCGGTAAAGCCGACGCTGTAATCAATGGTGTCCGAGGCCTGACGGCGACCGCCGCCCATCGAGACAACCGCCATGCCGAGCGCGCGCGTGTCCATTGCCGACACAAAGCCTTCTGCGTCCGCATAGACCGCTTTGCTGAGCATCGCGGTTGGCAGGTATTTCGCGTAGTTCTCGACGAAATCGGTCGGGCCTTTCTGGGCTGCAACCATGCGGCCGAAGATCTCTGCCGCTTTGCCGTTATCCAGCACCGCCTGCAGTTTCGCACGCGCTTCCGCATCGTCTTTGGCCAGCTTGCCGGAGATTAACATCTCAACGCACAGCGCCATGGTGACGTCGAACAGACGCGGGTTACGGTATTCACCCGTCAGGAACTGTACGGCTTCGCGGACTTCAACGGCGTTACCGGCGCTGGAGGCCAGTACCTGGTTCATGTCGGTGAGCAGCGCGGTGGTGCGCACGCCCGCGCCGTTGGAGACGCCAACGATCGCTTCGGCCAGCGCAGCAGAAAGTTCATAGGTCGGCATAAACGCGCCGCTGCCCACTTTCACGTCCATCACCAGGGCGTCCAGACCTTCTGCCAGCTTTTTGGCAAGAATCGACGCGGTGATCAGCGGGATGGAGTCAACGGTCGCGGTAATATCGCGCGTTGCGTAGAAACGCTTGTCTGCCGGAGCAAGAGAGCTGGTCTGGCCGATAATCGCCACGCCAACGTCTTTAATAATGTCGCGGAAGCGGCCATCATCCGGGAAGATATCGAAGCCCGGAATGGCTTCCAGTTTGTCGAGCGTGCCGCCGGTGTGGCCCAGGCCGCGCCCGGAGATCATTGGAACGTAACCGCCGCAGGCTGCCACCATTGGGCCAAGCATCAGGGAGGTCACGTCACCCACGCCGCCGGTGGAGTGTTTGTCAACAATCGGGCCGTTGAGGTTGAGGCTTTTCCAGTCCAGAACGGTTCCTGAATCTCGCATCGCCATGGTCAGCGACACGCGCTCGGGCATCGACATATCGTGGAAGAAGATGGTCATCGCCAGAGCCGCAATCTGCCCTTCTGAGACGGTGTTATCACGAATGCCGTTGATAAAGAAGCGGATCTCTTCGTCGCTTAATGCGTGACCATCACGTTTTTTACGAATAATTTCTTGTGCGAGAAACACGGTAACCCCCATGAGGAATCGGGTGAATGGCGGCGGGTTCGGTTTACCCGACCACGATCCGGTAGGCCGGGTAAGCGTAGCGCCACCCGGCAATTCAAAATCAGTAGCTGCTTGCGCTCTTACCGTCGCCGTGGCCCAGCGCTTTCAGCAGGCTTGCCAGCAGGCTGGACGCGCCGAAGCGGTAGTGACGGGAATCGGCCCAGTCGGCGCCGAACAGCTCGTCGGCAATCGCCAGGAACTGCTGCGCGTCTTCAGCGGTACGCACGCCGCCCGCAGGTTTGAAGCCCACGGTTTTGGACACGCCCATGTCGCGGATCACTTCCATCATGATGCGTGCGCTTTCCGGGGTGGCGTTAACCGGCACTTTACCGGTAGAGGTTTTAATGAAATCCGCACCGGCTTTGATGGAGATTTCAGATGCTTTACGAATCAGCTGCTCTTCTTTCAGCTCGCCGGTTTCGATGATCACTTTAAGCGGCACGTTTGCCGCCGCACAGGCATCTTTACAGGCTTTCACCAGGTCAAAACCGACCTGCTCGTTGCCGGCGATCAGCGCGCGGTACGGGAACACCACGTCAACTTCGTCTGCGCCATAAGCAATCGCCGCGCGGGTTTCCGCCAGCGCAATCTCGATATCGTCGTTGCCGTGCGGGAAGTTAGTTACGGTTGCAATGCGCACGTCCGGCGTGCCCTGCTCGTTCAGCGTTTTACGGGCAATCGGGATAAAGCGCGGGTAGATACAGACGGCGGCGGTGTTACCGACGGGCGTTTTCGCCTGGTGGCACAGCGCGATGACTTTTTCATTGGTGTCGTCATCGTTCAGGGTGGTCAGGTCCATCAGTTTCAACGCGCGCAGGCTGCTTGCAGTTAAATCGGTCATAACATTCTCCAACGGCAGTGCCGTATAAATTTTACCTTGCGGGTCTGTGAGTATTCTAACATTCACCCGCATCCACACTTCGACATTCATCACAGTTAATGAAAACTGCGTACAAATTTGCATTACTGTAATGAGATCAACGTCAAATTTTAGCTCGCTAATTGCTGACTAAAACAGCGATACCCCCTGTCGGATCAAAAGCCCCGACGGGACAACTTCCTACAATCCGCTCATCATCCGCAGAACATTTAAGGAAGCGAACATGCCCCACTCCAGCCTCGACGCGCTGCAACAACGTTGCCAGCAAATTGTGACAAGCCCGGTGTTAACCCCTGAGCAAAAACGTCATTTCCTGGCGCTGGAAGCGGAGAACGACCTGCCTTATCCGGCACTGTCCCCGACAGCCCGTGCCGCGCTGGATCAGGGCTTTATCTGCGACATGTTCGAAGGCCATGCGCCTTATAAACCTCGTTACGTTCTGCCGGATTACGAAAAATTTCTGACAAAGGGTTCAGAATGGCTGGAGCTGGAAGGGGCAAAAGATCTCGATGACGCCCTCTCGCTCTTAACCATTCTCTATCACCATGTTCCGTCCGTCACATCGATGCCCGTGTATCTCGGCCAGCTCGATGCGTTACTGAATCCGTATGTTAGAATTCTAACACAAGAAGAGATCGATAGCCGAATAAAACGTTTCTGGCGCTACCTCGACCGCACGCTGCCGGATGCCTTTATGCACGCCAATATCGGCCCGGCGGATACCCCCGTCACGCGCGCCATTCTGCGCGCCGACGCAGAGCTGAAGCAGGTTGCGCCAAATCTCACCTTTATTTACGATCCTGACATCACCCCGGACGACTTGCTGCTTGAGGTGGCCAAAAACATTTGCGAATGCAGCAAGCCGCATATTTCTAACGGCCCAGTGAATGATAAAATTTTCACAAAAGGCCGCTATGGCGTGGTGAGCTGTTACAACTCACTGCCGCTGGCAGGCGGTGGAAGCACGCTGGTTCGCCTCAACCTGAAGGCAATTGCCGAACACAGTTCTTCTGTAGAAGACTTCTTTACCCGCACACTCCCGCACTACTGCCAGCAGCAGATTGAGATCGTCAACGCACGCTGTGCATTTTTGTATGAGCAGTCAGGCTTCTTTGAGAATAGCTTCCTGGTGAAAGAGGGGCTGATTGATGCCGACCGTTTCGTGCCTATGTTTGGCATGTACGGCCTGGCGGAAGCGGTGAACACGCTGTGCGATAAAAGCGGAATGGAAGCACGCTACGGCAAGGACGAGCGGGCCAACGCGCTGGGCTATCGCATCAGCGAACAGCTCGCGGCGTTTGTGGAAAACACGCCGGTGAAATACGGCTGGAAGCATCGCGCGATGCTGCACGCGCAGTCGGGGATTAGCTCGGATTCAGGCACCACGCCGGGGGCACGACTGCCTTACGGCGATGAGCCGGATCCTATCAGCCATCTGCTGGCCGTTGCCCCGCACCACAAACACTATCACTCCGGGATCAGCGATATTCTGACGCTGGAAGAGACGGTAAAACGCAACCCGCAGGCCGTGGTGCAGCTTTGCCTGGGGGCCTTCAACGCCGGCATGCGTGAATTTACCGCCAACGTGGCGGGTAACGATCTGGTGCGCGTCACCGGCTATATGGTGCGATTATCGGATCTGGAGAAATACCGGGAAGCGGGTTCAAGAACCAACACCACGTGGCTGGGTGAGGAAGCCGCACGAAATACCCGTATTCTGGAACGTCAGCCGCGCGTGATTAGCCATGAACAGCAGATGCGCTTTAGTTAGTCAGGTTATCCCCTTCTCCTGCGTCGACGGGCCGGGCAGCCGCCTGGCCCTGTTCCTGCAGGGGTGCAACCTGCGCTGTAAAACCTGCCACAACCCGTGGACGATCGGACGCTGCAACGACTGCGGCGACTGCGTGCCCCACTGCCCTCATGATGCGCTGACCATTCAGGCCGGGCGCGTCTGGTGGCAGGAGAGTGACTGCCAGCAGTGCGATACCTGTCTTCACCTCTGCCCGCAGCAGGCCACGCCGATGGCGCACCGCTTCAGCGTGGAGGAGATCCTCACGCAGATCCGCAAAGCGGCGCCCTTTATTGCAGGCATCACCGTCAGCGGCGGTGAAGCCACCACGCAGCTGCCGTTTGTGATCGCCCTTTTTACGGCGATCAAAGCCGATCCCGCCCTGCGCCATTTAACCTGTCTGGTTGACAGCAACGGACTGCTGGGGGAAACCGGCTGGCAAAAACTCCTGCCGGTACTGGATGGGGCGATGCTCGATCTCAAGGCGTGGGGAAATGAACGTCACCGCTTCCTGACCGGGCGCGAAAACCCACAGATCAAACAGAGCATCCGCTGGCTGGCACAGCATCAGCGGCTGACGGAACTGCGGCTGCTGGCGATCCCTGACCAGTCTGATTATCTGGAGCATCTTAAGCCACTGATAGCCTTTATTCGCGGGCTTGGGGATATCCCGGTGCGGATCAACGCCTTTCACGCGCACGGCGTTTACGGAGAGGCGGCGTCATGGCGCAGCGCCACGCCGGACGACGTTGAGCCACTGGCGGTAGCGCTGGAAGAAGAGAGGATCAGGGTGATCCGGCCCTCACTTTACTTATAAGGTAATGCCAAATACCGAACGGGTGTTCTCAAGCAGCGCATCGGCAATCACCTCTTCTGGCTCCTCGCGCAGCTCGCACAGCGTGGCAAACACGCGCGCCGCCTGTTCCGGCCGATTGGGCTGCCCCTGAAAACCATTCAGCGGCATATCGGGGGCATCGGTTTCCAGTAATAGCGCCGACAGGGGCAGCTGTGCCATCACATCCCGGGTCTTGCTGGCGCGCGGGTAGGTAATGGTCCCGCCCACGCCAATCTTATAGCCCAGCTCAATGAACCGCTGCGCCTGCTGCAGGCTGCCGGAAAAACCGTGCACCACGCCCCTGCGCGGCAGATCGATGCGTTTCAGGTGCATCGCCAGCTTGTCGTGCGTGCGGCGGGAGTGGAGGATCGCCGGCAGATCGTGGCGCTTTGCCAGCTTCAGCTGCGCGTCGAGGATCGCCTGCTGGCGTTCAAAATGGGGATCCTCGCGATAGAGATCGAGGCCGATCTCACCGACGGCAATCAGCTTCCCTTCGCCAGCGCGCAGAAGTGCATCCAGCCGGTCGATATCGTCATCAGTGTGCCGCTCGATAACGATAGGGTGCAGCCCCAGCGCGGCGTACAGCGCGCTATGCTGTCGGGCAAGGTCCAGCACCCGGGTAAAGTTTGCCGCTTCCGTTGACGGGACGATAATCGCCTGCACGCCTGCATCTGCGGCACGGGCGATGCTCGGCCCTTCGTCACCGGTAAACGGTGGAAAATCAAAATGGCAGTGTGTGTCGACAAAGCGGTACGTCACGCCAGATCCTCGTTATCTAAGAGTGCGTCATTGGCCTGCGGAACATCCACCAGCGGCACGGTCAGCGGATCGTTCGCCACCACTGCAGGCGGGGTAATGATGCGCTTGTGCCGGTGAAGCGGCGGCTGTTCCGCCAGCATTTTGCCCACCGTCGCCAGGAAGTAGCGTCCGCACAGCCGCCCCGTTTTGTAATCCATGCGCAGCGCCGGTATGCGGCTGCCCAGTGCCATGCTCACCAGCGGCTTAGGCGGGTAAATTTCGAAAATGCGCAGCTTGCCCGGCGGCTTTTCAATAAAACGCTGCATCTCACCGTAGGTCGATTCATGCAGTTTGGCGATATTCACCAGCGGCTGCAGGCTGCTATCGCCCAGCCAGCGCTCCATGCGCTTAAACCACTGCGGCGTGTAGTACATCTGCGACGGCACGGTGCGGATCACCACGATGGTCTTCGCCCCGCGTCGCGCAGCTTCCTGCACCGGAACGGCGTCGCTGATACCGCCGTCCAGATAGCTGATGCCGTCCAGCAGTGCGCCGGTGCGGTAAAAACCCGGAATAGCGCTGGAGGCGCGGATGATGTCCAGCCAGTTCTCTTTCTGCGGGGAAAAATAGCCCGGCGTGTAGTCATCCCCCCGGCTGGCGCACATCCAGAACTCTTTTCCGTTATCGAACAAACGAGCCGCAGTGTCCATTGCCAGCGGCATCTGGCTGGCGGTTGACTCCAGCAGCCAGTCGAGATCGATCAGGTTTCCGCCGCGCACAAAACGCATCGGGTTGAAAAATTCCTTCGACGTGGTGTAGCGCATAATCACTTTGCGGGCATAGCCCGGCTGGTTACAGACGTAGGCGGAAAGGTTTTGCGCCCCGGCAGAGGTGCCAAAGAAGAGGTGAAAAGGGTTAAACTGCGCGCGCATAAATTCATCCAGCACGCCGGCCGTGAATATGCCGCGCTGTCCGCCACCTTCACATACCAGTGCAAGCTGGCCTGCACGAAACGGCTTCAACGCCAGCGGCGCAATATTGCCGAGCGTAACGGGAATTCGCTGACCCACCTCTGCATTCCTGTTTTCATTATTGTGTTCTGACACAGTAACGCACTCCCGGCCTGAGACTCAAACACGAAAAAGCCAGTCGCGAGGACTGGCTTTGTTTTGTTGACGGTCTATTGCGTTTTGCTACGGACGGCGTCGGCCCGTAAACAGGCTGACCAGGAACAGGATAATACCAACCACGAAGACAATTTTAGCTGCCCAGGCCGCTGTACCTGCCAGTCCACCAAAGCCCAATGCGGCGGCAATTAACGCGATAACCAGAAATATAATGCCCCAACGAAACATAAGCCTCTCCTTTACCATAGTTAATGTCGGCCGCTAAACGTGAGCGCTCAGGCTGCTCACCGGCGTGTTTCCAGTGTCATTCTTATTTCGCCCGCTCGCCTCAGCCAGACGGGCGAATTGTGTAGATTTACTTCGTTTTCAGATCGTTTTTGACGCTTTTGACACCATCAATAGCTTTTGCGATGGTTTCAGCGCGTTCAATTTGCGCCTGCGAATCTACCGTACCGGAAAGCTGAACCACACCGTCGGTGGTTTCTACTTTCACTTTACGAGACGGCACGATGTCATCAGCTAACAGTTTAGCTTTGATTTCGCTGGTGGTTGCCGCATCCCCGGCATACCCTTTCACAGAGGAGTCTTTCGCGTCGCGAACGTGCAATTTATCGCTAACGTCCGTTACGCCTTCAACACCCTTCGCGACTTTTACAGCCTGTTCGGCCTGAGCCTGGCTTTCAACAAAGCCGCTCAGCGTAACCACTTTCTTATCCGTTTTTACGGAAATGTCGGTGCTCTTGATGGCTTCATCATCCACCAGTGCGGCTTTCACTTTTGCTGTGATAGAGCTGTCATCCATGAAATTACCGACTTTATTCATAGAGCTATCGATTTTTTCCCCTGCGGTATTGGCAGTGGACTGCGCTTTATCCGTGGCGCTGGTTTCTGCAAAGGCAGAACCGCTTACCAGGACGCTACCCAATGTTACAGCCAGCAGAGTTTTAGAAATCTTCAGTCTTGTCATATTCATCGATGTATTCCTGTGTTTTGCCCGTTAGTTGGGCGACAAACTTCCTTTATTACTAGTTTTATATTTCGCGAATTAACACACGGGTGAAATGGAGAACCTAAAGTCATGCATTGAACAGTTAATTCATCCGCGCCCGGTGTTAAACACTGAGTTAAATATAGATCACTCTCGCAGTGTCGCTTTCAGAATTGGGCAAAAAACGCGCGAATGGCGTAAAAATGCGATGAATTAAGAACATTCCGCAAGGGATTAATAAGACAGGAATAAAAGAAGAGCACGGCGGTTGCCGTGCTCTGAGCGGGGATTAGTGTTCGCGCGTTTTGCGGAACTGAACGTCAGGATAGCGTTCCTGCGTCAGGTTGAGGTTAACCATGGTTGGGGCGATGTAGGTCAGGTTATCTCCCCCGTCCAGCGCCAGCTGAATTTCGTTCTTACGCTTAAATTCTTCGAATTTCTTCACGTCAGAACACTCAACCCAGCGCGCGGTCGCCACGTTTACGGATTCGTAAATCGCTTCCACGTTGTACTCGCTCTTCAGACGCGCAACCACCACGTCAAACTGCAGCACGCCGACCGCGCCAACGATCAGGTCGTTGTTCGAAATTGGTCGGAACACCTGCACGGCGCCCTCTTCGGACAGCTGAACCAGCCCCTTAAGCAGCTGTTTCTGCTTCAGCGGATCGCGCAGGCGAATGCGACGGAACAGTTCCGGTGCGAAGTTCGGAATGCCGGTGAACTTCATCATTTCGCCCTGGGTGAAGGTATCACCGATCTGAATGGTGCCGTGGTTATGCAGGCCGATGATATCGCCCGGATAGGCTTCTTCGACGTGCGAACGGTCACCCGCCATGAAGGTCAGCGCGTCGGAAATGACGACATCTTTCCCGATACGCACCTGGCGCAGCTTCATGCCCTTCTCGTACTTCCCGGAGACCACGCGCATAAAGGCCACGCGGTCGCGGTGTTTCGGGTCCATGTTGGCCTGAATTTTGAAGACGAAGCCGGTAAATTTCTCTTCTTGGGCTTCTACCTCACGGGTGTCGGTTTTACGCGGCATCGGGCGCGGCGCCCACTCAACCAGACCGTCAAGCATATGATCAACGCCGAAGTTACCCAGCGCGGTACCGAAGAACACAGGGGTGATTTCGCCGGCCAGGAACAGCTCTTTATCGAACTCGTGGGAGGCACCTTTCACCAGCTCCAGCTCGTCGCGCAGCTGCGCGGCCAGCTCTTCACCGATGGCAACGTCCAGATCCGGGTTGTCCAGCCCCTTCACGGTGCGGACTTCCTGGATGGTGTGACCCTTACCGGTCTGATAAAGATACACTTCGTCTTTGTAGAGGTGATAAACCCCTTTAAACAGCTTGCCGCAGCCGATTGGCCAGGTAATCGGCGCGCAGGCGATCTTCAGCTCGCTTTCAACTTCGTCCATCACCTCCATCGGATCGCGGATGTCACGGTCGAGTTTGTTCATGAAGGTGAGGATCGGCGTGTCGCGCAGACGGGTGACTTCCATCAGCTTACGGGTCCTGTCTTCGACCCCTTTAGCGGCGTCGATAACCATCAGACAGCAGTCCACCGCCGTAAGGGTACGGTAGGTATCTTCGGAGAAGTCTTCGTGGCCCGGGGTGTCCAGCAGGTTCACCAGGCAGTCGTGATACGGGAACTGCATCACGGAAGTGGTAATGGAAATACCACGCTGCTTTTCCATCTCCATCCAGTCAGATTTTGCGTGCTGGCTGGAGCCACGGCCTTTAACGGTACCGGCAGTCTGGATCGCCTGTCCGAAAAGCAGGACCTTCTCGGTGATGGTCGTTTTACCGGCATCCGGGTGCGAGATAATGGCAAAAGTGCGGCGTTTGGCCACCTCTTGCAGATAAGGAGACAACGTCATAATTAAATCTTCTTTTATAAGCGCGGCAGCACGCCACGCATCATGGAATACGAAATTGCGGCTATTTTACCCATCAGCGGGGGGCAGGCAATCATTGTTTACACAGGAGCTGCTCCAGTTCGTTCAATGACGTGACGGTCCAGGTCGGCTCGATGCCTTCAGGCTGCACGCGACCATGCGCGTTGAGCCAGACGGTCGACAGCCCGGAGTTGATGCCACCAAGAATATCGGACTCTGCGGTATCGCCCACCATCAGCACGCGATCGCGGTCAGGGTTGCCCGCCTGCGCCAGCGCATAGTCGAAAATACGCGGGTCCGGCTTCGGCACGCCCACCTCTTCTGAGATCACCAGCGCGTCGAAATGATCGCGCAGGCCGGTGCGCTCAAGGCGGATCTGCTGCAGCGCGGTAAAGCCGTTGGTGATGATCCCAAGCTTCGCTTTACCTTTCAGCGAATCGAGCAGAGACACCGCTCCCGGCAGCGGCGCGCAAATGTCCGCCATTGCGTTCAGGAAGGCATCGTTCAGCAAACCAGGGCTGACGCTTAAGCGCTCGGCCCAGACGTCAAAACGCTGGTGCTGAAGTTGTAACGCGGTGATGGCTCCGTTCTGGTAGTCCACCCACAGCGGCTTGTTCACCGCCTGATAGTCCTGAAAATCTTCAGCGGTGAAGGTTACGCTATAGTCGAGAAACATCCGCTGTAGGCCGCCGAACGAGTCGAACGTAAACAGCGTTTCGTCGGCATCAAAGAAAATCCAGTCCCATTTCATCGTTACAACCTTATTTTTTATTATCCAATCGGCAGAGCCATAATAATGGCGTCTTCACGTCCCTCTGCGGTGGGGTAGTAGTTACGGCGGATCGTCGCCTCGTTAAAGCCTAAGCTTTCGTAGAGCGCGATGGCGGCGACGTTCGACGCGCGCACCTCCAGCCACAGGGTGAAAACGTCACGGGTTTCGAGCTCACGAATGAGGTGCTCGAGCAGTTCCCTTCCCAGCCCACGGCGCTGAAACGCAGGATCAACGGCGATGTTAAACAGCGTCGCCTCATCGAGAACGACCTGGGTGATCGCAAAAGCCGCCATGGTGCCGTCAACGTCCAGGCGGTAGTTGAGGTAACGTTCGCCCTGATTGCTGGCGAAGGTTTTTTCGCTCCACGGAAAGGCGTGGGCGCGCGTTTCAATCGCAAACGCCGTTGCCAGGTCAGGCGTCGTGAGGGAAGAAATCGTGTTCATATTCGCAGATTTGTTGCCATAGCGCGCTTCGCGCCTTTGGGTTGGCTTTCAGTTCGTCCAGCGCCGGCGAGCAGATCTGGCTTCCCTGCAGAGCGATCGCATTTGTCTCTCCCATGCGCCAGCTGTTGCAGCGGCTCTCGGGAGGAAGCATCGTGACCCGCTCTGGCGTCAGCTGTAAAACCTGTTCGGCCGTCAGCTTCAGGCTGCGAAGGACATCACCAATCAGGGGTTCATTCAGGGCAGGCAGTTCCTCCGCCACCATCACCAGGCGAACATGCTCGGGGATAGATATTGCGATTTCGCCCTGCAACGCCGTCGGGCGACGCAAGGCCCACTGGGTGATGCCCAGCTGCTGCAACTGCCAGTCTCGTCGGGATGTCATAGGGAAAACTCCTGTCTCTCAGGCGCGCAAATATAGCAAATGTGTCGAAAGTGCGCCATCTACCTACTATAATCCCCGCCTGAGTTTATTGAGGAACAATTATGTCTGCATTTACCCCGGCAAGTGAAGTCTTGCTGCGCCACAGTGATGATTTCGAACAAAGCCGTATTCTGTTTGCCGGAGATATGCAGGATGACCTGCCTGCGCGTTTCGACTGTGCTGAAAGCCGTGCCCACACCCAGTATTATCACCACTGGCAGGTGCTGAGCCGCCAGATGGGTGAGCGCGCGCGCTTTAGCCTGGTGGCGGAGCAGAGCGATGTTGCCGATTGCGACACGCTGATCTACTACTGGCCGAAGAACAAACCGGAAGCCCAGTTCCAGCTGATGAACCTGCTCTCCCTGCTGCCGGTCGGCTGCGATATCTTCGTTGTCGGTGAGAACCGCAGCGGCGTGCGCAGCGCCGAGCAGATGCTGGAAGCCTACGCGCCGCTGAACAAAGTCGACAGCGCCCGCCGCTGTGGTCTGTACCATGGTCGTCTGGAAAAACAGGCAACGTTTGATGCCGAAGCCTTCTGGGGCGAGTATGAACTTGACGGCCTGACCATCAAAACCCTGCCGGGCGTGTTCAGCCGCGACTATCTGGACGTGGGAAGCAAGCTGCTGCTGTCGACCCTGACGCCGCACACCAAAGGCAAAGTGCTGGATGTGGGCTGTGGCGCGGGCGTACTGTCAACGGTGCTTGCCAGCCATTCCCCTAAAGTGCGTTTAACGCTCAGCGATGTCAGCGCGCCGGCGGTTGAAGCCAGCCGCGCAACGCTTGCCGCTAACGGTATTGAAGGCGAAGTGATTGCCAGCAACGTTTTCTCTGACATCACCGGTCGTTTCGACATGATCATCTCCAACCCGCCGTTCCACGACGGCATGGAAACCAGCCTTGAAGCCGCACAAACGCTGATCCGTGGCGCAACCCGCCACCTCAACAGCGGCGGCGAACTGCGGATCGTCGCCAACGCCTTCCTGGCGTACCCGAAAGTGCTGGATGAAACCTTCGGTTTCCATGAAGTGATCGCCCAGACTGGCCGTTTCAAAGTGTACCGCACCGTGATGACGCGTCAGGCCAAAAAGTAATCGTCAATGTTGTAGGCCGGATATGCGCAAGCGCCATCCGGCTATACATGGCGCATCTATCGACCATTTTTGCATCAATCAAGGCATCGCATGCACATTTCAGTTGACGTAAAGCTGAAAACATCTAGAATGCGCCTCCGTGGTTACGATACTTTTACAGTATCGATGGTATGCGAAGGTGGCGGAATTGGTAGACGCGCTAGCTTCAGGTGTTAGTGTCCTTTGGATGTGGGGGTTCGAGTCCCCCCCCTCGCACCATAAATCACGTTGATATTGCTCGCACTGGGCGAAGGTGGCGGAATTGGTAGACGCGCTAGCTTCAGGTGTTAGTGTCCTTAGGATGTGGGGGTTCGAGTCCCCCCCCTCGCACCAACGAGGCGATATCAAAAAAAAGTAAGATGACTGTGCGAAGGTGGCGGAATTGGTAGACGCGCTAGCTTCAGGTGTTAGTGTCCTTAGGATGTGGGGGTTCGAGTCCCCCCCCTCGCACCAATTATCTTACATCCCCTCTGAAGTACCTCTCGTTTTCCCTGTTATTTCAAACTCATCAGTATTACCAGAATCCCGCTGACCAGCGCGACGCACGATGGCAACAGCACGAAATGCCGTAACTGCTTGTGCCAAATCATCCCGGACGTCACCAGTAAGCCAGAAACGATCATTGCCTTCCAGACGTCGATGGAGAGATCGGCAAACATCAGGCCGCCAATAATTGCTCCAGGCAGAAGCACTCCCCAACCACTTCCCAGCGCTTTACTCAACATGGTTTGCTCTCTCACATCGATAATGATAACCAATATCATATGATAAACATTATCATCTGTCAGTACGCAAACGTATAATTCGTTGCCCTTTACCTTTCCTATAATGACAGCGAATGGTTAAGGTGATAAATTGCCCACCTGTTAACTTCCCATAAAGTTTTTCTGATAATTACAATTCAATTTTTTTGCATCCACTATTACTAAACAACACCTGATTCATTGTTTTAATTGAATTTAAATAAAAACGCACGCATATGACATCACAATCCTGGCGATCTTTAGTCAACAAGAAATATCAGTTATCTTTACGTTTGTTTTTATTTTTGAATGCGATATCTGCAGTGTTCTCGGTAACAAACCCACTCTATTCCGTCCGGGTGGTCTCTGTTCCGCTGTTTGCCGTACTCATCATTAGCATAGGCCTTCTTGTCTGGCACTGGAAAAACAGCTCCCGCAAAATAAATATCCCTGTTGTTTCAGCCATTTTCGGGTGTTTATGGGCATGGCAAATCGCCTCTAAATTTTCGTTAATAACGCACGATCAGGCGACCTATTTAATGATGGCGCTATTAACGGTTCTTTTTATAGGGTCTTTGGCATTCGCCAGCAATATCAAAGCATTTACGCTGCATTCACTCCCGGCTTTTATTACCTGCCTGTGGTTAAGCGATCATGAAAGCTGGCTAAGAATGGCTTACTCCTTTGCGCTGCCTATGTTCGCCATCGGTATCCACCATGTACTGCAGCGGCGTAACGACCGGTTCGCCCAGGAGCTGCTTTCTGAGCTACTGGAAGAGCGTGAAACCCTTACCGATCTCAGCATGATGGACCCGCTAACCGGCCTGTATAACCGCCGCGGCCTGCAAAGCCGGCTGGAAAATCTTCCCGCCGCGGATAACGGCGAGCATTTTGTTTTACTGCTGGATATCGACCACTTTAAGGCCTACAACGACCATTACGGCCATATGATGGGCGATCAGGCGCTTATCCGCGTATCCGCAGCGATCCGCGACGCCGTGCGCTCGCGCGATATTGTCGCTCGCTTCGGCGGGGAAGAGTTTATGGTTCTGCTGTCTAATATTCCGCTCGAACTTGCCCGCCAGACGGCAGAGCGTATTCGACAGAAAGTTTACGACCTGAAAATACCGCACATGTTTAACGAAAGCGTTGCTACCAACGTCACCATCAGCATTGGCATTGCCATGTTTAACGATGAAGACATTGAACAGGCACTGGAGAAGGCGGATAAAGCGCTCTACGAGGCAAAACACAGGGGGCGTAACAGCATTCTGCTAAGCGAAGAGTTGCACACTGCCTGAGTGCGGATCCGCAGATCCAGGACAAAAGGCTTGCGATCGGTTTTATCAATAGTTAGGATTGGCAATCATTATCATTTAGATTCCTATCCTATGGCCACACATACCGTACAAGCCGTTGACACACTTCTCTGGCGAGCGCCTCTCTCCACGGGAAGCGTAACGCTTGCGGATGCCATCCGGGATAAAATTGCCGATACGCGTGCCCATCTACTGGACTTTATCAAGCTGGATGAAGCTCCGCCGCATCACGCCATGACGCTGGCACAGTGGCAGCGCTCTGCGGAGCTACAGACTCTGCTGGCAACCTATTCTGACCATATCTACCGTAATCAACCCTCGCTGGCGCGGGAAAATAAACCGCTGCTGTCGCTCTGGGCGCAGTGGTATATCGGGCTGATGGTTCCCCCCATCATGCTGGCCTTGCTGACTCAGGACAGCGTACTCGATCTCGCCCCGGAACATTTCCACGTAGAATTCCATGAGACCGGGCGGGCAGCCTGCTTCTGGATCGATGTGCACGAAGATCGCAGTGCAGGACCGCTTTCGGCTCAGGAACGCATGGAGCGGCTTGTCACCCGTGCGCTCATCCCGGTGGTTGATGCACTGGAAGCGTCAGGAGAGATTAACGGGAAACTTATCTGGAGTAATACCGGGTATTTGATCCACTGGTACTTAACGGAGATGAAGCCGCTGCTGGGCGATGAAACCGTTGATGCCCTTCGCCAGTCCTGTTTCTTTGCAAAACAGCTTTCCGATGGGCGGGATAACCCCCTCTTCCGTACCGTGGTGCCACGTGAAGGTCTTCTGGTTCGTCGTACCTGCTGTCAGCGCTATCGCCTGCCGGACGTTCAGCAGTGCGGGGATTGCACGCTTAAGTAGTGCCGTTAATTGCCCGGTGGCGCTTCGCTTACCGGGCCTACACTACGGTGAGGCCTGATGCCCTCACCCTGGCCCTCTCCCACCGGGAGAGGGGACAAACATCAAAAACGGCAACCGAGATTGCCGTTTTGCTTTTACCTAGGCTACCTGCTGATTTTCCTCTTCAGCGTTACGCTGCGCCTCTTCCGCTTCCTGCTCCAGCAGCTGCTTCTCGTACACCTTGAAGAACGGGAAGTAGATAATGGCCGATACGCAGGCCAGCACTATCACCAGAATAGCGGCACGGAAATCCCAGCCCAGCGCCCATGCAGCCCCGACCGGCGCCGGTGCCGTCCACGGCACAACGGAAATCACGCGGCCAATCAAATCTAACTTCATCACTCCCCATGCCAGCACGGCGTTAACCATTGGCGCCAGCAGGAACGGAATAAAGAACACCGGGTTCATCACAATCGGCGTGCCGAAGATGACGGGTTCGTTGATGTTGAAGAAGCTTGGCACCACGCTCAGACGGCCAATCGAACGCAGGTGCGCGGAGCGGCTACGCAGGTAGCAGATAACCAGCCCCATCGTTGCACCCGAACCGCCGATAACAATAAAGAATGTCCAGAACGCTTCCATAAAGATGTGCGGCAGAGCCTGCCCGGCGGCAAGCGCTGTCTGGTTTGCCCCCAGGTTAGTCAGCCAGAACATTTGCAGCATCCCGGAGACAATTGCCGCACCGTGGATCCCGGCAAACCACAGCAGGTGACCAATCAACACCGCCAGCAGGATAGCAGGCAGGGAGTCAGCGGCGGAAACCAGCGGTTTAAAGATAGACATGATGGCCTGCGGGATCAGCATGCCAAACTCAGACTGAATCAACAGGCTCAGCGGATAAAGCGTCAGCACAACCACCAGCACCGGAATCAGCAGGTCAAAGGAGTTTTTGATCATCGGTGGCACCTGGTCAGGCAGGCGAATACCGATGTTGTGCGCCTTCAGAAAACGCATCAATTCAACGCAGTAAACGGCCACCAGGATGGCGGTAAAGATACCCGTCCCGCCCAGGCTATCTACCGGCAGCGTCCCTTTGGTTTTGGGTGCCGCAACCAGCAGAAACGCCATCAGCGACAGCATGGCGCACATGAACGGGTCTAACTGATGCGATTTCACATAGTGTTTGCCGAGGTTGTAGGCGATAGCCGCACAGATATAAATGGACATGATGCCCATGGTCATATCAAACGGGGTCAGGATTTGTCCTTCAAACTGCTTCGCCATGTCCAGCCAGGCGCGAGCGAACCCCCAGGTGGTATCAGGGGAGAACGGAGGATAAGCGAACACCAACAAAAACGAGCCCACAATCATAAATGGCATCGCGGAAATGAACCCGTCGCGGATAGCCATAACATGACGCTGGGAGGAGATCCGCCCGGCTATCGGGCTTACGTAATTCTCAACGAATCGAAATATCAGATTGAACGCAGCATGGTTGGCAGACATAGCAGATCTCCTGTCAGACGTTGGTTACGGGCGTATTCGCGCCACACGTTGTGCCATACATCAGCTTCACAACCTTGCTGGCTCGGGTACCAGCGGTACTGCTCAGACGGAATGGTTTCATAATTTGCTCTTATTATTGGATACAGGGAACGTTACGTACTCAGTATTAATCTACGCTTCACGGTCTGCAACCGGTTACTGTAACCGGTTTCCGTGAATGTGAAGGCGATCCAGAAATCAGCGGAACGGGATATTTGTTACGGAAGAGATATTTACAGAACATAATTTCTTATGACAGATTACGCAGGATATTTGTCAGGAGGAAACAATGAGTTTGCAGTCTGTACAGCAGTTTTTTGCCGACAACGCGCCGGATGTCGAAATCATAGAGCTAAGCCAAAGCACCGCGACCGTGGCCCTTGCTGCTGCAGCTCATAACGTTGAACCGGGTCAAATCGCCAAGACGCTTTCACTAAAGGTTAAAAATGAGGTCATTCTGGTGGTCGCGAAGGGTGATGCGCGCCTGGATAACAAAAAGCTAAAGGACGCATTCGGTGCGAAAGCGCGCATGCTCAGCAGTGATGAAGTCGTAACCGTTACGGGCCATCCCGTCGGAGGCGTTTGCCCTTTCGGGCTTGAGAACCCGCTTTCGGTTTACTGCGACGTGTCATTGAAACAGTACGCGGAAGTCCTGCCCGCTGCCGGGGCCATTCACAGTGCCGTACGTATTTCCCCGGACAGAATGGCCGAATTGACCTCAGCGAAATGGGTGGATGTCTGCATTTGATCGCAGCGCCAGAATCACTCTGGCGCACGTCGGTCAGTCATGAAAATGATGAAACGTTCAGCACAGAACGACGCGACTCCCAGGCGGGCAGATGAGCAAGAATATCGGCCGCATCCAGTAATCCCACGTCAGAATTAACGCCCAGCTTAACCATCGCGTTAAATTTATGTGCCCGAATGGTTTTAATATTGCGCTCAAGCTGCGCGGCTATTTCAGGGATCGAATAGCCAGACGACATATAACGCAGAATCGCCCGCTCCGTGGGGCTCAGCATCCGGTTCTGACTCACATACCAGTGATTGAACATGTTGTCGTTTACCCGGTGCGTTTCATTGAGCAGCACTATCAGACCTTCCAGCAGTTTCTCAAGCGAGAGCGATTTACTGATAACCCCATGAAGACGAGAAGGAGAAAGGTGGCTGACCAGCCGCGCCTCAACCTCTCCAGCCGCCAGTACGATGCGCTGGATATCACCGTGTGAGAATGTCAGATCTCGCAGGTATGCCAGACAATTACGACGTTCCTCGCGCGCATCGGATAGCGAGTAAATAACCGCGTAAAATGAGGTATGGGAAAGCGCATCTTTGAAGCTGTCGAAGCGGCTAAAAAGATGCATTTGAAAACTGCTGAGCGCGGGCAGAGCAAAAAAATGCTGCAGCCCCGCGGCACTCATTGCGCAATTTTCAATGACGGCGATATGTCTTGTTGCAAGGGTCTTTTCCATTCATCAAACTCTCCATAGGCCGACATTAAACTCAGTTCTCGCATTCCCTGGGTACTGCTGATCCACGCATACATATCGGCGTTGCTGCGCAGGGATAGCCGCCGCATCGCACTGTTTTTCTGCGCGCTGATCGTTTTATTACTTTTCTTCAATAACGTAGCGATCTGATTAATGCCCCACCCTTTTCCCAGCAGCCGTAATACTTTGCGCTCCGAATGGGTGAGTGCGATAAAATTCTCCGTCTCTTCACCCGAATCGGGGGTTTCCGGCAGTAATAAGGTCTGGCTGATCCGTTCGGCACGTTCGCTACCGGCACGAATTGCGCTTATCACGCCCTCAATGGGCTCCATATCTGAAAGCAATGTACTTTCAGGGCGCATAAGCAGCTCAATCGCCAACGGGTAGAGAGGACGAGAGACTAAAAATATCCAGTGAACATCCCGGTACTGATTGAGCAGCCCGTAATATTGCTCAAGCGTGCCACGCGGATTTCGGTAATCACCTGAAATATCAGCAATGATTACTCCAGCACGGCGTAACTGCAGCAACGTTAACTCCTGGATAGAGCGACAATAGGTCATCTCATAGTCAGGGAAATGACGCGTCATCACCCCGCCTAGCCCGGCCTGCATCACCGGTACCTTACTTACCACAACTCCGTGTTTACCCTCTAACGGCAACATAGAACCTCCGAGTCCATTCTTCTTTTACTAAATAGCGTTCAAACGCATCTTGATAAGATGTATTCCATCCCTGAGCGCAAACGGATTAATACTGCCCGATTTTGAGAATATCTTTATATGATTAAGAAATGCCCAAAACGGCGTTAATATCTCATAAATGACAATCAAATTTAATTGCATCGACCTGAAAAGAACGAAAACATAAAATTAGAAATACTTAATATATAAACGCTATATTTTATTTTTAACTATTGATGTAATTAATATATTCACTATTTCCTTATCGTCAGCGGATATCCGCCTGTTTGCATAAAGCTTGATCTAACCCAGAGCAAGGGAGTGTGCACTTTGTGCTAAAAGTAAGCATTCTGAGCCTACAGGCAGGCTTTCCACCTTCTTTTCAGGGCAAGACATGCAGGCAGATCGGTCAACGCAGCGTGCCGCTACGCGGCTATGCATTCAGTGCGGGCTTTTTCTCTTACAACACGGGGCGGAAAGCGCGCTGGTCGAGGAGCTTTCAACGCGTCTTGGGATCGCGCTGGGGATGGACAGCGTTGAAAGTTCCATCTCGTCAAACGCCATTGTCCTCACCACCATTAAAGACGGTCAGTGCCTGACCTCCACGCGCAAGAACCACGATCGCGGCATCAACATGCACGTCGTCACGGAGGTACAGCATATTGTCATTATGGCGGAGCACAGGCTCCTTGACCTGAAGGATATCGATAAACGCTTCAACCAAATCAAACCGTTACGCTACCCGCGGTGGCTGGTGGTCCTGATGGTGGGGCTCTCCTGCGCCTGTTTCTGTAAGCTGAATCAGGGCGGCTGGGACGGTGCAGCCATAACGTTTTTGGCCAGCGGCATCGCCATGTATGTTCGCCAGCTTCTGACACACCGGCAGCTGCATCCGCAAATCAATTTCTGCGCTACCGCGTTTGTTGCCACGACGGTTTCTGGCCTGCTGTTGCGCCTGCCGCAGTTTGCAAGCACGCCTACCGTCGCCATGGCCGCCAGCGTGCTTTTGCTGGTACCCGGCTTTCCGTTGATTAACGCCGTTGCCGATATGTTCAAAGGACACATTAATACCGGGCTGGCGCGCTGGGCGATCGCCAGCCTTCTGACGCTGGCCACCTGTATCGGCGTGGTGATGGCGATGACGCTGTGGGGGTTACGCGGATGGGCATGATTGAATTATTGCTCGCACTGGCGCAGGACATGCTCCTGGCCGCCATTCCCGCCGTCGGCTTTGCAATGGTCTTCAACGTGCCACAGCGCGCACTGCCCTGGTGTGCGCTGCTGGGTGCCATCGGCCACGGTTCGCGAATGGTAATGATGACGGCAGGTTTTAATATCGAGTGGTCGACGTTTATGGCCTCGATGCTGGTGGGCTGCATTGGCATTCAGTGGTCGCGCTGGTATCTGGCGCATCCGAAGGTATTCACCGTCGCCGCCGTTATTCCCATGTTTCCAGGCATCTCCGCCTATACGGCCATGATTTCCGCGGTGAAGATCGGCCATTTTGGCTACAGCGAGCCACAAATGATCCTTCTGTTGAGTAACTTTCTGAAGGCCTCTTCCATTGTCGGGGCTCTCTCCATCGGGCTCTCTATCCCCGGTTTGTGGCTCTATCGCAAACGCCCACGCGTTTGATATTTGTGTTATTTCGCTGCCGTGGGGATAATCCCCTCTTTCCGTTTGGTGACGATAAGGAAAGGATGTGGCTAACCCTGGCAGCGAACACCCCGAGTACCATGACGAATCCAGCCTGAAGGATAAAATTTTTCAGAGCGCGATCGCCCTGTTTGCCGAGTATGGGCTAAACGGTGCCCGCATGGAGCAAATCGCCGAGAAAGCAGGCACCACCAAACGGATGGTGGTGTATCACTTCAAGAATAAAGAGAACCTGTACCTTCTGGCGCTTGAGTACGTTTACACCCAGATCCGCGCCAGCGAGAAACAGCTGAGCCTTGCCGGCATGCCGCCGGTCGAAGCACTGGTGCATCTGGTTGAAGCCACCTTTGACTACCATGCCGACCACCCGGACTACATTCGCATCATCTGCATGGAAAACATGCAGCGCGGTCGCTTTATGCAGCAGTCCAGCTACCTGCGCCAGGTCAACCGCAGCGCGCTGGAACTGCTGGAAGCCATCCTCCAGCGGGGAAAAGAGAAGCAGTTATTCAACCAGACGGTCGATGCGCGCGACCTTCACCGCCTGATCAGCAGCTTCAGCTTCCACTACGTCGCCAACAGCTACACGTTTACCCTGCTCTTTGAGGATGGCGCGGACGAAGCGGCGCAGCGCCAGCACTACCGGAAAATGGCGGTCCAGGTGGCACTCCGCTATACCTGCCCATAAAATCGCTTGCAATTATATCGTGCACTATTTATATTCATCTCATGAACGCAAAAACGAACGACACCACCGCCGCGCTTCTGCTGGATAACCAGCTCTGTTTTGCCCTCTACTCGGCAAACCTGGCGCTTAACAAGCTGTACCGGCAACTGCTGGCGCCGCTGAACCTGACCTACCCGCAATACCTCGTCATGCTGGTGCTGTGGGAGCAGGACGACGTCACGGTGTCGGACATTGGCGAACGCCTGTTTCTTGACTCCGCCACGCTGACGCCGCTGCTAAAGCGTCTCGAAAGCGCCGGACTGATCCTGCGACAGCGCTCCCGTAAAGACGAGCGCCAGGTCGCGGTCACCCTGAGCGATGCGGGGCGTGCGCTTCAGCAGCAGGCTGTCGGGATCCCTCACGCGGTAGGATGTGCAGCGCAGTGTGATACCGACACGATGCTGGCCCTTAAGCAGCAGCTCGAACATTTGCGTCAACAGCTACACCGCGCGTAAAGCTATACTTTACGCGTTATTATTACCCATATATATCGCACGCTATTTAATAGCACACATAAACGTAAGATGAGGAACCTGCCATGTCTTTAGAAAAAGTTGTCTACACTGCCAAAGCAAAAGCAACCGGAGGCCGTGACGGCCGCGCCACCTCTTCCGATGGCGTTCTGGACGTTAAGCTGGGTGTGCCAAAAGAGATGGGCGGCATGGGTGGCGACGTCACCAACCCGGAACAACTGTTCGCCGCGGGCTACTCGGCCTGCTTCCTGGGCGCGATGAAGTTTGTGGCCGCACGCGACAAATTCTCCCTGCCAAAAGACGCATTTATTGAAGGCGAAGTGGGTATCGGCCCGCTGCCAACCGGTTTTGGTATTGAAGCGAAGCTGAACATTCACGTAGAGGGAATGGACGCGGCCAAAGCTAAAAAACTGGTGGATGCGGCACACATCGTCTGCCCGTACTCCAACGCCACGCGCGGCAATATCGACGTTACGCTGAACATCATCGCGTAATCGGTTCTGTTCCCTCTCCCTGTGGGAGAGGGTCAGGGTGAGGGCACCAGCCCGCACTTTCCCCCTCCATTCCCTCCTCCTCTCTGTGCTACCATAAGCCCCTATCACGCCCGTAGTCATCAGCAGAGAAAGTGTTATGTCCTCCAGAATCCTGACCACCAGCATCGCTGGCATTGATGCCTTTATGCGTGACCCGCGCGGCGTGCTGAGCAATGCCGAAGGCGGTACGATCGCCGTGTTTGCCGACAACGCCCCGGCGTTTTATGCAATCACGCCGGAGCGTCTGGCGCAGCTTCTGGATATCGAAGCGCGCCTGTCGCGCCCGGCAAGCGATGTCACCCTGGATAACCAGTTCTTCGACGAACCGGGTAACGCGCCCGTGGCCGTGCCGATGGGAAAATTCCCGATGTACGCTGGCTGGCAGCCGGACGCCGATTTCCAGCGTCAGGCAGCCTTATGGGGCATCGCACTCTCGCAGCCCGTTACGCCCGAAGAGCTGGCCGCATTTACCGCGTACTGGCAGGCTGAAGGCAAAGTGTTCCACCATGTTCAATGGCAGCAAAAGCTCGCGCGCAGCATTCAAATCAACCGCGCCAGCAATAATGGCCAGCCCAAGCGCGATATCAACGCGTTTTCAGAACCGGATAAACAGATCCCCAATGGATTCCGAGGTGCGAAATGAAAAACGTCGGCGACCTGATGAAACGTCTGCAAAAAATGATGCCTGCTAACGTAAAACCCGCCTTTACGACGGGTGAAGAGCTGTTGGCCTGGCAAAAAGAGCAGGGAGAGATCCGGGCCGCGGCCCTGGCCCGAGAGAACCGCGCGATGAAAATGCAGCGCACATTCAATCGCTCGGGTATCCGCCCCCTGCATCAGAACTGTTCGTTCGATAACTACAAAGTCGAGTCCCAGGGACAGATGAATGCCCTCAGCCAGGCTCGCCAGTACGTGGATGAGTTCGACGGCAACATCGCCAGCTTCATCTTTAGCGGCAAGCCCGGCACCGGAAAAAACCACCTTGCGGCGGCCATCTGCAACGAGCTGCTGCTGCGCGGAAAATCGGTATTAATTATCACCGTGGCGGATATTATGTCCGCGATGAAAGACACCTTCAGCAATCGCGAAACCAGCGAAGAACAGCTGCTGAACGATTTGAGTAACGTCGACCTGCTGGTCATTGACGAAATCGGCGTGCAGACCGAATCCCGCTACGAAAAAGTGATCATCAACCAGATCGTTGACCGTCGCTCATCGTCTAAACGCCCGACCGGCATGCTGACGAACCACAACATTGATGAAATGACCCGCCTGCTGGGCGAGCGCGTGATGGACCGTATGAAGCTTGGCAACAGCCTGTACGTCATCTTTGACTGGGATAGTTATCGCAGCCGCGTCACCGGCAAAGAGTATTAAGACATTTCCAGGAATAGCCGGTGGCCCTGCGGTATATACTGGTGCCACTTCCGGCCCCAAACGGACCTTTTTGAGTAAGTCATTATGAAAAAACAGTTATCGATCGTCACACTTTTAGGCGCAATACTGGCTACCGGCGCGGTGCAGGCAGCGTCATGGCAGGAGTCACTTTCCAGCGCAGCAAGCGAGCTGACCAAAGAGAGCGGCAGTTCTCAGGGCGGGCTGTCAGCCTCTTCCCTCACCAGCCTGCTGGGTAACAGCTCCCAGAGCCTGAGCGCGGGGACCATGAACAACGCGGCGGGTATTCTGGAGTATTGTGCGAAGCAGAAGCTGGCCTCCGTGACCGATACCCAAAACATCAAAAATCAGGTGCTGGGTAAGCTGGGTCTGGATACGCAGGAACAGAAAGCGGACACCAACTACATGGACGGCATTCAGGGCCTGCTGAACGCGCAAAACGGCCAGCAGCTTAATCTGAGCACCCTCGGTAACTCTTCGCTGGCGAAACAGGTGAAAACCAAAGCCTGCGATCTGGTGCTGAAACAAGGGGTTAATTTCCTCTCCTGATCGTCAGCCTTTTCTGCCACAACACGCCGCGTTTATTACGATAGTCTTGCAACGCGGCGTGAGAGACGTGTTTTTCCCCCCTGCCACCCTCTCAGCCTGTGCATGCCAGGATGCGACCGCCTTCAAGAAATCGATTTTATAAACCAAATCCTAACAACTGCACACTTTCGTGACGCTAAAATTGCAGCTAAACGACATCGCCATTACATTGTGTTACCCAAAAAATAATCTCTTAGCGGGCTAAGTGCCTGGCATCATGAGGATATGCTGTTGTCAGAATTAATGTCCCTTATCCTTTTTTTGGCTTCCATCGGCGTTTACGCCTGGAAAGCCGGCCGTAACACCTGGTGGTTTGTCGCCACGCTGGTGGTGCTCGGCATTTTTATTGTTTTGAACATTACCCTCTACGCCAGCGACTATTTTACCGGAGACGGTATTAACGATGCGGTGCTCTATACCCTCACCAACAGCCTGACGGGCGCCGGAGTTAGTAAGTACATACTTCCTGGCCTGGGCGTCGTCGTGGCGCTGGTTGCTATTTTTGGCACACTCGCTTGGGTGCTGCGTCGCCGTCGCCACCATCCACATCATCATGGCTACAGCCTGCTGGCACTGTTCCTGGCGCTGGCGTCCGTTGATGCCAGCCCGGCATTCCATCAGATTACCGAGCTGGTCAAATCCCAGTCCCGCGACGGCGATCCGGACTTCGTGGCGTACTACAAAGAGCCGGCGAAGAAGATCGACAACCCGAAGCTCAACCTGGTCTATATCTACGGCGAGAGTCTGGAACGCACCTATTTTGATAACGATGCTTTCCCGAACCTGACGCCCGATCTCGGCGCCCTGAAAGATCAGGGTCTCGACTTTAGCAAGACCATGCAGTTACCGGGCACCGATTACACCATCGCTGGCATGGTCGCCTCCCAGTGCGGCATCCCGCTGTTTGCGCCGTTTGAAGGCAACGCGTCGGCGTCCATGTCGAGCTTTTTCCCGCAGAATATCTGCCTCGGCGATATCCTGAAAAACTCCGGCTACGAAAACTACTTTATGCAGGGCGCAAACCTGCGCTTTGCCGGCAAAGATGTGTTCCTGAAATCCCATGGTTTTGACCATCTTTACGGCTCAGAAGAGTTAAAAACCACCGTTGCGGACCCCGCCTACCGCAATGACTGGGGCTTCTACGACGACACCGTTCTGGATGAAACCTGGAAAAAATTCGAGGAACTCTCCCGCGCGGGCAAGCGTTTCTCCCTCTTTGCTCTGACCGTAGATACCCACCATCCTGACGGATTTGTGTCGCGCACCTGCAAGCGCAAAAACTATGACGTTGACGGCAAAAGCAACAAGTCCTTTAGCGCCGTCACCTGCAGTCAGGAGCATATCGCCGCGCTCATTGAGAAAATCAAAGCCTCGCCGTATTTCAAAAACACGGTGATTGTCGTCTCGTCTGACCATCTGGCGATGAAAAACAGCGCCTGGGATGAACTGAACAAGCTGGACCGCAGCAATCTGTTCTTCGTCATGCGCGGCGACAAGCCCCAGCAGGAGGTCATTGCCACCAAGCGTAACTCTATGGATAACGGCGCAACGGTGCTGGATATTCTGGGTGGCGATAACTTTATTGGTCTGGGCCGCAGCACGCTGTCAGGTCAGTCCCTGTCGGAAGTGTTCCTCAACATGAAGGAAAAAATCCTGGCGTGGAAGCCGGACATCATCCGTCTGTGGAACTTCCCGAAGGAGATGAAATATTTCACCATTGATGGGGACAAAAACACCATCGCCTTCTCTGGCAGCCACTTCCGCCTGCCGCTGCTGCTGCGCGTCTCGGACAACCGCGTTGAGCCGCTGCCAGAGAGTGAATACTCTGCCCCGCTGCGCTTCCAGCTGGCCGATTTCGCCCCGCGCGATAACTTTGTCTGGGTCGATAAGTGCTACAAAATGGGCCAGCTCTGGTCACAGCCGCTGTCGCTCTCGACCGACTGGTGCGTCTCGCAGGGGCAGCTTGGCGGGGAACAGCAGGTCCAGCACGTCGACCAGGCCCAGTGGAAAGGGAAAACCGCGTTTAAGGATACGGTTATCGACACGGCGCGCTATCAGCGCAACGTCGATCTGCTGAAAATCGTCGATAACGACATCCGCTACAAAGCGGACAGCTTTATCTTTAACGTCGCGGGCGCGCCGGAGGAGGTAAAACAGTTCAGCGGTATCTCGCGCCCTGAATCCTGGGGACGCTGGTCCAACGCCCAGCTGGGAGATGAGGTGAAGATTGAGTATACCCATCCGCTGCCGGAAAAATTCGACCTCGTGATCACCGCGAAGGCCTTTGGCCCTAACGCCAGCCGCCCCATTCCTGTGCGGGTGGGTGATAAGGAGCAGCTCCTGACGCTTGGAAATGACGTCTCCACCACCACGCTGCATTTTGAAAACCCGTCACGCAGCAATACCGTGGAGATCGTGCCGCCGGCTCCGCAATCCACAAACGAAGGCAACATCCTCGGGCACTCGCCGCGCCAGATTGGCATCGGCATGGTCGAAATTAAAATCGTCAGTAGCGCAGGTTAATGGTCGACCTTAACCTCACCGTTCGACCCACGCGTCCCGGCGACGTTACCGCCCTGCCCGCCATTGAACGTGCGGCGGGCGAGCGCTTTCGTGAAGACCCGACGCTCGCCTGGCTTGCCGACGGCGAGGTCATTTCCGCTGAGCAGCACCTTGAGTATGCCGAACGTGGGCTAAGCTGGCTGGCGCTGGCGAACGACCGCCCCGTGGGTTTTATCCTCGCCGAAGCGCACTCTTCGTCGCTGTTTATCGTGGAGCTTTCGGTTGGTCTGGACTGGCAGGGAAACGGGATTGGCCGGCAGCTTGTCGCCCGTGCGGCTGACCATGCCCGCAGGCTGGGGCTGGCGTCGCTGACGTTGACGACATTTCGCGACGTACCGTGGAACGCGCCGTTCTATGCCCGGCTGGGGTTTGAAAAAATGACGACGCTGACGCCTGAGCTGCGTCAGAAAAGGGAAGAAGAGACAGTACACGGTTTCGCGTATGAAACGCGCTGCGCTATGCGCCTGCCTCTGTAATATCGCCCGGTGGCGCTGCGCTTACCGGGCCTACAAAACCCTGAACCGTAGGCCGGATAAGGCGCAGCCGCCACCCGGCAAAAAACCTGAACTGTAGGCCGGGTAAGGCGTAGCCGCCACCCGGCAAAAAACCTGAACCGTAGGCCGGGTAAGGCGTTGCCGCCACCCGGCAAAAACCCTGAACTGTAGGCCGGGTAAGGCGTAGCCGCCACCCGGCAAAAAACCTGAACCGTAGGCCGGGTAAGGCGTAGCCGCCACCCGGCAAAAACCCTGAACTGTAGGCCGGGTAAGGCGTAGCCGCCACCCGGCACAACGCACAGGATCAGAACGTTTCCCAGTTCTCGCCCGCGTCGGTGGCTGCGGTTTTACGCGCCATCACTGGGGTGAGCACATTTTTCGCAGACGCGAACTCGCGGGCTTTCATCTGCTCCTGCTGAATGCGGAATACCGCAACCGCCTGGGTCAGACGGCTCGCCTGCTCTTCCAGCGCGGCCGCTGCCGCCGCAGACTCTTCCACCAGCGAGGCGTTCTGCTGGGTTACGCGATCCATCTCGGCTACCGCCAGGCCCACCTGGTCAATCCCGCGGCTCTGCTCGTCAGAGGCAGAGGCGATTTCGCCCATGATGTCGGTCACGCGGGTGACAGCATTTACGATTTCACCCATGGTTTCACCGGCGCTTTCAACCAGCGTCGAGCCAATTTCCACGCGACCTACGGAGTCTTCAATCAGGCTCTTAATCTCGCGTGCCGCCTGGGCGCTGCGCTGCGCCAGGTTACGCACTTCGCCTGCAACAACGGCAAAACCACGCCCCTGCTCGCCCGCACGCGCCGCTTCTACCGCCGCGTTCAGCGCCAGGATGTTGGTCTGGAACGCAATGCCGTCGATCACGCTGATAATGTCGGCAATTTTCTGCGAACTGCCGGCGATGTCGCGCATGGTTTGCACCACGTTATCCACCACTTTACCGCCCTTCTGCGCGGTTTCTGACGCGCTCAGCGCCAGGTTGCTCGCCTGACGGGCGTTCTCGGCGTTCTGCTTCACGGTTGCGGTCAGCTCTTCCATGCTGGCAGCCGTCTCTTCCAGGGAAGCGGCCTGCTGCTCGGTACGGGAAGAGAGATCGTTGTTGCCCATCGAAATCTCGCTCGCGCCGCTGTAAATCGCGTTAGCACCGTTACGCACGTCGCCGACGGTGCGCACCAGCTCGCCCTGCATATGGCGCAGCGAGTCGGCCAGTTCGCCCATCTCGTTAGAGCCTTCCACGTCAATGCGCTTCACCAGGTCGCCGCTGGCGATATGGCGAATGCTGTCGATCAGGCGGTTCAGCGGCGAGATCAGCGCCTGCTTGATGCCCAGCCAGACGGCGACAATCACCACCAGCACCGCAACCAGCACGCTGATCAGCACCCAGATGGCCTGGGTGTAAGAGCTGTTGCTGTCTTTAACCGCCGTTTCGTACAGCTTATCGTTCTGCTGCAGGTAGCTCACGTACTGCTTCTCAAAACCGTCCTGATAGCTCTGGGTCGGCTGGTCGAAGAAGGCGTTGATTTTCCCTGCGCCCAGCAGCTGGATCAGCTCCGCCAGCGCGCCGTGGTAGATATCGTAGTTACGCTTGATCTCCATCGCGGCGGCGTCGCTCTGACGCGGGTCGCGCGGCAGGGCTTCGTAATCAGCCCAGTTTTTTTCCGCCTGTTTCAGAGACGCAGATGCAATCTGCATCAAATCAGAAACGGTCGCGCCGCTGCCGATATTGCTCTGGTCCATCATGTAGCGGATGCCCGCACGGTTCAGGGTGTTACGGGTTTGCAGTAGCGCAACCCAGCTGCCGTTGAGCGTGGATTGTTGCTGGCGAATGGTTTGCAGGACGGTGAAATTCTCTTTGTCATGCTTGAGCGCATTAAAGAAAAGACCACCGGATGTGAGTTGTAAAAGGCCAAAAATAGCTAAAACCAGCAATAAGCTGGTGACAATCTTGATACGGTTTAACATGTTTTCTCTTTCCTTCAGACAGATACAGAATTTTCGGCCTGGTAAGGGAAAACTTTACGAAAATCATCCTGGAATTTGTGGTTTTTACTCTTCTTCCCGCGCTGCGATATGCCGGTTTCCGAGTTCAATAAACTCTTCGAGCAGCGCCGTCAGCTGCTTCATCTTCTCCGGCGTGTACTCCGCCTCAATTTGCTGATACGCCTCTTCCACCTGTGCCTGGGCATGCTCATACAACGTATTGCCCTCTTTGGTCAGCGATACGTACAGCTTGCGCTGGTCATTCACCGGCTTTAAGCGCAGCACCAGCCCGTCGCGCTCCATGCGCGTCAGAATGCCGGTCAGGCTCGGGCGCAAAATGCAGGTCCGAAACGCCAGATCGTGGAAATCCATCGACGGGTTTTCCGCCAGCACGCGCACGATGCGCCACTGCTGCTCGGTCAGGTTATGCCGCTTCACAATCGGCCGAAAGTACGACATTGCCGCTTCCCGCGCCTGCAGCAGCGCGATGGTTAATGAGTCATGCATAGCCTCTCCCCTTCACATCATTAACAAGTAAACAATCACTAAAAGATGCTTTTATAAACAACACGTTTTCTGTCAAAAAGTCTAACAGAAACCACTCACTTTTATTAACCACCTGATTTAACTATAAATAAAACCCAATATGTAAATTTATTGTTATTCATATCACAATTTTTTCACTTCTGATTGCGAAATAAACAGTAAAAGCATAAAACCAGATCATTAACATATTAATGAAATCATAACCCGGACCACCGGGGGTGAGGAGTATGTAAATGAAAGGTACTGTTTTTGCCGTCGCGCTAAACCACCGAAGCCAGCACGAAGCCTGGGGTGAAGCATTCACGAAAGCCCCCTACAACACGCCACCGAAAACCGCCGTCTGGTTTATCAAACCGCACAACACGGTGATCCGCGCGCGCGAGCCGATTCCCTTCCCACACGGCGAAACCGTATTAAGCGGTGCGACCGTGGCGCTGGTGATTGGCAAAACGGCCAGCAAGGTGAGCGTGGAGGATGCAGCGGAATACATCGCCGGATACGCGCTGGCGAACGAGGTAAGCCTGCCGGAAGAGAGCTTCTACCGCCCGGCGATCAAGGCCAAATGCCGCGACGGCTTTTGTCCGCTCGGTGAACTTGTCGCCGTTAAAAGCGTCGATAACCTGACCATCATCACCGAGATCAACGGCCGCGAAGCGGATCGCTGGAACACGGTCGAGCTTCAGCGTAACGCCGCCGAACTGCTGAGCGCCCTGAGCGAGTTCGCCACCCTAAACCCGGGTGATGCGATCCTGATCGGCACCCCGCAAAGCCGCGTTGAGATCCGCCCGGGCGATCGCGTGCGTATTCTGGCAGAAGGTTTCCCGCCGCTGGAAAACCCGGTGGTGGACGAGCGCAACGTCACTATTGCGCACAGCACGCCGCCGCACGCCACGCTGTTCGCCCTCGGCCTGAACTACGCCGACCACGCCAGCGAGCTGGACTTCAAGCCGCCCACCGAGCCGCTGGTGTTTATCAAAGCGCCGAACACCTTCAACGGCGACGGCCAGACGTCGGTGCGCCCGAACAATATCGAGTACATGCACTACGAGGCCGAGCTGGTGGTGGTCATCGGCAAAACCGCCCGCAGAGTGAGCGAAGCCGACGCGATGGACTACGTGGCGGGCTATACGGTGTGCAACGACTACGCCATCCGCGACTACCTCGAAAACTACTACCGCCCGAACCTGCGGGTGAAAAGCCGCGACGGGCTGACCCCCATCAGCCCGAACGTGGTGCCAAAAGAAGGCATCCCTGACCCGCACAACCTTCGCCTTCGCACCTTCGTCAACGGCGAGCTGCGTCAGGAAGGCACCACGGCGGATCTGATCTTCAGCATTCCGTTCCTGATTGCGTACCTGAGCGATTTTATGACCCTGCAGCCGGGCGACATGATTGCCACCGGCACGCCGAAGGGGCTGTCCGACGTGGTGCCGGGCGATGAAGTGGTGGTGGAAGTGGAGGGCGTGGGGCGCCTGGTAAACCGGATTGTCAGCGAGGAGACTGCAAAATGAAAAAGATTAACCACTGGATCAACGGTAAAAACGTCGCCGGAAGCGAGTACTTCCACACCACCAACCCGGCCTCCGGCGAGGTGCTGGCGGAAGTCGCCTCCGGCGGTGAAGCTGAAATTCACCAGGCCGTCGCCGCCGCCAAAGAGGCGTTCCCGAAGTGGGCAAACCTGCCGATGAAGGAGCGCGCGCGCCTGATGCGCCGTCTGGGTGACCTGATCGACCAGAACGTGCCCGAGATCGCCGCCATGGAAACCGCCGACACCGGCCTGCCGATCCACCAGACCAAAAACGTGCTCATTCCGCGCGCCTCGCACAACTTCGAGTTCTTCGCCGAGGTGTGCCAGCAGATGAACGGCAAAACCTACCCGGTCGACGACACGATGCTCAACTACACCCTGGTGCAGCCGGTGGGCGTCTGCGCGCTGGTGTCGCCGTGGAACGTGCCGTTTATGACCGCCACCTGGAAGGTCGCGCCGTGCCTGGCGCTCGGAAACACGGCGGTGCTGAAAATGTCTGAACTCTCCCCGCTGACCGCCGACCGTCTGGGCGAGCTGGCGCTGGAGGCGGGCATACCCGCGGGCGTGCTCAACGTGGTGCAGGGCTACGGCGCGACGGCGGGCGACGCGCTGGTGCGCCATCACGACGTGCGCGCCGTCTCCTTCACCGGCGGCACCGCCACCGGGCGCAACATCATGAAAAACGCCGGGCTGAAGAAGTACTCCATGGAGCTGGGCGGAAAATCCCCGGTGCTGATTTTTGAAGATGCCGACATCGAGCGCGCGCTGGACGCCGCCCTGTTCACCATCTTCTCCATCAACGGCGAGCGCTGCACCGCGGGCTCGCGCATCTTTATCCAGCAGAGCATCTACCCGGAATTCGTCAAGCGCTTTGCCGAGCGCGCCAACCGCCTGCGCGTGGGCGACCCGACCGATCCGAACACCCAGATTGGCGCGCTCATCAGCAAGCAGCACTGGGAAAAAGTCTCCGGCTACATCCGCCTCGGCATTGAAGAAGGGGCAACCCTGCTGGCGGGCGGCCCGGACAAACCGACCGATCTGCCTGCGCACCTGAAGGGCGGCAACTTCCTGCGCCCGACCGTACTGGCGGACGTCGACAACCGCATGCGCGTGGCGCAGGAGGAGATCTTCGGGCCGGTGGCCTGCCTGCTGCCGTTTAAGGACGAAGCGGAAGGCCTGCGCCTGGCGAACGACGTCGAGTACGGCCTGGCGTCGTACATCTGGACCCAGGACGTCAGCAAGGTGCTGCGCCTGGCGCGCAGCATCGAGGCGGGCATGGTGTTCGTGAACACCCAAAACGTTCGCGACCTGCGCCAGCCGTTTGGCGGCGTGAAGGCCTCCGGCACCGGCCGCGAGGGCGGCGAGTACAGCTTCGAGGTGTTCGCGGAGATGAAGAACGTCTGCATCTCGATGGGCGACCATCCGATTCCAAAATGGGGGATCTGACCATGGGTAAATTAGCGTTAGCGGCCAAAATCACGCACGTGCCGTCGATGTACCTCTCCGAGCTGCCGGGGAAAAACCACGGCTGCCGCCAGTCGGCCATCGACGGGCATAAAGAGATCAGCAAGCGCTGCCGCGAGCTGGGCGTCGACACCATCATCGTGTTCGACACCCACTGGCTGGTGAACAGCGCGTACCACATTAACTGTGCGGACCATTTTGCGGGCGTCTACACCAGCAACGAGCTGCCGCACTTTATCCGCGACATGACCTACGACTACGACGGCAACCCGGCGCTCGGCCAGCTGATCGCCGACGAAGCGGTGAAGCTCGGCGTGCGCGCCAAAGCGCACAACATCCCGAGCCTCAAGCTGGAGTACGGCACGCTGGTGCCGATGCGCTACATGAACGCGGATAAGCACTTCAAAGTGATCTCCATCTCGGCGTTCTGCACGGTTCACGACTTCGCCGACAGCCGCCGGCTGGGCGAGGCCATCGTCAGCGCTATCGAAAAATACGACGGCACCGTGGCGGTGCTCGCCAGCGGCTCGCTGTCGCACCGCTTTATCGACGACCAGCGCGCGGAGGAAGGGATGAACAGCTACACCCGCGAGTTTGACCGCCAGATGGACGAGCGCGTGGTGAAGCTGTGGCGCGAGGGGCAGTTCAAAGAGTTTTGCAGCATGCTGCCAGAGTACGCCGACTACTGCTACGGCGAGGGCAACATGCACGACACGGTGATGCTGCTGGGGATGCTCGGCTGGGACAGCTACGACGGCAAGGTGGAGTTCCTCACCGAGCTGTTCGCCAGCTCCGGCACCGGCCAGGTTAACGCCGTTTTTCCGCTGCCCGCGTAAGGAGCCACCGTGCCGCACTTTATTGCTGAATGTACCGACAACATCCGCGAGCAGGCCGACCTGCCGGGGCTGTTTGCCAAAGTCAACGAGGCGCTCGCCGCCACGGGCATCTTCCCCCTCGGCGGCATCCGCAGCCGCGCCCACTGGCTGGACACCTGGCAGATGGCCGACGGTAAGCACGATTACGCCTTTGTGCATATGACGCTGAAGATTGGTGCCGGGCGCAGCCTGGAGAGCCGCCAGCAGGTGGGCGAGATGCTGTTTGCGTTGATTAAAGATCATTTCGCAGCGCTGATGAACAGCCGGTATCTGGCACTGTCGTTTGAAATCGAAGAGCTACACCCGACGCTGAATTTTAAGCAGAACAACGTGCACGCGTTGTTTAAGTAGCCGTTTGCTCGCCCGGTGGCGCTGCGCTTACCGGGCCTACAACGGCCCCAAATCGTAGGCCGGGTAAGCGAAGCGCCACCCGGCAACAACAGGATATCGCCATGCTCGACAAACATACCCATACCCTGATCGCCCACCGTCTTCATCAGGCGGAACAGTCCCGGGAGCAGATCCGCGCGATCTCGCTGGAGTATCCGGAGATCACCATTGAAGACGCCTACGCCGTCCAGCGCGAATGGGTCAGCCTGAAGATCGCCGAAGGCCGCGTGCTGAAGGGCCACAAGATCGGCCTCACCTCGAAAGCGATGCAGGCCAGCTCGCAGATCAGCGAGCCGGACTACGGCGCGCTGCTGGACGACATGTTCTTCCACGACGGCAGCGACATTCCCGTGGATCGCTTTATCGTTCCGCGCATCGAAGTGGAGCTGGCCTTCGTGCTGGCAAAGCCGCTGCGCGGCCCGAACTGCACGATCTTCGACGTCTACAACGCCACGGATTACGTCATCCCCGCGCTGGAGCTGATCGACGCCCGCTGCCACAACGTTGACCCGGAAACCCAGCGCCCGCGCAAGGTCTTCGACACCATCTCCGATAACGCCGCCAACGCGGGGGTGATCCTCGGCGGCCGTCCGATTAAGCCCGACGAGCTGGATCTGCGCTGGATCTCCGCCCTGCTCTACCGCAACGGCGTGATCGAAGAGACCGGCGTTGCCGCAGGCGTGCTTAACCACCCGGCGAACGGCGTGGCGTGGCTGGCGAACAAGCTGGCGCCGTACGACGTGCAGCTTGAGCCGGGGCAAATCATCCTCGGCGGCTCCTTTACCCGCCCGGTGCCCGCCAGCAGAGGCGACACCTTCCACGTCGACTACGGCAGCATGGGCTCCATCAGCTGCCGCTTTGTCTAGGAGATAGCGATGCAAAACGCATTCAAAGCGGCGCTGCAGGCGGGCCGTCCGCAAATTGGCTTATGGCTAGGGCTGACCAGCAGCTACAGCGCCGAGCTGCTGGCGGGGGCAGGCTTCGACTGGCTGCTGATCGACGGCGAGCACGCGCCGAACAGCGTGCAGACCGTATTAACCCAGCTGCAGGCCATCGCACCGTACCCCAGCCAGCCGGTGGTGCGCCCGTCGTGGAACGACCCGGTGCAGATAAAGCAGCTGCTGGACGTGGGGGCGCAAACCCTGCTGGTGCCGATGGTGCAAAACGCCGACGAAGCGCGGCTGGCGGTACGTTCCACCCGCTACCCGCCCGCGGGCATGCGCGGCGTCGGCAGCGCCCTGGCACGTGCGTCGCGCTGGAACCGCATCCCGGACTACCTCCAGCAGGCCGACGACGCCATGTGCGTGCTGGTGCAGATTGAAACCCGCGAGGCGCTGAAAAACCTGCCGCAGATCCTGGACGTGGAAGGCGTCGACGGCGTGTTCATCGGCCCGGCGGATCTGAGCGCCGATATGGGCTTTGCCGGCAATCCGCAGCACCCGGAGGTACAGGCCGCCATTGAGCAGGCGATCGCGCAGATCCTTAGCGCCGGTAAAGCGCCCGGCATTCTGATGGCGAACGAGCAACTGGCAAAACGCTATCTCGACCTCGGCGCGCTGTTTGTCGCCGTCGGCGTCGACACCACCCTGCTCGCCCGCGGCGCGGAAGCGCTGGCGGCGCGCTTTATCGAAAAACCGGCTACGTCAGTGAATAACAATAAATCCGTCTACTAAACGTAAGATCTGGAGCGCAGCATGACGACCTCTACCCTGCAAGATCAGAAAGCTATTGAACATCGCGTTATCAGCAAGCTGTTCCGTCGGCTGATCGTGTTTCTCTTTATCCTGTTTGTCTTTTCGTTTCTCGACCGCATCAACATCGGCTTTGCCGGGTTGACGATGGGCAAGGATCTGGGCCTCACCTCCACCATGTTTGGCCTGGCGGCAACGCTGTTTTACGTCACCTACGTGCTGTGCGGGATCCCGAGCAACATCATGCTGGCGAAAATCGGCGCGCGGCGCTGGATCGCCGGGATCATGGTGGTGTGGGGTGTTGCCTCCACCTGCACCATGTTCGCCACCAGCCCGCAGACGCTCTACGTCCTGCGGATGCTGGTCGGCATTGCCGAAGCCGGCTTCCTGCCGGGGATCCTGGTCTATCTCACCTGGTGGTTCCCGGCCTATCACCGCGCCCGCGCCAACGCGCTGTTTATGATCGCCATGCCGGTGACCATGATGCTCGGCTCGATCCTCTCCGGGTACATTCTGGCGATGGACGGGCTGTGGAACCTGAAGGGCTGGCAGTGGCTGTTCCTGCTGGAGGGGATACCGTCGGTGGTGCTCGGCGTGGTGACCTGGTTCTGGCTCAACGACACGCCGGACCAGGCCACCTGGCTGGACGATGACGAAAAGCAGGCGCTGAAAACGATGATCGCCCGCGAGCAGGAGGTTGCCATTGCCCAATCCGTCACGCCGCGCTCGACGCTGCGCGAAGTGCTGACCCCGGCGGTGCTGCTCTATACGCTGGCCTACTTCTGCCTGACCAACACGCTGAGCGCGATTAACATCTGGACGCCGCAGATCCTGCAAAGCTTCAACACCGGCAGCAGCAACATCACGATCGGCCTGCTGGCGGCGATCCCGCAGTTTTGCACCATCCTCGGGATGATCTGGTGGAGCCGCCGCTCCGACAGGCTGAAAGAGCGAAAAAAGCACACCATCCTGCCGTACCTGTTCGCCGCGGCGGGATGGATGCTGGCCTCGGCCACCGATCACAGTCTGATCCAGCTGCTTGGCATCATTATGGCCTCAACCGGATCCTTTACCGCCATGGCCATATTCTGGACCACGCCGGATCGGGTGATTAGCCTGCAGTCCCGCGCGGTGGCGCTGGCGGTGATCAACGCCATCGGCAACGTCGGATCCGCCGTCAGCCCATTATTGATTGGGATCCTGCGCGACGCGACCGGCAGCTTCAGCTCCGGGCTGTGGTTTGTGGCCGGGCTGCTCGTCGTTGGCGCGCTGGTGCTGACGCGCATCCCGATGACGCAGCGGGATCAGCAGAGGAACGCTCATGTGCCAGAGCCCCATCGCCAACATTGATATCAGCAAAGAGTACGACGAAAGTCTGGGCACCGACGACGTGCACTATCAGTCGTTCGCCCGCATGGCGGCCTTCTTTGGCCGCGACATGCAGGCGCATCGTCACGACCAGTATTTTCAGATGCACTTTCTCGATACCGGACAGATTGAACTCCAGCTCGACGATCACCGCTACTCGGTGCAGGCTCCGCTGTTCGTCCTGACGCCGCCGTCGGTGCCGCACGCGTTTATCACCGAGTCCGACAGCGACGGGCACGTGCTGACGGTGCGCGAGGATCTGATCTGGCCGCTGCTGGAGGTGCTCTACCCCGGCACGCGGGAAGCGTTTGGCCTGCCGGGGATCTGCCTCTCGCTGGCCGACAGGCCGGACGAGCTGGCGGCCCTGAAGCACTACTGGCAGCTGATTGCCCGTGAATCCACCGAACAACTGCCGGGGCGGGAGCACACGCTGGTTTTGCTGGCGCAGGCGGTCTTTACCCTGCTGCTGCGCAACGCCAGGCTCGACGACCACGCTTCGGGCGGCATGCGCGGCGAGCTGAAGCTGTTCCAGCGCTTTACCCAGCTGATAGATGCCCACTATCACCAGCACTGGACGGTACCGGAATACGCCAGCGAACTACACCTGACCGAATCCCGCCTGACCGATATCTGCCGCCGCTTCGCCAACCGCCCGCCGAAGCGGCTGATCTTCGACCGCCAGCTGCGTGAAGCCAGGCGGCTGCTGCTCTTCTCCGACAGCGCGGTGAGCGAGATTGCCTGGCAGCTGGGGTTTAAGGATCCGGCCTATTTTGCCCGTTTTTTTAACCGTTTAGTGGGGTGCTCGCCGAGCGCGTATCGGGCGCAGAAAGTACCGGTGTCGCCTGTTCCCCTCACCCCTGCCCTCTCCCAGAGGGAGAGGGAGTAACCGTCCCCTCTCCCTTTGGGAGAGGGTTAGGGTGAGGGAAATCACACTCTGCGATCTCTCGCGAAAAGTACCCGCCGTTGTCCCAATCGTCCCTTCACGTCTCGCCCCTCTCAGGCTTCAATTAAACAACAAAAACAAAACATAAATTTAACAACCCTATTCCGATACGAGGTCCCTATGAAGCCTGAAGATTTCCGCGCTGATGCCAAACGTCCGTTAACCGGCGAAGAGTATTTAAAAAGCCTGCAGGACGGTCGTGAGATTTATATCTACGGCGAGCGCGTCAAAGACGTCACCACCCATCCGGCGTTTCGCAACGCGGCGGCCTCCATCGCGCAGATGTACGACGCCCTGCACAAGCCGGACATGCAGGACACGCTCTGCTGGGGCACCGACACCGGCAGCGGCGGCTACACACATAAATTCTTCCGCGTGGCGAAAAGCGCCGACGACCTGCGCCAGCAGCGCGACGCCATCGCCGAGTGGTCGCGCCTGAGCTACGGCTGGATGGGCCGCACGCCGGACTACAAAGCCGCGTTCGGCTGCGCGCTCGGCGCCAACCCGGCCTTCTACGGCCAGTTCGAGCAGAACGCCCGTAACTGGTACACCCGCATTCAGGAAACCGGCCTGTACTTCAACCACGCTATCGTTAACCCGCCGATCGACCGCCACAAGCCGGCGGACGAGGTGAAAGACGTCTACATCAAGCTGGAGAAAGAGACCGACGCCGGGATTATCGTCAGCGGCGCGAAAGTGGTGGCAACCAACTCGGCGCTGACCCACTACAACATGATCGGCTTTGGCTCCGCGCAGGTGATGGGCGAAAACCCGGACTTTGCGCTGATGTTCGTCGCACCGATGGATGCCGAAGGCGTGAAGCTGATCTCCCGCGCCTCTTACGAGATGGTGGCAGGCGCAACCGGATCCCCGTACGACTACCCGCTCTCCAGCCGCTTCGACGAGAACGATGCGATCCTGGTGATGGACCACGTGCTGATCCCGTGGGAAAACGTGCTCATCTACCGCGATTTCGACCGCTGCCGCCGCTGGACGATGGAGGGCGGCTTCGCCCGTATGTACCCGCTGCAGGCCTGCGTGCGGCTGGCGGTGAAGCTCGACTTCATCACCGCCCTGCTGAAGAAATCGCTCGAGTGCACCGGCACCCTGGAGTTCCGCGGCGTGCAGGCGGATCTCGGCGAAGTGGTGGCCTGGCGCAACATGTTCTGGGCGCTGAGCGACTCCATGTGCTCCGAAGCCACGCCGTGGGTGAACGGCGCCTACCTGCCGGATCACGCCGCGCTGCAAACCTACCGCGTGATGGCGCCGATGGCCTATGCGAAGATCAAGAACATCATCGAGCGTAACGTCACCTCCGGGCTGATCTACCTGCCGTCCAGCGCTCGGGATCTGAATAACCCGCAGATCGACCAGTATCTGGCGAAATACGTACGCGGCTCCAACGGCATGGATCACGTTGAACGCATCAAAATTTTGAAACTGATGTGGGACGCCATCGGCAGCGAGTTCGGCGGCCGCCACGAACTGTACGAGATCAACTACTCCGGCAGTCAGGATGAGATCCGCCTGCAGTGCCTGCGTCAGGCGCAAAGCTCCGGCAACATGGACAAAATGATGGCGATGGTCGACCGCTGCATGTCCGAGTACGACCAGCACGGCTGGACGGTACCGCACCTGCACAACAACGCCGATATCAACATGCTCGACAAGCTGCTGAAATAGCGCAGCGGGAGGCTTCAATGCAATCAGATGAACAACGTCTGCGTTTTCGCGACGCGATGAGCAGCCTGTCTGCCGCGGTCAATATCGTCACCACCGAGGGCGAGGCGGGGCGCTGCGGCATTACCGCCACCGCCGTCTGCTCGGTGACGGACACGCCGCCTTCGCTGATGGTCTGCATCAACGCCAACAGCGCCATGAACCCGGTCTTTCAGGGTAACGGCAGGCTGTGCGTGAACGTGCTGAACCACGAACAGGAGATCATGGCCCGCCACTTCGCCGGGATGACCGGCATGGCCATGGAGGAGCGTTTTACGCTCTCCTGCTGGCAGAAAGGCCCGCTGGCGCAGCCGGTGCTGAAAGGGGCGCTGGCAAGCCTTGAAGGCGAGATAAGCCAGGTCCAAACCATCGGCACCCATCTTGTCTATCTTGTTGAAATTAAAAACATCATTCTCAGTGAAGAGGGCCACGGCCTGATCTATTTTAAACGCCGCTTCCACCCGGTGATGATGGAGCTTGAAGCCGCAATATAGCCCCCCTTTCGTGCTGGCCATTTCGCGGCCAGCACGACTTTCCACAAATAATCCTAAGGTTTCCGCTAAATCACGCCGTTATATAACCATAAGAGAAATTTTCTGCGTCTGAATACTGACATCGCGTGTCAGTGCTATCCGCATCATTCAGCGTATACCCTAATATACAGGAAGACCTTATGGCTAATTCGACGCGGAGCCGCTCGGCTGAACGTCTGGTCGATATTCTGGTTGAGCTACATTTACACGGTGTTGTGAATCGCAGCGCATTGATGGAAAAATTTAAAATTACCGAGCGCACCGTCTACCGGGACTTAAATGCCCTTTCGCCGATTGTGGAACATACCGGGAACGGGCAATATCGGCTCATCCACTCCGCGCAGTCGCCGGGCGCACAGGGACTGCATCACACCATTGCTAACTTTCTGAATGTCGATAGCTTTTTCCCTGAAAGAAGCGCGGAGTTCTGGCAGAAGCTTGAATCAAGGGTGGATGAAAACCATATTCTCATTCTTGGCAGCGAGGCTGAGAACAAAATCAGCGAAACAATTAACCGATATCTGCCCAAAATAGAGAAATCGATTAAGAACCGTAATGTGTGTAAGATCCAATATAAAGACAAAACCCGCCTTATTAATCCTTACAAACTCATTAACAAAAAAAACATATGGTATTTACAAGCCACCGAAAATAGCAGGTTGAAATCCTTTTCACTGAGCCAGATTACCTGGCTGGATATTCAGGATTCCACTTTTATACCGGAAGAGAGCGCGCTTGAACTGCTGGAAAAACGCCTCGATCCGTGGGTGTCTGAAGATACTTTCGAGGTGAAAATATTTATCAACAGTAATATTTCCCACTACTTTACGCGCCGCAATTTGCTGCCGGAGCAGGAAATTATTGGCAAGCCGAACGGGGGCGTAACGCTACGCTGCCAGGCGGCGCATGAGAACCAAATCCTGCCGCTGATTTTCTACTGGCTGCCCAACATTCAAATTTTAGAGCCGGCATGGCTGAAGGATAAGCTCCTCGGCACGCTGGAAAGTTACCTCACAGCGGAGTCGGCCTCGTTAATCGAGTGATCTGCATCACATAATTTCTCCCGCTAACGGCGAGCCTGAACCACTCGCCGCCACCTTTGACCGTTCACCCATCGCTTTCAACCACTCACCCATTTACCGTCCTTTACACGCGTAAAGATCTGGCACGATCCCTCCAGCATTAATCAATACCTCCTCACAACAAACCCTGACCCCTTTTTCTTACATAAAAAACCAGGTCTATTATGGATACTAAAAAACTACTGAAGCACGTGCCCTGGGCATTACTCGGGATCCTCGGCGCTTTCTGTCTGGCGGTTGTCGCATTACGCCGGGGCGAACACGTAAGCGCCCTGTGGATCGTGGTCGCGTCGGTTTCCGTCTATCTTGTGGCTTATCGCTACTACAGCTTGTACATCGCGCAGAAGGTCATGAAGCTCGACCCGACGCGCGCCACGCCGGCGGTCATTAACAATGACGGCCTGAACTACGTGCCAACCAACCGCTACGTGCTGTTTGGCCACCACTTTGCCGCCATCGCAGGCGCTGGCCCGCTGGTCGGCCCGGTGCTGGCCGCGCAGATGGGCTACCTGCCGGGCACCCTGTGGCTGCTTGCCGGCGTGGTGCTGGCGGGTGCGGTGCAGGACTTCATGGTGCTGTTTATCTCTTCGCGTCGTAACGGCGCCTCTCTGGGCGAGATGATCAAAGAAGAGATGGGCCGCGTGCCGGGCACCATCGCGCTGTTCGGCTGCTTCCTGATTATGATCATCATCCTCGCGGTGCTGGCCCTGATCGTGGTGAAAGCCCTGGCCGAAAGCCCGTGGGGCGTCTTCACCGTCTGCTCTACCGTGCCGATTGCGCTGTTCATGGGCATCTACATGCGCTTCCTGAGACCAGGACGCGTGGGTGAAGTGTCGGTGATTGGTATCGTGCTGCTTGTGGCGTCCATTTACTTCGGCGGCGTGATTGCGCACGACCCGTACTGGGGCCCGGCGCTGACCTTCAAAGACACCACCATCACCTTCGTGCTGATTGGCTATGCCTTTGTCTCTGCCCTGCTGCCGGTTTGGCTGATTCTGGCCCCGCGTGACTACCTGGCAACCTTCCTGAAAATCGGCGTGATCGTCGGGCTGGCGATCGGCATCGTGATCATCAACCCAGAGCTGAAAATGCCTGCGGTGACCCAGTACATTGACGGCACCGGCCCGCTGTGGAAAGGCGCCCTGTTCCCGTTCCTGTTCATCACCATCGCCTGCGGTGCGGTCTCCGGCTTCCACGCCCTGATTGCCTCCGGCACCACGCCTAAGCTGCTGGCGAACGAGAAAGACGCACGTCTGATCGGCTACGGCGCAATGCTGATGGAGTCCTTCGTGGCGATCATGGCGCTGGTTGCAGCCTCCATTATCGAGCCGGGTCTGTACTTCGCGATGAACACCCCGCCTGCAGGCCTCGGCATTACCATGCCAAACCTGCACGAGATGGGCGGTGACAACGCGGCGCTGATTATGGCGCAGCTGAAGGACGCGAGCGCACACGCCGCGGCGACCGTCAGCTCCTGGGGCTTCGTGATTTCGCCTGAGCAGATCATGCAGACCGCGAAAGACATCGGCGAACCGTCCGTGCTGAACCGCGCAGGTGGTGCTCCGACGCTGGCCGTCGGTATCGCACACGTGTTCCACAAAGTGCTGCCGTGGGCGGACATGGGCTTCTGGTACCACTTCGGTATTCTGTTCGAAGCGCTGTTCATCCTGACCGCGCTGGATGCGGGTACCCGTGCAGGCCGCTTTATGCTGCAAGATTTGCTCGGTAACTTCGTGCCGTTCCTGAAGAAAACCGACTCTCTGGTAGCGGGCATTCTGGGCACCGCGGGCTGCGTAGGCCTGTGGGGCTACCTGCTGTATCAGGGCGTTGTTGACCCGCTGGGCGGCGTGAAGAGCCTGTGGCCGCTGTTCGGTATCTCTAACCAGATGCTCGCAGCCGTTGCCCTGGTGCTCGGTACCGTGGTCCTCGTGAAGATGAAGCGCACCAAATACATCTGGGTAACGGTTGTTCCTGCGCTGTGGCTGCTGCTCTGCACCACCTGGGCGCTTGGCCTGAAGCTGTTCAGCGCCAACCCGCAGCTGGAAGGCTTCTTCTTCATGGCTAACCAGTACAAAGAGAAGATTGCCGCAGGCGGCGCGGATCTGACCGCGCAGCAGATTGCCAACATGAACCATATCGTGGTGAACAACTACACTAACGCCGGTCTGAGCATTCTGTTCCTGGTGGTGGTGTACAGCATTATCTTCTACGGCATCAAAACCTGGATGAACGTGCGCAACGCCGACGGTCGTACGGATAAAGAAACCCCGTACGTACCGGTGCCGGAAGGCGGCGTGAAGACCTCTTCACACCATTAAAAAAATGGCGGGTGGCGCTACGCTGACCCGCCCTACACAGAAACTGTAGGCCCGGTAAGCGTAGCGCCACCGGGCTTTTTCTGTCTGGAACCCTCAATGTTTGGTAACTTAGGCGAAGCAAAAAAATACCTCGGTCAGGCGGCGAAAATGCTGATTGGCATTCCGGACTATGACAACTACGTTGAGCATATGAAGACCAACCATCCGGATAAGCCGTTTATGACCTACACCGAATTCTTCCGCGAGCGTCAGGAAGCACGCTACGGCGGGAGTGGAGAAGGCGGCGTCCGCTGCTGCTAAAGGAGAGACCATGACCCCGATTGCCGTCACCCTGCTGACCGGTTTCCTCGGCGCAGGCAAAACCACCCTGCTGCGCCACATCCTGAATGAACAGCACGGCTTCAAAATCGCCGTCATCGAAAACGAATTCGGTGAGGTCTCGGTAGACGATCAGCTGATTGGCGATCGCGCCACGCAGATCAAAACCCTCACCAACGGCTGCATCTGCTGCACCCGCTCTAACGAATTAGAAGACGCCCTGCTGGACCTGCTCGACAGCCGCGATCGCGGCGAGATCGACTTTGACCGTCTGGTGATCGAGTGCACCGGCATGGCCGACCCCGGCCCGATTATTCAAACCTTTTTCTCTCACGAAATTCTCTGCCAGCGCTACCTGCTGGACGGCGTGATTGCCCTGGTTGACGCGGTACACGCCGACGAGCAGATGAACCAGTTCACCATCGCCCAGTCTCAGGTAGGCTACGCCGACCGCATCCTGCTGACCAAAACCGACGTGGCGGGGAGCAGTGAAAAACTGCGCGAGCGCCTGACGCGCATTAACTCGCGCGCGCCAATTTATACCGTGACGCACGGCGATATCGATCTGTCTCAGCTGTTCAACACCAGCGGCTTTATGCTGGAAGAGAACGTCACGTCGAAACCACGCTTCCACTTTATGGCGGATAAGCAAAACGACGTGGCGTCGATTGTGGTCGAGCTGGATTACCCGGTGGATATCAGCGAGGTCTCGCGCGTGATGGAGAACCTGCTGCTGTCGTTTGCCGACAGGCTGCTGCGCTACAAAGGCATGCTGTGGATTGACGGTGAGCCGAACCGCCTGCTGTTCCAGGGCGTCCAGCGCCTGTACAGCGCCGACTGGGACAGGCCGTGGGGAGAGGAAGCACCGCATAGCGTGATGGTGTTTATTGGGTTAGAACTGCCGGAAGATGAGATTCGGGCGGCGTTTGCGGGGTTACGCAAGTAGCAATATGTCCCGTTGACCCCCACACCACGGAAAAGGGTTAACGGGAACGTCTGGTAAACTCAGCGTTGCGTATAAATTAAACATCAAAATGTAAACTTAGGTATTTATCCATTACAACAGAAACACTTTTGGAAATTATTAGAAATACAATTAATGCATTTCAAATCACTATTCCGTCCCCGTTCAGCGTCCGTTTAGATAAAAAATTAAACTCAATCTAAACATAAAAGCATTACGTATTGACGTCATGATGCTCCAACTCCGCCATAACAATCAAAAGCAAAATCATTAACAAAATCAGCATAAAACCGCGACCAGCATCACATTTGCAGTCATAAACATCGCTTGTTAAGGTGTCCTCAGATTAATTTGATGACGAGGAAATACTCATGAAAAAGCTTAACGTTCTTATCCTTTCCGCTCTGACCGCTGTATCTGGCTCCGCACTCGCCATGGGCGGCAGCATTGAACAGGGTAAAAACTTTACCAACCTGAATGTGGAAATGGGTAAATCCTCTTCCGGCCTGTACACCGAAGGTAACTGGCTGAAAAACACCGATGACGGCACCCAGACCGGCGGCGTTGGCGCAGGTTACAACCTGGAAGTTGGCCCGGTGATGCTGAACGCTGGCGCGAAAGCTATCTACATCGGCCCGAAAAAAGGCGATAACGGCGTGGCGTTCCCAATCGGTGGCGGCGTGAGCGTGGCGCTGACCGACAGCATTAATGTATTCGGTGAAGGCTATGTTGCACCGGACGGCCTGAACAACAGCGTGAAAAACTACGTTGAAGCGAACGGCGGCGTAAGCTGGTCACCAATCAAACCGGTTACGCTGAAAGTGGGTTACCGCCACGTGAGCGTTGACGGCAAAGACGGTCGTCCAAACCACACGCTGGTTGACGGTGCCTACTTCGGCGGCGGCGTGAGCTTCTAAGCCTGTATTGCGCCCGGCGGCGCTACGCTGGCACGGGCCTACAGTGAACAGTGCAATCTATTGAAACTGTTGCACATTGTAGGTCGGATAAGCGCAGCGCCACCCGGCAAGAAAGGGTCATGGAAACCTGCCAACCGGCAGGTTTTTTACTGCTTACTGACGCACGACCACCAGCTTCTGGTTCACAAACTCTTTGATCCCCAGATCCGACAGCTCGCGCCCGTAGCCAGAGCGCTTGACGCCGCCAAACGGCAGCTCCGCCGCGGTATCGGTCAGCCAGTTGATGTAGACCATGCCGGTCTCAATGCGCGACGCCATTTTCTTCGCCCGCTCGATATCCTGGCTGAACACCGCGCCGCCCAGACCGTAGTGGGAATCGTTAGCCAGTGCGACCGCTTCGTCGTCGCTTTTCACCACGTAAACCTGCGCTACCGGGCCGAAGAACTCTTCGAAATACGCCGGGTTATCGCGCGAGATATGCGTCAGGATCGTCGGCTCAAAGAAGCTTCCGTCACGCTGAACCGGCTTGCCGCCATGGTGCAGCTTCGCGCCATTTTTAACCGCCTCGTTAACCTGTTTGGTTAGCGTTTCCAGCGCGTCTTTGGATGACAAAGGCCCCAGCGTGGTGGATTCGTCCAGCGGATCGCCAATTTTCACCTGCTTAAACGCCTCGGTGAATTTGCTCAGGAAGGCATCAGCAATTTTTTCGTGCAGGATAAAGCGCTTCGCCGCTGTACACACCTGCCCGGCATTGTTGAGCCGCGCGTTAACGCCGATCTTCACGGCTTTATCCAGGTCGGCATCGTCCAGCACCACGAACACGTCGTTACCGCCCAGTTCGAGCGTAGATTTCTTGAGGTGCTTCGCGGCCTGCGCCGCGACCACGCTGCCCGCTTTTTCGGAACCGGTCAGCGCGGCACCCTGTACGCGATCGTCGGCAATAATGTTCGCCACCTGCTCGGACGAGATAAACAGATTGGTCCAGGCCCCTTCCGGCGCGCCCGCCTCACGCACCAGGTGCGCAAAGGTTTCGGCACAGTGCGGCACGATGCTGGCGTGTTTGGCGATGACCGGGTTACCCGCCGCCAGGTTCGGCGCGAGCACACGCATCAGCTGATAGTAGGGGAAGTTCCACGGCTCAACGGCCATCAGCACGCCGATCGGGTGATGTTCGACCCAGGCTTCGCCAAGCTCTGACTCATATTTCACCGGTGCCAGGAACTGCTTCGCGTTGTCGGCGTAATAGCGGGCAATCTGCGCGCAAAGCTTCACCTCGCCGCGGCTCTGCTCAATGAGCTTACCCATCTCCTGGCTCGCGATTTTCGCCAGTTCCTCAACGCGGTCGTCGATAAGATCGGCGAGTTTATGCAGCACCGGCAGGCGCTGTTCGATATCCCCTTTCGCCCAGTCTGAATGATAGAGCGCGTCTGCCGCCTTGAGCGCCGCTTCGATATCCGCATCGTTATGTGAGGGGTATTCTTTGATGAGCTGGTTAGTGGCAGGATTTACTGTCTGATAAGCCATGTCGAATCTCCTTAATTTACCGCTTAGGGTATTAAGGGTAGTCACTCTGACTGGCTATGGACGTAAAGTTGGGTATATCCGGAAGGTTCTTAGCGAGACGCTGTTGGGATCCACGCCGGGATGGTATAAAAAACGTAGCTCTTAAAAGGATACCCTATGCCCGATACCCGCCTCGTTCGTCAGACGTTCAACCGCATGCCCGGCCTCGAACTGCGCAGCACGTGGCAGAGCACGCAGGCATATAAGCGTCATAGCCATGTGCAAGTGTCTATCGGTGCAATCATGGAGGGGAGTACGCGGTGCGTGTGCGGTGGGCAGGAATATCTGCTCACGCCGGGCGACATCATCGTGATCCCCGCGCACGTCCCGCACAGCTGTAACCCGGTGGCCGGGCTGCCGCGCAGCTACCATATGCTCTACATCGACACTGACCTTCCCCTCGGACAGCAGGTCATTCGTAACGCATCATTGTTTAAGCGCTATCTGGATGTTGTTGAAAACATGTCATCAAAGGCGCTGAACGCGTTGCTTTCCGCAATCCCCTTGTGCGGTGAAGATAAGCAAAGGCTACGTCCAACCAGCCAGCTGCTGCTGCAGGCGATTCTGCAGGATCTTGCCGCTCCGCCCACGCTGGACGCTCTGGCCCGGCGATTTTCCCTGCGTAAAGAGACGCTGATCCGCACCTTCAAGCAGGACACCGGGCTAACGCCGGGCAGCTTCCTCAACATCTCGCGCGTGGAATATGCCAAAGCGCGCCTGCGTGCCGGAGATGAGATTGCCGACGTCGGCTACCAGAGCGGATTTGCCGATCAGAGCCATTTCCACAAAACCTTTGTGAGCTATACCGCAGCCACGCCCCGTCAGTACGCCACCGGCCGATCAATATCGGACAATAAATAGGTTCTCGATCGCCGTAACCTGATCTCAGTTTTTATTCTGAGGTCGCTATGGAACTGTTATTCCCCTCCGCTTTTCTCGCCCTGGCGCTGGCGCATTTTGTTGCCCTGCTAAGCCCGGGACCCGATTTTTTCCTGCTGGTAGGCTACGCCGCACGATACCGCCTGCGCGGCAGCGCCGGGCTGTGCATTGGGATAGGGGCGGGAAACGGGCTCTATATTTTTCTGGTGATTGCGGGATGGAGCGCGCTGCGCCAGTTTTCGTGGCTTTTTGCGCTTATCGAACTGTCCGGTGCGCTTTACCTGCTGTGGATTGGCTCGCACCTGGCGCGCAGCCGTCCGCAGCCCCTTACGCTGAATGAAGCCCACCAGAGCTTTCCCTCGCTGCGCAAGCAGATCCTGCTGGGGCTAGGCTCTGCGCTGCTTAATCCGAAGAATGCGCTGTTCTATCTGGCGCTGATGACGGCATTGCTGGGGCCGAACGTGACGCTGCTTCAGCAAGCGGTCAGTGGCGTCTGGATGGTGATGGTGGTGCTGGTGTGGGATCTGGTGCTGGTGTTGCTGATGGGGCTATCGGCGGTGCAACAGAAGCTCAGCCGTTCGCTGTGGCGGATTGAGCGCACGGCGGGAGTGGTGCTGATGGGGTTTGGCGGGTGGGTGCTGTGGCGGGTGATATCACAAAGTGTGTTGCCCCTATAGAAAGCAACGCCTTCATTGCCTTACAAAATAAGTGACTTAGCTATTAGTATTTATTCCCTGACGTGGCAAGCTAAAGCCACAGAAATCGTTAAGGGAACAACGTGAAAAATTACAAAGTCATTACGCCACTTTTTCCAACCTATGCGCAGGTTCAGGCAATGATGAAAGCCGTCTCCGGCTATTCAGTGAATTCGGTACGTAACATGATCAATGCGATTCAGGAACAAACCGGCACGCCGCAAAACCCGGTTGACTGGTCCGAACCTGATATGTGGATCAACGAACGCCTGAAAGGCGAAGATGCTGAGATCGCGCTGCGGATCTGGAATCAGGATAACCACATCCTCAATCCCCGCCATAGTTACGGTAGCTATTTGTTTCTTAACTCTTCTGTTTTCGAACTGATGGAAACGACGCCGAAAGATATCTGGGTACCCACCGAGCGCGGGCAACAATTTCTAAATCATGATGACGCCACGCTCCGCGCGCTGGACGATAAAGAAGGGTTACTGCAACTTCTTGAACTGCTGGCTGGACGTGAAATGTCCCGCCGTGCTGACTTACTCCCTGAATGGCAGGCTTTTTTACACCAGCATTCAAAGTTCGCTTCTACCAGTTCCATTAAAAGCACCCTCTACTCGCGCCTCTATAACCTGATCGATCGCGATATGGTCGCCCGTGAAGGGATGAGTTACTACATCACCGATAAAGGCCGTGCATGGCTGGCGAATGCCTTACCGGCCCGCAAAGCCGATCCACGAAAAGAACTTCTGGATGCGGTTAAGCGCTACAACCAGCAGCAAAAAGAACAGCTACGCGAACAAATCAGCACCATGAATCCCTACAAGTTTGAGCATCTGATTGGTCAACTTCTGGAGGCGATGGGTTATGAACAGGTGGAAGTGACCAAAGCGTCGGGCGATAAAGGCGTCGATGTCGTCGGCAGAGTACAGGTGGGCATTACCACCATCACGGAAGTGGTGCAGGTTAAACGTATGCAGAGCAATATTACCCGTCCTGTAATCGACCAGTTACGAGGTGCGTTGCCTTATCACAGTGCGATCCGGGGCACGCTCATCACCACGGGTCGTTTTGCCGGAAACTGTGAAAAAGCGGCTCTGCATCCCGGTGCTGCGCCGATTACCTTGATAGATGGTGACCGTCTCCTTGAACTGCTGATTGAGAATAATGTCGGCATACGACGCAGCAATGCGGTCGAGCTGCTGGACGTGGATTTACAGCTTTTTGATGAACTGGAAGAGGGATTAAAAGGCGAAATTTAACGTCATCGCGCTCTGTCTCCGGGGAAACCGACCCTCTCCCGGAGACACTTAATCAAGCCCCTAACCGATAATCCCAGTCATCCGAATGGATAACGTTACCGTCACGGTAATGCCAGGTAATCCTTTCATAACGAAGCAGAACAAGCTCAAGATGCCCCTGTTTTTCATGGTAAGTCTCTTTCACGTCATGCATCAATGAAAAGAGCGTGACAACCTTCACCGCTTCCAGCGTTATGGTGAAATAGATTTCTTCCTGGCCCGCATCATTGATTCTGTACAGATCAATAGTCGCTTTCCTGAGCGAGCCTCCCGTGCTCAATGCTTTGTATAGAAAAACGCTGAAGGCATCAATTTCCTTTTCGATGAGAAAGGGGCGATGCTGGCGTTTGCTCAGCGCTCTGCCATTGTGCAAGTCAGAGTTATAACTCACATTATGATAAAGACCTAAAACCTCAACCTGATTTTCTCGGTCTTTAATCTTCACGGTGCCTTTTATAATATTACCCGCATCGTCAGTTAATGACATATAGCCCGGAATGGCCATTTAGATATCCTTTTCGAATGGAATAGAGTGTTCAACGGTTGAGATCATAACGGCGAGGCATCTTTTACCATCCGGGCTTTTAACCTTAAACATCTCCCTGATGGAATCGACATACAGCTTATTACTCTCTGCTTCGGTCTCGGGGAAATTGGCAAAAGCGCAGACTTGTTCAATAGTGAGCAACGGTTTTTCGTCTTTTAAGATTGCTAAGACACCCTCAGGGTTATGCGGAATGGCTTCTGAAAGTGCCGCCTTTAAATCTTCAGCCGTACTGGCGTCCACTCCGGGCTCCAGCGCACTCGCTACGGCTAACCATGCATGAGTTCCTTTACGGATCTCTGGAATGACATGACTCCACCATTTCGACTCACCGTTTTCATTTGAATCCAGTTCTACCACAACACTTTTAGCACCTTTTTCATTTATCATTTGCATAATCTGGTCAGGGGTAAGACCTTTAGCAAATAAAGCCGTTGGGACACATATTAAGACGATAATGATGAGATAATTCATTATCGCACCACCAGAATGGTGTCACCTGAATCATAAATCATATGGCGCTTGTCCTGGCCATTCATAATGATGCAGCCTGCTGATGCTGATCCCGGAGGTTGGCCTTTTTTATCACCATGAATCTGGAAATGATCTCTTCCAAACGTATTGGTGCCAGCTATAGGTTCAAGAATAATGGCTTCTGCACTTTTATGGTTGTTCCACCCTGCGATAAAATAAACGCCTCGTGGAATAGGGCCTTTGTTTCGCTGCCGTTCACACTCAGGCTTATCTTTCGATTCTCCAGCACCGCTGTAACAGTTAGCGACAAACTCACCATTGTGGCTCAATACTCCCGTCGATACTTTATATTCCCATGTCATAAAAACACTCCTTTTACTCAACAGGAATTAATCTTAGATTCAATAATCAAATAAAAATAACAACGTTTATCACAAAATTTAAAAGCAATAATGAACTAGCACAAAAAATTCAGAAAATATAAATATGAATGAAGTTAATTCATATATTTTTTTGATTTTAAATAGCTCATATCACAAATGGACGATGCACTTACTTTACACCACCTTTGCACTTCCCCCCCACAACCCTCTATCCTTAACCCATGGGAAAACATACCGAACTCAAACGCGCCAAGCTGCTTGCGCTGTCGCTGCTGCTGATTGCCGTCGCGGCGTTTATCACTACCCTCTTTCTCCCGCAGACCTTCTGGGTGCGCGGCGTGAAGGCTATTGCCGAGGCGGCGATGGTCGGCGCGCTGGCGGACTGGTTTGCCGTCGTCGCGCTGTTCCGCCGGGTACCTATACCCTTTATCGCGCGGCATACGGCGATTATCCCGCGCAATAAAGACCGGATTGGCGACAATCTCGGCCAGTTCGTGCAGGAGAAGTTTCTCGATACGCAGTCCCTCGTCGCGTTAATTCGCCGCTATGAGCCGGCGCAGATGATTGGCACCTGGTTCAGCAGGCCCGACAACGCCCAGCGTGTTGGGCAGCATCTGATTCAGGTGATGAGCGGTTTTCTGGAACTTACCGACGACGGGCGCATACAGCGCCTGCTCAAACGCGCGGTGCACAAGGCCATCGACAAGGTCGATTTCACCGAGACCAGCGCCGTGATGCTGGAGAGCATGACCAAAAACAACCGCCACCAGGTGCTGCTGGATGCCATCATCAACCGCCTGATTACGCTTATTCAGCGTGATAGCACGCGGGATTTTATTGCCGACCAGATTGTCCACTGGCTGAAAACCGAACACCCGCGCAAGGCGATGGTGCTGCCCACCGAGTGGCTCGGGGACCAGAGCGCTGAGATGGTCTCAAACGCGGTAAACGCGCTGCTGGATGACATTAGCCATGACCGCACGCATCAGATCCGCCAGGCGTTTGACCGCGCCACGCTGAAGCTCATCGACAACCTGAAAAACGATCCGGAGATGGCGGCCAAAGCCGAGAACATTAAGCACTACCTGAAGAATGACGAGGCGTTTAACCGCTATCTGGGCGAGATGTGGTCTGACCTGCGCCAGTGGCTGAAGGCGGATATGCACAGCGAGGACTCCCGCGTGAGGCAGCGTATCGCCAACGCCGGCCAGTGGTTCGGTGAAACCCTGACGAACGACGCGAACCTGCAGGCCTCGCTGAACGAGCATCTGGAGCAGGCCGCGCACCGCGTCGCGCCGGATTTTGCCGCGTTCCTGACCCGCCACATCAGCGACACGGTGAAAAGCTGGGACGCCAAAGACATGTCCCGCCAGATAGAGCTTAACATCGGCAAAGATCTGCAGTTCATTCGCGTCAACGGCACGCTGGTCGGCGGGACGATTGGCCTGATCCTGTTTTTACTCTCGCAGCTCCCTACAGTGCTTGCGCATTACTCCGCTTTCGGCGGCGCGATAACGTAACGCGTCGCCTGGAAGCGGTTGAGGATCAGGTGCACCAGAAACACCATCGTCAACGTTGCCACCAGCGCAACGGTGACGGAGGTGATGCGGTACAGATCGCTGAACACCAGGTCGCTGTCCGGGTGCATGTTCTGGCCGAACATAATGCCGATGGTGGTAATACTGGCGAAACCCACGCCTGCCCCGACCTTTTCCATCACGTGCAGGCGAGCGCCAAACGCCAGACCGAGGCCAATCAGCGGCATCATCAGCAGCATATGGCTGCTGTGGTCGTAGAGGACGAGCTGCACAATGAGTATGTAAATACAGCCCAGCACCACGCCCACCACGCGCCAGATGGAGCTCATCACCGAGCCGCGATAGTGCATCGGGAACAGGATCAAAATCCCCGCCATCAGCGCCGAGAGAGAGTCGCTCAAATCGCTGATCTGAAAAATGACGAAAATCATCGTCGCAACGGTGCCGGAGAGCAGCGACTCGTGGCGCACGCGGGCATCGTCTTTTTCAATCAGCGGCGGCGGCTTACGGGGCTCAACGTCCGGCAGCAGGTAGTTCATCAGCGCGCTCAGGCATACCGCCATGACGCTCGCTTCGATGTTGGAGAACAGCAGCGTGTGCCAGTTGGTGGTGGGATAGCTCATAAAGTTGAGCATCACGCTCTGGCAGACCACGCCCATCGATCCGAACAGGAACAGCGGCCCCTTGCTCATAAAGCGAAAGCGCATCACGTACAGGGCGAACACCACCAGCGTCATGATGACCGGCCATTGCGACAGATAGCCGATGATGAGCACCATTTCGACGCAGTTGAGCGAGGCGCTAAAGATAAACTGCTTCGCCACATGTCGATTAAACACCGGCACCAGCGACAGAAGCATGATCGGGTAGACCACAAAAAACACGCCGTAGCTGGTGTTGTAGAAGCTGGAGATGCTGAGCGCGATCATCCCGGCAAAGACGATGCGCAGGGTCTGGCGAAAGTCGTTTGCCGTGTAGACGATATTGCCGTGCGGGGTAAAGACCCGCGCCAGGGTGCTGATAGACATCGAACTAATAAACATAGTGAAGCAGGCTCACCAGGTGGATCTGCATCCCGGAGAAGAAGCGCGCAAACGGCCCTTCGCTGTTGTAGAGCTGCACGGTGGCGCGCGCGCCTGTCGGCAGATGCTTCGGCAGCGCCTCGTCCAGCGCGACGTGAATGCGCATGCGCTGGGCGTCGCGCACCCAGCGGTTTGAGGTTTCCGGCTCGGAGAGTTGACCGTTAACCGCTTCCTGCCCGGCGAGGATCCCCGCGTCGCTGCTGGTCACGTGCGCACGGAACACCCGGCCCGGAAAGGCGTCGAACACCACGGCGGCGTCGGTGCCCTGATGGGTATGGCGCAGGCTCTTCTCGCGAAAATCGGCCACGATATCGGTCTGGTTGTTCACCAGCGCCAGCGAGGCCGAACCGGAAGTGGCATAAAAGCCGGGGCTCAGCTGCAGGTTACTCACCGTGCCGTCGGCTTCGGCGTAGACCTTCGTCCAGCCGAGGTTCAGCTCCGCCTCGTCCAGCGCGTTACGGTATTTTTGCAGCGTTACGTTGCGGTGCTCGTCACGCTCGCCGCGCTGAATGCGCAGGTTATGGATGTTGGCCTGAAGTGAGCTAACGGACTGCTCGCTGCTTTGCCAAGCGGTGCGGACTTTATCCAGATCCGACTGGGAGACGTTCTGCAGCGCGCTCAGCTTCTGGTAGCGATCGAAGGTGACTTTGTCGTTACGCGCCGTCAGCACGGCGGTTTTCAGGCTGGCCTGCGCGGAGGCGATCTGCGCGTCCAGCTGATCGTTGGAAAGACGAGCCTGCTCAAGCGCGATTTGCGCGGCTTCGACCTTATTGCGAAACGGCGTGTCGTCGAGCTCGAACAGCAGATCGCCTTTCTTCACCTGGCTGTTGTTGTGCACGTGGACGGCCGCCACGTATCCGGAAACGCGCGCGGACACCGGCGTCACCACGCGCATCACGGTGGAGTCCGGCGTCAGCGGGATCCAGATATCCGCGACGATAAAGTAGACAAACATCAGCAGGAAAGAGGCAATACTTACCCTTACCCAGCGGGCAAACTTTTGTTCAGGAGTCATTATTTTTCGATCTTGTTATCTTCTTCGCGGATTGTCCGCAAATTGCAGGCGATTTGATTCAGCGTGGCGCTGAAAATGTCGATATGTTCCGGCGCGATGTTTTGCGATACGCGAGCCTGAAAGTTCTCAATAACCTGGGTGAGCGTTTCAAGAACGGTTTTACCCTCAGGCGTCAGCGTTAACAGCCGGATGCGCTTGTCATAAGGCGATACGCTGCGCAGCAGGTAGCCCTGCTTTTCCAGTTGCGTCAGGGTGCGCATCAGCGGCGGCAGTTCAATACCCTGCACCTCCGCCAGCTCGCTCACCGAGACGTTATCCCCAAGCTGTTGAAGCTGCATCATCACCGTCCAGCTCGACTGGGTTAACCCGGTATCGAGAATGGCGTCGTCGATCACCGCGCGCCACTGACGCACGACCATCGCCATCCGCATGCCCATCGGCCTGCGGCAGAACAGATCTTCTTCACTCATGGGGAGTCCTCTCGTATTACGCACTCAAGATAATAGTTATCAGGGTAAGTATCAAGAAACGAGAGGCTAAAGAGCAGGAATTGCGAAAACGATGTTCTCCCTCTCCCCGTGGGAGAGGGTTGGGGTGAGGGCACCAGCCCGCAGCAGAGTTTAGCGGCTAAAAAGTCTCTGAACGGCACTTTTCCCCGAAGCCGTCACCACCACCTCCCTGTACCCCGCCACGCGCTGGATCCAGCCTTTGCTTTCCAGATAAATAAGCAGCGCCGCGCCCGCCTCACCGCCAAGATGAAAGCGCCGCTCGCTCCAGTCCAGGCAGGCGCAGCAGGCCCTACGACGGGTGTTGGAATTTAACGGAACGCCGAGTTTCAGAAACTGCTCCCGGCCATGCAGCGTGAGCGCTGAACCGTCCGCCTCAAGCCAGCCTTCCGCCTGCATAAAATCATAGATCTGCACCGCAACCGTTCCGGCAAGATGATCGTAGCAGGTTCGCGCTTCGCGCATGGCCCTCGGCGCGCTGGTTTCCGGCGGCGTAATGCGGCTCCAGGAGAGCCCCATCATCTGCTCCACCAGCTCCGCAACGTCGTGCCCCGCCAGACGGTAGTAGCGGTGCCGCCCCTGCGACAGGCAGGTGATCAGTTTACCGTCTACCAGCCGGGCGAGATGCCCGCTGCCGGTCGACGGCGCGACGTCTGCGGCAGCGCTGAGTTCGGTGGCGGTCCACGCCCGCCCGTCCATCAGCGCGCAGAGCATTTTCACGCGGGACGGGTCGGCCATGGCAGCCGCTACCGCGGCAATGGCCTGTTCCAGCGCCGCGCCGCTGTCAGGAGGTAAGCTCGTCTTTAACATTGGTCGCCCAGGGTCTGGTGATCTCTGCGGCCAGCTTATCATTATCCGTCGGCAGAATGAGGTGAACGTCATACATCTTCGTGCCCTCCGGTTTCGGAACTGTACTCCCGCACCAGCTGCGCCACCCGAATACGGTAGAAAGAAAAAATCGACTCCCGCCCTTCGGCCTGCGCCGCCTGATGAAAAACATTCTGCTTCCAGCGGCGGACGGCCTCTTCGTCCCGCCACCAGGAAAGCGACAGAATTTTGCCGTCGGTCGTCAGGCTCTGGAACCGTTCGATATCAATAAAGCCGTCAATATCAGCCAGCAGGGGTTTAAGTTCTGCTGCGAGCTGCAGATAGCGCGCCTGATGGGCAGGCTCGGCGTTGGCTTCGAAAAGGACTGCGATCATGATGGTCTCTCCGTTGTGATGTTGGGGAGAGAGTGCAGGTTAGAGAGGAACGATGCTTCGGCAAAGAGCGAAGTGTTGGGCTGGATGGCGCTACGCTAAACTTCTCATTGAATTTTGCTGAAGCCGCACCTATCATTGATGTACGGATTAACGCCGTACAATTCAAACAACGCCGAAAACAATTGAGAAGCACATCATGTCAGCACTGAAGAAACAGCGCATCGATTTGAGGTTAAGCGAAGACGACAAAAGCCTGATTGAAGAAGCTGCGGCTATGACAAATCAGTCAATTTCACAGTTCATGGTCAGTACGGCCTCTGAACGCGCGGCGGAAGTGATTGATCAGCATCGTCGCCTGGTTCTTAACGAAGCATCCTGGAATCAAGTGATGGATGCCATCACCAATCCGCCCGCGCCAAATGACCGCCTGAAACGCGCAGCGAAGCGTCTCCAGGATATGGAGTAATACGTGAACGACGTGAAGATAGGGATTTTTTCAGAAGACGTTGAGTACGACCTGAGCCAGTTCGATTGTGGAGAAGCAAGCCTTAACGCCTTTCTTGCGGAACACCTGCAGCGCCAGCATCGCGGAAAGTTTTTGCGCGCCTATGTCCTAACGACTCGCGAGGAAAAACCGCGCGTACTGGGCTTTTACACGCTATCCGGAAGCTGTTTTGAGAAGGCTTACCTGCCTTCCAAAACGCAGCAGAAACGTGTTCCCTATAAAAATGTGCCGAGCGTAACCTTAGGAAGGCTGGCGATTGATAAACACATTCAAGGGCAGGGTTTTGGAGAATTACTCCTCACCCATGCCATGAAAACCGTTTACCAGGCCTCTTTTGCCGTGGGCATACATGGCCTGTTCGTCGACGCGCTGAACGATAAAGCCAAAAATTTTTACCTCAAAATGGGATTCATACCGCTTCTGGCCGAGAACGAGTACACGCTCTTCCTGCCGACAAAAACCTTCGAAAACCTGTTTGAAGATTAGCTAGCCCAGAATCGACCGCGGCTCCATAAACGCCCTAATCCCCCACTCGCCCATCTCGCGCCCCACGCCGGAGTGCTTAAACCCGCCGAACGGCGCTTTCGGTTCATGGGCAAGGGTGTTCACCAGCACGCGGCCTGCAACAATCTGTTGCGCCACGCGGTGCGCGCGATCCGTATCGCCGCCCAGCACTATCGCGCTCAGGCCGTATTCTGTGTCGTTGGCAATGACAATCGCCTCCGCCTCGTCCTGATAAGGGATTACGCACAGCACCGGGCCGAAAATCTCGTCGCGGGCAATAGCCATCTGATTGTTAACGTCTACAAACAGCGTCGGGCGCACAAACCAGCCGTCCCGGGTGCCTTCTGGTCGCCCTTCGCCGCCCGCCAGCAGGCGCGCGCCCTCTTCGCTTCCTTTGCGGATATAGCCCTGCACCCGCAGCCACTGCTTTTCGCTGACCATCGGGCCGACGTCCGTTGCGCTATCGCGCGGGTCGCCGGATGTCACTTCCGCCACGGCCTGCGCCAGCGCGGTTTCGATCTCCGCCTTACGCGCCTGCGGCACCAGAATGCGCGTTCCGGCCACGCACGCCTGCCCGCTATTCATAAATCCGGCCTGAACGATCAGCGGGATCGCCTGCGCCAGATCAACATCATCCAGCAGGATCGTCGGCGATTTACCGCCCAGCTCCAGCGTCACGCGCTTAAAGCTCTCCGCCGCGTTACGCAGGATCGCCCTGCCGGTATTCGTCGAGCCGGTAAAGGAGATTTTTGCCACGTCCGGATGGCGGCTGAGGGTATCACCCACCGTGTCGCCGCGCCCGGTGACGATATTAAACACACCCGCCGGCAGCGCGGCATCGCGCAGCGCTTCGGTGACAATCTGCGTTTGCAGGGCGCTCATTTCGCTCGGTTTGATGACTGCCGTACAGCCCGCAGCCAGCGCGGCCGCCAGCTTGCCGCAGATAAACCCGGCGTCGCTATTCCACGGCGTAATCAGCCCCGCTACGCCAAGCGGCGTCATCTGCACCGTGGCTGCGCCTGCGGGGGTGGCGAATTCAAACGCCTCCAGCGCCTCGATGGCCTGGGCAATCACCTCCGCCGGATAGCTTGCCATCCACGTCGAGCGCGAGGCGGGCGCGCCGTACTCTTCAATGACCGCCTCCAGCAGATCGTCATGGCGAGCGGCCACGGCGGCGTGCATACGTTTTAGCGCCGCGATGCGTTCCTGCTTCGTGGTTCTCGACCACGCCGGAAACGCCGCTTTTGCCGCCGCAACGGCGCGCTCTGCGTCAACCTCATCCGCCAGACGAACCTGGCCGATGACCTGCGCCGTCGCTGGGTTGTACAAATCAAACCACTCGGTGCCGTGCGGGGTAACAAATTCGCCGTTAATAAAGATCTGTTCGATGGTGTGCATATAAACCTCCTCAGGCTGTGTGAGCACAGTCTGGCACGGCTTCTCCGTTGCGATAATCCACGCTATGCTGCAAGGGTTATTTCGATTTTCAGGATAATCTATGCATCGTTCAGGTCTGACAGAGCTGGAAGTAGTGATGGCCGTGGTGCGACGCGGCAGCTTTCGCGGCGCGGCGCAGGAGCTGGGCATGTCCGCCACGGCGGTAAGCAACGCTATCGCCGGGCTGGAGAGCCGCCTTGATGCCCGCCTCTTTAACCGCACCACCCGCAGCGTGGCGCTCACCGACGCCGGGCAGCGCTACGTGGCGCGCGTCGGTCCGGCCCTGCAGGAGATCCGGCTCGCCGGCGAGGAGATACACAGCGACGCCGGGGAACTTACCGGCACGCTGCGTCTGAACGTACCGAACCATATCGGCACCCTGTTTCTGGACCAGCTGCTGATCGACTTTATGATCCGCTACCCGAAGATGCGCGTAGAGACCGTCAGCGAAGCGCGAATGATCGACATCGTCGCGGAAGGCTACGACGCGGGGATCCGCCTTGAGGAGTCCGTACCGCAGGACACGATCGCCGTGCCGCTGACCGGCGAGATCCGCCAGCTGGTCACCGCTACGCCGGAGTATTTTGCACGTCACGGCATTCCGCAGATGCCGGAGGATCTGCTTTCACATCAAGGGGTCGGCATGCGTATGGCGCACGGCGGGATCTACCGCTGGGAGCTGGCGCGTCGGGGTGAGACGTACGCGCTTGCCGTGCCGCCACGCTTTTCGACGTCCGATCTTTTCGCGTCAATCCGGGCCGTGAAGGCAGGACTCGGGGTCGGTTTTTTACCGGAACTCTATATTCAGGACGAGCTGAAAAGCGGGGAACTGGTGAGCGTATTAAACGACTGGGCGCAGCCCTTTGCCGGGCTGCGTCTGTACTACCCAGGCCATCGCCACGTCCCGCCGGGCCTGCGGGCGCTGGTGGCGATGATCCGCGAGCGCGGAATTATTCCAGGTTAGCCTTATTCAGCCCGTAAGCCACGTCCAGCGATCCCGGCTCCATGCGGGAGGTGATCCCCAGACGGTTCCAGGCGTTGATCGCCACGATGGCGAAGTTCAGCTCTGAAATCTCCACGTCGGAAAAGTGCTCCGCCACGCTGCGGTACAGCGCGTCGCTTACGCCGTGAACCCCAATCTGCGTCAGCGCTTCGGTGAAGGCCAGCGCGGCTTTCTCGCGGGCGCTGAACAGCGGAGATTCGCGCCAGGCCGCCAGATGGTACAGGCGCAGCTCGCGCTCTCCGGCGATTTTGGCCTCTTTGGAGTGCATATCCAGGCAGAAGGTACAGCCGTTGAGCTGAGAAACGCGAATGTCGATCAGGTGCTTCAGCGCCGGGTCAATGGAGGTTTTTGCCACCTCCATGCTCAGGGCGGACAGGGCGTTGGCAAGGGCAGGTGTAGCTTTATGGTGGTTGACGCGAGTGCTCATTGTCTTTCCTCTTTTTGTGCGGCATATATCATGCGATGAGGTAAATTTACGCCGTTCATGACATAGTCAAAAGACACAAAAACCGTAAAAGAAGGTAGGACATGAAGCTGGGCTATCACGAGATTTACTCGCGCTATCGCGACAATATTACGCGCGGCGTGCTGAAGCCCGGCGACAAGGTGCCCGCCATTCGCGTGCTGGCCGAAGAGCTGAAGGTGGCGCGTAAAACCGTCGAAACGGCCTACGCCATCCTGACGGGCGAAGGGTATCTTGTGAGCCAGGGCGCGCGCGGCACGCGCGTCAACCCGGATTTACTGTTGCCGGATAAAAATCCCCCTGCGGAACAGCCCACCGGTACGCTTCCGGCATCGCTCATCAGCCAGCGCGAACGGGCGGGGTTTCTGCGCCCCGGCATCCCCGCGCTCGACAGCTTCCCCTATAAAAAATGGCTGCTCCTCGCAGGCCAGGCGACGCGCTCCATGCGCCAGGAGGAGATGCTCAACCCGCCGGTGCTGGGCTGGTACCCGCTGCGCGAGGCCATTGCCCGCTATCTGAATATTTCACGCGGTTTATCCTGCACGCCGGAACAGGTGCTGATCACCAGCGGCTACAGCGGCAGCCTGCGGCTTATCCTCGACACGCTCGCCGGGCGCAGCGACAAAGTGCTGTTTGAGGATCCGGGCTATTTTATGGGCCAGCAGCTCCTCAAACGGATCGTGCCGCGGCTGCACGCCGTACCCGTCGATCGTTCTGGCATTGATACCGAATACCTGCTGCGTAACCATCGCGACGCGCGTTTTGCTATCGTCACGCCGTCGCACCAGAGCCCGCTGGCGGTCACGCTTTCTCTGCCGCGTAAGCAGCAGCTTCTCGACTGGGCCTCTCAGCACGAGGCGTGGATCGTAGAGGACGACTACGACGGCGAATTTCACTACACCCGCAAGGTGCTGCCGTCGCTAAAAAGCCTCGACCAGCACGACCGGGTGATTTTTATGGGCACCTTCAGCAAAACCATCATGCCCTCGCTGCGCATGGGGTATATCGTGATGCCCGCCAGCACCGTTGAGGCGTTTACCGACTGCGCGGACATCGTCGCCAGCGGCCAGCCGGTGCTGACGCAGAAGATCCTCACCGCGTTTCTCAACGAAGGCCATTTTTTCCGCCACCTCAAGAAAATGCGCGCGCTTTACCAGACCCGCCGCGACTGGATGATAGCCGCCCTGCGCGAGGTATACGGCGATCTGTTTTTCACCGAGCAAAACGACGGCGGGATGCATGTTGTGGCGTTTCTCACGAAGGGAAGCTGCGACCGTGAGATTGCCCGCTGCTGGCAGGCGGAGCAGCTTCAGGTGAACGCGCTGTCCGAGTGGTATCGCGGCACGAGCAAACGCTACGGGCTGGTGATGGGCTATAACAACGTGCGGTCGTATCAGGAGGCGCTGGATTTGCTGGAAAGGCCGAAGCGGCAGACCCTTGCGCTGTTGAGCTGAACACCGCCGGGTGGCGGCTACGCCTTACCCGGCCTACGGGATCTGAACTGGACATCGCCGGGTGGCGGCTTCGCCTTACCCGGCCTACGGGATCTGAACTGGACATCGCCGGGTGGCGGCTGCGCCTTACCCGGCCTACGGGGTCTGCACTGGACACCGCCGGGTGGCGGCTTCGCCTTACCCGGCCTACCTGCTCCCGTAGGCCCGGTAGGCGAAGCGCCACCGGGCGATAAATGCCTCACACGTCATACCGCGACAGCCCAACGTCCTTGAGCTGCTCGTCGCTCATCTGGCTCAGAATGCGACGGGTACGGTTGATCCGATACCAGCTGCAGATCGTCTTCCCAATCCAGACAAACGCAATAAACGGACGTTTTGAACGATTTTCAAAGAATTCCATGATGCTCTCCTCGCTGTGCCGATGAGGCTATGATCGTGGAATTCAGGCCGTACAATACAGATGCAAAAACAACTTTTGTTTAACATACAGATCCGCTAAAACAGTATCTGCATGCCGTTTTTCGCGGCAATCTGTACTGGTTTGATTATCTGTATGGCTAAAACAAAGGATACAGCATGACGCGCTACCAACATCTGGCCAATCTTCTGGCGGAACGCATTGAACAAGGGCTGTATCGCAAGGGTGAACGTTTGCCGTCGGTGCGCGCGCTGAGCCAGGAGCACGGCGTGAGCATCAGCACCATACAGCAGGCCTATCAGATCCTCGAAAACCTTCAGCTGATCACGCCCCAGCCGCGATCCGGCTATTTTGTCTCTCAGCGCAAAGCCCAGCCGCCCGTACCGGCCATGACGCGTCCGGTGCAGCGCCCGGTTGACGTCACCCAGTGGGACGAAGTGATGATGCTGCTGGACGCCCGCGCCGACAAAGAGATGATCTCCTTTGGCGGCGGGTCGCCGGATATCAACCAGCCAAGCCTGAAGCCCCTGTGGCGCGAGATGAGCCGCATTGCGCAGCATAACCCTGCCGAGATGCTGAGCTATGACGTGCTCGACGGGCGCCTGGAGCTGCGCGAGCAGATCGCCCGCCTGATGCTGGACGGCGGCTCAACGGTGGCGGCCAACGAGATTGTGATCACCAATGGCTGCCACGGCGCTCTGTCGATTGCTCTGCTCTCGGTGTGCAAACCGGGGGATATCGTGGCGGTGGAGTCGCCGTCGTTTCACGGCACCATGCAGATGCTGCGCGGGTTCGACATCAAGGCCATTGAGATTCCCACCGATCCTGAAACCGGCATCAGCATTGAGGCATTAGAGCTGGCGCTGGAGCAGTGGCCGATTAAGGCGGTGATCCTGGTGCCGAACTGCAATAACCCGCTCGGGTTTATCATGCCGGAGGCGCGCAAGAAGCAGGTGCTGGCGCTGGCCCAGCGGCACGATATCGTCATTGTAGAGGATGATATTTACGGCGAACTGGCGGCGGAATATCCGCGTCCGCGCACCATTCACTCGATGGACATTGATGGCCGGGTGATCCTCTGCAGCTCGTTTACCAAAACCGTGGCGCCGGGCCTGCGCGTCGGCTGGATTGTGCCTGGGCGCTATTACGACCGGGTGATGCACATGAAGTATGCGGCGGGCGGGTTTAATGTTCCCGGAACGCAGATGGCGGTGGCCGCGTTTGTTCGCGACGGCCACTATCACCGCCACGTGCGGCGCATGCGCCAGATTTATCAGCAGAATATGGAAACCTATACCTGCTGGGTACGGCAGTATTTTCCGGCAGAGATTTGCGTCACGCGTCCGCAGGGCAGCTTCCTGCTGTGGATAGAGCTGCCGGAGAAGGTGGATATGGTGTGCGTCAGCAAACAGCTGTGTCGGCTGAAGATCCAGGCGGCGGCCGGGTCGCTGTTTTCCGCCTCCGGGAAGTATCGCAACTGCCTGCGCATCAACGTGGCGCTGCCGCCGACGGAGAAGAACCGGGAAGCGCTGAGGAAGATGGGCGAGGCGATTGTGATTGCGATGGAAGAGTAGTGCGTTTTTGCCCTCAACCCAACCCTCTCCCACAGGGAGAGGGTGGAAATCGTCAACGACTCAGAACTTCCACGAAACGCTGCCTACAATGCTGCGTTCTGCGCCGAAGTAGCAGTAAGAGAGCGAGTTACACGCCGCCACGTAGCTTTTGTCCGTCAGGTTATTGACGTTCAGCTGCGCGCTTACGCCCGTGAGCCCCACCTTCGACAGGTCATACCCCACCACCATATCCACCAGCGTATACGACGGCAGCGTATGGGTGTTCTGGCGATCGCTGGTGATCCCGTTGACATAGCGCACGCCGGAGCCGACGGTCAGGCCGTCCAGCGGGCCGGTTTTGACGTCGTAGCTCAGCCAGCCGCTGGCCATGTTACGCGGAGCATAGACGGCGCGCTTGCCCTCTTCCTCCGGGCTGCTCTTCTTGTAGCGAATATCCGTGTAGGTATACGCCGCCTGCACGCGCAGGCTGTCGGTCAGCTGGCCAATCGCCTCCAGCTCAACGCCCTCGGACTCGATTTCGCCGATGGAACGGTACGGATCGGTCGGCTCCTCCTTGGTGGCGATGTTCTTCTGGTTGATGCGGAACACCGAGGCGCTGAACTGGCTGTTCATCCCTTCCGGTTCATACTTCACGCCCGCTTCCCACTGCTTGCCCTTCATCGGATCGAGAATATTGCCCTTCTCGTCGGCAAAGCTGGTCGGCGTAAAGGCGGTGGAGTAGCTGACGTATGGCGCAATGCCGTTATCAAACAGGTACAGCAGCGCCGCGCGGCTGCTGAAGTTGTTCTTATCCAGATCGCTGCGGGTATGGTTGAAGTTGTCGACGTTCGACACGCTCACCTGGTCGTAGCGCCCGCCCAGCGTCAGGCGCCAGCGGTCGATGGACATCTGATCCTGCAGGTAGTAGCCGGTCTGGCGCAGCTTGTGTTTTTCCCTGCTGTACTGGGTGATGTAGTCCGGCTTCGCGCCGTACACCGGGTGGAAGGCGTCAATCGGCGGGAAGCCGCCGTAGTAGCCGGTCACGTTGTTGGTGCGGTCCTGGTAATCCATACCGATCAGCACGCGGTGATTCACCGGCCCGGTGTCGAAACTGCCGTCGACCTGGTTATCCAGGGTAATGGCGTTCATCTTCTCGTCGGAGCCTGAATAGCCGCGGTTCAGCTCGGTGTCGTTCAGCCAGCCTGCGGCATACACCTGGTTCAACTCCACTTTAGTGTGCAGGTAGCGCAGCTTCTGGCGCACGGACCAGCCGCTGTCAAACATGTGCTCAACGTTATAGCCGACCATGTTTTCCCGACGATCGTACTTGTCGTAATCGTCCTCGCCTTCGAAGAAGGTGTTGGAGATTTTTTTACCGCTGTGCGATACGACGGTGCCGTCATACGGCAGGCCGGAGTGGCTGCCGCCTTCCGGATCGCGGTGCAGGTAGGCCATCAGCTCCAGACGGGTGTTGTCGGTGATGCGCCAGGTCAGGCTCGGCATCAGCGCGTAGCGTTCTTCCTTCAGCGGATCGAACTGGGAGTCGGCGTAGCGGGTCATCCCGCTGAGGCGCACCGCCACGCGGTCGTTATCATCAACCGGGCCGGTGACGTCGAACATCGCCCCGCGCTGGTTATTGTTTCCGGCGAAGAGCTTGATCTCCCCACCGGGATCGAACGACGGCCTGCGGGAGGTGAGCGCCACGATCCCGCCCGGCGACGAGCGGCCATAGAGCACGGAGGCCGGGCCGCGCACGACTTCGATGCTGTCCAGGAACCACGGGTCAACCACCAGCGAGCTGTGGGAATTGGTGTCGCCCATCATCTTCAGGCCGTCGAGATAGACGTTGTCCAGGCTGCCGTCCGAGAAGCCGCGCAGCACCATGTAGTCAAAGCGGTTTGATGCACCAATCTGGTTGCTGTACACCCCCGGCGTGTAGCTCACGGCCTGACGCACGCTGGTTGCCCCCTGCTCTTCGAACTGCTCGCGGGTGACGATAGAAACGGACTGCGGCGTTTCAATATCCGGCGTTTCAAGCTTGGTGGCCGCAGACTGCATCTGCGAGGTCACCACCACGGTGTCAGTTTTTTGGGCATCCTGCGCCAGTAAAGGAAAAGCGACGCTACCGGTAACCCATCCCACCAGCAGTGCCAGACGCGATTTAGCAAACATAACTCTCTCCAGAGATATTTCTTATTGTTAATAAGAATTATTACCTTTTTGAGAGTGCAAACGGCTATGCGCGCCGCCAGGTTATGTATGCGCGATGCTAAACCGCACGGGATGCGTTCGCGCGAAAGGAGAAATTACGTTAGCGGGGTTTGCGCACGTCGCCCGGCGAAACCCCGTAATGACGGCGAAACGCGGTGGCGAAGTTGGTGGCATGCTGATAGCCACACATCCACGCCGCCTGCTGCACGCTGTGGCCGTCAAGCAGATAGCGGCGCGCCAGCGCAAGGCGGCAGTCGCGCAGGTAGTCGAAAAGCGTGCAGCCGTAGCGCTGACGAAACTTGCTGCGCAGGCTGCTTGGGCTCATGGCCGCAAGGGCCGCCAGCTGCGCGAGAGTATGATCCTGCTCAGGAGAGTGTTCAAGCAGGCTCCGCACGCGCTCAAGACGCGCATGCTCAGGCCGACGCGGACAAGGCTGCTGGCGCTGGTTCAGGCCGTGGCCGAGCAGCTGATACATCAGCCCCTCCAGCAGCAGCCTGCGCGAGAGCACGCTTCCGCCGTGCTGCTGCGCATGCTGAATACCTGACATCACAAACCCGGGAACGTGCCAGACGAACGTGGGGGCATTCAGGCTTTGCCATTCCAGAAGCAGCGACTCAAGCAGGGCCTCACGTCCGGCATTGTGCGGGTACACCCCAAACGAGAGCGTTTTCAGCGTACTGTCGGCATCGTGACGCGCGCTCATCACCTGATCTTCACTCAGACGAGAGCTGAACGCCATGCCGGGGCGGATGGGATAGTCGATGCCATTGAGCGTGAGCGTCACGCACCCTTCCAGCACCACCAGCATATAGAGCGGGCTGCTGTGGCGAGAGGTGGTTTCATAGGGCTGTAAAACACGCACGTCGGAGTGGGTCAGCGAAATGCCGGACGAAAGCGTCATCTCTTCCACATTGCCCTGCAGCACGGGGCTTCCGCTGTCCTGGGCGTCTTTCAACTGTGGGAAACGGTAGTCGATGCCGTAGCGCTCGCCAAAGCCAATGAAGTCTTCGACGCAAAAGAGGCGCCTGGTGGACGTATTTTGGTGTGCAGACTGGGTCATAGTGGCTTGTGCGTGGGCGAATAAGTGAGAAAGATTACCATTACGGTGGAGCAAAGGCTACGCCAGCTCTAAAAACGCCTGCGGACGGCATCGTCGAAATAAGCGATGCATTATTTATCCTGGCGCAGAAAAATAAGAATCAGATGAATTATTACCGGTTGGTTATTTCTCTTTCATAATTAGATTATCGCAACCAACGAGGAGGTATTTATGACGATTCACAATAATCGGGCAGAAATTTCACTGGCTCTTGGTGAAGCGGTTTTAGACATCGTGCAAAAAGGCCATGAGGTATCGCGGGAAAATCTCGCCCAGGCGATGAAGATCAAAGCGGAGAAAGAGCGCGACGATGAGCGGCTTCTGAACTACTGGAAGGCCTGTAATATGCTGGTCTGAACATGGCGGCGTTTAGCCCGGCTAAACGCCGCCAACTGTTACTCGTCGAAGAACCAGTAGCCCTGGTTAATCAATCCGGTCAGTTCTTCAATAAACGCCGAGTTATTCAACGCCTCGCCCAGCTCTGCCTGGCCTAGCTGGGTATAGCGGCACAGCGCATCCGCCGCGTTAGCATCCACGGTTTCCAGCTGTTCGCTGTTGATGAAGAAGCTGCCGTTGATGTTTAGCACGCGCAGCCCGCTCAGGCGCGACAGCGTTTCGCCCCCCTGCAGCGCATCCAGCACCTCTTCAGGCGCATACGGCGGCTCGGCTGCGGCGATATCCAGCTCATGGCGCGGCGTAGAGACGAAGCTGCCGAACCATTTTGTGAAATTCTCTGGCTTGCCGATCATGTCGATCATCATCTGACGGATGCGATCGAGCTCGTACTGCTCGACGCGGCCAGGATGTTCACGGCAGGTCAGGTCCGGATCGCTGTAGTGCTCGCCGCCCAGATCGTTTTCCAGCGCGTAGTCGGCGAAGCTGCTGATCAGATCGCGACCGTTTGGCCCGCGGAAGCCCACCGAGTAGTTCAGCGCGGTTTCATGGGTAAAGCCGTCGTGCGGGAATCCTGGCGGGATGTAGAGGATGTCGCCCGGGGCCAGATCTTCGTCGATGATAGGCTCAAACGGATCAACGTGCAGCAGGGCCGGATGCGGGCAGAACTGGCGCATCGGCAGCTTGTCACCTACGCGCCAGCGGCGGCTTCCCATCCCCTGAATGATAAACACGTCGTACTGATCGATATGCGGGCCAACGCCGCCGCCCGGCACGGAGAAGGAGATCATCAGGTCATCCAGACGCCAGTCCGGCAGGACGCGGAATGGACGCACCAGCTCTGCCGCAGGCATATGCCAGTGGTTCACCGCCTGCGCCAGCAGCGACCAGCCGGTTTCGCCCAGATTATCGAAGTGCTCAAACGGACCATTGCTGGCCTGCCATTTTCCGTTGGTCTGGCTCACCAGACGGCTATCGACTTCCGGCTCCATTGCCAGACCCGCCAGTTCGTCCGGGGTAATCGGATCGACAAAATTCGGGAAGGCATTTTTCAGCACAACAGGTTTTTTTTGCCAGTATTTTTCGAGAAATTCCGGCCAGTTCAGGTTCAGTTGATACGCCATGGTAAGCACCAGTGAGAGGGTAAACAGGCGCGATTATGGTGGAGAGCGTGCCGGGCTGCTTTGTCGTGGGTCAAGCCCAGATGATTTGCCTGCAACACGCGTGTTGGCAATGACTAAACCAGGTCATTAGATGAAGTGGTATTAAAGTAATACTTAAATGATAATTTTTCCTGAACCTTTTCCCCCGTTCAATGTTTACTTTTACTCAAGGCATCTTACCTCTTAAACTTGGTAGTTTTTTAATTTTAAGAACAAGATTAGTATTAGGGATTGTTATTCTTTATATTTAGTTCTAAGCTATTTTCTTTTGCATACTTGGTTCATTAAAGGCAATGATTAGAATCACAAGGACTGTTGAAAGCGAACATTGCTTACAAGAATACATTTCAACATTTTCTGTCTTAAATAATCTTATTGACCGACACCTTTCTAAAACTTATCTCAATCTTTTTGCCCGCCCTCAGCAGGCTGAAGATGGTGCGGTTGAATGGTATAGCGAAATAAATGGCAAACCCCAACGCTTTAACGCTTTAAACGTCGTTGAGCGAGACAAAATCGCCACACTCCTCTCACAAAAGCTGGCGGCACTCACTCAACTTCATCAAACACTCTCGACTAGCGCGCAGACGTCGCCCGAAACACTGCAGTTACTGGCAAAAATCGCCAGACAGCCCTCACCAGAAAGAATATGGATCGTTGACGGTCAGCCTGTGATTACGGGCTGGGACATCATGCCTGAAACTAAGTTGCCGGCAGAACCCCTCGCTAAAAAACGTGGATGGTTATGGCTGGGGCTTTTAGCACTGGGTCTGCTCCTGGCTCTTGTTCTCCTGCGCGGCTGCTGGCCGACTTTCAAAGTAGCCACTCCTGTCGTTTCTCCCGTCCAGCCAGCCCCTGAGCATCAGGTCAAAATGCTCTGCCCGGCACAGCGGACAAAACAGCAGGCACCTGAAATGGTTATTATTTTTGATGCTTCTGGCTCTATGGCCATGAGCATGGATGCCACACCAGAAGAGATAATGCGGTGGATGCAGGATAAACCTGTACCCGGTATCGATCGTGAACCTCGGCGCATTACGCTCGCGCATCAATCCGCTAAACACATTATCGATGACGTGCCAAATGACATGGACATTAGCCTTATTGCCGCCGCTAATTGCCACCAGGTGAGCGCAACTCCGGCTTTCCTGCCGGAACAACGCGCTGAGCTCAAAAAGTTAATTGATAAAATCCAGCCGGTGGGTAAAACCGCTCTGGCAGAGGCGTTAGAAGAGGCGGGGAAACGCGTTAATGGCGTTGACCGTGATGCCATAATTCTACTGGTGACGGACGGGGAAGAGACATGCGGAGGCTCGCCTTGTGATGTCGCGCTTGAGCTAAAAAAACGTAAGCCCCGATTACAGGTCAATGTTGTCGATATCATGAATACCGGCGCCGGAAACTGTATTGCCAGCAATACAGGTGGAAAGGTATTTGCGGTCAATAATACGCAGGAGTTTAATAAGATGATGAACAACGCCGTGAAGGAATATATACCGCAGGGTTGTGATTGACACATTAGAGAAAATGATTAAATTGCCGGAAATATAGTTTCACCGTGAAACTTTTTGTGGTAATCGGATATGCATACGTCCCAATAATAAGTTTAGTTTAGGTCTAAACGTTTTCGGCCACTTGCCGATAATACTCAATATTTTGTTGCCATAAACAGATGACGCTGATTACCCGGCGCATTTGCGGCGTCCTTTTCCACAGTGGAACCTGCTTTCACTTGTTCGTTTAACAGCAAAGGCATGCAGCGTGAAAGAAATTTTCCTATGCAGTGACAAGCTCGATAAATATCAGTCGATGGGTGAGAATGGACAAGCAGTATATATTTCCGCACTACAGCTGCGTGAAACCCTCCGACTTAGAAAACAAACGGCGGTTGCTGACACTTTAGCCATCCCGCAAATCAGCGAGCATGGCGATCGAATCGACTGGTATGCCCCACTGGCCGGTGACGTTATTCCCTGGTCGGCCGCAACGGAAGCTGAGCGCCAGGCCGCGCTCGCGCAACTTGAAACCACCCATGCAGCGTTTCGCCAGATAAGTGATGAATTTGCCCAAAGCCAGCAGCCGGAACGCCGGCTCTTTGGGAAATTACTTGAAAAAGCGATGCAATTCCCCGATCAGCAGCACATGTGGCTGGTAGGAGGAAAGCCGGTCATCAGTTTTTGGGGATTTGTGAACGCCACTAACCAGGCCCGCATCGAGCCGTTAGACTGTTTGCGTCCAATATCGACAGCCTTGCCTCCGCAATCAGCCAGTGTTGAACCGGTGATACCAGAACGCACTTTCACGCATCAAAAGCCCGCCAGAAGAGGCTGGTGGTTGCTCTTACCCGCATGGTTGCGTTGGCTACTGCCGCTACTTCTGTTACTCCTTTTAGCGTTACTGTTTTTACGGAGTTGCATGCCAGGCATAACGATCCCTGGTATTTCATCTTCCGTACCTGCGTTGCCCGCGCCCCACCTTCCAACAGCCGAATCTCTTGCGCCGTCGTCAAGGGCCATCATCACTACAACAACGTCTAAGGCGAACCTGCATTCGACAACGGGCAGTGAGGTTTTAAGCGCCACGGGCACTTCACTCACCACATCACAAGAGCAATCAGCATTACAAACGCCGTCACAAAGTGCAGCAGCAACGGCATCTGCTGTGGATCCTGCGTCAGGTACGAATAGCCCTCATCCCGGCGGAACAGCACCTGCACTCGAAGCGCCATCAGCCAATACCTCAGCTGGCGCTAAAACCCCGCTGACCCTGCCTGCATCTTCACTGGCACAAGGAAATACCCGTTTTCTGAACGGGAACTGGCACGCAGGGGCTGGTATTCAGGATCAACGCACAGGAAAGCCCCTTAGTCTGAGTTACCAAATCAATGACGGTAAGGGCGAAGTACAGATGATCCGTGGCGACGGTGTGACCTGTCGTGGCGCGGTCAACGCGGCCATTCAGTCAGGTCATCTCGCCATTAACAATCAGGGGGAAGCACAGTGCTCCGATGGCTCACGCTACCAAATGCCAGAAATTCTGTGTGCTCCCGGCGCGCAAAACATTGCGGATTGCAAAGGCCGCTACGACGCCAAAACACTTTTCCCTATTTCGATGAAGCAGGAGGCAAGTCAGTAAATGCTCGCTGAACTCACTGATTTTAAAAAACAGGTCAAACTTATTCGCGACAGCGGGATCCAGTTCCTTGATTTCGCCTTTACCCTGCCAACGCGTAAAGAATATGGGGAATTTCTTCGTCAACAGGGTGACGAGGCTATTATGCGGCTTATCTATAATGAGAGGGAAGATAAGCTGCAGCTCCCTCTGCCGGACAGCGAACCCCCTCGCTACGCAGACTCGGACTACACATTGACGACCGAAGAGTCGCTGCGCCTCTATCGTGGCCTGTGGTTACCGCTGCCGTTTTTCCGCTTCAACCCACCACGAGCCTTTGCTCACGGGCCGTATAACTGGTCACGCGTCCAGTTCCATGAGCTGCCTGAGCCGGATGAAAAGGGCAATACCTGGCGCGCTACTCTGATTTTTGATACCAAAATTTTCCCTGATCGCGAGAACACACAGTATCTCGCACCGGGCGAGGATGATATCCGTTCAGGCGCGGGATTTGCTCTGGCACGCCATCCTCACGAGATGGGGGAGTTTCTCTCACTGCCATGGGTGAATGAATGGCTACGGGAAATTTTCAGTACTCAGGCTCGCGAAGTATTACGCCAACATATTGATGATATTGATGAAAAACTGCTGCAGAAGGAACATCAGGCGCATTATCTTAACCTGCTGCACGTCCTGGCGACGACAATTGTCGTTCCTGAAGTACAGGTCAACGACGTCAAAATCCGGGACTCCGCGATACCTGTAGACCTGGTGCTGGACATTGGTAACTCACGCAGTTGCGGCATCCTGATCGAAGAACATCGTGACGACAATAAAGGGCTCTCTCAACTTTATCAGCTTCAGCTCCGCGATTTGAGCCAACCGCAATTTGTTTATAACGAGCCTTTTGACAGCCGTCTCGAGTTTGCCCAGGCCGAATTCGGCAAGCAGGATTTCTCGCTAAAAAGCGGGCGCAGCGATGCTTTCACATGGCCGACCATTGGACGCGTCGGCGGAGAAGCCTTCAGGATGGCGGCTCAACGCCTGGGTACCGAAGGCTCAACAGGGATCTCCAGCCCTAAACGCTACCTCTGGGACGATCAACCCTATTCACCGGGCTGGCGCTTTAGCCAGGCCTTCGTGAAAAGTGACAGAGAGCCGTTAGCCACTGCAGCACCGCTGCTGTATATGGTCAACGATCAGGGGAAATTGCTCATTCGCCTGAAAAATGAAGAAGACCGTATGCCCGTCTTCACGCCGGTATACAGTCGTAGCTCGCTGATGACGATGATGTTGTCAGAGGTCTTAAGCCAGGCTCTCATGCAAATCAACAGCCCTTCACAGCGGCTGAAGATGAACCACGCCAGCACACCGCGTCGTTTACGAAATGTCATTATGACTGTCCCTCCGGCGATGCCAAAGCCTGAGCGCGCTATCTTTGAGGAGAGCATGCATGACGCTATCCGCATGGTCTGGAAAGCGCTCGGCTGGGAAGAGATGGATTATGAAGGCGATGACCCGCAGTGCCTGAAGTACGCCCATCCAGGCGTACACGTGAAGTGGGACGAAGCCACCTGTGGGCAGTTGGTATATCTCTATAACGAAACGCAAAACTACTTTGGCGGTCGCACGGACGAATTTTTTGCAGCTACTCGCCGTCCCGATACTCAGAAAGACACCAGCGATACACGCTCATTAAAAATCGCGTCGATTGACATTGGCGGAGGAACGACCGACCTCGTCATTTCACGCTACACGCTGGATGAAGGCCAGGGTATTAACGTCCGGATTACCCCGAAACAGCTTTTCCGTGAAGGGTTTAAGGTAGCAGGCGACGACATACTGCTGGATGTTATACGGCTTTTCCTCCAGCCAGCTGTAAAAGCGGCCATGACCAAAGTCGGCCATAGCGATCTTGCAGCCGAATCAATGATGTCACAGCTGTTCGGTAGTGAATCGATCGAAGCCGGAAAACAGGTATTACGTCAGCAGCTTACACTGCAGATCTTCGCGCCTCTGGCGTTATCTATTTTGCATCGCTATGAAGAATACTCCCCGGAAAATGGGCGGGAGATACTGAACTACACCTTCCGTGAGCTACTTGCCGATAATCTTCCAACCGAGAAAGTACAGGATTACGTCAACGACGTGGCCCGTTCCGGACAGCTTGCGAGCGAAGCACCGTTCTCCATTCTGGATGTACCGCTGGAGTTGGATCTTGCGCGTCTGCACAATGAATTTATCGACCCTCGCAGCGGGCGAATGAACATTTGCCACAGCCTGCGTGCGTTGTGCGAAGTGCTTTGGCACTACAACTGCGATGTATTACTTTTAACCGGTCGTCCATCCCGCCTGCCGGGAATTCAAGCGCTCATTCGCCAGCTTCAACCTGTTCCCCCTTCTCGCGTGCTGCCACTCCACGGTTATGAAACCGGTGGCTGGTATCCGTTTAACAAGAAAGGATGCATTGACGATCCGAAATCAACAGCCGTTGTGGGGGCGATGCTCTGCCTGTTAGCGGAGAAATCCAGGCTCAACAACTTCTTCTTCCGCACTGCGAACTTTAAGCCTTATTCAACCATCCGCTATGTCGGGATGCTTGATGGAAACAATGTGATTAAAGACAGCAATGTTGCCTATCGCGACGTTGATTTGGACTCCGCTGATTTCCAGTTACCGGAAGGGAAAGGCTTTGAAGCGCGGGGTGAAGTGCGTATCGGTTTCCGCCAGCTTGATAACGAACGCTGGCCAGCGACCGCACTTTATACCCTAAAAATTACCAGTGCGAACCTGGCAAGCGAGCTGTCGGGTGATGCTGTAATAAGCATCGGTTTAACCGCAGAACAGGGACGTGGACGTAGTAGCGAAGAACCGGTCAGTCCGGAGCGCTTCCAGATTGGCTCGATGGAAATGGAAAACGCACAGCGCGGTTATGGTCGTAGAGATGTTGCATTCCAGTTGAACACAATGGTCGGTAACGGGCTGAGTGAAACCCATTACTGGCTGGATAGCGGGAGTATTAAAAGCTAATGAGCACTATTCATCCCAACGCCATTATCCAGGGCTGGAATGGCGTAGAACAAGGTGCAGGCCGGGCCATTGACTGGATCGCAAGCGTTCGTCAGGACGCACCGCGCCTGAATACTGAAGCCGATCGCCTGACCATGAACTTACGCCGCAGCCGTAACAAAGCACGCAGGCTGGCACAGGCAGCAGCGAAACCGATGACAATCGGCTTCTTTGGCTTGTCGCAGGCAGGCAAATCGTATCTCATTTCCGCGCTGGCTGCGGGTGAAAACGGAAAGCTGGAAACATGCCTCGGCGGCAATCAGCTCGATTTTCTGACCCACATCAACCCGCCTGGCGGCGGCAAAGAGGCAACGGGTCTTGTTACCCGGTTTAGCCGCAGCGCTCAGAGCACAGACGACCGCTGGCCTGTCACGTTACAGCTCTTCAACGAAGTGGAAATGGGGAAGATCCTCGCCAACGCATTCATCCATGACTTCAACCAGGAAAAATTTGACTGGCAGTTCGATGAAAAACGCATCAGCGATCTGTTAACGTCCCTGTCGAAACGACGCCTGACCGCCCGCAACCCAGGCGTGACCGAAGATGACGTAGTTTCTTTCTGGGATTACCTCATTCGCCATGCTGAGAAAACGCAAAGCCGTTTTGCCCTGACCTACTGGCCACAGGCAGTAAGCCTCGCACCATGGCTTTCCGTTGAAGATCGCGGCCAGCTTTTCTCCGTTTTATGGGGCGAAGTACCAGAACTAACCAATGCCTATATCCGTTTTGCCAACACGCTACAGCGTCTCGGTGGAGTACAGGAGCTGCGTGCCCCACTGAGCACGCTGGTTCGTAACGAAAACGGCCTGCTTATTCAGCGGGATAGCATCATGAACGTCGATATGCTGGAGCGGCTGAATACCCCGTCGGACCAGACTATTGAAGTCTGTCCTGTGGTAAATGGGCACACGGGTGCGTCGATTTCGCTATCGCTGGCAGAGCTCACTGCGCTTACCGTTGAATTGCATATCCCGTTAATGGCTCCGCCTCGCGAAACAATCTTCGAAGCCGTCGACTTGCTTGATTTCCCGGGTTATCGCGGCCGTCTGGCGGTGGAGTCCATGAGTGATGTCACTCGCGAGGTTAAAAATGCAGAGAGCAACCCGCTGGCGCAGTTAATTTTGCGCGGAAAAGTGGCCTATCTTTTTGAACGTTATACCGAAAACCAGGAGATGAATGTCCTGGTGGTATGTACGGCCTCAACAAAACAGTCTGATGTCAAAGAAGTGGGCGGCGTGCTGGATGAGTGGATCCGTTACACCCAGGGCGCCGATGCCGACGCGCGTGGTCGTCGCTTACCAGGCCTTGTCTGGGCATTAACCATGTTTGATCTGCGCATTAGCCAAAACCTTTCCCATGACGAAGCACTTCTTCGCCAGTCCTGGGGGCTTGGCGGGATGATCAAAATGGCGATGACCGAGCGTTTTGGCCAGTACAAATGGATGCAGGAATGGAGCCAGGGCCAGGCGTTCAATAACACGTTCCTGGTGCGCAAACCGCGCCAGCAAACACCCTTTATCCGCATGAACGCGGGTAGTGAAGCGGCTTTCAACGACGACAATGGCGGGCAGCTCGCACTGATGCGGAAAACCTTCCTTGAAGATGAAGCTGTCGCTCGCTACATCGCGAACCCTGCTGAAGCCTGGGATGCGATGCTCACCCTCAACGACGGCGGTATGCGCCGAATGGCCGATTATCTGGCCCGCGTCGCCCGCCCTGAACTGAAACTGGAGCGGATCGCAGAACAGCTCGACGAGATCCGCCACGAACTGGTCGAAGGGGGACTAGGGAACTGGTACCAGCCGGACGGCGAAGAAGAGCTGTCCAGAAAATCCCGGATTGCGCAGGAGATCCTTGCCACTCTGAAAAAACGCAGCGGCATGCATGGCGAACTGCTGGCGCGGCTGGTTCCGGCACGCCGCGATCTCCATGCACTTTACATGCAGCAAACGACCCTGGCTGCGCCTGAAGCAGAAGAAGAGGACGCAGGATTCTTTGATATCGGTGTGGAAGATGCTTTCGAAAGCAGCGCAACTGCGGTGACGACGCACAGCCATGAGATCGCTTTCGCGCACCAGAGCGTTCAGCTCTGGATTAACCATCTGCGCGGCCTGCCTGAAACTGCCGCCATGCTCAACTACATCAGCCTTCCGCGTCCGATTGCCGAAGCGCTGGTAGACGAATTGATCACGGGGTTATTGCGTTCACGTGTCGAGGACGCGCTGGTCAATGCAATGAAAAATACCGAGCAGGCTGGCGTTCGTCGTGAACGTATGGTCGAGCGTCAGGTTTCACGCGTGCTTCACGTGATGAGCGATTTCATCACCTGGCTGGGCTATCAAAGTATACCGGAATCGAAACGCCCGGCCCGTCTCAACCAGCCCGAACAGCCGATCTTTAGCCGTCCACCAACGTGCGACAGCGTGGTCTGGAAAGGTGATGAACGCCTGGCACGCCTGACGCCGCAACAGCTGAACTATAGCGCCTTCTTTATCATCGACTGGCTGGTTGGCCTGGAAGCACTCATTACCGAAAACGCAGGCCATTCTGCCGGACGCGAGATTAGCGTCGCGCAGAACGAAAATCTGGGCGTCATTCTCCGCCAGATTAAATCGACACAGGAGTAACTGGACGTGATCAAACCTGAACTTAAGACGCTGACCCCTACACAGCCAGGATTCGCATTACTCTTGTTGAAAGGCTGGAAAGGCGATGCCGAGGGCGTCACAATTTCGGTAGTACGTAATCAGGATCGTCTGTATCTGGATAGCCGCGGTGAGTGGGTCAGCGGCGAGATTTTCCTCGCCCTTCCTCCACTGATACAAAATGAGGAGACGCCCTGCGTTCAGGTCGGTCCTTCTCTGATCGATCCACTACTCGCCAACCGCCAGGCGGCCTATCGCATCACCATCAAAGATGGAAGCACCCAGGATATGGGGATTCTGACCATCGCTGAAGGGTTACTCAGCTCCCAGGCCGGTGGTGAAAACCCACTCCCGGAAAATACACAGACGCTGAATGATACCCCCATCGTGCAGCCGGAGTCCGTTCCGGAACCTGTCGTTTTAGAACCTGTCGCAGAAACGCCTGTATCTCAACAGCCGCAGAAGCCGAAAAGTAAGCTGCCGTTATTTGCGGGATTAGCCATTCTATTGCTCCTGCTGGCCGCCGCTGGGTGGTGGTTTACCCGTAAACCAGAGCCTGTAATCCCGGTGACTCCTGCTGCGCCCGTCGCTAAAACTACCGGGCCGTGTGGTGATGAACAAATGGCGAGCGGCAATGAAATGGCGTTCGTTAAAGGGTGCCTGCGTAGCCAGCCAAGTAGTGCACAGCTGCTGGACGTCATCGCAAAAGCGAAAGCGGCAAAACATTGCGATATCGCTCAGCGCCTTTACGCCTATAAAGCCCAGTCCGGCGATACGCAGATGGCCGTTCGTTATGCGCAAGAATACGACCCGAAAACCGCAAAACCAGGGGGTTGCTTCAATCCTGACGCAGAGACAGCGGCGTATTGGTATGAATCGGTTGTAAATCAGGATCCGCAGAATAACGAGGCCAAAGCCCGTTTAGCTGAGCTGAAGAAATAGGATAAACAATGAAATACATGCATTGGTTCAGTAGCCTGGTGTGTGCCGCAACGCTGGCATCCCCCGCCTGTGCCGCGGGTAAACAGCCGCTTTTGCAGGAAGGTAAACATGCGTTATTCCAGCGGGTACTGACTTACCCAGGCTGCCAGCTGTCTGCCAAAGCGGGTGAAGCAGGTAAAGAGCAGCCGGCCTTTAGTCGATTCTATGTTTACCAAAGGACAACGCAGGGTCAGGACACGTGGCTGCAGGTTGGGCCGGACAGCTTTGGTCATACCGCTGGCTGGATGAAATCCTCCTGCACCGTTGACTGGAAAATGCAGCTGACGCTGGCGTTTACCAATCCTGCTGGCCGTCACCCGATGCTGTTCTTTAAAGAGAAATCCGACGTTGAATCTCTTCTGAACAGCAAAAACCCTGCGGCAACATTGCAACCAATGCTTAACAGTTTGAGCAGCCATAAACCGGTCCCGCAGGTTCTGGCACGCGAGCCTGATTACATGGTGGATCAGTTAAAAAACTTTTATCTCTTACCTGTTCTTGGCTCAGATGATGTGTTTACCGATACCGGCTTCCAGGTACGTGTACTCAACGTTGCCTCCGTCAGCGAAAAGTCGCCCGCAAAAAAGGCCGCGTCCGCTGCTGACGAAAAGAACATGATGAAAGGTTTCTCCGCCTCGGTTGTCTTTGTGATCGACTCCACCATCTCGATGGGACCATATATCGATCGCACCAAAGAAGCGATCGATAAGATCTACAAGCGGATCGAGAAGGAACACTTACAGGATCAGGTCAAGTTTGGCCTGGTCGCTTACCGCTCCAGCGTGAAAGCGGTTCCGGGTCTTGAATACGATAGCAAAATGTATGTCGACCCCAACACCGTGAAAGATGGTAAAGACTTCCTCGCTAAAGTTCATGACCTGAAGCAGGCTACCGTTTCCAGCAGCAAGGTTGATGAAGATGCTTACGGCGGGGTCATGACAGCGCTGGACAAAGTGGACTGGACGCAGTTTGGCGCCCGCTACGTTGTACTGATTACTGACGCAGGCGCGCTTGATGGCACAGATAAACTCTCGTCAACCCATCTGGATGCCGCCCAGGTGCGTCAGGAAGCCGCCTATCGTGGCGTTGCGCTGTATGCGTTACATCTGAAAACCTCTGATGGTAAGAAAAATCACAGTTCTGCTGAAGCCCAGTATCAGGAGCTGACGCTCAATCCCTTCCTGCACAAACCGCTCTACTATCCTATTGATTCAGGTGATGTAAACAGCTTCGGTAGTATGGTCGATAACCTGGCGAATGCCATTACCGGCCAGATTAAAACAGCCTGGAGCGGTGAAGAAACGGCGGGGAGCGCGCTGGGGGCGAGTCCTAAATATGCCGGTAAAAAAGAAGATCCCCTGCTCAGTGATGCCGACAAGTTAAGCAAGGCAATGCGTCTTGCCTATCTGGGTGAAAAGCAAGGCACCACGGCGCCACCGGTATTCAAGTCATGGATAAGCGACCGCGATCTGATCGACCAAAACATCCCGGCGACCGAAGTGCGCGTCCTGCTCACCAAAAGCGAGCTCAGCGATCTGAGCGATGTCATGAAGAAGATCGTCAATGCCGCCAATGAGGGGATGATCTCTCCGGATGACATGTTTGCCAGCCTGCGTTCTCTGGCGGCAACCATGGGCAACGATCCTAACCAGGCGAAAGGGAAAAATGCGACCCGCCTCGGAGAGATGGGACTACTTGGTGAATATATCGAGAGTTTGCCTTACCTCAGTGAAGTGTTGAGCCTTGATGAAGAAACCTGGAAAAGTTGGGATGGCCTTGAGCAGGAGCGTTTTATCCGCAGGCTGAATACAAAGCTTAATTACTATCAACGCTACAACCAGGATGTAGACCGTTGGGTGGCATTAGCGCCCGATAGCGACCCACGCGATAACGTGTATCCGGTACCTCTGGAGAACCTGCCCTGATGTTGAGGATCCGCGATATGGACATCAGCCGGGGCGGGACGCATGGCTATAGCGTCGCCCTCCCGCACCTCTCGTTGAAAAAGGGAGAGGTGGTCGCTCTAACCGGGCCTAGCGGGTGCGGTAAAAGCACGCTGCTGGAGATGATAGGGGCGATCCTTCGCCCTGCGCATCTTGCCGAGTACCGGCTCGCCGGTCGCGATATTTCCTTACCGCTCATGGCTGAAAACGAGCCAGTGCTGGCCGCACTTCGCGCACGCGAGCTTGGGTTTATGCTGCAGCACGGCGGCTTGTTGCCATGGTTACCCGTGATAGAAAACATCACCCTGGTTCGCAGGCTGGCAGGACTTAGCCCACAGTCAGCCTGGCTCGATAAGGCCATCGACAGCCTGGGCGTGCGGCCGCTGCTGACAAGAATGCCTTCCCGGCTTTCTATCGGCGAGCGCCAGCGCGTTGCCTTCATCCGTGCGATAGCCCACCAGCCACGCTTACTCCTTGCCGATGAACCGACTGCGGCGCTGGATCCTGATAATGCAGACCGGCTGTTTGACCTGATGATCGGCATGGTGCGCTCACTGGATATGGCAGCCATTATTGTGAGCCACGACTGGCAGCGCGTGACGCATTTTGGGATTGACCGATATCAGGCCGTGACCGGAGAGGGAAAAAGTGTCTTCTTACCCAGCTGATATGCCAGCGTCAGGCACCCTGCTATGCCGTATGGCTCTGCGCGATCTCATTCACGATCGCAAGGTCGCGCTGTGCATCATCTTCTCTTTGATTGCCGTTATCGCGCCGTTATTGCTGCTGTTCGGATTGAAGAATGGCATTGTCAGCCAGCTTCGCCATCAGCTTCTCGACGACCCTCGCACCCGGGAAGTACGGATAACGGGTAATGGAAATTATGATTTTGCCTGGCTTGATAAGCTCGCCCGCCGTTCAGAAGTCGGATTTTCGATTCCGTTGACCCGTTCGCTGAACACTCAGGCCGATCTGGTCCGGGATGGGCAACACTTTGTCCCGGGTGCTGAAGTGATCCCGACGGCCAAAGGCGATCCTCTTTTGCAGGATGTCAGAGCCCCGGTCAAAGACAGCGATACCGTACTCAGCGCCAGTGCGGCACGGCGCCTTAGCGTGCAGCCAGGAGATACTCTGCGCCTGATGGTGAGCCGAAAAAGCGAAGGGAAAAACCAACGCGCCACGTTCGCCCTAACCGTTACCGGCGTGCTGGATGACGCAAAATTTTCACGTCAAGGTGCCTTTATTACATTGCCTTTACTTGTTGCTCTGGAAGACTACCGCGATGGCTATCAGGTTCCCTTACTGGGGGTCAGCGATGGCAAGCCGCCCAGAGAGAGAACCCGCTATTCACGAGCACGTATCTATGCCAGTTCGATAGACGACGTTTCACTCCTCGCACGGTGGCTGGAAACGCAGAACATTGAGGCTATCACTCAGTCAGCTCAAATTGAGTCTGTGCGTGCCATCGACCGTGTGCTGGGGATTATCTTTGGCGTGATTGCCTGGATCTCTGCATCAGGGTGCATTGCCTCGTTAGTCGGTGCCTTTATCGCCAATATTGATCGTAAGCGCAAAGATATGGCCGTGCTGCGCCTTCTGGGTTTTCGCCGTCGCGCTGTGACGCTTTTTATTATTATTCAGGCGCTGTGTTTGACCGGCGTCTCCTACGGACTGGGTGTGATCATCTACCTGCTGGGCAGCGCATTGTTCAACCATGTGTTGGGCAGCTCTTTACCGGACCAGGCATTCGTCTGTCACCTCGACCCCCTTCATTTTATCGCCGCATTGCTCTGTGTCCTTGCCGTTGCGTTAGGCGTGGCCGCTATCGGAGCACTGCGCGCACTGAAAATCGAACCTGCGGAGAGTTTACGTGAAATCTAAATTGGCGATGAGCCTGGCTGTCATTGGACTCGGGTACGCCTGCACGGCGAATGCCACCTGGGATGAAAAGTTCTGGAACCCAAAACCTCTGGCCGATGACGTGATATTGCCTATGCCGTGCGACGGTGCCATGGCATTTCGCAAAGTTGCTATCCCGCTGAATAAACCGCTGGAAGATTACAACATCACGCTGGGGCAAGAAGGCGACGACTGGGGATACGTTGAACAATCTCGCCAGGAACACATTGCAGGCAGTTTCCCGGAGAAGGGTGGTAAGGGCCGTTATTACCTGATGGCCAAATATGAACTGAGCGACCTGCAGTATCGCGCGCTTTCTGGGGAATGCCCAACGCCGGATATGAAAGGACGTTTACCGAAGGTGAGTATTGGCTGGATGGATGCCATGGTATTCGCAAATCAATACAACCTGTGGTTACGAAAAGAAAAACTCTCCGCACTGCCTGAAGATGATGGTCAGGCGGGATTTTTACGGCTTCCGACGGAAACCGAGTGGGAGTTTGCCGCACGCGGCGGGCTCGCGGTTTCCCCCGCAGAGTTCCGCGACCGCCACTTCCCCATGCCTGAAGGATTAAACGGTTATGTCTGGTTTGCCGGGGCACAGTCTGCGAACGGCAAACTTCAGCTTACCGGCCTGCTGAAACCCAACCCGCTCGGATTGCACGACATGCTGGGCAACGCAGCCGAGATGATGTTTGACCCGTTCCGCCTGAACAAGCTCGATCGCCTGCATGGTAAGGCTGGCGGCTATGTCGTTCGGGGGGGCAGTTATATGACTCCTCAGGCGGATATCCGCAGTTCGCTGCGTGGAGAGGAGCCGTACTATGCCAATGCAGGCGAGAATACGACCAAAAGTACCGGTGTTCGTCTGGTTTTAGTCTCCACAACCCTGACATCACGCGAGCGGGTGAAAGAGATTGAAAAAGAGTGGCAATCATTAGGCACGGGTAAAAAGGAGACACCTGCAGGTAAGGCTGATGACTCTTTGAAAAACCTCAATGCTATCTCGGCCAAAGTCCAGGATGACGCACTGAAGAAACAACTTGAGCAACTGCGTGGTGAGCTGCGCGCAAATAGCCAGCTTCGGGATGAACAACGGGATCAGGCAATACGCACATCGTTACAGTTGGGCGCATTTTTGTGCACAAAAATGAAAGATGACGGCGAGTTTTACGATCGTCTCAATCAGCTCTTCACCAAAACCTGTGCCGCAGGCAGCCAGCTTGATGCCAACTGCTCCCGCCGTCAGGAACAGCTTGGTCAACATCAAAAAGCCCTTGATTTTATTAGCAGTTATTACGCTGACACCCTGGTCGACATGGGCACAACCTATGACAAACCCCTCATCGAACCGCAGATCGCTGTCGTGCTGCAACAGATGGCTGCGCGCGGAAAAACCAACCTTAACGGTTACCTCAATACCTACTGGAAGAACCTTCAGGGGTACTGGAAAGATGGAAAAGTTGCGCGCGATGCGTGGCTTAGTTCATGTAAAAAAAATAATTAAATAGTTCAGGAGATTGGAATGTTAAAGGTTATTCGCACAGCGGTGATAGCAGGAATGATGGTATTTCTGGCGGGGTGCCAGAATGGCAGCACGGGAAGTAGTGGCGGCGTCGACCCGCGTCTTGCCAATAATCAGGACGTTGAGTTTTTCAATAAATCAGGCTGGCAGGCCTGTGCTGGCGGCGCGGTAATCGGTGCACTGGCCTGCGCTGTCAGTAACTCCAGCAACAAAGCGGTATGTATGGCCGCCGCCGCTATTGCTGGTTGCGGTGTGGGTATGGGGGCTAACGCCTATCTGGATAATCAGCGCAAAAAATACGCCTCCCAAGAGCTGCAGTTAAACGCAACGATTAAGGATGTTGAAGCCGAAAACAAACGCATTCAGAACGCAACCAGCGTTGCAAAATCGGTTATCGACTCTGATAAAAAGACCCTCGCTCAAATAGAAAAAGATATGGCTGCAAACACGGTGAAAAAAGACGCCGTACAGAAGCAAATTAAAGGCGTGGACGCCAACATTGCTTACCTTCGCGGCACCATCACCGACATGAAAAAACATGAGAAGCAGTGGCAGGACGTTTCTACCGACATGAGCAAATCCGGCAGTGATACCCAAAATCTGGATAGCGAGATTGCGTTAATGCGCGACAAAATTGGCTCTCTGCAGGGCGAGCTCGATAGCCTCTATACCCAGCGCACCGCGCTGAAAGTCGGTTGAGGGGAATAGCAATGCGTTATATTTTTCTTGCACTCAGCGCACTCATATTAACCGGCTGTGCCACCAACGCGCGAGATTGTGATCCGACAACCGGTGATGTCAGCATTATCACCAAATTTAACTGCAATTACTCCGGCACCTGGGATAAGCGCGTTGAAGATAAACAAAAAACGCTGCAACACGATCAGGAGCTGAATAAAGAGTTCAAAGCGGTGAATGATGCGATTGAAAAAGAGAAGGCACTGAGCAATGCCAACGTAGCCAGTAAGCAAAAATCGCAGCAAGAACTGCAAAAGTCGATGAACAATCTTGTTGCCCAGTTGAAGAAAAAAACAGCTGGCCGGGCTGATGCTCAAAAGCAAGTTGCAGACCTGGAAAAAAGTATGAAGGAGGCGCAAAACAAACCAAGCGCTTCCGAAATGCAAAAACAGATGGAACTGCAGAAACTGCAGGGACAGCTGAATGAATTACAAGAAACACTGGCTTCACAATAATAACATAGCAGCCGGGTTACCGGCTGCATTACCTGCTAAGGAAAATACCCTTGAAATCTCAATTACTCTCTGCGGGATTACTGACACTTCTGGCGACAATGCAAAGCGTTCACGCTGCACCGCCTGAGCCTGAACTTATTTTCAACTGCGAACTCACGAACGAAAAAAACGTTATCGTCCGTCTGGATCATGATGTTCCTACTTATTATTACGGTTCACTTGAAAAAGTAGAAATGACGCTCCCCAAAAATGAGGGAGACAAAACGCAGGTTCGCCTGGGTGAAATGACGTTCTCGGGTGGAGGCGCTTATTATTATCGTTTCATCAATGGCAACTACAGCTATGTTGTTTATAGCGGCACGGGAAAAGGATGGGATTACACTGGCCTGAAAGTCTATAAAAACCAAAAACTCATCATGAAAAAAGAGTGCACTAACGGAGGGTTTTTACCTAATGAATATCGCGGTCAAGGCCTCGTAAAAGAAGCAGACACCGGTGATGATGCAACATACGGTTATGTTGATTAATACATCATTTTCAGGATGGTAAAATATGATGAGCCGTTACTTACACTGTAGCGCAGTATTCGCATGTCTTTTATTCGCTGCTCCATCTCAGGCAATTGAGATCTGGCACTCAAACACCGTCTGGGCAAATCAAGGGATGTGCAGCGCCACTTTCACGCTGGACAGTGGCATGGAAAGCGTTGGTTCGTTAGAGATAGGCTTTGACCTCGTTGATGCAAAAAATAACCTTGTAGCTCATGATACTTTGCAGGTTGAGCCATTCGGCGATTCTGATGCCACGCGATACCAAACGGCCTTCGCCGAAGGCGAGCATTATTGCGAAAGCGATCTCACGCTGCGCCTGACGTCACTGGCATTGGTTAACGGAAAGACCAAACAGCCTTTACCTCTCAGTTTGCTTACACCAAGGGCATTTATTCCATTCCCTATCATTAACTCTCAGGCAGATCACTAAAATGTCTATAGACGCTGAAGCAAACTCAACACCTGAAAATAATGGTCCTGGCCTTTGCTTTTTGTTATTACTTATCTTTGGCGGGTTCGTTTTCTTTATACCAGCAAGCGTTGTGGTCGCCTTCCCGGTCGTTCTCGCCGGTTCCTTCCTGTATTTTATCTGGTATCTTATTTCGGAAGGGCATTTAGGCAATATTCTTGGCAGTATGATCGTCAGCATGATACTTATGGCTATCGCCGCAGCTATTCCTGTCATCGGCTGGATATTGTTACTTCTGTGGATCTTCTACAATATTGCGAAAGCCTTTGAGACGATAAAAACATTACTTCCCGATGCGCTCTTTAGCGCTGTTCTCTATGGATGTTTGCTCTTTCCCGTTATCCAGGAAATGGCAATGGACGGGGAGAGCAACATGGCTGCCACTATCGTTTGTGGTGTCGTGTATGTGATAACAGCAGGGCTTTATTATTCCAGGTTAACGCACCTGGCAACCAACACTAAGCAAAGTATTTTCTATTTTTCAATTATGTGGCTTTCGGTCCCGCTTATCGCACTTCTGATCGTCTCGATTGTGGCATCCTTACGCGCTGCATTCAGAACCGTGCTGACACCGGTGCAGACCGTAGTCAAAACCCCGCAAAACGTATCAGCGCATATGCGAGGCGGGAGCCACGTCAACGCTTACACCCGAACTGTGACCACCATTCAACATAGCGTGACCTCCCAGACGCTTCCGGGGATAGGAGCTGTTGGTGCCTCTATGGTGGGTTCCGTATCGGAGGCAACGATAGCAACACCACAACAGCCACAGCAAGCCTTGCCAGCGCTGGAACACAAACCAGCCGGGGGTGAATTAACACAGTATGCGACGAACAAAGACCACAATTTTTACCGCTACGACAATCTCAACGCGAAAAAAATAAGCAATTTCGTCCAGGCGGTCAGTCATCGTCAATCGCTGCCTCCTCTCACGGAAGATGCGATCCTGTTCTATTACGACGAAACGGTTTTCGGCCAAGGGGATCATGGTGTGGTATTAACCGATGACGGCGTTTATTGCGTGTTGGGAAAATTGTATGAAACATTCTACGCCCGCTTCAGCGACGTCGGTAGCGTAGTCATAAAAGGGTCCTTTAATAAAAAAATTGTCCTGCATATGAAGAATGGCCAGAAACATAATATTGAACTGACGCAATCAAATGCCGGGGCAAAAAAAATCTACGAACTTATCAGCATCGCAGCCCAGAATTGAGTAATCCTCCCGGCACCCGCTCAACGGGTGCCTTTCAGACTTCCGCATGACACATTCTGACAGTTTCACGCTTTATCGTGATCGCCATATTTACAGCGGCTTATATCGTTACGTTAAGAGAGAACTGTCATGAGGCCTGAAATGAGCGATTTTACTGAACTGCCGGTCACTGGCTTTGTTAAGACCACAACAGCGGTCTACACGCGTAAACAGAACCCCTCGGTTTTTTCGCCCGTGGCGCGTGAACTCTCTGCGGGAAGCCAGCTGACGGTGCAGGCTGCGGTGATGGGGGATGCGGTGGAAGGCAACGCGCACTGGTATCGCATTGATGAGGATACATACATCTGGGCGGGGGCATGCACACGGCTCGATCCGTACCCGGCGTTTCCGCCGAGCACGCGAACGAACTGGATGGCGGTGGTGTTTCAGGTACGCTAGGTCCGGCGTAGGTCGGGTAAGGCGAAGCCGCCCCCCGACACAAACACGGCGCTAAAACTTAATCCAGCTTCAGCTCGTCATAGTGGGTAATCAGCTTGCCCACGATGCCGTAGTCCAGCGCTTCTGCCGGAGACATCCAGAAGTTGCGATCGGTGTCTTTTTTCACTTTTTCCAGCGGCTGGCCGGTGGCGTCAGCAATCAGCTTGTTCACGCGATCCAGCATGCGGATGATCTCGCGCGCTTCGATTTCGATATCCGTTGCCTGACCGCGCACGCCGCCCAGCGGCTGGTGGATCATAAAGCGGGTATTCGGCAGGGAGTAGCGGTGCTCTTTTTTCGCCGCCAGGAAGATGGTGATCCCGGCGCTTGCCACCCAGCCGGTGCCGATCACGTGGACTTCCGGACGAATAAACTTGATGAAGTCGTGGATGGTGTCACCCGCTTCCACGTGGCCGCCCTGGCTGTTGATGTAGAGCTTGATCGGATCGTTGCTCACGCTCTGCAGCAGGATCATCTGGGTGATGACCTTCTGCGCCAGCTCCTGGTTGATCTCACCGGAGATCACAATCGAACGGGACTCCAGCAGTTTTTGCTGCAGAGCGCCCGCGCCGGTTGTCCCTTCAGCTTTCTCTTTGTCATCACTGCTTTTCAGTGTGTAGTGCATTGTTATTTCCTCAGCATGTCGCGCTCAAAACCAGAGTGTAGCCTGTTTTACCTGTCTAAGTCCTCACGCGCGCACAATGCGAACATCCTGTGCCGCAAAGGTATCGATAAGGTCCCTCTCCATATTCTCGTCCACCACCAGCACGTCAACGTCGCGGCTCCTGGCCACCACGTAGCGCGCCACGCCAGGGAGCTTCTCCGGGGTCAGCGCCACAATGGTCTCGCTACTTTGGGCGATCACCGCTTTTTTGAACTCGCAGTCGGCATAATCAAAGCCGGTCAGCCCCGTCTCAGGATCCATCGCGCAGCCGCCGATAAACGCCTGATCGAAGATAATCCCCTGGATCTGGCTCACCGCCGTCGCGCCCGTCGCCCCGCCGGATGACCGCTGGATAGGCCCGCCGATCATAATCACCTCGCACAGCGGATGGTGCAGCAGCGCCGCCGCAATGACCGGCGAATTGGTCACCACCGTGATGCTTAACTCCGCAGGCAATGCTTTTGCCAGCGCCAGGTTCGTCGTGCCGGTATCGATAAAAATGCAGCCGCCAGCGCGAACGAGCGTTGCCGCTTTCTGCGCGATCGTGTCTTTTGTTGCACTGTTTTTCTGCTCGCGGCTGACAAAGTTTCCCGCCTCCGGCAGCTGAAGCACCGCCCCGCCGTAGACCTTTTTACAGATGCCCTCTTTGCTCAGCCCGTGTAAATCACGGCGTATGGTGTGCTCTGACACCCCCATCTGGATCGCCAGCTCTGCGCAAACCACTCTTCCACTCTCGGTCAGGATCTGACGGATCCGAGCTTGTCGTTGTTCCGGAAAAGCAGCATAATCGAGCATAAAGAATCCTTAAATAAACCTAATCGCGTATCAGTACGCATAATGTTGCACAACCACGCAGGACAAACAACGAGGGTTATGATGAATATTGCACACGTCGCGCTCTGGACCCGCAGCCTGGACGCCCAGGTACAGTTCTGGGAAACGATTTTTGGCGGGCGCAGCAACGCGCGCTACCTCAGTAAAAACCGCCAGGGATTTGCCTCGCACTTCATTACGCTGGACAACGGGCCGACCATTGAGCTGATGACCGTCCCCGACCTGCCCGACGCTCCCGCTTACCCGGAGTTTATCGGCTGGGCGCATATCGCCATTGATGTTGGCAGTAAAGCCAGGGTGGACAGCATGGCGGAGAAGGCACGCTCGGGCGGTACGTTGCTCAGCGCCCCGCGCATGACGGGAGACGGGTTTTATGAAGCCGTGATTGCCGATCCGGACGGAAACCGAATCGAGCTTGTCGGTGCATAAAAACAGCGCTTAATTCCTAACCACTCCGCCACATATTCATTACACTTTCATATCATTATCATATTGATAAATGATAATGATAATTAATGTGTTAGTATGAATGAGCAGTGCAAACAGTCCCTTACGGCTATAAGGGGCTGCTTTCCCTCTCAATTTTTTACCGATCACACACCGGGGCGTGAATGGAACACATTGTATATGTGGTTGATGACGACGACGCCGTCAGGCAGTCCGTGGTCGGGCTGCTGGAATCTGCGGGCCTTGAGGCCATCGGTTTTTCATCAGCAGAAACATTCCTTCAGCATCGCTTTGAGGATCTGCCCTCGTGCGTGATCCTCGATATGCAAATGCCCGCTATCACCGGTTTTGACGTTGCTGATGCCCTCAAAACTAGCGGGCGAGAGATCCCGATTATCTTTCTGACCGGCCACGGCACCATCCCGATGTCCGTTCGGGCGATTAAAGGCGGTGCCTACGAATTTCTCACCAAACCCGTTGAATCTACTGCGTTAATTGACTCCATCGAATCAGCGCTGCAGCTGGCGCACAACAACGCGGCCCGGTTTAAAGCGCATTACGCCCTGAAACAGCGCCACATGTCCCTCACCCCGCGCGAGCACGAAGTGCTTCAGCTGGCCATCAGCGGCCTGCTGAATAAGCAGATCGCCGCCGAGCTGGGGGTAAGCGAGATAACGGTGAAAGTGCATCGCCGCCGCGTGATGGAGAAAATGCAGGTACGATCGGTGGCGGAGCTGGTCAGGGCCGTAGAGCACCTGACCAAAGGCCAGCCGGCGGATTAACCCTCACTCTTCCTTCCCGGCAAGCGGCAGCGTAAAGGCAAACACGGAGCCGTGCGGCTCCCCGCGCCGGGCGGTCAGTTTCCCCCGGTGCCGTTCAATGATGCTGGCGCTGATGGTCAGCCCCATCCCCATTCCCTGCGCTTTGGTCGAGTAAAACGAGTCAAAAATGCGCTCGGTAAGCGCCTGTTCAATGCCGCTCCCGGTATCGGCAATCTCAACGCTCACCTTCCCGTCGGTATTGTCGGTTGCGAGGGTAATGATGCAGGGACGATCCTTCACTTCAGCCATCGCCTCCACCGCGTTCATCACCAGGTTGAGCAGAACCTGCTGGATCTGCACGCTATCGCCGGTAATAAAGCTGTCCCGGGCGTTTAACAGATAATCAACGCTTATGTGTCGCAGCTCCAGCTCGCTGCGCGAAAGGGTGATGATGTGGTGGATCAGATAGTGCAGATCGATACGCGAGAAGGTCGGATCCTGTTTGCGCGTCAGGCTCTGGATGCTGCGGATGATCTCGCCCGCGCGCGCGCCTTCTCCGGCGATCTCCTCCAGCCCTTCGCGCACCTTGTCCAGCCGGGCGGGCTCCCGGTTGAGCCAGCGCAGGCTTGCTCCGGCATTCGAGACAATCGACATTAGCGGCTGGTTGATCTCATGGGCGATCGACGAGGTGAGCTGCCCCACCGTGGTTGCGCGGGAGACGCGCGCCAGATCCGCCTGCGCCACCCGCATGGCATCTTCCGCCGCCCGCTGGCTGGTGATGTCGGAGATGATGCCGTAATACTCATTCACCTCGCTGCCCACGCCAACCGGATCGCCAATCCCGAGGATATAGCGGACGGAGCCGTCGGTACGGATGATGCGAAACTCCGCCCGCATGGAGAGCCCGTCGCGCACGCTCTGGGTCACAAGGGCGCCGATCCGCACGCGATCGTCCTGATGGACAAAGGTCAGAAACTCCGCCATGGAGATCATTTTTTGCCGTTCGGGCAGGCCGAGGATCCGGGCATATTCTTCGGACATAAACATCAAATCCTGCACCAGCTCCCAGCGCCAGCTGCCGGTGTGGCTGATTTGCTCGCCCAGCATCAGCGAGGTCTGGCTCGCGCGCAGCTCTTTCTCGACGCGCCTGCGCTGAATGTTCTCCGCCAGCAGTTCGGCGTACAGTCGCGCCGTCTCCAGCGAGACCGCGGCCTGCGCGCCCAGCAGGCTTACCACGCGCGAGTGCTCGGCGGTAAACACCTCCGGCATGAGGCGGTTTTCCAGGTAGAGCACGCCCACCAGCCGCGCCTGCTTGAACATCGGGACGCACATCACGGCGGCGCCAGAGGTGACCAGATACGGATCCTGGCTGAACGGGTGGAACTCCTCCGGCTTGCCGGTGCGGATCTCCTGCCCGGTGCGGATCACCGCCGCTAGCACCGAAAGCGGCATATCCGTTGCCATCGGCGCATCTTTGACGATCCGCACCCGCACGCCGTCGGTGCTGGTCCACGCGCTGGCCTCGATCTCCGGGATGAGGTTATCGCTCACCCGCAGCAGCAGGCCGCGCTGCGCTCCGGCACGTTCGAGCAGGAGCGTCATCAGGTTTTCAATCAGGCGCTCGAGGTTAATTTCTTCCGACAGCGCGCGCGACGCTTTGATGACGCTCTGCAGATCGCGGATCGTCTCGTTCTGGGCAAACGCCACCGTGTCGTAGGCGCTGGGCTGCCCCGAGGCCAGCAGGTGCGGGAAATCCTGCTCCAGCTGGCGGACTTTGGCCTGCGCCCCCGCGCGGCCCCAGGCGGCAATCGATCCGCGGAAATGGGCGTCGGAGGCGGTTGGGTAGCCGCAGGCCAGCGAAAAGCGCCCCGCCAGCTCGTGCGCCAGGGCGTTGATCGGGTTAAACCCGCCCTCGCGCGAGAGCCGCACCGCCTTTTCATACTGCTCCAGCGCGATGCTGTTCATGCCGTCCAGACGGACAATTTCGGCGTAAATCAGCGCCTCTTTATCGGCGAACGTGCCCGGATTGATCCGCGCCCAGAGGGCGATTTTGTCGTAGTGAAAATGAATGCTGCGGCGGTAATCCGCCGAGAAGGTCTCTGGCGCCAGCTGTCTGGAGAGCGCCAGCGCGCTGTAAAGATGGTAATCCAGCAGGTGAATATGGCCCGGCGCGGACCACGCGTACCAGCCCGCCTTCTCCAGATCCGCCTGCGCGTCGGCGTACTCACCGCAGGTAAAATGCGCCATTCCGCGATAGAGCCAGTACCAGAACAGCATGGTCGAGGTCTGCTCGGGCGCCTGCTCCGGCGGCGCGGGCAGCAGATCCTCGGGCAGCGCCTGCGCGGCGCTCCAGGTGCCGATCGTCGGCGAGCGCAGAAACTCCACGTAGCGGCGCTGGATCTGCAGGACGGTTTCGATGTCCTGGAAGTGGGATTTACGCACGAAGGCCAGGCCGCGATCGATGCTGGTCAGCACGCCGTCCAGGTGATCGCCCCGGGAGAGGAAGTTGATTATCTGGTGGCAGGCCGCAAAGCAGGCCATCGTCATGTCGCCGTGGGTCACCGCCGAGGTAAAGCAGGCTTTCGCGCACTCGATGGCGTACGACAGCGGCTGGGTCCAGACGCTGAGCTGGTCGAGCGGCAGCAGGGTTTTCGCTTCATAGGCATCATAGCCATGGCGGTTCACCAGCTCGCGGGCCAGCGTGCCGTACTCAAACCCCTGCCGATATTCGGCGTAGCGGTGGCCAATCAGTACCCCAAACCAGGCCATGGCGGTGGTGGATGCGCCGGTGATGCCGTGGTCGAGCGTCATGTGCATCATCCGACAAAGCAGCAGGAAGTGCAGACGCGGGCAGGTAAAGCTGGCAAAAATGCTGGCGCTGTAGAGCAAATTCATCACCGCTTCGGTCTCTTCGCTCTCCATCAGCTTCAGCCTGGCGAACGGCTCCGCGCTGCGCGTGCGCAGGCAAAACGCCTGCCACGCCTCGTCGCACTCCGCATTTTCCGGATAACGGCTTACCTGGATGCCAAACACGCCCAGCCAGCACAGCGCCGCTTCCAGCGCCAGCCGTATATCCGACTGCCGCATATAGACCTCCGCCAGCAGGTTGGCCGCCAGCGCTTTTTCCGTCAGCCCGCCCGGCGAGCCGAGGATGACATCGCACAGCTCGCGCGTGCGCTCAAGATGCCCCAGCGCGAACTCGCACCCCGCCTCTTCGATATCCAGCATAAAATCAGACACCGCGCCCGCGTTGCCCAGGGCTCGGGCGGTCTGAATATAGCCCAGCGCGGAGGCATAATCGCCGGTGCGCTTTGCGCGCCGCGCCGCCAGCAGGCTCAGCTCGCGGAACATCTGCCGCTGAGGTGCAGGCTGAATGCAGTCCAGCGCGGCGGTAACGTGGTGAACCGCGCGGAACAAGAGCTCGTTGCCCGCCGCCTGACGCGCGGCATCGGCCAGCAGCCTGGCGGTCGTCAGGTGCAGATGGCTTTTCTCGCCCGGGTCCAGCAGCGCAAAGGCCGCCTCCTGCACCCGATCGTGGGTGAACGCATAGGCTTTCTCGGTCAGCACAATCAGCTGAGCGGTTACCGCCGGGTGCAGCGCGTAGCGGATTTCCGCCACCGACATCCCCACTACGCGGCACATCATCTCCAGCTCGCCGGTACAGCCAAGGCAGGCGATGCTGCCCAGCAGGCGGCGCGTCTCTTCGGGCATCTCCTCCAGCTGTTCAAGCACCAGCGTCACCACGTTTTCGGTGTAGTGTCGGGCGCGGATCGCCTGCAGATCGTACTGCCATTTGTCCTGATATTTGTTATGTACCACCAGGCCATCGTCGACGATGCGGCGGAAAAACTCCTGAACAAAGAGCGGGTTACCGCCGGTTTTTTCATGGATCAGGCTGGCGAGGTCGGCGGTGCTGGCGCTGCGGGCATGGAAGATGCCGCCCAGCCAGCGCGCCACCGCCTTCACCGAAAGCGGCTGCGGGGCGATCGCGGTCGCGTTCTGCGCCGACAGGCTCATCAGCTCGTTTCGCAGGACCGTATCGGAGAGCGACCCAATATCCCGGTGGGCCACGACCACCAGCAGCGGAATGGCGCCGCAGGTCAACAGCAGGTGCTTCAGGGTGTGCAGGCTGGCAGCGTCTATCCACTGTATATCATCCAGCACCAGCACCAGCGGCGCGCCCTGGGTGGCAAAGGTTTTGACCTGCGCCAGCATCATCTGGCTAAACCGCGCCCGCGCGTCGATGGAAAAGGTATCCGCAGAGAGGCGCGGCCGGGATTCCAGGAGCAAATTCAGCTCCGGCACCAGGCTGACGGCCAGCTCCTCGTAGCCCTCAAGCGCGCGGGAGAGGCGAATTTTCCACGTCGCCACCTCTTCCGCCGGCAGGCCGAGCAGGTGCAGCGTCAGGGTCCGAAACGCCGAGCTCAGCACGCCATAGGGTAACGAGGGCGAAAACTGATCGACCTTGCCCACCGCCAGCAGCACCTTGCGCTGCTGCAGCGCCCTGAGCGCGGTGGCGATGACGGACGATTTACCTATCCCCGAGGGCCCGCCAATAGTAACCAGCTCCGGGACGCCGCTTTGCCCAAGCCGCTCGAACGCGGCGATAACCTCGCCTGCCTGCGGATGGGCGGCAAAAAGCGCGTCCGCCAGATGGATCGCCGGGGAGCGGTCCTGCTGGCCGGGGGTAAAGCAGGCAATGTCGCCGTCGGCGGTCAGGGTCGCCTGGCAACGCCGGAGATCGGCAATCAGCCCGTCAACCGTTTGATAGCGGTTTTCCGGCTTCTTCTCCAGCAGCGTGAGGATAATCGTCGACAGCATGGTCGGCACGTCCGGCCGCACCTGGCCGGGGGCGAGCGGTTCAGAGGCAATATGGTAGTGCGCCCAGTGCGTCTGGTCATCTGCGCTCAGCTCAAACGGCAAACGGCCGGTCAGAAGCTCATACAGCACCATGCCGAGGCTGTAGAGATCGCTGCGGCTGTCCACGGCGCGCTGGGTGCGCGTAGAGTGTTCCGGCGACATATAGGCGGGCGTCCCACCGTAGACCGCCAGCCGGGTCTGGGAGAACGCCTCAGAGGTGCTGCTGGAGAGGCCAAAGCTGCCCAGGCGGCAGGTGGCGTCGTGATGCACAAAGATGTTGCCGGGCTTGATATCGCCGTGGATCAGGTTTTGCAGATGCATCTGGCGCAGGGGCGCACAGATGCGGATCGCCAGCTCGATAAACCGGGAGATGCCGGAAATCGCCTTGCCCGCCCGGCGCGCCAGCAGCTCAAAGGCGAACGGGGCATACACCAGCGCGAAGCGCCCGCGGTACTGGGTCGAGGCCACGGGGCGAATGGCCCAGCCGTCCTGAAGCTGATCGCGCAGAGCAAACTCATTTTTGAGCAGCCGTGTGGCGCGCTCCTCTTCTTCGTCGCTGACCGCCGTGGCGATGATAAACGAGCCGCCGGACTGGGGATGCCGCGCGTTCATCCAGGAGATCCCCCCCTCCTGCGCCAGCACGGTAAAAATCACATCCTCTTTCAGTACAAAAGCCCGCCCGTCGTGGAGATCCCCCTGGGCAGGCCAAAATGCAGGCGACGCTTGTTCGTTCATCCGCGATCCTTATTGTCGGCGGGCCAGCTCCCGCTGAATGTGATCCAGCAGAATATCGATGTTAATAGGCTTACGCAAAAATGCAGCGGCGCCCAGGCTGAGAGCGTACCGCTGCATATTTTCATCAGCATGACCGGAGATAAAAAGTATTGGCGGCGGCGGTACGGCCAGCAGGCGCAGCTTCTCAAGCAGCTCGATGCCGTTCATGCCGCGCAGCTTGATGTCGGCGATCACCAGCGCGGCGTCGGACAGCGCAAGAGGGTGGCTCAAAAACACCTCTGCCGAATCAAAGGTATCGGTCGTATACCCTTCCGACTGCAGCAGGTTGCTCAGCCCGCTGCGGACAGAACGTTCGTCATCAATGATGGCAATGCGCCACGGCAGCGTCATGCTGTCTTTCCTCTCACAAAACGTTACGCGTCGCGGCTTTCCTTCGCGGGCGCAGGGGGTGCAGTACCGCTGATTTTCGGCACACATTCATGGCGAAACCAGGCAAGGGTAAGCGGTTCACGGCTCAATAAACGACGCCCGATGGGGATCAGCTGTTCACCCACCAGCATGCCGAACAGGCCAAGCAGCGCGACCACCGGCGGGGCCGGGGAATGGACGTCGAGCAGGGCGTAAATTACCCCAGCAGCCACGCCGCACACCAGAGAAATTATCCAGGCCTTCATGACGATGCTCCCACGTGGTTCTGCACCTGCGGAACCGTTACCTGCACGCTGGCAGGGACATCGCGGGACATCAGATGGCGCATCGCCTGTTCGCCGGCCAGCATGCCCAGCAGGCCGATCAGCGCCAGCGCGGGTGGCGCGGGGGAGCGCACCTTCAGCACGGCATACATCAGGCCAATCAATACGCCTGCCGCGAGGGATATCAACCCTGTACTCATTGTGAACTCCAGAGAAAAAGGCAGCGGCGAGCCGGATGAGGGACCAGCCCGCCAGCGGAACTTAGCGTGCCGGGACCGGCGCTAAGGTGCGGTGCTCGCTTTTCTGGCGAGACGGCGCTTTGTGCACCATGGTGTAGGCGTAATCCACGCCCATGCCGTACGCGCCGGAGTGCTCGCGCACGATATCCATCACCGCGGTATAGGTCTCTTTACGCGCCCAGTCGCGCTGCCACTCCAGCATCACCTGCTGCCAGGTCACCGGGATCACGCCCGCCTGGATCATGCGCTGCATCGCGTAGTCGTGGGCTTCTTTGGAGGTGCCGCCGGACGCGTCCGCCACCATATAGATTTCGTAGTCGCCTTCCAGCATCGCGCACAGCGCAAAGCTGTTATTGCACACTTCGGTCCACAGGCCGGCTACAACCACCTTCTTCTTGCCGTTGGCCTTCAGCGCGTCACGCACCTTCTGGTCGTCCCAGGAGTTCATGGAGGTACGCTCCAGGATGTCCTGGCCCGGGAACACGTCCAGCAGCTCCGGATAGGTATTGCCGGAGAAGCTTTCGGTCTCTACGGTGGTGATGATGGTCGGAATGTTGAACACTTTTGCCGCTTTCGCCAGCGCCACGGTGTTGTTTTTCAGCACCTGACGGTCAATAGACTGCACGCCAAACGCCATCTGCGGCTGGTGGTCGATGAAGATTACCTGACAGTTCGCAGGGGTTAAGACTTCGAGCTTTGAAGTGGTCATAAGATTATCCAGTGAGGTTAAAGGTTAAAATCGCCGTGAACAGCACGCCGATAAAATCGCATTCATCCTATGACCCGCGCCGCCCGGGCGTAATTATCTCTTCGTATAGTTAACCTTAGGTATAGTTATACTTTGGTATACCTATCCTATTGTATAACTGGATCTTTCCCGAAACCGGTTCCCATAATCCTGACCATTCCCCTCTCAGTCTGGAGCAGTTATGGTTACCCTCGGTAAAGCCGATCTCATTCTGGTTAACGGCCAGTTTCACACCGTCGATCGCGAGAACCCTCTCGCGGAGGCCGTTGCCGTGCGCGACGGGAAATTCCTGGAAGTGGGTACCGTCGCCGAGGTGATGCAGCACCACTGCGACGGCACTAAAGTGGTGGACCTGAAAGGCCACACCGCCATCCCCGGCCTGAACGACTCGCACCTGCACCTGATCCGCGGCGGGCTGAACTACAACCTCGAGCTGCGCTGGGAAGGCGTACCGTCCCTGGCCGACGCCCTGCGGATGCTGAAAGAGCAGGCCCTGCGCACGCCGTCGCCCCAGTGGGTGCGCGTGGTGGGCGGCTGGAGCGAGTTCCAGTTCGCCGAGCGCCGCATGCCGACGCTGGATGAAATTAACGACGCCGCGCCGGACACCCCGGTCTTCATCCTGCACCTGTACGACCGCGCCCTGCTCAACCGCGCCGCGCTGAAGGTGGTCGGCTACACCAAAGACACGCCGAACCCGCCGGGCGGCGAGATCCAGCGCGACGCCAACGGCAACCCGACCGGGATGCTGATTGCCCGCCCTAACGCCATGATTTTGTACTCCACGCTCGCCAAAGGGCCGAAGCTGCCGCTGGAGCAGCAGGTTAACTCCACGCGCCAGTTCATGCGCGAGCTGAACCGCCTGGGGCTGACCAGCGCCATCGACGCGGGCGGCGGCTTTCAGAACTACCCGGAAGATTACGAGGTGATTGCCGAGCTGCACGAGAAAAAGCAGATGACCATCCGCATCGCCTACAACCTGTTTACCCAGCGTCCGGGCCACGAGCTGGAAGACTTTGAAAAATGGACCGACATGCTCACGCCAGGCCAGGGCACCGACTTCTTCCGCCACAACGGCGCGGGCGAGATGCTGGTCTTCTCCGCCGCCGATTTTGAAGACTTCCTCGAGCCGCGCCCGGACCTCGCGCCGGGCATGGAGGACGAGCTGGAGCGCGTGGTGCGCCATCTGGTGGAGCACCGCTGGCCGTTCCGCCTGCACGCCACCTACAACGAGTCTATCAGCCGCATGCTGGACGTGTTCGAGAAGGTGAACCGCGACATTCCGTTCAACGGCCTGCACTGGTTCTTCGACCATGCGGAAACCGTGTCGCAGGCCAACATCGACCGCATCAAAGAACTGGGCGGCGGCATTGCTGTGCAGCACCGCATGGCCTTCCAGGGGGAATACTTTGCCGAGCGTTACGGCATCGAAGCCACCCGCCACACGCCGCCGGTGGCGAAAATGCTCGAGACCGGCGTGCCGGTCGGCTTAGGGACCGACGCCACCCGCGTGGCGAGCTACAACCCGTGGACCGCGCTCTACTGGCTGGTCTCCGGCCGCACCGTCGGCGGGATGCAGATGTACGATCACAGCGCCCGTCTGGATCGCGATACCGCCCTGATGCTCTGGACCCAGGGCAGCGCGTGGTTCTCTAACGAGCAGAACCAAAAAGGGCAGATCAAAGCGGGCCAGCTCGCCGATCTGGCCGTGCTGAGCAAAGACTACTTCCGCGTGCCGGAAGAGGAGATCAAGGGCATCGAGTCCGTCCTGACGGTGGTCAACGGCGATATCGTTTACGCCGCAGGCAGCTTTGGCCCGCTCGCGCCGCCTGCCATTCCGGTTCTGCCCGAGTGGTCCCCGGTGGTGAAGGTGCCTGGCCACTACCGCAGCGCGCCGCCGCAGGCCGCACGCGTCGGCATGAGCGCCATCCACCACTGCAGCGGCCCGTGCGGGGTTCACAGCCACCAGCATGACTTTGCCCGCACGTCAGAGATGCCGGTGTCCGACGATAACGCTTTCTGGGGGGCGCTGGGCTGCAGCTGCTTTGCATTCTGATGAAAAACACCTTTACTCCGCCCCGGATCGATCTGGGGCTGTTCTTCCTGCGCCTGACCGGCAGCCTGCTGCTGCTGTACGTGCACGGCCTGCCGAAGGTGCTGCACTTCAGCGAAGAGCTGACGCGCATTGAAGATCCGTTCGGCTTCGGGCCTTACGCCAGCCTGATCCCGGCGATTGTCGCCGAGGTGGTTTGCCCGCTGTTTATCATTGCGGGCGTGTACACCCGCCTGGCGTGCCTGCCGATTATCGCCGTGCTGCTGGTGGCGATGCTGGCGGTCCACCCGGGGTGGTCGATTGCCGAAGGGCAGTTTGGCTGGCTGCTGCTGATTATCTTCACCACCCTGGCCATTACCGGCCCGGGCCAATGGCGAGTGCAGCGTAAGGCAACGGAGAGGTTTGCATGACCCAGGTTAACGACGTTCGCGACGCACACGTCGAGACGACGCCCGCGCCGACGGTTTCGCCCTGGCAGCCGCTGAGCCAGCCGGTGTTCCGCATGCTGTGGATCGCCACGGTGGTCTCTAACGTCGGCTCATGGATGAGCGACGTCGGCATCAACTGGAGCATGCTGACCCTGAGCGCCGATCCGCTGGATATCGCGCTGGTGCAGGCGGCCAGCAGCCTGCCGATGTTCCTCTTCGCCCTGCCGTCCGGGGTGATGGCGGACATCGTCGACCGACGTAAATACCTGCTCTTCTCCCAGCTGTGGGTGTTCATCGCAGCCGCCGGGCTGACGCTGCTCTCCTTCACCGGACACGTCACCCCCACCGTTCTGCTGGTGGCGACGTTTCTGCTGAGCGTGGGGGCGGCGATGAGCTCGCCGCCGTTCCAGGCCGTGGTGCCCGATCTGGTGAGCAAGCCGGCGCTGGGCGCCGCCGTGGCGCTGAACTCGCTGGGGGTGAACATCAGCCGGGCGATAGGCCCCGCGCTGGGCGGCTTTTTGCTGTCGCTCGCCGGGCCGTGGATGGTGTTTGCGCTGAACGCGCTGTCCGTGATGGGCGTGGCGTGGGTGCTGTGGCGCTGGCGTCCGGCACCGTCAGTGCAGCGCCTGCCGCCGGAGCACTTCTTCTCCGCGGTGCGCTCCGGCATCCGCTACGTTCACGCCGCCCCGGTGCTGCGCAACGTGCTCATCCGCACCGTGGCCTTTTTCGTTTTCGGCAGCGCGGGTTGGGCCCTACTGCCGCTGGTGGCGCGCCGCGAGCTGGGTTTAGGCCCGGCGGGCTACGGCGTGATGCTGGCGTGCATTGGCCTGGGGGCGATTGCCGGGGCGATCCTGCTGCCCCGCCTGCGCCAGCGGCTGAACGCCGACCGGCTGATGGTCGCCGCCAGCCTGACCTTTGCCCTCACCATGCTGGCGCTGGCCTACGTGCGCCACTTCTGGCTGCTGAATCTGTTTGAGTTCTTCACCGGCTTCGCGTGGATTGCGGTGCTCTCAACGCTGAACCTTGGCGCGCAGCGCAGCGCCGCCCGCTGGGTGAAGGCCCGCGCGCTGGCGGTCTACCTGACGGTGTTCTTCGGCTCGATGACCGCAGGCAGCGCCGTCTGGGGCCAGCTTGCCTCGCAGTTTGGCACCCCGACCTCGCTGGTTGTCGCCACGCTGGGGATGGTGCTGGCGAGCGCTACCGTGTTCCGCTGGAAGCTGGAGAAAGATCCTGATTTAAACCTCGACCTGAGCGGCCAGCCGCTGGACGGCGTGGAGATCGACCTGCCGAACGAGCGCGGCCCGGTGCTGGTGTCGCACGAGTACATCATCGACCCGAACAACGCGAAGGCCTTCCTTGAAGCCGTACACGAGCTGCGCCGGGTGCGCCGCCGCGCCGGGGCGATGAGCTGGGCGGTGTACGAGGATATTGAGCGTCCCGGCCTGTTTATCGAGACCTTCCTGATGGGCTCCTGGATTGAGCATCTGCGCCAGCAGGAGCGCCACACCATGAATGACCTCCTGCTGCAGAGCCGCGTTCTGGCTTTTCATCAGGGCACAACATCACCGGCCATTCGCTACCTGGTCACGCCGGTATAACCATAATCATCACCTGTACAGGAACACACTATGGCAACGTTTAAGGCAAAAGACGGCACGCAGATTTACTACAAAGACGGCGGCGCGGGCAAACCGGTTCTCTTCAGCCACGGCTGGCCGCTGGACGGCGACATGTGGGACAGCCAGCTGAACTACCTGGCGGAGCGCGGCTTCCGCGCCATCGCCTTTGACCGTCGCGGCTTTGGCCGTTCGGATCAGCCGTGGAACGGCTACGATTACGACACCTTTGCATCCGACATTAACGACCTGATTACCACGCTGGATCTGCGCGACGTGACGCTGGTGGGCTTCTCCATGGGCGGCGGCGACGTGACCCGCTACATCAACAACTACGGCACCTCGCGCGTGGCCGGCCTGGCGCTGCTGGGCGCGGTGACGCCGATCTTCGGTAAATCCGACAGCTACCCGCAGGGTGTGGATCAGAGCGTGTTCGACGGCATTCGCGACGGACTGCGTAAAGATCGCGCCCAGTTCATCAGCGACTTCGCGACGCCGTTCTACGGCACCAACGCCGGGCAGACCGTGTCTGCCGGCGCGCTGACCCAGACGCTGAACATCGCCCTGCTGGCGTCCCTGAAGGGCACCATCGACTGCGTAACCGCGTTCGGCGAAACCGACTTCCGCCCGGATATGGCGAAAATCGACGTGCCGACGCTGGTGATCCACGGCAGCAACGACCAGATCGTGCCGTTTGAAACCACCGGCAAAGTGGCGGCGGAGATGATCAAGAACGCCACGCTGAAGGTGTACGACAACGCACCGCACGGCTTCGCGCTGACCCACCAGGACCAGCTCAACGAAGACCTGCTGACGTTTGTGAAGTCGCTGTAAGATTGTCTGAGGGCATGTCGATCCGGCATGCCCTTATAGATCACTGTTTTAGGTAGTTATTCACTTAGGCTTACAATCCCGTAAAATTCAGTCGCCAGGTTACTAAAGCCTGAAATTTTATTGGAGAGCATATGGACGCAGTTGAGCAAGACGGCAGATTCGAATGGGCAGACTTCTATCAGGCTTTTGCCTCTCAGCTACTGACCTGGCGAAATCGAAGAGAGGAGTTGGTGGCGGGTATTCACCGCATTGCTGCTGAGATTAGCAGTATGTCACACCTGCAGGACAAGCCCACTAATGGCGCCCCCCATCCTTTGAAAGACATTTGTCCTTTCACCACTATGGGTTTGTTTAATCGCTCGCTTACCGTTACCAACCGAAGAAATATCGCAGCCAGCCTGGCAAAATTGGTGGGCGTTCGCGAACCAGTTCCTGAGTCATTCGACGGTATTCCGCTGCTGAACAATCAGAAGTCATGGTTCTTTGGCTATGAGAAATCACGTAAGCCTGAAGATATCGAAACGCTGTGGGAAATGTTTTCTCAGGCAATATCCTTCGCCGACACTCCAAACGCCGATCCCGCGGACTTTCTCTTTTCTTATGACGCCGCCTCTAACGTGCGCAATGTTGGCTGGAACCTAACGATGGGATTGTACTGGCTACGCCCCTGGTTCTACCCTACGCTGGATAGCCAATCTCAGTACTACATCCAGAAAGTCCTGAACATTAAAATCATAAAAAAAGGTGCCAAAGGGCGCTGCAGCGGACATAACTATCAGACCGTAGCCCAGGCGCTCAAAAAGGCATTTACCCAGCCAAATTATCCGGTTCACTCCTTCCCTGAACTCTCCCTGGCGGCATGGAATATCGATTTACATCAGTCAAATGATGAAGTCGAGCGGCTGACCTGGAAAGCATATTTGCTTAATAAAATCAAAGCACTGTGCCTGAAAAAAGACAGCCCATTTTTCTCATTGAGAGAGTTAAAAGAGGCCTATCTGGATGAGATTAAGGCGGATTATCCCAATAACAATACTGTTGAATCTTCCATTTCATATTATCTGCAAAAACTACGTGATGATGATGAACTGGAGTTTCAGACCCCCGGCAACTATGAATACCTCAACTTTGATAAAGGTGAATTCCAGAGCATCACCGAGGAAACGGTTGAAGAGAACGTGCCAGCGGAAATCCCCCACAAGCCTTACGCGATAAGCAATTTGATCGAGGAAGGCTGCTTTTTAGAAGAGGAAAAAATCCAACTCATTCTTCAGCGGTTACAGGCCAAAAAAAACCTGATCCTGCAGGGCCCGCCGGGAACGGGTAAAACCTGGCTTGCCCGCCGCCTGGCTTATTGCCTGATGGGCGAAGAAAACTCTAAGCGCATCAGCGCGGTGCAGTTCCATCCCACCCTCTCCTACGAAGACTTTATTCGCGGCTGGCGTCCTAACAATGAAGGACGTTTAGCTCTGGTAGACGGGCCTTTTCTCCATGCGATCGACAAAGCAGTAAACGATCCGACAACTAAGTACGTGGTCATTATTGAGGAAATTAACCGGGGCAATCCTGCGCAAATTTTTGGCGAAACGCTGACGCTGATGGAGGCGGATAAACGCACGCCGAAAGAGGCGCTTGAGCTCTCATATCGATCTGATATGGATGAAAAAACCTACATTCCTGAGAACCTGTACATCATCGGGACGATGAATATTGCTGACCGCTCGCTTGCCCTGCTCGACCTGGCATTACGGCGCCGCTTTGCGTTTATTGATCTTAAGCCCGAGTTTAACGACGCGTGGAAAAAATGGGTTAACCAACGGTTTAATGTGAGCATGGAAACATTAGCCCTAATCAAATCCCAAATAACTGCGTTAAATGAAAAATTGTCCAGGGATGCGGCTCTGGGACCACAGTTTTGTATCGGGCATAGCTACGTTACCCCACCAGCGGGGTTGAAGATTGACGACGGTATGGTCTGGTACAAGCAGGTTGTCGAAACCGAAATCTGCCCTTTGCTTGCCGAATACTGGTTCGATGCGCCGGAGAAAGTCCTGGATGCCAGAAAGGAACTCCTCAGCGTATGACCGATCTTGATGAACGTGGCGATACGCAGGCTCGGGCAGCCATATCGCGCATTCCTTTGCGCAATATCTGGCTATTGATGCTTTACGCCTCTAGTCTGTTTCGCCATCACGGGCGCAGCATGGTTGCCGCTGAAAACAACCCGGAGGAAATCCCGGCGCTGGTGGCCAGGATCCTCCTTCACGAAGTGGAGCAGCGACTGTTAAGGCATTTAAGTATGGGATACCAAACTCGCCGCGCCACGCTAAACAGGGTAAGGGGACGCATTGATGTTCTGCGCACAACCAGTCGACAATTGCTTGAGCGGGCACAGGTAGCCTGTCAGTTTCAGGAAATGACGCTGGATACCCCCCGCAATCGCTATGTTCGTTCTGCGTTAGAGTACCTTGTCCCGCTGCTCAGCGACGGCGCGCTGGCTACGCAATGTCGCGCAATGGCTATCATTTTGCGTCGTCGAGGTATCGAAGGCAGTATGCCGAGCAAAGGTGAACTGCCATCAATAGCGCGCTTTGGTCGCCATGATGCGGCGGATAAAGCCATGGTAGATGCCGCGCAGCTGGCTTTTGAATTATGGCTACCAACCCAAACTGCGGGGCACAAACTGTTGCCAACGCCGTCTGACGACCCTTACTGGATGCGTAAGCTGTTCGAGAAAAGTATGGCGGGTTTCTTTCACGTCCATCTTCCTAAGAAAGACTGGACAGTCGCTGCCGGAAAAGAGTTGAAATGGGGAATTACGTCTCACAGCGCAGGGTGCGAAAGTATTTTCCCAACCATGTACTCGGACATCATTCTTGAACACAGGCTGCCTGCACAGCGCGTCATCATCGACACAAAGTTCAATAATATTCTGACCAAAGGCTGGTATCGTGATCGGAGCTTGCGCAGCGGTTATATCTACCAGATGTATACCTATCTGCGTACGCAGGAGAACCGAGCAGACCCGTTATCTCTCCGTTCAGCAGGGTTATTGCTTCATCCTGCCGTCGACGTGATGATCAACGAATTCGTTGAGGTACAGGGGCATAAAATCCACTTTTCCACCGTTGATTTAGCCTCAGATGCCGCCACAATGACCCAGCAATTATTGAACTTAGCGCATGAATGCTGTGGGAAAATTGACGTGAATTGAGTTGTGAAGTGGACGCCTGCATGACAGGCGCCTGCTTCTCTTAGCTCGCCGGAGCCGGGCGCTCCAGCTGCTTATTCTCAGTACGGCTATTTTCTACATGATGCCTGCGCTCCGCCAGCAGCCGACACACTTCCGCATGCTTCTCCTCGGTAAAGGTAAAGCGCGACATAAACACGATTCGGATCAGCGAACCTATCGCGGGCAGCAAACAGATCCCGAAGAACAGCCCCGCCAGCACGCCGTCGCTCTGGGTTTGCGCCTGCGGCACGTAGCCGATCGTCGTCAGAAACACGCCGATGAGCCCGCCGCCCACCGCCACCGACATTTTGCCGGTAAAGGTCTGCCCGGAGAAGGTGATCGCCGCGCAGCGCTTGTTCGTGTGGTATTCCGCGTACTCGATGGTGTCGGCAATCATCGACGAGGTGAGGATGTTGGTCATCATCACGAACAGCGTGCTCAGGCCGAGCAGAATGAACAGCATCGTCACCTGCTGATACCCGACAAACCACATCACCACGCGCACCGCCACGTCCAGCCCGCAGAGGATCATAAACAGCTTCCGCTTCTGCATCCTGCGCGTCAGCATCGGGGCGACCAGGCACAGCACCGCCGCTACGATCCCCATCACGCCAATCGCCATCTGCAGGCTGCCGTCGCCCAGGTTATTGATAAAGAAGTAGATATACAGCCCGCCCGCCACGTTATGAAACACGCAGAAAAAGAACGACAGCAGGACGATAAACAGCGGTTTGTTCTGGCGCAGGTTGTGGAAGGTATCGCGCATCGTCACCTTCTCAGGGCTCGGCGGCACGCGCTCTTTGATCTGCATAAAGCCGTTGAGCATCAGCGGCAGGCCTACCAGCATCATCACCAGCGCCGCCATAAAGTAGCCTTTGTCGCTGCTGTGCTGGGCAAAGAACGCCGCCAGCTTCGGGAAGAAGATGTTGGCGCAGGCAATCCCGGCGTTCACACCGAGCATCGCCGCCGTCACCGCGCGGGTGCGCTGGCCGGAGTCGTTGGTCATCACCGACGACATTGACCAGAACGGGATATCGGAGATGGCGTACAGCGTTCCCCACAGGATGTACGTCACCCCGGCGTAGAGGATTTTGGTGGTCATGTCCGCTTCGATTTTATAAAACGCCAGCAGGGTAACGCCGGTGATCAGCAGCGGAGCAATCAGTAAAAAGTGGCGAAACTTGCCGAACCGGCTGTTAATGGTGTCCATAATGCTGGCAAACAGCGGGTCGTGAACCGCGTCCCACGCGCGGGCAATCAGGAAGATGGTGCTTGCCGCCAGCGCCGAGATCCCCAGCACGTCGGTGTAAAAATAGTTAATAAACGAACCCACTAAACCAAAGCTAAAACACTGACCTAAACCATAGCCAAAATAAGACCACAACTCGCGAGACGGTATTTTCATTGTCATTGCCATAGTGCGTACCTGGTTGCCCGACGGCTCACCGCCGGGTCGTTATTATTAGCCCTGGACGTTCGGGGCGATCTTACGAAGCTTTTGCAGCAGCGCGATTTCAGCGCGCGAGAATGGGATGCCGTTCTCTTCAAACAAGTCGTGGAACCAGAGGCGGCAGTAGTCCGTGGACTCCTTCATCACCACTGGCCACGGCAGCCAGGTCTGGGTTTTACCGCGCACCAGCCCCCACTGATACGGCGCGACCTTCGCCATGTACATCAGCGGAAGCTGCTCTTCGATGGTGCCGCCCACGTGGCGCGCCAGCCATTCGGTGCAGAAGATCGGGCGTCCGAGCGCCTGCAGCTGCTGGATAATCGCCGTCATCCGTCCGGTGTTGGTGTAGGCGTGATAGCTCACCACGTCCGACAGCGCCAGCGCGGTCTGGTCCAGCGGGTGCTGATAAAACGTCTCGCCCTCCTCTTCCGCGGGCAGACGCCACGCGCAGACGGTGAGCGGCTGGGTCGGGTCTTCTTCACGCGCCCAGCGGAACGCCAGCTTCATCAGCTCGTGCGCGCAGGTCTCCAGCTTCTCGTCGTACAGCACTTCTTCCGTGCCGGTCGCGAAAATGCCGCGGTTGCCCGGCTCGTTGTACAGATCCCATAGCAGGACGCGCTTATCCTCGCGGAACTGGCGGACAACGTCGCGGATATAGCATTCAATGTCTGCCCAGCAGTCGGGATCGCACACCTTGTCGCGCCCCGGGCTCGCCGCCGCCTGGCTGTTGTGCTTGCCCGGGACGGGCGGTTTTTGCGGGCCGAGGTACGGCTCGTCGCCGGAGAAGCCGCAGTCGTCCATCAGCGTCAACATGGTGCTGAAGCCGCGAGCGTCGGCAATCGTCAAAAAGCGGTCGATGCGCGCCATTAGCCCGTCGCGGTCGTGCTCCCAGACGATAAACGGCAGGTTGATGCGCAGGGTGTTATAGCCCGCGTCCGCCGCCCAGCCCAGCTCGCGGTCGATGGTGGTGGCATCGAAGGTCTCTTCCTGCCAGATATCGGTCCAGTTTACCGCCGTCGACGGCAGATAGTTAAACCCGCACAGCCAGCCTTTTTGCTCATACCACGCCTGTGCCTGCTCCCTGCTCCACTGCTCTTTCATTACGCGTCCTCTTACTGATAATATTTAGCTAATAAATATTAGTTGCGGGATAAATGCGCAAATCACGGCGTTTAGAAAAGCGACGCCCCTCACAAAGATCGCGCTTCGATGAATGAGAAACGTGATCGACGGCGCTAAAGCGTGCGGTTAGGGTATGATGCGAAGTCGCGAAAGGGAGAGGACGGATGAAGCGAAAAACGAAAGTGACGATGAACGATATTGCGCGGGCGGCGGGCGTGTCGCAGGCGACGGTATCGCTGGTGCTCAACCAGTCCCGCAACATCAAGCTCAGCGACGACACCCGCCAGCGGGTGATAAACATCGCTACCGAGCTCGGCTACGACCGCCTCCCCGCCGTTCACGCTCCGCGCAACCAGGAGGAGATCGCCCTGCTGGTCAGCTCCTTGCAGAGCTTCGACCCGTTTATCGACGCCATCAGCCAGGCGCGGGAAGCGGCGTGGCGCAACGAGACCCTGCTCACCGTCTACGACTACGGCGACGACGTGGAGCTGGCTCTGAACATCATCCGCCAGTTGGACAAGCGCAACTGCATCGGGATTATCCTCGCCTCGCCGGTGACAAACGTCGTCGACATGACGGCGTTTCAGGACTGCACCCGCATTCCACTGGTGCTGCTCAACCAGCGCGACCCCGGCTCGCCGCTGCTGCCGTCGTTTATCCCGGACGACTACGCCAACGCCTTCCAGGTCACCAGACACCTCATCGCCTGCGGGGCCACGCGCATCGCCCACATTACCGGCGAGAGCTGGATGGAGGCCTCCCGCCAGCGCCTGGCGGGCTACCGGGCCGCGCTGCAGCAGGCCGGACTCGCGTGTGACGACGGCCTGGTGCGCCAGACCAACTGGCAGTTCAGCGAGTCCTTTACCGCGACAGCTTCGCTGCTGGAACTGGCCGATCGCCCGGACGCCATTTTCTGCGCCAGCGACTGGCTGGCGATTGGCTGCTATCAGGCGCTGGCGGTGAACGGCGTGCGCATCCCACAGGACATGCTGCTGGCGGGCTACGACGACCAGAAGATTTCCGAGCAGCTCACCCCGCCGCTGACCAGTATCCAGCTGCCCTACAGCGAGCTGGGACGGCTGGCGGTGGAGTACCTGTGCAATCAGGAAGATGCCGCTACGCACGTGACGCTTGCGGGCAGGCTGAAGGTGCGGGCATCAAGCAGTAAATCCTGAGGCGCTTTACCCCCGCGCTAACGCGTGATAGGTTAACCGGATGAACACACGCTCCGCCGTACTCACCATCAAACGCTGGTGGCTGCCTTCTTAAGGGCGGCACGGAGTAGTTTTCCCCATTTTCAGATAGCCGCCGAAAGGCGGCTTTCACGTTTCTAAGACCCCTTTCGGCAACTGCCCATTAAGGAGTCTTTATGAACGCACCCACCATCCTCACCGGCGACCGCCCAACCGGCCCGCTGCATCTCGGCCACTTCGTCGGATCGCTGCGCCAGCGCGTGGCGCTGCAGCAGACGCACAGCCAGTTTGTGCTGATTGCCGACCTGCAGGGGCTGACCGACAACGGCAGCAACCCGCAGAAGATCCGCGACAACATCCCCGAAGTACTCGCCGACTACCTCGCCGCCGGCATCGACCCGAACCTGACCACGATCTGCCTGCAGTCCGCCCTGCCCGCCCTCGCCGAGCTGACGATGCTGTATATGAACATCGTCACCGTTGCCCGCGTGGAGCGTAACCCGACGGTGAAAAACGAGATTGCGCAGAAGGGCTTCGCCCGCTCGCTGCCGGTCGGGTTTATGGCCTACCCCATCAGCCAGGCGGCGGACATCACCGCGTTTAAGGCCGAGTGCGTGCCCGTCGGCGACGACCAGCTGCCGATGATTGAGCAGACCAACGAGATTGTGCACAAGATGAACAGCCTGCTGCCCGCCCCGGTGCTGCGCCACTGCAAAGCGATGCTGAGCGACACCAGCCGCCTGCCCGGCATCGACGGCAGCGCCAAGATGTCGAAATCGCTCGGCAACACGCTGCCCCTTTCGGCCAGCGAAGAGACGATTCATCGTGCGGTCAGCGCCATGTACACCGACCCGAACCACCTGAAGGTGAGCGACCCGGGGCAGATTGAGGGGAACGTGGTGTTTACGTACCTGGACGCGTTTCATCCGGACAAGGAGAAAGTGGCGGCGATGAAGGCGCACTATCAGGCGGGCGGGCTGGGCGACCGGGCGTGCAAGAACGAGCTGGAGGCGTGCCTGCAGGAGCTGATTGCGCCGATGCGGGAGCGTCGGGCGATGTATATGCGGGATAAGGGGGAATTGATGGCGATGCTGAAGCGCGGGACCGAACGGGCGCAGGGGGTGACGCAGGAGACGTTGAGGGAGGTGAAGGTTGGGCTGGGGGTACCGGTGTTTAGTTAAGTTAGGTTTAGCGGTGGAGTGCGTGGGATTGGCATGAAGCCGCTAACTTGATTATTGCGGAAATAAGCGAGGCGCAAAAATTCTTAAATGTATTATTAGCCATTGTTGTTTGTCATTCTGTTGAGAGCAAGATATTCATAGACTCTTTATATTTTTAAACGTCGCGGCAACTGTTATGAGCAAGTTTATTATTTCCATGCTGAATACGTTAATTTGTGTTTTTGTGATTGTGTTATGTCTCATATGCGTGGGCGTCACTGATAACTGGAAAGAATGCACTATAGCTATAATCATCACTTTAGGATGCGCACATTTCATGGCCGTTTTACTGAATCGTGTATTGCCTCATAAGTTATCTATCTTAGAAGGAATACTGGAATTATTGGGAGGACCACTATTAGTTATAGGCGCAATTGTGTGCTTTGATGTATTCGAACCCTGGCCGCTAAAAATCATTGGGATGTTTGCGTGGATTGTTTTGATTTTCTTTGTACCTTCAATAATAAGTCCCAGGCGTTAACTCGGTCTATTAATCAATGTCTACGTCATTTCTTCACCCACGGAATCCAACATAATGTACCCCACTCTTTCGCAGGTCATTGAAGTTGTACGTCAGTCCTCTGGACATCATCGCAAGCGCATTGATGAGAACACCCTAATCGAAGCCGACCTCGATATATGCGGCATGGAGGGCGATGCGCTGATTGAAGACTGCGAGGAAGCGTTTGGCGTTACGCTCGTCACTGAAGAAGATGGCTATGAGAAAACGTTTTCCCTCGCTGAAAACGAGTTTCTTTTTAGCACCGAGGGCATAGATTACTTCGGTATCTGCCGTTTAATTCGCAGGCTACGAGGCATTCCGGAACCTGTGATACGCGATTTAACCGTTGGCGAACTCCATGCTGTACTGGTTAAAACTGTGAAAGACCAAATACATCATGATTGAGTGACTTTTAGCGTAGGGCGGGCATGTGCTCACATGCCCGCGCATACTGGCTTGAAGTTTAAACAGCCTGCCCACTCCCACGCTTAATCACCGGAACATCACCTGTATCATTCAGCGCTCCCGGAAACGTCTTCAGCCACTGCGCGACTTTCTGCTTATTTATATTCACCACGCTCATACCTTCCAGGCATCCCCATAATTCTCTTGTATGCTGTGGCGTAATCACAATGCAGTCTTTCATGGCGCGGATTTTCACGGGCATACCGTCGATAAAGCCCGCACGGGTTAACCAGTCACCGCCCAGCAGAAGATATTTCATGTCTATACGTGCATACAGTTCGCAACAGGCTGCACTGTCCTGCGGCGTTTCGGCGCGGGGATGGACGGGCGCCGCGTTGGGCGGGTTGCCGTGAAGGCGGCGGGCGCTGTTTTTGCGTACCAGCTCGCGGTTTTCAATCATGCCGGTGAAAGCGTCTGATTCTGTTTTGCAAACGGTAAACTCTGGCTTAAAATTCGTCGCAGCCATTTTCAACTCCTTTTCAGTTGCTTGTGGTTAGCGGTATGGGGGTGTTGCAGCACCTTCATATCGCGAATTCTTCTTTAAATTTTCGTTGATACTTCCTTTTGCCGTTCGGCGTAAATTCTGGTGACCATTATACAGGGCTGAATATAAATACAGCGTTTTTGGGTGGGGTAAATTTGGAATTTGCGAGGGGGATTCAGGAAATAGTGTTGTGTGCGGTAAGGTCATGTTTTTGTTGATTGCGGGTTGATTGGTCCGACTTTTGCGAGCATCATCGCAATTATTTACCTTCTACCGTAACGCGATGGCTTCCAGCAAAACTCTCGAACAGGCAATTGCCGACATAACTATCTGGCGCAAAGGCGAACAGCGTGCGCCGCATAAGCCTTTATTGCTTCTGTACGTGCTGGCGAACTACCAGCAGGGGCATGCGCGACTGTTTGATTACGGAACCGAAGTCCACGAGCAGTTGCTGAACCTGTTAGAACGCTTTGGCCCACAGAGGAAAGCGCATTATCCGAATATGCCTTTCTGGCGGCTCAAAGGGGATGGATTTTGGGATCTGAAGAATACTGAGTTCTGTTCGACCACTGGCAGTAAGCAACCGCCTGTTAAAGAACTTGTGGAACATAACGTCGCAGGCGGGTTTGATGAAGAATACTTCGCGCTCCTGAGTAAGAACAAAAACCTGATCGGCTCGCTGGCGCAGCAGATCCTTGAAGCACATTTTCCGGAAAGCATTCAGGAAGAGATCGCAGATGAGATGGGATTTGATATCCGGCAGATCCGTAAGGTTCGCGATCCGTTGTTCCGCCAACAGGTACTGCGCGCGTACAACTATGAGTGCGCCATCTGCGGATTCAACATGCGGCATGATAACGCCTCAGTAGGACTCGAAGCTGCGCACATTAAATGGAAGCAGTTTGGCGGACCGTGTGAGATTCCGAACGGACTGGCACTGTGTGCGATTCATCATAAAGCGTTTGATAAGGGATCGATTGGGCTGGATGAAAGTATGCGGGTGCTGGTGTCTGAGGCGGTGAATGGGGGCGGGATTGTTGGGCGGCTGTTCTGGGATTTTGCCGGGAAGCAGATTGCGCTACCAATGGTGAAAGGGAACTATCCAGGAGAGGGGTTCGTGGAGTGGCATCGGAGAGAGGTGTTTAGAGGATGAGTGCGAAGGCCGGACTCGAATTGCACACAACAGGCTGATATCAACATTGCAAGTGGGTATAAAGCCATACCAGTAGAACACCGATATGGCCTTTAGAGCCTTAAGCAGTTATATCTCCCGTAGTTTAAAATTTCATTTAAAATAACTGCCAAAACAAGATTCTCAATAACAAATTACATTAGTACCATTCTATAGGCTCGCAAGATTGAGTAGCATAGTGTCGCTGTTCCTAACCTTTTAACATTCCCATCTCACACTGTTTCACGAAGGAATTATCGTCATTGTTAGATAAGGAAATGCATCCAAGTGGTAGAATCTCTGGAGATTTAAGCAATAACTCACCATTTTCAGTACGGTCACCAGCAATTCAATCATTTCAAGCAATGACTTCGCCGAATCTTACTGAAAAGACAAAATCAGTAAACTGGCTGTTTTTCCGAAACCTAGTTCACATGATTTTTCGCAAAGTCTTATTGGCTAATGGTACATCAAGCAATTGGCAAGGCCCACCTTGTTCTTTTGAGCTGGCAAGCATAACCCTGTGAGCAGCTCGGCTAGCTCCGAGGTAAACTCGAGAAACATAGCGTCTACGTGCGCCCATGCCCTGATCTTCATTATAATCCGCACTATTAGCATGGATCAGGATCACTGTGTGAAACTGCAGCCCTGCAACAAATTCAGGCATACTAAAGACACATTTACCCTTAGCATATCTTAGTTCTTTGAGGTCATCTCGCGTGGTAATCGGCACGCACTTGTCACGAACACGTGCAGCAATCCGAATTTTATCGAACAATGCTTCATTCAAACAAAGTACAGCTACTTGACTACCACCACCATCGATCTCACGAGCCATACGGACAGCCTGCATGAATACAGTATCGACTAATTTGATGTCGGACTCATGGACAGTTAAAGTCGGAACATCACCATCGTTCTGTTGCGAATCACCTATGTAAGTTGCGTATTCTCCCTCAAGGTCCATCGCAGGAAAAGAAGCATCTAGATCGCTCAGGAAAGCAGTGATCTGGGGGGTCGATCTATAAACTTGTTTGAGTTCTGTTAGAACAGATTCGCCAACCCCAGGATTGCGAAACTTTTCCATTCCGCCGCTTATAGCGACATCATTAGTGCTCTGTTTAATATCATAGGCCATTAGTAATGGCCAACGTCCATTGACCTGTGCTCTATTTTTAAACAAATTGTGAAGCAGCATAGCTTCAGCGCGGGTAAAATAGTGATATTCATCTACAAACACCAAATCAAAGCCATCGCGATCCCGTAGCGCCCCCCACTCGTGAGTGCCAAGGTAACGGTCAAAGTCTGCAACCATTTGATCCATGCTCAGCATCTTCTGAGCCCGCAGCTGCGCCCTATAGATGTCGTGGATTTCTAAGACTACACGACGGTGTGCTTCGGTTGGAAGAACCATTTGCCAAGGCTCTCTAGAGCCACGCGTAGCATAACGATTAGCCTCATGTGTGTCTTTTTTAATAGCTTCCAAATCTAGCACACAAGCAAACTCATTCATAAGTTCGTCAATAAGTGTGGAATCCTCGCCTTGGTTCTGGAGGCGTTTCTGAAAATCAGGGCACTTTGGAAAAAGATCTAATACGATACGAGGATCCTTTAAGGATTGTTCGATGGCCTGTTCAATGAGCATTCGTTGGTATTCGCGCCCATCACGGCCATCGAGTGACAAAGGCATTAAACCCTTTTTCTCGTAACCTAGTTTTTCTTGCGCCAGTTCGTAGATAGTGCCGATCCATAGCCTCGGCTGCCCAGAAGATGTTTTTAGAGTAGCCCAGCGTTCCGTAGGATCCAAGGCCTGAAGCATGCCCCGCACAACCGTATGTGCCAATGCCGAACTGTGAGTCAAGAATGCAAAGGTTTTATCGTCGTCAGTATTGCTATACAGGTCTCGTAAGCACTTAATCACCATTGATTGCGTTTTTCCTGTTCCGGCTGCGCCACGAAGCCTTGCGGGCCGATCATGTAAACGATCAACAAATTCAATTTGCTCACGGTTAAGACGATGCTCATACCATTCCTGTAACGACCCTTCACTTGCCAATCGGACCCCTAAAGATTCAGTCAGCAAAACACCAAAGTTACCAACATTTGGGATGGTCGGGGGCTCTGCTAAGAGAGCATCACAGAGCCCATTCATCGCATGTTGATAAAGGGTATTGTCCTCTGGGACTCGATGTGATTCTTCCGGGGTTGGAGTGATAGCAAAAGCAAAGAGATTACCAGAGCCATCAGGTGATTGGTCAAAGTAGATACGTTGCTTACCATCTCGGGTTGCTTGTGCATAAATCGAGAGCAGAGAACCAGCATGAAAAGGCTGCCACAGGACAGGAATCGCAATATTGCGGTCAAAGTGCCGTAATGCCACTCGGATGATCCGCTCAAAGGTGATAGACGATTTAACAACCTCAGCTTCTTGGGCGAACACAGCAGTGTTGATTACCAGATAGTTATCATCTATGTCTGCATTCTTAGAAAGTAGATAGACTACGTTATCCAACTCCACACGACGCAGACCGTCAGTATTTTGAGGCACTTCAAATTTCTGCAGCCAAGCATCTTCGATGAATGCTCGATCCAGAATGCTAATAGCCTTAGGATCAATGACAAGAGCGGTTATAGTCGTTTTCATTCTCGTGCCTCCATTTCTTTTTGTTTGAAGAATTCTTCAACCATAAGTTCCGTGGCTGTTTCACAGGCAGATTCGAAAGTTGTAGGCATACCGATGCGGGAGAACAAGAATGCCAATTTTTGAGTGATTGAAAAACGAATACTGTCGTTGAGTCTTCCTAAGCGGTGGAAAGCATCAGGTCGATCATCTATCCGCGCATTCTGTTCACTGAAATAAAGTTCATTTGCCAAGATAGTTCCCATTGAACGTAGCATCACTACAAAACCAATACCCGCCTGTTGGGGCAATTCCGGCAGTACAAAATAGTCTTGGAAGCCACCACTGTCCTTGAACGCATTTCGCACAAATTCTTGCTGTCTGGACTCATTGATATTGAAGAATGTCCAAGCTTCTTTTAATCGAGTTAATGCGCTTTGTTTTTCGTCAACACATACCGTCAGCTCTAGACCCTTTAATTCACATAATTGCTTATTATCTGGGGCTGGCACTTGCCCAACAACACTCGCCAAAATTTCTTCAGCAGTTTTGTTTTGCAACCAATGTACTAGAGAATCATGCGTCAAAGCTACTAGGTCAGGATTCTGTTTTCGAATCTGCGCGTTAAGATAATCATAGACAGCTCGTGAACGTTTCTCAGAAAGCTTACGTAATTGCTCACGAGCCCAAGGGCCTTCGACATAAGCGGCCATTGGTAAGATTTCCAGCCAAGTATAGCGTTCGCTAGCTTTCCTTTGCGCAATATCGCAATCAGCAGTGATCACTACGCCCAGTTTCTCAACTTCACCAGTCTTTGAATTTAACTTACGGATGATATCGCCTTGGCGTATCTCTTCTGTTTCTTCGATCTGCGTAAAAAAACCCGTCATGAATTCAATCTCTGAATAAATACTTCAATTCAAATGTAGCCTCAGAATATCATAGTGCGCCTAGTTTGCCCCATAGCAATCTAGGCACACTGTGATCGATACTACATTGTTTAACATACTCATTTTAAAACACTCAAAATAACCATTGCATCAGCAAGTGACATTATCCTATAAGTAGGATGACCAGCCCCCAAGATGAGATACAGCCTTCAGTTAGTAATGTCGGTTTGTTTTTCTTCATCTCTTTTTTAGCCGATCCGTTGCAAATTCAGCTAGAGAATGGCAATCCATCGATGAATGTAGTCGGCACTCGTTTTAATCCTGCCGCCAATTTTTAATCGTTTTCCTTGTATGAACAATATCGCTGACCCGGTGCTCTTTCAGGGCTCCTATCGACATCATCCGTTAAAACTCTTAATAAATCTTGCCCGACTGGATAAGACGCAGCTCCACGCCCTGCTCAAAGGTCTATCGTTCCAGAGTTCTGCAGGTAGATTCAAACCTCTGATCGGTTCTGATCGTCGCCAGATAACCACGAAACAACTCGATACCGTTCAGAATACTCGTGACCTGTACGCCGGAAATCCCGAATGTGGTGGTAACGTTCAGGCACTACTTCGTGAAATCATCTACGCAAGTCAGGAATTTGATCCAATGTCTAATGGCCAGCGCGTCCATAACGAAATTCATCGACTAGGTCTGATTCGGTGCATCCGGACTGAGAAGCGGAAACCGCTCGGTCACTAGCCCTTTACGGCGTCTTCTGCGTTTTACGTTCAATCCTTTAATATGGTAAATGCGGTATACATACTTGTAATTGAGGGGAAGGCCTTCCCTTAACAGTTACTGCCAAATGCTCGAGTAACCAAAACGTCTGCGTTCAAGCACCAGCTAAGTGATAAACTTTGATAAGGGTGCATCAGCAAATGGACAATGAGAGTCATAGTGGCAGATCGACAGGGACAAACCTGTAAACCCGCAGGCACGACATTGGTACAGATTGGTCACATCACACATCAACACTCCGCCTTCCCGCTTCTGGTCTGCCGTCAATACTTTCAACTAGGAGCCACATGAAGCGCCTCCTTAATCAACATGACTTCGGCAAACAGCTTCTTGAGTCGGGCATCCTCTTCTTCAGGCGCCTTAAGCCACTTCATCTCTGGGACTGTGATGCAGCCAAACGTCTTGCGTCAGGTGAAAAAAGTGGCGTATGAAATAACGTGCTTACGGCAGAGTTCGGGTGTTGTTTGAGGCTAACCATAAGCCTCGCTAGTACTCATGTAAGTTCTCAGATGAGCATGCAAAACATGCTCAATTTATCTCAGCCTGGTTAAGAGTCAGAGATTTATAGCAACCACTCTTGGGACTGAGATAAAAACATGGAATAATTATGATCAAGGCCATTGCCCCCCGATGCCTGTGAATGAAGTGATATGGTTCCCGTTTTTCACGTTCAATATTTTCTAGCTGTAAATCAAGAACTGCTTAGAAATTGTCCGTCAGAACGTATGTATCGGTTGAGAAGTGCAAGAGTATCGGGTAAAAAATGACATATTTACGCTATGCTTGGAGCACAAGGCGTAGCAAGTCAGTAGAAAGATGTTTTTTATCAAAAAGATAGAACGCGATCACCATAATGGACATTTTGTGATAATTGGTTTACTGGCAAATTTATAGAGTGATTTTGATGATGAATGGTAAGCCAACGATAGTTGATCTTTTTTGTGGATGTGGTGGTTTTGGACTTGGGGCGGAACTGGCTGGGTTTAGGACCCTTGCAGCTATAGACATAGATGAGACATTACAATCTGCTTATAAATTAAACTTTCCTAATGCAAATGTCGTAAAAGCCGACCTATCTAAATTAGGTGAAAGCGATTGGAAATCGATTCTTAAAAATATTGACAGCATTGATGGGATCATTGGCGGACCACCATGTCAAGGTTACAGCCGAATGGGCGCAGGAGACGTCAATGATAACAGACGCCTCCTTATCATGGACTTTGTAAGACATGTAAATATTCTTTCCCCTAAGTTTTTCGTTATGGAGAATGTTGAGGGGCTATTGGATGCTAAAAATATTGAACAATTACAAAAAGCCATATCGTCAGTGGATAAAAAGTACACAGTTCTAGAACCATTAGTTATAGATGCCTCATTATATGGTGCCCCGACGAAAAGAAAGCGAGTCATCGTAATTGGCTTTGATGGCAAAAAGATAAGTGGAATAACTAAAGAGATATTCTTTTCCTTGAATAACGTCGTTACTGTTCGTGACGCTATTTCCGATATACCAGAACCTATTCAACAGTCTAAAAACCCCGAAGATTTTGGATGGGCACCATATAAAGTTGTTGAACATTTGTCAGAATACGCAAAATTTATGAGAACAGAACCTCCGGAAGGACTTGGTAATCCGGAAGCAATACGTCGTTTGCGCGAAAATGAAGTTTCGGGAAACTTCATTACGGTTCATTCTGAAAATATTCGAAACAGGTATGCATCTATCGAGCCAGGCAAAGCAGATCCTGTTAGTAAATCAAAGAAACTTTGTTGGGATGGTTTATGCCCAACATTAAGAGCTGGCACTGGTGCTGATAAAGGGAGTCATCAGGCCGTTCGTCCACTACATCCCGATTCTGGTCGAGTAATTACAGTTCGGGAAGCTGCACGTTTGCAGGGTTTTCCTGACTGGTTTTGTTTTCATCCTACAAAATGGCACAGCTTTAGAATGATAGGTAACAGCGTTTCACCCATCGTTTCAAAGGCGATTTTGTCAAAGATATTTATTGCGATACAACAGGATTTAATTAAGCTAAGGGCATAATTATGGTTGATATAAATAGCAGTATTCGGAAAGTCGAAATCAATTCAGGTGTTAGTCCTGATTTTATAGAAAAAACATTGACTCAGGATATTACGACCTTAGAGGCCTTGTATGACTTAGTCGATAATGCTATTGATGCAGCAAGAAATCATATTATGGAAGGTGATTTCAATAAAGATGCCTCAGGATTACCAGCGAGCTATGCAGGATATAAAGTACATATAAGGATTGACAAAGATAGCGTTAGAATCATTGATAATTGTTTAGGCATTGATGAGGAAACATTAACTAATACTGCTTTATATACAGCGGCCAATTCAAATCATTCTTATGGCATTGGTTATTATGGCCTTGGCTTGAAAAGAGCATTATTAAAGATGGGTAGTACATACTCGATTGCAGTCGATAATGGACTATCTATATTTAAATGCCAATTTGGTAGCGAACATATAGGTGGCAATAAAAACAAGAAAATTTATGCTAATGAATACCCTTCTCTCAATCGTTTGAAATCATTATTTTCTGTCAGTAGACTCAAGGATGAGATAAAAAACGACCTTCATAATTCATCATGGTTTGAAAATGCAGTGCTTGGTTTTTCTCTAAGATACAGCATATATCTCTCAAAAGGATTTGAAATTATAATTCACAATGTAACAACTCGTTCCTTTGAAAGGATAAAAGGAACAGTTCCTACATTAAGACAAAACGCCCTTCTTCTTCCTCAGCGAGAAATTATCAACATTCATGGAGTAGAAATTTCGATCGAATCGGGAATTCATGGAGATTATACTTTCCCAAAAGAAAAAAATTATTCTTTATCTCTTAACCGAAAACTAACAGATCAATTTGGCATTTATTTTGTTTGCAATGATCGTATTATTGTGGCTGCCAGCACGGCAAAAGAACATGGTTGGGATGCAAAATGGCACTCCGAATACAACGGATTTGTATGTTGGGTACGCTTTATATCTAAAGAACCAAATAAGTTACCATGGAATACCTCAAAAACAGCTCTCCGTGTTGATAGTAGCTTATTTCTCACGGTTAGAGATCGCCTAAAACCTATAGCGGATCGATATAGAGCAGAAATCAAAAGCAGATATCCAAGTAAGACCTCTCCAAAATCTGGTACTTCACCTATGGGAGTAGGAGCTCCGCCTCAAGGACAAACTAAAACTCCTGTTTCTGCCGCCCCTACCCCAGTAACAGCGCTACCAACTCCAGGTTCGACTGCCCCCAAGGTTAAGAAACCAAAGTTACGCCCTTCAGAGCCTCTTCATCGTGATAGAGATATTTTGGTTGACTGGAACTTGTGTTCTGTTTCAGTGCCTAAGTATAGAGAAAAGGAATATGGAATATTTTTTGAGTTATGTAAGTTAAACTCAAAAGATGTACCTATAACATGTGCTGCAATGTTACGTGTTTTTTTGGAAACAACCGTAAAGCAAACATCTATCTCTCTCAATATCAAATGGGAAAACCTGAGCAAAAATACCTTATCTGTCGCAAAAAAACTTTGTGAAGAGGGATATTTGGAAAATATCATTAAAGACCTAATTGGTAAATATGCGACCACAGACGGTGGTATTCTTTCGATAAATAATATTCAGTCATTAGTTCATTCCGTTAAATTCTATCCCAGTCAACCACTAGTGAATACATATTGGTCAGAACTTGAACCTTTTTTATCTGCTTGCTGGAAATATATTAGCGAGGAAGATCTTAAAAAGGAAAATGCTAATACTTCTGTTCAAGGTTAAAATAATAACATTGTTTAATCATCCAGTTTAATTTCTGTAATATGATTTGTTACTGTCATTTCAAATACACACACCGCGTAAAAATACGCGGTTCTTCCATCCTACTCTAATGTATTTCATCGATGTAGATTGAATTAGATTGACTTGAAATCCTTGTGCGATACAGATTTTAGACACAAAAAAAGCCGCCCTTAAGCGACTTTAATTCACATCTTTTGGTGCCGAAGGCCGGACTCGAACCGGCACGTATTTCTACGGTTGATTTTGAATCAACTGCGTCTACCGATTTCGCCACTTCGGCACTGAAGGGGATGCGGAAACGTTGTGGATTATACCTGTCGCGCGCCGCCATGCAAGCGACGACGCGCTAAACTCGCGCTAAGTGCCCAAAAAACCAGCGTCCTTCGTCACTCCAGCTCGGACACCGCCAGCCGAATCACCCCCGCCGCCTTCTGCTCCGGCAGCTTCAGTACCTTCGCCCACATGTCCTGCACCATATCGCAGGAGAGCTTCTCTTTGCCCACCGCGTTCTCCGGCATCTGCAGCAGCTGGATGTCCTCGCCGTATTTATCCGCCAGCGCCTTCATAATCGGGCGGACGGTCGTCACGGCGGCCTCACGCTCGGCCGGAGTCACATTGTGGCTGTTTTTGCCATACGCCGCGCGCATCATGTCGGCGTCGGCCTGCATGCGCCGCGCCATCATCTGTTTATCCAGCACCCGCACCGGGTTAACGCCGCCCTTCACCGCCGGGTAGAGGAAGCGGAAACAGGCGTCGTCGCTCACCTTCTGGATGGCGGCAGTCTGCTCCATGTTGGCCTTCATATAATCCACCACGTTGGCGTCCGGAGCGTGCTGCAGGCGCGACATCTGCAGGCTCAAAATCTGCGGCTGGATGACGTCGATGATGTGCTGTTCAGACTCGCCCATCTTCTGCATGGTGAGGATCTGCTCGCGGATGCGCTGCTGGAACGCGGGTTCCTGCTCTTTAATCACCTGCCAGGCGGGCATCGCGTTGAGGGTGGTGTCTAGCTGCTGTTCGGGGGTTTGCTGCATGCGCTGTTTGTCGAAGTACACCCAGAACGCCACGGCGGCGGCCACGACGATGACGACAACAATACGGATCCACGTTTTATTCATCTCGCATCCTTATCCTTTAGCTATGCCGGTTTACACCGGCACGCCGCTGTGGAAGCGAAACTCGTGGTCCGGTGTTGAGATAAGTGTGGCTTCAATTTCGCCAAAATGCTGCACCCGATGCGAGATATCGTTGTCGCTCACCTGTTGGGCAAGTGTCAGATAGTCCTGATAATGGCGCGCTTCCGAGCGCAGCAGCGAGAGATAGAACTTCTGCAGGTCGTCGTCGAGGAACGGGGCCAGCGCGGCGAAGCGTTCGCAGGAGCGGGCTTCGATATAGGCGCCGCAGATGAGCTTGTCGATCAGCGTCAGCGGCTCGTGGGTGCGCACTTCCTTTAGCATCCCTTTGGCGTAGCGGCTGGCGGTGATTTTGACGTACGGAATGTTGCGCGCCAGCATCGCCTCGCGCACCTGCCAGAAGTGGTGCAGCTCCTCTTTAATCAGCAGCACCATGCTGTCGATGAGCGCCTGGCCCCACGGGTCGTCGGTTTTGGGCATCACGCTTTTGCCAATCTGCCTGTGCAGGGCGATGAAGTCCAGCTCCGGGCCGTCGCGGAAGGTGAACTGTTCGTAGGGTTTGAGCCAGTCGAGCAGCGCGTCGGCACCGCTTTCGTCGGCGACGTATTTACGCACCAGCAGCAGCGCGGTCTGGGCGGCCTTGAGCTCGCACACCATGTGGTCGGTGAGCAGCAGCGGCAGGTTGGCCGGGTCGCGGGCTTTATCAATCCATGCTTGCGGGGTCGGGCACTGGAGGAAGTTGAGTACGGGGGCGAGTATCTGCGGGTAATCCATGGTTCTGCCTTGAAAAAAGCGGTGGCGCGCGCCACCGCCTGAAACGCTTAGTGACGCACGCCGTCGTCGTCTTCGTCGATGAAATCTTCGTCGTCGCCTTCTTCGCCGTCTTCACCGTTCGGATCTTCGAAGTAGGTTCCCCAGCCGTCGTATTCCACTTCAAACTTCTCGGCCAGGTTCATCAGCTGTTCTACCTGCGCGTCAATAAGTTCCGCCTTCAGCGCGCCTTCGCTCAGGATATCGCAGCAGATGACGGTGTCGCCCTCTTCCACTTCCAGCTCTTCCGGCTCGGTCACTTCGTAGCCCAGCTTGAAGGCTTCCACGGCCATTTTTTCCAGCGCGTCGAAATCGTCGGCAGAGAAATGGTGCTCGATGGTGTACAGCGCGTCCGGATCGCTACCGTCTTCCAGCAGTTCTTCAATAATCAGACGCGTCTCTTCGCGTTGCTCTTCCAGGTGTTCCGGGTTTGCCATGGCTCAATCCTCTTTAAAGTGCGGCAGATACTTCTATTTTCACACACGGACGTGTTTGCCTCCACCTTTGTAAGAAAGAATTGTGAAACGGGGTTGCAAATGAATAATTACACATATAAAGTGAATTTTAATTCAATAAGTGGCATTAGCCATGCGAGGATAAAATGTCCGATTTGTACAAGAAACACTTTCTGAAACTGCTCGACTTTACCCCTGCACAGTTCACCTCTCTGCTGACCCTTGCCGCACAGCTCAAGGCCGATAAAAAAAAGGGCCAGGAAGTACAGAAGCTTACCGGTAAAAACATCGCGCTCATCTTCGAAAAAGACTCGACCCGTACACGTTGCTCTTTCGAAGTTGCCGCATTTGACCAGGGCGCGCGCGTCACGTATTTAGGGCCGAGCGGCAGCCAGATTGGGCATAAAGAGTCAATTAAGGACACCGCGCGCGTTCTCGGGCGGATGTACGACGGCATTCAGTACCGCGGCCACGGCCAGGAAGTGGTCGAAACGCTGGCGCAGTACGCGGGCGTGCCGGTGTGGAACGGGCTGACCAACGAGTTCCACCCGACGCAGCTTTTGGCGGACCTGCTGACCATGCAGGAGCACCTGCCGGGCAAGGCATTTAACGAGATGACGCTGGTCTACGCGGGCGACGCGCGCAACAACATGGGCAACTCGATGCTGGAAGCGGCAGCCCTGACCGGGCTGGATCTGCGTCTGGTGGCTCCGAAAGCCTGCTGGCCGGAAGAGAGCCTGGTGGCGGAGTGCAGCGCGCTGGCGGAGAAGCACGGCGGGAAAGTCACCCTGACGGAAGACGTGGCGTCGGGCGTGAAGGGCGCGGACTTTATCTATACCGACGTGTGGGTGTCGATGGGCGAAGCCAAAGAGAAGTGGGCAGAGCGGATTGCGCTGCTGCGCGGGTATCAGGTGAACGCGCAGATGATGGCGCTGACCGGCAACCCGGACGTGAAGTTCCTGCACTGTCTGCCGGCGTTCCATGACGACCAGACCACGCTCGGCAAGCAGATGGCGAAAGAGTTCGATCTGCACGGCGGGATGGAGGTGACGGACGAGGTGTTTGAGTCGGCGGCGAGCATCGTGTTCGACCAGGCGGAAAACCGGATGCATACGATTAAGGCGGTGATGGTGGCGACGCTTGGGGAGTGATGGGGTCCTCTGCGGGCTGGTGCCCTCACCCCGGCCCTCTCCCACAGGGAGAGGGAGATTAACGTCCCCTCTCCCTTTGGGTGAGGGGTAAACGGCCTACATTACTAGCATCTTCACCACAACCTTACGCACCTTCGCCGGCGCCCCTACCGCGCACAGCGGCTTGTGCACTTCGCCCGGGTAGAACACCACAAAATCCCCTTCGCTGAGCACCACGGTTTTCTCCTGCTCGCCTTCCGGCAGGAAGGCGATGTCTTTGTCCGCCAGCCAGTCGGTGTCCGGCGCGCCGTGCGGCAGGGTGCTGAAGGTCATCCCTTCCTGGCCCTTCATAATAATCTGGATATCAAGGTAGCGAGCATGGTACTCGGCGCGGCGCTCGGCGAACGGCTGGGTCATGTCTTCGGAGACCAGATAAAACAGGCTGTTGCCGTTGATGTCATGCTTGCCCAGCGGCGTGGCGTCGGTGACGTGCGCTTTTACGTGCTCGATAGCCTGGCGCAGCTCTTCTGGCAGCCAGGACTGCAGATGGTGGATGTTGCCAATAATCATGATTGAACCCTCGATATAAAACATCGTTTCATTTTTATCTTTTATACGAGAATTCGAACTGCCATACCACCGCTTTTTAAACAAGATTTGCGCAAGCGCATGTTTATCGGAAAAGGTGTTAATCCGCTGTTAATTACCCCCAGGCAATTATGCAGGGGTTATGCATAACCCCAGAAACCGTATATGGTACAAGAAGCGCTAACCTCCTGATCATAAACTCTTATTAACAAAACCTGCTGCCGCTTCACACTTTACTGTTTTGGTAATTTGCTCTAAAAACCCATAATTATTTATTGATTTCCCTTAAGTCAAAAATAGTTAATTACCTTTCATGCATAGCCATTCCCCGCCATTAAATTTATTCTTTTAAATCAGTATCATATCTATATATTTCAAATTATGAAAATCCACAAAACAATAACAACCTCAAATAATGACAACGATTCCTGCTTAACCATTCACCGGGCAATAATATCCAATTAATCATTATCTGATGCGAATCATGCAAATGAAAACAAAGCGGGGATTATCCATTTTCACGTGAGCAACATCACAATACGGATTATTTAACCGCCTAGTATGAATTACGAAATCAATTGAGCTTAGCCGCCATGCATTTAAATACATCACATGGCGCATGCCCTTTTTATTCTGAAAAACAGTTAAAGGAATAATTATGGAAAAGCATTACGTCGGTTCTGAAATTGGTCAATTGCGTAGCGTTATGCTGCACCGCCCAAATTTAAGTCTTAAACGCTTAACGCCGTCAAACTGTCAGGAGCTGCTGTTTGATGACGTGCTCTCGGTTGAGCGGGCGGGTGAGGAGCATGACATCTTCGCAAACACGCTGCGCGAGCAGGGTGTGGAAGTCCTGCTGTTGACCGACCTCCTCACGCAAACGCTTGATATTGCAGAGGCAAAGTCCTGGCTGCTGGATACGCAAATCTCTGACTATCGCCTCGGCCCAACCTTTGCCGGCGACGTGCGCGGCTGGCTGGCGGATATGCCGCACCGGGAACTGGCGCGCAGATTAAGCGGTGGATTAACCTACGGCGAAATTCCGGCGGCCATTACCAATATGGTGGTGGATACCCATACGGCGAATGATTTTATTATGAAGCCGCTGCCGAACCATTTATTTACCCGCGATACCTCCTGCTGGATTTATAACGGCGTCTCTATTAACCCGATGGCAAAAGCTGCGCGCCAGCGTGAAACGAATAACCTGCGGGCAATATATCGCTGGCACCCGGCGTTTGCCGACGGCGATTTTATTAAGTATTTCGGCGACGAGAATATTAATTACGACCACGCCACCTTAGAAGGCGGCGACGTATTAGTGATTGGCCGCGGTGCGGTACTGATCGGCATGTCTGAACGCACGACGCCGCAGGGCGTGGAGTTCCTCGCCAACAGCCTGTTCAAACACCGCCAGGCCGAGCGCGTGATCGCCGTTGAGCTGCCAAAACACCGCTCCTGCATGCACCTCGACACCGTGATGACCCACATCGACGTGGATACCTTCTCCGTCTACCCGGAAGTGGTGCGTAAAGATGCCCAGTGCTGGACGCTCACCCCGGACGGACGCGGCGGCCTGCAGCGCACGCAGGAAACCAACCTGCTGCACGCCATCGAGAAAGCGCTCGGCATTAGCCAGGTGCGGCTGATCACCACCGGCGGCGACGCCTTTGAAGCGGAACGCGAGCAGTGGAACGACGCCAACAACGTGCTGACCCTCCGCCCCGGCGTGGTGATTGGCTACGAGCGCAACGTCTGGACCAACGAGAAGTACGACAAAGCGGGCATCACCGTGCTGCCTATCCCCGGTGACGAGCTCGGACGCGGCCGCGGCGGCGCGCGCTGCATGAGCTGCCCGCTGGAACGCGACGGAATTTAAAGGAGCCATCATGGAACGAAAACCCACTCTGGTTGTGGCCCTTGGCGGCAACGCGCTTCTGAAGCGCGGCGAGCCGCTGGAAGCGGAGGTCCAGCGCCAGAACATCGAGCTGGCCGCCCGCACCATCGCCGGTTTAACAGAGCAGTGGCGCGTGGTGCTGGTGCACGGCAACGGGCCGCAGGTCGGGCTGCTGGCGCTGCAGAACAGCGCTTACGACAAAGTTGCGCCCTACCCGCTGGACGTTCTCGGCGCCGAAAGCCAGGGAATGATTGGCTACATGCTCCAGCAGGCGCTGAAAAACAGCCTGCCGCAGCGCGAGGTGAGCGTCCTGCTCACGCAGGTGGAAGTGGACGCCGCCGATCCGGCCTTCAGCAACCCGACCAAGTACATCGGACCGGTTTATAGCGAAGCGCAGGCGAAAGCGCTGGCCGCGGAAAAAGGCTGGGTGTTTAAGGCCGACGGGAGCTACGTCCGCCGCGTGGTGCCGTCGCCGCAGCCGAAGCGCATCGTCGAGCGCGACGCCATCACGGCGCTGATTCAGCGCGACCACCTGGTGATCTGCAACGGCGGCGGCGGTGTGCCGGTAGTGGAGAACGCCAACGGCTATCGCGGGATTGAGGCGGTGATCGACAAAGACCTCTCCGCCGCCCTGCTGGCGAGGCAGATTGAGGCCGACGCCCTGCTGATCCTGACCGATGCCGACGCGGTGTACCTCGACTGGGGCAAGCCAACCCAGCGCCCGCTGGCGCAGGTGACGCCGGAGCTGCTCAGAGGCATGCAGTTCGATGCCGGATCGATGGGGCCGAAAGTGGCCGCCTGCCGCGAATTTGTTGAGGCCTGCGGCGGCATTGCCGGGATCGGCGCGCTGAATGACGGCGCGGAGATCCTGGCGGGCGAGAAAGGCACGTTGATTCGTAACTAAACCCCCTTTCCCTCACCCTAACCCTCTCCCGGAGGGAGAGGGAATGTAAGCCCCCTCTCCCCGTGGGAGAGGGCCGGGGTGAGGGCATCAGACAGCACAAAATTTAAAAAGGATTTACCCATGACCATCAACCTGAAAAACCGCAACTTCCTGAAACTGCTGGACTACACCCCGGCGGAGATCCAGTACCTGATCGACCTCGCCATCGAGCTGAAGGACGCCAAAAAAGCCGGGCGTGAGAAGCAAACCCTGGTCGGGAAAAACATCGCCCTGATCTTTGAAAAAACCTCCACCCGCACCCGCTGCGCCTTTGAAGTGGGCGCGTTCGACCAGGGCGCGCAGGTCACCTACCTCGGCCCAAGCGGATCGCAGATTGGCCATAAAGAGTCGATGAAAGACACCGCCCGCGTATTAGGCCGTATGTATGACGGCATCGAATACCGCGGCTACGGCCAGGCCATCGTCGAAGAGCTGGGCGAGTACGCGGGCGTGCCGGTGTGGAACGGCCTGACCGACGAGTTCCACCCCACCCAAATCCTCGCCGACCTGATGACCATGCTGGAGCACGCGCCGGGCAAAACCCTGCCGGAGCTGAGCTTTGCCTACCTCGGCGACGCGCGCAACAACATGGGCAACTCGCTGATGGTCGGTGCAGCGAAAATGGGGATGGATATCCGCCTCGTCGCGCCGAAATCCTTCTGGCCGGAGGCCGGGCTGGTTGAGCAGTGCCGCGCCATCGCCAAAGAAACGGGCGCGCGCATCACCCTCACCGACGACGTGGAGGAAGGCGTGCAGGGGACCGATTTCCTCTACACCGACGTGTGGGTCTCCATGGGCGAGCCGAAAGACGCCTGGGCCGAGCGCGTCAGCCTGATGAAACCGTATCAGATTAACGCGCAGGTAATGAAAGCCACCGGCAACCCGAACGTCAAGTTCATGCACTGCCTGCCGGCGTTCCACAACGAGCACACCAAAGTGGGCCGTGAAATCGAGATGGCGTACGGCCTGAAGGGGCTGGAGGTGACGGAAGAGGTCTTCGAATCACCGAACTCCATCGTCTTCGACGAAGCAGAGAACCGCATGCACACCATTAAAGCGGTCATGGTGGCGACACTCGGCGACTAATCACCGCCCGGCGCGCCGCGGGGTGCGCCGGGTTCAGGAGAACATCATGGGCAAGTTCAAGTTTCCCTCCGCTTACACCATTCTCTTTTTTCTGATTGCCGTCGTGGCCGTACTGACGTGGGTTGTACCAGCCGGGCAGTACCATATGGCAATGAACGAGGCGCTCGGTAAAGAAGTACCGGTTGCCGGAACCTACGCGCACGTCGCGGCGCATCCGCAGGGGCTGGTTTCGGTGCTGATGGCGCCGATTGCCGGGCTGTACGATCCGGAATCCGGCCAGGCCGGGGCGATCGACGTGGCGCTGTTTATCCTGATCATCGGGGGATTTCTCGGGATCGTCACCAAAACCGGGGCGATTGACGCCGGGATCGAGCGCGTCACCACGCGCCTTCGCGGCCGCGAGGAGTGGATGATCCCGATCCTGATGGCGCTGTTTGCCGCAGGCGGCACGATTTACGGCATGGCCGAAGAGTCGCTGCCGTTCTACACCCTGCTGGTGCCGGTGATGCTGGCCGCCCGTTTCGATCCGGTTGTTGCCGCCTCCACGGTGCTGCTCGGGGCGGGGATCGGCACCCTCGGCTCCACCATCAACCCGTTCGCCACGGTGATCGCCGCCAACGCCGCCGGGATCCCCTTCACCAACGGCATCGCCCTGCGCGTGGCGCTGCTGGTCATCGGCTGGGTCATCTGCGTGGCGTGGGTGATGCGCTACGCCCGCAAGGTGCGCAAGGATCCGTCCCTGTCGATCGTCGCGGATAAGCAGGAGGAGAACCGCGCCCATTTCCTCGGCGACAGGGGCGAGCAGTCGCTGGAATTTACCCCGGTGCGCAAACTCATCCTGGTGATTTTCGCCCTCGCCTTCGCGGTGATGATCTACGGCGTGGCGGTGCTGGGCTGGTGGATGGCGGAGATCTCGGCGGTGTTTCTCGCCAGCGCGATTATCGTCGGCCTGATTGCCCGCATGAGCGAAGAGGAGCTGACCTCGACGTTTATCAACGGCGCGCGAGATTTGCTGGGCGTCGCGCTGATTATCGGCATCGCGCGCGGTATCGTAGTCATCATGGATAAGGGCATGATTACCCACACCATTTTGCACAGCGCCGAGGGGATGGTTACCGGGTTATCGACGGTGGCATTCATCAACGTGATGTACTGGCTGGAGGTGGTGCTGTCGTTTCTTGTGCCTTCTTCGTCCGGCCTGGCCGTTCTGACGATGCCGATCATGGCGCCCCTTGCCGATTTCGCTAACGTCAACCGCGACCTGGTGGTCACGGCCTACCAGTCGGCGTCCGGCATCGTTAACCTGGTCACTCCCACCTCAGCCGTCGTGATGGGCGGTCTGGCTATCGCCCGCGTGCCCTACGTGCGTTATCTGAAATGGGTTGCGCCGCTGCTGGGCATTCTAACGGTGGTGATTATGGTGGCGTTAAGCCTGGGGGCGATGTTGTAATTTGCCGGATGGCGCTGCGCTTATCCGGCCTACGGATCGGTGCGGTGCCACCGGTTATTTCGGGAACTGATATGGGAACTATGATGGATTACGAAGAGTACTCTCCCAAAGAGCAACTACAGCTGACGGTCTGCCAGCGCCTTATCGCGGAAAAGAGCTATCTCTCCCAGGAAGAGATCCGCCGCGACCTGCAGGAGCGTGGTTTTGAAACCATCAGCCAGTCCACCGTTTCGCGTCTGCTCAAGCTGCTCGGCGTCATAAAAATTCGAAATGCCAAAGGGCTAAAGATTTATTCGTTGAATCCCCAGCTGCGCCCTGCTCCCGATGCCGCGCGTACCGTCTCCGAAATGGTGGTGAGCGTGGAGCACAATAGCGAATTTATCCTTATCCATACGGTTGCCGGATATGGCCGCGCGGTGGCGCGAATTCTGGATTATCACCAGTTACCGGAAATTTTAGGCGTGGTGGCCGGAAGCAGTATCGTCTGGGTCGCCCCCCGGGTCGTGAAGCGCACCGCGCTGGTGCATAAGCAAATTAATTATTTACTCAGAACGCATTAATATTCATAAAGAACCGTTTGCATTGAGTAAAGCGTGCATTAAATCGCTTGATCCGTAAAGCGAGCTGCGTATAATGCGCGACAATTTGCCGGGAGGAAGCATGGTCAAGCGAGTACGACATATCGTCTTACCGCGTCTGAAATCAGACGCTGGCCTGCCGTTTTTCTTCCCGTTGCTAAACCTATTCCCAGAGCCCCTCATTTGAGGGGCTTTTTTTTGCCCGGCGTCAGGAGATAAACATGAATCCGCTTTATCAAAAACACATCATTTCCATAAACGACCTCAGCCGCGAAGAGCTGGAACTGGTTCTGGAAACCGCGGCAAAACTGAAGGCCAATCCGCAACCGGAGCTGCTAAAGCACAAGGTGATTGCGAGCTGCTTCTTCGAAGCCTCTACCCGCACGCGCCTCTCCTTTGAAACCTCCATGCACCGCCTGGGCGCGAGCGTGGTGGGCTTCTCGGACAGCAGCAACACATCGCTCGGCAAAAAAGGCGAGACCCTGGCGGACACCATTTCAGTTATCAGCACCTACGTTGATGCCATTGTGATGCGCCACCCGCAGGAGGGCGCGGCGCGTCTGGCGACCGAGTTTTCCGGCGGCATTCCGGTACTGAACGCCGGTGACGGTGCCAACCAGCACCCGACGCAGACCCTGCTCGACCTCTTCACCATTCAGGAGACGCAGGGCACGCTTGAGAACCTGAACATCGCCATGGTTGGCGACCTGAAGTACGGCCGCACCGTCCACTCCCTGACCCAGGCGCTGGCGAAATTTAACGGCAACCGCTTCTTCTTCATCGCCCCTGACGCGCTGGCGATGCCGCAGTACATCCTCGATATGCTGGACGAGAAAGGCATTGCGTGGAGCCTGCACGCCAGCATCGAAGAGGTGGTGGCTAACGTGGATATTCTCTACATGACCCGCGTGCAGAAAGAGCGTCTGGACCCGTCCGAATACGCCAACGTGAAGGCGCAGTTCGTGCTGCGCGCCAGCGACCTCGAAGGCGCGCGGGCCAACATGAAGGTGCTGCACCCGCTGCCGCGCATCGATGAGATCCACACCGACGTGGATAAAACGCCGCACGCCTGGTACTTCCAGCAGGCCGGAAACGGCATCTTCGCCCGCCAGGCGTTACTGGCACTGGTTCTGAATCGCGAATTGGCACTGTAAGGGGAAACGACAATGACACACGATAACAAACTCCAGGTTGAAGCCATCAAGCGTGGCACCGTGATTGACCACATCCCTGCGCAGGTGGGCTTTAAGCTGCTGACGCTGTTTAAGCTGACCGAAACCGACCAGCGCATCACCATCGGCCTGAACCTGCCGTCGGGCGAGATGGGCCGCAAAGACCTGATCAAAATCGAGAACACCTTCCTGACCGACGAGCAGGTAAACCAGCTGTCGCTGTACGCGCCGGACGCCACCGTTAACCGCATCGACGATTACGACGTGGTGGGCAAATCCCGCCCGAACCTGCCGGACCGCATTGAAAGCGTGCTGGTCTGCCCGAACAGCAACTGCATCAGCCACGCTGAGCCGGTTTCCTCCAGTTTTGCAGTGAAAAAGCGCGCCAATGACATCGCGCTCAAATGCAAATACTGCGAAAAAGAGTTTTCTCATTATGTGGTGCTGGCCAACTAATTGAGGTTGGTAAAGGATCCCGGCCTCCCTATAATGGCCGGGACTCTTAAATCAGCTGTTATTCTGGAGAAATCATGACCAAAGTACTCGCGACGGAAAATGCACCAGCGGCTATCGGCCCATACGTTCAGGGCGTTGATCTGGGCAGCATGATCATCACTTCTGGCCAGATCCCGGTGAACCCAAAAACCGGTGAAGTACCGGCCGACGTGGCGGCACAGGCGCGTCAGTCGCTGGAAAACGTGCAGGCGATCGTAGAATCCGCAGGCCTGAAGGTGGGCGATATCGTGAAAACCACCGTTTTCGTGAAAGATCTGAACGACTTCGCCACCGTTAACGCCACCTACGAAGCCTTCTTCACCGAGCACAACGCCACCTTCCCGGCGCGCTCCTGCGTGGAAGTCGCGCGTCTGCCAAAAGACGTGAAAATTGAAATCGAAGCGATTGCCGTACGTCGCTAATATATTTCAATAAACAGAAGGCAGCTCAGGCTGCCTTTTTTATTTCGGCTATTTTTACTCTCTGGATAAAATGACACGCTACCCGGTCCATTATTAGACTTTCCTCCGCCTAGTAATATTCTCTAATAATGGATGAGTAATGAAACTTTCAAAAATTGCACTTGCCGTCGCGACATTAACCGTTGCGTCTTCCGCACTTGCTCACGGATATATTGAATCTCCGGCCAGCCGCGCCTATATGTGCAAGCTTGGCCAAAATATCGATTGTGGCTCCGTCCAGTACGAACCACAAAGCGTGGAAAAAACCTCCGGCTTCCCGGCAGGCGCTGAGCCAGCAGACGGCCAGCTCGCCAGTGCAGGCATCTCCCAGTATTCTCAGCTGGATAAGCAGAGCCTGAACGCGTGGACGAAAAACCCAATGACGGCAGGCCCTCATCAGTTCGTCTGGCACCATACCGCCCCGCATAAAACCACCAACTGGCGCTATTATATTACTAAACAAAACTGGAACCCAAATAAGCCGCTGACGCGTGACCAGTTTGAATTAACCCCGTTCTGTACCATCAACGGTAATAACCAGGCCCCTGCGGTTACGCAGTCAATGAACTGTAATGTTCCTGAGCGTACCGGCTACCAGGTTATTTATGGCGTGTGGGAAATTGCGGATACGTCAAATAGCTTCTATCAGGCTATCGACGTTGATTTCGGTAATAGCGACAGCGTGACGCCGGACGAAACGCCAGCCGTTGTTTCCCAGTGGAGCAAAACCCTGAGCGGTCAGGTTGCCGGTAATAACCTGAACGCGGGCGATAAGGTGATTGCACGCTTCTTCGACGCCAACGGCGAAGTGACCTCCATGCGTACCGAAATGACCATCGGCTCCGCCGAGCAGGGCGACGCTAACCAGTGGTCTTACGATCTGGCGCAGAAAATCAACGCCGCCCAGAGCGACGTGCGCGTCGGCGTGAAGGATGAGGCGGGTGAAATCAGCCCGGTTCACGGCGCGAACAGCGTCTTCGTGAAAGACGGCAGCACGCTGCAGTCCGTGGCGATTTCCTATGAAGAGCAGAAAGCGGAAGTGAATGAAACCATCGCCGTAACCGATCTGCAGTACAGCAAAATCGAGCATGGCAATGCGACCGTGACCTTCCACGTCAACACCAAAGGCGACGTGAATGTGGAAGCACACGTGATGAACCACCACGGTGCGGAAAAAGGCTACCTGAAGCAGGACATGAACAACGCCAACCAGGACGTGACCATGACCCTGACTGACGTGACGGCGGGCCACCACATGCTGAAATACTACGCGACCAACAAAGACGGCACGATGTTCGCCCAGGACGTGCTGAACCTGATGCTGGAAGGCGATGCCGCCGCGGATAGCACCGGCCACCACGACTTTACCTTCCCGGACAATATCGCGTCCTACAAGGCGGGTACCGTGGTGCTGCAGCCTAAAGACGGTAAGACCTACGAATGTAAGCCTTTCCCGTACAGCGGCTACTGCGTGCAGTACAGCCCAACCGCAAACCAGTATGAGCCAGGCGTTGGCGCACACTGGAAAGAGGCGTGGGTTCTGAAGAACTGAGTTGCCTGATTCCCTCACCCTAACCCTCTCCCATAGGGAGAGGGGACGATTCCACCCTCTCCCCTTTGGGGAGAGGGTCGGGGTGAGGGGTCTTTTATCTACTGATTCCGCGTCGCGCGCAGCAGCGTCTCCAGCGGATACACCGCCGCAATCACCACTTCATCCTTAATTTTCGCCGCGTTATCCAGCTCGCTCTGAATCGATGCGATCTCTTTGTCGTCCAGCGTGCCCTGACGCGCCACCAGATCCGTCAGCCTCAGGCCAATCGAGGCCAGCTTATCCACTTCCTGAATCACCGGCCTGATGGCCTTCAGCTGATAGCTGTTTTCGCTTAGCGCCAGCGCGTCGCTGGTGTTGCTCTGCCAGCGGTTAAAGACGTGACGCAGCGCGTCGGCGCTTTCGGTGTCTTCCGCGTCGCTCACCAGACGGTCGACCCATTTGTTCATCTGCCGCACGGTGGCGCTTTCGGCGTTCAGCGCATCAGCGAACCGGTTGAGCGGCTCGAACTGATGATAATTTCCGGCCTGGAACTTCAGGTGCTGACGGGTGTAATACTGCGCCGGCTCGATGGCCTGGGCGAGGATCTGCAGCGGCAGGGTATCGGCATTGTTAGCAAGGCGCGTTAACTGCACCTGCTGCTGGGTATGCTGCTGTAGCCCGACAGACACCGTCGACCAGCTGTCCATCGCCTGCAGGCGGGTGTACATGTTGTCGACGTCGTTGACGTCCTTCGCCGACCACAGGCGTTCCGCCACCGCGAAGGCGCGCGGCCACAGGCGGATATCCAGCACCGGCGCGACCACGTTCTCTGCCCACAGCGCGGCTTCTCCGCCGAGCAGGTTTGCCTCGTTCGCGGTTTCCGGCACCACCGGCGGCGTGCCTTTTGGCACCTCGTCCAGGCGCGTGCCGCTGATGGGGTAGCGGGCGTTGCCCACCAGGAAATAGCCGCTCAGCCTGTCGTTATCAACGGAAACCACCGGGCGCGTTTCGCCCATCCAGGTATCAACGGTAAACGTGACCTGATTGTCATCGCGCCATTCAATATCCTGCACCGCACGGCGGGACTTCCCGGCAAAATCAATAAACCCGCGCCAGCCCGCATCGCCTTTTACCAGCGTGAAGCTTCCTTCCACCGGCTTGCCCTTCAGGCGCGGCATGGAGAAGGCCCAGCTCTGGGCGCTGTCGGTGTCCGCTATCACGTCCACGCCGTTCAGCCCCTGCGGCACGATTTCGTTGCGATAGTGATAGGCGGTGGACTGGGGCTGGTCGAGATAGAAGCCCGTCGAAAGAATCCCTTTGTAGCCGTTCTGCGCCACCTGCCCCAGCGCGTCCTGCCCCTGCCAGGACTGGATCAGAATGCTTTTTGGCAGATCCGGGTGGTAGATTTCGTCCCAGCCGACCATCTGCCGGTGGTGCTTCTCGAGGATCGTCTCCAGCTTGCGGTTGAAATACGCCTGCAGCGCGTGGCTGTCCGCCAGCCTGTTATCGCGCATGAAATTCTGGATCGCGGCATTCGCTTTCCACTGGCTGTCGTCCACCTCATCGCCGCCGATGTGCAGATACGGATCGGGGAAGATCGCCGCCAGTTCGCTGACCATCGCGTCGGCAAAGGCGTAGGTTGCGTCTTTGGTCGGATCCAGCACCGGCTTCAGCACGCCCCAGTGGCGCTCCATTTCATAAGGCCCCGGCGCGCTCATCAGCTCCGGATAGGCCACGGCAATCGCCGAGGCGTGGCCCGGCATGTCGATCTCCGGCACCACGCGAATGCCGCGCTCGGTGGCGTAACGCACAACCTCGCGCATCTGCTCAGGCGTGTAGAACAGCCCGTCGCTGGCAAGCTGGGTCAGCTTAGGGTAGCGCTTCGAGCTGAAGCGCCAGCCCTGATCGTCGGTCAAATGCCAGTGCAGGACGTTAAGCTTAGCGGCGGCCATGCCGTCGATCTGACGTTTGATATCCGGCAGCGGGATAAAGTGGCGTGCCGAATCAAGCAGCAGCCCGCGCCACGGGAAGCGCGGTGAATCTTCAATGGTGACCCACGGCAGCGAGGTATTTTCAGCTCCGTTCTGCATCAGCTGGAGCAGCGTTTCCATGGCGCGCAGCGCGCCGAAGCGGGTGTTGGCGGAGATATCGACGCCGTTGGCGTCCACCGTGAACCTATAGCTTTCATCGCTGTCCGGCAGCGGCTGCGGTTTTACCTTTTTGGCAACGGCGATGCGGATGGTCGGTTTGTCTGGTTTTTCGGCCTGGGGCTGAAGCGTCCAGCCGGTTTGCAGCGCGATGCGCTGGCGCAGGCGGTTGACGGCGTCACCGAGGTCATCACCGCTGACGCTGACGGAAATTTTATTGTCGATAACCAGCGCGCCCTGCGTCGTCGGGCGCTCGACCTTCGCAGGCCAGGGCATTAAGGGGAGATCGCCTGCCGGAGCGGCAAACGCAGACGCGCCGAGCATCAGCCCGGCGGTTAAGAGGCTGTACCGTAACATGAATGTTCCTTATCTGACGGGCCAAAAAATGGCAAAACATTCTGTTAACATGCGCTCAATTTGTCGTCAAGCGATTGCGCCGACGGAGATCACAGGTTGTTGAATTTGGGAGGAAAGCCAGTCCCCTCACCCCGGCCCTCTCCCTTCCAGGGAGAGGGTTAGGGTGAGGGTAAAAAACTTACTGCCACCCATACCGGCGCGCATAGACTCCTTTCACCATCTGCGTCAGCACCATGTAGCCCGCGAGGATCGCCACCAGCCACGGGAAGTAGCTCAGCGGCAGCGCCTGAAGCTGCAGGTAGCCAGCCAGCGGCGAGAACGGCAGCGCGATACCCAGCGCCATCACAATGCCCGTCATGATAATCAGCGGCCACGCCGCGCGGCTCTGGATGAACGGAATGCGGCGGGTGCGGATCATGTGCACAATCAGCGTCTGCGACAGCAGGCCGACCACGAACCAGCCGGACTGGAACAGCGTCTGGTGTTCAGGCGTGTTGGCGTGGAACACGAACCACATCAGGCAGAAGGTCAGAATGTCGAAGATGGAGCTGATCGGGCCGAAGAACAGCATAAAGCGGCCAAGATCGGAGGGGTTCCAGCGCTGCGGCTTCTGGATCTGCTCGTCATCTACGTTATCAAACGGGATAGCAACCTGAGAGACATCGTACATCAGGTTCTGGATCAGCAGATGCAGCGGCAGCATCGGCAGGAACGGCAGAAACGCGCTTGCCACCAGCACGCTGAAGACGTTACCGAAGTTGGAGCTGGCGGTCATTTTGATGTACTTAAGCATGTTGGCGAAGGTGCGGCGGCCTTCGATCACGCCCTCCTCCAGCACCATCAGGCTCTTTTCCAGCAGGATGATATCCGCCGCCTCGCGGGCGATGTCCACCGCGCCGTCGACGGAGATACCAATATCCGCCGCACGCAGCGCGGGCGCGTCGTTGATACCGTCGCCCATAAAGCCCACCACGTGCCCTTCGCGACGCAGCAGCGTGACGATGCGCTCTTTGTGCATCGGCGTCAGGCGGGCAAACAATGTGGTGTGCAGCGCCAGTTTCGCCAGCGCGTCGTCGGAGAGGTGCTCAATGTCGCTCCCCACCACCACGTCGCCCGCGTCCAGCCCCACTTCGTGGCACACTTTAGCCGCCACCAGCTCGCTGTCGCCGGTGAGGATCTTGACGGTAATACCGCTCGCCTTCAGCGCCTTCAGCGCCGGCGCGGTGGTCTCTTTCGGCGGATCGAGGAATGCGATGTAACCTTCGAGGATCAAATCGGATTCATCGATACGCTGGTAGTCCCCTTCACGCGCGGGCAGGAACTTGCTGGCGACAGCCACCACGCGCAGCCCCTGACGGTTCAGGTTATCGGTGACGCGCTTGATGCGGCGCAGCATGGTGTCGTCCAGCGGTACGATCTCGCCGTTATGGCGCACCTGCGTGGAAACGTTGAGGATCTCCTGCAGCGCCCCTTTGCAGATCAGCTGATGAACCTCTTCCTGCTCGCTCACCACCACCGACATGCGGCGACGCTCGAAGTCGAACGGGATTTCGTCCACCTTCTGCCAGCGGCCGGAGAGCGTGCGGGCAGACTCTTCATCCACCCCTTCCAGCACCGCGACGTCGAGCAGGTTTTTTAGCCCGGTCTGGTAGTGGCTGTTCAGCCACGCGGTGTGCAGCACGCGATCGCTGGGTTTACCGGCAATATCGGTGTGGTTCTCCAGTACGATTTTATCCTGCGTCAGGGTGCCGGTTTTATCGGTGCAGAGGATGTCCATCGCGCCAAAGTTCTGGATAGCGTCGAGGTGCTTGACGATCACTTTCTGCTTAGAGAGCTTAACCGCCCCGCGCGCCAGCGTGGAGGTCACAATCATCGGCAGCATTTCCGGCGTTAAGCCAACGGCCACGGAGAGCGCGAACAGCGCCGCTTCCCACCAGTCGCCCTTGGTGTAGCCGTTGATCAGCAGGACGATCGGCGTCATGACCATCATAAAGCGGATCAGCAGCATGCTGACGCGGCCAATCCCTTTCTGGAAGGCGTTCGGCTCGCTTTCCTGCTCCGTCACGCGCCCGGCAAGCTGTCCAAACCAGGTGTTGCCGCCCGTGGCGGTCACAATCGCCTGCGCCGTGCCGCTGACCACCGTGGTGCCCATAAAGCACAGGGTGTCACACTCGAGCGGGTTCATCTGCTGCGGGTCGCGGCTGCGCGCCACCTTCTCAACGGGCAGAGATTCCCCGGTCAGCGAGGCCTGGGCCACAAACAGATCGCGCGCCTGGACGATGCGTAAATCCGCCGGGATCATGTCCCCCGCCGCCAGCTTCACCAGATCGCCCGGCACCAGCTGGTCGATAGGCAGCTCAACCCAGGCGTTTTCGCCGAGGTCGTTAATCACGCGCGAGACGGTTGCCGTGTTGCTGACCATCGCCTTCAGGGCATCCGCCGCCCTGGTGGAGCGCGCTTCCTGAATAAAGTTCAGCAGCGTGGAAATACCCACCATCAGGGCAATAACGCCTGCGGCAAACAGATCTTCGGTGGCGTAGGAGATGATGCCCAGCACCGTCAGCAGCAGGTTGAACGGGTTGCGGTAGCAGAGCCACAGGTGTACCCACCACGGAGACGGTTTCTGCGCAGGGATCTGGTTATCGCCGTGCACGGCGCGGATTTTTTCCACCTCTGCCGCGTTCAGCCCTTCCGGGTGACCGCCAAAGGCGCGCCAGACTTCGTTTTCATCCATCGCCGCCGCGTTCAGGCAGCGCTCGGTCAGGGAAGCGGGGATCGCCGCCCCCGCGATGTTTTTAGCGTTTGGCAGCGGGTCGCGCTGGACAAGACGGTGCGGCAGGTGGCGGCTCAGCAGGGCCTGCAGCTGCCGGGTGATATTTTTAAACATAGGCATTCCTCCGCATCCGCAGGGGCGGACGCAGTTTTTCCTGCAGGCAGGGCAAAGCCGTACCTGTCAGGCACTTAATTTTTCAAGCAGGAACGTTTAAGACGCTACTGCCTCACGCCGGTGAGACAGCAAAAAGGCTGGCTTACCGTAAAGAACGTTTTCTCCCGTTCAGGAGAGGTGTGGGATCGGGATCCATGTGGCCTCCGGTAAGTAAAAAGTAGGGTGTCGCCGCGCAGTATAGGGATTTAACCATACCGTTCGTGGCGATTCGGGCGGTATGATAACCCCACGCAAATAAACCGAACGTAAACCAGACTTTGCCCATAGCGAATTCGCGCTGTGGGGTTAGGCTCAATTGACCATTTTGTCGTTGTTACAGGGAATACAGCATGCAGAACCGCCTTACGATTAAAGACATCGCGCGCTTGAGCGGCGTGGGGAAATCAACCGTCTCGCGCGTCCTGAACAACGAAAGCGGCGTCAGCGAACGCACGCGCGAGCGCGTCGAGGCGGTCATGAATCAGCACGGTTTTTCCCCTTCCCGCTCCGCGCGCGCCATGCGTGGGCAGAGTGACAAGGTGGTGGCCATTATTGTCTCGCGTCTGGATTCCCTCTCGGAAAATCTTGCCGTGCAGACCATGCTGCCTGCGTTTTACGAGCAGGGCTATGACCCGATCATGATGGAGAGCCAGTTCTCGACGCAGATGGTGGAAGAGCATCTGGGCATGCTGCAGCGCCGCAACATCGACGGCGTGGTGCTGTTTGGTTTTACCGGCATTAAAGACGAGATGCTCAAACCCTGGCAGCCGTCGCTGGTGCTGCTGGCGCGCGATGCGCCGGGGTTTGCCTCCGTCTGTTATGACGACGAAGGGGCAATTATTACCCTGATGCAGCGCCTTTACGATAAGGGCCATCGCCACATCAGCTATCTGGGCGTGCCGCACGCGGACGTCACCACCGGCAAGCGGCGTCACGAGGCCTATCTGGCATTTTGCAAAAAGCACAATCTCTCCGCCGTGGCCTCCCTGCCGGGGCTGGGCATGAAGCAGGGCTATGAGCAGGTCGCCAGCGTGTTGACCCCGCAGACCACCGCGCTGGTCTGCGCTACGGATACCCTTGCCCTTGGCGCCAGCAAATATCTGCAGGAGCAGCGCATCGATAACCTGCAGGTGGCGAGCGTCGGCAGCACGCCGCTGATGAAGTTCCTGCACCCGGAAATTATCACCGTTGACCCGGGCTACGCCGAGTCCGGAAGACAGGCCGCCGCGCAGCTGATTGAGCAGATCAACGGCCGCGCTGAGCCGCGTCAGATCGTCATCCCAGCCCACCTTTCTTAAACCCCGCTAAGCGGTTTATTGTGATCTTCGCCCGATTTCGGGAACGTTCCCATTTTCGCCGTCACGCTGAAGGAGTAGGCTTGCGCTCAGGTCATTACCCCCTCAACATCAGTCATGAGGTTTCATGATGAGTAAAGTTAAACAAGCCGATATCGATCGGTTGATCGTCCTGGTGGGCGGGCGCGAAAACATCGCAACCGTTAGCCACTGCATTACCCGCCTGCGCTTCGTGCTGAACGATCCGTCAAAAGCGGATCCGAAAGCCATTGAAGAGCTTTCCATGGTTAAAGGCTGCTTCACCAACGCCGGGCAGTTCCAGGTGGTGATTGGTACCGAAGTGGGCGATTACTATCAGGCTCTGCTGGCGACAACCGGTCACTCCTCCGCCGATAAAGAGCAGGCGAAGAAGGCCGCGCGCCAGAATATGAAGTGGCACGAGCAGCTGATTTCCCACTTCGCGGAGATCTTCTTCCCGCTGCTGCCGGCGCTGATCAGCGGGGGCTTGATTTTAGGCTTCCGTAACGTCATCGGCGATGTGCCGATGAGCGACGGCAAAACGCTGGCGCAGATGTACCCGGCGCTGCAAAGCATCTACGACTTCCTGTGGCTGATTGGCGAAGCGATCTTCTTCTATCTGCCGGTCGGGATCTGCTGGTCCGCGGTGCGCAAGATGGGCGGTACGCCGATTCTGGGTATCGTGCTGGGCGTTACGCTGGTCTCTCCGCAGTTAATGAACGCTTACTTACTTGGTCAACAGGTGCCTGAGGTATGGAACTTCGGCCTGTTTACCATCGCCAAAGTGGGCTATCAGGCGCAGGTGATCCCGGCGCTGCTGGCCGGCCTGGCGCTCGGCTTTATTGAAACCCGCCTGAAACGCATCGTGCCGGATTACCTCTATCTGGTGGTGGTGCCGGTCTGCTCGCTGATTCTGGCGGTGTTCCTGGCGCACGCCTTTATCGGTCCGTTTGGCCGCATGATCGGCGACGGCGTGGCCTTCGCGGTGCGTCACCTGATGACCGGCAGCTTCGCGCCAATCGGTGCCGCGCTGTTCGGCTTCCTGTACGCCCCGCTGGTCATTACCGGCGTGCACCAGACCACGCTGGCGATTGATATGCAGATGATCCAGAGCCTCGGTGGGACCCCCGTCTGGCCTATCATCGCGCTGTCTAACATTGCCCAGGCGTCTGCGGTCACCGGCATCATCATCATGAGCCGCAAGCACAACGAACGTGAAATATCGGTTCCGGCCGCCATCTCCGCCTACCTCGGCGTGACCGAACCGGCGATGTACGGTATCAACCTGAAGTACCGCTTCCCGATGCTCTGCGCGATGATCGGCTCCGGTCTGGCGGGCTTGCTGTGCGGCCTCTACGGCGTAATGGCGAACGGGATTGGCGTTGGCGGCCTGCCGGGCATCCTCTCCATCCAGCCCGCCTTCTGGCAGGTGTTTGCCCTGGCGATGGCCATCGCGATTATCGTCCCAATGGCGCTCACCACCGTGGTTTACCAGCGCAAGTTCCGTCAGGGCACGCTGCAGATTGTTTAAATCCTTCTTTCGGGGCGCAGTTGCGCCCCTTCGCATTTGCAGGAACACACTATGAATACCCTTCCTCACTGGTGGCAGAACGGCGTCATCTATCAGATCTACCCAAAGAGTTTCCAGGACACCACCGGGCGCGGCACCGGCGATCTGCGCGGCGTAACGCGGCGCCTGGACTACCTGAAAACACTCGGCATCGACGCCATCTGGCTGACGCCGTTTTACATCTCCCCGCAGGTGGATAACGGTTACGACGTCGCAAACTACACCGCCATCGACCCGGCCTACGGCACGCTGGACGACTTCGACGAGCTGGTTGCCGAGGCGCACGCGCGCGGCATTCGCATCGTGCTGGATATGGTGTTTAACCACACCTCAACGCAGCACGCCTGGTTCCGCGAGTCGCTGAACAAAGAGAGCCCGTACCGCCAGTTCTATATCTGGCGCGACGGCACGCCGGAGCAGCTTCCAAACAACTGGCGATCGAAATTCGGCGGCAACGCCTGGCGCTGGCACGCCGAGAGCGAGCAGTACTATCTGCACCTGTTTGCGCCAGAGCAGGCGGACCTCAACTGGGAAAATCCGGACGTGCGCGCCGAGCTGAAAAAAGTGTGCGAATTCTGGGCCGATCGCGGCGTGGACGGATTACGTCTCGACGTGATTAACCTCATCTCTAAAGAGCAGGATTTCCCGGACGACAACATCGGCGACGGCCGCCGCTTTTACACCGACGGGCCGCGGGTGCATGAATACCTGCAGGAGATGAGCCGCGATGTTTTCACCCCGCGCAGCCTGATGACGGTGGGCGAAATGTCCTCGACCTCGCTGGCCAATTGTCAGCAGTACGCGGCTCTCGACGGCAGCGAGCTGTCGATGACCTTTAACTTCCACCACCTGAAGGTAGATTACCCGGGCGGCGAAAAGTGGACGAAGGCGAAGCCGGACTTCGTGGCGCTGAAAACCCTCTTCAGCCACTGGCAGCAGGGCATGCACAACAGGGCGTGGAACGCGCTGTTCTGGTGTAACCACGACCAGCCGCGCATTGTGTCGCGTTTTGGTGACGAAGGCGAATACCGCGTTCAGGCCGCGAAGATGCTCTGCATGGTGCTGCACGGCATGCAGGGCACGCCGTATATCTACCAGGGCGAAGAGCTGGGCATGACCAACCCGCACTTCAGCCGCATTACCGACTATCGCGACGTAGAGAGCCTGAACATGTTTGCCGAACTGCGGGCGAACGGTCGCGATCCGGACGAACTACTGGCGATCCTGGCAAGTAAATCCCGCGATAACGGACGCACGCCAATGCAGTGGGACGCGTCGCACAACGCGGGCTTTACCGAGGGCGAGCCGTGGATCGGCGTCTGCGATAATTACGAAACGGTGAACGCCCGCGCGGCGCTTGACGACCCGGACTCCGTGTTTTACACCTATCAGTCGCTGATTAGCCTGCGCAAAACGCTGCCGGTGCTGACGTGGGGTGATTATCAGGATCTGCTTCCTGAGCACGCGTCCCTGTGGTGCTACCGCCGCCAGTGGCAGGGGCAAACCCTGATTGTGGTGGCGAACCTGAGCCATAACCCGCAGGAATGGCAATCAGACCTTCTCAGCGGCGAGGCACGGGCGGTGATGAGCAACTACCCGGCACCACACACTACGACGCTACGTCCGTTTGAAGCGGTCTGGTGGTTGCAGCAGTAAGGTTCCTGCCGGGCGCCTTCCCGCGCCCGGCTTATTTTGCTGTTTTTGTTGAATAATTAATCAGTTTTTTCTCTCACGCCTTTACAAATGCTGTAGCGCCCGCCGTTTGTACTCTCGCCTTTTTACTTTGTTCTGCATCAATAAAATCGCAAACATGTTTGATGCAAATCACTATATGTAGCACTTAAAATGCCTTCCAACCCAACATGTTGTATTTATCGTCTACTATTCCAACAACAAGACGGCGACTCAGCTCTCCGGAATTGTGGATAACACGCGTTGGGAACGCGGGAAGTCTCTGGCCTGGCTGATAATAGCCCCGGTGAATACTTCTCCGCCTCTGTGGATAACCTGTTTTTAAAATGGAGTGATCATGACACCGCATGTGATGAAACGTGATGGCTGTAAAGTGCCGTTTAAATCAGAGCGCATCAAAGAAGCCATTCTGCGTGCAGCTAAAGCAGCGGGAGTCGATGACGCAGATTACTGCGCCACCGTCGCAGAAATCGTTAGCAGCCAGATGAATGAACGCAGCCAGGTGGATATCAACGATATCCAGACCGCGGTTGAGAACCAGCTGATGTCTGGCCCGTACAAGCAGCTGGCGCGCGCCTATATTGAGTACCGCCACGATCGTGACGTCCAGCGTGAGAAACGCGGCCGCCTGAACCAGGAAATTCGCGGTTTGGTCGAACAGACCAACTCGTCGCTGCTCAATGAAAACGCCAACAAAGACAGTAAGGTGATCCCAACCCAGCGCGACCTGCTGGCCGGTATCGTGGCCAAGCACTATGCCCGTCAGCACCTGCTGCCGCGCGACGTAGTGTCCGCGCACGAACGCGGTGAAATCCACTATCACGATCTCGACTACTCGCCGTTCTTCCCGATGTTCAACTGCATGCTCATCGACCTGAAAGGCATGCTGACCCACGGGTTTAAAATGGGTAACGCCGAGATTGAACCGCCAAAATCAATCTCCACCGCCACCGCCGTCACCGCGCAGATTATCGCCCAGGTCGCGAGCCACATTTACGGCGGCACCACCATCAACCGCATTGATGAAGTGCTGGCACCGTTCGTGACCGAAAGCTTTAACAAGCACCGCAAAACGGCGGAAGAGTGGCAGATCCCTGACGCCGACGGCTACGCGCACTCCCGCACCGAGAAAGAGTGCTACGACGCCTTCCAGTCGCTGGAATACGAAGTAAATACGCTGCATACCGCTAACGGCCAGACGCCGTTTGTGACCTTCGGGTTTGGCCTGGGCACCAGCTGGCAATCCCGTCTGATCCAACAGTCCATCCTGCGCAACCGTATTTCCGGCCTCGGCAAAAACCGCAAAACCGCGGTGTTCCCGAAGCTGGTGTTCGCCATCCGCGACGGCCTGAACCACAAGTTTGGCGATCCGAACTACGACATCAAACAGCTGGCGCTGGAGTGCGCGAGCAAGCGCATGTATCCGGATATCCTGAACTACGATCAGGTCGTCAAAGTCACCGGTTCGTTTAAAACGCCTATGGGCTGCCGCAGCTTCCTCGGCGTGTATGAAGATGAAAACGGCGAGCAGATCCACGACGGGCGCAACAACCTGGGCGTGATCAGCCTGAACCTGCCGCGCATCGCGCTGGAAGCCAAAGGCAATGAGGCCGAATTCTGGAAACTGCTGGATGAACGCCTGCAGCTGGCGCGTAAGGCGCTGATGACCCGCATTGCCCGTCTGGAAGGGGTGAAGGCCCGCGTCGCGCCCATCCTCTATATGGAAGGGGCCTGCGGCGTGCGTCTGAAAGCGGACGATGACGTGTCCGAGATCTTCAAAAACGGCCGCGCGTCGATTTCGCTGGGCTATATCGGCATTCACGAAACCATCAACGCGCTGTTTGGCGACAAGCACGTGTACGACAGCGAGGCCCTGCGTGAGAAAGGCGTGGCGATTGTTCAGCGCCTGCGCGACGCGGTTGACCAGTGGAAAGACGAAACCGGCTACGGCTTTAGCCTCTACAGCACGCCGAGCGAGAACCTGTGCGATCGCTTCTGCCGCCTTGACGCCGCCGAGTTCGGCATCGTGGAAGGCGTGACCGACAAAGGCTACTACACCAACAGCTTCCACCTCGACGTCGAGAAGAAGGTGAACCCGTACGACAAGATCGACTTCGAAGCGGCCTATCCGCCGATCGCCAGCGGCGGCTTCATCTGCTACGGCGAGTACCCGAACATCCAGCACAACCTGAAGGCGCTGGAAGACGTGTGGGATTACAGCTACCAGCACGTGCCGTATTACGGGACCAACACGCCAATCGACGAGTGCTACGAGTGCGGCTTTACCGGTGAGTTTGAGTGTACCAGCAAAGGCTTTACCTGCCCGAAATGCGGCAACCACGACGCGGCCCGCGTCTCCGTGACCCGCCGCGTGTGCGGCTATCTCGGCAGCCCGGACGCGCGTCCGTTTAACGCCGGCAAGCAGGAAGAGGTGAAGCGCCGCGTGAAGCATCTGGGGAATGGGCAGATCGGGTAACCCTCTGCCGCATTTATGCCCGGTGGCGCTACGCTTACCGGGCCTACAATCCGCATTCACACTGTAGGCCGGGTAAGCGCAGCGCCACCCGGCTTGGTTATCCGCTATGAACTTTCATCAATACTACCCCGTCGACATCGTCAACGGTCCCGGCACCCGCTGCACCCTGTTTGTTTCAGGCTGCGTCCACGAATGCCCCGGCTGCTACAACAAAAGCACCTGGCGCTTAAATTCCGGCATGCCGTTTACCGCTGAGATGGAAGACAAGATCGTCAACGACCTGAACGACACGCGCATCAAACGCCAGGGGATCTCACTTTCCGGTGGCGACCCCCTGCACCCGCAAAACGTGCCGGATATCCTGAAGCTGGTGAAGCGCATTCGGGCAGAGTGTATGGGAAAAGATATCTGGGTCTGGACAGGCTATAGGCTGGAAGAGCTGAACGCGCAGCAAAGGGAAGTGGTGGATCTGATTAACGTCCTGGTCGACGGCAAGTTCGTGCAGGATTTAAAAGACCCGGCGCTTATCTGGCGCGGCAGCAGCAACCAGGTTGTGCATCATCTGCGTTGATTGAAGGCGGATATCCGCATCCGCCCTTACCTCAAAACCGGCTCACACTCTCCATTGCCACCGCCTTAAACTCGGCAAAATCTCCGCAGCTACAGAGCCGCGACATCGCCCGTTCACGCAGGAAGGTGACGAAAATATCGTAGATCGCCATCGCCTCTTCGTACTCGCTCTTGCTGATGGCGAGCAGGAAAATAACGTGCGCGGTTTCATCGCCCCACTGAATGCCCTGCGGGGCCAGCACCGTGTAGACCACCGTTTTCTGCGCTAAAAGGCCGAGGGAGTGCGGCAGCGCAATACCGTCGCCGAGCATGGTGCTGACGATGGCTTCACGCTCGATAACCGAATCCAGGAACTCCGCGCCGACAAACCCTTCGCCTTCGAGCTGCTCGCACAGCTCGCGAAACAGCGTTTGCTGGTCAACGGCCGTGTCGAGAATGCGGAAATGGGCCGCGTCGAAGTATTTATCCAGCATCCACGGACGGGTGCGGTCCACCAGCACCAGTTTGCCAATCTGCTCTAACTGATAGTCGGTCGGGAACGGGGCGATCGTTACCACCGGCTTAGACTTTTCGCTCACGCGGGCGGTGGCGATCACGAAGTCTTCGCCGATAGAGTCGGCCAATTCGTACTCGCGCAGGGTGAGGGTTCGCGTCACCTCGATCTGCGGATATTTACGCTGCAGTACCGCCTCGATCATGCGCACCATTGCATTACCGGCGTCGCACACCAGCAGCACGCGCGGCTGGCGCTGGTAGCCAATGTTGTAGTGGCGCTCCAGCCCGACGCCGATATGCAGCACCAGGAAGCCAATCTCGTTTTCGCTGATCACATAGGGCGTGTATTTTCCCCAGCTCGACACCGCCGCCAGGGTCATATCCCAGGCCATCGGGTAGTGCTGCTTGATGTTATCCAGCAGCGGGTTGGGGATCATAATTTGATACCGCACGCGGGTGATCATGGTTTTGATGTGCGTGAGCAGGTCCGCGTGCAGCTGCTCGTCGCTGAGCAGGTTGTAGTTATAGTGGGTGTTGATATAGCGCAGGATGTAGTTGACCAGCGCCTCGTCGTCGTCGGCATTGATGGCGCTCGGGGCAATCTCCTGGATCTGCCGCGCCGCAATATGCACGCACAGCCAGCTCTCCTCCGAAGGCGACAGCGCTTTGCCCGCCAGCTGCTGAATGGTGACGGCGATATCCTTCGCCGCCTCGCGGACGTTCTCCTCCACGTCTTCGGCGTGGAATTCCGGCAGCGGATAGCCCTCGCTGATGCGACGCACCGACACCGCGCAGTACAGACGCAGGAACAGCTCGCCTTCGTCGGTCAGGCGAATATGATGGCGCGTCAGCGCCTCGTGCAGCACGGGCACCATCTGTTCCGCGACGCCCGCATTCAGCGCAACGTCCGTCACCAGCGGGTTCAGGCTGTCCTGCTGCGCCAGCTCCCAGAGGAGGTCGGTAAGGCAGGCGCGGGTCGCCATTTCGCTGCCAAACAGCTTCATGCCGTGGCGCGGACGGGTTTCCAGCGTCAGGTGATAGCGATGGAACCACTCGCGCACTTCCACCATATCGCTTTGCAGCGTGGCGCGGCTGACGAACCACTCGTCCGCCAGATCTTCCAGCTTGAGGGAAAATGCCGAAGTGAGAAAACGCACCACCAGATAGTGCACGCGCTCCGGACCGGTTCGGGGAATGCGCAGCGCGCGCGGGTGGGATGCCTGCAGTTGCTGATAACGTTCAGCATCGTCAATTTTGAGCTGATAGCCATTGCCGCGGCTGAGAATAAACTGCGCGCCGTGGCTTGCCAGCAGCGCGTTCAGGGCGGTGATATCAGCACGGACGGTTCGCGTGGAGACCGACAGCCGCTGCGCCAGCTCGTCCTGCGGCAGCGTCTCGTTTTGCAACAGGTCGAAAAGTTGCGCTAAACGTTGGTTCGGGAATCGCACGTCGTTGTCCTCTTACTGCTTAGGGTGAAATGACCATCTGGGATGGGCTGCCGACCGGGGTATAGTCCGGTTCGAAGCTGAGTTTGCCGTCCTGCGCCACGCGAAAACGGGTGATGTTGTCGCTGCGCTGATTCATGACGTACAGCCAGCGTCCCTGTTTATCGAGCGTCAGGGTGCGCGGGTAATCACCCCGCGTCCACACATCGTCCTGATGCGTCAGCGTGCCATCCGCCGTTACGGTAAAGTGCCCGATGCTGTTATGCAAACGGTTCGCCACATACAGCTGTTTACCGTCGGCGCTTAATACCAGCCCGGCGGCAAAACTGGTGCCTTTGTAACCTTCCGGCAGGGCCGAGAGCGTTTTGCCCTCTTTCAGCGTGCCGTTTGCCGTCACGGCATAATGGGTCAGCGTAGATGCCTCTTCGTTAATCAGCCACAGGGCATCCCCTTTTGGCGTGAAGACGAAGTGACGCGGCCCGGCCCCTTTCGAGGAGGCGCTGATAAACGGCGGATCGTTCGGAATAAGCTTTCCTGTTCGATCGTCAAAACGGTACTGGTAAATACGATCCAGCCCCAGATCGGTAGAAAACACGTATTTCCCGCTCGGATCGGCGGCGATCATGTGCGCATGCGGGCCGTTGTGATCGCTGATGGCAAAGCTGCCCTCCGCAGCCGCTTCTGGCTTAGCCGCACCCGGCTCGCCCCGATCCTGATGTTTATCCGTGGCGTCACCCAGGCTGCCGTCTGCCTTGACCGGCAAAACGGCAATCGATCCGCTGACGTAGTTCGCCACCAGCAGGTGCTTGCCGTTCGGCGTCAGGGAAAGATACACCGGCCCCGCACCGCCGGATGCCACCTGATTTAGCTCGCTCAGCTCACCGTTATCCTCCACGCGCAGCGCCTGCACCACGCCCTGCTCCACTTCACTTGCCAGATACAGCGTTTTGCCGTCGTGCGAGGCGGCCAGCTGCGCGGCGTTCGGCAGCGTGCTGACCAGCGTTTTATTCGCCAGCGCGCCGCTTTGCGGGTCGATGGTGAAGCGGTACAGTCCTTCGCCGTTGGGATTGTAGGTGCCCACCCAGGCGTACTGGGTTTGAGCGATAGCGGAGGTAGCAAGTAAAGAGAGTGAAGCGACGAGCAGGTTACGGGTGTGCATGGTGGCTCCTTTGGGTTTGTGCGGTTTGTTTCCCCTCACCCCAGCCCTCTCCCAAAGGGAGAGGGGGTAAAAGTTCCCTCTCCCTTTGGGAGAGGGTTAGGGTGAGGGGCAGGTTCTACTTCACCAGCTTCTTCGTCATCGCAAGCAGCGTGCGCACGTCTTCCGGGCGCGTGTCGCCGCTGGCTTTGTCGATGATTGAACTGTAGATATGCGGGATGATTTTGCTTACGCCCGCGTCGAGGGCGATCTGCAGGATCTCCTCATAGTTCTCCAGATCGATACCGCCCGTTGGCTCCAGCCAGAAGTCGTGACGGGCGCAGGCTTCCGCTACCGCTTTGTACTCGTCGCGGCACTTGAGGCCGCCCATCGGGAAGTACTTGATGGAGCTGCCGCCGAAATCTTTCAGCAGGGCAATCGCGGTTTCAACCGGCACGATACCGTCCGGGGCCATGCTACTCAGCGGGCCGGTGGAGATTTTGACCATCCCGACGGTGCCGGTCGGGGAGACCAGACCGTTGACCACGGATTCATTCTGTCCCAGCAGCGCGCGGCTGGTGGCTACGCCGGTGAAAACCTGGTTGACGTGCTGCGGCTGTACCTGGCGGGAGATTTCGCTCACCATCGCCGACTGGTTCGGATCCCCCGCGCCGAGGCCTACGGAGAGCGCATTATCAATCAGCGCCGCGTATTCGCGCATATCCGCAACCGCGCTCGCCACGTCCGGGTAATTTTTGGAGAGCACGCCCACCAGCACATGACCTTCCGCCGCCTCGTAAATGGCGCTGGCGTTGGCCTTTGAGCCAGCCAGCACGTTCAGGCAGACGCGGTCACGGTAAAAGTTGGGGGTCAGTTTCATGCTTTTTTCTCCTGTCCTAACACTTCGCTAATGCGGCGGTACACGATGTTCAGCTGGTCAGCATTCACGCTGCGCACGTCCGCTTCGATAATCCCTTCGTTGGCCTTGTAGCCACGGAAGTAAATGGCGTATTCGCCCTGCTTCAGCTTCGCCACCAGGTCACCGGTGCCGACGCCCGTTGTGGCTTCATCAAACTTAATCTCGGTGCGGGCGATATCGCGACCCGCGCTGTCCCAGACCACGCGCGCCGTCACGCCGTTCAGGGTGTTGAGCGCGTCGATAAACGGCGTCATCTTCGCCACCATCTCGGCACCGCTCTCTTTTGTGGCCGTCAGGTAGTGTTCGATGGCGCAGGTCAGGCCGAGAATGCCCTCTTTGCCTACCTTCATGGCGCGACCAATGCCCGCCGTCTGGCGTTTTACCCACTCTACGTATTGAGTTTTGCCGATCACCAGCCCGCTGGTTGGCCCTTCAATCGCCTTCGCGCCGCTGTAGATCACCAGATCCGCGCCGGAGCGGTAGTACGCGTGCAGATCTTCTTCCGCCGCTGCATCGACGATCAGCGGGAGATCGTGCTTGCGCGCCACGACCGCCGCCTGCTCGACGCTGAGCATGCTTTTCTGTACGCAGTGATGCGATTTGATGTAGAGGATCGCCGCGGTGCGCGGGCCGATCGCCGCCGCCAGCTGATCGGCAGAGCATTCGTTGGCGTAGCCCGCCTCCACCAGCCTGCCGCCGCCCAGCGCCACCATGGTGCCCACCGGCGCGCCAAAGTTCACGTTGTGGCCTTTCGGCAGGACGATTTCGTTATTCTCGATTGGAGTGACGTGCAGGTTTTCCAGCAGCCAGTCGCTGTCCTTCACCAGTACCGCCGCCACCGACTGGGCAATGCCCGCCGACGCGCAGGAGACAACCGTAGCCCCTTCCACATCCAGCAGCTTCGCGATGTATTCACCGGTTTTATTCACCAGATCCTTCATCTCGAAATACTCATTCATACCGTCCATTGCCGCCTGCACCACTTCCGGGCGCGGCGTGGAGACGCCCAGCGCCGTCATGCGGCCGGAGGTGTTGATCACCTGCTTTAAGTTGTACTTCTCATAAATCGAAGGCATGTTCCGTGCTCCCTTGTTCGGTCATGTAGCCCTTGCCCGCGCGGATCGCGGCAAGCGGTACCAGAATGTGTTCAGCCTGCAGGCTGTCGTTTTCGGCATCCGTCAGCACCGTCGGCTGGCGCTTGAGCGTGAACAGCGTCAGGTCGCCGTCGAGACCCGGCTGAATGCGGCCCTTGCGCGCCAGGCGCAGGCCGTCGGCGGCGTTCGCGGTCACGCAGTCAATCACCTGCGGCAGCGACATGCCGATGGCGAGGAATTTTGACATCACGCTTGCCAGCGAGCCCACCGGGCCGTTGATGCGGTTGCGGCAGTAGATATCCGAGCTGATGGTGTGCGGCAGAATGCCCATCGCGATGGCGCGTTTCGCCACTTCAAAGCTGAAGCTCGCCGTGCCGTGCCCGACGTCCAGGCGCACGCCGCGCTTCAGGGCGGAGGTGATGGAGGCGCGCAGCTCGCCGGAGGGCGTCAGAATGCGGTTGGGCTTGCCGTTGTAGCAGTGGGTGATGATGTCGCCGGAGCTCAGCAGTTCAGCAATTTCGTCGAGGTTCGGCGGGTTGTTGCCAATGTGCACCATCAGCGGCAGGTCGCCGTTCTCTTTCTGAATGGCCTTGGCGCGCTCCAGCGGCGTGATGCCGTTTTCACCGACCACGCTGCTGCTCATGCGCGCCTTCAGTCCGACGATAAAATCAGGGTGGCGCGTCACCGCCTGCTTCACCGCGTCGGCGTCAATGTTCGCCATGTTGGCCAGCTCGTTCTGGGCAATCAGCCCCACGCGGGAGATGTTCAGCAGGGCAAAGACCTCGGTAGAGGCTTTGCGGGTGATTTCGTAGAAATCGTCCACGTCGTCGGCGCCGGTGCTGCCCGCGTCCACCACGGTGGTGACGCCGGTGGCAATGCCCACGCTGTCCGGTTCGTCGTGGTAAATCGGGGAATTCGGGTAGCAGTGAACGTGGGAGTCAATCCAGCCTGCGCTGACGAATACGTCGCCGTTCAGCTCAACCGTTTTATGCGCGGGGGCGTCAATGTCGCCCAGCGCCGCGATCTTCCCGTCCTGAATGGCGATATCGGTCAGGGTATCGTCGGCAAGGCGCGCACGGCGCAGGAGTAAATCAAACATGAGGATCTCCTGATAAGACGGGCGCCTGAGCGCCCGCGGGTATTAAAGGGCGACCGGGAACAGCCAGCCCAACAGCATTGCACCGAGGATCGCACCGCCGGTAATCGGCTTCTGCCAGATGTAGAACAGCAGTGCGCCCAGCAGGGAACCGACGCCGATTGGAATGGAGGCGGTCATGGCGCTGAGGATAATCAACGGCCCGAGGAAGCGGCCGGAGGCGTTACCCGCGCCCATCATCACGTCTGCACCGTAGGTAGAGTTGCTCTGGTTGATGGTGAACTTACGCGCCAGGATGATGACGTAGCCAATCGCCAGGCCAATCACCAGGCCGGTGATCAGCGCGGCAATGAAGTTGGTCACCGGGAACATAATGCCCGCGCCCAGCAGCAGCGCCGGAACGCCGAGGCCCACGCCGGTCTGGATGGCGCCGCCGATATCAAGAATACCCACCAGAGACCCTTCGATAATACGAGCGAACAGGAAGCTCGCGCCGAACGCCGCCACCGCGCCGTAGACGCCGGTATCCATCCCCGCTTTCAGCATCGCCACGAAGGCCACTTCGTTAAACGCGCCGATGCCGTAGAGGTAGTACATGTGCGTCCCGGCGAAGACGCCGGAGGAGAGCAGGCCAACGAAGATCGGGAACGACCAGTCGGCATACCAAAAACCTTTATTCTGTTCCATGTAGAGGCTCCTGTTATTTACCGCTGAGCGAGTTGTGGATCATGTCGAGCCAGTTCGGCACCGTCAGATGGAAGGATTCGATCATTTTCATGTCGAAGCCGCGGAAGAAACCGCTCAGCACGAACAGGGCAACAATGGCCACCATCATCACCTTGGTGACGTGATTCCAGCCGCTCTCTTCGACGCCTTTACCGATCAGAATACCCAGCACCAGGCCCGGCACGGCGTTACCCATGATCAGCTGCGCTGCGCCGCCGAACACGGTGGCCCAGAAGCCCGATTTTTTACCCGCGTCGATAGCCGCCAGCCAGAAGATCACCGGCATCACGGTGTTGACCAGCAGGTTAGCCGCCGGTACCAGCACCTTGACGGCGGTGACCTGAAGCGCAGCCGGAACGGAGGAGGCGGTCAGGTTCAGGAAGGTGACGACAACCATGCCAATCACGCCGCAGGCAATCGCCATTTTGCGGGGATCGTGCAGCGTTTCGCCGACGTTACGGTTTTTAACCATCAGTGCAGCAGCACCCCAGTTAGGGATGATGCGGTGGTCAACGTCCTGTGTGAAGGCACCTGCGGCCACGGATGAGGCCCAGGCGTTAAAGAAGAAGCCTAACCCAAAGGAGAAGTGAGATGCCGGATCCCCTTCGCAGGAGTTCAGCTCCCCCAACGTACGAAACGCGCCCATACCCTGAGTGGTAGGCGCATGAAACATGCGTGCAGCCCCGGCCCCCACACCGACGCCAACCAGGCCGCCAATGATGAGCGATTTTATTAATATAATTAAGAACATCAGTCTGCCCTTTTATGAATAATCAGCGTTGCGTGACGAAATCCACCTGGTCGAGATTGATGGCGGTCACGTTGACGGTCACATCCAGCTCCACGCTGTAGGTGCGTCTTTCCCGGCGCAAAAAGAAGAACAGAAAAGCTTCTTTGCGCACCGCTTCTTGCGCCTGAACAACCTGCACATCCTGTGGCTCAATACGCAGTAAGATATGCGGTGAGGCTTTCATCACCGCGGCCTGTACGTGGTTGAGCGCGTCGGCAAAGGCGCGCGCTTTAGCGTCGCCTTTTCCCTTCACTCTCACCGTGGTCGTGAACTGTTCTTTCATGCTTATGCGCCGTATTTCTTCTGCCACGCCTGTACCAGACGCTCGCCCAGCTCTTCTTTATCCATAAAGCCGAAGCCCAGCACGTTGCAGCCTTCGTTGATGGCGGTCACGCCCTCTTCCACGGAACGCATGCCGTATTTGGCCTTGTAGCCATATTTGGTTTGCGCCGTGATGGCACCCGCGCCGCCGCTGCCGCAGAAGGAGATACCAAAGGTGGCGTTTTCCGCCTTCATCATGTCGCCCAGCTTCATGTCTGCGGCCATGCCCGGTACGACAACCGCGCGCCCGCCCGCTTTTTCCACACCGGCTGCCACTTTCTGACCTTTGCCCAGGCGATCGCCAATCACGACTGTAATCTGTTCCATGTGTTGCTCCTTAAAGGTTGTCTTTCGCGACTTCAAAGTGAACGGAGAGCAGCCAGGCTTCTTCATCAGGAAGGTTGCCAAACTGCGCTACCACTTCACGGGCAAGTTGCATTGAATCTGGTGAAATTTCGTCGAACAGCTCCGCTTCAACCTCCGGCAGCGGCTCGCCGGTCACGGACCGGTGCGCCATCGCGCGAACGTGGGAGGTCAGCATCTGCTCCTGCACTGCGTTAGGGATGATGTCGTGCCGGGCCAGCAGGGCATAAACCTGCTGCAGCATGGTTTTAGCGAGCTGCTCTGTGTGCAGCGCCTGTTCCCCAACGTCGTTCATTACCGCTCCGTTAATCACTGGTCTTACCCCGTTAATGGCTCTGGAATAAAACTAACGTTGCAGGGGAATTGTTTGTAGCGAGTTGTTTTCCACTTCGAAGTGGAAAGGCGAGCAGCAGCAGTGATCTGTGCCACATAAATGCGGTGAATCTGGATAAATCGCTGTATTTACGTGATGAATGTCACGCTATTAAGCGGGCGTTAACAGGTAAGTGGAGTGGAAAAGATTACGAGCAGGCTCGTAGAAATGTGATGTGGATAAGGTTTTCTTATGGGGATTCGCTAGAGTGGCTGCGGGTGCTTGAGACTGACCGTCTCATGCATGGGACGGAAAGTGGAAAGCCCCTACCTGAATTTAAATCAGGGCGGGGCCGTAAACGACACGTCTGACCGTGGAGTTCGCTACCTCGCCCGCTTTACAGCAAGGAGGCATCCATGAAACGCCAAAACCCAGGCACTGGAGTTTTGATGATTATTGCTTTGACAATAATCATCTTAACGCTGGTGACGCGGAAAACACTGTGCGAGATCAGTTTTCGAAACGATTCTTTTGCAGTGACAGCGAGGATGGATTGTCGCTCCGGAAAGTAGGGAGCAAGCATGCGGGGGTACAAAGCGTGCCCCCGCACACGGAGAAAGGACGTACAGCTCAGGCACCCAATTAACGGTAATTTTTGTGGTAGGTATTGCGGGTGGCGACAAACTGATCGGCCGCCGCCTGGGCTTCCTTCACTTTGCCTTCGTTAGCCAGCTTCAGCGCACCGTCAATCTGGCCGACCAGCACGTCAAAGCCGTGGCGGTAGTCTTTCATCTCGGCGCTGTCTGCCGCTTTGCTTTCCAGCTTCGGCGGGGTCGCTTTTTGCGCGTCCAGTGCCGCTTCGCGCATTTTGGTCAGTGCGTCTTTCATGTCCGCCGCACTGTCCGTTTTCTGCACTACCTTCAGGTTTTCACTGAGGATGTCCATGTTGTCTTCAAGATCGGCGGCAAACGCAGACGAGCCAAGAACCAGCGTTGAAGCCGCGACGATCGCTAACAGGTGTTTACGCATTGCTCACTTCCTTTTTTATTATTAACAAAACGCTCTCTTTACTGACCCGCAATTTTCATCTCGGGCAGAAGTACAGAACCACACTGTATATTGCTACGTGTTTCAATATCGTTACCGACCGTAACGATGTTGCGCCACATGTCCTTCAGGTTGCCGGCGATGGTGATTTCGCTCACCGGATACTGAATTTCGCCGTTTTCAACCCAGAAGCCCGCCGCGCCGCGCGAGTAGTCGCCGGTAATGCCGCTTACGCCCTGGCCCATCAGTTCGGTTACGACCAGACCGGTGCCCATCTTTTTCAGCATCTGCTCAAAGCTCAGGCCCTGCCCTTCGATGCGCCAGTTGTGGATCCCGCCCGCGTGCCCGGTGCTTTTCAGCCCCAGCTTGCGCGCAGAGTAGTTGGTCAACAGCCACTGGGTCAGCACGCCGTCTTTGATGATGTCACGACGTTCGGTGCGCACGCCTTCGCTGTCGAACGGCGTAGAGGCCAGCCCTTTCAGCAGGTGTGGATGCTCTTCAATGGTCAGCCATTCCGGCAGGATCTGCTTGCCCAGCGAGTCGAGCAGGAAGGTCGATTTACGGTACACCGAGCCGCCCGCGATCGCGCCGACCAGATGACCAAACAGGCCGGTTGCCACTTCATTGGCAAAAATCACCGGGGCCTTCATGGTGGAGAGTTTGCGCGGCGACAGGCGCGACAGGGTGCGCTCGGCACACTCTTTACCTACCCACTCCGGAGACTGCAAATCCCCCAGCGCGCGGCCAATCGTATACGCGTAGTCACGCTCCATGTCGCCGTTCTCTTCGGCGATCACGCAGCTGGAGAGCGAGTGGCGGGTTGAGCAGTAGCCCTGCAGCATGCCGTGGCTGTTGCCGAACACTTTAATGCCGTAGTGGCTGTTAAAGCTGCCGCCTTCGGTATTAGTGATGCGCTTATCGGCCTGCAGGGAAGCCTGCTCGGCACGCGCCGCCATCTCAATCGCTTCGTCCGGCGTCACTTCTGCCGGGTGGAAAAGATCGAGATCCGGGGCGTCGAAGGCCAGCAGATCTTTATCCGCTACGCCTGCGTAAGGATCCGGGGAGGTGTAACGGGCGATATCCAGCGCCGCCTGCACCGTACGGGCAATGGCATCCGGGCTGAGATCGGTCGATGACGCACTGCCTTTGCGATTCTGGTGATACACCGTGATCCCCAGCGCGCCATCGCTGTTGAATTCGACATTCTCCACTTCGCCATAGCGGGTGCTCACGCTGATGCCGGTGGTTTTGCTGACCGCCACTTCGGCGCCATCTGATTTTTCTGAAGCAAGCATCAGCGCGGTGGAGACGGCTTCTTCCAGAATCTTACGCTGCGCTTCAACTTGTGAGGTTACTTTCATCGCAAATGCCATACTGTAAGAGAGAGTTATCTGAAGTCTAACAGAGAACCGTTTTTCAGTGCGCGTCTTAACTGGTAACATTAGCCTCTTTTTTTAAGGAGCCTGACATGACTAAGCAGCCCGAAGACTGGCTCGACGACGTTCCCGGTGATGACATCGAAGACGAAGATGATGAGATCATCTGGGTCAGTAAAAGTGAAATTAAACGTGACGCCGAAGAGTTAAAACAGCTTGGTGCGGAACTGGTAGAACTGGGTAAAAACGCGCTGGATAAAATCCCGCTCGAACAGGATCTGCGTGATGCCATTGAACTGGCACAGAAAATCAAAAAAGAAGGCCGTCGTCGCCAGCTTCAGCTTATCGGTAAAATGCTGCGTCAGCGTGACGTTGAACCGATCCGCCAGGCACTGGACAAGCTGAAAAACCGCCACAACCAGCAGGTTGCGTTTTTCCATAAGCTTGAGCAGATCCGCGATCGTCTGATTGAAAAAGGCGATGATGCCGTACCTGAAGTGCTGAACCTGTGGCCGGATGCCGACCGTCAGCAGCTGCGTTCTCTGATCCGCAACGCGAAGAAAGAGAAAGAAGGGAATAAGCCGCCGAAGTCTGCGCGCCTGATTTTCCAGTATCTGCGCGAGCTGTCTGAGCAGGACGAGTAATCCGTTCCCCTCACCCCGGCCCTCTCCCCAGAGGGGCGAGGGAGAAAACACGGGAAAGTAGGCCCGGTAAGCGCTAGCGCCACCGGGTTTTTTTTTACTCTGCGGCCGCTTCCGCTTTCTTCGCCAGACCGTCCAGCAGCTTTTGATGGATGCCACCGAACCCGCCGTTGCTCATCACCAGAATATGGTCACCGGGCTGCGCGGTTTTCACCACCATATCTGCCAGGGCATCAACGTCTGCACTCCAGTGCGCAGGCTGAATACAGGCGTCGGCGACTTCCGCCACCTGCCACGGAATATGCTGCGGCTGCAGCAGGAAGACTTCATCGGCACGCCCTAAGGACGGTGCGAGGTCGTCTTTGCAGATGCCCATCTTCATGGTGTTTGAGCGCGGCTCCAGCACCGCAAGAATGCGGGCAGTGCCGCCCACTTTACCGCGCAGGGCGGCAAGCGTCGCCAGAATCGCCGTTGGGTGATGGGCAAAATCGTCATATACCGTCACGCCATTCGCTTCACCGCGCAGCTCCAGACGGCGGCGGGCGTTAATGAACGATCCCAGCGCATTGGCCGCATCCGCAGGCAGCACGCCCACGTGACGCGCGGCGGCAATTGCCATCAGGCCGTTGTGCATGTTGTGCTCGCCCACCAGGCCCCACTTCACCTCGCCCACTTTTTCACCGTCGAGCAGCACTTCCCACTCGGAAGCATCCGCGTTGAGCTTTTTCGCCTGCCAGTGGCCCTGCTCGCCCACCAGCTCCTGCTCGCTCCAGCAGCCCATTGCCATGGTCTGCTTCAGGTTGATGTCGTTCTCCGGCAGGATGATACGGCCCTGCCCCGGCACGATGCGCACCAGGTGGTGGAACTGCTTCTGAATCGCTTTCAGGTCGTCAAAGATATCCGCATGATCGAACTCAAGGTTGTTGAGGATCAGCGTGCGCGGGCAGTAGTGGACAAACTTGGAGCGCTTGTCGAAGAACGCGCAGTCGTACTCATCGGCTTCGATCACGAAGAACGGGCTGTCGCCCAGGCGTGCAGAAACATCGAAATTACCCGGTACGCCGCCGATGACGAAGCCCGGCTTGTAGCCACAGGCTTCGAGGATCCAGGTGGCCATCCCGGCGGTGGTGGTTTTACCATGCGTACCCGCAACGGCGACAACCCAGCGGTCGCGCAGCACGAAATCATGCAGCCACTGTGGGCCAGACATGAACGGAATATTGCGTTCCAGTACCGCCTCAACGCACGGGTTGCCGCGGGTCATGGCGTTGCCGATGATCACCAGGTCTGGCTCCGGATCCAGCTGGCTGGCGTCATATCCCTGAATCAGAGAGATCCCCTGCTTCTCCAGAAGCGTGCTCATCGGCGGATACACATTGGCGTCCGAACCTGTCACTTCATGGCCCAGCGAGCGCGCCAGCATTGCCAGCCCGCCCATGAAAGTGCCACAAATCCCCAATATATGAATGCGCATACGTCACTATCCTTCTTCAATGTGGCGCACATTTTACTCACATGTCAGCGGGTGTGAAACGCATTTCAGGAAATTCCGTATTCTGCTGGCGCGATTCACCTCTGCGCTAATATTTGAATGTTTGTTAAGATTGTTGGACATCAACCGCTTTACTCAACATAAGATGCAGGGAAAGTGTTATGAAAACGTTAGGTGAATTTATTGTCGAAAAGCAGCACGAGTTCTCTCATGCTACCGGTGAGCTCACTGCTTTGCTGTCGGCAATAAAGCTGGGCGCTAAGATCATCCACCGCGATATCAACAAGGCCGGTCTGGTCGATATCCTGGGTGCCAGCGGTGCCGAGAACGTTCAGGGTGAGGTTCAGCAAAAACTCGACCTGTTCGCCAATGAAAAATTGAAAGCTGCACTGCGCGCGCGCGACATCGTTGCGGGTATCGCCTCTGAAGAAGAAGATGAAATCGTCGTTTTCGAAGGGTGTGAACACGCAAAATACGTTGTTCTGATGGACCCTCTCGATGGCTCCTCCAACATCGACGTGAACGTCTCTGTTGGCACCATTTTCTCTATTTACCGCCGCGTCACGCCGGTAGGTACGCCGGTCACGGAGGAGGATTTCCTCCAGCCGGGCAGCCAGCAGGTGGCAGCGGGATACGTCGTGTATGGCTCCTCGACCATGCTGGTCTATACCACCGGCTGCGGCGTCCACGCCTTTACCTACGACCCGTCACTGGGCGTGTTCTGCCTGAGCCAGGAGCGCATGCGCTTCCCGGAGAAGGGCAACACCTACTCCATCAACGAAGGCAACTACATCCGATTCCCGAACGGCGTGAAGAAGTACATTAAGTTCTGTCAGGAAGAGGATAAAGCCACCCAGCGCCCGTACACCTCGCGCTATATTGGCTCTCTGGTGGCGGATTTCCACCGCAACCTGCTGAAGGGCGGCATCTACCTCTACCCAAGCACCGCCAGCCACCCGGACGGGAAGCTGCGTCTGCTGTACGAATGCAACCCGATGGCGTTCCTGGCCGAGCAGGCTGGCGGCAAGGCGAGCGACGGTAAAGACCGTATTCTGGATATCGTGCCGGAAAGCCTGCACCAGCGTCGTTCGTTCTTCGTGGGCAACGACCATATGGTTGAAGACGTTGAACGCATGATCCGCGAATTCCCTGACGCATAACGGCCTGACCAGGGGAGCCAGCCCGGCTCCCCACTCATTTATATATTTTACCGTATAAGTGTTTATAAAAAACGCGCTTTAATATTCACCACCGCTCCTGCATTATTTCCATAACAGTTTGACAAATATTTCGCGGAGCATAATTGCGATGAAAAACTTTTCTCGTGCCAATACCGGCATTGATTTAAATCTTATCCCCGTTTTTATTGAAGTGGTTCGCTGCGGGAGTATGGCGAAAGCCTCCGTTCGCTTAGAGATGTCGCGACCGGCGGTGAGCCTGGCGTTAAAACGCTTTAACCAGCTGTTTAAGGAACCGTTATTTTTCCGCAAAGGTTTATATCTTGAGCCAACGGAAAAAGCCTTAGCGCTAACGGGCTCGCTGGAATTATTAATCGGTAATATTCACGATAATATTGGCGAGATGAATTCTGTAAAAAATAATTCCCTGGCACAGCCTGCACCAGGGAATAATATTACTATGCTGCAGTCTGAGCCGTCAGCTTAAATGACGCCATCGCTTCCATCAGCTCGCGAGACTGCTCTTCCAGCGAACGCGTGGCCGCGGAGGATTGCTGTACCAGCGCCGCATTTTGCTGCGCGGTCTCATCCATCTGATTGACGGCGATATTGACCTGCTCAATGCCGCGACTCTGTTCCTGAGACGCGGTAGCGATTTCACGCATCAGCCTGGTCATGCGCAGCACCTCAGTGGCGATTTCGTCCATTGTCTCACCGGCCTGCTGCGCCAGCTCGCTCCCCTCGTTGACGTGGGTTTGCGAATCGCTGATAAGCGAGCGGATCTCTTTTGCGGCATCGGCGCTGCGGCTGGCAAGATTACGCACTTCCCCCGCAACCACCGCGAAACCGCGCCCCTGCTCGCCCGCGCGCGCCGCTTCAACCGAGGCGTTGAGCGCCAGAATGTTGGTCTGGAACGCAATACCGTCGATGACGCTCAGGATGTCGGCAATGCGCGCCGAGCTGCCGGAGATATCGCGCATTTTCTCAATCACGTAGCAGACCATTTCGCTCCCGTGATCCGCGGTATCGGAGACCGACTTCGCCAGCTGGTGCGCCTGCTCGGCATTGTCCGCGTTCAGCTTCACCGTGGCGGTGATCTCTTCCATGCTGGCCGCCGTCTGTTCCAGCGAGGTTGCGGTGGATTCGGTACGCTGGGCCAGATTCATGTTACCGGCCGTCAGCTCGCGGCTGCCGGTATCAATTTGCGAGCTGGCGTCGCGCACCCGCAAAACCGAGCCCATCAGCGACTGGCGCATCTCTTCAATAGCGGCATTCAGGCGGTTAAATTCCTGGCTCGCAGGCGCGTTCAGCGTATGGGTTAAATCGCCGGCGGCCACGTGCTCCAGCTGCGAGATGGAGGCTGACAGGGGTTTAAGCAGCATATGACGCAGCACCAGCCAGGCGAGCACGATAATGCCTGCCGTCAGCAGCGCCGCAACGATAATCAGGATCAGCACCCGGGTTTTACTCGCCTGCACGGCGCTCACTTCCGCCTTACCGCGCGCTTCGCTCCACCTCTGAAACGCCTGCATATCGTTATCAAACCGCTTCGCCACCGGGATCAGCGTATTCTCCAGCAGATCGTAATAGCCGTCCGCGCTTTGCTCGTTAAGGGCTTTCAGCATCGGGTTGATCCCCTGCTGATTATACGCGGTGAGGCTGGCGGCAACGTTCTCCAGCAGTTTCTGCCCCTGCTCATCCGCAACGCCGCCATCGATCACGTCTTTCAGCGTTTTTTGCGCCTGCGCGATCTCCTGGTTGATAGATTTCACCGATTTGGCGGCATCGTCCAGCATGCCAATTTCCATCATTCGGACGGCCTGGCCCGCCTCATTGCGCGCGCGCAGGATCAGCGTATAGCCAGAATTAAGCTGCACCATTTGCTCACCCTGAAGGTGGTTGATGCGCTGGAGCGAAGAAGAACTCTGTGTGAGGGCATAAATACCAATGCCGCTGACAATCAGCAGCAGAAGGGTCATAACGGCCAGTAAAGAGAGCAAGCCGGTACGAATCGATAGCGTTTTCAGCATGATGTTATTTCCGGTAGCGAGATATTTCTTGGCGTAAAAGAAGAGTATCGGCCGCTACCGGAAAATGTTTATACAATTTCAGTGTGTTATAGCTTTGTTGTCGACACGTTCACGCGAGTAACAGGCGAGCTTTGGCGGTTCTCCCAGAGCACCGTCAGCCCGCGCTGCAGCGCGATAAAGATAAACAGCAGAATACCGATGGCGATCTTCGTCCACCACGAGCTGAGTGTGCCGTCGAAGTTGATGTAGGTCTGAATGAGCCCCTGGATCCCCACGCCGAACAGCGTGCCCAGCACCGTCCCCACGCCGCCGCTGAGCAGCGTGCCGCCAATGACCACCGAGGCAATGGCGTCCAGCTCCACGCCCACGCCCGCCAGCGCATAGCCCGCCTGGGTGTAAACCGAGAACACGATACCCGCCAGCGTCGCCAGCCCGGTCGAGAGCATGTAAATGCGAATGGTGGTGCTACGGGTCGAAATGCCCATCAGGTTTGCCGATGTTGCGCTGCCGCCGATGGCGTAGACCTGATTACCAAACCGGGTGCGGTGCGCCAGGAAAATCCCAATCACCACCACGCCGAGCATCAGCAGGCCCATCGCACTTAAGCGTCCGCCACCGGGGATTTTCCACGCAAGGCTGGAGAGCGTGTCGTAAATCGGGTGGTTAATCGGAATCGACTCTTCCGACACCAGATAGCTCACGCCGCGCAGGAAGAACATTCCGGCGAGGGTGATGATAAAGGCCGGGATTTTTAACGCGTCGATCAGCAGCCCCATAAAGGCGCCGAACGCGCAGCCCATCACCAGCACCAGCGGGAAGGCGAGCAGCGGCGAGATGCCCCAGAAGCCGATTGCCTTGGCGAGGAACACGCCGGTAAAGGCAATCACCGAGCCAACGGAGAGATCAATCCCGCCGGAGAGGATCACAAAGGTCATGCCGACGGCGATGATGCCTAAAAAAGCGTTGTCGGTCAGGATGTTGCAAATCACGCGCGTGGAGGCGAAACCGGGGAACTGGGTCAGGCAGTACAGGTAGCCCAGCACAAATACGCCCAGCGTGATCGTTAACGGTAAGTTACGTTTTATCATGACCACGGATCCCCTTAATGATGCTAACAAAGCGCGGCGACTGAACGATCAGCACGCAGAGCACGACCACCGCCTTCACCACCTGGTTGAGTTCCGGCTGGAAGCCCGAGAGCAAAATACCGGTGTTCATCCCCTGAATAATCAGGGCGCCCACCACAGAGAGCAGCAGGTTAAAGCGCCCGCCCATCAGCGACCCGCCGCCGATCACTACCGCCAGGATGGCGTCTAACTCCAGCCATAACCCGGCGTTGTTGGCATCGGCCCCGCGAATATCCGCCGCAACGATCACGCCGGCAATCGCTGCGCAGACGCCGCTCAGCACGTAGGTCAGCATCACCATCAGCCGGGTATTGACCCCGGCGTTGCGCGCGGCGCGGATGTTGATCCCCACCGCTTCAATAAACATCCCGAGCGCCGTTTTACGGGTAAAGAGCCAAAAGACAACCAGCGTCATCATGGCAATGATCACCGGCGTCGGGAAGAAGAACAGCCTGCCGCTGCCGAGCCAGGCCAGGCCAGGGGAGTTAAACGTGACGATCTGCCCTGACGTGATCAGCTGCGCCACGCCTCGCCCGGCCACCATCAGAATCAGCGTGGCGACAAACGGCTGGATCTTGAGAACCGCCACCAGAATGCCGTTCCACAGCCCGGCCAACACGCCGGAGCCCAGCGCGGCCAGCAGCACGACAGGCAGGCTGTGTCCGGCGACGGTCATTGAGGCGGCTGTCGCGCCAGCAATGGCCATCACTGCGCCCACTGAAAGGTCAATGCCGCCGGTGGCAATCACCAGCGTCATGCCTATCGCCAGCAGCGCCACGGGGGCGGCACGGTTTAAGATGTCTATCGGGCTGCCAAACAGGCGGCCATCCTGCACGATAATCTGGAAGAAGTGCGGCGCAACCAGGCTATCCACCAGCAGAACCAGCAGCAGCGCGATAATTTGCGGCGTACCGGTCGGCCAGCTGAAGCGGCGCTTTGACTCGCCGGTTTGCGAAAGTGAACGGGGCATCACGATTAACTCCTTATGCCGCGATGGCATTCATGATTGCCGGAACGGAAAGCTTGTCCAGCGGGATCTCAGCCACCTGTTTGCGATCGCGCATGATGATGACGCGGTCGGCGTAGCCCACCAGCTCCTCAAGCTCGGACGAAATCACCAGCAGCGCCAGCCCGTCGGCGCAGAGCGTTTCGATCAGGCGGATGATTTCGGCGTGCGCGCCTACGTCAATGCCGCGCGTCGGCTCGTCGAGGATCAGGAACTGCGGTTTGGTCAGCAGCCAGCGCGACAGCAGCACCTTCTGCTGGTTGCCGCCGGAGAGGAACTCAATCGGCTGTTCGGCGCTCGGGGTGCGGATGCCAAGCTGGCGGATAAAGCGCTCGGCAATGGCGTTCTGCTCTTTGCGGGGTATCGGCCGTAGCCAGCCGCGCTGGGCCTGCAGCGCCAGAATGATATTTTCCCTCACGGAAGCCGCGGCAATAATACCGTCCGTTTTCCTGTCTTCCGGGCAGAAGCCGACCCCGAGACACGAGGCCTGGTGCGGCGATCGCAGCGTTTGCGGTTTGCCTTTGATCAGCGCGCTGCCGCTGTCGGCCGGTTTGATCCCGAAGATCACCTCGGCGGTTTCGGTACGCCCTGAGCCTAGCAGGCCCGCCAGCCCAACGATCTCACCGGGGCGAACCTCAAGATTGAACGGGGCGATGATCCCTTTTTTGCCGTAGTTACTGAACGCGGCGACCGGTTTATCGCTCAACAGCGTGCGGCCTGCACGCTGGAGCGCGTTGGTCTCAAGCTCACGACCGAGCATCATTTTAACCAGCTCAATCTGCGGCAGCTCGCGGGTTTCGCGGCAGCCGACAAAGCTGCCGTTGCGCAGCACCGTGATGCGATCGCTCACTTCATAGACCTGATCGAGGAAGTGGGTGACGAAGATCAGGCTGACCCCCCGATCGCGCAGCTGGCGCATCAGGGTGAACAGCATCTCTACTTCCTGAGTATCGAGGCTGGCGGTGGGTTCATCGAGGATCAACACCTTCGCCGAGAGGTCGATGGCACGACAGATGGCGACGATTTGCTGCATCGCCACGGAAAAGCGGTTCAGCGGTTCGCGGACGTCAAGGGAGAAGCCGTACGATTCCATCAGCGCCGTCGCCCGCGCTTCCATCTCTTTACGGCGCAGCAGGCCAAAGCGTCGTGGCTCGCGGCCAATAAACAGGTTATCCGCCACCGACATGTTCGGCAGCAGGTTCACTTCCTGGTAAACCGTCCCGATCCCCAGCTGTTGGGCATGGGCCGTGTTTTTGGGCGAAATGGCGTTGCCTTCCAGCCAGATGGTGCCGCGATCGGCGTGATAGACGCCGGTCAGGGCTTTAATCAGCGTCGATTTCCCGGCGCCGTTCTCACCCAGCAGCGCCATGATCTCGCCGCGGCGCAGGCTGAAGTCGACGTTATCCAGCGCCTTCACACCGGGGAAGAATTTACTCAAGCCCTCTGTGCGGAGGATTTCCTGGTGTTGTGCTGTAGTCATGGTTTTCCTCCTGCATCAAGCCGGATGACGCTACGCTTATCCGGCCTACAAAAGCGCGTATCGTAGGCCGGGTAAGCGCAGCGCCACCCGGCAATTTCTGGCTTAGTAGCCCATATTTTTCTTCTTCTCTAACTCTTCTTTCGCCGTATCCGGCAGGTAGAGCGTGGACTTTGTGACCGTCACTTTCTCTGGCATGGTGCCGTCTTTCTTGAATTTCTCCAGCGCGTCGAAGGCCGGACCGGCCATGTTTGGCGTCAGCTCGACGCTGGCATTCGCTTCACCGTCGATCATGGCTTTGTAGATATCAGGCACGCCGTCGATAGAGCCGGTGAGGATATCTTTGCCCGGCTTCAGGCCCGCCTCTTTGATGGCCTGGATGGCGCCGATTACCATGTCGTCGTTGTGGGCGTAAACCATGCAGATGTTCTTGCCGTTGTTTTCAGCCTTGATAAAGCTCTCCATGACCTCTTTGCCCTTACTGCGGGTAAAGTCGCCTGACTGGGAGCGGATAATCTTGATGTTTGGCGCTTTGGCGATAGCCTCAGCGAAGCCTTTCTTACGGTCGATAGCCACGCTCGCGCCGACGGTCCCCTGCAGCTCAACGACGTTACACGGCTTGCCGTCGACCTGTTTTATCAGCCAGTCGCCAATCAGCTGGCCTTCAAGCACGTTATTGGCGGTGACGGTGGTCATATAGAGAGATTTGTCTTTTACATCGATGGAACGATCGAGCAGGAAGACCGGAATTTCAGCGTCTTTCGCTTCCTTCAGCACCGGTTCCCAGCCAGTAGCCACGACGGGCGCAATGAAGATGGCATCCACGCCCTGGGCGATAAAGGAGCGTACCGCTTTAATCTGGTTCTCCTGTTTTTGCTGACCATCGGCGATTTTCAGCGTGATGCCGCGCTTTTCGGCCTCGCTTTTCGCAACGCTGGTCTCAGCCGCGCGCCAGCCGGATTCAGAGCCGACCTGCGAAAAACCTACGGTTAAAGGTGCGGCCATCGCCATAGACGACATGGCTGCCGAAACTGCTGTGACAAGAAGTAAGCGCTTCCACATATGAACGTCCTCATAGGGGTGTTTATTGTTGGTTAAAAGGTGTTCTGCGAAATGACTATAGCCAATGAAATATGTAACGAATTGCGTTACATCACACTTCAGAAAAGTGAATGAAACGTTAATCACAAGTTTGTAATCGCTTTCATTTTTGCATTTAAAATGCAGCTGAGTTTATGGATTATCCTGTCATGGAATCGGTTTGAAAAGTGAGGCGAACGAGGAGAGAAGGCGAAAACAGGCAGAGACATTAAGCGCCAGTTGGCTATAATACCTGCCACTTGTTTACCATCCAATTTAAAGGACACAGACATGAGCTTACTCAACGTCCCTGCGGGTAAAGAACTGCCAGAAGACATCTACGTTGTTATCGAAATTCCGGCTAACGCAGATCCAATCAAATACGAAGTGGACAAAGACAGCGGTGCCCTGTTCGTAGACCGTTTCATGTCTACCGCGATGTTCTATCCGTGCAACTACGGCTACATCAACCACACCCTGTCTCTGGACGGTGACCCGGTTGACGTCCTGGTCCCAACGCCATACCCGCTGGAGCCAGGCTCAGTGATTCGCTGCCGTCCAGTTGGCGTGCTGAAAATGACCGACGAATCCGGTGAAGATGCGAAGCTGGTTGCGGTTCCGCACACCAAGCTGAGCAAAGAGTACGATCACATTAAAGATGTGAACGACCTGCCAGAACTGCTGAAAGCGCAGATCACTCACTTCTTCGAGCACTACAAAGACCTCGAAAAAGGCAAGTGGGTTAAAGTTGACGGCTGGGACAACGCTGAAGCTGCAAAAGCAGAAATCATCGCGTCCTTCGAGCGCGCAGCTAAGAAGTAATTCTTACTGCTGTTCATGAAGGCCCCGCGAGTCGGGGCTTTTTTGTGGCTGCCAGTCCCCCCTTGCCACCATCCGTGCTTAACTGACAATCGCCTGTAACCGTAACAGCGCATCTTCAACGGTTTCATCTGAGGCTATGCCAATACGCTTTGCCTGCCGTGCAGCTAAATCCATGGTGCGGATTTGATTCACCAGGATAACCCCCTGAATGTCCCCCTGCTCACACGTCAGCGGCACGCTAAAACCGGCATAGCGGGCATAATTTCCACCCTGTGTAACAGGTGCAACCAGCGTCATCCCCAACTGGTTGAAGGCGCTAACCGAGAGCACCATAGCCGGTCTGCCAGAGCCCTTTTGTTCATGGCCGCTGGCAGGATCGAAGCCGACCAGGACAATATCGCCTCTTTCAAAACAAAGCCGCGCTACCATACTTCATCACCCATCGAACTCGATGAGCCCCACACCTCCTGTTCACTCATTTCAGGCGCCGACAGGTCGCACTGAGCTAATAACTCCTCCAGAGAATACTGTTTACTCACCGGTGTGAGCACTAACTGATTATTCGTCACATGAGCCTCCATACTTTGACCTGGTTTCAGGCCAAGCTCTTTCATTACCACGCCAGGAATGACCATACCTGCACTGTTTCCCCATTTCTTAATGGTTATACGCATCGACACCTCCACAGTTATACATAGTATAACTCATGCGATGTATGAAGATGTTGTACGCTTCAAGATGAACGAATGCGAGTGCGATGTCGAAGTGGTGAAAAAATCGGGGAACGGGCTCGAAGGAAAAAGTTATGCGGAAGGAAATTACACATCAGGCTGCGAGCTAGCCCGCAAAAAAACAACGCCACCTTTCGGTGGCGTTGTCGTTTATCAGTACTGGTCTCTGTCTAACCAGTTACCGCTTTCAATCCGCGTTAACCCTTCAACCGAACGCTGGTACACATACATCCATGCACTGCCGTACGGCGTCTGGATCAACTGGCGTGCGTATTCACCGCCTCTGGTGCGCAGGGCATCCAGTTCGGCAAGCGTGGCATTATCAATACGATAAACTTCACCCTGTACCGTTCCTTCGCCCGGAACTGCGCCTGGATAGTGGCCCAGACTGTACAACTGGTAGTTCTCAATATTGTAATTACCCATTAACTGGGCGTTGGTCATCCAGTGACTGTTGCCCTGCTTCGTGCGTAAACTACCGTAGACAAATATTCGCATTGCTAGAACTCAAACTGATAGAGCACATCGAGCGCCTGATCTATGCCAGACACCGCTTCCAGATATAGCTTAGGCATCAGGCGATAGCGTAGCGTGAGTGTGGCTAATGAGTCAAAGATCCCCACGCCATATTTTACCTGCAGACCCGGCAGTACGTAGCCGCTGACCACCACCTGCGAGGAGTCACCCACGCCCTGGGTGTCCAGCGCCAGATTGCTTACGCCGAACGTCTCGCCGATTTTACCCACAACCTGACCACTTTGTGCAACCCCCAGGCCGACTAACATTGACGTCATTGCCGCACTGTCGCTCTGACCGCTCTCCAGCCCCTGCCCGCGCAGCAGGTAGGATAATGCTTCTTGCTGCGACATCGCCGGGTCGGAGAAGATCTCCGCCTTCGGTTCGTCGGCAGAGCCGGTCACGCGAACGCCCGCAATCACGTCGTTTTCGGTCGCCTCCGGGTTACGAATGGCCTCGATATTCAACAACGGCTGATCCGGTGGGCCAGAGAACAGCAGTTCACCCTTACGCACAATCAGATCCTGACCGTAGGCGTGGAAGCGCCCCTCAGGAATATTGATTTGTCCGTTCAGGCCAAGCCCCTGTTTATCCTGCGCCACTTTAAGATCGCCCGTGAGCCTCGCCTTCAGCCCAAACGCATCCAACCGCACGTTATTCCCCACGTGTACGATAAGATTACTATTAATCGGTATGCCCGCGCTCTTCTGTTCGACCGGTTTCAGATTTTCATCCAGTAAAACTTCATCGCTGGAGACGCCGACGGCGCTTTCCGGGACGTCGTGGACCACGATGCGCGCCCACGGCACGTCGACGCGACCGTCAAGGGTAAACAGGCTTGGCGTGGCCTCGAAGACCACATCCGGCGAGACGTCCAGCCGCACCATAGGCGGAACGGTGATACGGACCCGGCTGCCCTTCGCCGCCACGCGGGCGCGCCAGTTATCAAGCTGGCTCCAGTCGGCATCGCCGCTCAGGTTGATTTCCCCCTGCTGGGTGCGCACGACACCGGCGAGCGTTGAGCTTCTGCCGTTGAAGTTCATCGCAATCTGGCTTGGCTGCATATCAAACGGCATAAAGTTTCCGTCGATATCAAGGCCGTTCAACTGCATCTGTCCGAACAGCTGCGGGCTTTGCGCATCGCCGGCCAGGCGCAGGTTAGCACTGAGCATGCCCTCTGCTTTTTCCCCGCGAGAGAAAATCGGGTTCACCATCGCCAGGTTGACGTTGCGGATGTTCACGCTGCCGCCCAGATTGCGCCGACCCTGCGGGTCGGTAATCTGCACCTGCCCGTCAAGCTGACCGTTATTGGTCAGGCGGATCAGCCACCCCAGCTCGGCGCGGTTGTTATGCAGGTCAGCGCTCAGGTTCAGGGTGTCAAACGCCACCGGAAGCGGCGCGTCGTTGACGTCCTGCGTCACCTTCACGTTACGCCCGGAAAGCGTCACGCTGCCCTGCGGCAGCCCCTCTTTGGTAGTGTCCCATGACACATCCGCTTTACCGCTGAAAACGCCGCTGGCCTGGGTTGTTTCCGGCATAAACGGCTTCAGCATCGCCAGGTCGAAGCGGTTGAGGTTGATCTGCGCGCGCCCTTCCGCACCCGCATCGATAGTCTGCGGTACGCAAAGCTCGGCATTGGGGTTCGTCCAGCAGTGTGGTCCAATGCTGATTTTCTGCTCGGCGTTGCGGTAGTCCAGCGCAATAGAACGCGACAGCGCCAGCGGCCCTACCGGCGTGCTGAAGCGGGTATTATCCAGCGTGCCTCTCCAGCGCTCTTCCTTGCGGTCGAAGCTGCCCTTCAGGTGGAGCTGCCCGGAGACCGGCTCGCCCTGCACGCGCAGCTGGAGGTCGTGCTGCTTCTCGTTACCTTTCGCCTCCAGCGTCACCAGACTGAGGTTCACATCCGGCTGGGAGATGCGCTCTACGCGCAGGTTCAGGTTACCGCCGATCTGATCGGTGGATTTCACATCTCCCTGAACGCGCACGCGGGCGACGGAGAGTTCCTGCCAGCGCAGATTGTTGGCGGTAATATCCGCCAGCAGCTGCGGCGCCTCAACCGTGCCGCGCACCTTCACTAAGCCTTTTGCGGTGCCGCCAAGCCCCGGCAGGGCATTGTCCAGATTCGGCGCATCGATGGTGGCATCCAGCTCGAGATCCTTCACCCCCAGCTCGCCTTTGATATCCGCCGTGTTGCGGCCCAGCGCCACGTGCAGACCCGGGATCACCCACTGCAGATAGCTGTTGCCCTTGAGGGAGCCGTCAACGTTAACCTTGTTCTGCTTCACGTTACCGGTGAGCTTGATTTCCGGGACGTCCATTTGCCACGTGCCGCCGTACAGGCTGCCCCGCGTCTTGATCAGGCCGTCAAGTTTAGACGGCCAGTCCGGTACCTCTTTGGCGGTGTTGATGCCCGTAAGCTTGAGCTCCCCGCGCCAGCTGATCGCCTGCTGCCAGTCGAGCAGCGCGGTCAGTTCGGTTTTCCCTTCCAGCGCCGCGACGGTCAGCTTATCGAGGTTAACCTGCTGTTCATTGCCTTTGGCATCCAGGGTGATTGTCGCGGGCGGTACGCCCTGCCCCTTCACCGCCGTACGGAATGAGAGCGTGTAGTCGGTCATCTTGCCGCTCAGCTTCAGCTTCAGGTCATCGGCCTGGAACTGCTTCTCGCCGGTGAACGGCCAGTAGAGCTGCTGGCTGACTATCTCCAGATTGATCGGCAGGCCCGCTTCCGCCAGCTGAGTTTGTCCGCGCAGCACCATATCCACCGGGCCGGAGAGGTTAATGCCGAACTCCAGCTTCTCGCGCAGGGCACCGCCTACCTTCAGCTTCACCTTCTCGCCCTTGAGCGGGTCGATGTTGAGCGCGCTGTTGAGGGTAATATCCACCGGCCAGTTGTCGCGCAACAGGGCATTCCCCGACGCGTTAACCGAGCCTTGATTCGTGTCGATATCCAGCGCGTCGAGCTTCATGTTGCCGTCGATGCTGCTGACCTTAAGCAGCATGTTGTAGACCGTCAGATCGGTATCGCCCGTCAGGCGCAGCTGCTCGCCCTTGAACTCCTCAATGTTGAGGTTCAGCGGCAGATGAACGTCCGTCATCTCGGGTAAAACGGGCTTCGAGAAGAGATCTTTTAAGGTTTCGCCCAGCGGTTTTTCGTCCGGCTGCGGGTTCTGGATCTTCGGCTCGACGATCTCTTCCTGCGCCACGTCGGCTACTTTAGGCAAGGCAATCAGCAGCCCCTGCAGGGAGGTGGGCGTCAGGGTGAGGTTTTTCTCCTGCCAGCGCAGGCCGGAGGTGAAGTCCATCACCGACACGGTGGTGTCGTCGATTTTGATATTGACGTTATCCAGCGCCACGCGATAGAGCGCGATCGGGTACGGCGTAGAGAGGTTCAGCGGGCCGCTATCCTCCTCTTCAACCGGCGCTGACTTCGGCATTTTTTTCGAATCAATCGCGACGTTGACATCTTTTAGCGACAGATCGTTTACGCACAGCCTGCTGTCCCGCAGGCAGCCCAGCTTCACCGCAAGATGAAACTCACCCGCGTTAACCGCCACGCCAGGCTGTTCGTAGCGAATATTCTTCAGGCGCAGATCGCGCCAGCCGCCGGTCACCTGGCCAATCTCCAGCCCCGGCACCCAGCGGTTTGCCGCGTTAAACAGCAGGTGCAGGCCGGTCGTCGTGCCGACCAAAAACGCCACCGTACCGAGCAGCAGCACGATAAAAATCAGCACCCCGAGGCTTATTTTCTTCCATAAACTCATAATTCAGGCCCCAGACCGATGTAAAACTGTAATCCGTGTTCGTCTTTGTCACCGACCGGAACGGCGAAATCGAGCTTGATTGGCCCGACCGGGGACTGCCAGCGCACGCCGACGCCTGCGCCGGTTTTGAAATCGCTGCGACGGATATCGTTCACCGCCTCACCGCCGTCCATGAACATCGCGCCCCACCACTTGCCGCTGACGTTGTACTGGTACTCCAGCGAGCCGGTCGCCAGCTTGGACGCCCCGGTCAGTTGGCCTTTCTCATTTTCAGGCGAGATGGATTTGAACTTATACCCGCGAATGCTGCGGTCACCCCCGGCGAAGAAACGCAGGTCCGGTGGAACGCGCTCGAAATCACCGGTCTCGATCCAGCCGAGGTTGCCGCGCATCACAAAGCGGTGTTTGTCATACAGCGTACGGATCCAGACGTTTTGCGCCTGCACAACGGAGAAATCCACGTCGGAGCCCCAGGCGGAGTTGGAGTAATCAATGGAGTAACGCTGAGAATCTCCCCAGGTTGGCATCAGGCCGCCGCGCGAGCGGGTTCGGCTGATCATCACCCCGGGATAGAGCAGCATGGTGGTGTTGGTGACGTTTGCCTGGGTAAAGTGGTCTAGGCTCCAGCGCAGGTTAATGGCACGCTGCCAGCCGCTGGAGAGGTCCCAGAAACGGGAGACCGCGAGCGTGGTGGAATCCTGCTCGGTGTCGTTCAAATCGGTGCGCTTAAAGCCGCCCTGCAGCAGGTAGTACTGCTCAAGCGGGTTTTTCAGCAGCGGCATTTTGTAGCTGAAATCAAGCTGCTGTTCCGGCGCGGAGATGCTCGCGCTGGTCGTCAGGCTGTGGCCGTAGGAGTTTATCCACGGTTTTTTCCACGTCGCCCTGACGCGCGGGCCGACGTCGGTGGAGTATCCCCCGCCCAGCTCAATGGTATTCTCGGTGCGCGGCGAAACCACGCCATGCAGCGGCAATACCTTGGTTTTACGTGCCTTATCAAACTCCGGTGCGACAACGACCGAGTTAAACCAGCCGGTTGCCGACAGGCGGCGGTTGAGCTCGCCCAGGTCGCTCGACTGGTAATAATCGCCTTTTTTAAACGGTACCAGGTTTTGCAGGTACTCTTCGCGGATTTGCGAGCCTTCAAAGGTCACATCGCCGAAGCGATAGCGCTCCCCGCTGTCAAAATCGATATCCCAGAAGGCCTGACGCCGCTCAACCGCCACGCCCAGCTGGCTTTTGTTGAACTGGCTGTCGAAGTAGCCTTTACGCAACGAAACGTTGGTGAGCGATCTTTTGAAGCGGTCGTAGTCACCGTGGTTCAGCACCGTGCCGACTTTAGGCCGCCCGCTGAGGAGGTCCAGATAATCCCGATCCGTACGCGCACCGCCGCGCAGCACCACGTCGGTGCCGCCAATCAATACCGGTTCGCCCGCCGAGACGCGGGCAATCAACACCTGCCGCCCTTTGGCCGGAGGCGGACGTAAATCAAAATCGATGGTGGGTTCGTAGTAGCCCAGCGCCTTCAGCCCTTCGCGGATCGCGTCGTCCACACGCGCGCGAAAGCGCCGGTCCGGCGTGACTTCATCACTCTGGATCGTCGACAGCTGTGCGCGCACGTTTTTTTCCAGCGCCCCGGATAACCCCTCAACCTGCAAACGGACATTCGCCGCGCTGGCAATCCCGCTTGTCAGCAATAGGCTGACTAGACATAACTGGCGGATTTTTGTCACGTTTTCTCCTGAATATCCCTGTTTCCACCCTGGAAGCAAATGAAGTGCCGCTCCGCGGCGCAATACGGCCTGTTAGCCAAAAACCCAATTCGCGGGTTGAAAAAGGGTGTAACACCCAAATATTTCTTATGATTAAATCTAGACTCATTCAGCGCATTTATTGTGTTCAATTAAACGCGTCGTGACAACCTTAACTGAAACATCGCTACCCCGGAGGCCCCACCGTGAGTTTATTCGACAAAAAGCATCTGGTTTCACAAGCCGATGCGTTACCGGGACGCAACACCCCTATGCCAGTGGCGACATTACACGCCGTAAACAACCATTCAATGACAAACGTTCCTGATGGAATGGAGATTGCGCTGTTCGCGATGGGCTGCTTCTGGGGCGTCGAGCGCCTCTACTGGCAGCTGCCGGGCGTTTACAGCACTGCAGCGGGCTACACCGGCGGCTACACGCCGAACCCAACTTACCGTGAAGTCTGTTCCGGCGATACCGGCCATGCTGAAGCCGTTCGCGTGGTCTATGACCCGGCCATCATCAGCTACGAACAGCTGCTGCAGGTCTTCTGGGAGAATCACGACCCGGCGCAGGGCATGCGTCAGGGGAATGACCACGGCACGCAGTATCGCTCTGCGATCTACCCCCTCACCCCAGAGCAGGATGCTGCCGCCCATGCCAGCCTTGAACGTTTCCAGAAAGCCATGCGTGATGCTGGCGACACGCGTGACGTGACAACGGAAATCGCCACCGCGAAGCCGTTTTACTATGCCGAAGACGACCACCAGCAGTATCTGCATAAAAACCCGTATGGCTACTGCGGTATCGGTGGCATCGGCGTGTGCCTGCCGCCACAGCTGGCCTGATCACTGGTCTAGCGCCACGCGGGCCGCGTGGCGCGTTGCATTACTCACCGAGCCGTAATCCATCACCTTCCCCTGCAGCAGCAGATTATAAACCGGCGCCTGGGGTCGGTTGAGCCGCGTTTGCAGCAAATGAACCGCTTCGATCCCCAGATCGCGGCAGGGCACCGTGACCCCCGTGACCGGTTTTTCCAGCCGGTGCGCTAAATTCCACGCAAAATCGGTCGTGATAATGGAGATATCCTCCGGAACACGTAGCCCGTGGCGCTGTAGCGCTCTGAGCACGCCCTCCGTCATGCTGGTGCTGTTGGGAAAAATCACCTCCGGCCACTGGGTTTTGTCATGACGTAACAGCCACTCATCCAGCGCTCGCTCGGCTTCCTCGGCGGTAAACCACTCCGTTACCAGCAAATCACGCTGCGAATCAAACGCGACGTGAAAGTGACGGTACGCCTCTTTGATGCCGTCGAGGCGAGCATAAAGCGTATCCCTGCGCAGGCAGGTCAGCGTCAGCACCCGTCGATGCCCCTGCTCGAAAAGATATTGCATGGTGGTAAAGCCAATGGCGCGGTGATCGGGCGAAACGGAATCCAGCACGCGATCGCGGTCGACAGAATTAATTAATACACAGGGTTTATTGAGCGTGCTGGCCAGTTTAAATATGGTTGAATCATCCGTACCAATGATAATTATCGCGTTAATATTTTTATGGCTGGCCTTCTCGAGAAATAATTTTACATCGGCATGCTGTTCTTCTAATCCGCAATAGCTGACCCACACATTATGCGGTGCGCTGGCTTCGGCTATTCCTTTGGTCACTTCAAGATAAAAAATATCCCCGCGACCCTGAAACGTTCTTTCCGGCGCAAAGACAGCGATACCGTTAATAAGCAGCCGCCCGCTCGCCATTGATTCAAGCACGCCCAGCTCACGCGCGGTACGGACAATCGCGTCACGCGCCTTATCGCTGGTGTAAGACTTCCCGCTTAACACTCGCGAAACGGTACTGACGGAATAGCCCGTCAGGGAGGCGATTTCCTCCATTTTTAGCTTGCCCGCCATAGTGTGACCTCGCTCTCAATCAGTTTTTGCAAATATTTGCAGAAACAGCACATTGATTTTAAAACGAAATTTCAAAACGATTGGAGATTACTTATTGACCTTGCGAGTATTCTCACAAAAACACATTGTCGCCGCGCCTGACCTTTCTTATTTTCCGGTCATCACTCTTTTCGACTGAAATTAAGGTGTGACATGGAGAAGGTACGTTTTGGCATTATTGGTATAGGTAATATCGGTACGGTCCACGCCCGCTATTTACTGGCGGGAACCGTCAGCGACGCCTGCCTGAGTGCGGTTTGCGATAATGCACCGGAAAAGCACTCGGCCATACGCCAGCTGGTGGGCACCATCCCGCTGTTTAGCGACGCGCAGGAAATGCTCCAGAGCGGGCTTATCGATGCGGTCATTGTCGCCACTCCGCATTACGAACATCCGCGCCTGTCGATGCTGGCCATGCGCAACGGCATTCACACGCTGTGCGAGAAACCAGCCGGTGTGTATACGGCGCAGGTGCAGGAGATGAACGCCTGCGCGCACGAGTGCGGCGTGGTGTTCGGCATGATGTACAACCAGCGCCCTAACCCGCTCTATCAAAAAGTGAAAGATCTGATCGACAGCGGCGAGCTGGGTGAGATCCGCCGCTCAAACTGGATCATCACCAACTGGTACCGCTCGCAGAGTTACTACAACTCCGGCGGCTGGCGCGCCACCTGGAAAGGGGAAGGCGGCGGCGTGCTGCTTAACCAGGATCCGCATCAGCTCGATCTCTGGCAGTGGCTGGTCGGTATGCCGATTCGACTGCGCGCGTTTTGCCAGTTTGGTAAGCATCGCGACATCGAAGTGGAGGACGAGGTCACCGCCTACGCTGAATACGCCAACGGTGCCACCGGTGTGTTCATCACTACCGTTGCTGAAACACCGGGGACCAACCGCCTGGAGATCGTCGGTGACCGTGGCAAAGTGGTCGTCGAGGAGGGGACGCTGCGCTACTGGCGGCTGCGGGAATCCGAAACCGAATTTAACGCCCGCTGGCAGAATGGCTTTGGTGAACCGGAATGCTGGGAAGTTAGCGTGCCTGTCGCCGCGGAATGTAGCGAACATTACGTCATTACTGCCAACTTCTGTGCCGCCATCCTGCGCGGCGAACCGCTGATTGCACCGGGTCTTGAGGGCATTCGCGGGCTGACGCTCTCCAATGCGATGCACCTCTCCACCTGGACGGACGACTGGGTCGAACTGCCGCTCAATGAAAAACACTATTTGCGCCTGCTCCAGCAGCGTATCAACACCTCAGTAGACAAAGAGGCCGCCAGCGTCACGCTGGATGCGTCTGGCAGCTGGTAACCCGGGAGAATCACCGATGTTAAATGTCGCTATCGTGGGAACAGGGAATATCTCGCATAACCATATTCAGGGTTATTTGCAGTTCGGCCAGCGCTGCCGGATTGTCGCGCTGGTGGATATCTACCCCGAAAAGGCTGAAGAGAAAAAAGCACGCTACGGCCTGACGGAGGCGCGTGTTTATGCAAGCCACCAGCTGATGCTGGAATCAGAACGCAGCCTCGATATTGTCGATGTCTGCACGCCGCCCTACGTACATGCAGAAATCAGCATCGACGCGCTTCGCGCCGGTTGCCACGTGCTGTGCGAAAAACCGATGGCCGCGTCGCTTGAGGAGTGCGACGCGATGATTGCTGCACAAAAAGCCAGCGGTAAAACGCTCGCCATCATTGCGCAGAACCGCTTTACCGACGCCTTCTGGCGCTTAAAAGCGGCGATTGATTCCGGCCTCGCGGGCAAAATCTGCCACGCGCAGGTGGATTCCTTCTGGTGGCGTGGACACTGCTATTACGATCTGTGGTGGCGCGGGACCTGGGAAAAAGAGGGCGGGGGCTGCACGTTAAACCATGCGGTACACCATATCGACGCCATTCAGTGGATGCTCGGCTTCCCGTCCGAGGTGGTGGCGATGATGACCAACGTGGCGCACGACAATGCCGAAGTAGAGGACCTCAGCGCGGCCATTTTCAAATACCCCAGCGGCGCGCTCACCCAGCTTACCGCCTCGGTGGTGCACCACGGTGAAGATTAGAAAATCATTATTCAGGGCGACAAAGCGCGTATCTCCGCACCGTGGCAGGCCTTTGCCAGCGTGAGCGCCGATAACGGCTTCCCGCAGGAAACCAATGACCTGCCGCGGGAAGCGCAGCTCAACGCCGTATTTCATGAGACGCCGAAGCTCGAGTGGACGCTGCACACCGGACAGATTAACGACCTCCTCCAGAGCATTGAGAGCAGCACGGCCCCGCTGGTTGACGGCGTGCAGGGTAAGCGCTCGCTGGAACTGATTACCGCGATTTATAAGTCAGCCATTACCCGCAGCGTGGTCTCCCTGCCAATTGGCCGCGACGATCCGTTTTACCGTACCGGCGGGACAAACGCTCTCGCCCCCCGTTTTTATGAAAAATCCGCTAGCGTCGCCAACTTCAGCGAAGTGGGCGCAATCCCTTTGGGCAAAGATCTGGATCGAGGAATCTAACCATGAACAAGAATGATGGAATGAACTACGCGCCGGTCGGCAAACCGCAGCCCGTCGTGCGGGAAGGAGAGTTTGTCTTTGCCGCCGCCGCGCTTGACCACGGCCATATCTACGGCATGAGTAACGGCCTGATTGAAGCGGGCGCCACGCTCAAGTGGGTTTACGATCCCGACCCGGCGAAAGTGGATAAATTTGTTCAGCAGTACCCGCAGGCAAAAGTGGCGGAGTCGCTGGAGGTGATCCTCAACGACGACGAGGTACGCCTGGTTGCGGGAGCAGCAATCCCGTCCGAGCGCTGCGCGCTGGGGCTGAAAGCGATGGCGGCGGGAAAAGATTACTTCACCGACAAAGCCCCCCTGACTACCCTTGAACAGCTGGCCGATGCCAGGGCGATGGTTGAGAAAACCGGGAAAAAATACGCGGTGTACTACAGCGAACGCCTGCACGTAGAGAGCGCGGTGTTTGCCGGACAGCTGGTGCAGCAGGGAGCGATTGGGCGCGTGGTTCAAACCCTGGGAACTGGCCCACACCGGGAAGGTACGGGCCGTCCGGACTGGTTTTACGATCGTCGCTATTTTGGCGGCATCCTGTGCGATATCGGCAGCCATCAGATTGAGCAGTTCCTGTTTTACACCGGCAACAGTGAGGCGTGCGTGATCGCCAGCCAGGCGCGCAACTTCAACCATCCTCAGTACCCGGCATTTGAAGATTTCGGCGATGCGATGATCAAAGGCGAAAACGGCGCCAGCGGCTATTTCCGCTGCGACTGGTTTACGCCGGACGGACTCTCCACCTGGGGCGATGGCCGCCTGACGCTGCTCGGCACCGAGGGCTATATCGAAATCCGCAAATACGTCGACCTCACCCGGGGCGAGCAGGATGTGGTTTACCTCGTCAACAAAGAGGGTGAATTCCGTTACCCGGTTGCCGGCGAAGTCGGGTTCCCGTTCTTCGGGGAACTGATACTTGACTGCCTGCACCGCACTGAAAACGCCATGACGCAGGCGCACGCCTTTAAGGCGGCCGAGCTGTGCGTGAAGGCGCAGATGCTCGCGAACGCGGCTGACTAACGGGAGGCGACCATGACGATGCTGAACACGGCGATTATCGGCGGCGGCGCCATTCATGGCTGCCATGTGAATGCCCTGCGCCAGCTCCCCAACGTGGCGCTGCGCGCGCTGGTAGATACCGACAGCGTCAAAGGGCTGAAGCTGGCGATGAACTACCAGTGCCGCTTTTATCAGGATTACCGGGAAATGCTGCTGGATGACGGCATCGACGTGGTGCACATCTGCACGCCCCACGTCGAGCACAAAGACATGATCCTGGCGGCGCTTGCCGCCGGAAAACACGTGTTTTGCGAAAAACCGGTGGGCATGAACGGCAGTGAAATCAGGGATATCACCCGTGCCGCTGAGCAGGCCTCGGGCCTGCTGGGGGTGTGCTACCAAAACCGACTCAACCCGACCAGCCTGCGATTGCGTAAAGAACTGGCAGAAGGCTCACTTGGGAAGATGCTCAGTATCCGCGCCTTCCTCACCTGGTCACGCTCCGGCGCGTACTACACCGAAAGCCCGTGGCGCGGCCGTCTGGCAACGGAGGGCGGCAGCCTGCTCATCAATCAAGCCATTCATACGCTCGACCTGATGCAGTGGCTCGCCGGCGGCGTGACGCGGCTGAAGGGCGTGGTCGATAGCGGCGAGCTGGCCGGTATCACCGAAGGGGAAGACAGCGCCATGGCGACGCTGCACTTTGCCAACGGCGCGCGTGGCCTGTTTTATGCCAGCAACTGCCACACCACCGATTCCCCACTGTTACTGGAGATCCACTGCGAGCACGGCACGCTGCGGCTCAACGACAATGCGCTCTGGCGAGTGACGCCCGGCGAGCGTTCTCAGCTGGAAAACGACGCGTCCCCGGACGGCTCGGCCAAAAGCTACTGGGGGCTGGGGCACCAGCAGGCGATCCGACGTTTTTATCATGCCATCAATAACCCCGGAAGTACGGACTACACCGATATCCGTGAAGCCGGAAAATCACTCACCCTTGTGGAGGCTATATATCGTTCATCTCAATTAAGACAGTGGATAAATATCAATAATTAAAACGTAATTTGTATTCCAGCAGTTAATAAAAATACGACCTGAAAAACAGGTTAATCATTACCCTACACTGGATATTATTATGGTTAAACCAACTGAACGAAGAGTTGGTTATGGCGTAGCGCTTGGCTACGGCATAACCGATCTGTTTGGCGGAGGCGCTTTCGCCATTATCGGCACCTGGCTGCTCTTTTTTTACACCACCTATTGCGGATTGTCTGTCATCGAAGCGGGGTCAATATTTGCCATTGCCCGCGTTATCGACGCGTTATTAAGCCCGATTATGGGCTACATCACCGATAATTTTGGTGATACGTGGCTTGGACGAAAGTTTGGCCGTCGGCGCTTCTTTTTATTACTCAGCTCTCCGCTCATGTTCCTCTATGCCCTGCTGTGGATGACGGATATGGGATACTGGTATTACTTAGGTACCTACCTCTCTATCGAACTGTTATCGGCAATGGTGCTGGTGCCGTGGGAAACGCTGGCGGCCGAAATGACCAACCGCTACGAAGAGCGTAGCCGCCTGTCCGGCGTGCGAATGATCTGCTCACAGCTGGGTGGTTTTCTCGCGGTATCCGTTCCCGGCGTGATTATGCAGTTCACCGGAAAAGATAATCCGTTTACCTACACCCTGACCGGGCTGATATTTTCCTGCGTATTCTGCCTCGCGGTATTTATTACGTGGTACACGACCTGGGAGGCAAAAGATGTTCAGCAGGAATCTGACTTTAAGGTCGATAATCAGCGAAGCGGTGGCATAGGCAACCATCTTAAATATCTGGTGCTGGATCTCTTTTCATCGTTCCGCATTCGGGCGTTCCGCCTGCATATCCTGATTTATATTTTCTCCTTCACCGCGATGGACGTATTTGGTTCAGTCTTTACCTATTACGTGGTCTATTGCCTGAGCCAGGATGCGTCAGCAGTCTCGGGCTGGCTGAGTATTGCCGCCTTTGCCTCGGTGCCGGGTACGTACGGATTTATGCTGCTCTTAAACCGGCTGAATATGACGCCCTCCGCCGCCCTTCGCCTCGCTTACGGCTGTATCATGCTGGTGCTGGCGTTTCTGTTTACGGTTTACCTCACCAAAACGCAGGTGCCGACGCTGCTGTTCTCTGCCGTCTTTATCCTGCTGGGCGTCGCGCGTTCCGGCCTGTATTACATCCCGTGGAATATCTACAGCTTTATCCCGGATATCGACGAGATGGTGACGCAACAGCGCCGCGAAGGGATTTTTGCCGGTGTGATGGTGCTGACCCGCAAGAGCACCGTTGCGATTGCGATCATGATTATCGGCCTGGTGTTGCAGGAAGCCGGTTTTGTGAAGGGCAGCGGCGCACAGCCTGAAAGCGCGCTGGGAGCCATCATCGGCCTGATGATTTTTGCCACGGCGGCCCTGCTGGCGGTGAGCTTCTTCGCGACGTACAAATTCAAACTGACCCGTGAAACGCACAGGGTGCTGCTGAAAGAAATTGCCCGCCGCAAGCTGGGCGGCGATTACCGCGACTGCGACGTGGATACCCGCGTGGTCATCAAGCAGCTGACGGGCTATGAATATGACCAGGTGTGGGGCGGAGATGCCACGCGCCTGGCGGTTAAAAACATCAATTTATCAGCCGCAAAATAACCCCTCCTGCCGGACCGGTTCCCCGCCCGTCCGGCCGCTTTTTGCCAAAAACGTGACCTCTGGCAGATTTACACGCCTTTACGCTATACTACCCGCTGAAATAATCGGCTCAACGCTACGAGCTGACGTTCAATGTGTTTTCACACAAATGGTATCAACTCCCCTTCTGAGGATCTGGCGATAAGCCGGATAAACTATGTTAAACAGTATTTTAGTAATACTTTGCCTTATTGCCGTCAGTGCATTTTTCTCGATATCGGAGATCTCGCTGGCCGCGTCCCGTAAAATCAAACTCAAGCTGCTTGCCGACGAAGGCAACATCAATGCCTCACGCATTCTGAAGATGCAGGAAAACCCCGGTATGTTCTTCACCGTGGTGCAGATTGGCCTGAACGCGGTCGCCATTCTGGGCGGTATCGTGGGTGATGCAGCGTTTTCTCCGGCGTTTTACAGCCTCTTTGTTCAGTACATGTCCGTAGAGCTTGCTGAACAGCTGAGCTTTATTCTCTCCTTCACGCTGGTAACCGGCCTGTTCATTCTCTTTGCTGACCTGACCCCGAAACGCATCGGTATGATTGCGCCAGAAGCTGTGGCTTTGCGTATCATCAACCCGATGCGCTTCTGTCTGTACGTGTTCCGGCCGCTGGTCTGGTTCTTTAACGGCCTGGCGAATATGATTTTCCGCATCTTTAAGCTGCCGATGGTGCGCAAAGATGACATCACGTCCGACGACATTTATGCGGTAGTGGAAGCCGGCGCGCTGGCTGGCGTTCTGCGTAAGCAGGAGCACGAGCTGATCGAGAACGTGTTTGAACTGGAATCCCGTACCGTTCCCTCTTCCATGACCGGCCGTGAAAACGTTATCTGGTTCGATCTTCACGAAGACGAGCAGAGCCTGAAGAACAAAGTGGCGGAGCATCCGCACTCTAAATTCCTGGTCTGTAATGAAGATATCGACCACATCATCGGCTACGTGGACTCCAAAGACCTGCTGAACCGCGTGCTGGCAAACCAGAGCCTGGCGCTGATCAGCGGCGTGCAGATCCGCAATACGCTTATCGTGCCGGACACCCTGACGCTCTCAGAAGCGCTGGAAAGTTTCAAAACCGCCGGTGAAGACTTCGCGGTCATCATGAACGAATACGCGCTGGTGGTGGGTATTATCACCCTGAACGACGTGATGACCACGCTGATGGGTGACCTGGTGGGCCAGGGCATGGAAGAGCAGATTGTACAGCGTGACGAGAACTCATGGCTGATCGACGGCGGTACGCCGATTGAAGACGTGATGCGCGTGCTGGACATCGACGAGTTCCCGCAGTCGGGCAACTACGAGACCATCGGCGGCTTTATGATGTTCATGCTGCGTAAAATCCCGAAACGTACCGACTCGGTGAAGTTCTCGGGCTTCAAGTTTGAAGTGGTGGATATCGATAACTACCGCATCGACCAGCTGCTAGTGACGCGTATTGATAACAAGCCGACCGTGCTGGTACCGAAGCTGCCGGACGCGGAAGAAAAAGTGTCGGCATAAAGGCCCAGATACATCAACGGCTCCCAGTGGGAGCCGTTTTTTTAACTACTGCATAGCACGTTGGTTAAGCCATCTCAGTTTGCAGACGCAGAACCTGACGGTTGACTTCGGACATCACAGACAGGTGCTGTTTGTCCTTCACTTTTGGGATAAGGATTTTGCCCTTATCAAATTCAAAAGCGCCAACATCCTTGATATACAACCGTCCTCGGAACAGGATCTTCACGTACTTCGCCACCTGAAGCGGGTTGTAGCGTTGGAAAATTTTCATTCTTGTATCTCCTGCGAATCATACGCTCTTGCGGCGCCACAATCGGCCCGACTGTCCTGAGCGCAAATTTTAATGCCCCATGACTATAGACCAGAACTACGGTGTTACCCAGTGTGCATAAGTTTATTTACCGTTTGATTACAATTATTCAGAATAATCTTTGCAAAGCGTGACGGAGGGCAGTATAAGCCGTCGTTTTTTCATGGATATGTGCGTTCACCCGCAAACTGGCATCGGGATTGCGGGAAAACCCCATTGATCGCACTTATGATTAAAGCGTAAGACCAAGTGGTCGGATCACCTGCTAACAATAAGGAAACACCATGACCCTACGTACTATCCTGGCAGCTGCGTTCCTGCTTCTGCCCCTGTGGGCTTGCGCGCACAATTTTGAAAACGGACAACGCGTACCGCCGGTCGGCATTGCTGACCGGGGAGAATTGATTCTCGACAATGATAAGTTTAGCTACAAAGCCTGGAATAGCGCGCAGCTCGCGGGGAAAGTGAGAGTTGTACAACATATTGCGGGCCGTACATCTGCGAAAGAGAAAAACGCGACCCTGGTGGAGGCGATCAAAACGGGAAAATTCCCGCATGACCGCTATCAGACCACCACGATTGTTAACACCGACGACGCGATCCCCGGCTCCGGCATGTTCGTTCGCTCAAGCCTTGAGAGTAATAAAAAGCTCTACCCGTGGTCGCAGTTCATCGTCGACAGCAACGGCGTGACGCGCAAAGCCTGGCAGCTGGAAGAAGAGAGTTCCGCAATCGTGGTGCTGGATAAAGAGGGCCGCGTGCAGTGGGCCAAAGACGGGGCGTTGACCCAGGATGAAGTGCAGCAGGTGGTTGCCCTGCTGCACAAGCTGCTGGCTCAGTAAAGCGAGACGCGGAAGCCGGGGTTGAGGAATGATTCGCGCGGGGTGTAGTCCAGCGGCTTGCCCTGCCAGTCATGCACATGAGCGCCTGCGGCAGCGGCAACCGCATGACCGGCGGCCGTATCCCAGACGTTGGTCGGGCCAAAGCGCGGATAAAGCTGCGCCTGCCCTTCCGCCACCAGGCAGAACTTGAGCGATGAGCCGATCGAGGTCGTCTGGTGCTCACCCAGCTGTTGCAGGTACTCCTGCAGTTCGCTGTCGCTGTGCGAGCGGCTGATGACCACCAGCGGCGGACGCGCATCGCGCACCTGAATCTGCTTGCGCACGCCGCACTCTTCCTTCCAGGCTTTACCTTCGGCCGCGCTGTACATCACCTTCATCACCGGGGCGTAAACCACGCCGAGCACCGCTTTTCCGTTTTCAATCAGGGCGATATTGACGGTGAACTCACCGTTGCGCTTGATGAACTCTTTGGTGCCGTCCAGCGGGTCAACCAGCCAGTAGCGCTGCCAGTGCTGGCGCTCGTCCCAGCCCTGCGGTGCTTCTTCAGAGAGAACCGGGATGTCCGGCGTTAGCGCCTGCAGCCCTTTCAGGATCACACCGTGCGCCGCGATATCGGCCGCCGTGACCGGAGAGTCATCGGCTTTGCTGACGACGTCCATCGGCTTCGCGCCGTCGTACACTTCCATAATGGCATCACCCGCATCCCGTGCGAGCTGACAAATCTTATCTAACATTCTCCACCTCTTCGTTAACGCAGTGGGCATAACTCGTTGTTTTAGTTATATCGTAATGTGAACAATTCCGCTATCTGTGAAGCAATTCCGGTTTCAATGTGCTTTTTTCTGGCAGCATTCACACTTCTGTAAGCAACAAGATATAGATACATATTCTTTTGTGGCTTGGATCGAAAAAAGGACTCCTCAGATGATTAAGTTTAGCGCAACGCTCCTGGCGACGCTGATTGCGGCAAGCGTTCAGGCGGCGACGGTGGATCTCCGTATTCTGGAAACTACCGACCTGCACAGCAACATGATGGACTTCGATTACTACAAAGATACGCCTACCGAAAAATTCGGACTGGTACGCACAGCAAGTTTGATCAACGCCGCCCGCGGTGAGGTGAAAAACAGCGTGCTGGTCGACAACGGTGATTTAATTCAGGGCAGCCCGCTGGGCGACTACATGGCGGCGAAGGGGCTGAAAAAGGGCGAGATCCATCCCGTTTTTAAGGCGATGAATACCCTCGATTACACCGTCGGCAACCTGGGCAACCATGAGTTCAACTACGGCCTGAAATACCTTCACGACGCGCTGGCCGGCGCGAAATTCCCGTACGTTAACGCCAATATCATCGACGTTAAGACCCAAAAGCCGCTGTTCACCCCTTACCTGATTAAAGAGACCGAGGTTGTCGATCAGGACGGGAAAAAGCAAACGCTCAAGATTGGCTATATCGGTTTCGTGCCGCCGCAGATCATGACGTGGGATAAAGCCAACCTCGACGGGAAAGTGACCGTCAACGACATCACCGAAACCGCGCGCAAATACGTGCCGGAGATGCGTGAGAAAGGGGCAGATCTGGTGGTGGTTGTCGCCCACTCTGGCCTCTCCGCCGATCCGTATCAGGTGATGGCCGAAAACTCGGTCTACTACCTGAGTGAAGTGCCGGGCGTTGACGCGATCCTGTTTGGCCACGCTCACGCGGTCTTCCCGGGCAAAGATTTTGCCAGCATCAAAGGCGCGGATATTGAGAAAGGAACGCTCAACGGCGTGCCGTCGGTTATGCCGGGCATGTGGGGCGACCATCTTGGCGTGGTGGATCTGGTGCTGAACAACGACGGCGGCAGCTGGAAAGTCACGCAGTCAAAAGCCGAAGCGCGCCCAATCTACGACGCGGCGGCGAAAAAATCGCTGGTTGATGAAGATGAAAAGCTGGTCGACGTGCTGAATCATGACCACGACGCGACGCGCGAGTTCGTCAGCAAGCCTATCGGCAAATCAGCAGACAACATGTACAGCTTCCTCGCGCTGGTGCAGGATGATCCGACCGTTCAGGTAGTCAACATGGCGCAGAAAGCCTACGCCGAACACTTTATTCAGGGCGATCCGGATCTGGCAAAACTGCCGGTGCTGTCTGCCGCCGCGCCGTTCAAGGTGGGCGGACGCAAGAACGATCCGGCAAGCTACGTTGAGGTCGAAAAAGGCCAGCTGACCTTCCGTAATGCCGCCGATCTCTATCTTTATCCGAATACGCTGGTCGTGGTGAAAGCGACGGGCAAAGAGGTGAAAGAGTGGCTGGAGTGTTCCGCCGGGCAGTTTAACCAGATCGACCCGAACAGCAGCAAGCCGCAGCCGCTGATTAACTGGGACGGGTTCCGCACCTACAACTTCGACGTGATTGACGGCGTGGAGTATCAGATTGACGTTACCCAGCCCGCGAAATATGACGGCGAGTGCCAGGCGATTAACCCGCAGGCAGAGCGCATCAAAAACCTGACCTTCAACGGCAAGGCGATTGACCCGAGTGCCACCTTCCTGGTGGTGACCAATAACTACCGCGCCTACGGCGGCAAGTTTGCCGGAACGGGTGACAGCCATATCGCTTTTGCCTCACCGGACGAGAACCGCTCTGTGCTGGCGGCGTGGATCAGCGCGGAGTCGAAGAAGGCGGGAGAAATTCATCCGGGAGTGGATAACAACTGGCGTCTGGCGCCGATCCACAGCGATACGAAGCTAGATATCCGCTTTGAAACCTCGCCGTCCGATAAAGCTGCCGCGTTCATTAAGGACAAGGCGCAGTATCCGATGAAGAAGGTCGCAACCGATGATATCGGGTTCGCGATTTATCAGGTGGATTTGAGCAGGTAGCGGTGACTGTGCCGGGTGGCGCTTCGCTTACCCGGCCTACGGGATGGAAGATTACGGGTAGGCCGGGTAAGGCGAAGCCGCCACCCGGCTTTTACGCCGCACGATCGTCCCGGTTCGCCATCACCTTTGGCGTGTTCACCTCAATCCAGTCCGCCAGCGCGGCCACCTTCTCGCTCACCTCAACGCCCAGCGGCGTCAGGCTATACTCAACGTGCGGCGGCACGACCGGATACGACACGCGATCGACAAACCCGTCCTGCTCCAGCGCCTGTAAAGACTGGGCCAGCATTTTCTCGCTGACGCCGCCCATCTTGCGACGCAGGTCGCTAAAGCGATGCGTGCCCTGCCGTAGCGCCACCAGAATCAGCACGCCCCAGCGGCTGGTGACGTGCTTCAGAACGTCTCTTGACGGGCACTGTTCCGCGAAGAGATTGCCGTCGCGCATTTGCTCGCTGAGCGTCGGTATCGTTGTTTTCATACTTACCTTTTTGTGCGTACTTACTAAAAGTTAGTGATGATGTTAGTGTGCCACAACACCAGACAAACACGAAGGAGATCCACCATGATCGCGATTACCGGCGCTACCGGCCAGCTAGGCCAACACGTTATTGAAGAACTGCTGAAAACCGTTCCGGCAAACCAGATTGTCGCCATTGTGCGTAACCCGGCTAAAGCTGAAGCCTTGAGCCAGCAGGGGATAGTGGTTCGTCAGGCGGATTACACCGATGAAGCCGCGTTTACTGCCGCGCTGAACGGCGTGGATAAACTGCTGCTGATCTCCTCCAGCGAGGTGGGCCAGCGCGCCTCGCAGCACCAGAACGTCATTAATGCCGCCAAAGCGGCGGGCGTGAAGCTTATCGCCTACACCAGCCTGCTGCATGCTGACAAATCCCCGCTGGGCCTGCACGTTGAGCACGTCCAAACCGAGAAAGCGCTGGCAGAGTCAGGCGTGCCTTACGCCCTGCTGCGTAACGGCTGGTATACCGAAAACTATCTGGCGAGCGCGCCGCCTGCGCTGGAGCACGGCGTGTTTATCGGGGCCGCTGGCGAAGGCAAAATCGCCTCTGCGACTCGTGCGGATTACGCGGCGGCGGCAGCCAAAGTGGTATCTGAGGAAGGTCACGCAGGTAAGGTGTACGAGCTGGCGGGCGACAGCGCCTGGACGCTGAGCGAGCTGGCGGTGGAACTGAGCAAGCAGAGCGGTAAGACGGTGGCGTATCAGAACCTGAGCGAAGCCGATTTTGCCGCCGCGCTGAAGGGCGTTGGCCTGCCTGCCGGGCTGGCGGATATGCTGGCGGATTCCGACACCGGCGCGTCCAAAGGCGGCCTGTTCGACGACAGCCGTACCCTGAGCAAGCTTATCGGTCGCCCGACGACAATGCTGGCGGAGAGCGTCAAATCCATCCTGTAATTGTTACGGATTGGTTATTTTTTGTGGCATCCCCTCGGGTCATCTCTGATAATGAAGCGATGACCCACGAGGAGGCTCACCGTGCAAGGCGTACCGGAACAGTTCATTGATGAGAGAGACAGCGCGCGCTTTCGCCATCTGGCGCAGCTGCCCGGCCTGGAGCTTTATCACGCCCATATCTCCGACTACGCCTTTGAGCCTCACACCCATGAAGCCTTCGGTATCGGCACTATTGAAACCGGTGCCGAACGCTTTCGCTATCGCGGCACCCAGCACCTCGCGCCGGAAAAATCCGTCGTTACCATGAACCCGGACGAGATCCACACCGGGGAATCCGCCACCGTTGACGGCTGGCGCTACCGGATGGTCTACATCGAACCCGACCTACTGGAAGAGGTCACCGGCCTGCGGCACTGGTGGTTTAGCGACGTGACCCGCTACGATCCCCTGCGCTCGCAGCGCATCGGCCAGCTGATTTACGGCCTGTGGCATACGAGCGACCCGCTGGCGCAAAAAGGATTGCTGCTGGATCTGATTGAGACGTTCCAGCCGTTCGCCCATCACGCGCCGGTGGTACAGGAAGGTGCGCACCGGTTTGAGCGCGTTCGTGACTATCTGCACGATAACTATATGCTCCCCCTGACGCTGGACGAGCTGGCCAACGTCGTCTCGCTCAGCCCGTACCATTTCCAGCGCCAGTTCAAGGCCCATTTCCACGTTACCCCGCATCAGATGCTGATGGCGATCCGCCTGTGGCGCGCCAAGGCGTTCCTCACGCACGGCATGCCCGCCGCCGAGGTCGCTGCCGCAACCGGGCTGACCGATCAGTCGCATCTGACCCGCGCCTTTACCCACCGCTACGGCATTACGCCCGTGCGTTACCAGAAGCAGGTCGCGCAGCGCTAATGCGCAATCTCATACAATACGCGCGCGTTTCGCCCTCCTACACTGAGCGCAAAGAAAATCAATGTGGATGGAAAAATGATTAGCGGCGTGTTGTATGCCCTGCTTGCAGGTCTGATGTGGGGGCTGATCTTTGTCGGCCCTCTGATAGTACCGGAATACCCGGCGATACTGCAGTCTACCGGACGTTATCTGGCGCTGGGGCTGATTGCCCTTCCTCTGGCCTGGCTGGGACGCGCGCGCTTGCGCCAGCTCAGCCGACAGGACTGGATCACCGCGCTGGCGCTGACCATGATGGGCAACCTCATCTACTACGTCTGCCTGGCAAGCGCCATTCAGCGTACCGGCGCACCGGTTTCCACCATGATCATCGGCACGCTGCCGGTGGTGATCCCCGTTTTCGCCAATCTGCTCTACAGCCACCGGGACGGCAAGCTGGCGTGGTCGAAGATGATGCCCGCGCTGGGGTGCATCGCCGTAGGGCTGGTATGCGTGAACGTTGCCGAGCTGCGTCACGGTCTGGATGATTTCAGCCTGTGGCGCTACGGTTCGGGGATCTTTTTAGCCTTCATTTCAGTCGTGTGCTGGGCATGGTACGCCCTGCGCAACGCGCGCTGGCTGCGGGAAAATCCGGATAAACATCCGATGATGTGGGCGACGGCGCAGGCGCTGGTGACGCTGCCGGTGTCACTGGTGGGATACGTCGGGGCGAGCATCTGGTTAGGCCATCAGCAGCCGGAATTCGCGCTGCCCTTTGGGCCGCGCCCGTGGCTGTTTGTGGGGCTAATGGTGGCCATTGCGGTGCTGTGCTCCTGGGTCGGCGCGCTGTGCTGGAACATCGCCAGCCAGAAGCTGCCGACGGTGATCTTAGGGCCGCTGATCGTCTTCGAAACGCTGGCAGGGCTGCTGTATACCTTCCTGATGCGCCAGAGCGTGCCGCCGCTGTTAACGGCCTGCGGGATCGCGCTGCTGGTAGTTGGGGTGGTGATTGCGGTGAGAGCGAAGCCGGAAAAACCGAGGGTCGTTCCGGCGTCGGAGCTATGAGCATTGCCCAGCGGCGCTTCGCTTGCAGGGCCTACAAAACCGTAGGCCGGGTAAGCGTCAGCGCCACCCGGCATGATGTTAAAACGTTTCCCAGTTCGCTTCAGACGCGGTCGCTACCGGCTGTGCTTTTGGCACATAGGTCTTCACCGGCGCGGTTTTCACCGCCTGGTTGCGGGTTATTTTAAACACCGCCACCGCTTCGTTCAGGCGTGCGGCCTGATCTTCCAGCGCCGCTGCCGCTGCAGCAGACTCTTCCACCAGCGAGGCATTTTGCTGCGTCACGCGATCCATCTCTGCCACAGCCTGCCCGACCTGATCGATACCGCGGCTCTGCTCGTCAGAAGCCGAGGCGATTTCACCCATGATGTCGGTCACGCGGGTGACCGCATTGACGATTTCCGCCATCGTCGCGCCCGCTTCGTTCACCAGCTGGGAACCGGCGTTTACGCGGTTGCCGGAGTCATCGATCAGGGCCTTGATCTCTTTTGCCGCCTGGGCGCTGCGCTGGGCAAGGGTACGCACTTCACCCGCCACCACCGCAAAGCCACGGCCTTGTTCACCGGCACGCGCCGCTTCCACCGCCGCGTTCAGCGCCAGAATATTAGTCTGGAAGGCAATGCCGTCGATCACGTTGGTGATCTGCGCGATTTTACTGGAGCTGGTGGCAATTTCGTCCATGGTACGCACCACGCCTTCCACCACGTTCCCGCCCTTCTTCGCCGTTGAGGACGCATCTAAAGCCAGACGCGATGCCTGACGCGCGTTATCGGCGTTCTGCTTCACGGTTGCGGTCAGCTGTTCCATGCTGGCGGCGGTCTCTTCCAGAGACGCGGCCTGCTGTTCGGTACGGGATGAGAGATCGTTGCTGCCAGCCGAGATTTCACCCGCGCCGGTATAGATAGTGTCAGCCCCTTCGCGCACCACGCCGACGGTGTTCGCCAGCGAGGTTTGCATCTCCTGAACGTTGCGCGCCAGGATCGCCATTTCGTTTTTACCCTGCGCCTGAATCGGCTGGGTTAAGTCCCCTGCGGCGATAGCGCGGATATGGTTGATGACATCTTCCAGCGGCAGCAGCAGCACGCGGCGCATCGCAATCCAGCTGGAGATGATCACCGCAATGACGAGGATCATGACGGCAGAAAGGATCCACAGGATACGCCTATAGTCGCTTTCATTATCCTGAATGCCTTTATTGCTAAGCGCGGCCTGCGCCTCGCGCCACTCGCGATAGACCTTCTGCATCGCCGTCTGCTTCTGCTCAGCGTTCTGTTTAAACATATCTTCCAGGTTACCCTGGCCCAGCAGAACGTTCATTTGGGTCAGCGTTGCGGAGTAAATGCGGTACTGCTCTTCCAGCCGATCGGCCAGTTTTTCATCCAGGCCCGGGGTTTCCGGCAGCGCGTAGTATTTATCGTAATGCGCCTGGGCATCGGCCAGCAGGTTTTTCGCGGTGTTCACCAGCTCGTTCAGCTGCCCGCCGTTGATCTGCGAGGCCATGCTGCTTTGCAGACGCAGCATGCCGCGGTTCAGCGTCACGCGCGCCTGGTTCAGGCTGATCCAGGCATCGGTAAACTCCGCCACGTTCTGGCTGGAGAGCTGAGAAACGGTGAAGTTCTCTTTGTCGTTATTCAGCGCATTTATGAAAATGCCGGCAGAGATCAGCTGCATGATGCCGAGCACGAGCAGCACCGAGATCAGAAGGGTTATGACTTTTATACGTTTAAACATGCGTTGCCTTTTTTATATGCAGGTATTGTCTGACGTGTATCTATCGGCAGGCGCGGCGCGTTGTTTACTGTTTCTACACCTTTAAAAACTTTCGAAAGCCATTTTCTACATTCATTCAGTAAGTTAAATGAGGCTTTTTTTGTGACGGTCATCTCATTTTCCCCCTTGCCCCTAAAGGGTTATAGCGCCGCCTTAAAGATGCATTTAATATGCATCTTATACTATTGATGATGAGGTAACTGCTATGGCCTTCCGCGACCAACCCCTCGGCGAGCTGGCGCTCTCCATCCCCCGCGCTTCTGCGCTGTTCCGTAAATACGATATGGACTACTGCTGCGGCGGTAAGCAAACGCTGGAGCGTGCTGCCTCGCGCAAAGAGCTGGACGTTGAGGCGATTGAAGCCGAGCTGGCACAGCTGGCCGAGCAGCCTATTGATAAAGACTGGCGCGCCGCACCGCTTGCCGAGATCATCGACCACATCATCGTGCGTTACCACGACCGTCACCGCGAGCAGCTGCCAGAGCTGATCCTGCAGGCAACAAAAGTTGAGCGCGTTCACGCCGACAAACCTTCCGTACCGCGCGGCCTGGCGAAGTATCTGTCCATGCTGCACGAAGAGCTGTCCAGCCACATGATGAAAGAAGAGCAGATCCTCTTCCCGATGATCAAGCAGGGCATGGGCAGCCATGCGATGGGGCCGATCAGCGTAATGGAAAGCGAACATGATGACGCCGGCGAGCTGCTGGAAGTGATTAAGCACACCACCAACAACGTCACGCCGCCGCCAGAAGCGTGCACCACCTGGAAAGCGATGTACAACGGCATTAACGAAATGATTGACGATCTGATGGAACACATCAGTCTTGAGAACAACGTTCTGTTCCCGCGTGCCTTATCCGGGGAATAAAAAAGGCCGCTGCGGCCTGATGCCCTCACCCCGCCCCTCTCCCACGGGGAGAGGGTGCAAAAACTACAAACGGCAACCGAAGTTGCCGTTTTGCTTTTACCTTACGCCCGCCATTCGTTTCTTACCGATGAACAGCCAGCCCAGCCCCAGCGCGATAAACCACAGCGGCGTGACGATCAGCGCCTGACGGGTATCATCTTCCAGCGTCAGCAGCACCAGCACGAAGACGAAGAACGCCATACATACCCAGCACATCAGCTTGCCCAGCGGCATCTTGTAGATGGATTTCTCATGCAGGTGCGGACGACGTTTGCGGTACACCAGGTATGAACACAGGATGATGGTCCAGACGAACATGAACAGGATCGCAGAGACCGTGGTGATCATGGTGAACGCGCCGATCACGCTTGGGTTTACGTAGAGCATCACCACACCGCCCAGCAGGCAGATGCAGGAGAAGGTCAGCCCTTTCGCCGGTACCGCACGTTTAGACAGCTTGGCGAACGCGCTTGGCGCAACGCCTTCCTGCGCCAGACCAAACAGCATACGGCTGGTCGAGAACACGCCGCTGTTAGCCGAGGAGGCCGCGGACGTCAGCACCACGAAGTTGATCAGGCTCGCGGCGGCAGGCAGGCCCACCAGTACGAACAGCTCAACGAACGGGCTCTTGGTTGGGACAACAGAGCTCCACGGGGTTACGGACATAATAATGATCAGCGCAAACACGTAGAACATGATGATACGCACCGGAATCGAGTTGATAGCGCGCGGCAGCGATTTCTCCGGATCTTTGGTTTCCGCAGCGGTGGTCCCCACCAGCTCAATCCCCACAAACGCGAACACCGCAATCTGGAAGCCGGCAAAGAAGCCGCTAAGGCCTTTAGGGAACCAGCCGCCGTCATTCCACAGATGAGTGAATGATGCCTGAACGCCGGTTGGTGACTGGAAGTGCGTCAGCACCATCACCAGACCCACAACAATCAGCCCTACGATAGCGACGATTTTGATCATCGCGAACCAGAACTCCATCTCGCCGAACATTTTTACAGTGGCGAGGTTCAGGCTCAGCAGCAGAACGATAACCGCCAGCGAAGCTACCCAGTCCGAGAGGCCGGGGAACCAGAACTGCGCGTACGCCGTGATGGCAACGACGTCCGCCATACCGGTTACCACCCAGCAGAACCAGTAGGTCCAGCCGGTGAAATAGCCCGCCCAGGGGCCGAGCAGGTCAGAGGCGAAGTCGCTGAAGGATTTGTATTCGAGGTTCGAGAGCAGCAATTCACCCATTGCGCGCATCACGAAGAAGAGCATAAAACCGATGATCATATAAACGAAGATGATCGACGGCCCGGCAAGGCTGATGGTTTTGCCCGACCCCATAAACAGCCCGGTACCGATGGCACCCCCAATGGCAATAAGCTGAATATGACGGTTTGTGAGATTTCGCCGCAGCGACTGTTCAGAGGACGCCTCTTCCGAAGCGGCGACTTTGACCTGATCTACCATGTGATATTTTCCTGTTTATGCCTGTCTGTGTTGTTAAGGCTCTTCTGGCCTTTAGATACGTCAAATAAATGACGTTCCCTCTGTAAGGGCTAATCGATAGTAGGTAAGAATCGGCGGGATGAATACTATGATTTAGATATTATGTTAATAATATGTTGAAAGTGAGTGTCATATCACTCATACAGCGCGAAACAGCTCACAAAAATACACGCAACAGTTTCGTTTGCAAGATTAAATGTTGATTTGGTCGTAACTATAGGTTTTATCACTATTTTCCTCTCCCCGGGCGGAGAGAGGAAATAAGCCAATCCGATTACAGGATTTCCAGCAGCTCGACTTCAAACACCAGGGTGCTGAATGGCGGGATGGACGCGCCAGCGCCGCGCTCGCCGTAGGCCAGGTTCTGAGGAATGGTCAGCTCCCACTTGGAACCAACCGGCATCAGGGTCAGCGCTTCGATCCAGCCCGCGATAACGCCGTTAACCGGGAATTCAGCCGGTTCGCCGCGCGCAACGGAGCTGTCGAACACGGTGCCGTCGATCAGCTTACCGGTGTAGTGAACGCGAACGTGGTCGGTACGCGCCGGAATAGCGCCATCGCCCTGGTTGATCACACGGAACTGCAGGCCGGATTCGGTGCTGTTCACGCCTTCACGCTCGCGGTTCTCTTCCAGATATTTTTCGCCTTCTGCAGCCATCTCTTCGAAGCGCGAACGACGCACTGCGTCAGCACGTTCATGAATTTCACGCAGCGCGCGGTGTACAACGTCAACCGGTACAGCCGGATGATTGCCTGCCAGCGCGTCAGCGATACCCGCCACCAGCGCTTCCGGTAACAGACCTTCCAGGCCGGATTCGCTCAGCTGCTGTCCTACCTGCAAGCCGATGCCGTAGCTTGCTTGCGCTTCGATAGTGTCAAAAGTCGGGGTGGTCATGGGTTTTCCTTCCATCACATTTAAAGTAGCGGGCAGCATAGCAGCCATGCCCTTATGGGTAAAACTTTGTCTTAAGTTAAGGTGACAAACTGCAGCGAAACAGAAACAATAGAGAGAACCAGGATTAATCCCGAACTGATGTCACGGATGTCGGGTTTGCTACGTCGTTCAGGCAGTTAGCGAACTATACTTCGAGCACAGGATATAAAAGACGCGGAGCAGGAGGAGAGCCATGCCCGGGCGATTTGAACTGAAACCTACCCTGGCGAAAATCTGGCATGCGCCGGATAATTTTCGCCTCATGGACCCGCTGCCTCCTCTGCATCGCAGGGGGATTATCATTGGCGCGCTGCTGGTGATCGTTGGCTTCCTGCTGCCTTCCGGCGGCGGCGATGTCGACACCGCGCCGGTCAGCCGCAATGCGCAGCTGGATATCCAGTCACAAACGCAACCGCAGCCAGACGCGCAGCCTATGCAGACCCAGCTGGTTACGCCGTCCAACGATCCTGGTCAGGTGGCGCCCGTCGAACCTGAACCCGTTCAGGAGGAGCAACCTCAGGAGCAGGCTGCCGCGCCAGCGGTCCAGCAGCCAACGGGCATTGAACAGCAGTGGCGTTCTTATCGCGTTGAGCCGGGCAAAACGCTCGCCCAGCTGTTCCGCGACCATAGCCTACCCGCAACGGATGTCTACGCCATGGCGCAGGTGGAAGGCGCAGGCAAACCGCTGAGCAACCTGCAGAACGGCCAGATGGTGCAGATCCGCCAGAACGCCAGCGGCGTGGTGACCGGGCTGACGATCGATACCGGAAATGGACAGCAGGTGCTCTTTACCCGTCAGCCTGACGGCAGTTTTATCAGGGCACGCTAGTTCTGTAGGCCGGGTAAGGCGTAGCCGCCACCCGGCACACTGTTCTCAGGCACTCCGCTTATTCACCCACCAGATCCCCGAGCAGACCAGCACCAGCGCAATCGCGTATTTGATATCCAGAATGTTTTCCCCAAGGAAAATCGCGGATAGCACCGTGCCCGCCACCGGTACAACGAAGTTAAACGGCGCAATCATGCTGACGCGATTGACCTTCAGAAGCACGCTCCACAGCGCAAACGCCACGGATGAGAGCAGCGTCAGATACCCAAGCACGGCAACGGCCTTAGCGCTGTGCACTTCCAGCGTTCCGCCCGTTGCGTATCCGCCCACCACTAATACCAGCCCGCCGATAGCCAGCTGCCAGCCGGTCATCACCGTGGGGTCGACCGTCTGTGAGATACGTTTTCCGTAGAGCGTTGCGGCAGAAAGGATAAAGGCAGCAAGCACCACAAACCCGTCACCGTTCCAGACAAAATGGAACTCGCTTAACCCGCTGTGGAAGTTCACCAGCATCACCCCGGCAAACCCAAGAATACAGCCCAGCGTCTTGTTATAGCTGAGCCTGTCGTTGTGGTAGATAAAGTGTGCCAGCAATACGCTGAAGAAGGTTCCGGTAGCGTTCATGATCGAGCCGTTAACGCCGGTCGTATACGCCAGCCCGATATAAAAGAACGTGTACTGAATGGACGTCTGCGTTAGCCCGAGGATCGTAAGCTGGCCAAACTGCCCCGGCGTAAGCCTGGCGATAGGTTTACGCTGCAACAGCGCAAACAGCAGCAGCAATGCACCCGCAAAAAGAAAACGGTATCCGGCAAACACCACTTTCGACGGAATATCATCGGTGGCGATCTGGAACAGTTCGTAGCCGCTTTTAATGGCCGGGTAAGAGCTACCCCAAAGCAGACAGCAGAGCGTGGCGCAGGCATAGGCCACATTTCGACGGGCAAAGACAGGCGTGGGCAGAGGGGTATCCATGACAAATCTCATAAATAAAATTGCGTTTCAATTTATTATCAGAGAATGCGTCAGGAATAGCTACCATACAAGCGCAAAAGCGCGTGTCGGGTCGCTTAAAAAGCAAAACGCCGGCACAAGGCCGGCGCTTCGACGTGAGCAGAGTAAAAAATTACTCAGCTACTACGTTAACAACCAGTTTAGCGAACACTTCGCTGTGAACCTGGAAGTCAACTTCGTGCTCACCAGTGGTACGCAGAACGCCGTTCGGCAGACGAACTTCGCTCTTAGCCACTTTAACGCCTGCTGCAGAAACTGCATCAGCGATATCGCGGGTACCGATGGAACCGAACAGTTTACCTTCGTCGCCAGATTTGGACGCGATGGTAACAGTGCCCAGTGCGTTGATTGACTCAGCGCGAGCGTTAGCAGCCGCCAGAACGTCAGCCAGTTTGGCTTCCAGTTCAGCGCGACGTGCTTCGAAAAACTCTACGTTTTTCTTGGTAGCAGGAACAGCTTTACCCTGTGGTACCAGGAAGTTACGAGCGTAACCCGCTTTAACGTTTACCTGATCACCCAGGCTACCCAGGTTTGCTACTTTATCAAGCAGAATAACTTGCATTACCTTATCCTCTTAAAGTCGTTAATAGACGGCGGCCGATTACTGATGACGATCGGTATACGGCAGCAGGGACAGGTAGCGAGCGCGCTTGATGCAGCGAGCCAGCTGACGCTGGTATTTTGCACGAGTACCGGTGATACGGCTCGGGACAATTTTACCGCTTTCGGTAATGTAGTTTTTCAACGTTGCGATGTCTTTGTAATCAATCTCAACAACGCCTTCCGCGGTGAAACGGCAGAACTTGCGACGACGGAAATAACGTGCCATATGGCTAGTCTCCAGAATCTATCAAATCAATCTGCTCGGCATGCAGAACCATTTTTGTCAGGCCGTTCTTTGCCTTGTGGCAAGAGATGAACCCCTGAACAGTGACTGCGCTACCGACCGTTATACTGTGAGTAATGGCCTGGTTTTCGTGTCCGCTAATAATAACGGGCATTTGGCACCACGCCTGCCGGTGAAACCCGGCTTCCTCTTGCACAGAACGATGCTCAAGCACGAACTGGCAATGAGGAATTCCTGAGGGGCTGACCTTTCGAAGGGGGGTCCTGCACACAGTGCCAGACAACACCAGACGGTTGGTCATCAGAAATTACTCTTCAGAATCCCCAGCATCAGAATCATCTGCGGTTTCGTTTGCGAAATCATCGCGACGCTCACGGCGCTCGTCTTTCGCTTTAACCATCGGAGATGCTTCGGTAACTGCGTTTTTGGTACGCATAACCATGCTGCGGATAACGGCATCGTTGAAGCGGAAGGTAGTTTCCAGCTCATCGATCACTTCCTGCGGCGCTTCAACGTTCATCAGAACGTAGTGTGCTTTGTGCAGTTTGTTGATCGGGTAAGCCAGCTGACGGCGGCCCCAGTCTTCCAGACGGTGGATCGTACCTTCTGCACCAGTGATGGCAGCAGAGTAACGCTCGATCATACCCGGAACCTGTTCGCTCTGGTCAGGATGGACCATAAAAACGATTTCGTAATGACGCATCGAATTGCTCCTTACGGATTATTCAGCCTCCTGTCTGGGTCAGCCGAGGCCCGGGGAGGCAAGGAACGTGTTAAAGGTCGGCTGAAAAATTGACGCGTCATAATACTTGCGCCCCCCCAGAAACTCAAGCTGATCGCGCAAATAATTCGCACAAAGCGCGAAGCGAGTCTAAGTGGGTGATTTACTATTAATCACACCCAAAGGCGCTGTTTTTTTGAACAACACCATCAGAAATGGTCGCCTATCCCCGCCTGAGAAGCGATTACACTTTAATCAGAACCCATTCGACTTCAGAAGGAGAGCACTAAACCGTCATACCGCACGCAGTCGTGGAGCGCATATCATGAAAAAAATCGCAATCGCCGTAATGGCTGCGCTTTTGCTTAGTGCAAATGCGATAGCAGCCATCAAGATAGATGGCCGACAGGCCAGAAACATGGATGATGTGCAAAGCTTAGGCGTAATTTATATCAATCATAACTTCGCCACTGAAAGTGAAGCAGATCAGGCTCTTAATGAAGAAACCGATGCTCAGGGTGCAAAATACTATCACCTCATGCTGACCCGTGAACCCGGCAGCAACGGCAACATGCACGCCAGCGCAGATATTTACCGATGATGCTTTAACGCTAGCACCAGGAAAGCCAACAACGAGAACATAGCCATGCTTTGACTTGCCCCCTGCCCGGGGGCTTTTTTTATGAATGGCTCCGGAATACCACCGGTTACAACTGTTTCGGTATTCCAGAGCACTTATTCACTTCTGCCCGTAGTAGGCATTTGGGCCATGCTTGCGCATGAAATGCTTGTTCATCAGGTAATCATCAATGCCCTGAAGCTGCGGGTTAATGCCGCGGGCAATCCAGGCCATTTTTGCCACCTCTTCCATGACGACTGCATTATGTACCGCGTCGTGAGCGTCTTTACCCCAGGCGAATGGGCCATGCTGATACACCACAATCCCCGGCGTATGCAGCGGCTCACTTTCACCCAACGTGTCGATAATGACCTTGCCGGTGTTGAGCTCGTACTCGCCCTCCACTTCCGCCTGCGTTAGCGCGCGCGTGCAGGGGATGTCGCCAAAAAAGTAGTCCGCATGGGTCGTTCCGAGTGCAGGTATGGGCAGCCCCGCCTGCGCCCAGGCCGTGGCGTGCGTCGAGTGGGTATGCACGACACCGCCAAGCGACGGATAATGGCGATACAGCGCCAGATGGGTTGCGGTATCTGAAGAGGGCCGCCATTTTCCTTCCACAACCTCACCGTCGAGATCCACAACCACCATATCTTCAGCTTTCATGGTGTCATACGCGACGCCGCTGGGCTTAATGACGATCAGCCCCTGCTCGCGGTCAATAGCGCTTACGTTGCCCCAGGTGAAGGTCACCAGGCCATATTGCGGCAGATCCATGTTGGCCTCAAAGACCTGCTGTTTAAGCTTATGCATGTTCCGCCTCCAGCAGCCCTGCCCGCTCCATACGCTCGCGCACCCAGTCGCGCGCTTTCGCCACTTCAGCAGCCGGGTGGTCCGACGTTTCGCTCCACATCTCAATCAGGTAAGGCCCGCAATAACCTGTCTGCTTGAGCGTCTCGAAGCATCGTTCGAAATCCACCACCCCGGCGCCGAACGGTACGTTTTTGAAGACGCCAGGACGGGTGTCTTTAACGTGTACCGCCACGATATGCCCGACGCCCGCCTGCAGCTCCATCTGCACGTCGTTATCCCATGCCGACAGGTTGCCGATATCCGGGTAGAGCTGGAACCATGGGTTATTCAGATAGTGCGCGTAGCCCAGCGCCTTACTGATGGAGTTCATCAACGGGTAGTCCATGATCTCCATCGCCAGCGTGACCTGCGCGCGGCTGGCCATCTCAACGCTCTCTTTCAGGCCGTCGCGGAAACGACGGCGCGTTTCATCGTTGGCTTCCTGATAGTAAACGTCATAACCCGCAAGCTGGATGACGCGAATGCCAACGTCCTGGGCGAAGCGAATGGCTTTACGCATGATCGCCAGCCCTTCAGCGCGTACGGCGTCATCTTCACTGCCAAGCGGGAAACGACGGTGGGCGCTCAGGCACATGGACGGCACGCGCACGCCCGTTTCAGCGATGGCGCTCACCAGCGCCAGGCGCTGCTCGCGACTCCAGTCGAGGCGAGAGAGGCGCTCGTCCGTCTCATCCACGGACATTTCAACAAAATCGAAACCCAGTTCTTTTGCCAGCTGCAACCGCGCCAGCCAGCACTCCCCCGCGGGGAGTGCCTTTTCATAGATGCCAAGCGGGACCTGTTTTGACAACATACCCGCTCCTTAGCCCCAAAGCTGAGCGATTGAGCGTTTGAACTGACGCGCCGCTTCAACAGGGGACGCGGCATCACGAATGCTGCGACCGGCAATAAAGACGTGAATCGGAATGCCCTGGAACAGCGGCAGATCTTCCAGCGCCAGGCCACCGGTTACGGTCACCTTGAAGCCCATATCCGCCAGGCGCTTAATCGCGCTGATGTCCGCTTCGCCCCACGCCACGCCTGCGGCCTGCGCATCACGGCTGCGGTGATACACCACCTGCTGAATGCCCGCGTCGCGCCACTCCTGCGCCTGCTCCCAGGTCCAGAAGCCGGTCAGCTCAATCTGCACGTCGCCGTTAAACTCTTTCGCTACGTCCAGCGCGCCTTTCGCGGTGTTGATATCCGCACAGCAGATCACGGTGACCCAGTCAGCGTTGGCTTCAAAGCACATGCGGGAGAGGATTTTGCCTGCGTCTGCAATTTTGGCATCCGCCAGCACGATTTTATGCGGATAGAGCGCCTTCAGGTCACGCACGGCGCGAACGCCTTCGCCCACGCACAAAATGGTACCCACTTCGATGATGTCCACTTCTTCCGCGATCAGGCGGGTAGTTTCATAAGCGTGGGACAGCGTCTGGTTATCCAGCGCAACCTGCAACATTGGTAATGACATGTTCAATTCCTCTTAGACTGCCGCCGCGGTGGCGTTATCAATTAAATCCAGCACTTCCTGCTCGGTACGGCAGGCGCGTAAACGGTCGAAATTGGCTTCGTCATCAAACAGATTGACGATCTGCATGATGCCCACCTCCTGGTGGGTGTTGGCATCAACCGCCGCCATGGTGATCAGGATGTCGACCGGGTCGTTATCTTCATGGTTAAACACCAGCGGCGTTTTCAGCGTCACCAGCGCAAAGCCGGTTTTTTTGACGCCCTCTTCCGGGCGGCCGTGCGGCATTGCCAGACCCGGCGCGATCACAAAATAGGGGCCGTGCTGCGCCACGCCGTCGAGAATGGCCTGGTAATAACGCGGCTCGACAACGTCAGCCTTTACCAGCAGATCCACGCTCAGCTTTACCGCTTCCTGCCATGTGCTGGCCTCAGCCTGTAAAAGGATGGCGTTGTTCTCCACCAGCGAATCACGTAATTTCATGTTTCGTCCTTACTTCACGTCTTGTGGGAAGTGCGCTTTGATCACTTCCAGCAGTTTTGGCCCGAAATCCGCAGGCGACAGCATGTTGCGCACGCCCACCACATATTTATTGCCCGTCACGGTGATTTCGCCGGCGATATGGGTAGAAGCGATGATGATATCTGCGCCGCTCAGCTCACTTTTGTATTCACCCACCGCGCAGCTGTTTACCGTGTGGTCGATGTTTGACTGGGTTAAAAACTGGTCCACTTTCATCTTCATGATCATGGAGCTGCCTTGCCCATTGCCACATACAGCCAGGATACGTACGGTCATAATCGAAACTCCTTAATGAGCAGAAACTTCTGCTGTTTGTTTTTCCGCATCTTCTTCGGCGCGCAGAGAACGGCCCGCGAAGAACATATAAGCCAGTGCAATCAGAATGATGACGGCCATAAAGACCAGCCCGACGGAGGCGAAGCCCTGCATCATCGGCGGTGCCAGAATTGACCAGTCCGCCATGCCCATCCAGGCGCTCATGCCGGTGAGCTTGACCGCCCACACGCAGCCGAAGATTTCAACCATGCCCATCACCAGGCAGATCTTGAGCGCCGCGCGCCAGCCGCCGAAGTGGTTAGCAAATACGCCGATGGTGGCGTTAGAGAAGAACATCGGGATAAAGCCAGGAATGATCAGGATGGACGAACCGCAGCCCACCAGGATGCCCACCGCAATCAGCTGGCCGATGGTGCCCCACATGAAGCCCCAGACCACCGCGTTTGGCGCAAAGCTGTAGATTGCCGCACAGTCAATCGCCAGTACCGCACCGGGGATCAGGCGCTGTGAAATGCCGTTAAAGGCTTCCGACAGCTCGGCAACGAACATGCGCACGCCCTGCGTGATGATGAAAATCGCCACCGCGAAGGAGAAACCGGTCTGCAGGATATAGACCGTCCAGTGGGTTTTACCCGCCATCGCCTGAACAACGTCGATCCCAAAGGAGAGCAGAATGGCGCCGAAGAAAATGGTCATGACAATCGCGGTAGAAACGATGTTGTCGTGGAAGATATTCAGCCAGCCCGGCAGCTTCAGGTCTTCAACGCTCTCCTCTTTTTTGCCCAGGTACGGCGCAACTTTATAGGCAATCCAGGAGGCAAACTGCTGCTGGTGGCCGATGGAGAAGCCGCAGCCGTCGGTCACTTCCTGGGTTGGCTTGTACATCATGTTGGAGGTGATACCCCAGTAGAGCGACACCAGCACCGCGGTGCAGATAATCGTGGTCCACATCGGGTAGCCGAAGATATAGAAGGAAACCGCAATCAGCCCCGCCTGCTGGAACATGATGTGGCCGGTCAGCATGATGGTGCGAATACCGGTAATGCGGCGCAGCAGCACGTAGATGATGTTCAGCGCCAGCGCGAGCAGTACGGCGTATCCCACCCAGCTGTAGGCATCTCCCATTCGGTCGATGGTGGCCATCATTGACGCGTAGGTGTCAGAGATGGCACCGTTGATGCCATACACCTCCGACATTTTGGCGACGACCGGCTTAAAGGTGCTGGTCAGAATGCCTGAACCCGCCTGCAGCAGCATGAAACCGATGATGGTTTTGATGGTGCCCTTAATAATAACGCTGACGCTTTTACGCAGAAGGATGTAGCCCAGGCACGTCACGATACCCAGCAGCAGCGGGGCGTTAGTCATTACCTGATTAAAGAACACGGTAAAGACGTTGTAGAGGATCTCCATAACTCTCTCCAGAAATGAGAACACGAGGGGCAATCCCTGTGTGGTTGGTGCCATCACTCTAGTAATCACAAATAATCACCACAAGATTACATTTGATTATTTGTGACGCATCACGCAAATTATTTCCATGGTGTTAGTAATGATTTTCACTACCGTTCTGAATCATCAAATAAATGCTTATAATTCATGAAAATAATGATTGTTACGCGATAATCTAACACCCGACACGTGAGTAATCCGTGAAGTCGAACAGATAAAATTCCGCATTTTGTCCATTGCAAACCACATCAAATGATGCCAGCATTAATCACAACAAATCACAATGTGATTACTTTTGATTAAAACCAGGAGTCAAACGATGAGTAAAGTGAACACCATCACCCGTGAATCATGGATTCTGAGCACCTTCCCCGAGTGGGGTTGCTGGCTGAACGAAGAGATTGAGCAGGAACAGGTTGCTCCTGGCACCTTTGCCATGTGGTGGCTGGGCTGTACCGGTATCTGGCTGAAATCAGAGGGCGGCGCAAATATCTGCGTCGATTTCTGGTGCGGCACGGGCAAACAGAGCCACGGCAACCCGCTGATGAAAAAAGGCCATCAGATGCAGCGCATGGCGGGCGTGGAAAAGCTCCAGCCAAACCTGCGCACCACGCCGTTTGTCCTCGATCCGTTTGCGATTCGTCAGATCGACGCCGTACTGTCTACCCACGATCACAACGATCATATCGACGTGAACGTGGCAGCCGCGGTGATGCAGAACTGTGCAGACGACGTGCCGTTCATTGGGCCACAGACCTGCGTGGATTTATGGATTGGCTGGGGCGTGCCGAAAGAGCGCTGCATTGTGATGAAGCCAGGCGACGTGGTGAAAATCAAAGACGTTGAAATTCACGCGCTGGATGCCTTTGACCGTACAGCACTGATTACTCTGCCCGCCGACCAGAAAGCGGCAGGCGTCCTGCCAGACGGTATGGACGAGCGTGCGGTGAACTACCTGTTCAAAACGCCTGGCGGTTCGCTGTATCACAGCGGTGACTCCCACTACTCCAACTACTATGCGAAGCACGGTAATGAGCACCAGATTGACGTGGCGCTCGGCTCCTACGGTGAGAACCCGCGCGGTATTACGGACAAGATGACCAGTGCCGATATGCTGCGCATGGCGGAAGCGCTAAACACCAAAGTTGTGATCCCGTTCCACCACGATATCTGGTCAAACTTCCAGGCCGATCCGCAGGAAATCCGCGTACTGTGGGAGATGAAAAAAGATCGTCTGAAGTATGGCTTTAAGCCGTTCATCTGGCAGGTGGGTGGCAAGTTCACCTGGCCGCTGGATAAAGACAATCTTGAATACCACTATCCGCGTGGATTCGATGATTGCTTCACCATTGAACCTGACCTGCCTTTCAAATCATTCCTCTGATTGTAAAGCCAAATCGCCAGACCCCTGTGTCTGGCGATTGCATTTTAATTTTAGTAATTTCACGCTATTTCAAATATCATCTTTTCAAATCAATTCTTATCGGAATAGCTCATGACGGAAGCGCAACGGCATCAAATCTTACTGGAACTCCTGGCGCAAACAGGTTTTATTACCGTCGAGAAAGTGATCGAGCGTCTGGGCATTTCTCCCGCAACGGCAAGGCGAGACATTAACAAGCTGGATGAAAGCGGCAAGCTGAAGAAAGTCCGTAACGGCGCAGAGGCCATCAGCCAACAGCGCCCTCGCTGGACGCCGATGAATATCCATCAGGCGCAAAACCACGACGAGAAAGTGCGTATTGCCCGCGCCGCGTCGCAGCTGGTGAACCCCGGCGAGAGCGTGGTGATCAACTGCGGTTCGACGGCATTTCTGCTGGGCCGTGAGATGTGTGGAAAGCCGGTCCAGATCATCACCAACTATTTGCCGCTCGCTAACTATCTCATCGATCAGGAGCATGAAAGCGTGGTGATCATGGGCGGCCAGTACAATAAAAGCCAGTCCATAACGCTGAGCCCGCAGGACAGCGAAAATAGCCTCTATGCCGGACACTGGATGTTTACCAGCGGCAAGGGACTGACTGCGGACGGCCTGTATAAAACCGATATGCTGACCGCCATGGCAGAGCAGAACATGCTTAACGTCGTGGGCAAGCTCGTTGTGCTGGTCGACAGCAGTAAAGTGGGCGAGCGCGCAGGCATGCTGTTCAGCCGCGCCGAGCAGATAGACATGGTGATTACCGGCAAAGACGCTAACCCTGAGATCCTCCAGAAGCTGGAAGATCAGGGCGTAAAGATTCTGCGCGTTTAAAGGTGCTGACGGAAAAAGTCCACCGTCGCCTCCAGCGCCGTTGGCGTGATGCGATGGCGAACCCCGGCTTCCCACAGGCAGGTCACGTTGCTATCCAGCCCTTCACGCTGTAGCGCCTGCTGAAGGCGGAAGGTATCGCCAGGAGGGACCACATCGTCAGCGTCACCGTGCCACAGCAGCAGCGGGCGATCGGCCAGGCGTGGTAATGCATGAGTGACGTCCCATTCCGCCAGCGCTGCGGCAATACCCTCTGATTCCGGAGAAGGAAACAGCGTCTGTGAGAGCGACGTGAAGTAGCCCGATCCCATCAGGCACGCCACGGACGTCACTTCCGGATGGTGGGTCATAATCCCTAATGCGGTCATGCCGCCCATGGAGGCCCCGGCTACCGCCAGACGTTTATCCGCTACCAGCCCGGCCTGGTAGAGCGCGTCGCGCAGCCCGGAAAACTCGGTCAGATTACCGTGCAGGATTTGCCAGAACTGGCCAAGACGTTCCTGCTCGTTGCCCGTAAAACGTGCGCCGTGGTTGGGGGCATCGGGCATGACGACACGAAACCCCGCCTGGGCCAGCGCGACGGCAAAATAGCTGTAGACCAGTTTTGATGACGTAAAACCATGATAAAAAATCACGGTCGGCAGCGGGCGTTCTTTATGCCCGGCAGGGAAAGCATGTAATATTTCATGGTCACCCAGACGGCGTATTTCAATTTCAATCATTGTCGATCCTGTTCTGATGAATGATTCATAATGTTGAGAACTGGGTTACGCTTTCGCGATATTTTCATTCGAAATCTACGCCCCAGATAACACTTCGGGAACATTCCCCCAAAACTAAATTCACAGACAACTACACTATGGCTATCAGGAAACGAGATATGGTTATGCGCAGGTTTGCTGCTTTATTGCTGATGTTTCTGCTCAGTGGCTGTAGCGCGCTGCAGGGAACGCCGCAACCCGCTCCACCGGTCGCCGATCATCCGCAGGAAATTCGTCGTAATCAGACGGAAGGATTACAGCGAATGGGCACCGTCTCCGCGCTGGTTCGCGGTTCACCGGATGACGCGGAAGAGGCAATCGAAGCACAAGCCGTCGCCGCCAAAGCAGATTATTACGTCATCATAATGATCGACGAAACCATCATTACGGGACAGTGGTATTCACAGGCCATTTTGTACCGTAAGTAATGGTCATCATTTGAACGACATTTACACTGCTTTGCGTCCATAGACATTTTCCTGTCCACAATAAACTCCATGACCGCACCAATGGAAGTGAGTTTATTTGCGAAGGATTGCCCGGCGGATACCGGAGACATGTTAAATGGAGCTGACGATGAAACGAACCCTTGCTTTGACCTCTCTGCTGCTCTCAGCAGGCCTTGTGAGCACGACGGCGCAGTCAGCGGAATTCGCCAGCGCTGATTGTGTGACTGGCCTTAACGAAATTGGCCATATCTCCGTAAATAACATTACGGGGAGCCCGCAGGACGTTGAACGTGTCGTTGCTTTAAAGGCCGATGAGCAGGGAGCGTCCTGGTATCGCATCATACAGATGCAGGAAGATAGCTATGTCGATCGCTGGCGGGTACAGGCCATTCTTTATGCGTAATCCTTCCCGATAAAAGCCACTTATTTTTAGTGGCTTTACGTTTTTGCAAATTCTTTATCTTTTAAGAAACCCATTAAAAACAACTAAATAACATTTTGTTACATTATTTAAATAAATGTTAGCGCTTCTTTGCCGTTGAAGAGCCATACCTTTTTAATAATGAGCAATTTATGATCAGTTTTTTCCGCCGTGCAGGGCTTGGCACGAAGCTTTCGCTGCTAACCGGTGTGAGTGTCGCCACGCTATTTCTGCTTTTCACTTTTCTGCTCAGCCATAAAGCCAGCCAGCAGCTTGAAGAACTTGCGGTAGAAGACCTGCATAACCAGTCCACCGGCATGGTCGACATGGTAGAGATGTTTAACACCAGCCTGAGTGAAGAGGTCGAAAGTTATACCCGCCTGTTTACCACTTTCCTGCCTCAGCCGTTTATGGTCGATAATAGCCAGACCCGCACCATTAGCGGGCTTACTGTACCCCTGCTGAAGGGGGGAGAGTCTGAGCTTCATGAAAATACGACCTTTTCTGATGACTTCCTGAGCCGGACGGGTGCGATCTCCACCCTGTTTGTCCGCAGCGGAAGCGACTTTGTCCGTGTGGCAACCTCCCTGCGCAAAGAGAACGGCGACCGCGCGATGGGCACCGTGCTGGATACCACCAGCGCCGCCTTTGCGGCTGTGACCAAAGGTGAAGTGTACCGTGGCCTGGCGCTGCTGTTCGGCAAGCGCTACATCACCCAGTATCAGCCGGTAAAAAACAGCGAAGGTCAGGTCATCGGGATCATCTTCGTCGGGGTGGATATCACTCACTCCTGGAACGTCATGCGCGAGAAAATCCTTAACCGCCGCCTGGGCGAGAGCGGGCACTTCTTTGTTCTGGATCGCAGCAACGGTAAAACGCGCGGACAGTACCTGTTCCATACCAGCGAAGAGGGACAGTTGCCGAAGTGGGATGCCGCAACGCAGCAGCAGCTTCTGAGTGATAAATCCGGCACGCTGGAGCGCGTAAGCGATGATGGCCGCACGTTGAAAATGGCCTATATGCCGCTGCCGGGGTGGAACTGGACCATCGTAGGTGAAGTGGATAAATCGGTGCTGCTCTCAAGCGTTAACACGATGCGCGACCGTTTCCTGCTGGCTGGCGTGGTGCTGTCCGCTCTCTTTGCGGGCCTGTTTGTGCTTATCATTCGCCGGATGCTCACCCGCCCGTTGCGGAACGTGATCGCGCTGGCCCGCCAGTATGCGGCAGGCGACCTGCGCTCCAGCCTGCCCGTGACCCGTCAGGATGAGGTCGGCCAGCTGATCGACGCCATCAACGGCATCGGCGGTGGGCTGCAAAAGATTGTCCTCCAGGTGCGCGAGGCCGCAGGTGAGATCCACATGGGCACTAACGCCCTGGCTTCCGATACCGGAGAAATCTCCGAGCAGATCAACAAGCAGGCCAGCAGCGTAGAAGAGACGTCTGCCAGCATGGAACAGCTGGCCGCTACCGTGCAGCAAAACGCGGCCAATATGGAGCAGACGCAGCAGCTGGTCGGCGAAACGTCGCGCGCGGTGCATCAGGGCGGCGAGACGGTGACCAACGCTGTCACCACCATGGATGATATTCGCGACGCATCGAAACGTATTGAGGACATCACCCGCGTGATTGAATCCATTGCCTTCCAGACCAATATTCTGGCGCTTAACGCGGCGGTAGAAGCGGCCCGCGCGGGCGAGCACGGCAAAGGTTTTGCCGTGGTGGCACAGGAAGTTCGCGCCCTGGCGGCGCGCAGCGCCAACGCGGTGAAGGAAATTGAGCTGCTGATTGGCGACACGCTCAACAAGGTGAGCGAAGGCCACGCGCTGTCAGAGCAGACGCGTCTGGCGATGGACTCCATCATTGTTCATATCGATAACATCAGCCAGCTGGTCACCGAGATCAACCACGCCTCCCGGGAGCAATCCGCTGGGATCGGTCAGGTGAATCTCGCCATGACGCACATCGGCGAAGCGTCGCACATCAACGCCGACCGCGTTTCGCGCAGCGAGCAGACGGCACAAACGCTGCGCGAGAAAGGTTCACATCTGACTCATCTGGTGAGCCTGTTCCAGCTAAAAGGCTAGCCGACTCTGCCCGTGGCGCGCAGCAGCAGGTCATTCTGCACCTGCGCGCTCATCAGCGTTCCGCCGCGGGTATCCAGCATCATACGGCACCACGCCTGCGCTATCGGCGGCGATGCGTGCCGCAGCATCTGGCTCCCGGCCCCCAGTAAAAAGAGCTGCTGGGTTATCTCCCTGCCCTGCGCCTCCTGCGGTTTACGCAGTTTTTGCTGGAGCTGCCGCCAGCTGCGATCGAAGTGTCTGTCCTGCCCTTTTACCTGAGCAAAATCATCCGCAAGCAGGTCGAGCATACCGGGCTGCTTCGCCAGCACGCGCAGCACGTCCAGGCACATGATATTGCCCGACCCCTCCCAGATACTGTTGACCGGCATCTCACGGTAAAGCCGCGGAAGCTCGCTCTCCTCGCAGTAGCCCACCCCGCCCAGCGCTTCCATCGCCTCTGCAACAAAGGGGATACCGGCTTTGCACACGCTAAATTTTGCCGCGGGGGTGAACAGCCGCGCCCAGGCCGCCTCTTGCGGATCGGCGCGCTTGTCCCACGCGCGGGCCAGGCGGAACAGCAGCGCCGTTTGCCCTTCCAGCATCAGCGCCATACGGCTTAAGACTTCGCGCATTAACGGCTGTTCGATAAGGTTTTTGCCAAACGTCTGCCGCTGATGCGCATGGTACAGCGCCACCGACAGCGCACGACGCATCAGCCCGTGGCTGCCCAGCGCGCAGTCAAAGCGCGTGAGGCCGCCCATTTTGAGGATCTGCCGCACCCCTTCGCCCTCTTCTCCCAGCAGCCAGCCGGAGGCATCGAGAAACTCCGCCTCGCTGCTGGCGTTGGAGCGGTTGCCCAGCTTGTCTTTCAGACGCTCCAGCCGCACGGCGTTGCGTTGTCCGTCGGGCAAAAAGCGCGGCACAAAAAAGCAGGATAAACCGCCTTTTGCCTGTGCCAGCACCAGATGCGCATCGCTTTGGGGGACGGAGAAAAACCATTTATGCCCCACCAGCCGGTAGCTGCCGTCACTGCATTTTTCCGCTTTGGTGGTATTGCTGAGCACGTCCGAGCCGCCCTGCTTTTCCGTCATCCCCATGCCAATCAGCAGGCCGCGCTTTTGCGCGCCCGGTGCGAGATGAGGATCGTAGCGATCGCTCAACAACGGCGTAAGCCAGTCATGGAAAGGGTTGGGGAGCGCCTGCAGCAGCAGAGGCGTGGCGGCAAAGGTCATGGTGACGGGGCAAAGCGTGCCCGCTTCCACCTGCGCATGCAGCACAAAGCGTGCAGCCCGGGCAACAAACGAGCCTTTCCGCGCCTCCTCTTCCCAGGCAAGGTTATGAACGCGGTTGGCGCAAAGCCCCTGCATCAGCAGGTGCCACGCCGGATGGAAACGGACGTCGTCCAGCCGTTCGCCCATGGCGTCGTAGCGCAATAATTCCGGCGGGTTCACGTTTGCCAGCCTGCCCAGCTCCAGCGATTCCGCCGTGCCTAACTGCTGGCCAATGCTGGCAAGAAGTTCGATATCCCATCCGGCGCCTTCACGGCTTACCGCATCACGAAGCGCACAGTCCGAGAGAAAAAGGTTGCTGTTAGAAAGTGGAGCGGGTTGGTTGAAAACGGTATGCGTCTGCCAGTGCATGCTGTGTCCCTCCTTCAGTGGCAATGAAGGTAAGTATGGACAGACCGCGCGCCCGCCGCATGGGAGGGGGGTCACACCGTGGCGATCCCGCTGATATCATTCGTGAAACAGGTCACAGAACATAAGAATAAAGTATTTTAAGGCTTCGATTTTGTTGAATAATTTATTCTTACCCCCTTTCAGTGAGGATTGTCATGCAACAGGACGCGCACAAGCGTGCATTAATTGCAGGCTCCATTGGTAATTTCATCGAGTGGTACGAGTTCGCGGTTTACGGTTTTCTGGCAACCGTCATTGCGAAAAACTTCTTCCAGCTTGAAGGGGAAACGGGGCTCACCAGCCTGATCCTCACCTACGCCTCGTTCGCCATCGCCTTTTTCTTCCGCCCGCTGGGAGCCGTCGTCTTTGGCCGCATTGGCGACAGGATTGGCCGTAAGCCCACGCTGATTATCGTACTGGTGCTGATGACGCTGGCCACCGCCGCCATCGGCCTGGTGCCGGTCTACGCCAGCATTGGCATTGCCGCCCCCCTGATCGTCACGCTGCTTCGCATCCTGCAGGGGCTATTTGCGGGTGGCGAATACGGCGGCGCAGTCTCGCTGATGACGGAGTTCGCCCCGCGCGGCAAGCGTGGGCTGTATGGCGCGTGGCAGTCTTTTACCGTGGCGCTAGGGTTACTGGCGGGTGCAGGCATTGTGGCGCTGCTTTCTGCACTGCTCACGCCAGAAGCACTGCACGACTGGGGCTGGCGCATTCCCTTCTTCCTGGCGCTGCCCATGGGCGTCGTGGCCCTGTGGCTGCGGGTGAGCATGGAAGAGACGCCAAGCTTTGTGCAGCAGCAGGAGAAACCGGTCGTGGCACGGGCAGATACCGTCGCCACGCTCAAGGCTATCGTGATGGGGATAGGCCGCGTTATGGTCTGGTCTGCGGCGGGGTATACCTATCTGGTGATTATGCCGACCTATCTGCAGTCGGCGCTGCATACCGGGTTTAACCAGGCGCTGCTGATTGCGGTAATTTCCAATATCGGGTTTGCGCTGACGATTATTCCGTCGGGGATCCTGAGCGACAGGATCGGGCGCCGTACGGTGATGATTATCGCCACCGCGCTATTGCTGATCCTCGCCCTGCCGCTGCTGAAAATTCTGCAGGCGGAGTCCAGCACGCTGGCGGTGAAGGCCGTTGTGGTATTAATTGCGGGTGGGCTGGTGGGGATGCTGGCCGGACCTGGCCCGGCGATGCTCTCGGAGATGTTCCCGACGCGCGTACGCTATACCGGGCTTGGGCTGGCGTATTCCCTGTCGAACGCGATTTTCTCGGGATGTGCAGGATTAATCATTACCGGCCTGATTAAGCAGACGGGCAACCTGGATATTCCGGCCTATTACGTGATGGCGACGGCGGTGGTGAGTATTTTCGCGCTGATGACGCTGAGAAAGGATGACCATTTGCGGTCGCTGGAGGAGTGAGTTTGTCACCGTCTGGTGCCCTCACCCCGCCCCTCTCCCACGGGGAGAGGGAGAAAACACTAAAGGCCGTCCTTTGGACGGCCTTGCTGTTTATTCTCCGCGCTGACGCACCGCTTCAAACAGGCAGATGCCCGTCGCAACGGAAACGTTCAGGGACGACACGCTGCCCGCCATCGGGATGCTGATCAGCTCGTCGCAGTGCTCGCGGGTCAGGCGACGCATACCTTCGCCTTCCGCACCCATCACCAGCGCCAGGCGGCCGGTCATTTTGCTCTGATAAAGAGTATGGTCCGCTTCACCGGCGGTACCGACGATCCAGACGTTCTCTTCCTGCAGCAGACGCATGGTGCGCGCCAGATTGGTCACGCGGATCAGCGGGACGTTTTCCGCCGCGCCGCAGGCCACTTTCTTCGCCGTTGCGTTCAGCTGTGCGGAGCGATCTTTCGGCACAATCACCGCGTGCACGCCCGCCGCATCTGCACTGCGCAGACACGCGCCGAGGTTATGCGGATCGGTAACCCCATCGAGGATCAGGAAGAACGGGTTTTCCAGCTCGGCAATAAGATCCGGCAGATCGTTCTCCTGATACTGACGGCCCGGCTTCACGCGCGCAATAATGCCCTGGTGAACCGCGCCTTCGCTTTTCTCATCCAGGAACTGGCGGTTCGCCAGCTGGATCACCACGCCCTGCGCCTCAAGCGCGTGGATCAGCGGCATCAGACGCTTATCTTCACGCCCTTTCAGAATAAAGACTTCCTGAAAACGCTCCGGTGCGCGCTCGAGAAGGGCCTGCACCGCATGGATGCCGTAAATCATTTCACTCATTGATGGTTCTCGTAATAAATAATTCCCCTCTCCCCTTTTGGGGAGAGGGTCAGGGTGAGGGGAAAATTACTCCGCCTGCTTTTTCTTGGTCGCGCGCTTCGCTTTGGTCGCTGCAGCTATTTTTTGCGTTTTAGCAGAAGGCTTTTTCTCTGAGCGAGCCTCTTTCTTGGCCGCCTTCGGCTTCTGTTTCTTTTCGCCGCGGAACGCGCTGTCCGGCTCGAAGTTTACCTTCTTGCCCGCCTGACGGCGTTTACCGCCGCCCGGCTTGCCGTTACCGGTTTTTTTCGCCCTTTCACGCTCGGTTTTGCCGACGTTACGCGGGGCGCGCTCGCTGGAGATCAGGCTGAAGTCGATTTTACGGTCGTCCATATTCACGGCTTCAACCTTCACTTCCACGCGATCGCCCAGGCGATAGGTCTGGCCGCCCGATTCGCCAATCAGACGCTGGCCAACCTGATCGAAACGGTAGTAGTCGTTATCCAGGCTGGAGACGTGCACCAGGCCGTCGATAAACAGCTCGTCCAGACGAACGAAGAAGCCAAAGCCGGTCACGCTGGCAATCACGCCTTTAAAGACGTTACCCACCTGATCCAGCATAAAGTCACACTTCAGCCAGTCCGCCACGTCGCGCGTCGCTTCATCAGCACGGCGCTCGGCCATGGAGCAATGCTGGCCCAGCTGGAGAACTTCATCCATGGAGTAGTGGTAACCGCCGGTTTCGGTGGTGTTCCCTTTGTGGCCCTGCTCCTGCGCCAGCAGATACTTGATAGCGCGGTGCAGAGAAAGGTCAGGGTAACGACGGATCGGCGACGTAAAGTGCGCATAGGACTGAAGTGCCAGGCCAAAGTGACCGCGGTTCTCCGGATCGTAAATCGCCTGCTTCATGGAGCGCAGCAGCATAGTCTGCAGCATTTCTGCATCAGGACGATCGCCAATGGACTCCAGCAGCTCGGCGTAATCGCGCGGCTCTGGCTTGTTGCCGCCAGGCAGCTCGAGACCGAGTTCAGCCAGCACGGAGCGGAACGACGTAATGGCTTCCGTGGTCGGCTTATCGTGAATACGGAACAGCGCTGGCTCTTTGGCTTTCTCAACGAAGCGTGCCGCCGAGATGTTTGCCAGGATCATACACTCTTCAATCAGCTTGTGCGCATCGTTACGCTGGGTCTGCTCGATACGCTCGATACGACGTTCGGCGTTGAAGATGAACTTCGCCTCTTCGCTCTCAAACGAGATCCCGCCGCGCTCTTCGCGCGCCTGTTCCAGCGTTTTGTAGAGGTTATGCAGCTCTTCAATATGTTTAACCAGCGGCGCGTACTGCTCGCGCAGATCCTGGTCGCCCTGCAGCATATGCCAGACCTTGGTATAGGTCAGACGCGCGTGCGAGCTCATCACCGCTTCGTAGAATTTGTACCCGGTCAAGCGCCCCTTGGTAGAGATGGTCATCTCACAGACCATGCAGAGGCGATCGACCTGCGGGTTCAGGGAGCACAGGCCGTTGGAAAGCACTTCCGGCAGCATAGGTACAACCTGAGACGGGAAGTAGACCGACGTACCGCGGCTGCGCGCTTCGTTATCCAGCGGAGTTTGCGGACGTACGTAGTAGCTCACGTCCGCGATGGCAACCCACAGGCGCCAGCCGCCGCCGCGTTTTTTCTCGCAGAACACAGCATCATCAAAGTCGCGGGCGTCTTCGCCGTCGATGGTCACCAGCGGCAGATCGCGCAGATCCACGCGGCCCACTTTAGACTCTTCCGGCACCTGCTCCTTCAGATCTTTGATCTGGTCTTCAACGGCTTTCGGCCAGACGTAAGGGATTTCGTGGGTACGCAGAGCCATATCTACAGCCATGCTGGTACCCATGTTATCGCCCAATACTTCAACGATTTTACCGACGGCTTTGGTACGACGGGTTGGACGCTGGGTGAGTTCAACCACCACCACAAAGCCCATACGTGCGCCCATCACCTCTTCAGGTGGGATCAGAATGTCGAAGCTCAGACGGCTGTCGTCCGGCACCACAAAGCCTACGCCCGCATCGGTAAAGTAGCGGCCAACGATCTGGCTGGTTTTCGGCACCAGAACGCGCACGACGCGCGCTTCGCGGCGGCCTTTACGGTCAGCGCCCAGCGGCTGCGCCAGGATCTGATCGCCATGGATACACATCTTCATCTGTTCGGATGAGAGGTACAGGTCGTCTTTGCGGCCTTCCACACGCAGGAAGCCAAAGCCGTCCCGGTGGCCGATAACGATGCCTTTCAGCAGGTCGAGGCGTTCCGGCAGCGCATAGCACTGGCGGCGGGTAAAGACCAGCTGCCCGTCGCGCTCCATCGCACGCAGGCGGCGGCGAAGGGCTTCAATTTGCTCTTCACCTTCAATGTTTAATTCAACGGCAAGTTCTTCACGATTGGCGGGCTTTTCGCGCTTAGTTAAGTGTTCAATGATGAACTCGCGGCTGGGGATAGGATTCGCGTATTTTTCGGCTTCGCGTTCCTGGAAAGGATCATGTGACATGTCGGTTCCTCCGTTGTCAGCTCCGGTGGAAATTTTCTTCATTCCACCAGCAATAATTTATAAAGCGGTTGATTCTCTTCAACCAAATCGGCCAGCGTGTAGTTATCCAGTTCCTTGAGAAAACTTTGCACGGCCTGAGAAAGCGCCTGTTTCAGGCGACAAGCGGGCGTAATGTGGCAGAACTCGCTGCTGCAGTTCACCAGAGACAGCGGCTCCAGTTCACGTACCACATCCCCAACACGAATACTCTGTGCCGGTTTGCCAAGGCGGATCCCACCATTCTTTCCTCGGACGGCAGTAACGTATCCGGCACGGCTAAGTTGATTGATTATTTTGACCATATGATTACGGGACACACCGTAGACCTCTGTGACTTCAGAGATACTGGTCATCTTCCCATCGGGTAACGACGCCATGTAAATCAGCGCACGCAAGCCGTAATCGGTGAAACTTGTTAACTGCACATCAACCTCAGGAAAAGGGAAAACGCGGTCAAACCGCAGAGATATTCATTAATGATGATAAACCAGCCAGATAGTTGGCGGCTAATTTATTTGAACTGAAAGGAGGAAGGAGGACGAAAAAGCCGGATGCGCATGGCTTATCCGGCCTGTGATGGGTTTTGTAGGCCCGGCAAGCGCAGCGCCGCCGGGCGAAACCATCATTATGCGTCGAACGGGTCGCGCAGGATCATCGTTTCAGTACGATCCGGGCCGGTGGAAATGATATCGATCGGCACTTCGGTCAGTTCTTCAATGCGCTTGATGTAATCCAGCGCCGCCTGCGGCAGGCCGCTACGCTCTTTCACACCGAAGGTGGTCTCAGACCAGCCCGGCATGGTTTCGTAGATTGGCTCGATGCCTTGCCAGTCGTCAGCTGCCAGCGGAGTGGTGGTCACTTCGCGGCCATCCGGCATACGGTAGCCAACGCAGATTTTCACTTCTTTCAGGCCGTCCAGCACGTCCAGCTTGGTCAGGCAGAAGCCAGAAAGGGAGTTGATCTGCACTGCACGACGCACTGCAACCGCATCCAGCCAGCCGGTACGACGACGACGACCGGTGGTCGCGCCAAACTCGTTACCCTGCTTGCACAGGAACTCGCCGGTTTCATCAAACAGCTCGGTCGGGAATGGACCTGCACCCACGCGAGTGGAGTAAGCTTTGATGATACCCAGAACGTAATCGACATAACGCGGGCCCAGGCCAGAACCGGTCGCCACGCCACCTGCGGTGGTGTTAGAAGAGGTTACGTACGGATAGGTACCGTGGTCGATGTCCAGCAGCGTACCCTGCGCACCTTCAAACATGACGAAATCGCCACGCTTGCGCGCCTGGTCCAGCAGATCGGACACATCAACAACCATACCGGTCAGGATGTCTGCAATCGCCATGACGTCATCCAGCACTTTCTGGTAGTCAACAGCGTCAGCTTTGTAGAAGTTCACCAGCTGGAAGTTGTGATATTCCATCACTTCTTTCAGTTTTTCAGCGAAGGTAGCTTTGTCGAAGAGATCGCCCACGCGCAGACCGCGACGTGCAACTTTGTCTTCATAAGCCGGGCCGATGCCGCGACCGGTTGTACCGATCGCTTTCGCGCCACGCGCTTTTTCACGCGCCACATCCAGCGCCACGTGGTAGTCAAGAATAAGCGGACAAGCTTCGGAGAGCAGCAGACGCTCGCGAACCGGGATACCACGGTCTTCCAGGCCTTTCATCTCTTTCATCAGCGCAGCAGGAGACAGCACAACGCCATTACCGATGATGCTGGTAACGTTATCGCGAAGAATACCTGATGGAATAAGATGGAGGACGGTTTTTTCACCGTTGATTACGAGAGTATGGCCTGCGTTATGACCACCCTGATAGCGTACAACATATTTAGCACGTTCAGTCAGAAGATCGACAATCTTCCCTTTACCTTCGTCACCCCATTGGGTGCCCAGTACGACAACGTTGTTACCCATTTTTCAAAATCACCGATTGCTTAAAAATGGATTCTACCATCGCTTTTTCAGATATACAGCACTTTTTGACCTCAAAATACGCCAGTTACGGCTACTTTTTGATCAGCCAATCGTTTTCCTCAACATGTAGTAGACAACGATACCGGCAACCACAAGACCGCCGCCAAAACGACGTAAAATATTATCCGGCAGCTGACTCATCGTGGCGATCATTCGACGCCAGGCTTTCGGATAGAGCATCGGCCCAAGACCTTCCAGCACCAAAACCAGCGCCAGTGCGAGCCAGATCGTTGAATTCATTTTTAATCCTTATAAAAGAAAACCACCGCTCCGTTAAGAGCGGTGGTTTGAATACTCAAACGAGCCTGAGTTTATCGCGTTGCGTTAGACGGCGTCTTCATATAACGGAAGAAATCGCTGTCCGGGCTGAGCACCATCACATCCTGATTGCTCTGGAAGCTGTTCTCGTATGCACGCAGGCTACGGATAAAGGCGTAGAAGTCTGGATCCTGGCTGAAAGCATCAGCGAACAGTTTCGCCGCTTCGGCATCCCCTTCACCGCGCAGGATACGCCCCTGACGCTCTGACTCTGCCAGAGTCTTGGTCACTTCGTAGTCCGCCGCTGCACGCAGCTTCTCGGCCTCTTCCTGACCCTGTGAACGGTGACGACGGGCTACCGCTTCACGCTCGGCGCGCATACGGTTGTAGATCGCTTCCGACACTTCTGCCGGCAGGTTGATCTGCTTGATACGCACGTCGACCACTTCGATACCCAGTGCAGCCATACTGTTCGGGTTGATCACCGGTACTTTACCGTTGGTTTCAGCCTGAACACGTTCAGCCGCTTTGGCAATCGCGTCATCCGCTGCCGGGGTTTCCACTTCGTCTTCGGTGCCTGCAGAACCGGAGTTCAGCGCATCACGCACTTCCAGGGTCAAACGACCACGGGAGTCGGTGACGATGTCTTTCACATCCAGACGGCCAATTTCAGAACGCAGACGGTCAGAGAACTTACGTTTCAGCAGAACTTCTGCCTGAGAAACGTCACCGCCGCCCGTTGCCAGGAAGTAGCGGCTGAAATCGCTGATACGCCATTTGATGTAGGAATCAACGATCAGGTCTTTCTTCTCTTTGGTCACGAAACGGTCGGCCTGGTTATCCATGGTCTGGATACGCGCGTCGAGCGTTTTCACTGACTGAATGAACGGCACCTTGAAGTGCAGGCCTGGCTCGTAGATCACCGGACGCTTGTCGCCATCACGCACGACGCTGCTGAACTGGAATTTGATCCCACGCTCGCCCTCTTTCACCACGAAGATCGAGGTGTAAAGTACGACCAGTACGATGATGATGATCGCAATAACTGACTTACGCATCCTTATTCCCCCTGACGCTGGTAGTCGTTACGCTGCGCGTTAGCACGGCGTTGGTCCATAATGTCACCATCGTTCGAAGAAGGCGTTGTGTTCGCGCTGGAGCTGCCTGATGACGCTGGCGGCAGACGCAGCAGGCTGCTGGCGCCGCTGTTATCCGCTTTCGCTGGCGCTGAGCTGCCTTTCAGCATTTGGTCCAGAGGCAGTACCATCAGGTTTCCGCCTTTGCTGTCGTTCACCAACACTTTACGCGTATGGCTCAGCACTTTTTCCATGGTCTCGATATAGAGACGCTCGCGGGTAATTTCCGGAGCCGCTTTATATTCCGGCAGGATTTTCGCGAAGCGAGCCACTTCACCCTGTGCTTCCAGGATAGTACGGGTTCTGTATGCGCGCGCTTCTTCCAGAATACGCTGCGCCTGACCGTTAGCACGTGGCTGAACTTCGTTGGTGTAAGCTTCTGCTTCACGGATGTACTGCTGTTCGTTTTCACGGGCAGCAATCGCGTCGTCAAATGCGGCTTTCACCTCTTCCGGCGGACGAGCGGCCTGGAAGTTGACGTCCAGCAGGGTAATACCCATGTTGTATGGACGAATGGTCTCTTCCAGCTCGCGCTGGGTATCGCTACGAATAACGGTACGACCTTCGGTCAGAATACGGTCCATGGTGTACTTACCGATGACCCCACGCAGGGCGCTGTCGGTCGCCTGACGCAGGCTGTCATCAGCACTGGCCACGCTAAACAGATAACGCTCAGGATCGGTCACGCGGTACTGTACGTTCATCTCAACGCGGACGACGTTCTCGTCAGACGTCAGCATCACGCCGGACGCCGCCAGTTCACGTACAGACTCCACGTTGACTGCGGTTACGTTATCAATGAAGGTCGGTTTCCAGTTCAGGCCCGGCTCAACCAGATGGCTGAACTTACCAAAACGGGTCACGACGCCACGTTCCGCTTCTTTGATGGTGTAGAACCCGCTGGCTGCCCAGATGATAACCACGGCAGCGGCCACAATACCCACGATACGGCCACCCATTTGCGGGCGCGGCCCCTGAGTAGAATTTCCACCCGAGCCAGAACCTTTACCTCCGCCAAGGCCGCCAAGCTTTTTGCTCAGCTTGCGGAAGATATCATCCAGATCCGGCGGCCCCTGCTCGCGACCACCTTTGTTGCCATTTCCCCCAGAGTTGCCGCCTTGATTATTGCTGCTTCCCCACGGGTCGCGGTCTTGTCCGTTATTACCGGGCTGATTCCACGCCATGTATATGCTCCATATTTGTTATGCAAGGGCGAATTTTCAGGCTCGTGCACCTTTATCTGGTCAGACGACGAAGTCCACCAGCGTAGGTTCTTGTTTACAGAGGCGACGCCAGTCAACGATCGGCATACGCACCTGCATCCCCACGCTGCCGTCATCCTCCATCCACTCTTTTTCTATCGCCTGAAGCTGATAAAACCGGCTGCGCAGCCTGCCTTCCTGTGGCGGCAAGCGCAGCGTGTGCTGGGCAACCTCACCGGATAGACGTTCTGTCAAAGCCTGGAAAAGCAGTGGCACGCCGAGACCGGTCTGAGCAGAAAGCCAGACCCGAATCGGTTTGTTCTCTTCATCCCGGTCGATACGCGGTTCGAAATCGTCCAGCATATCGATCTTGTTCATCACCAACAGCGTTGGTATTTCGTGTGCGTCAATCTCTTCGAGCACTACGTTTACCGCGTCGATGTTCTCCTGCACGCGAACGTCTGCTGCATCAATGACGTGCAGCAACAGGGTCGCCTGACGCGTCTCCTGCAGCGTCGCTTTAAACGCGGCGACCAGATCATGCGGCAGATGGCGGATAAACCCTACGGTATCCGCCAGCACCGTCTCACCGACGTCAGCAACGTCAATACGACGCAGCGTAGGGTCCAGGGTCGCAAACAGCTGGTCTGCGGCATAAACCTGGGCCTCTGTAATCTGGTTAAACAGGGTGGATTTACCGGCGTTGGTATACCCCACCAGCGACACCGTCGGGATGTCGGCTTTTGTTCGCGCCCGACGTCCCTGCTCACGCTGTTTCTCGACTCTTTCCAGACGTGAGAGGATCTGGGTAATACGGCCACGCAGCAAACGACGGTCGGTTTCGAGCTGGGTTTCACCCGGACCGCGCAAACCAATCCCGCCTTTTTGTCTTTCAAGGTGGGTCCAGCCACGCACCAGGCGCGTCGCCAGATGGCGCAGCTGCGCCAGCTCAACCTGCAGCTTACCTTCGTGGGTTCGCGCACGCTGAGCAAAAATATCTAAAATTAACCCCGTGCGATCGATAACACGACATTCGCAAAGGGCTTCCAGGTTACGTTCCTGGGCCGGAGACAGCGCATGGTCAAACAGCACGACGGACGCGCCGGTTGCTTTTACGGCATCCGCAATTTCAACTGCTTTACCTTCACCAACAAAATACTTTGGGTGCGGCGCTTTACGGCTACCGGTAATCACCTGCATTGCTTCGACACCGGCGGAAGAGACCAGAGCTTCGAACTCCTGGAGATCTTCCATATCTTTGTCTTGCGAAAAATAGATGTGTACCAGCACCGCCTGCTCACCGGCGTCATAACGGTCAAACAAGCGTTAACCTCTCTAAAAAGATCAGCGGGGAACGCAGGATCGCTGGCTCCCCGTGTGGATAACAGCCCGAAACCTTACTCGGTATCGTCGCTGTCCTGCGCAGGAGAAGAAGAACCCTGCGCGTTGCTGCCGTGATGGTAGTTACTGCCAGTGCCGCCGCCAGCGTTATTGCTGTGATGAGATACCGGACGGGACGGAACAACAGTAGAAATAGCGTGCTTGTAGACCATCTGGCTGACCGTGTTTTTCAACAGGATCACGAACTGATCGAAAGACTCAATCTGACCTTGCAGCTTAATACCATTCACCAAATAAATAGAAACTGGAACACGTTCCCGACGCAATGCGTTCAAGAACGGATCTTGTAAAGATTGCCCCTTAGCCATTCTATCTTTTCCTTATATGCTTGTTTTGTACTTAGAACCTTGCGATTCTGAAAAATTGCGCACGATACGTCTCAATTGTACACATTCAGTGAGCGATATCACCAATAACCTCAATCACTTCGTTTAGCGCCTGTTGCGGTTTCTCACTGTCTAACCAGTGAACCCCCTCCCAACCGCGCAACCAGGTGATCTGGCGCTTCGCTAACTGTCTCGTGGCGCAAACACCTCGATAAACCATTTCATCGTATGAAATCTCACCTTCAAGATACGACCACATCTGGCGGTATCCCACACAACGAATGGAAGGCATATCCGTATGCAAATCTCCACGGGCAAAAAGCGCCCGCACTTCTGCTTCAAAATCTGAAGCTAACATCTGATGAAAACGCTGCTCAATTCGTTGATGGAGCAGTTCACGGCTCGCCGGGGCGATGGCGAACTGATGCACCTGATACGGCAGAGCGTCTCCTGACGTTTGCGTCAGTTCCGTTAAAGTTTTACCCGAAATGAAAAAAACTTCCAGTGCTCGGGAAAGCCTTTGCGGATCATTTGGATGAATCCGTGCTGCGGCAACCGGGTCAACCTCCGCCAGTTGCTTGTGCAAAACGTCCCATCCCTGCTCTGCCGCCTGCTGCTCAATCTTGGCTCTCACTTCCGGATCCGCGGATGGCAAAGGTGATAACCCCTCCAGCAGCGCCTTGAAGTAGAGCATGGTTCCGCCAACCAACAGCGGTATTCGTCCCGCCGCCGTAATCTCGGCCATTTCGGCTAAGGCATCGCGACGGAAGTCCGCTGCGGAGTATGCCTGGGCCGGATCGAGAATATCCAGCAAACGATGCGGTGCCGCGCGCAGTTCTTCCGCGTCTGGCTTCGCCGTGCCGATGTCCATTCCTCGGTAAATGAGGGCGGAATCGACGCTAATCAACTCTACAGGCAAAACTTTACGTAACTCAATGGCTAACGCCGTTTTGCCCGAGGCCGTTGGGCCCATTAAAAAAATTGCCTTAGGCAGGCTCGCCTTGCTTGCGTCAATCATGTTTCAGGGCGGTCATCGCCGTTTGTAAATCAACAGGTTGTAATAATCCACCCGGCGGCATTCTCACCAGATGCGGGCAAAGACGTTCAACCTCTGCCAGCACGGTTATCGCCTGTGCCATACTCCACGGCGCGTGTTCGCTTGCCAGATGGCGGGCGATCCACTGCGCGGCGTTGGCGGCATCATACGACGTTTGCTGCGCCAGGTAGCCTATCAGTTCAGGAATCAAGTTTTGTAAATTTTGTTGGCGTAAGGGTAAAGGCACTGCGCGAATTGTCACATGCTGCGCTTCCAGCACGATTTCGATCCCCATTTCGGCCAGAAGCGCCTGTGCACGCTGCAAAACCCCTGTTTCTTCAGAGGTTATTTTCAACCGCACCGGGATAAGCAGCGGCTGCGCGCAGGCTGCGTTTTCCCCGGGCGTAAGCTGCGCCTGCTTGAGCCAGCGTTCTGCTACCGGCAGCGCCAGCAGCATCAGTTTACCCTCACGTTCGAGCAAGGCCATATCCGGGGCGACGATGGTCAACACTCGACCAAAGCTCTGGCTGTGTCCGTCCAGCGAAGGCGGCGATACCTCAATGTGTTCTTTTCGCTCTACCGCAGGCGTGTCCAGCAGCTTGCGGTATAGCGCTCCCTGCTGCTTTTGATATCCCGGCTGGGCGTTAGGATAGTTCGCCCCAGTAGGGCGCGGAGCACTTCCCGCCGATGAAAAACGGGGGGCCGCAGGCTCACGCGCGGCGGCAGGTTCAGCAAAGTGGTTACGCCCCGCCGCCACGCGGTTTTCCGGTAAGGGACGCGGAGCGGGATCTGCGCTTTCCAGCGGTAGGGTCGGTTCAGCCTGCTGCTGCAGGACGCTGACCACCCCCTGATAAATAAAATCATGCACCAGACGCGACTGGTGGAAACGCACCTCATGCTTTGCAGGATGGACGTTCACGTCAACCTGATGCGGGTCGATCTCAAGATACAGCACAAACGCGGGCTGCTGATCGGCGCCCAGCTTGTCTTCACAGGCCTGGCGGATAGCGTGGTTAATCAGGCGGTCGCGCATCATGCGGCCATTCACGTAGCAATACTGGATCTCTGCAAAGGCCGCACTGCTGGCGTTCGGATCGGCAACCCAGCCGCGCATGGCCAGATCGCCGTGCTGCCACTCTATGGCCAGCGCCTGTTCGAGGAACGGCGTCCCGCAGATAGCGCCTAAGCGACGCTCCTTCTGCCCGCCTTCCGCTACCGCGCGATACTGACGCATCACCTTGCCGTTATGGCTGAGGTTAATGGTGACATCGAATCGCGCCAGCGCGATGCGGCGAATGATCTCGTCGATATGGCCGAATTCGGTCTTCTCGGTACGCATAAATTTGCGTCGGGCGGGGGTGTTGTAGAACAGATCCAGCACTTCCAGCGTGGTGCCAACAGGATGGGCCGCAGGCTTAACCGTGACATCCATATCGCGCCCTTCGGCGTAGGCCTGCCAGGCTTCCTGCTGTTCCGCCGTACGGGACGTCAGGGTTAGACGCGAAACGGAGCTGATACTGGCCAGCGCTTCGCCGCGAAAACCGAGGCTAATAATCGCTTCCAGGTCGTCCAGCGAGGCAATTTTACTGGTAGCGTGACGGGCCAGCGCCAGCGCCAGTTCGTCTTTTTTGATGCCACAGCCGTTGTCACGAATGCGAATAAGCTTTGCGCCACCGCGTTCGATATCAATATCAATGCGGGTTGCGCCCGCATCGAGGCTGTTTTCCACCAGTTCCTTCACCACCGACGCAGGGCGTTCCACCACCTCACCGGCGGCGATTTGGTTCGCGAGCTGCGGCGGTAGAACCTGAATCGGCATGAATTCTCCTTAATTTGTGGCGGTCATCTCACCCGGCTGCGCTGCGCTGGCCGTCTGGCCAGCCCCGCCCTGCGGCGCGGACTGCAGCGGATGAGCATCGAAATATTTACGCAGACCGTTATAAATCGCCTCGGCAATTTGCTGCTGATAGCTGTCGCTTCCCAGCAGACGCTCTTCGCCGTTGTTGCTGATAAAGCCCGTCTCAACGAGGATGGACGGGATATCCGGCGAACGCAGAACGCCAAGGCTGGCATGTTCCGGGCGTCGTTTATGCAGCACGCCTATGCTTTGCAGCTGGTTCAATACGTTAGTGGCGACATCATACCCGACGCGCTGAGAATGACCGAATTGTAAATCCAGCACCGCCTGGCTGAGATACGGATCTGACTGGCTGTTCGCCAGCACGTCGCCCGCACCGCCCAGCAGTTCAGACTGCTTCTCGTGCTCTTCGAGCCAGTTGGCCATTTCGCTGTTAGCGCGACGGTTGGAAAGCACCCATACCGAGGCGCCTGTCGCGTTACGGTTCGGCGCGGCGTCCGCGTGGATCGACACCAGGAAGTTAGCATTCTGCTTGCGCGCCACGTCTGAACGCCCCATCACCGAAATGAAGTAGTCGCCGTCGCGGGTCAGCACGCCTTTGAACATTGGGTCGTCGTTTAAGAGCGTACGCAGTTTACGGGCAATGGCGATGGTGACATTTTTCTCGCGCGTGCCGCCCGGGCCGATGGCGCCCGGATCTTGCCCGCCGTGCCCCGCATCAATGGCGATAATCACCTTATCGCCGCTGACCGCTGCTCGACGCGCGCTGGCGGCCGGACGCGTCACCGTATTGCTGCTGGTTGCCGCGGTAATGCGATCGTTCTGCGCTTTAAATGGATTGCGGGCAGGCTCAGACGGACGTGGAGTATAAACTGGCTCCTCCACACGCTTCGCCACAACAGGTGCCGGCGGAGGCGGCGGTGGCGGAGGTGCATCAGCATTGATGGTAAAGACCACGGTGTAGGTCCCGCCGTTCTGCTGCTTCACCGCCTTCGTTTTGCCCTTTTCGGTCAAATCGACCACCAGACGCAGCGACTGCGCGTCTTTTGGCGTACCGGAACGGATGCTTTTCACCAGATTATTACCGCTGAACTGCAGCGGCAGCCCCTGGATCACGCCCGTTTGCTTGATATCCAGCGCCACGCTGCGGCTGTCTGGCTGTGAAAATGCATACTCAGGATCGCCCATAAAGCTGAACGTGATCCGCGCCTGGCTGTCGCCATTCGAGACCTGAATATCCGAGAGAGTTGCGGCACCGGCCTGCGCGCACAGCAGCACCGTTGCAGCCAACAACCAACCTTTAACGCGATGTCTCATCCCGTCATCCCTACGCTTAACCGGCCAGTCTGGCCAGTAAGGAACTGCCTGATGAGGAAACCGCACTGATGCGCGCCTCACGCCCTTGAGCCTGGTAATCTAAGTGAATTTCGACATCCGGGTCAGGCAGCACACCCGCACCTTGTTGCGGCCATTCCACCAGGCAGATGGCGTCGTTGGCAAAATAATCGCGGATCCCCATAAACTCGAGCTCCTCAGGATCCGCAAGACGGTATAAATCGAAGTGGTACACCATGAGATGTTCAAGCGTGTACGGCTCTACCAGCGTATAGGTCGGGCTTTTTACGTTCCCGTTATGGCCTAACGCCTGTAAAAAACCCCGGCTGAAGGTGGTTTTACCCGCGCCTAAATCACCGTACAGATAAATGACGGTAGCCCCCTGACAGGCCTGCGCCACGCGCTTGCCAAGTTCTAATGTGGCTTGTTCATCAGGTAAAGAAATCGCTCGGTTAGTCATTTTCTACGTCAATCATATCCGGGTTAACAACACGCCGTAGCGTGCAAAAAAGATCGGTGGCCAGCATACCGCGGGTACCCACGCGTGCAGCAAGCCTGTCGGCCGCAGCGCCGTGGGCCACGCAGCCCGCACAGGCTGCATCATAAAGGGGAAGTTTTTGTCCAAGCAGTGCGCCGATGATGCCAGAGAGCACATCGCCCATGCCGCCGCTCGCCATGCCCGCATTTCCGGCATCAATAATGCCGAGTGCATTTTCGCTGGCAATAACGGTCCCCGCCCCTTTCAACACAACAACACCTCCGTAACGTTTTACCAGACGCTGGGCAGAAAGTAAGCGATCGCTTTCAATTTCTGCCACGCTGCAGTTAAGCAGCCGCGCGGCTTCGCCGGGGTGTGGCGTCAGAATGCGATTGTGACGCGTATCCGGGTTTATTGCCAGAAGGTTAAGCGCATCAGCATCCCACAGCATCGGTTTACGGAAATTCTCCACCTTTTGCAGGGCCTGTTTGCCCCAGGACTGCTGTCCAAGCCCGGGCCCAATGACCACCACGTCCGCCCATTCCAGGCTCTCTTCAAGCGTCTGAAGCGTAAGCTCATGGACCATCAATTCCGGACGGGCGGTGATAATCGGCGCGATGTTTTCAGGCCGCGTCAGCACGCGCACCAGACCCGCCCCGCAGCGCAGCGCTGCCTCTCCGGTCATGCGGATAGCGCCCGCCGTGCCGTGATCTCCACCAACAATCACCAGCCTGCCGTGATCGCCCTTATGGGACGTCGGGCGGCGCGGAGGCAGCCAGCCCGACAGCTGTGAGGCGTCCCATCGTGAAACCGGCGTCTCCTGCCCTGCCAGCCAGCTCTCCAGCCCCAGCGCGTTGTGGTGCAGTACTCCCACCACATCCCGCGCTTTGCCGGTCAGTAATCCGGGCTTCAGGGCGATAAAGGTCACGGTATGCGAGGCATGAATAACGGCTCCCGGCGTCGTTCCCGTTTGCGCCACCAGGCCAGAGGGAATATCCAGTGCGACCACCGGCGCGATATGCGCATTGGCGCGCTCAATCAGCGCGGCACTGTTCTCACGCGGCGCGCTGCGTAAACCCGTACCCAGCAGACCATCCACAATCACGTCGATATCATCCGGCCAGACGATATCCGACGCATGAATCACACCGCCCGCGTTCAGCCAGGCATCTCGCGCGGCAGCGGCTTCTTCAGGCAGCGGCTTATCGCTCTCCATGGCCAGCAACGTCACGCGGATACCGGCCGCAACCGCGAGACGGGCAACCACATAGCCGTCGCCGCCGTTATTGCCGTGCCCGCACAATATCAACCAATGCGAAGCATTCGGATATGCCGCACGGGCAACGTTCAACGCCGCTTCGCCCGCGCGCTGCATCAGCTCATAGAGGGTAACGCCGAGGCTGTCTGCGGCCTCTTTTTCGGCGCGCCGGAGGTCATCCGCATGCCAGATGGAATGTGGTATACTTGCGGGGTTTTTCTTCACAGTATGGTCCGTCATGTCACAGCCCCTCGATCTCAATCAGTTAGCGCAAAATATCAAACAGTGGGGTGCTGAGCTAGGCTTCCAGAAAGTGGGTATCACCGATACCGACCTCTCCGCCAGCGAGCCAAAGCTGCAGGCGTGGCTGGACAAACAATACCACGGCGAAATGGAGTGGATGGCGCGTCACGGCATGATGAGAGCCCGTCCACACGAACTGTTGCCGGGCACATTACGCGTCATCAGCGTGCGTATGAACTACCTGCCAGCCAACGCGGCCTTTGCGCGCACGCTAAAAAATCCCTCTCTGGGTTACGTCAGCCGGTACGCGCTGGGGCGTGACTACCATAAGCTCCTGCGTAACCGCTTAAAAAAACTTGGGGAAACTATTCAGCAGCACTGTGTTTCGCTGAATTTTAGACCCTTTGTTGATTCCGCGCCTATTCTTGAGCGCCCAATCGCTGAAAAAGCGGGGCTCGGCTGGACAGGTAAGCACTCACTTATCCTTAGCCGCGATGCCGGCTCGTTCTTCTTCCTGGGCGAATTGCTGATCGATTTACCGCTGCCGATAGACGGCCCGGTCGAGGAAGGCTGTGGCCGCTGCGTGGCCTGCATGACCATCTGCCCCACGGGTGCCATCGTCGAGCCGTATACCGTCGACGCACGCCGCTGCATCTCCTATCTCACCATCGAGCTGGAAGGGGCCATTCCCGAAGAGTTTCGACCGCTTATCGGCAACCGAATTTATGGCTGTGACGACTGCCAATTGATCTGCCCGTGGAACCGCTATTCGCAGCTCACGGAGGAAGAGGATTTCAGCCCGCGTAAGGCACTGCATGCCCCGCAGCTCGTTGAACTGTTCGCCTGGACCGAAGCCTGGTTTCTGAAAGTGACGGAAGGTTCGGCCATTCGCCGTATCGGCCACCTGCGCTGGCTGCGCAATGTCGCCGTTGCGCTGGGTAATGCCCCGTGGGATGAAGCCAATATTCAGGCGCTGGAAAGCCGTAGAGGTGAGCACCCACTTCTCGATGAACACATAGAATGGGCGATTGCGCAGCAGATTGAGAAACGAAATGCCTGTGTTGTTGAGGTGCAGCTACCGAAGAAACAGCGTCTGGTGAGGGTGATTGAAAAAGGGCTTACGCGGGATGCCTGAACTATTCACAGCCTGTGTATAAAAATAAAAACTCAGGCGCCATCTGGGCTAGCGAAGAGGTCAAGTGATCTCAATAGCATTTTGAAATGAAATTTTCTTTTTATAATTCAGATAATTAAATGAATACTATTCACCCTGCGAAGCGTTTGGCAATAACAGATTGGCGGCAGGTTCTGTGGATAAGTCTGTTTACAAGAGTATTTCAGATGAAATAGAAAACGTCCCCAACGAAGCATTTCGCTGTGGATAATTTGAATATGAAGAAGAATTTGGAGCGGGAAACGAGACTCGAACTCGCGACCCCGACCTTGGCAAGGTCGTGCTCTACCAACTGAGCTATTCCCGCTTGGGTGTTCTGGTGCTGTGCGTATCTTGCGATACTTTCAAATTTTGGAGCGGGAAACGAGACTCGAACTCGCGACCCCGACCTTGGCAAGGTCGTGCTCTACCAACTGAGCTATTCCCGCTTGGGTGTTCTGGTGCTGGCGTATCTTACGATACTTTCAAATTTTGGAGCGGGAAACGAGACTCGAACTCGCGACCCCGACCTTGGCAAGGTCGTGCTCTACCAACTGAGCTATTCCCGCAAATCTGTACTGCTTTTGGTGCTGTCGTAACGTGTAATTCTCTGTCGTTACGGGAGGCGCATTATACGAGAAATCCGTTTAGCTGCAACCCCCCTGAAAGCGTTTTTTTATAAATTCAGTTCAAATGCTTAATTAATCGACAAGCTGGATAATTTAACGGCAAAAACCCGGTCACGCAAGGTGCCGGGTCTCAAATCAGAGCTTAATAAAGTTTTCGCGGTAGTAGGCAAGCTCCGCAACAGACTCACGAATATCGTCCATCGCCTGGTGCGTTCCCTGCTTTTTGAAGCCGTCGAGAATTTCAGGCTTCCAGCGGCGCGCCAGCTCTTTCAGCGTGCTGACGTCCAGATAGCGATAGTGGAAGTAAGACTCCAGTTCGGGCATGTACTTAAACAGGAAGCGACGATCCTGCCCGATGCTGTTGCCGCAGATCGGCGATTTGCCCGCAGGAACCCACTGCTTAAGAAACTCAAGAGTCGCCAGTTCAGCCTCGCGGTCACCCTGGGTGCTGGCCTTGACGCGTTCAACCAGGCCGCTGCCGGTATGGGTGCGCACGTTCCAGTCATCCATCAGCGCAAGCTGGTCGTCAGACTGATGCACCGCAATCGTTGGCCCTTCCGCCAGGATATTCAGGTTGGCATCTGTCACCAGCGTAGCGATCTCAATAATGCGATCGCGCTCGGGATCCAGCCCGGTCATTTCAAGATCGATCCAAATCAGGTTGTTTTCATCCGCGCTCATGTTATTTTCCACCCTTCTCGCATAACCGGCTGTAGCAGGTTAACTAGTATTAATTAGAGTGTATCATAGAGGTTTTGCCCATCATGGGCGACCAGGAGCCAGCGCGATTGAGTAAAAATAAACTCTCCAAAGGGCAGCAGCGCCGCGTAAACGCCAACCACCAGCGCCGTCTTAAAACCACTGCGGAGAAGCCGGATTACGACGACAACCTGTTTGGCGAAACGACCGAAGGCGTCGTCATTAGCCGTTTTGGTATGCATGCCGATGTCGAATCCGCCGACGGGGATATTCACCGTTGCAACATCCGCCGCACCATCCGTTCACTGGTAACCGGTGACCGCGTGGTCTGGCGTCCCGGTAAAGAAGCCGCTGAAGGGGTAACGGTAAAAGGCATCGTTGAAGCCGTGCATGAACGCACGTCGGTGCTCACCCGTCCTGACTTTTACGACGGCGTTAAGCCCATTGCGGCCAACATCAACCAGATCATCATCGTTTCGGCGATCTTGCCCGAGCTTTCGCTCAATATTATCGACCGTTATCTTGTCGCCTGCGAAACGCTTCAGGTTGAACCGATCATCGTGTTGAACAAAATCGACCTGCTGGATGACGACGGCATGGCCTTCGTGAATGAGCAGATGGACATCTACCGCAAGATTGGTTATCGCGTACTGATGGTCTCCAGCCACACCAAAGATGGCCTGAAGCCGTTAGAAGAAGCGCTGACCGACCGTATCAGCATCTTTGCGGGTCAGTCCGGCGTGGGTAAATCGAGCCTGCTGAACAACCTTCTTGGCCTCCAGCAGGAGATCCTGACCAACGATGTGTCCAACGTCTCGGGCCTGGGTCAGCACACCACCACCGCTTCGCGTCTTTATCACTTCCCGCACGGCGGCGACGTGATTGACTCCCCGGGCGTGCGTGAGTTCGGCCTGTGGCACCTTGAGCCGGAACAAATCTTCAACGGATTTGTCGAATTCCATGATTATTTAGGCGCCTGTAAATATCGCGACTGTAAACACGATAACGACCCGGGCTGCGCTATCCGCGAAGCGGTTGAGAACGGTGAAATAGCAGAGACCCGCTTCGAAAACTATCACCGCATTCTTGAGAGCATGGAAGACGTAAAAACGCGTAAAAACTTTTCTGATTCGGATAACTGACAACTAAGCTAAGCATCGCTAAAATCGTCCCCTTTTTTCAGGTTCCGGCTGCGTTAAGCCGGATCAGGAACGACAAAACAATGGCCTGGAGGCTACCTTGTTAAACTCATTTAAACTTTCGCTTCAATACATTCTGCCAAAACTGTGGCTCACTCGCCTGGCGGGCTGGGGCGCGAGCAAACGAGCGGGCTGGCTGACCAAACTGGTCATCGACCTGTTCGTGAAATACTACAAGGTCGACATGAAGGAGGCGCAGAAGCCGGATACCGCCAGCTACCGCACCTTCAACGAATTCTTCGTTCGCCCGCTGCGCGATGAAGTGCGCCCGTTAAATACCGATCCTAACGTCCTTGTCATGCCTGCGGACGGCGTGATCAGCCAGCTCGGTAAAATCGAAGACGACAAGATTCTGCAGGCAAAGGGCCATAACTACAGCCTGGAAGCGCTGCTGGCCGGTAACTACCTGATGGCCGACCTGTTCCGCAACGGCTCCTTCGCGACAACTTACCTGTCGCCGCGCGACTACCACCGCGTCCACATGCCGTGTAACGGCATCCTGCGCGAGATGATTTACGTACCGGGCGATCTGTTCTCGGTAAACCACCTGACCGCGCAAAACGTCCCGAACCTGTTTGCCCGTAACGAGCGCGTCATCTGTCTGTTTGATACTGAATTTGGCCCAATGGCGCAGATTCTGGTGGGTGCTACCATTGTAGGCAGCATCGAAACCGTCTGGGCGGGCACCATCACCCCGCCGCGTGAAGGCGTGATCAAACGCTGGACATGGCCTGCCGGTGAAGCAGAAGGCTCTGTTGCCCTGTTGAAGGGTCAGGAGATGGGCCGCTTTAAGCTGGGCTCTACCGTGATCAACCTGTTTGCTCCGGGTAAAGTTAACCTGGTCGAACAGCTGGAAAGCCTGTCGGTCACCAAGCTGGGTCAGCCGCTGGCGGTGTCTACCGAAGCCTTCGTGACGCCGGACGCAGCGCCTGCGCCGCTGCCGGAAGAAGAGATCAAAGCTGAACGCGACGCCAGCCCGCTGGTTGACGACAACAAAGACGAAGGCTAACAACAGAAGGATCGCTGACGTGCGCCCGATTATCGTTCTACTGATGGCCTGGTGCCTCAGCATGGGGGCGTACGCAGCGACAGCCCCCGACGCCAAACAGATAACCCAGGAACTGGAGCAGGCTAAAGCGGCAAAACCCGCCCAGCCAGAGACCGTCGAGTCGCTCCAGTCTGCCCTGAACGCGCTTGAGGAGCGAAAAGGCTCCCTTGAGCGCGCTCAGCAATATCAGCAGGTTATCGACAACTTCCCGAAACTCTCTCAAACGCTGCGCTCACAGCTGAATAACCTGCGTGATGAACCGCGCGAGGTTCCCGTGGGCTTAACGTCGGATGCGCTAAACCAGGAGATTCTGCAGGTTAGCAGCCAGCTTCTGGAGAAGAGCCGCCTGGCGCAGCAGGAGCAGGAACGCGCGCGTGAAATCGCCGACTCGCTCAGCCAGCTTCCGCAACAGCAAACCGATGCCCGCCGCCAGCTAAACGAGGTGGAGCGCCGCGTCGGCACGCAGACAGGAAATACCCCGCAAAGCCAGGCGCAGAATCTTGGGCTGCAGGCCGAATCCGCCAGACTCAAAGCGCTGGTTGACGAGCTGGAGCTGGCGCAGCTTTCCGCCAACAACCGCCAGGAGCTGTCGCGCATGCGCGCCGAGCTGGCGCAAAAGCAGAGCGAACAGCTTGATGCCTACCTTCAGGCCCTGCGTAATCAGCTCAACAGCCAGCGCCAGCGCGAAGCCGAGCGTGCGCTGGAGAGCACCGAGCTCCTTGCAGAAAACAGCGAAAACCTGCCGGCAGGAATTAACGAACAATTCAGGGTTAACCGCGAGCTATCTGCCGCGCTGAACCAGCAGGCGCAGCGGATGGATCTGGTTGCGTCGCAGCAGCGTCAGGCGACCAACCAAACGCTGCAGGTTCGCCAGGCGTTAAACACGCTGCGCGAGCAGTCCCAGTGGCTGGGATCTTCAAACCTGCTGGGCGAAGCGTTACGCGCCCAGGTTGCCCGCCTCCCCGAGATGCCGAAGCCGCAGCAGCTTGATACCGAAATGGCTCAGCTGCGCGTTCAGCGCCTGCATTTTGAAGATCTTCTCAACAAGCAGCCGCAAATCCGCCAGATCCGTCAGGCTGACGGTAAACCGCTGACCGCCGAGCAAACCCGTATTCTGGAAGCCCAGATGCGCACCCAGCGCGAGCTGCTCAATTCCCTGCTGCAGGGTGGCGATACGCTGATCCTTGAGCTCACCAAGCTGAAGGTGTCAAACAGCCAGCTGGAAGACGCGCTGAAAGAGGTTAACGAGGCGACGCACCGCTACCTCTTCTGGACGTCGGACGTGCGCCCAATGACCTTCTCTTGGCCAATAGAGATTGTGCAGGATCTGCGTCGCCTGATTTCGCTGGATACTTTCAGCCAGCTGGGTCAGGCCAGCATGATGATGGTGACCAGCAAGGAGACCATCTTCCCGCTGCTGGGCGCGCTGATTCTGGTGGGTTTCAGCATTTACTCCCGCAGGCACTTTACGCGCTTCCTTGAACGCTCCAGCGCGCGCGTAGGCAAAGTAACCCAGGATCACTTCTGGCTAACGCTACGCACCGTGTTCTGGTCAATTCTCGTCGCCTCGCCGCTGCCGGTGCTGTGGATGACGCTGGGCTACGGCCTGCGAGAGGCCTGGCCCTATCCGCTGGCGGTAGCGATTGGCGATGGCGTCACCGCCACCGTACCGCTGCTGTGGGTCGTGATGATTTGCGCCACCTTCGCAAGACCAAATGGCCTGTTTGTCGCCCACTTTGGCTGGCCGCGCAGCCGCGTCGCGCGGGGCATGCGCTACTACCTGATGAGCATCGGCCTGATTGTGCCGCTGATTATGGCGCTGATCATGTTTGATAATCTCAACGATCGGGAGTTTTCCGGTTCGCTGGGCCGCCTCTGCTTTATGCTGATCTGCGGCGCGCTGGCGATGGTGAAGCTGAGCCTGAAGCGCGCGGGTATTCCGCTCTATCTCGATAAAACGGGCAGCGGCGAGAACATGTTCAACCGCCTGCTGTGGAACCTGATGCTCTCCGCGCCGCTGGTCGCCATCCTTGCTGCAGCCGTGGGTTATCTGGCGACGGCGCAGGCGCTGCTGGCGCGTCTGGAAACCTCGGTTGCCATCTGGTTCCTGCTGCTGGTTGTTTACCACATCATTCGCCGGTGGATGCTGATCCAGCGTCGCCGCCTGGCCTTTGACCGCGCCAAGCACCGTCGTGCGGAAATTCTGGCTCAACGCGCGCGCGGCGAAGAGGAGCCTAACCACGTCAACAGCACGGAGGGGGCGACAGATGCCGATGAAGTCGAGCTGGATCTGGATGCCATCAGTACCCAGTCCCTGCGGCTGGTGCGTTCTATTCTGATGCTGATTGCCCTGCTTTCGGTAATCTTCCTGTGGTCGGAAATCCACTCCGCGTTTGGCTTCCTGGAGAACATTTCGCTATGGGACGTGACGTCCACGGCGCAGGGCGTCGAGAGCCTGGAGCCGATAACCTTAGGTGCCGTGCTGATTGCGATTCTGGTCCTCATCATCACCACGCAGCTGATACGTAACTTCCCTGCTCTGCTGGAGCTGGCGCTGCTGCAGCACCTGGATTTAACCCCGGGGACCGGGTACGCCATTACCACCATCACCAAGTATTTGATCATGCTGTTTGGTGGGCTGGTTGGCTTCTCAATGATTGGTATCGAGTGGTCAAAACTGCAGTGGCTGGTCGCCGCCCTGACCGTGGGCCTGGGCTTTGGCTTGCAGGAGATCTTCGCCAACTTCGTGTCCGGCCTGATCATCCTGTTTGAAAAGCCGATCCGTATTGGTGATACGGTCACCATCCGCGATCTGACCGGGAGCGTTACGAAGATCAATACCCGCGCCACGACCATCAGCGACTGGGACCGTAAGGAGATCATCGTCCCAAACAAGGCCTTCATCACCGAGCAGTTTATCAACTGGTCACTGTCAGACTCCGTCACGCGCGTGGTGCTCACCGTGCCTGCGCCATCGGATGCCAACAGCGAAGAGGTGACGCAGATCCTGTATACCGCAGCTGAGCGCTGCTCGCTGGTGATCGACAACCCGGCCCCGGAAGTCTTCCTGGTCGACCTGCAGCAGGGGATCCAGATTTTCGAACTGCGTATTTATGCCGCTGAAATGGGGCACCGTATGCCGCTGCGCCATGAGATCCACCAGCTGATTCTGGCCGGCTTCCGCGAGCACGGTATCGATATGCCGTTCCCACCGTTCCAGATGCGTCTGGAAAGCCTGGGCGGGAATAAAACGTCCAGAACGCTGTCGTCAGCGGGGCGCAAGCGTCCGGCGGGAAGTTTGTAACCCTTTCCCCCTCCCTTTCGGGAGGGGGAAAATTAAGAAAAAGACCCGAGTAGGCCGGGTTAGCGACAGCGCCACCCGGCGATTCTTTAAGCGCGATCGACCGTAAACGCAATCACATCGCCCAGCTGTTCTGCGCCCAGCGCCAGCATCACCAGACGATCCACGCCCAGCGCCACGCCGGAGCAGTCCGGCAGACCGGCTTTTAGTGCTTCCAGCAGGTTGGTATCAATCGGCTGCTGTGGCAGGCCGCGCGCATTACGCTTGCGGTTATCCTGCTCAAACCGCTGCTGCTGTTCGCGCGCGTCCGTCAGTTCGTGGAAACCGTTCGCCAGCTCGATGCCTTTGTAATAAACCTCAAAACGCTCCGCCACGCGGTGATCTTCCGTGCTGATCTGCGCCAGCGAGGCCTGGCTTGCCGGGAAGTGATAGACGAACGTTGGGCGATCTTTGCCAATCTGCGGCTCTACGCCAAAGGTGAACAGCAGCTGCAGCAGCGTATCGCGATCCTCTTCGGTATCCGCCACGTTGCTCAGATCCAGTTTTGCCGCCGCGTCGCGCAGCTGCGTTTTGTCCGCCGACAGCGGGTCGATCTCCAGGTGGCGCTGAAACGCCTGCTGATAGGAGAGCGTTTCCGCTTCTGCACACTCCAGCACCTGCTGCAGCAGATCGTCCACCTCGTTCATCAGGCGGTACATATCGTAGTGCGGACGATACCACTCCAGCATGGTGAATTCCGGGTTGTGGTGACGACCCATCTCTTCATTGCGGAAGCTGCGGCACAGCTGATACACCGGGCCACACCCTGCCGCCAGCAGGCGCTTCATGTGGTATTCCGGGCTGGTCATCATATACAGATTCATTCCCTGAGAATGACCGGGGCCAACAAAACGGGTTTCAAACGGGACCAGATGAATATCCGTTACCGTTGCCTGACTCATGCACGGCGTTTCCACCTCCAGGACTCCGCGATCGGCAAAGAAGCGGCGAATTTCCGCCATCAGTGCTGCGCGTTTTAGCAGGTTTGGGATGGATGCGCTCGGCTGCCAGGTGGCCGTTTCGCTCATGGGTTTTTCTCCGATTTCAGACAAGGGCACGAAGTCTACTCGTAAGCCGGAGCTGAGACAAATTTTGCGCAGTAAAAGCCCCTTTTTCATTATGAAGAAAAATACCGTGACGGGATTCATCAATCACGATGATAAATCACCGCACAGAACAGCAAAAAAATCGAACACGTCAAATTTCCCTCATATACACGCGGTTATACTGTGCTACCCATAAAGGAGCAGTGGAAACGCTTTCGTAATCGTCCGTTCAGGCAGGTGAGCTACCTTTCGTTTAACGCGTTGCGAAATAACAAAAATCTGGAGGAATGTCGTGCAAACTTTTCAAGCCGATCTTGCCGTTATAGGCGCTGGCGGAGCTGGATTACGTGCTGCGATTGCTGCAGCACAGGCTAATCCGACCGCTAAAATCGCACTGATTTCAAAAGTCTATCCGATGCGCAGCCACACGGTTGCCGCAGAAGGAGGATCCGCCGCCGTCGCGCAGGATCATGACAGCTTCGAATACCATTTCCACGACACGGTTGCAGGGGGCGACTGGCTTTGCGAACAGGATGTCGTTGACTACTTCGTGCACCATTGCCCAAAGGAAATGACCCAGCTGGAACAGTGGGGCTGCCCGTGGAGCCGTCGTCCTGACGGCAGCGTCAACGTTCGCCGCTTCGGCGGTATGAAGATAGAACGTACCTGGTTCGCCGCCGACAAAACCGGCTTCCACATGCTGCACACCCTGTTCCAGACCTCCCTCCAGTTCCCCCAAATTCAGCGCTTTGACGAGCACTTCGTCCTCGACATTCTGGTCGATGACGGCGAGGCGCGCGGCCTGGTCGCGATGAATATGATGGAAGGCACGCTTGTTCAGATCCGCGCGAAAGCCGTAGTCATGGCGACGGGCGGCGCGGGGCGTGTTTATCGTTATAACACCAACGGCGGCATCGTCACCGGCGACGGTATGGGCATGGCGCTCAGCCACGGCGTGCCGCTGCGCGATATGGAATTCGTGCAATATCACCCAACCGGCCTGCCGGGCTCGGGCATTCTGATGACGGAAGGCTGCCGCGGTGAAGGCGGTATTCTGGTCAACAAAAACGGCTACCGCTATCTGCAGGATTACGGCATGGGCCCGGAAACCCCGCTCGGCGAGCCGAAGAACAAATACATGGAACTCGGCCCGCGCGACAAAGTCTCTCAGGCCTTCTGGCACGAGTGGCGCAAAGGCAACACCATCTCTACCCCACGCGGCGATGTGGTTTACCTCGACCTGCGTCACCTCGGCGAGAAAAAACTGCTGGAGCGTCTGCCGTTCATCTGCGAGCTGGCGAAAGCCTACGTGGGCGTCGATCCGGTGAAAGAGCCGATTCCGGTGCGCCCAACCGCACACTACACCATGGGCGGCATTGAAACCGACCAGCAGTGCGAAACCCGCATTAAAGGGCTGTTCGCCGTGGGCGAGTGTTCCTCCGTCGGCCTGCACGGTGCCAACCGTCTGGGGTCGAACTCGCTGGCAGAGCTGGTCGTCTTTGGCCGCATGGCGGGCGAGCGCGCGATGGAGCGTGCCGCAACCGCGGGCGAAGCAAACGGCTCCGCGCTGGATGCTCAGGTCGCTGACGTCGAAAAACGACTGAAAGACCTGGTGAATCAGGAAGGCAACGAAAACTGGTCGAAGATCCGCGACGAGATGGGCCTGTCGATGGAAGAAGGCTGCGGTATTTACCGTACGCCGGAGCTGATGCAGAAAACCGTCGACAAGCTGGCAGAGCTGCAGGAACGCTTCAAGCGCGTGCGCATCACCGACACCTCCAGCGTGTTCAATACCGACCTGCTGTACACCATCGAGCTGGGCCACGGCCTGAACGTGGCGGAATGCATGGCGCACTCTGCCCTGGCGCGTAAAGAGTCACGCGGCGCCCACCAGCGTCTGGACGAAGGCTGTACCGAACGTGATGACGTCAATTTCCTGAAACACACCCTCGCCTGGCGCGATGCGGATGGCACAACCCGTCTGGATTACAGCGACGTGAAGATCACCACGCTGCCACCGGCGAAACGCGTGTACGGTGCAGAAGCAGAAGCCGCCGAGAAGAAGGAGAAGGCGAATGGCTGAGATGCAAAAACTGAAAATTGAAGTGGTGCGCTACAACCCGGAAGTGGACGCCGCACCGCACAGCGCTTTCTATGAAGTCCCTTATGACGAGCAAACCTCCCTGCTGGATGCGCTCGGCTACATTAAAGACAACCTGGCGCCGGACCTGAGCTACCGCTGGTCCTGCCGTATGGCGATCTGCGGCTCCTGCGGCATGATGGTCAATAAGGTGCCGAAGCTGGCCTGTAAAACCTTCCTGCGCGAATACACCAAAGGCATCAAGGTTGAAGCGCTGGGGAACTTCCCGATTGAGCGCGATCTGGTGGTCGATATGACCCACTTTATCGAAAGCCTGGAGGCCATTAAGCCGTACATTATCGGCAACCCGCGCACGCCGGATCAGGGGCCAAACACCCAGACGCCGGCGCAGATGGCCAAATACCATCAGTTCTCCGGCTGCATCAACTGCGGCCTTTGCTATGCCGCCTGTCCGCAGTTTGGCCTGAACAAGGAGTTCATCGGCCCGGCAGCCATTACCCTGGCGCACCGCTATAACGAAGACAGCCGAGACCACGGTAAAAAAGAACGTATGGCCCAGCTTAACAGCCAGAACGGCGTCTGGAGCTGCACATTCGTAGGCTACTGCTCGGAAGTGTGTCCGAAGCACGTCGACCCGGCCGCCGCTATTCAGCAGGGGAAAGTGGAAAGCTCGAAAGACTTTCTTATCGCTACCCTGAAACCACGCTAAGGAGTGCATGATGACGACTAAACGCAAAGCCTACGTGCGGCCAATGCCGTCCACCTGGTGGAAAAAACTGCCGTTTTATCGCTTCTATATGCTGCGTGAAGGCACGGCGGTTCCCGCAGTCTGGTTCAGCCTTGAGCTGATATACGGGGTGTTTGCCCTCAAACACGGTCCGGAAGCCTGGGCCAGCTTTGTCGGTTTTCTGCAAAACCCGATCATCGTGATCCTGAACCTGATTGTGCTCGCAGCAGCCCTGCTTCATACCAAAACCTGGTTTGAACTGGCGCCAAAAGCGGCGAACATAATCGTTAAAGGCGAGAAAATGGGGCCAGAGCCGGTGATTAAAGGGCTATGGGCAGTGACGGCCGTTGTCACTGTGGTCATTCTGTTTGTCGCACTGTTCTGGTAAGGAGACTACCGTGATCAATCCAAATCCAAAACGTTCTGACGAGCCGGTCTTCTGGGGTCTGTTTGGCGCAGGCGGCATGTGGAGCGCCATTATCGCGCCGGTTATCATCCTGCTGGTCGGCATAATGCTGCCGCTGGGGCTGTTTCCGGGCGATGCCCTGAGCTACGAGCGCGTGCTGGCGTTTGCGAGCAGCTTTATCGGCCGCGCGTTCATCTTCCTGATGATCGTCCTGCCGCTGTGGCTGGGCCTGCACCGCATCCACCATGCGATGCACGATCTAAAAATCCACGTTCCCAGCGGCAAGTGGGTATTTTACGGTCTGGCAACCATCCTTACCGTGGTGACGCTGATTGCCGTGGTCACTCTCTGACGCTTCAGGCCCGCCCTCCGGCGGGCCTTTCATTAATGCTAAATTTATCCGTTTGTCAGGCACAGTAAAATCCAACAGACTACGCTCGTCTGGTGGGCCCCGACATTTACTTGACCCGATATTACGGAAAATAACTGATGATGAAAAAATCCCTTTGCTGCGCCCTGCTGCTCGGCGTTTCCTGTGCCAGTATTGCCGCACCACTGTCAGAAAAGCAGCTGTCTGACGTGGTGGCTAAAAGCATTGATCCCCTGATGAAAGCGCAGTCCATTCCGGGCATGGCGGTTGCCGTGATTTACCAGGGCCAGCCGCACTACTTTACCTTCGGCAAAGCCGATGTCGCCGCGAATAAATCCGTCACGCCGCAAACCCTGTTCGAACTGGGCTCCATCAGTAAAACGTTCACCGGCGTATTGGGTGGAGATGCGATTGCCCGCGGTGAGATTTCGCTGGGCGATCCGGCAACGAAGTACTGGCCTGAACTGACGGGCAAACAGTGGCAGGGCATTCGCCTGCTGGATCTGGCAACCTATACCGCGGGCGGCCTGCCGCTACAGGTACCTGATGACGTCACGGACACCTCGTCGCTGCTGCGCTTTTACCAGACATGGCAGCCGCAGTGGAAACCGGGCACCACGCGGCTGTATGCGAATGCCAGCATCGGGCTGTTTGGCGCGCTGGCGGTTAAGCCTTCCGGAATGACGTTTGAACAGGCAATGACGAAGCGGGTCTTTACGCCGCTGAAGCTGGCGCATACCTGGATTAACGTGCCAAAGGCTGAAGAACAGCATTACGCGTGGGGATACCGTGACGGTAAAGCGGTCCACGTCTCGCCAGGAATGCTGGACGCCGAAGCCTACGGCGTCAAAACTAACGTACAGGATATGGCAGCCTGGGTGATGGCCAACATGGCACCGGAGATGGTTGCTGATGCGTCACTTAAGCAGGGCATCGCGCTGGCGCAGTCGCGCTACTGGCGCGTGGGTGCGATGTATCAAGGGCTGGGTTGGGAAATGCTCAACTGGCCGGTTGACGTCAAAACGCTGGCCGATGGGAGTGATAATAAGGTTGCGCTGGTGCCGCTGCCTGCGAGAGAAGTGAGCCCTCCGGCTCCACCGGTCAAAGCATCATGGGTACACAAAACGGGTTCAACCGGCGGGTTTGGCAGCTACGTGGCCTTCATTCCGGAGAAAGAGATTGGCATCGTGATGCTGGCGAACAAGAGCTATCCGAACCCGGCGCGGGTTGAGGCGGCATACCGTATTTTGAGCACTCTGTAGTAAACATTGCCGGGTGGCGGCTTCGCCTTACCCGGCCTACCGCACCCACTCGTTATGTAGGCCGGGTAAGGCGAAGCCGCCACCCGGCGAAACACACCGTACGTCCCCAACATTTTCCTTGCCGTCATCTACACTTAACAAAAAACAGTAAGGAAACTCCTATGCGCATTCTGCCTGTTATCGCCGCGGTGACAGCCGCGTTTTTAGTGGTTGCCTGCAGTTCCCCTACCCCACCGCCTGGCGTCACCGTCGTCACGCCTTTTGATTCGCAACGCTTCCTCGGCACATGGTATGAAATCGCCCGTATGGACCACCGGTTCGAGCAGGGGTTAGAGAAAGTCACCGCACATTACAGCGCAATGGATGACGGGGGGATTCAGGTTGTTAACCGTGGATACAATCCGGATCGGGAGATGTGGCAGCAGTCGGTTGGCAAGGCCTACTTCACCGGCGATCCGAACCGGGCCGCGCTGAAAGTCTCGTTTATTGGGCCATTCTACGGCGGGTATAATGTCATCGCGCTGGACAGAGAGTACCGCCACGCGCTGGTCTGCGGGCCGGATCGCGACTATCTGTGGATACTCTCCCGCACCCCCACCATTTCACCCGAAATGAAGCAGCAGATGCTGGACGTCGCGACCCGGAAGGGGTTTGATGTGACGAAATTAATCTGGGTAGAACAACCGCATTAATGCGTGCTGAGCTTCAGACCAATAATCCCGGCCACAATCAACGCGAGGCTGGCAATACGTGCCAGACTCGCTGACTCACCTAATAACAGAATGCCGGTGATGGCCGCGCCAACCGCACCAATTCCCGTCCAGACGGCATACGCCGTTCCCACGGGCAACGTACGCATCGCCCAGGACAGCATGACGATACTCACAATCATCGCGGTAACGGTTATGACGCTGGGCGTCAGGCGGGTAAAACCGTGGGTGTATTTCAGGCCAATCGCCCATACCACTTCGAGCAGGCCGGCAATAAAAAGAACGATCCAGGACATATCAGGCTCCTTAACTTAAAGGCAAGTTGGGGCCGTCCCCGATGAAGGAAGCGTTTACGGGTCGTCCCGCAAGGCTGAGATTACGCGTCATATTTTGGTTAGCGTACGATTTTTTTTCAATCCTTTTCTGCCGAACGGGTTAAGCCCGGAAATAGCCGCAGTATGGCGCGTAATTCAGCCATTTATCACTCATCGGACTTCTCTATGATGATATGCTTTCTGATGGCAGGAAGCCAAACCACTAGCCGACTGCGAATACTACATGTTCAAAATTCTCTTGATTGACCGTTGTCACTTCACCCGCACGGGGTTCGAAGCGTGGCTCAATCATTCAGGCCTGTTTCCGGGCCATTTCGTCGTAACCGGGTTAAACAATCTTTTCCTTGCCAGAGAGCATATCCTGCAATGGAAACCGACGCTGGTCATCGCTGACCTACACGGTTTCAAACAGGAATTTCACCCTTACCAGCAATTGTCTTCCCTGCTGATAGCCAGCGAAACGCTGCCCTTTATTTTACTGGAGTCAGGTGAAGAACAGGGCATGACAGACTTCGTGAAACATTTCCCGGTATGGGCGTCATTGTCGAAAACTGCCGATCTGGAGGCGCTAGCGACGGTCATTAATGATGCGCTGACCTCGTGCGCAAGCGTAGAGATCCCACAGGTAGCCGCCCCGCTGCTGACGCGGCAGGAGGAAAAAGTGCTGACGCTGTGGATGGACGGCGCGAGCAACCAAAAGATTGCCAGCCATCTCAGCATTAACGGTAAAACGGTTTATACCTACAAGCGAAATATCCGCATGAAGCTCCATATGGATACACGCTATTCCCCGTTTTTAACGCCGCAGGAAGTGGATAATTGACGGTACGGTGAAATTCATGCGCCGTACCGCCCATGCTTCATTAGTTCTGCGCTTTCGTTGCTGCACCCGAAATAGCACTACCACCGTCGGAGATATCTTCCCCTACGCCGCGCGTGGTGTTACATGCAGTCAGTACTGAAGAAAGCACCAGGACAGAAAAGATCGCTGCAATTGTTTTCTTAACCATAATATATTCCTTTTATAGCCAAAGTTGTTTTGTGTATAGCAACTTAAGGATAGACAAGATCCCGACATTTGACGGAGAAGGAACTCTTTTTAGGAAAATTAGACGTTTTTAGCTGGCTGCGTGAGAAATGATATGGCCGAGATCCTGGATATCTTCACCCATACCCCGCGCGGTATTGCACCCGGAAAGGATTGCGCTGGAGAGCGCTAACAGAAGCAGAATTTTAACGGTGCGTTTCATCATCCCTGCCTGCAAAAACAGGCGCAGCGGGCGCTGCGCCTTCAATCATGACGTAAATTACTTCACGCGGGATACGTATTCGCCGGAGCGGGTATCCACTTTGATCACTTCGCCAGTCTGTACGAACAGGGGAACTTTAACCACTGCACCGGTAGACAGTTTGGCTGGCTTACCGCCAGTACCTGCGGTGTCACCTTTCAGGCCTGGATCGGTTTCAACGATTTCCAGCTCTACAAAGTTTGGTGGGGTAACAGCGATAGGCTGACCGTTCCACAGGGTCACGATGCATTCAGCCTGATCCAGCAGCCATTTAGCGCTGTCGCCTACGGCTTTCTCGTCAGCAGACAGCTGTTCGAAAGTAGAGTTGTTCATGAAATGATAGAACTCACCGTCGTTGTACAGGTAAGTCAGGTTCATATCGACAACATCAGCGCCTTCAGCGGAGTCAGTAGACTTGAAGGTTTTCTCTACACGGGTGCCGGTCAGCAGGCGGCGCAGCTTAACGCGTGCGAATGCCTGGCCTTTACCTGGTTTAACGAATTCGCTGGCTTCAACCGCATACGGTTCGCCGTCCATCATGATTTTAAGACCAGCACGAAAATCGTTGCTATAGTACGTTGCCATAAGGCCCTCTAAATTTGTTAACTGGTAGCTAAGCCACAAAATGGCGCATATTGTAACCCTAAACACCCCGTCCAGAGAAGATTGGTTATCGCAACTTGCCGATGTAATCACCAGTCCTGATGAATTGCTGCGTCTTTTAGACCTCGATCAGCATAAAGAGTTGCTTGAAGGCCGTGAGGCAAAGCGGCTTTTTGCCCTGCGCGTGCCTCGCGCGTTTGTTGCGCGCATGGAGAAGGGAAACCCTGACGATCCGCTACTAAAACAGACGCTTACCTCGCAGGATGAGTTTGTCACTGCCCCCGGCTACAGCACCGATCCGCTGGAAGAACAGCACAGCGTCGTGCCCGGTTTGCTGCACAAATACCTCAACCGCGCCCTGCTGTTGGTGAAAGGCGGCTGCGCGGTAAATTGCCGTTATTGCTTCCGTCGACACTTCCCGTATGCCGAAAACCAGGGCAATAAGCGCAACTGGCAGGTTGCGCTGGACTACATCGCAGCGCATCCCGAGCTGGACGAGATTATTTTTTCCGGCGGCGACCCGCTGATGGCGAAAGACAACGAGCTGGACTGGCTGCTGACGCAGCTGGAAGCCATCCCGCACATTAAGCGCCTGCGCATTCACAGCCGTTTACCGATTGTTATTCCCGCGCGTATCACTGACGGGCTGGTATCACGCATTGAGCAGTCTCGATTGCAGGTGCTGCTGGTGAACCACATTAACCACGCGAACGAAATTGACGATGAATTTCGGGCGGCAATGGCGCGTCTGCGTAAGGCGGGCGTGACGCTGCTGAACCAGAGCGTGCTGCTGCGCGGCGTGAATGACAGCGCTCGGGTGCTGGCGGACCTGAGCAATGCGTTATTTGATGCGGGCGTGCTGCCCTATTATCTGCACGTGCTGGATCGCGTTCAGGGCGCGGCGCATTTCATGGTGACGGATGAAGAAGCCCGGCAGATTATGCGTGAGCTGTTGACGCTGGTTTCAGGCTATATGGTGCCGAAACTGGCACGTGAGATTGGCGGTGAGCCGAGCAAGACGCCGCTGGACTTGCAGCTGCGGCAGAGCTAGTTTCCCCTCACCCTAACCCTCTCCCGGTGGGAGAGGGAAAAGGCAATCAGTTCGGGCACTTATAGACCTGGCCGTTCATCTGGCTGGCGGTCGGCACGAAGCTGGACAGCATACCCTGCGTTGGGCTGCTCACGCCGTAAATCACGTTGCCGCCCATTGCCGCAGCCTGATTACGAAGGGCGTTTGCCGCACCGCGCATAGAGCCGCCCTCTTCGCCATGCTGGCCCGACATCCAGTTGCTCTGCTCGCCAGAGGCCGTACCTAACAGCTGGCATTCACTGCCCGGCTTATCTTCAACAAAGCGAACGCCCTGGCCCGCTGCCGACAGCTCATTGCTGGAGCTACAACCCGCCAGCAGCAACGCTGCTCCTACGATCCCTGCACAGACTTTTACGCGCATGTTATTCCTCGGTTTCAATAAGCTGGACAGTAGTTGTCCGTGTGTAGACCTTATACCTAAAAGATGACCAAAAGAAAAACCCCCGAGCATTTCTGCCCGGGGGTTTTTCACATTCTACGCAGTAGAGCGCACGATTACATCATGCCGCCCATACCGCCCATGCCGCCCATACCTGCAGCACCTAAGTCAGGCGCGTCGCCTTTAGGCAGGTCGGTCACCATGCACTCGGTCGTGATCATCAGGCCAGCGACAGAGGCCGCGTACTGCAGAGCAGAACGGGTCACTTTCGTTGGATCCAGGATACCGAAGTCGATCATGTTGCCGTATTCTTCCGTTGCCGCGTTGTAACCGTAGTTACCTTCGCCCGCTTTCACGTTGTTGGTCACAACTGACGGCTCTTCACCGGCGTTGGACACGATCTGACGCAGAGGAGCTTCCATCGCGCGCAGCGCAACTTTGATACCCACGTTCTGATCTTCGTTCTGAGCGGTCAGGCCAGCCAGTTTAGCGGCCACGCGCACCAGCGCAACGCCACCACCAGCAACTACGCCTTCTTCTACCGCAGCACGGGTCGCGTGCAGGGCATCGTCAACGCGTGCTTTCTTCTCTTTCATTTCAACTTCGGTCGCCGCACCAACTTTGATTACCGCAACGCCGCCAGCCAGTTTCGCTACGCGCTCCTGCAGTTTTTCACGGTCGTAATCGGAAGTTGCTTCTTCGATCTGCTTACGGATCTGACCAACACGGCCCTGGATAGCGCCTTCTTCACCCACGCCATCGATGATGGTGGTGGTGTCTTTGTTGATCACAACGCGTTTAGCCTGGCCCAGGTCTTCCAGGGTCGCTTTTTCCAGCTCCATACCGATCTCTTCAGAGATAACGGTACCGCCGGTCAGAGTCGCGATATCCTGCAGCATTGCTTTACGGCGATCGCCGAAGCCAGGTGCTTTAACCGCAGCCACTTTCACGATGCCGCGCATGGTGTTAACCACCAGGGTCGCCAGCGCTTCGCCTTCAACGTCTTCAGCGATGATAACCAGCGGCTTGCCTGCTTTCGCAACGGCTTCCAGCACTGGCAGCATTTCGCGGATGTTGGAGATTTTTTTGTCAGCCAGCAGGATGAACGGGCTTTCCAGCTCAACAGCGCCAGTCTCTGGCTTGTTGATGAAGTATGGGGACAGGTAGCCACGGTCGAACTGCATACCTTCAACCACGTCCAGCTCATCTTCCAGACCGGTACCGTCTTCAACGGTGATCACGCCTTCTTTACCGACTTTGTCCATCGCTTCTGCGATCAGTTTACCTACGGTTTCGTCGGAGTTAGCGGAGATAGTACCAACCTGAGCAATGGCTTTAGAGTCAGAGCACGGTACGGACAGCGCTTTCAGCTCTTCAACTGCAGCGATAACCGCTTTGTCGATACCACGTTTCAGATCCATCGGGTTCATGCCCGCAGCAACGGCTTTCAGACCTTCGGTGATGATAGCCTGCGCCAGTACGGTCGCGGTGGTGGTACCGTCGCCTGCAGCGTCGTTCGCTTTAGAGGCAACTTCTTTCACCATCTGTGCACCCATGTTTTCGAACTTGTCTTCCAGCTCGATTTCACGTGCTACAGAAACACCATCTTTGGTGATGGTTGGCGCGCCGAAGGATTTATCCAGCACTACGTTACGGCCTTTCGGGCCCAGGGTCACTTTAACTGCGTCTGCCAGTACGTTTACGCCGCGGAGCATTTTCACACGAGCGTCGTTACCGAATTTTACGTCTTTAGCTGCCATGTTCTTATTTCCTCAAATTCTCGTGCGTAAATTACGCTTCAACAATTGCCAGAATGTCGCTCTCGGACATGATCAACACTTCTTCATTGTCGATCTTCTCGGATTTCACGCCGTAGCCATCGTTGAAAATTACGATGTCACCAACTTTAACGTCCAGCGGCTGCACAGTTCCGTTTTCCAGGATGCGGCCCTTACCGACAGCGATGATTTCGCCACGCGTTGATTTGGCTGCTGCAGAACCGGTCAGAACAATGCCGCCAGCAGACTTGGTTTCAACTTCTTTACGTTTGACGATCACACGATCATGTAACGGACGAATACTCATTGATAGCTCTCCTTTGAGAAAGTCATTATCAGTTATGGATGACGCCGGTCCGCACGCGGTTTTCCGACTAGTGCCCTGAGAGATGGGGGTCGGATTTTACCCCTTCAAGGGGGGGGCGAAAAAAAATTTGCGAAAGTGTTACCATCGCCTCTCTTTTGATGGTCTCGGGACGATGTAAATGAGTGGACTCAAACAGGAGTTGGGGCTGGCGCAGGGCGTGGGTTTACTCTCAACCTCCCTGTTAGGAACGGGCGTATTTGCCGTTCCGGCACTGGCGGCGCTGGTGGCCGGAGATAACAGCCTGTGGGCGTGGCCGGTCTTGATTGTTCTGGTTTTTCCGGTTGCGATTGTCTTTGCCATACTGGGACGACATTTTCCCAGCGCTGGCGGCGTGGCGCACTTTGTCGGCATGGCCTTTGGACCACGCCTGGAGCGCGTCACCGGCTGGCTGTTTCTCTCCGTGATCCCGGTAGGCCTGCCGGCAGCGTTGCATATTGCGACCGGCTTTGGGCAGGCGCTGTTTGGCTGGCATAACGAACAACTGCTGCTGGCCGAGCTGGGCACGCTGGCGATTGTCTGGTGGGTGGGGTCGCGCGGGGCGAGTTCCAGCGCCAACCTGCAGACGCTGGTTGCGATAATGATTGTCGCGCTGATTGCCGCCATCTGGTGGGCGGGCGATATCTCCGTGGCACAGATCCCGTTTCCGGCGGTGACGAAGGTTGACCATTCGCAGCTGTTCGCCGCGCTTTCGGTGATGTTCTGGTGCTTTGTCGGGCTTGAAGCGTTTGCCCATCTGGCGTCGGAGTTTAAACAACCCGAGCGTGATTTCCCGCGCGCGCTGATGATCGGCCTGCTGCTGGCGGGCACGGTTTACTGGGCCTGTACCGTGCTGGTGCTGCACTTCAACGCGTTTGGCGCAGACAAAGCGGCTGCTGCATCGCTGCCGGGCATCGTGGTTGAGCTGTTTGGCGTGAAGGCGCTGTGGGTAGCCTGCGTCATTGGCTATCTTGCCTGCTTTGCCAGCCTGAATATCTATATTCAGAGCTTTGCCCGACTGGTGTGGTCTCAGGCGCAGTATAAGCCCGAAAGCCGCCTGGGCCGCCTGTCTAAACGTCAGCTTCCGCTGAACGCGCTGAATGCCGTGCTGGGCTGCTGTGTGCTGAGCACCCTGTGCATTTACGTGTTGAATATCAATCTGGATGCGCTGATTGTCTACGCCAACGGCATTTTCATCATGATTTATCTGCTGTGCATGCTGGCGGGGTGTCGCCTGCTGAAAGGCCGCTTCAAAGCGCTGGCAGCCGTCGGAGGCATACTTTGCCTTGTGCTGCTGGCGATGGTGGGATGGAAGAGCGTGTACGCCATTGTCATGCTGGCGGGGCTGTGGGTCTTTTTACCGAAGCGGCAAAAACCGCAGGCCCGGTAGCGAAGCGCCACCGGGCAAAAAATTACCGATCGTCTTTGTGATCTAAACGGTCGCGCTGGTCGTCCTTACGCTGATATTCACCGTCAAACGTCTCGCCCGGCCCGGTGCTGAACCCGCCGCCCGGCATACGGCTGAAGCGCAAATGCGGCAGCAGCTTCATGGTCAAATGCTTCTGCACCGGCGGCAACAGCAGCAGCAGGCCGAGGAAGTCCGTGAAGAACCCCGGCAGGATCAGCAGCAGGCCGGCAATAATCAGCGACACGCTTTTGATCATCTCGGCTGCCGGGCTTTCGCCCGCGGCCATCTTCTGCTGCATTAACAGGAAATTTTTGAAACCCTGATTGCGCACCAGCGACATGCCGATGACGGAGGTGAAGATCACCAGAATCAGCGTCAGCAGGACGCCCAGCACGTGGGCAACCTGAATGAAAATCGAAATCTCTACGTAAACATAGAGAAAGAAAGCAATAAATGGTATCCAGCGCACTGGCATCTCCTGTAGGGCAGGTGCCGTCTGGCCCCTGTCTGAATGTGTTCGCGTCACGCGTCTGTAAGAGATGGAGACGGTTAGCCAAAATTCAATCGGTTTGCACGGATATTTTTTTTGGAAATATTAAAGCGGTGACCCATTTCACAGATTAATAATTATCATGAAATCGGGTCGATAATAAGTGATCCAGCTTACGGCAATTCGCTATCATCAGCATATGATCTCGAACATCTGGCCGATTGAGGGAATAATCGTCGGTCAGAAAATATTCAAAACCACATATATACTGTGTGTTTAGTACAATCCATCGGCAGCTTGAAAAGAAGGTTCACATGTTAAACAACATTCGTATCGAAGAAGATTTGTTGGGTACCAGGGAAGTTCCAGCGGATGCCTACTACGGTATTCACACTCTGAGAGCGATTGAAAACTTCTACATCAGCAACAGCAAAATCAGCGACATCCCTGAATTTGTGCGCGGCATGGTGATGGTGAAGAAAGCCGCAGCACTGGCAAACAAAGAGCTGCAAACCATCCCTAAAAGCGCTGCAAATGCGATTATCGCCGCCTGCGATGAAGTGCTGAACAACGGCAAGTGCATGGATCAGTTCCCGGTTGACGTCTATCAGGGCGGCGCGGGCACTTCCGTCAACATGAATACCAATGAAGTATTGGCAAACATCGGCCTGGAGCTGATGGGTCATCAGAAAGGTGAATACCAGTACCTCAACCCGAACGACCACGTGAATAAATGCCAGTCCACCAACGACGCCTACCCTACCGGCTTCCGCATCGCGGTCTATGCCTCCGTGCTGAAACTGGTCGACGCGATTAACCAGCTGGGCGATGGCTTCCAGCGCAAAGCGGTTGAATTCCAGGACATCCTGAAGATGGGCCGCACCCAGCTGCAGGACGCGGTACCCATGACCCTCGGTCAGGAATTCCACGCGTTTAACGTGCTGCTGAATGAAGAAACCAAAAACATGCTGCGCACGTCCGAGCTGCTGCTGGAAGTGAATCTGGGCGCCACCGCCATCGGTACACGTCTGAACACGCCGGACGGCTATCAGCAGCTGGCCGTGCAGAAGCTGGCTGAAGTCTCTAACCTGCCGGTAGTGGCTGCAGAAGACCTGATTGAAGCCACCTCAGACTGCGGCGCCTACGTGATGGTGCACAGCGCCCTGAAACGCCTGGCGGTGAAGCTGTCTAAAATCTGTAATGACCTGCGCCTGCTCTCTTCCGGCCCGCGCGCTGGCCTGAACGAAATCAACCTGCCAGAGCTGCAGGCGGGTTCTTCTATCATGCCAGCCAAGGTCAACCCGGTGGTGCCAGAAGTGGTGAACCAGGTTTGCTTTAAAGTCATCGGTAACGACTCCACCGTGACCATGGCCTCCGAGGCCGGTCAGCTGCAGCTGAACGTAATGGAGCCGGTGATTGGCCAGGCGATGTTTGAATCCATCCACATCCTGACCAACGCCTGCTACAACCTGCTGGAGAAATGCATCAACGGCATCACCGCCAATAAAGAAGTGTGTGAAAGCTACGTGTATAACTCCATCGGGATCGTCACCTACCTCAACCCGTTCATCGGCCATCACAACGGCGACATCGTCGGGAAGATTTGTGCTGAAACCGGTAAGAGCGTGCGTGAAGTGGTTCTTGAGAGAGGACTGTTGACCGAAGCCGAGCTGGACGATATCTTCTCGGCCCAGAACCTGATGCATCCGGCGTATAAAGCGAAACGTTATACCGATGAAAGCGAACAGTAACAGTTCAGGCTAAGCTTCCGAAAGGCACGTCACTTGTGACGTGCCTTTTTTCTTTTTAAGCATTACCAATTACACAACAATTTAATATCAACTTGTTAATAAACAAGGAAGGCACTTATGTTTGGAGCAGAACTCGTCATCGTCCTGTTGGCGATTTATTTGGGAGCAAGACTCGGGGGTATCGGCATCGGTTTTGCCGGCGGTCTCGGGGTGCTCGTTCTTACCCTCATCTTTCAGATCAAGCCCGGCGCTATCCCTTTTGACGTTATCGAAATCATCATGGCAGTTATCGCTGCTATCGCGGCCATGCAGGTGGCGGGCGGTATGGACTACCTGGTGAGCCTGGCGGAGCGTATGTTGCGCCGCCATCCCAAATATATAACCTTCCTTGCTCCGCTGGTCACCTGGTTTATGACCATTCTCGCCGGTACAGGCCACACGGCGTTCTCCACCCTGCCGGTCATCACCGAAGTGGCGAAAGAGCAGGGCATTCGTCCGTCCCGTCCGCTCTCTATCGCGGTTGTGGCGTCCCAGATTGCCATCACCGCCTCGCCGATTTCCGCCGCCGTGGTCTTCTTCGCCGGTATCCTTGAGCCAATGGGCGTAAGCTACCTGACGCTGCTGGCGATCTGTATTCCGGTGACGCTGATTGCCGTCATGATCACCGCCGTACTGTGTAACTTCCTCGGCGCCGAACTGAAGGACGATCCGGTTTACCAGGAACGCCTGGCGAAAGGTGAAGTGAAGCTGCGCGGCAGCCAGGTCTTCGAGCTGAAGCCGCACGCCAAGCGCTCCGTGCTGCTGTTCCTGATCGGTATTGTCGCGGTCATGTTCTACGCCACCGCCATTAGCGACACCGTGGGCCTGATCCAGAACCCGGTCCTGCCGCGTAACGAAGCGATCGTGGTCTTCATGCTGACCATCGCAACGCTGATTAGCATCACCTGTAAAATCGACACCAGCGAAGTGCTGAACGCCAGCACCTTCAAGTCCGGTATGAGCGCCTGCGTGTGCGTACTGGGGGTGGCATGGCTTGGCGATACCTTCGTGAAAGCGCACATCAGCGACATTCAGACCGTGGCCGGCGACCTGCTGCACAACTACCCGTGGCTGCTGGCCGTGGTGCTGTTCTTTGCCGCCACCCTGCTCTACTCCCAGGCGGCGACCACCAAGGCGCTGATGCCTGCGGCACTGATGCTGGGGGTTACCCCGCTGACGGCCATTGCCTCCTTCGCGGCGGTTTCTGCGCTGTTCGTTCTGCCGACCTACCCAACCCTGCTGGCTGCGGTTGAGATGGATGACACCGGCTCGACCCGCATCGGTAAGTACGTGTTTAACCACGCGTTCCTGATCCCGGGCGTGGTTGCAATCTCCCTTTGCGTCATCCTCGGCTTTATCATCGGCGGCGTGGTGCTGTAAACGGCGAGCCGTTGTAAAAATAGTTAAAATCGGGCCGCTCTGCGGCCCGTTTCATGAATGACCAACCGCCTTGCGTGATATAGTGAAGACTTTCGCGATGAGGAGGTCGACTTGTGAACACGCCTGATGCTGTTGTCGTACTGTGCACCGCCCCTGATGAAGCCTCTGCCCAGGATCTCGCCGCTAAAGTGCTGGCCGAAAAACTGGCTGCCTGCGTAACACTTCTTCCTGGCGCGACGTCTCTCTATTACTGGGAAGGCAAGCTGGAGCAGGAGTATGAAGTCCAGATGCTGCTCAAAACCAATCCGGCGAATCAGCAGGCGCTGCTTGACTGCCTTAAATCTCATCATCCTTACCAAACTCCGGAACTGCTGGTGCTGCCAGTGGTCCACGGCGATAACGATTATCTCTCATGGCTCAACGCTTCCTTACGCTGATCCTGCTGCTGTGCAGCACGTCAGCTTTTGCCGGGTTATTTGACGCGCCCGGCCGTTCGAACTTTATTCCTGCCGACCAGGCGTTCGTTTTCGACTTTCAACAAAACCAGCACGACCTTAGCCTCACCTGGCAGGTGAAAGAGGGCTATTACCTCTACCGCAAACAGGTCAGCATCACGCCCGCTAAGGCTAACGTCGGCGCACTGCAGATGCCCGCGGGCGAGTGGCATGAAGACGAGTTTTACGGCAAGAGTGAAATCTACCGCCAGCGCTTAAGCGTCCCCGTTACGGTGAATCAGGCCGACAAAGGCGCAACGCTGACGGTGACGTATCAGGGCTGCGCCGACGCGGGCTTCTGCTACCCCCCTGAAACGAAGGTCGTTCCGCTTACTGAAGTTAAAGCGGCTGCCTCCCCTCTCCCCTCCGGGGAGAGGGCCAGGGTGAGGGGTGAAGGCGAAGCCGCTTCAGACCTTCCGTTCTCAGCGCTCTGGGCCTTGCTGATTGGTATCGGCATTGCCTTTACGCCGTGCGTTCTGCCGATGTACCCGCTCATTTCCGGCATCGTGCTGGGCGGTAAGCAACGCCTTTCCACCGGGCGCGCGCTGCTGCTGGCGTTTATCTACGTGCAGGGGATGGCGTTGACCTACACGGCGCTCGGCCTCGTGGTCGCCGCGGCCGGGCTGCAGTTCCAGGCGGCGCTTCAGCACCCTTACGTGCTTATCGGCCTGTCAGCGGTATTTATCCTGCTGGCGCTGTCGATGTTTGGCCTGTTCACGCTGCAGCTGCCCTCCTCGCTGCAAACCCGCTTAACGCTGATGAGTAACCGTCAGCAGGGCGGATCGGCAGGCGGAGTGTTCGCGATGGGCGCTATCGCCGGGTTAATCTGCTCTCCCTGCACCACCGCTCCGCTCAGTGCCATCCTGCTGTATATTGCCCAGAGCGGGAACATGTGGCTTGGCGGCGGCACGCTGTATCTTTACGCGCTGGGCATGGGCCTGCCGCTGATTCTGGTAACGGTGTTTGGCAACCGCCTGCTGCCGAAGAGCGGCCCGTGGATGGAGACGGTGAAAACCGCGTTTGGTTTTGTCATCCTGGCGCTGCCGGTGTTTCTGCTTGAGCGCATCATCGGTGACGTCTGGGGCATGCGCCTGTGGGCAATACTCGGCGTGGCATTCTTCTCCTGGGCGTTTATCGTCAGCCTGGGGGCAAAAAAACCGTGGATGCGCATGGTGCAAATCCTTCTGCTGGCGGCCGCGCTGGTGAGCGTACGCCCACTTCAGGACTGGGCGTTCGGCTCACCTGCAGGCCAGACGCAGGCGCATCTGAATTTCACGCACATTAAAAACGTGGATGAACTTAACGCCGCGCTGGCGCAGGCGAAAGGCAAACCGGTTATGCTCGACCTCTATGCCGACTGGTGCGTCGCCTGCAAAGAGTTTGAAAAGTACACCTTCAGCGACCCGCAGGTGCAGCGCTCGCTGAAGGAGACCGTTCTGCTTCAGGCGAACGTTACCGCAAACAGCGCGCAGGATAAGGCCCTGCTAAAACAGCTCAACGTGCTCGGCCTGCCGACGATCCTGTTCTTCAATGAACATGGGGAAGAGCAGCAGGCGCAGCGTGTAACCGGGTTTATGGATGCCGCGGCGTTCAATGCGCATTTGCGCGATCGCCAACAGTAAACAACACTTGAAACGGGACAAACCGTTGGGACTAACGGAGGAGAAAACCGTGCAACGCGAAGACGTACTGGGACAAGCCCTACAATTACTTGAAATACAAGGGATCGCCAGCACCACGCTTGAGATGGTAGCCGACCGTATCGATTACCCGCTGGACGAACTCACGCGCTTCTGGCCCGATAAAGAGGCGCTGCTGTACGATGCCCTGCGCTATCTCAGCCAGCAGGTGGATATCTGGCGCAGGCAGCTGATGCTAAATGAAGAGCTGACCGCCGAGCAAAAGCTGCTGGCGCGGTACACCGCCCTGACCGATTGCGTCAGCAACAACCGCTATCCGGGCTGCCTGTTTATCGCCGCCTGCACGTACTTCCCGGACCCCGGGCACCCTATCCACCAGCTGGCGGATCAGCAAAAACGCGCGGCGCATGATTTTACCCACGAGCTGCTGACCACGCTTGAAGTGGACGACCCGGCGATGGTGGCAAAGCAGATGGAACTGGTGCTCGAAGGGTGCCTGAGCCGCATGCTGGTTAACCGCAGCCAGGCCGATGTAGATACGGCTCACCGTCTTGCTGAAGATATTCTGCGCTTCGCGCAGTGCCGTATGGGCGGCGCGCTGACTTAAGCCAGCATGCCTGCCCAGGCAGAGACAAACAGACACAGCGCCATCAGGCGCTGAAATCGCACCATCGCCACGGTGGTGCGAAATAATCGGTTTACCGCCTTCCCCAGCCACGCCCAGCACATCAGACACCCCACAGAGATCGCCAGAAACCACAGCGCCATCAGCGCAATATCCCGCAGCGCGTGCTCGCTGGCAGGCGCAAACAGGCTGACCACCGCCAGCGCCATCATCCACGTTTTCGGGTTCACCATCTGTAGCAGCGCTGCCGCTCGTGCGGTAAAGCGGGTGGTTTTTTTAGAGGAGAGGTTTGCCGCGGGCGCGCTAAACAGCTGCCAGCTCATCCAGCTTAGCCACAGCACGCCCGCCCAGCTCATTATCTGGCGGATCAGGGGGTACTGACGAAGTACTTCCCCTGCCCCCGCGCCTGATATCAGCACGATCGCGCTCGCCGCAGTACAGGCGCCCAGAATGGCCGGGACGGTATTTTTTACGCCGAAGTGCTGGCTGTTGGTCAGCACCAGAATATTGGTTGGCCCCGGCGTGATTGAGGCGACAAACGCAAACAGCAGAAAAGGGATCAGACTCACGGGTGGCTCCTTATTATAAGAGCCCTCAATGTGCCGTTATTTTCTGGAAACGTCTGGAAGGTTTGTGCACAGCCGGCGGTAGTGTGCGGGCGAGATGCGATAGGCGCGCTGGAACCAGCGTCCAAGATGGCTTTGGTCGGCAAACCCTACAGCCGCCGCAACATCCACAGGCAGCTCTCCCTGCGCCAGCAGCTGGCGCGCCCTGGCCAGGCGCAGCTGAATAAGCCAGGCATGCGGCGCCAGGTGGAACTCTCGCTTAAAACTGCGGGTCAGGGTAAAGCGATCGGTGCCCGCCTCACGCGCGAGATCGGACAGCCCCACGTTTTCACCGATATGGGCGTAGAGGTAATCGCGCGCACGATGCGCCACGGCGGCGCTTTGTAACGGTGACGGACATTTTTTTCGCCAGTGACAGTGGGCGGTGATCTGTGAGAGCAGATTATCCATTGTGCTCTGCTGGACGATTTTCATCTCGTCGTTATGCAACGTAGAGAAGGTCTCGCCGATAGCGCGGACCAGCTGCGGCTCTCGCGTCAGCGTTTGAGCAAAATGGAGTGAATAGCTGCCGGGTGCGGATTCATATAAACCGTGGAGCGTGTCGGTCAGCCATTGCGCGTCCAGGTAGAAGGTCAGGTAGGTAAAGCCCCCTTCTGTCGGCGCTTCACCGTCGTGAATTTCCCCGGGCTCCAGTAAAAAGGCATCGCCCGGTTGGCTCCAGTGGCGCTCGCGGCGACAGTGGAACTGCTGGGTCCCCGAGAGAGTGATGCCTACCAGATAGCTGTCGTGCCAGTGCGGATCGTAGGCATGGCCTTCGAAGTGCGCTTTAATTGTCTCAATACCCGTATCTGCATGCTGACGCAGTTCAAGCCAGTCATTCGCCATACTGCCCTCCTCTTGCTATCAGCATTGCCACAGTGCACGAGATCTGTCTGGAAGATTTGTGCATTTCGCCGCACAAACCGACAGACTGCCGCAAACTTAAGCAGTTGAACAGCTTTTCCCGAAATAATGTTGACCATCCGGCGCGATTGCGGTTTAATGCGCTCCGTTGCCCGGATAGCTCAGTCGGTAGAGCAGGGGATTGAAAATCCCCGTGTCCTTGGTTCGATTCCGAGTCCGGGCACCACTATTTAAAGAACCCAGCCTATGGCTGGGTTTTTGCTTTTCTGCGTTTGCCAGACTCAATGCACGACTCTCCTCACAAGCCTTTCACCGCTTCCCCGCTTTTTCTCCATGACGTGTTTAACGGTTAAGAAAAACAGAACTTTCAGTCACAATAACCGCATGCTTTTTATTCTTAAACTTAATGGATATAAGACAATAGTCATAATGCTGAACCATTAAATGCTTATTGGGAATTTTCCTACCACTCTGCGAGATTATAATTATTCATTTTCATAAATTTTAGGCTTATCTATTTGACTTATTTGTCATTGTTGCAAATGAAAATACCCCTTGTTAGAATGCAAACAACATTATGCTGTTTCTTTTGATAAAAACCACCGATGGTGCTTTTGCATTTTATCCCGTATAACCTGGCCATATTTTTCCAGCGGAAGAAGTAAGTGCCTCACTTTATAAATTGATATATCGCAAAGATCGGCAAGTTCCCGGGTCGACAGGCCATGCGTACTGTGATCTCTTAAAAGATTAAGGATAAGCATTTGTTCCGGTCCTCTGATCATCGCCAGACCACTTATTCCCATTTCCGCCGCTAACATCTGCAGATTGTCATGAGGTGCGTTGTAGCCTGGATGTACAGCACCCGGGTTGTATGAACACAGTGAGAGTTTCATTGCAGACTCCTGGGTTTTGAAGGAGTTAGCAGTATGAGATCGGCTGAGTCAAGCAGCAACATTAGCTTTGCATGAAAGCAAAAACAGGATTTTTATCTGGCATTTACGCTGATTTATCAAACATAGTCGGTATGTCAGAAGAAAGTAAGGCAGAGGGAGGAGAGGGACATGAGGTTCGATATTGAGGGATTTATCACTTTTGATACGGAGGATGCATCTCTCCTTAACCTGCTGACAGGGGATTGTGTTGAATTATCTCAGACCTCTACGCGCCTGTTAGCTGAATTACTCAGCCACCGCGGCGATATCCTTTCGAGAAATGAAATTTTTCATTCCGTGTTTGATAAATATGGTGCAAGAGCGTCAAACAGTAATCTAAATCAATATATCTCAACATTACGTCGAAATCTGAGCGAACTCGGCGTTGAGAAAGAGATCATTACCACCGTTCCCCGTATTGGTTTCAAGATTGCCGACGATGCCATTATCCATAACGACCGCGAGTATCGAACGCCTTTTCTTGAAGAAAAGACGCCTGAACCGGCTCGCGGCCCATCTCACGGACCTCTTTTTCAGCGGATGGCCCGAATAATCACGTTGGGCTTCGCCTTTACCCTTCTGTTAATACAGCCAAATGCCTTCAAACCCGACGCTGACATACATAAAATGGTGAAAGACCAGTGCACCATTTTCATGTCGCCCGCGCTCTCGTTGCTCGATGTTAAAAAAAGTTTTGATTTTAGTCCGCAACCCCTCGATTGCTCGCAGCCCAAGGAGTTGTACGTTTACAAAAAGCAGGTCAAAGGAACGCTGGGTAATATTATGCAGCTGCTACTCATTGAGTGTAATAAAGGCAGCTGCGTAAGTTTTTATTACAGAGAAAAAAACAATGTTTAAACGCGTCCTTTTCCTGCTAATCTGCCTCGCGCTCTTGCTGCTCGGCGGGCTTTACGCTTTCTCCAGACCTGCAGTGTTCTCCTGTGAATCGCAATTTTCTGTCGTGCAAAACATCAACAGTGACAACATCCGCGCTGAAGGAATGATTTTTTTCAGCATGGCGGATGACAGTATCCTTATCGATATTGACGGCCTCATTTCCCATAATAAAAAAATCTCCCTCATCTCACGCACGCTTAAAATAAAATATGAGCCGTATAACGCTGATGCCCACCTTTATAAAATAACAAGCGTTAAGACGCTGCGTGACGCTACGGACAACGTTGACGATCGGATTGCGGTAGGTTTGCTGTTTGGCAAAGGTCCGGACGGGAAAATTATCTATCTTAAAAAATTTAATAATAATGTAATACTCTTTGGTAACCACACATTCCCGCAGTATGGTTGCAAACGACATTAATTTGTGTGGTTTTCTTTAACGAAGCACAGCGTAAGTTAAATTTTCAATATCATGAATATAAACTTAATAGAATCACTGGCTTGCATCTCAAAAATAATAGACATGATCAACCCCCGGCTTAACCTGCATCATGTCAGAACGGCGTATATTGCATGGCTCCTGGCCCGGGAGTCGCAATTAACGCCGGCGCAATGTCGTAAAACCCTGCTGGCGGCCCTGCTTCATGATATCGGCGGGCTAAACGAAGAGTCGCGCCTCCAGCCGATGAGCTATTACGATAATGAGTTGAACAATCACGCCGCGGTAGGTGCTGAACTGCTGGCCAGTGTGCCTTTGCTGAATCCGTTGAATGCCATTGTGCGTTATCACCATATTCATTGGGATAACGGTAAGGGGGCGAAGGTTAATGGCGAGAAAACGCCTAAAGAGAGCCATATCATCTATCTGGCCGACCGGCTGGATGTATTAATCGCCCGTTACCGTGCCAGCGATATAATATCTGCCAAAGAGGAAATCGTTAATATCGTTGTGAGTGGGGAAAACGTTCTGTTTAAACCGGAATATATTAACGCATTCCGGCGAATCGCAAAAAACGACCATTTTTGGCGACGAATAAAATCAACAGAGTTTGATGATTATATTAATGAAATCCCACGCATTCACAACGAGTCTATCTCTCTGCACAATTTTCGCGATATTGCCGGGATGCTGGCATTTATCATTGATGGATTTAGCCAGCATGGCGTTCAGCACTCTCTGGTTGTCGGGCGAATATCGGGCTACCTCGCCAAAGAAATGGGTATTACCCCCGCGCAGTGTTTGAAAATTGAAATCGGCGGGCTGTTACATAACCTTCCGTCACTGGCCCTGTGCGCCGCACCGGCACATGCCGACGAGGGAAACGCGGTTTGGGATGAGCTTTATCCCATAGAAGCAATCAGAGACATTGCAGGGTGGTGTCAGATTCAAAAATCCGTCGACGCAAAATCTGCCTATCCGCCGGAGGTGATGATCATGAAAGCGAGCATCTGGCTGGCATCGTTGCTTCAGGGGGTTACGCTATCGTCGGAATTTAAAGCGCGCGTCGGTGAAACGGCGGAAATCGCACCGGAGCTGGCGGAAATTGTGCGGCAGCACAGTGCGATTTTATTACAGATCTTTCAGGAGTCCGTCAAAGAACGGCGCGCGCTGGTACAACGCATTAACCAACTGAGCCTTTCGTAAATCGTGAGAAGTGACCCTTCTCACGGTTGCTTAACTCAGGCGGATAATCCACCGTCCAGCACCAGCGTCTGCCCGGTGAGATAACTGCTTCCTTTCCCGGCCAGAAACGCAACGGCGCGTGCGACATCCTGCGTACGGCCCAGACGGCGCAAAGGAATATGTTGCCGCATGGCTTTCAAGCGGGCTTCGGGGATCGCCTGAACCATTTCACCTTCAATCAGGCCTGGTGCCAGGCAGTTGACCCGAATACCAAAGCGCCCTACCTCCTGGGCCAGCGAGCGCGTAAGGCCAATCATGGCCGCCTTACTTGCCGCATAGGCTGTCTGGCCGCAATTGCCCTTTATAGCCGTCACCGACGACATCAAGACAATGGCGCCGCCGCCCTGCATCATCATGGCGGGCAATAGAATTCGGTTCCAGTTCACGACGGCCACCAGATTGTTCCCCAGCACGCTATGCCAGTCCTGCGCACTCTGGTGAATATGTAAGGCGTCGTGGGTCATCCCGGCGTTGTGAATGATGGCATCAGGGGCGCCAAACTCATCAAGCAGCGACGTCGCTAGCTGCTCAACGCCCGCTTCGTCGCTCCCATCGCAGCGGTAGCCCTTTACCCAGGTGGGTAAGCCCAGGCTTTCTGCCTTTTCCAGCGCGTGGGCGATACCGGCCTCACTGCGGCCGGTAAAAACAATATTCCACTCGGGCAGCAGGTGGCTGACCAGAGCCTGACCAATCCCCCGGCTGCCACCGGTGATCAACATCCATTTCTTTTCCATCTCAGCCCGCCATTTCCTGTTCAATGCGCAGACAGAGATCGTGAAGCGTCATATGCGGCTTTTTCATGAACATTTCAGCGGTTAGCGTCACGTTAAACTCACGTTTCGCCAGCACCATGAGTTCCACATAGTCGAGGCTGTCGAGCGCCAGTTCTGACAGCGTGCTCTCAGGGGTTAGCGCCTCAGGCGGCAGATCTTTTGCGTCGCCGAGCGTTTCACTGATTTTGACGAAGATGGTTTCATACTGGCTCATTTGATTTTCCTTTTGTCAGCGCGCCGACCTTCAGCGTCACGGCATTGCTAATGTAATGATGTTGGTAACGGGTTCGCGCAGCGAGTCGCACCACTGCGCCATTCACAAGGTCGCCGACCACGATGGCGGGCAACGTTTCTATATCAAGGCTTTCCGGCAATGGCTCCGCACGCCATGGCTCCAGCAGATGGCGGTCAAAGATGACCTCCTGATGCGTCTGTACCACCGGGAAGCGGGAAAACAGCGCGTCCAGCGAGCGGCATGTCGGCAGCATGGCCGCGATGACCTTCTGACGTAACAGCGCGGTATCCTGAAGCAGGTGACGAAACAGCAGGGCATCGAGAAAATGCCACTGCTGTGCATCGGGGAGCAGGGGGACAAACGTCTGATGCAGGGCGGCTATCGTCGATGCCCCGAGCGTTCGCTGGCTTTCACCCTCGTCTAACGCAAAGAGGTTCATCGGCGTGAGCTGACAGGAGAGGCAGACCCCTTCATCACTAAGGGCACGCACGGATGCCGCAACACGTTTGCCTTCATCACGCGTCAGAACATAAGGGGTATCCCGCCACATCGGCTTTCGCAGACGCGCGGTGCACTTCAAAAAGGGTGAACCGCCCGCCGCCGGGCTGATAAACCGTTTCACATCCAGCAGGGCTCGCATACCGTGGACGCTGAGACGGCTTCCGCCCTGCGCCTTCACCCATGCCTTATCAAAATGCACCGGGTTATAGTCCCCCGAGAATGCCGCCCAAAGACGGGCGTCCCGCTGGCCGTAACGCAGCGTCCTCATGCGTGCTTCTCCAGAATCAGCGCCGCGTTCGCGCCACCGAACCCAAAGCTCAGGTTCAGCGTACGGCGAATATTCCCGGCACGATGCCCGTCGACGACATAATCCAGATCGCAGCGTTCATCCGCCTGCTGGTAATTGGCGGTCGCGGGAATGATGCCGTTGGCGATAGCCTGTAAGCAGACGATGCTCTCAAACGCGCCCGCGGCCGAAATTAAGTGTCCGGAGTAGGATTTCGTGCTGGAAACCGGAATGGACCAGGCCGCATCCCCCAGCGCCATTTTCAGCGACTGCGTTTCATTAATATCGTTCAGCGGAGTCGAAGTGCCGTGTGCGTTGATATAGTCCAGCTGCTCAGGCTCAAGTCCCGCCTGCCGCAGCGCGCAGGTGATGGTTTGCATTCGCGCAAGGCAATCTTCCGCCGGTGAGGTGAAATCCCAGGCGTCAGAGAAGTTCGCATAGCCCGTAATTTCGCCGAGAATGGTCGCGCCCCTCGCCAGCGCCCCCTCGCGCTCCTCCAGGCACAGCACCGCCGCCCCTTCTGACAACACGAACCCGCTACGGTGCGCGCTGAAAGGGCAACTGGCACGCTGCGGGTCGGACTCCTCTTTGCTCAGCGCGCCCAGGACATCGATATTCCAGATGGCGCAGTGGCTGGTGAGGGACTCCCCGGCCCCCGCCAGCATCATCTGCGCCCTGCCGCTGCGGATCACCTCGTACGCTTCACCAACCGCGATTGTTCCCGTCGCGCAGGCCGCAACCACGGTATTTTGATAGCCATTAAGTCCCCAGAACTGGCTGCAGGCGGCGGTGGTTACGCTCGGCATGGCGAAAAAACAGTTAAACGGTGAGGCGAGGCCGGTTGTCGCAAACTCGCTCTGCGCATCATAGCTTTCGTCCAGACCTCCCCAGCCGGTACCCATGATTACCCCGCAGTCCAGGGTGCTGTAGAACTCCTGCGGAGGCTTGCTGGCAAAGGCCATTGCCATAGCCTGTCGCGCCGCGCCGAGCGTGAGCCGGGCAAAGCGCGGAAGCCGCCGCCTGACCGCAGCAGGCACGCCAACCAGGCTCGGCTCGTTATCCACCAGCCCAAGAAAATGGGTTTTGATGTTCATTGCCGTTTTATCGACGTAGCGATAGCCCAGGCGGTTGTTCATTATCGCCTGCCAGCTCTCATCCGCGGTGGCGCCAAGGGGGGTGACGGCGCCATACCCGGTAACAACAACCCGCTTATATTCAGTGTTCCGCTTCATGTTTCATTATCCTGTATTGCGTTTCGCCCCCCTTGCGCCAGCCAGAGCTGCAGCGTGGCGTAGAGGTAATCGTATTGGGTTTGTGCGAGGGCGTTCTCTAAGGTCAACAGATCGTCCTGCGCGTTCAGCAGCGTCTGAAAATCCACTGCGCCTGCGCGATAACGACTTTCCGTCAGGAATAAACGCCGCTGGCTGAGGGCCAGCGACTGGTGAAGTCGGGCGCGTTGTTCATCGGCGCTCAATCGGTTTTCCATGGCCTCATCCACTTCAGCGAGGGCGGTGTAGGCGGTCGAGCGAAACGCGATCGCCGCCTGTTTGAGTGCTAAATCCGCCTGCGCCACGGTAAGCGCCTGGGTATTCCACTGGATAAACGGCAGCGCCAGCGCGCCGCCAGCCGTGCGAATAGGGTCGCGGAACCATTGGCTGAAAACCTGGCTTCCGGCATTCAGCGACGCATCCAGCGATAGCGCCGGATAAAACTGCAGCCGCGCCGCGTCATATCCCGCAAGCGCTGCGCGCAGGCGCGACTCGGCGGCCTGAATATCGGGCCGCTGGGCCACCACCCGAAGCGGCGTCTGGCGCGCAACCGGCACCTGCTGATGCACATCCAGCGCGGGCAATTCATCAGCGTGCTGCTCCGCCGGCCTGTTGAGCAACAGGGCCAGCGCATTGCGCGCGCTCTGGCGCTGCTGAACCAGCGTACGCAGCTGGTTCTGACGCTCCAGCAGCGCCTGCTGCGCCTGCAGGAGATCGAGCTGCCCCACTTTTCCGGCGGTAAACCACGAGGCCACCTGCCGCACGGTCTGTTGCGAAATGGCCACACCGTCATGCTGGTTGCGGATCTGCTGGTTATACAGGGCGATGCGCCAGTAAAGCTGGGCGGTGGTGCCGATAGTCGAGAGGATCGTCGCACGGTAATCCTGTTCGCTCGCCGCAGCCTGCCATTCACTTTGCTCACGGGTACGCGCCAGTTTCCCCCACAGATCCAGCTCCCAGGAGATGGCGATACCGCTGCTGTAGCTCTCCTGCGGCGCGGTTCCGCGACGCACGTTTTTGCTGTTACTGGCGGAACCGCTTACCCTGACGTCCGGCGTCATATTGGTGCGGGTGAGCCCCGCCGCAACGCGCGCCTGCTGCAGCGTGATGGCAGCCGCCGCCAGATCGTTATTGCTTTCCAGCACCTGTTCTATGACCCGCGATAGCCGGGGATCGCCAAAATGCCAGCCGCTGTCGGCCCCACTCTCCGACGCCGCGCCCCACTGGGTAGGTAACGACAGCAGCGGGCGCTGGTAGTCGCTGCGGGTCAACGCGCTGCACCCCGCCAGAAGGAGCAGCACGGGTAAAAAGAGGTGTTTTTTCATTCGCGAGCCAGCGCCTCGGTAGGGTTAAGCCGGGCCGCGCTGCGCGCCGGAAAATAGCCAAACGTCAGGCCAATCAGCGCGGAAAAGCCGCAGGCCATCAGCACCGGGAACGCGGTAAACACCATCGAGAACGCCTCGGTCACGAAGGCGAAAAGATGCCCAATGCCCCAGGAACCCAACACCCCCACCAGCCCCCCGAGCGTGCAGATCATGACGGCCTCAATCAGGAACTGGTTCATGATGTCCGAGGGACGTGCCCCCACGGAGAGGCGGATGCCGATTTCATGCGTCCTCTCCGTCACCGACACCAGCATGATATTCATCACCCCAACGCCGCCCACCAGCAGTGAGATTGCCGCAATCGCGGTGATCAGCAGCGACATGGAGTCGGATGTTTTTTTCATGGCGTTAGCCAGCTGGTCGTCGGTCTGAATGAAGAAATCCTTTCGGCCGTGCTCCCTCAGCAGATGATGCTCCATGCGCTGCGCCGCCTCGCGGGGCTCCAGCGGTGGCTCAAAGCGCAGAACCAGTGATTCCAGCGGTTTTTCGCCCGTGAGACGTTGCTGCAATGCGGTATGAGGAACCCAGGCGGCCATAAATCCGCCCACCACTTTCGGCCCGGGCCGGGTGGCGACGCCGATCACCTGCCACGGCGCACCGGCAATCTGCACGATTTCACCGAGCGGGTTTTCCCCCTCGGGGAACAGCGTGTCCCGCCCGGTTTCATCAAGGATCAGAACCGGTTCGCCTTCCGCGACATCACGCGCGGTAAAGCTGTTACCCTGAACGAAACGTAGCCCTTGCAGGGTGAAATAATCCTGCGACACGCCGGACAGCATCATCGAGGAGTCTAAGCCCTTGCGTACCGCGAGCGTGGTGGTGCTGACGACCGGTGAGACCCCCATAATCCACGGCAGCGCCTGCAAACTGCGCACGTCATCCAGCGACAGCGCGCGTTCCATATCCGGGCGCTTGCTGCCCCACCCCGTTCCGGGACGGATCTCCAGCGTCGTATTTCCCAGCTTGCCAATCTCGCTCATGATCGCCTGCCGCGCGCCTTCGCCGACCGCCATCGACGACACCACCGACGCGATGCCAATGATGATCCCCAGCATGGAGAGAAACGCGCGCATCCGGTGCCCGAGCAGCGAACGCCAGGCCATGCGCACGGATTCACGAAAGCGGCGAGCGGGCGACGCGCGTCCGTTATCCTGCTCCGGCAGCGGTATCGGAGGGAGGGCGGCGGTGTGCTGAACGTCGCTGATGATTCGCCCGTCGCCAATCTCAATCGTGCGCTGCGCCTGCCGGGCGATGTCGCGATCGTGGGTAACGATAATGACCGTATGCCCTGCCGCATGCAGCTGGTGCAACACGTCCATCAGCGCCCTGCCGCTGGTGCTGTCGAGCGCCCCGGTAGGTTCATCGGCCAGAATGATATGTGCACCGTTAATCAGCGCCCGGCAGATGCTGACCCGCTGCTGTTGGCCGCCTGAAAGCTGCGCCGGACGGTGCTGCAGCCGGTTTTCCAGCCCAAGCTGACGGGCAAGCCTGCTCGTGCGCGCCCTGCGCTCCCGTTCCGACATGGCGGTATAGAGCGCGGGAATGGCAATGTTCTCCTCTGCCGTCAGGTAAGGCATGAGGTGGTAGCGCTGGAAGATGAATCCCAGGTAGCGGCTGCGCAGGTCCGCCAGGTGAAGGCTGTCGGCGTTATGTACCGGAGTACCGTCGATCCACACCTCTCCTGAAGAAGGCCTGTCGAGGCAACCCATGATGTTCATCAGCGTGGACTTCCCCGAGCCGGACGCGCCCACAATTGCCACCATCTCGCCGCGGTGCAGGGTCAGTGAAATATCACTCAGCACCGTCAGCGTTTGTGTTCCCGCGCTAAACCTCCGGCAGACCCGCCGTAGAACGATAATCGGCGTCATCCGTTATCCTCGCTCCGCGTCTTGCGCCAGCATGACCTGGTCGCCTGCCCGTAGCCCGTCGAGCACTTCAGCGTACTGCCGATCGTTAATACCGATGCGGACCGTGCGCGACTGCGTTTTCCCGTTTTCGAAGGTGGTGATGGCGTAACGCTCGGTATCCAGCGCCTGGCCAAGCGCGGCGACCGGAATGCGCAGGACGTGCTTTGCTTCGGCAATTCGAATAAACACCTGCGCCGTCATCGACGTTTTGAGTTCACGTTCAGCGTTAGGCACTTCGAAGGTGCCGGTGTAGTAGACCGCCATCGCCTGCGTGTTTCCGCCTGCACCGCGTTCGCCGGACGCTTCCATCGCGTCCTGCGGCGCAGGCTGCACAAAGCCCATGGTGCCGGCGTAGCGTTTGGCCGGGTTGGCAATCACGTAGAACGTGAGCGGCTGGCCGGGGCGGATTTTCTGAACGTCCGCCTCAGAGATGCGCGTTTGAACCTGCATCGTATCGAGATTCGCCAGCACCAGAATGGTCGGTGCCGTTTGTGAAGAGACAATTGTCTGGCCTTCGCGGGTCACAATACCTAATACCTCGCCGTCGACAGGGGCGACAATGCGGGTATAGCTGAGGTTAGCCTCAGCGGTTTTCACCGCCATCTCAGCCTGCGCAATCTGGGCGTCACTGACCTCAATTTGCTGTACCTGCACGGCGTACTGCGCGCTGGCCTGCTCAAATTCGCTGCGCACACCCGAGCCGTCGCGCAGCATCGTGCGCTGGCGCTCCAGCTCCTGTCGATAACGCAGCAGCGTTGCCTGTGCCGACAGTTTCTGCGCTTTGGCGCTGGCCAGCTGCGCGCGCGTGTTCTTCAGTTCTGACTCCTGCAGCTTCGGATCAATTTCCGCCAGCAGCTGCCCTTTTTTTACCTTCTCTCCCTGACGTACATACAATTTTCGCAGCTGTCCGTTTACCTGCGCCCCAACGTTAACCTGTACCGCGGGCTTCAGGATCCCCGTCACCAGCACTACCTTTTCAATATCACCGGTGCCAATAGTTTCCAGCGGTAAACCCTCATGCGCCGAGGGTGGTTCCATCGTCATCCACGCTCCCCCCACTGCGGCAGCAAGCGCCAGAGAGCAACACAGCATCACCCAACCGGCTTTACGCGTCATTGCCGTCCTCCCGTTGGCTGAGCGTGCCGTCAGCCAGGTGATAGACCTTCTCAAAACCCGACAGCACCTGCTCGCTGTGGGTGACGACAATCAACGACTTACCGACCTTACGGCAGTGGGCGTGGATCGTCGCCATGACGGTTGCCGAGGTGTCGTCATCAAGGTTGGCGGTCGGTTCGTCGAGCAGCAAAACCGGACGCGAGCTGTACAGCGCGCGCGCCAGCAGTAAACGCTGACGCTGGCCGAGCGAAAGCGCCGCGTGGCTCTCACGGATCAGAGCATCAATGCCCCCCGGCAACCCGCCAACGACCTCCCCCAGCGCCAGGGCATCCAGCAGCGCCTCAATCCGGCCTCGGTCATGCTCACGGTAGTGCGCATCAAACAACGTGATGTTTTCGCGAACCGAGGCATTGAAGAGGATGTCCTCCTGGCTTTGCAGGCAGACAAACTGCGCCAGCTGTATCGCAGGGAGCGCAGAGCCTCCGGCATAACACGCCCCCGCCTGCGGGGAGAACAGCCCGGCAATCAACCGCAGCAAGGTGCTTTTACCCGCCCCGGATTCACCGACAATCGCAATCTGTTCGCCCGCCGCCAGCGACAGCGAGACCGACGACAATACGGGCCTGGCAGGATCGTAGCCGTAACGCAGCGTCCTGAAGGTCAGATCCGGCACCGCATCAACGGGGGGTTGCGCCGCCAGCGTTGTGGGGCCGTCGTTTTCTGACGGTGCGAACAGCGCATGCGCGCGGGTATCGATTACGTTCAGCTGCGATTTTTGAATGATGGCGTAGAAGATCCGCGTGACGTAGGAGGTGAAGATCTGCCGCAGGAAGCTATACGCAAAAAAATCGCCCAGGGAGATGAGTTTGTTGTGCACCATGGGCAGCACCACCAGCATAAACGCCACCATTTCCAGGCTCCCGCTCAGCTGATAGAGCCCCTCTTTCACCTGCTGGTAGACCTTCTGGCGCTGTAAGCACGTGTATAAATCACGGCTTAAGCCAGCAAATTGCCCCTGCCGCTGGCCTTCCAGCCCGGCGGTTTTGACGGTTAAAATGCCCTGGAGGGTTTCCATGAAAAAATCGTTCAGCGCGGCGCTTTTCAGCTGCAGTTGCTGAGTGAACCAGCGGTCGCGGATCACGGCCCAGACGCTGATGATCCCCATGACCGTTACGCCGATGGCGGAGATCGCCGCCAGCACGGGCGCGATCCAGGCCATGATCGCCAGCGCGATCGTGCAGATCACCCAGTCGGATCGCAGGCCGTTATCCAGCTCAATCTTCTGCAGCAGGCCCATCTGCCAGGCCGTGAAGCGGCTGAAGATCTCTCCCGGCGCCCGTTTTTCAAAAAAGCGCAGCGGGTTGTGGAGCAGGCGAGAGAACCCGACGCCGCTGTGGATCAGCACAAAGCGTTTGATATAGCGTTCGCTAATCGCCCGCACGCCCAGCGCCATTAGCGAAGAGGCCACAAACGCCAGGATAAACCAGCCGTACGGGAAGTCGCTGTTTTCCACGCTGGAGAAGGCCTGATTGACGGCGCTGCTCACCATCGTAGGCATCAGAAACAGCGTCAGTGAAACCAGAAAAGTCAGGAGCATCAGTCGATAGATGCCCGGCACGTCGGCAGTTTCCCGCATGCTCATCGCCCGCGGCGCGCGTTGCGCGTTGGCCGTTAACGCTAAATCGGGATCGGCTGCCAGCACCTGCCCGGGCTCAACAATCAGGGCATATCCGCTGATCTCCTGCTTGAGCGCGGCAAAGGGCAGCCATTGCTCGCCAATGGCCGGGTTCATCACGCAGACGTGGTTGCCTTTGCGCCAGGCCAGCAGAACATAGTGGCTTGCGCCGTAATGCAATATGGCCGGCAGCGGCAGATCGCTGAGCTCGTGGTGCTCAAACAACACCGGCGCCGTCGCAATACCCAGGCGTGACAGGATAGCCATGAGCGTATCGAGCGAGGTACCGTGATCGGAAGCCGGAAAAATGTCGCGCAGGGTGTCCAGAGAGACCCTTTGCCCCTGCGTTTGTGCCAGCATCGCCACGCACGCCAGTCCGCACTCGTTGGTCTCTTCCTGAAAGATCAGGTTCGGGATCGTGTTTTTCATTGTTATCGTTAGTGATTGATAAAGTAGAGAGAATGGCTGTGCCAAAGGAGCCACTCCTGAGGGTGTTCTCGCAGGGTGGCTTCAATAATGTCAGGCAGCGCGTCAGCGACGTTCTGGCTGCTCACCGGAGGGTGGATGTGGATGCGCAGGCCGCGGTCGTAGCTGAGGTGGTAAAACACCACCTGCGCAGCAATGACCCCGGAAAGGCGGACCAGACCGTTGTGTAATTTCGCGCTGCGGCCGAATAAACGACACGGCAATTTCGCCGCCAGCGCCCCTTCGGCCTGCAGGGTGTAGTCAGGCGAAATATCGGGGAAGATGATCATATTCTGCTGCCCGGTGGCGACATCGGTGATGAGATCCATCAGGCTGCCGGCCAGCGCCTTGTTCTCCTGATGGATAGAACAGTAGGAGAGCGCGATGCCGCCCAGCGCGCGGCTGTGGGCGTTATAAAGTTCTGCGCTGGAAGAGACCACAACGCTGGCTTTTCCAGGCGTGACGCAGGCACCGATAATGGCGGCGAGCACGTCCGACACCGTATGAAGCGGAGCCAGTATGTAGGGTACGTTCTGCTGGTGCAGCGGTGCGACCACCGCATCAAGCTCCGCAGCGCAGGCGCGGATTTGCTGCAGCAGCGCAGGGTTTTGCCCCCAGGTAGCGGCCTCTTCCAGCAGCCGCCGCCGCACGGCAGTCCAGGCGGCATCCACTCGCCCTTTGTGCCCCGTCAGGCAGCGGTAGTTTTCATTAGCCACCGCGTTTCGTAAGCGGAACGATCGCCCAATCAGCCGCAGCGCGCAGAGTCCTTTCGCCACGGGCAGCAGTACCGAAAGAGGCACATAGCGCACCATTTTCCGCAGCAGAAACATCGCGCGCCGGGAAACAGCGCGCCGGGCGTACGTCATCGCGCCCGCGCTGTTTTTTGCACTCAACACGCTCCAGACGATAAGGAACCTGACCACGGGATTATTTATCCTCATTCAGCAACGTCAGCATGCGCTGCGCAAACGCCGGGAATTCACGATCCTGAGCCACCACGTAGCGTTTATTAATAATAAACATCGGCGTTGCAGTGATATCGTAGTGCCGGGTAATTTCCGCCATTTCACGGAGACGCTCTTTTACCGCCGTGCTCTGACGCAGCGCTTTATATTTGTCTACATCAATATGGTTTTTCACCAGCCACCCGTTCAGCACGTTTTCATTCGTCAGATCGACATTACGCGTGATGACGGCGTTATACGCACCGTCACGGACGTGCTTCTCTATTCCCATGGCTTCCAGCGTGGCAAAAATGGGCGCATAGGCGGCAAGGCCATTATTGTCACCGGCTATATGAATAGACGTAAACGTGCTGCCCTGCGGCAGGGTGCGGATAAATTCCGCAAGGTTCTCTTCGTTTGCCGCACAATAATGGCAGCCGTAAGACATCACTTCGATAATACTGTGTTCTTCTTTTATCGGACTGTTTGCACGCTGTTCTGTACTGACTTCACGAAATGCCTGCGTTTGCGAATCATCTTTCGCGAAGGAATTAAAGACGAAAATATGGTAGCAAAGCACCGTCATTAAAACCGAAACCACGATCAGTAAAAGTGAATAACTGAAAATTGTCCTGCGCGTAAATTGGGCCACTATCGAATTCTCATCCTGGGAAAGAAAACCTGGAGGTGCTAAAACCCTCCAGGCCAGTGCCGATTAATAACGGTTCGGGATCCCGCCACACTTACTGGCGTCAGCATCTCTCATGCTGGTGGTGCAACCGTGTTTATCCGTACAGGTTGTTATCTGCTTACAGGAGGTCACGCCACCTACTGTGACGTTTTGATAGGTGATTTCGCAGGTCTTACAGGTTCCACCGACAATGTTGGCGGCTTCTGATACAGTCAGTTTTTTCATTTCCGTTTTCCTTACTCAGGCGTTAATGAAGTGCAAGTATTTGCACCGATAAATCGGTAATTTTTCCTACCGAAAACATGGCTCACGGGTTCAGGGCATAATGCCTCTGAACGCTGAGAATAATGCGATATTGCTTCTGATATTCAGTCGCTTCATTAAATGTCGTTTGATATAACTCAGACGACGAACGTCCACATTCACCTCGCCGGAAATCTGCGACAGTGATTTACCTTTAAATAACTCTTCCATTAGCCACCACTCGCTGCCGGAAATCGTATCGTTTCCGCCACGGGTATAGAGCTTTTTTCGCGTATAATTGACCAGCGAAGAGCTAAAGCAACATCCTTTTCGCCTTTGATCCAAAAGCTCATGAAAAAAAGGGGTGATATCCGCAATATTTTCACTCTTCAGCAGCCAGTGGGCGGTCGGCAAAAGCGCATACAGTGCAAAGAAAAGCGGCATATTGTGTTTGCTTAATAAAATAACCAAGCTCTTATTTTTATGCTGATAGAATTGCTTCATTAATTGTAATGCATGAAGACGCTCCCGCGGCAGGCTGTCCAAATCGCAGAATATCCATAAGCAACAATTGTCATCCACCCGACTCTGTAGCTGAGTGACCAGCTGCTCATAATCATCCGTTAAGGAATATAAAACGTCTGCCTGCTCGGTCAGTAGACTGGTCATAACCATTTTGATCCCTTGCGAATAAAAGATATTTTTATCGTAAAGGAAACACTGATACATCATGCCTCAATATCCTGTTGACGCCGCTACTGATAGTTCAATGTATAATTTGCGGTGGCGGTAAATAGGCCGGTGGTTATTGTTCCGTTCGCCAACGCATCCGGTTCAGCCTCAACAAATGCCTTGTAGTTCAGCCGTAATATTGTGTCGTTAATCAGGGTTGGCTGCGTGGCCACGTTCAGGCGCACGGGCGTGTCATCGTCCTCCAGCAAACCTATCCCTACCCCACCCGCATTGCCCGGTGCGGTTGCGCCGATCGCCAGATGGTCCGCCAGATTCGCGTTAACAATGCCGCTGAAGGTCACCGTCACCGCGTTAAAGACGTTAGGGTTACAATCCTGCAGCTTTATGGTGAAAGGGACTGGCGTCGTCTTACCGTTTACGTACAGGGACTTTGTCGATATCTCACCAAAATCCACCAGAACCCGCTCTGACTCTGGCGCAATGCTGCACGGGTAGGCCATCACAACGCCTTTAAAGCTGAGGTCGCCACCAATCAACTCGCCCCGAGCCCAGGCTGACGGCGCTGAGAATGCCGTTAAAAAACAGGCGAGGATAATCATCATGCGGTGCATATTTCCTCCTTACTGGAATTCAGCCACAACCGTTGCCGACGCGTGGAATTCACCTTCCGGGATCGTCGAAGTGGTACTTTTGGCCACAGGGGCAGCAGTCAGGTTCCAGTCACCTTCGTTGTGGGAAAAACCCGGCACGTTATAGAACGTATTTGGCACCACAGGATTGCCCTTGCTATCACGCAGCGCAATTCCCAGCTCGGAACGGTCGACCGTTCCCTGCGTGCTCAGGTATTTGCCGTCATCAAACGCCGGGTTAGCCTGTTGGATTCCCAGCTTAATGTTCAGCTCTCCCTGGGAAAAACTGCCGCCCTGGCATTTCACATGAATCGGTACGCTTTGACTGTAATTGACACCATTCAGGCGATTCCCCGTCCCGGGAATGTTGCCGAAGTCGACGACGATCGGCGTTCCCTGATTGACGATACATTTATCCGGTACGGTGATAACCCCGGAGGCAATGGTGACGCGCGACAGCGGCGTTTGCCCCATTGTGCCGGGCCCCAGGCGACCAAAGAGCGTTGCAATTTCAGAGCCCTGCAAATTAACCCCATTAATGATGGGCTTAGTGATCATAAAGGTCACCCGCCCCTTCGCACCGGAGGCAAACTGGTTATCCAGTATCGTGCTCGGCGGATTGCAGTAGTTCTGATTGACGTTGTTTGAAACGCTATCGAACGGAACGGTTTTGTACTGCTGCAGGTTACCGCCGATGTAGATCTCAATTTTTACGTCCATGTAGTCGTTGAGCTTGAGGTAACCCGCCGTCATACCGGACTGGGTTAACGTCGCCTGCGACATGTAATATACCGGCTGGTTGACCATCGGTTGCGCGCAGTACGCGCGCCCCTGGAACATCCCCGCCAGGTCAAATTCATCGGTAATGACTGCACCAATCTGGTTACTGGTAATATCATGATTACTAATGTTAATCAGATATTCGTAGGTCCCGTTCACAGCCTTAATTTCACCGTCCACCTCGGACCACGCTGCCCCAGGGACGCCGAGCACGCACGTCGCCAGAAGGGCTGCACAGGAAAAAGGATTTCGCATTATCAGACTCCTTCCTGATTAGCCCTGCTGGGCAGAGGGCAGCGCTTTGCAGGTATTGCCATCGCAGCGAAACTTCAGCTCCGGGTGGCCGCCATAATCGTTCACATACTTCATGGAGAACTGGCTGACGCTCGGGTCCGATACCGCAAACTGCAGGCTCGACTTAGGCGCAACCATGATCCCCGGGAAACGGGTAATCTTCAGCCCATCCCCTTTCGTCAGGCTGAGTATGGTCACGTAGTAAGGCGTCGGGTTCTGTACAGTCACTTCGCCACCGTTTTTATGAAAAACCAGCTGGTCCTGCCAGACGTCACTCTTTGTCTTCGGGATCACCGCTTCCGGGCGATAGAACAGCTTGATGCGTGACTGCATGGCCAGCTGTAGCGTGTTGGGTTTTTCCGGCTTGGGCGGTATTTCCCTGACGTTAAGATAGAACAGGCTCTCCCGGTCCTGTGGCAGCTTTTCGATGCCGGCCGTTTTGGTGACGCGCGCGATCCCTTTCTGCCCTCCGTTGATCCGCTGTAACGGCGGTAACACAATCAGAGGCGAGGTGACCTTGTTGCCCTTTTCATCCTCCACCCACGACTGGGCCAGAAAGGGGATATCCGGACTGGTGTTGGTAAGGTTGGCACTGGACGAGGCCTCTTTTTCCGTAATGATGATGCGCGTCCGATCCAGAGAGACGCCCGCCTGCGCGTACCCTCCCACCATGCTCAGCACACACGCCGCCATCAGATATCCGCTATGTCTTTTCTTGCTCATTTTTGGCCTTTAATTACAGTGAGATAACTCGTTCTACAGGGGGTTAGCGGCACGGCAGAAGCGTGTCTGCACGTCCATTATTCGCGCCAGGCGGGACCGTGACCTTGCACTGCTGTTTTCCGCCCCACATCACGTTCAGGTGTTCATTGGCGTTGACGCCTGCAAGCCAGGCTTTTCCGTCCTCCAGCACCATCGCGACGCTTACGCCATCAACGTTGTAAATTTCCGCCCCAAAGGGTGGGAAGCTGTTGTCTGCGAGGCGCAGCGTGCCCATCATCTTCATCCCCTTCGCCATGCCGAAGGCCTGATAGCCGATGGCCCCTTCCGTCAGGGTGGTGGTACTGATGGCTCTTACCGGTTCGATATCGCTGTCCATGGCGTCGACATCCACGCGGGTATCGAAGCTGTTGTAGCTCACGACATCTGGCACCACGGCAATACCGAAGCGGTTCGTCCGCGACTTTTCGTTGTTAAGCGGGACGCCGCCAATGCCGTTGGTATCGACCATCACCCGCGCCGTGTTGCTCGTTGCCCCGCTGTTATGCATCGCCGCGCCGTGCCGGGTTGCCGTGAAGCCGCCGCGCAAGGTTGTACTTAACGCCATAAACTCATTCTGCTGGTAGCTGGCGTTGGTATTGATTTCCGCCAGCTGTGAACGATGCAGGTAATAGCCGTCAACGCTGGCGTTGCTGTTCTGGCTGGCGCCTGCGCGCACTCGCCACAGATTGTTGTAATCGCTGTTGTCGGTGTAGGAGGCCATCGGGCTGGTCTTACCGTTATTGGTCTGAATATCCATCCCTGCCCATGTGTTATCGCCAATAGGTATGGACAGCGAGAAGGAGATCGCGTCGTCTTTACGTCCTTTGTAATCGGTTCGGTAAGCCGAGAGATTCGCGGTGATCCCATTGATGTCGCCAATGCGGAAGGCGCGGCCCACGGACATGCCGTAACGATCCTGGCTGCTTTTATTCCAGTAGTTTTGGTGAGTCCACGTCAGGAAGAGCGTTGTTGCCTTGCCCGCTTCTCCGGCCCAGAACGTTTTACTCCCGGTGATGGTATAGAGCTCTTTTTCACGCCCAACGTGGTCGTAACCCTGGTAGCGCTCATCCAGGTATTGCGCCATTGAGCGGAAATCTTCCTGCGAGAAGCGGTACCCCGCAAACGTAATGGAGCTGTTGTATTCATCGAAGGTTTTCGCGTAGCTGAGCTTATAGGAGGTGCCTTTCAGACGTTTGCTATCAGGCTCACGGCTCCACGACTCGGTGGCGTCGAGTGAGATGGCCCCTAAGGCGTTCAGATCGCGACCAATACCCAGCGAGGCCGCGGTATAAGCCTCTCCCGAAGACTGTAAGCCACCGTACAATGACCAGGCATTGCTGATCCCCCATGAGAAATCGCCGGAGAGGAATGTCGGCCCCTTCAGGGAGTGGTTATAGCGGGACGGCGTCCCCCCAGAGAGGTTATAACGGACATAGCCCGGGCGCGTGAGATACGGAATATTGGCCGTATTGACCTGGAACATGGAGACAGAGCCATCCTGCTCCTCAACGCGTACGTCAAGCGTACCGCGCACCGAGCTGCGTAAATCCTGAATATTGAACGGCCCGGCAGGAACGGTGGTTTCGTAGATGACGCGTCCACTCTGGCTGACGGTGACTTTGGCATTCGAACGGGCAATGCCGTGGATCTCAGGGGCATAGCCCTGTAGCGCCGGAGGCAACATCCGCTCGTCACTGGCCAGGTTGACCCCGGTGAAGCGCAGAGTGTCGAATACCTGTGAATTAAGGTAGATCTCACCCAGCGTCAGTTTTGCCGCCATCATCGGCAGTGGGCGATATGCGTAGAGTTGATTCCAGTCGAAGCTAGAATGATGATCCTGGCTGTAATAGCTGGTCTGGTATTCACCCCGCATACGCCAGCCGCCAATGTTGGCCCCCGCCTGACCGTAGCCCGAAATCGCGCTGTAGTTTTCATGGTCGTTTAACTGGCGGGTTAGCTGCCCGTTGAGGCTGTAATCAAAAATCAGACCGGCGATACCTTCGTCCCAGCGTTCCGGAGGTGTCCACTCGGGATCGTTGTACTTCATCCAGGCCTGCGGCACGGTGATATCCAGCACACCGGCATAGTTACTTACTTTCGCGCCAGGCAGCCGTTGCAGTGAATAGCAATTCTCATAGAACTGAGTAACCTGCAAACGCGCTTCTTCCTTCAGCGCCAGCTTGTCCAGCAGTTCACCGCTGATACAGGGCAGTGAACGTTCACCTTCAGCTGCTTCAACATAACGAATTTTTTCCTGACCGACCGACTGGCCGTTAATACGGATATCCAGCAGGTAATCACCAGGCGTGACATAGTTGTCTGTTGCAAAGCGCGACAGATCAATACGGGTACGATCCGAAGCATCCAGGACATCGGTATTAAACTCAACGCTCTCCTCGGCGCTGGCCGTTGCTGCATAGCAGCAATTCATAACCAGAAGAGCAATCATTGTTAAATTAGTTTTTAATTTTACCGACATGATTTCCGTCCTGAACAAATCCATTACAAACGTCCTGTATTCCACTGCGTTATTTTTATTTTGTCAGTTGTAAAAAAAGAGATGCTTGCACAACAGCTTTAAATAATTCGCCTTACTTTTTCCTTTATCAGAGATGCAATTAAGAACACGTTCGTTTTTTTAAAAAGTGCGGGAAGCTTTCCCGCACTCACTACGCGGTATGGATTACTGGTAAGCAATCTCAAAGTTAACCGTTGACTGGAATGAACCCGCCGTCACGGTTGCGCTTGCGCTTTCTGCTTTCACATAGGCCACAAATGGAATGGTGTTAGTGCCGTCAACCAGCTGAACAGGGGTTGTTGCATTACCCCAGACGACGTCCTGGCTGGCGCTATCACGCAGGCCAATACCCGCGCCAGAGGCGGTGCCGGAGGTGAATGCCGCCAGAGAAGCATCCGTTGGGTTTACGCTGGTTGGGGAGTACGTTACTTCAGCGGTCTGCGCTACGGTGGTGTCGCAGTGCTGAAGTTCGATGTTCTGGTGTACGTTACCGGCGCGCGCGCCGTTAGCCAACGCAGAAACAGGAATCTGACCAAAATCAACGCTTACCGGGCTTGAGCCTGGCGCCAGACCACATGCGGTATTCACCAGTTCACCCTGGAATTCAATTTGACCATTTGTCGTGTCAGCAAATACAGACGTCGAACCCAGAGCAGCGGTGAAAACAACAGCCATAGCAACTTTATTCAGTTTCATAACAATATCCTGTTTGTACCAATATCCTGTGAAATAGAGAGTCATCACGCCGCGAACGTTATTTTATGCGCACGCAAATTACTCCTGGTTTTGTTCGGGAAACGATATAGCAATAATGAATTTCACAATTATATTAATTACCATCATTCCTTCGAACTGATTTAAATGCTACCAAATCAATATTTCATTACAAAGCAATACATTTACTGTGGAATATATACGCATTGTTAACTCGCAAGGATGCGAAAGGTGGGGGTTATATCTCGCAAATCGGCGTGATTAATCCTAAATTCATTACAGTTTTATGGGTTATATAAAATTAAAAGCGGGTTTAAATTAAGATAATTCGTAGAATAAAATGCGAATAGCTTTAATAATGAAGAGGATATTTTAGCGTTATTACGTTATTGAGGGATGGGTACTTCTGGTGCAGGAATTTTGTTACGGGGAGAGGATGTTGACGGGGATCTTGCTGTCTGTATTGCCGGGTGGCGGCTTTGCCTTACCCGGCCTACAAAATTCGGTGGTTCAGAAACGCAAAAAGGCCATCCTTTCGGATGGCCTCTTTACTTGTTTGATGCCTGGCAGTTCCCTACTCTCACATGGGGAGACCCCACACTACCATCGGCGCTACGGCGTTTCACTTCTGAGTTCGGCATGGGGTCAGGTGGGACCACCGCGCTAAAGCCGCCAGGCAAAT